>Ga0209676_1000198_pt1 | contig 134708 bp, 122 predicted proteins | sample AraplaCvi_mLB_r2_FD_184282 | JGI IMG/M metagenome (GOLD analysis project Ga0209676, IMG submission 184282) | Arabidopsis root microbial communities from North Carolina, USA - plate scrape MF_Cvi_mLB_r2 (SPAdes) (version 2) | ecosystem: Host-associated > Plants > Roots > Endosphere | place...
TATGCCGCGAACGCAAGCGTCGCGTTCAACTCGGTCGAGCATATCATGCGCGACGTGAACGCCGGCTGGTTCATCCGCTACGCGCATATGAACGGCGCGAGCATGTTCTTCATCGTCGTCTATCTGCACATCTTCCGCGGCCTTTATTACGGTTCGTACAAGGCGCCGCGCGAAATGGTGTGGCTGCTCGGCGTCGTGATCTTCCTCCTCATGATGGCGACCGCCTTCATGGGCTATGTGCTGCCGTGGGGCCAGATGAGCTTCTGGGGCGCGCAGGTGATCACCGGCTTCTTCTCGGCGATACCCGTCGTGGGCGAACCGGTGCGCGAATGGCTGCTCGGCGGCTTCGTCCCCGACAATGCCACGCTCAACCGCTTCTTCTCGCTGCACTATCTGCTGCCGTTCGTGATCCTCGGTGTGATCATCCTGCACATCTGGGCGCTGCACATTCCGGGTTCGTCGAACCCGACCGGCATCGAGGTGAAGGACGAACAGGACACCGTCCCGTTCCACCCCTATTACACGGCGAAGGACGGCTTCGGCGTCGGCGTCTTCCTGCTGATCTTCGTTGCGCTGACCTTCTTCAGCCCGAACACGCTGGGCCACGCCGACAACTATATCCCGGCGAACTCGCTTTCGACGCCGGCGCATATCGTTCCCGAATGGTACTTCCTGCCCTTCTACGCGATCCTGAAGGCCTTCACCTTCAATTTCCTGTGGATCGACGCGAAGCTGTGGGGCGTCATCGCGATGTTCGCTTCGATCGCGCTGCTGTTCTTCCTGCCGTGGCTCGACAGCTCGCCGGTGAAGTCGTCGAACTATCGTCCGCTGTACCGCATCTTCTTCTGGATCCTCGTCGCCGACGTGCTGCTCCTCGGTTTCTGCGGCATGCAGCCCGCCGAACAGCCCTATGTGATCCTCAGCCAGCTGGGGGCGATCTATTACTTCGCCCACTTCCTGGTGATCCTGCCGATCGTGTCGCGGATCGAACGCCCGCTTCCGATGCCGAATTCGATCACCGAAGCGGTCCTCGCCAAACACGCCACCGACGCTTCGTCGGCTTCGGCAACGGCCTGAGCGCCGGACTTTAATAGGAGCTGATACAGCCATGGTTCGTCCGCTCGGTTTTCTCGTCGGTCTCGGTTTCATTAACGCGCTGGTGCTCGCGATCCTCACGACGCCGCTCAGCAATGAACCCAATGTCGCGCACGAGTTTCACAAGCATCCCAAGCATCTGAAGCTGGCCAGCGACGGCATTGTCCTGCCGCACTGGGACAAGGCGCAGCTGCAGCGCGGGATGCAGGTCTACAAGGAAGTCTGCTCGGCTTGCCACAGCCTGCATCTCGTCGCGTTCCGCGACATTGCGGACCTCGGCTACACCGAAGGCCAGATCAAGACCTTCGCCAAGGGCTTCCAGGTTCCGTCGATCAACCCCGACACGGGTGAGCCGGCGACGCGCGACGGCCTGCCGTCGGATTATTTCCCGTCGCCCTATGCGAACGAAGTCGCCGCGCGCGCCGCGAACAACAATGCGCTGCCGCCCGATCTTTCGCTGATCACCAAGGCGCGCGAAGGCGGCAAGGACTATGTCTATTCGCTGCTGACGGGTTTCCAGAATCCGCCAAAGAACCTGCCTGCCGAGCTGAAGCCGGGCACGGGGCTGCACTACAACCCCTATTTCGCGAACCTCAACCTCGCGATGGCACCGCCGCTGGCACCCAATCAGGTGACCTATGCCGACGGCACCAAGGCGACCGTCGACCAGATGGCCAAGGACGTGACCGCGTTCCTCGTCTGGACCGCCGAGCCTAAGCTGATCAAGCGGATCCAGGTCGGCTATGCCGTCTTCTTCTTCCTGCTGATCTTCACCGTGCTGACCTATCTGTCGTACCGGAACATCTGGGCCGACAAGAAGCATTGATGAGCCGGGGAGGGCGGCCTTCATGATCGCCCTCCCGCCTCAGCCGGACCTCGACCTCGCGTCGCTCGTCCGCACCATCCCGGACTTTCCGAAGCCGGGCATCCAGTTTCGCGACATCACTACGCTGATCGGCGACGCCGCCGGTTTTGCCGAAAGCGTGCGCCGCCTGAGCGCGCGTGCCGCCGTCCACCGGCCTGATTTCATCGTCGCGGTCGAGGCGCGCGGCTTCCTGTTCGGCGCCGCGATGGCGACCGCGCTCGGGCTCGGCGTCGTCCCGGTGCGCAAGGCGGGCAAGCTCCCCGGCGTGACCATCGGCGTCGACTATGAACTCGAATATGGCGTCGACCGGCTCGAACTGCACGAAGGCGCGGTGCTTCCGGGCCACCGCGTCGTCCTCGTCGACGACCTGCTCGCAACCGGTGGCACGATCCTCGCCACGGCCGCGTTGATGCGAAATGTCGGGGCGGAGGTGGCGGCCGCGCTGTTCGTTATCGACCTGCCCGATCTCGGCGGCTCGCAGCGGCTCGCGGCTGCGGGGCTCGCCTGCGAAACGCTGATCGCCTTCGACGGCGACTAGGCGGTACTGGTCGCCGCCAAGGCGACCGCCTCGATCTCGATCCGGAATCCGAAGTGCAGGGGCCCCGTTGGCACGACGCTTCGGGACGGGCGTGTTTCGCCGAAGAACCGGCTGTATACCGTGTCCAGTTCATCCCAGTCGGCGATATTGCTGAGATAGACGGTCGTCTTGAGGACCTGCGAAAGGTCGGCGCCGGCATCTTCCAGAACATTCTTCAGATTCTGCAGCGCCTGTTCGGCCTGCATCACGAAGGGAGCGCTCGCCAGTGACGTGTCGCGGCCCGGGCGAAGCGGAAGCTGACCCGAAACGAAGATCAGCCCGGCGCCGATGGTGAAGGGCGAATAGTGCAGGCCGCTGGCGGGCTTCGATGTCATGCTGTCGATCTCCCGATGTCTCGGTTCCGATACCATCCGCGCAAAGAAAAAGCCCGCGCCGAAGCGCGGGCTATCGCCCCCATGGCAAGCGGGCCAATTCTCAGAAGGGAACCCAGTTCTGTTTCTTGCGGAACTTCATATAGCCGACGTTCGCGCCGAGCCGCGCGCCGACGCCGACGCGGATCGGGATGAGTACGACGTCGCCGCGGCGCAGGTAGCTCGCGTTGAAACCGCCGACCAGATAGGCGGCACCTTCGCCGGCGGGATAGCGCTTGTAGAGATCCTCGCTGTCGAAGAGATTGTAGACGAGGACGAAGGTGTTGCCCGCGTTCGCGCCCGCGTCGAAGCCGACCGAGGGGCCCGTCCAGTAGGCGGGCAGCTCGCCCTCGACCTTGTGGTGCAGCGTGCCCGAGCCGTAGCGCACACCGAGCACCAGCGCGCCGCCGGCTTCGCGGCCGACGATATAGGCGTTGGGCTCGCCCTGCTTCTTCAGGATATCCTCGATCATCCCGGCAAGGCCCTGCGCGCCCTTGCCGAACACGCCTTCGGCTGCGCCGATCAGGTCGTCCTTCTTGTAAGTCGATCCCGGTGCCGCCGCTACCGTCGTCGCCGACACGTCACCGCTGGTCGCCGTGCCGTCGGCGGGCGTCTCGCTCGTCTGCTGATCGCCCGTGGCAAGGTCGCTGTCATAGGATTCGCCGGACACGGGCTCGCTTGCGGCGGGCGGCGGCGCGCTATTGTCGAGGTCGGAATCGATCGTCGTGTTGCTGGGATCGATCTCGCGCATCTGGGCGGTTGCGGGAACCGGCGTCAGCGCGAGGCCGAGCGATGCCACGGCTGCCAAGGCCAGGCTGGTGAACGTCTTCCGCATAATGGACCCCCAAGTACCGAGCGGCGCACCCGCGCCGAAATCTGCCTTAACCATGACTCGCTTTGACGCCCAGGCAAATGAACCGGCGATGACCCGAGTCGAATTTACGCCGGACCGAATCATTCGGGCGGCGAAATGTCCGCAAGGCACATAAAAATGCACAATCTTTGCCGTTGCGGGGTGCGAAGTGCATGGCTATAGCGACCCGCCTAGGCCAAACCTGCCGTTAGCGCGGCAGACCATGCGGAGACGTGGGTGAGTGGCTGAAACCAACGGTTTGCTAAACCGTCGTACTGGTAAATCCGGTACCGAGGGTTCGAATCCCTCCGTCTCCGCCACCTTTTGAAGCCTTTCTGTTCAGTGAGGCTTTTGGCTAAAGCAATTCGAACACGTCATAGCGCACGGCGCCGCCAATGCTGGCGCCGAGCCCTACGGCGACGATGTCGTTGAGCCACAGATAGCGCTCGTCGCCCGTTTCGAACATCGGGGTGGTGCGGAAATAGACCTCGGCCTTTTCCCCGGGAGTCTGCGGCCCACCCTTGCGGGCATGTTTGTGCGCGGCCGACAGCGGGCGCAGCACGCCGCGGTAGGAGACATAGATCAGCGCGCCGTCGTGCGTTTCCATCGTGATGCGCGCGTCGAGCCGCAGCGTGTCGCGGTCGTCGATCGTCGCCCAATCGCCGCCGCTCGGCATCACGCGGCCGTGCAGCCGCTCGCCCGTGACTTCGCCGCCGGTCAGCGCCGCGATCATCCGGCGCCCGAAATGCGCCTTGCCGATCATCTGCTGCGGTTCGGTGAAAGTCGCGGTGTACGAACAGAGATAACGGAAGCTGGGCTCGTCCATGGATCATCCTTTCAGGGAGCGAAGGGAAAGGCACGGCGGCGAAAGGGGTGCCGCCGTGCCCGCGGGTCACATCTTGAATGCGACCGTAACGCCATAGGTGCGCGGCGGCGCATAGGGGGTCAGGATCTGACGGAAGGCGCCGAAATAGGTGACATAGGTCGGCGTCAGCTCGTCGGTCAGATTCTTGCCCCACAGCGAGACTTCCCAGCGATCGTCGGGTCCCGAGAGCGAAAGGCGCGCGTCGAGATTGTCGTGGCTCGGCCACAGTTGCTGCGGAATGTTCGACGCTTCGAAAAAGGCGTCGTCGACCCAGCTGTAATCGACGCGCAGCTTCGCCGACAGGTCGCCGACCGGCGCCTCGAACTGCCCGCCGATGTTGAACTTGTTCTTCGGCGAGCGCGGCAGGCGGTTGCCCGCATAATTCTGGCCCGGGATCGTATATTCGGTAAACTTCGCGTCGAGATATGCGTAGCTGCCGTCGATCTGGAACCCCTCGAACGGCCGTGCGACCGCCTCGACCTCGATCCCCTTGATGCGCGCCTTTGCCGCGTTGCTGACGACGACGCAGCAGAGCGGGATCAACTGCGAGATTTGCAGGTCCGAATAGTCGGTGCGGAACGCCGCGACGTTGAGCCGCAGGCGCCGGTCGAGCCAGTCGGTCTTCGCGCCGATTTCATAACCCCATGCGAATTCGGGATCATAGGGCGTCGAAGCCCCCGCAGCGGTGCCCGAGAGCCCCTGGAAACCGCCGCTCTTGTAACCGCGCGCGACCGAACCATAGAGCAGGATATCGTCGGTCGCCTTCCAGTTGAGCGCGAAACGCGGTGTGAAGGCCTTCCAGTCCTTCTTGCCGGTCACGTCATAGCCCGCGAGCGAACCCAGCGGCGGCGGCAGCCCTGGGCCGCTGTCGGCCTTGAAGCCCGCGAAGCGCCCGCTCTTGCGCTCCCACGTCATGCGCGCGCCGAGCGTTGCGGTCAGCGACGGGACGATCTCTACATCGACCTGCCCGAAGACCGCGATGCTGCGCGCATTGACCGACTGCGGATAAATGCCGATCCCCGAATTGGCGGGGCTCGGGAAATCCTGGATCTGACCTTCGACGCGGTCGTTGTTCTCTTTGAGGAAATAGACACCCGTCTGGCCCTTCAGGCGGCCGCCCCATGCGTCGAAAGACAGGCGCAGTTCCTGGCTGAACTGGCTGTTGTCCTCTTCGCCGAAGCTCGTCGATTCGATCTGCGCCGGCGGGTTGACCGGGTTGCTGAAGAAGGGGGTGACGAAGTTGAACTTCACCTTGCGCAGCGCGGTAAGCGAGGTCAGCGTTCCGAACGGAAGGTCGAGGTTGACCTCGCCCGAATAGGTCTGGATCGTCCGTTTGACCTCGCCGTCGATATAGGCGTTCACGACGCGCGGATCGGGGTTGATGCCGACGCAATGGATGCCGCCCTGAAAGCTGGTGTCGCAATTATTGTGGCGCGGATTGCCCTTCTGGTCCTGATGCGACACGTCGGCGCGCAGGATGATGTCGAGCGTGTCGGTCGGCACGAAGCGCAGCGCGAGGCGCGCGGTCGTCAGGTTGAGGTCGTTGACGTCGTTGCCCGTCGTCTCGTTATATTCGAAGCCGTCGCGCTGCTTGTGCGACAGCCCGGCCGACAGATACACCTTGTCGGTCAGCGCCATATTGCCGCGCGCGATGACGCCGAAGCGGTCGTAATTGCCGTAGGTGCCCTCGAAATAGAAGCTTTCCTCGTCGGTCGGTTTGCGACTGATGAACTGCACGAGGCCGCCGATCGCATTCTTGCCGAACAATGTGCCCTGCGGCCCGCGCAGCACCTCGACGCGTTCGAGGTCCAGCGCATCGAGGTCGGGGGTGCCGCCGCGTCCGGCATAAACGCCATCGACGAAGACGACGACCGAGGGGTCGCCGCCGGCATTCTGGCTGATACCCGGCGCGCTGCCGATGCCGCGCATTGCGAAGTTGGTGTTGATCGGGTCGACCGCGCTCACCGCGAGGCCGGGGGTACGGATCGCGATGTCCTGCACCGTTTCGATGCTGTTGTCACGAAGCTGCTCGGCGCCGAACGCGGTGACCGAGACGGGAACGTCCTGCAGCCGTTGTTCCTGTCGCTGCGCGGTGACGATGATGTCGCCGCTCGTGTCGTCGGCCGCGTCCTGTGCCGCGGCGGCCGCGGGCAGGACGGCGATCGCCGCGCCGGTGAGGAAAAGGACGGACTGCTTCCTTCGGAAATAGGTCATCTCGCGTCTCCCAACACATTGTTTTTATCCGCGGCCGATCATGCTTGACTCGGTTGCGAAAATACTTAGTTATCTAAGTAAGTATTTGTATATAGCAGGCCGACTTGTGGTGCAAGAGCGAGCGGCATTCGGGAGAAGATGACCGATGGCGGCGGAGCGCGCGGAAGTCATATCGCAGGACGTGCCTGTCGCCGAAGCGGGGGACGCATCGCCCGACTGGCCGCGGCCCGCCTATAGCTGGTACGTCGTCGGCGTCCTGTTGCTTGCCTATACGCTGTCCTTCGTCGACCGGATGATCCTCAGCTTGCTCGTCGCGCCGATCCGCGCGGCGCTCGACATTTCGGATACCGAGGTCAGCCTGCTCATCGGGCTTGCGTTCGCGCTTTTCTATACGCTGCTCGGGCTGCCGATCGCGTGGATCGCCGATCGCTGGAATCGCCGGAACCTGATCGTGTCGGGCGTGGCGCTGTGGAGCGCGATGACCGCGGCGTGCGGTTTCGCCGGAAGCTATGCGACGCTGTTTCTCACGCGCATGGGGGTGGGGGTAGGCGAAGCGGCGCTGTCGCCCGCAGCCTATTCGATGCTCAGCGACATGTTTCCGCGCGACAGGCTCGCGCGCGCGATGGCGGTCTATTCGATCGGGGTGCCGCTCGGCTCGGGCGTCGCGATGATCCTTGGTTCGTTCGTCGTGCAGGCGGTGCTGGCGGCGCCGATGGTCGACCTGCCACTGATCGGCCCGGTCGAGGCGTGGCGCACGATCTTTCTGTGGGTCGCGGCGCCGGGACTGCTCGTATGTCTGCTGCTGCTGACGGTACGCGAACCGTTGCGGCATGGCCTACGGCGCGCGACCGCGCGTGACGATGCGCCCGCTCCGGGCTTTCTGGCGCATCTCGCCGGACAACGTGTCGCGCTCGGCGCGTTGTTCGCGGGCATGTCGCTGATCGGGCTCGTCATGTACGGGGTGATCGCATGGGTGCCGACCTTCTTCGCGCGCACTTATGGCATGGACGTATCGCAGGCCGGGCTGTGGTTCGGGCTGATCATGGCAACGGGCGGGGCAGCGGGGCTGGTGATGGGCGGGACGCTTGCCGATCGGATGTTCGCGAAGGGCGTCCCCGATGCGCATCTGCGCGTCATGCGCCTGTCGATCCTGCTCGGCGGGCCGCCGCTGCTCGCCGCGGCGCTGATGCCCGACGCGACGCTTGCCTTCGTCATGCTCGCGCTGGCCTTTCCGATGCTGACGATGCACGGGGTCGGGACCGTGGCGTTGCAATTCATCACGCCGAACGAATATCGCGCGCGCGTCACGGCGCTCTATTTCTTTGTCGTCAACCTGACCGGGCTGGGCTTCGGTCCGATGCTGATGGCGCTGCTCACCGATCATCTCTTCGCCGACGACGGCGCGCTGCGCTATTCGATCGCACTGGTGACGGGGGTCGCGCTGCCGCTCGCGGCGATCATCCTGACCGCGGGCTTTTCGGCCTTCGCCCGCGACCTCGCCAAAACCGCGGACGCCGCCTGATTCCTGTCCGGTCGGCGAAGACCGGTTGACCGCGACCGGGCCGGACTCCATGCGCTGCGGATTGCACCGGGGTCGCAGTGGGCCTTATGACGGGTACGCTGCGGCCGAAAGGAAGACGACCATGGATAGCCCGTTCCTGATGATGAATCTGCTGAGCGCCGTCTATTGGTTCGACGAGGCGCTCCAGGCGGCACTCAAGGAAGCCGGGATTCCCAACGTCAGCCGCGCCCAGTCGATGCTGATCGCCAATATCGCGGCGGGCGAGCATCGCGCGACGCGCATTGCCCGCAACCTCGGCGTCACGCGCCAGGCGATCAGCCTGATGCTGAGCGAACTCGAGGCGCGCGGCATCGTCGAACTCGTGCCCGATCCCGATGACCGGCGCGCGCGAATCGTCCGTTTCGCCGAACAGGCGAACGACACGCGCCGGGCGGCCGCAAAGGCGTTGCACTATCTGGAGTTGAAGCTCGTCGAGCGGATCGGCCTTCCGGCCTACCACGGGCTGCGCGACGCGATGCGGATGGATTGGGGTGATCCGCCGCGCGTGCCGCCCGACGCGCTGGGGGATCCCGAGGCTGCCACGGGCTAGTTTTGCCAATTTAGTTAAGTTTCTTGACATTAATCTCGCCCGGCCTATTCTGGCCGCAACAGCCGATTCAACGGCTCGCCGGGAGAGAATGTCATGAATATCGCCGTTCAGACGCGCAGGGCTGACGAAGAGGCTTTCGCCGATCGCCGGATTCCAAAGGGCGACGACTGGCTGTCGCGCGAGGAACTCGACGCGTTGACGCCCGAAGAACTGGTGCGCCGGACGACCGCGCTCAAGCCGCTCGTCGCCGCGCACGCGCTCGAATGCGAGCGGCTGCGCCGCCCGGTCGATGCCGTGTGGGACGCGATCCGCAAGACCGGAGTCTTTTATCATTTCGTTCCCAAACGCTACGGCGGGCTCGAGTTCGACATCGACAGTTTCATCGATGCGATGTTGCCGATCGCCGAGGGCTGCGGTTCGACCGGCTGGGTCACCGCCTTTTGCGTCGAGCATAACTGGATGCTCGCCCAGTTTCCGGAGGGTCTGCAGAACGAAACTTTCGGCGGTGCCTTCCCCTATATCATCGCGCCGGGCGCAACCAACCCGCCCGGAGTCGCACAGCCGGTCGAGGGGGGATACCGCCTGACGGGCCGTTGGAAATGGGGCACCGGCGTCATGCACGCTGACTGGGTGATGGTCACCGGCATGATCCCAGGCGAAAGCCCGCCGCGCCAGCTCTTCTTCGCCTTGCCGGCGGAAGAGGTCGAGGTGCTCGACACTTGGCATGTCGACGGAATGATCGGGACGGGAAGCAACGATATTCGCTGCGACGACATGTTCGTTCCCGACCATCGCGTGATGGACATGGGCGAGATGCGGAATGGCAACGCCCCCGGCGCGAAACTCCACGCGCATAACCCGATCTACCGGATGCCGATGACGCCTTTCCTTGCGATCACCGCGGCGATCGGCGCGGTCGGCGTCGCGCGGTCGGCGGTCGATCATTTCCGCGAACGGATCGGCGTTCGCACGATGCTGGGGACGACGGTCAAGCAGAACGAGAAAGCCTCGGCGCATATGCGGCTCGGCGAAGCGGCGGCGAAGACCGCGACGGCCGAGATGATCCTGCGCGAGGTCGGGCGGCGCAATGTCGCGCTGACCGAAGCGGCGGGCGACGGGCTGGTGAGCAACGAGGATCGCATCGCGCTCCGCGCGCAGGTCGCGCTCGCGATGGATCTGTGCCGCGACGCGATCCGGCTGCTGGTCGAGGGAGCGGGGTCGAGCGCGCATATGACGAGCAGCCCGCTTCAGCGTGCGCTTCGCGACGTCAATGTGATGGCGAGCCACGTCGTCTATGATTTCGACGCCGCGACCGAATTGCTCGGACGCTCGCTGATCGGCCTGCCGCCCAACACCCCGGTCTTCTAAAAATTTGCGCAAGCAACTTGACAAATATTTTACAGCAGTCATTATCTTAGCATACTAAGAAAACATCAGCATAACCGGCTTTGGGAGGTACGGGATGCGCGAGAAGGCAGAGATTGGCCGGCGAACCTTGCTCGCCGGAGGTGCGGCGGCGCTGGTGGCGGCGAACGGTGTCCGGGCGGCCGGCGCGGAGACGCCGGTGCCCGGAAAGCGGCGCGGTGCGCGGCCGAACATCCTCTTTATCGTAAACGACCAGGAGCGCGCGCTGGCGGACATTCCCGTCGGCCTGCCGCTTCCGGCGCACGACTGGCTGCGCGAGCGCGGCGTTCTGTTCGACCGCTTTCACGTCAACACGACGCCGTGCGGGCCGTCGCGCTCGAACATCTATACGGGGCTGCACACCCAGCACACCGGCGTCTATGCCAACCCCAATTCACCGCCGCATCCCCAGCTCAGCCCGCAGATCCCGACGATCGGGACGATGCTGCGCCGCGCCGGTTATCGCACGACCTACAAGGGCAAATGGCATCTTTCGAACATCAACGAAGGACTGAACCTGCGCGGCGTCGCCGGCGGGATTTTTCCGAACACCGGCGATATCCTCGAGCCCTTCGGTTTTTCGGGCTATAATTTCAACGGCGAGCGCGAGGGGCTGTCGTGGGAAGGCTTCATGAGCGACGGGGTGACCGCCGCCGAGGCCGCCAGCCAGCTTCGCGTCTTTGCCGACGATGGCGACGATGCGCCGTGGTTCATGGCGGTCAATTTCGTCAATCCGCACGACATCATGTTCTACGACCCGAGCGGCGAGGGGGAAGCGACGCGTGCGCGGCCGAACCTTGTCGCGCCGCTGCTCGCCGCGCCGGGCGATCCGGTCTACGGCCGCGACTGGAATTTCCCGCTGCCGCGGAGCTTCCACGTCGACGACCTGTCGCGCAAGCCGCGCGCCCACGCCGCGATCAATACCAGCTCGGGCGCCTTCTACGGCCGGATGCGGCATTCGGACGAGGCGGTCTGGCGCCGCAACCAGAATTATTATTTCAACTGCATCCGCGACGTCGACCGGCACATGCAAACGGTGTTCGACGCGCTCGTTGCCACGGGCCAGCTCGACAATACGATCATCATCTTCACGTCCGATCATGGCGAACGCGCCGGCGCGCACGGGATGCGGCAGAAGGGCGGCACGATCTACAAGGAGGACGTCGGCGTCCCGCTGATCGTCGTCCACCCCGATCTTCCCGGCGGCCGCTCGACCCATGCACTCGGCAGCGCGGTCGACCTTGTCCCGACGATGCTGTCGCTCGCCGGCGTCGACGAGGGAACGCGGCGCGACATGCAGCCGAAGCTCGCCGGTCATGACCTGTCGGCGGCGATCGCCTCGACAACCGCGCGGACGCGCCGCGACGAGGCCGGGATCCTCTTCAACTATGCCGTGCGCTATGGCTGGAATGCCCCCGACGTGCCCAAGGGCGTCGCCGAGACGAAGCCGCTGCCCGACAACGACCTGATGCTCCGCCGCCTGCATCGCGGCGTGCACGACGGCCGCTACAAGTTCGCGCGCTATTTCGCGCCTGCCCAGCATCACCTCCCGCGGCGCTGGGACGACCTCGTCGCTTACAACGACCTCGAACTCTATGACACGGTGGCCGACCCCGACGAGATCGACAATCTCGCGTGGCGCCCCGATGCCCACAAATCGCTCATCGAACGCCTGAATGCCCGGACCAACGCGCTGATCGAAGCCGAGGTCGGTGCGGATAAGGGCGCCGAATATCCGGGTCCGGCCACACAATATGACACGCTGAAACTGACCTGACCCGTCACCTTTGGGAGAGGGACAATGCGAATGAAAAGACTGCTTTGCGGCAGCGCGATGGCGCTCGCCTTCGGAACGCCGGCCCTTGCGCAGGAGGCGCCGGACGGCGCCACTGCGCGCGACGACCAGACGATCATCGTCACCGCGACGCGCCGCGAACAGACGCTGCAGGAGGTGCCGATCTCGGTCGCGGTGGTCAGCGGTGACCAGATCGAGAAGCAGGGCATCCTGCTCTTCGACGACGTGCAGGACAATGTTCCCAACCTCCAGATCGATCGCACCAACGGCAATTTCGCGATCACGATGCGCGGGCTCGGGGCGGGGACGGGCAATCTGTCGTTCGAGCAGTCGGTCGGGTTGTTCATCGACGGCGTCTATTTGAGCCGCTCGCGCGCGTTCCAGAACCCGCTGCTCGACGTCCAGCGCGTCGAGGTCGTGCGCGGACCGCAGGGCGCGCTGTTCGGCAAGAACACCAATGCGGGCGCGATTAGCGTCGTCACCCGGCGCCCGACGCGCACGTTCGAAGGCTTCGTGCGTGCGAGCGGCGAGGTCGAGCAGGGCGGCTGGAACCTCGAGGGCGCGGTGTCGGGCCCGATCTCCGACACGCTCAGCGTCCGCCTGACCGGCCGCGCCGGCGCGATCGGCGATTTCATGCGCAACACGATCACCGGCCGCGAAGAGAATGGATCGCGCTACGAGGCGGTCCGCGGGCAGCTGTTGTGGGAGCCCACTGACAATTTCGAGGCGCTGGTCAAGGTCGAGCATTCGTCGAACCGGATCGACGGCGGCACCACGGTCTTCAACAATATCGGAAGCGCGGCTTGCGCGCTGTGCAACGCGGTGCGCAATTCGGGCGAGGACGTCCCAGAATATCCGTCGTTCCGGCGCGCGGCGCGGACGATCAATCCCGAATATGACGATACGAAAACGACGATGGCGCAGCTGACGATGAACCTCGACGTCGGCGACTGGACCCTGACCTCGGTGACCGCGTGGCAGGACCTCGATGGCGGAGTGAACTCGGACTATGACGGGCCGCTGACCTTCCTCGAATCCGATATCACCGAACAATCGAGTTCGCTCTTCCAGGAAGTGCGCGTCCAGCGCGAGATCGGCGACGGCGGTTCGTTCATCGCCGGCCTGACCTATATCGACACCGACCTCCACATCCAGCAGGCCTCGCTGTTCGGCGCCGCGAGCGCCGGCCTGCCGCTGCCGCTCAACGGGCTGTCGACGCGCCGGTTCGACCAGAAGGGCAAGAGCTGGTCGCCCTTTGCGTCGCTCGAGGTGCCGGTGACCGAGGCGATCATGCTCAGCGGCAGCCTGCGCTATTCGGACGAAAAGCGGCGCGGCCGCGCGCGCTCGTTCAACGACGGCGTCTTTCCGCCGACCTATCTGCCTTATGACCTCACCGAGACGCGCAAGGAGAGTCTGTGGGATTATTCGCTCCGCGCGCGCTACGAGTTCACGCGCGACGCCTATGTCTACCTCAGCTATGCGACGGGAACCAAGGGCGGTGGCTTCGTATCGAACGACGCGCTGCTCCTTTACAATATCCGCAACGGCTTCGCGAGCTTCCAGTTCGATTCCGAACGCGCGCGCTCGTGGGAAATCGGCGGCAAGTTCCGCTTCCTCGATGGCAAGGGACAGTTCAACATCGCGCTGTTCCGCACGAATTTCAGCGACCTCCAGGTATCCGAATATAATGGCACCGCGTTCATCACCGGCAACGCCGCTTCGGCGATTTCGCAGGGGGTGGAGGTCGATACCGACATCGGCATCGGTGAAAACTGGCGGATCGGTGGCAGCCTCGGTTACCTCGACGCGCATTACAAGGATTATCCGGGCGGCGCCTGCCTCTATGACGCTCCGCCGACCTGCACGCCGCGGACCAACAATCTCGCCGGAACGCGGCTTGTGCGCGCGCCCGAATGGACCGCGAACGGTTTCGTCGAGGCGCGATATCCGGTCTCGGGCAGCCTCTATGCGCTCGCCCGCGTGTCGGCCAATTACCAGTCGCGCTCCTTTTTCCAGCCCGACATGAACCCGCTCAATTCACAGCCGGCCTTCACCAAATATGATGCGCGTATTGCGGTGGGGCGCGAAGATGGGCGATGGGAAGTCGCGCTCGTCGGGCGCAACCTGACCGACAAGGTGACGATCACGCAGGCGTTCAATACGCCGACGTTCGGCGGGAACAGCCATATGGCGATGGTCGGGGCGCCGCGGACGGTGACGCTGCAACTGTCGCTCGATTTCTGATCGGGAGGGGAGAGGCGCAATGGAGCGGCCCGAACTCCTGTTGCTTGCGGGCGGCATCCGCACGGGCTCGCTCAACGAGAAGCTGATCGGCTGCGCGGCGCAGGTGGCGGGCAAGCACGGGCTCCGGGCGACGCGATTGTCGCTCGCGGACTACCGCCTGCCGCTCTTCGGCGCCGACGCGCTGTCGATCGGCGACGTGCCCGAGGCGATCGCGCTCAAGGCGATGTTCAGCCGGCACGACGCCGTGATCATCGCGAGCCCCGAGCATAATGGCTCGGTCACGGCGATGCTGAAGAACGCGCTCGACTGGATATCCTGTCCGGGCGAGGGTGAGGCGCCGCAGGCCTATGGCGCCTTTCGCCGCAAGCCCTTCGCCTTGCTTTCGGCGTCGTCGAGTCCGTTCGGCGGGCTGCGCGGTCTGTCGCAGCTCCGCCATATCCTGACCACCGTGCAGGCCTGGGTGGTGCCCGAGCAGCTCAGCGTGCCGCACGCCCATCGGGCGTTCGATGCGGCGGACAATCTCGCCGACCCCTTCCTTCAAACGCTGCTCGACGAGCTGGTCGAGGCGGTCGCGACCGCGGTTCGGCCCTAGGCGGCCCTTTTCGTCCGGCAGCGTCACGCGGAAGGAAAGACGATGAGCGAACAGCGGATATCCAGGGGCTATTGGGCGTTCGACGACAGCATCGGCTATCTCGCCCGCCTGATCTTTCGCTCCTTTTCCGGACTGCGTGAGCAGCATACCCGCGAATATGGCATATCGTCGGGGCAATGGACGTTCCTGCGCCAGCTTTGGCGCGAGGACGGGATCAGTCAGCGCGAGCTCAGCCGCCGGCTCGCGCTGCGCGACGCCACGACGGCCGTTACGCTCCGTACGCTCGAACGGTCGGGACTGGTGCGCCGCGACGTCAACCGTCGCGACCGGCGTGAAATACTGGTCCATCTGACTCCGCACGGCCGGAGTCTGGAAAAGCACCTCATTCCGGTAACTGCCGAAATCCACGCGCGTGCCACGCGCAACTTGTCGTCGACCGAAGTCGACGCGCTGGGGAGATTACTGCTCCAAGCGATCGACAATCTCGCCTCTGCGGATCCCGAACTTCGAGACAGTCGGCGAACGTCCGACAATGCAATGCTGCAGGTCAGCGGTCGCTCGGCGATGCATCGGCCCGGCGCCACGGCAGATCGTCAACGCTGACCTGAAGATGCCCGCGCGTGGCGATATCCCGGTCGCGCCGGCCTCAACGATTGTCGACTTCGGGCGCCGGGACGAGCAGCGGCTTGCCCTTTTCGACGATATAGGTCGCAAGCTCGGCGCCGTTGACCGACTCCGGATTGCGCGCCTTGTGCGCGACGCCTGCGGGAACGAAGAGAACCTCGCCCGCCTTTACCGTCACCGGGGCATGGCCCTCGAGTTGATATTCGAGCGTGCCTTCGACGACATAGATGACTTCCTCGCCCGGATGCCGGTGCCACGGCGCGGTGACGCCGGGGGCGATGTCGATGCGGGCCTGCACGGTCTCGCGGCCCGGAATCGACAGGTCGTGTCGCTGAAGGTCGGTGCGCGTTACGCCTTCGGGCGCAACGGCGGCGAGAAGGGCGAAAAGCGGGATCAGGGTCATGAGCTTACTCCTGTTGCAAGTCTCCGTCGGATGGGCTGCCCGGCGGACGATCGGGGCGTTCGCCGGCCTTGCCCGGCCGGGGGCGCCGCTTTGGCGCTCCGGCGTGTTTCGGCACATGATGCACGCCGGTTACAGTCATCGGGCCACCATGGCATGATCGGGGCGGGCAATGGCGAAGGCGGCGGCATTGCGCCCGCTCCGAATGGCGGCGCCGGTCAGGGACGCCGCAGCAGCGAGACCGTGCCGTGGCCACCATCGGCGCAGACACTGACGATCGCCCACGAACCCGAGGGCTTGTCCCAAAGTTCCTTCGCCGCCTGGCTCAGGTCCCGCGCGCCCGTCGCGGCGAAGGGATGCCCGATCGCGACCGAGCCGCCGTTGGGGTTGACGCGGTCCCACGGGAAGGCGCCGAAGTCGAAATCGACGCCAGCGCGCTCCGTCGTCCAGCCCGGCTTCTCGAGCGCGGCGACATTGGCGAGGACCTGCGCCGCGAAAGCCTCGTGGATTTCCCACAAGGCGACATCCGCATAGCGAAGCCCGTGCCGCGCAAGCAGTCGCGGGATTGCGAAGCTCGGCGCCATCAGCAGCCCGTCGACATGATGGTCGACCGCGGCGATCTCGTGATCGACCAGTTCGGCATGGGGTGTGCCTTCGGGCAATTTGCCGAGCCCCGCCTCGGTCGCGACCCACAGCGACGCCGCGCCGTCGGTGATCGGCGAGCTGTTGCCTGCGGTCAGCGAACCCTTGCCCGACGTGTCGAAGGCGGGTTTCAGCGATGCGAGCTTCCCGGCCGACGTGTCGGCGCGCGGATTGGCGTCGCGCGCGATCTCGGGCAGCGGCACGACCAGATCGTCGAAAAAGCCATTCTCCCATCCGGCGACCGCCCGTTCGTGGCTCTTCAGCGCCCAGTCGTCCTGTGCCTCGCGGGTGATGCCCCACTCTTGCGCCGTCTCCTCCATATGGTCGCCCATTGTCCGTCCGGTGATCCGGTTGGCCCAGCCCTTGACCGGCAGCGTCAGGTCGTCGGCCGTCAGCGCCTGCAACGCGGCGATCGCGGCGGGCGGGTCGGTGCGGAACAGCTTCACAATGCGCTTCGACGCATCGAGCTTGAGCCCGATCGGCGGATTGCTCATCACCTCGGCGCCGCCGACGAGCGCGAGTTCGGCCGAGCCGCCGAGCATTCCGGCAGCCGCGAAAGCCGCGATCATGCTCGTCGAACAGGCGAGTATTGCCGAAAAGGCAGGCACCGTCGGATCGAGCCCGGCATCGAGCCACACCTCGCGGCCAATATTGCTCCAGCCGAGGCTGGGGATGACGGTGCCCCAGACGAACAGGTCGGGGCGCGCCTGCGCCGCCATCGCCCGGACGAGCGGTACCGACAGGCTGATCGCGTCATGGTCGGCGAGCGCGCCGCCACCGCGTCCGAACGGGGTGCGAAGGCCGGGGGCGAGGAAAATCTTCCGGGGGAAACGCTGCATGTTCATTCTCCGAATGTGCCGGTGTGCGGCGGATAGCAAAACATCACGCCGCATGTGGGTATCGGAGGCTCAACTGTCTACCGGACCAATGGATGACATCGGTGCGGTGCTGCCCGCCGGGAAAGGTCATCCGGAAGAACCCGAAGCCGGTCAAGATCCCGTGCGGCTGGATCGGGAGCGAATTTTGCCGGACCTGGCCCCGTCTACGCCAGATGATCGATTTGCCGGTGCAGGACCTGCGTGATGAGGCGCAACTCTGCCTCGCCGATCCCCGGCCATTCCATCGCCCTTTGCGCAACGGCCCTTCGGGTGTGAAGCGACGGAAGGCTCGACACCAGCAGGATTGCCTGCATGCGCGTTTCGGCCGAAACTTGCGGTTCGGACTTGATCAGGGAGATCAGGCGCGCGTTCCGCTCGATGCCGGGTAACCACAAGCGATGATAGAATATCTCGAATGCCGGCCCCGGTTCGGCCAGCTCGCGGGCGATGATTCCGTTCCCCAATATGTAAGCGTCGCTGCCGAGTATCAGCTCCACCGATGCCGCCATCAAACTTTTCAGCGTTTCGCGCGCCTCCTCCGGTCCCGATTGTGACTCGATAGCCCGTTTGGCGCGATCAACGGCGTCGTGGGTCGCCTGCCCGTAGCGTTCGACTATCTCTTCGGCGCAGGCGCGGTACAGCCCCTCCTTGTTGCCGAAATAATAGCTCAATGGCGGCAGCGTCGTATTGGCCCGTTTCGCGATGCGGCGCGTGGTCGTCGATTTGAAACCCGCCGCCCCGAACTCGATCAGTGCGGCTTCCAATATGCGCAGACGCGATTGATCGCCTTTGCGAGAGGCGTTCGATACCGCGTCCCTTCCGGGTGGGGCAGCGGGTGCCTCGACCGATTCTTCCATCGCCATGATCGACCTCGAACCCTCCGTCATTTTGTGCCGCTTCTGGGTAAAGCATATGTTCGTCGCTTGGCAAATTCCGGATTTTATAGCGGAATTCCGGAGTTTTTACGGCTTCCGAAAAATACTTAGAATACTATTGATATCGCCTTCATGAAAATATATCACTTGATACATAATGAGGGTGGCCATGGAGTCGAGGCGCGCGGATGCGTCTTCCGGACGGTGGCTGCGAACGAGGGAGAGAGGGATGACACGCCACCATCGAGCCATGACGGCACTTGCCACGGGAACCCTGATGCTGGCGACTGCCTTGCCTGCGGTGGCACAGGAAGCCGAAACGACCGAAACGACCGGTGCGGGCAACGACGAAATCATCGTTACCGCGTCGCGCCGCCCGCAGACGCTTCAGGAAGTTCCGATCTCGGTCGGCGTCGTCACCGGCGCCGCGATCGAGCAGCAGGGGCAACGCCTGTTCACCGACCTCCAGTCGTCGGTTCCCAATCTCCAGATCGACAACACCAACGGCAATTACGCGATCACGATCCGCGGGCTCGGGTCGGGCGCGAACAACCTTGCGTTCGAGCAGTCGGTCGGGCTGTTCGTCGACGGCGTCTATTCGAGCCGCGCGCGTTCGCTGCAGGTGCCGTTCCTCGACGTCGAACGCATCGAGGTCGTGCGCGGGCCGCAGGGCGCACTTTTCGGCAAGAACACCAACGCCGGCGCGATCAGCATGGTGACGCGCCGCCCGACCCGCGATTTCGAGGCCGAGTTCCGTGCGGGGACCGAGCTGGCGCAGGGCGGCATGAATTTCAGCGGTTTCCTTTCAGGGCCGATCAGCGACACGCTGAGCTTGCGGGTGAGCGGCGGGGCAGGGCAGGCCGACGGCTATATCGAAAACCGGCTGACGGGGTTCGACGACAATGGCTCGAAATATCGGTCGGGGCGCGCGCAGCTCTTGTGGGAACCGAGCGACGATCTGGAAGTGCTGCTCAAGGTCGAGGGCTTCCGGAACGAGATCAACGGGTCGAACGCCGTCTACAACAATATCGGCAACGCGAACTGCAATCTGTGCAATATCGTCCGCAACGCCAGCGGCGGCGCGGCGGCGCAGGACAAGCCCGGTTTCTGGCGGTTCAGCCGCGGCTTCCCGAAGGAATATGATGTCACCAAGTCGCGCACCGGTGCGATGACGGTCAACTGGACCCCCGGCGACTGGACGATCGCGTCGATCACCGCTTACCAGGCTGTGGATTCGGAACGCACGTTCAACACCATCCCGGGTCCGATCAACCTGCTCAACACGCTGCAGGCCGAGGAGAGCAGCCAGTTCTTCCAGGAACTGCGTGTCTCGCGCGACGTCGCGGCGGGGATCAACCTCGCGTTCGGCGCCACCTATACCGACGCCGATCTCGATATCCTCCAGCTCATCAGCTACAACGGCAATCTGGTGGGGACGACCTTGCCGCAGGCCGAAGGAGCGCGCGGCTTCACCCAGAAATCCTGGTCGCTGTCGCCCTTCGCGATTGTCGAGGCCGAGCTGGCCGATGCGCTGACCTTCAGCGGCAGCCTGCGCTACAGCCATGAAAAGAAGGAGGCGCGCGGGACCAGCACCAATGTCGGACCGCGCATCCCCGCGAACAACCTCGATTTCGATATCAGCGGCGAGCGCACCGAAAAGCTCTGGGACTATTCGCTCCGGCTTCGTTACGAATTCAGCCCGGCCGTGTCGGCCTATGTCAGCTATGCGACGGGGACGAAGGGTGGGGGCTTCCTGTCGAACGACGGCCTGCTGCTCTATAACATCCGCAACAACAACGGCCGTTTCGACTTCGACGACGAACGCGCGCGGGCGTGGGAACTCGGCACCAAGATGCGGCTGTTCGACCGCAAGCTCGACCTCGACATCGCGCTGTTCCGCACGCGCTTCGCCAATCTGCAGGTTTCGTCGTACAATGGCACCGCCTTCATCACCGGCAACGCCGCCAAAGCGACCGCGCAGGGCATCGAGGTCGAGGCGCGCTACCGGCCGAGCTCGGTCGTCAGCCTCGGCGCGACGGGGGCGTATCTCGACGCGAAATATAACGACTATCCGGGCGGTCCCTGTCTGTACAACGCTCCGGCGACCTGTACGCCTGCGACGAACAACCTGTCCGGCGTGCGCCTGACGCGCGCGCCCGAATGGAAGGCGTCGGGATATGTGCAGTTCGACGTGCCGGTGGGCGGCGACCTGATCGTCAGCGCCCGCGGCGCCGCCGACTACACATCGACCTCCTATCTGCAGGGCGACATGAACCCGCTGAACGCGCAGCCGGGCTACACCAAGTTCGACGCGCGCCTCGCGATCCGCAAGGAAGACGGCGCATGGGAACTCGCGCTCGTCGGGCGCAACCTGACGAACGAGGTGACGTTCAGCCAGGCGATCAACACGCCGCTGCTCGGCGGGAACAGCCATGTCGTGATGATCAACCCGCCGCGGACGGTCAATCTGGAAGCCGTGCTGCGCTTCTAGGCGGAATAGCGAACGCGATAAGGAAGGCTCCGGGATGGTTTGGACTGTCGATCGCCGTACGTTCGTTACAGGCATGGGCGGCGCCGGGGCGCTCGCGGCGTCGGGCGCCCGGGCAGGCGTGTCTGTGGCGGACGGCCGCAAGCTCAACATCCTGATGATCGTCACCGATCAGGAGCAGAGCATCGCGAGCTTTCCGCCCGGGCTGCTCGAAAAGCTGCCGGGGCACCGCGAGCTGATGGCGCGCGGGCTGCTCGTCGAGAATTACCATGTCCAGACGACCCCATGCAGCCCGTCGCGCTCGACGATCTTCACCGGACATCATACCCAGCGCACGGGCATCTATCTGAATTCGAGCGGCGCCGGCGATCCGGTGCTGCCGACCGACCTGCCGACGCTCGGCCACATGATGCGCGCGGCGGGCTATTACACCAGCTACAAGGGCAAGTGGCACCTCTCGCCGATCAACGAGAAGCGGAACTGGAACCAGGTGTCGGGCATGATTTATCCCGCCACCGAAAAGGCCATGGAAGAATATGGCTTCGACGATTACGGTTTCGACGGCGAGGCGGTCGGCCTGACGTGGGACGGCTACCGGCACGACCAGTATATCGCCGCCGATGCCTCGCGCAGCATCCTCGACTTCAAGGGCGGCGACAAGGCAGGGGGCAAGCCATGGTTCATGGTCGTCGGCCTGCTCAATCCACACGACATCATGTTCTACGACGCGACGGGCAAGCAGACCGAAACGCGCGCGCACCCCTATCTTCTTGGGCCGCTGCGGCGCGAACCGGGCGACCCGCTCTATGCCGAGGACAATGGCTTCGAACTGCCGGAGAGCTTCTATCGCGACGATCTGGGCGGCAAGCCCGAGGCACATCGTGCGATCGCCCAATCGAACGTGCGCACCTACGGGACGCTCGATCATGGCGACGAGGCCTCGTGGCGCCGCTTCCGCAACTATTATTATAACTGCATTCGCGACGTCGACCGGCGGATCGGCCAGCTTCTCTGGGCACTCGAGACGAGCGGGCAGCTCGAGAACACGATCATCGTCTATACCTCCGACCATGGCGAGCGCGCCGGAGCGCACGGGATGCGGCAGAAGGGGGGCACAATCTATCGCGAGGAAACGAACGTGCCGATGATCATCGTCCATCCCGATGCGCCGGGCGGCCGCCGCTCGCGCCGGTTGATGAGCGCGGTCGACATCGCGCCGACGCTGCTCGCACTCGGCGGCAAGGATATGGCCTGGCGAAAGGAGCATTATCCCGACCTGCCGGGCATCGACGCGACGCCGCTGCTCGCCGATCCCGACGCGCGGACCGAGCGCGACATCCGGGGGCATCTGTTCAACTATGCGGTCGCCTATGGATGGGCGCCGAAGGCAGCTCAGCCCGCGACCGCGCCGTTCACCGAACGCTTCGACCTGTCGCGCCGCCGGTTGCACCGTGGTGTTCACGACGGCCGCTGGAAGTTCGCGCGCTATTTTGCGCCGGAGCATCATCAGCACCCGCGAAACTGGAAGGAATTGTCGGGGAACAACGACCTCGAACTGTATGACACGCAGGCCGATCCGAACGAATTGATCAATCTGGCGTCGCGTCCGGATCAACGGCGCAACCTCCTGCGCCTGAATGCCATGGTCAACGTGCTGATCGCGCGTGAAGTCGGAAGAGACGACGGGAGCGAATATCCGGGACCGGTGACCCTGTACAATCGATAAGCCTCGCGGCTGAAGGCGCGACGGAAAGGAAGAGCAGGGCCTGCCATCGGAAAGACGGAATAATATTGTAATTGAGAATCGTTCGCGATAATGCCCCTCGCATCATTCCCGACCAGAACTCTCCGATGCACGCACCCACTTCTTTGCGACCGGCCGCCAAAAAGAGCCGGAAAGCCTTTTGGCTGAAACAGCTGCACATGTGGCACTGGATGAGTTCGGCCGTCAGCCTGATCGGGCTGCTGCTGTTCGCGATCACCGGCTTCACGCTCAACCATGCCGCCGATATCGAAGGATCACCGGTCGTCACGCAACAATCGGCGCAGCTGCCGCCGGCGTTGCTCGCACGGCTGAAAGCGGCCGTGCCGGACGCTGAAAAAGCGCCGTTGCCGCCCGCGGTTGCCGAGTGGGTCGAGGACAGCTTTCCGGTCAAGGCATCGGCCGAGGCCGAATGGTCGGCGGACGAGGTCTATCTGCCCGCGCCGCGCCCCGGCGGCGATGCGTGGGTCGCGATCGACCTCGCCACCGGCGCAGCCTCGGGCGAGGTCACCAGCCGCGGCTGGATCTCCTACCTCAACGACCTGCACAAGGGGCGCAATTCAGGCGGCGAATGGAGCCTGTTCATCGACATCTTCGCCTTCGCCTGTCTCGTCTTTGCGATCACCGGCCTGTTCCTGCTCCAGCTTCACTCGGCGAAGCGCAAGAGCACCTGGCCGCTCGTCGGCCTCGGGCTCGCGATCCCCGCCGCCATCGCGATCATCTTCATTCATTAGGGAGACCATCATGCAGCTTTCCACCCCGGTGCGCATTCTTGGCGGCACGATCGGCCTCGGCGCCATGCTCGGCGCGCCCGCCTTTGCCGCCAATCCCGGCACGATGGACGTCACGATCAATATTCCGCGGCTGAAGGTCGCCGAATATCACAAGCCCTATGTCGCGATCTGGGTCGAAAAGGCCGGCGCTCCCGCGAAGACCGTCGCGGTCTGGTACGATTATGACATGAAGGCGAACGAAGGCACGAAGTGGCTTCGCGACGTGCGCCAGTGGTGGCGCGCCGCGGGCCGTTCGATGACTTTCCCCGCGAACGGCATCACCGGCGCGACGCGCGCGCCCGGCGCGCACAAGGTTTCCTTCACGCGTGCGCAGCTCGGCGCGGCGGCGCCCGGCCAGTACACGCTGGTGATCGAGGCCGCGCGCGAGGTTGGCGGCCGCGAACTTCTGCGCATTCCCTTCACCTGGCCCGCCAAGGCCGGGGCGGGCGGGCGTGCCGCGGGGACGACTGAACTGGGCGCCGTTTCGGTCGCCTTTCGCTAAAGCTTGAAGAGGACAGGGATATGAAGAAGCGAATTTGGGGTTTCGCCGCGACGGCCGCGCTTGCGGCCATGGTCGCCGTTCCGGCTTCGGCGCATCGCCAGTGGATGATGCCGTCGTCGACCGTCCTGTCGGGCGATGACGTGTGGGTCACCGTCGATGCCGCGGTGTCGAACGATCTTTTCTATTTCGAGCATCAGCCGCTGCGCCTCGACGCGATGAAGGCATGGGCGCCCGACGGCACCGAAGCCGCGATCGAGAACAAGGCGACGGGTCGCTATCGCAGCACCTTCGACGTCCATCTGACGCAAAAGGGCACCTGGCGGATCGCGTCGGTCGTCGACGGCGTGATGGGCAGCTATGATCTGGGTGGCAAGACCGAGCGTTTGCCGCGCGGCACGACGACCGCCAATGTCGCCGAGCGCATTCCCGCCGGCGCGACCAATGTGAAGACCGCCGAATCGAACAATCGCAACGAGATTTTCGTGACCGTCGGCGAACCGACGACGACGCTGTTCAAGCCGACGGGCAAGGGCATCGAACTCGTCCCCGTGACGCATCCGAACGATCTGATCGCGGGCGAGGCGGCGACCTTCCAGTTCCTGCTCGACGGCAAGCCCGCCGCGGGCCTGCCGGTCACCGTGATCCCGGGCGGTATTCGCTATCGCGATCAGCTCGGCCAGATGGACCTCAAGACCGGCGCCGACGGCAAGGTCGCGATCAACTGGACCGAACCCGGCCTCTATTGGCTGAATGTCACGACGCCGCAGACCGAACGCGAAGAGGGCGCGCCCGAGCCCGCGCCGCAGCGCCGCGCGAGCTATGTCACGACGCTGGAAGTTCTGGCGCCCTGACCGACCGCATCCTGATTCCCCGCGCGCTCACGCCCGCGGCCTTTGCCGGGCGCGACGCCGGGGCGATCATCGAAAGCTTTTTTGGCGAGACGATGGGGACAAGCTGGTCACTGCAGGCGGCGGCGGCGCCTGCAGGGGCTGCGGACGGCGTGCAGGCGGCACTCGACCGGGTGGTTGCGCAAATGAGCCAGTGGGAGCCGCAATCGGACCTCTCGCGCATCAACCGCGCCGAATCCGGTCTGTGGCATGATGTGCCGGACGAACTTGCTCATGTTGTCGAGAGCGCCCTCGCGATCGCGCGGGCGAGCGGCGGCGCATTCGACGTCGGGCTTGGACGGCTGACCGAAGCATGGGGTTTCGGCAGCATTGGCCCCGTCGACGCGGTTCCCGAACAGTCCGGCGCCGGCGATCGCACGATCGATTTCGACCCGGCGGCGCGCCGCATCCGGCGCGGCGAAGGCGCCGCACTCGACCTGTCGGGGATCGCCAAGGGCTATGGCGTCGATCTCGCCGCCGAATGGCTGCTCGGGCAGGGCGTGCGGCACTTCATGCTCGAAGTCGGCGGCGAGCTGCGCGGCGAGGGGATACGGCCCGACGGCCAGCCTTGGTGGGTCGATGTCGAAATGCCGCCCACCTCGTCGATCCCGTCCTGGCGTATCGCGCTCCACGACCTTTCGGTCGCGACCTCGGGAAATTATCGCCGCGGCTTCAGCGCGGACGGCCAGCACTATTCGCACAGCTTCGATCCGGCGACGGGCAGGCCGATCGTCAACACCGTGTCGTCGGTAACGGTGCTCCACCGCCAGTGCATGATGGCGGACGGCTGGGCGACCGCGCTGACGGTTGTCGGAGCCGAGGCGGCGATCGCGCTCGCCGACGCGCAGGGGCTCGTGGCGTGCATCGTCGCGGGCGACCGCGAATATCTCTCGCGCGGCTGGCGCGCGATGCTCGATTAGGCATGACGGGCTAGGCTGGAGCGCCGCCTTCCTATCGGTCAGAAATGACGTTGCCCTAGCTGTCGGCCCAGCGCCGCAGCAAATTGTGATAGACGCCCGTCAGGCGGACGACCGTCGCATCGCCTTGCCCCATCGCCGCTGCGGCCCCCTGAACGCCCATGTCGAGATCGAAGAGCAGGGTGCGCTGGCCCTGGTCGCGGACCATCGACTGGATCCACATGAAACTGGCCACCCGCGTACCCGATGTGACGGGTTCGACGCGATGCACCGTCGTCGATGGATAGAGGATCATATGGCCGGCGGGCAATTTGATGCCAGGTTCCTGCGCAAGGCCTTCGATGACGAGGCCGCCGCCGTCATAGCTGTCGGGGTCGGTAAGGAAGAGCGTCGCCGACAGGTCGCTGCGCATCCGGAAATCGCTGCCCCGCCGCATGCGGATCGCATTGTCGATATGGTCGCCGAAATTCTCGCCGCCCGCATAGCGGTTGAAATAGGGCGGATAGATTTTGAGTGGTAGCGCCGCGGCGATGAACAGCGGCGCGCGGCCCAGCGCGTCGAGAACGATACGCCCGGCTTCTGTGGCGGCTTCGCCGAATTCGGGGAGTTGCTGGTTGCGCTTCGCGAGCGCAGCCTGCGGACCCGATGTCTCGTTGCCGTCGATCCAGTCGGCGGCGTCGAGGATGGCGCGGAGCTTCGCGACGCCATTGGCGTCGAGCACGTCGGGAATGATGCGGATCATGCGCCGCTTCTAGGCGGAAAAGGGCGGGCGCAGCAATCGCTACGCCCGCCCACCGGGATCAGAAGTTGTAGAAGAGGCTGAACACCGCCGAGCGCGAGTCGCCGGGGGTCGCCCAGCCGCCCGTTACGGCACCGCCACCGACCACGCCGGCGCCGGAGATCGTCGCCGCACCGACATTGTTGCGGACGCCCGTGTAATAATCCTCGTTCGTGAAGTTGCTGACGTTGAGCTGTGCAACCAGACCGTTCTTGAAGTCGTATGACACGAAGGCGCGGTGGATCAGATAGTCGTCGACCATGAACTGCGTGCGCTGCGCGAGGTTGCGCTGGTTGGTCGCAAACTTGCCCTGATAGGTCAGGCCGTATCCGATCTGCAGGCCGAACGGGAAGGCATAGGTGGTGAACAGGCTGCCCGAATGCTTCGGAGTCTGGATCAGGCGATCGCCACGCTGCGGATCGGGAATGGCGGCGTTGTTGAGGCACCCCGTCGCCCCCGGCGTGTCGAGGCAGAAATCCGAAACGCTCTGCCGAACTTCGCTGTCGAGATAGGTGTAGTTGGCGAAGATCGCCCATTCGGGGGTGACATTGCCGCTGACGCCGAGCGCGATACCGTCGACGCGCGATTTGCCATCGAGCACCTGCAGCGAGTTGGGCTGCGCGGGATCGTTCGACGGGATGCGGAAATTGGTACGCTCGTTGCGGAACAGTGCGGCGGTCAGCAGCAGCTTCTTGTCGAACAGCTCGGCCTTGGCGCCGATCTCGTAGGTGCGCGCCTTTTCGGGGGCGACCGCACACGGATCGGCGGCGCCCGGCGTTGCCGGCAGGCCGCAACCCGCGCGCACGGTCGCCGAGGTCGGCGTCTTGGCATTGCCATAGGCGGCGTAGAGGCTGACATTCTCGATCGGGTGGAACACCGCGCCAAAACGCCAGGAGAAGAGATTCTCGTCGCTCGTCTGTTCGGCGCCGCGTGTGTAGACGGCACCGGTCGCGGGCGTCGTCACCGTGTCGGCACGGAAGACGGTCCGCACGCTTTCATAGCGGAGGCCGGCATTCAGTTCGAACATTGGCGAGATTTCGAGCGTGTCGAACGCGTAGACGGCGAGGTTTCGCGTGTCACCATAGCTGTTGCCGGTGCGGATATAATTCACCGGGCCGGTCCAGACGGTATTAGGGTTCGACAGGCTGATCGGGGGCTGCGCCGGATTGGGCGTCGCGCCGCCGGGCGCGCGCAGCAGCTGTGCATTCTCGATCGAATAATCTTCCTGCGTGTACGACGCGCCGATGACGAGCGTGTTGAACAGGCCACCCTTCGCGCCGTTCACCACCGTGAGGTCGGTCTGGTTGTGGATCAGGTCGTTGACCTGATCGCGGACGAGGCCGCGCGGCCCGGCGGGATAATAGAACCCCGGCGTATTCTGGCCGGCGAGGCAGGCGCTGCCGACGGTCGCATTGGCGCTGCCGCCGACCGGCTGCAGCCCGCTTGCAAGGCAGAAGACGCCCTGCGGCGCGCTCGTCTGGCTATACTGATGGACACGCTGCCAGCGCGTCAGGTTGCGGATCGAGACATTGTCGCTGAACGCGTGGCGGAAGGTCGCAGTCAGGCGGTCGACCTTGGTCTTCTGTTCGTCGAGATTGACGATGCCGAAATAATCGCTGTCGTTGACGCCGGCGAGTGGGCCGTCGTTCACGCCGCTGAGGAAGAAGGGAACGCCATAGATCGGCGTATTGCCGTCGTCCTGATGAATATAGGCGAGCGTCAGGCTGGTGTCGCTGTCGACGCCGATCGTGATCGACGGCGCGACGCCCCAGCGCTGATAGGATTCGACGTCGCGGCCGGGCACGTCATTCTCGTGATACATCGCGTTGATGCGTACCGCGATCAGGTCGTTGAGGCGCCAGTTGCTGTCGACCGCGGCGCGGTAATAATTGTCGGTGCCGACCGCGGCCTGCACCGTCGTCGCGTTGCGCGCGAAGGGGATCTTGCTGACGAGGTTGATCGTGCCGCCGACGCTGCCGGATCCGTTGAAGACCGAGTTGGCGCCGTTATAGACTTCGATCTGCTGCAGGTTGAAGGGGTCGGTGCGGCTGTACTGCGCGCTGTCGCGCACGCCGTCGACGGTCAGGTCGTTGTTCGCCGAATAGCCGCGCAGGTTGATCGAGTCGCCATAGCCGCCGCCGCCTTCGCCCGCGCCGAAGGTGATGCCGGGGATCGTCGTGAGCGCGTCGCGCAGCGTCAGCAGATTCTGCTGGCGGATCTGTTCCTGCGATACGACCGTGACGGTCTGCGGCGTGTCGACGATCGGCGCGGTCGATTTCGGCGATTCCACTTCGGTCGCGAGCGTGCCGCTGACGACGATGTCGCCGCGGCCACCGGGCGCGTCCTGTGCATCGCCGGCATCAGCGGCAAAGGCTGGCGCGCTGATCAGGCCGCCTACGCAGGAGAGCGCGAGGAACGAGGCGGATGTCGATGGCTTCACGGTAAACCCCCTGTTTTGTGATTGGTTCGGGGGCGCCGCTATTGAGAGTCGCTTGCAATGTCAACTCTAATGCGAATCATTCGCGACATTGTCGCAATTGCTGCGCGATATGCGCAACGATAGACAAGTTGCGCCTACCGCCGCTCGAGCCACCAGCTCTGCCGCCAGCCATATTGGCTCGCGACGGGTTCGCCGGCGGCATTGGTCGCCGGTTTGAAGCGGAAACGTTCCTCGATCAGGTCGCACGTCGTCCGGTCGAGCGAGGCGTCGCCGCTCGACCGGGTCACACGGCATCCGCTGACGCGCCCGCTGGCTTCGATGGTGAAGCGCACTTCGACCTCGCCGCCTGTCTTCGCGCGACTGGCTTCGCGCGGATAGTCGCGGTCGCGGATCGTACCGCTACGCCAGACGGCCCGGGTTCCGCTGCCGGTTCCGCTACCCGCGCCGCCCGCACCCGTGCCGTCGCCGCGCCCGCCTGCGCCCGATCCGGGGCCGGGGTCCGGCGTCGCGCCGGCGGACGCGTCGTTCCCGGCGCCAGGGCGCGGCGCGGCGGCAATCGGCGGCGCGATGGCGGGCAGTTTGGGCGGCGGTGCGGCGACCGCGGCGGCCTTGGCATGCCTGTTTGCAGCCGACGCCTTGCCGCTGGCCTTTTCGCTGGGCGCCTTTGCCGGCGCAACCTCCTCGCGGGGTGGCGGGGGCGCGGGAAGGGTGATTGCCGCGATCGCATCGCTGGCCTTGCGGACGACATCGAGATCGAGCCCGCTCGCGAGGCCAAATCCGACCGCGACGACGGCAAGCAGCGCGCCGCCGCCCGACACGAGCTTCTGCTGCTTCGAAACCTGCCCCGTATAGGCCATCGCGCCGCCTCTCATCGCGCGCCGCCGCGCACAACCGGCAACCCGTCTAGAGGAATTCGTCTAGCGTGGACATGAACCGGTCGAACTGGTCGTGGTGCAGCCAGTGGCCGGCATTTTCGAATTCGATCACCTTCGCGGTATTGAAATGCCGGAGGCGCCCGTCCTTTTCGGGATTCGAAGCCCAGCTGTTCGCGCCATAGAGCAAAAGGGTGGGGCAGGCGATCGCGCCCCACAGCGCGGCGATATCGTCCTGAGGCATGTCGAAGGCGGGCCAGACGTTCAGATAATTGTCGAACTTCCAGCTCCACGTCCCGTCCTCGTTGCGGCTGATGCCGTGGATCGTGAGATGGCGCGCCTGCGCCTCGGTCAGATAGCTGTTCTCGCCCATCATCCGCGCAAGAGCGTCCTCCAGCGTCGCATAGCGGCGCGGGGTGCGCCCGGCCGCCTCGCGCTTGTCGTCGATCCATTTGCGGAAGCGTTCGGCGTAGCTGGTCTTCGCGCGTTCGGCGAGCACCTTGGGCGAGGGGCCGAGCCCCTCGATCGCGACGAGCTTGCGGACATTCCCGGGATAAAGGCCTGTATAGCGCAGCGCGATATTGCCGCCCATCGAATGGGCGACGATCGAAAGCGGACCGAGATCGAGCTGATGAATCAGCTGGGCGAGGTCATAGACGAAGCCGTCCATGTCGTAATTGCCGTCGGGCGACCATGCGCTGTCGCCATGGCCGCGCAGGTCGGGCGCGATTATGTGATAGCGACCCTGCAGTTTTTCCGCGACCCAGTCCCAATTGCGGCAATGGTCGCGCCCGCCGTGGACGAGCAGCAGCGGCGGTGCGCCGCGATTGCCCCAGTCGACATAGTGGAGCTTCAGCCGCTGCGAGATGAAGCTGTTCGAAGTGGGGCCGGCACTTGCCATCGGATCATCCTTGCTGTCTGTTCCAGTTTCAAAAGGCGACTGGTTTCGATCCGTCAACCCCGCATCGGCGCCATCGGCCTTCGGAAATGAATCAAGGGAGAGAAGCATGACGACATTCCGGGACAATCTGCTGGCCGGGAAGACCGCCTTCGTTGCTGGCGGCACCAGCGGCATCAACCTGGGCATTGCCAAGCGTTTTGCCGAGCTCGGCGCGAAGGTTGCGGTGGCAGGGCGCGACCCCGACAAGGCGGCACGCGCGGCAGCCGAGCTCGGCGAGGGCGCGCTCGGCCTTTCGGGAGACGTGCGCGACTATGCGGCGATCCGCGGCGTCATGGAGGAGGTCGCGGACAAGCTCGGCCCGATGGATATCGTGATTTCGGGCGCGGCGGGCAATTTCCTCGCGCCCGCGCTCGGCATGTCGGCGAACGCCTTTCGCACCGTGGTCGATATCGACCTCAACGGCACCTTCAACGTGTTTCGCGGTTGCCACGATCTGCTGAACCGGCCGGGCGCGTCGCTGATCGCGATCACGGCGGGGCAGGCGGTCAATGCATCGGCGCTGCAGGCGCATGCCTGCGCGGCAAAGGCGGGGATCAACCAATTGATTCGCGTGCTCGCGCTCGAATGGGGACCCGAGGTACGCGTGAACGGCATCTCGCCGGGTCCGATCGCTGATACCGAGGGGATGAAGCGGCTCGCACCCGACGCCGAAACGCGGCAGGCACATTACGACCGGATCGCGATGAAGCGCTGGGGCAAGATCGGGGAAGTCGCCGAATCGGCGGTGTTCCTCTGCTCGCCCGCCGCGGGCTATATCACCGGCACGATCCTCGACTGCGATGGCGGCAGTCAGATCGGCGACGCGTCGCGCGGGGATCTGGCGAAGGGCATGGCCTGACAGCAAAAACGCCGCCAACCCGTTGGGGCGGCGGCGTTTTTAATGGTGGGCGTGGCAAGGATTGAACTTGCGACCCCTGCGATGTCAACACAGTGCTCTACCACTGAGCTACACGCCCATCCCTTGGGGTGACGCGCCCCCTATAGGCCTCGGCCGGGCTTGGCAAGCCCTGACGTATCGCCGCGTCGTTATTGTTGGCTCGACCGGTCGGCGCGGCCGAACAGACTGTCGACTTCGCGCACCAGATCCTTGAGGTGAAACGGCTTCGACAGCAGCTTCGCCTGCGGCACATTTTCCTCGGCGCGCAGCGAAACCGCGGCAAAGCCGGTGATGAACATGACCTGTGTCTGCGGCGCCGCCTTTGCCGTGTGCTGGGCGAGTTCGATCCCGTCCATTTCGGGCATGACGATGTCCGAGAGGAGCAGGTCGAAGGTTCCTGAATCGATATAGGGAACGGCGGCCGTGCCGCAGTCGACCGCGGTAACGTGGTAGCCGGCACTCGTCAGCGCGCGCGCAAGATACTCGCGCATCACGTCGTCATCTTCGGCCAGCAAAATGCGAATCATGTTAAAGTCTGTTCCCTGGTCGTCCGGAGCAGCCGGTTCCGCCTGGCTGCCCTCCTGTCGTTCATCGGCCGGTGTAGCGGCAGAGATTTAACAAATTGACGCGCGATGCTAGATTCGCCGCTCTTTTTTTGCCACTCGTATGAGATGCCGTTACGCAGCATCCCGCCTGCCGCCATCGCTGTCAACCGGCCCGCGACGAGCGGACCCGTCGTCGTGTCGGTGCCGCACGCCGGACGCATCTACCCGCCCGAGGTCCTGGCTGCGGCGCGCGTTGAACGGTCGCAGCTCGAGCGGCTGGAGGACGGGTGGTGCGACCTGATCGCGGCGGGTGCCACCGATGCGGGCGCGGTCGTCGTGCAGGCGATGTGGGCCCGCGCCGTGGCGGATCTCAACCGCGGCGAAGGGCAGATGGCGCCCGGCGAGGTCGCAATGCCGCTCCGCGCGCAATTTTCGGTTCCGGGGCGCAAGGAGCGGGCGGGGCTCGGTGTCGTCCCGACGCGACTCGCCGACTGCGGCCCGTTGTGGAAGCGGCCCATCGACCGCGCGGCGCTGCAGTGGCGGCTTGAATCCTTCCATCGACCCTATCACGTCGCTCTGGCCGACGAGCTGGCGCGCGTGCGCGAACGGTTCGGTCATGCGATTCTGGTCGATCTCCATTCGATGCCCCCGATTCCCGTCGGGCAGCCGGGGCATGGTGCCCGAATCGTGATCGGGGACCGGTTCGGCGGAACGGCGGACGAATGGCTGGTCGATCGGGCGATGGCGTCCGCCAGGCGTTCGGGCGAGCCCGTTCTGCGCAACCAGCCCTATGCCGGCGGGCATATCGTCCGTACGCACGGCCGCCCGGGCGATGGCGTCCATGCCGTGCAGATCGAAATCGACCGCAGCCTTTATCTGACAGCCGATCGCACTCCCGACGGCCCGCGTGTTGCGCAGCTTTCGCGCTGGTTCGCGGAACTTGTCACCGATCTTTGCAGGGCGCGCCCCGACGCCGAAATATTCCCGCAAGCCGCTGAATAAAAAACCACCTCGTACCGAAGTACGAGGTGGCCAGGGTCCAGGGAGGACGCGCCCGCGTCAAAGCTGACGGGACACTCGCCGCGATGGAAAGGGGGAAAACCATGGTGGCGTAGTTTGAATTTAGGGATTTGTTCGCCGACTTACAAGAAGAGACGGCACAGAATCTGCAATAAGCAGGAAATTGGTCGGGGAGAGAGGATTCGAACCTCCGGCCCCTGCCTCCCGAAGACAGTGCTCTACCAGGCTGAGCTACTCCCCGACCGATCTGCGCGCCGACCGGGGTCGCCGCGAAGGCAGGGCGGTCCTCTAGACGCGCAATCTGTGAACTTCAAGCGCCAATCGGCACATTGAAGATGATTGCCGTAACTAGAGCATTTCGGCAGTTCGAAAACTGAAATGACCGCCCGCGACGAAAATCAGATGATCGACCAGATCGATGCCCATGGCCCGCAGGAAAAGTGCGGCATCGTGCGTTGCACTGATGTCGGCATCGCTTGGCCATGGCGTGTCGGAGGGATGGTTGTGCGCCATGACGACCGTCGCAATACTGCTGTCCAACAGTGCGCGCCAAGCGCGCGGCGGAACGACGCAGCGTGTCGAGCTGCTCCCGTCGACGCGTTCGAGCTGCACAAGGCGCTCGAAGGCGTCGAAAGCTGCGAGCAGCAGGCTTTCCCGATCGTTATCGAACAGTGGGCGCAGCAACAGGCGCGCTACATCGCCTTCAAGCTGAGACGGCACGAAGCCTGCCATCGCCGATGGGTCCGGCGCTTTGCCGAGAGGTTCGAACAGGGTCATCACCGTAGACATGCGCCCGGCTTACGCGATCCCCAACACGTAACTGCCCCGGATCGGACGCTTTGCGGCGTCGTGCATGTTGTTCCCTTGTCCCGTCGCGACGCTAGGCCTAGCACCGAAAGACAAAGCCGGGAGCCGACTCTTGCCTGATTCCATCCATTATGAACTTCAATATCTCGACCTGATGCAGCGTATTTGGGTCGAGGGCGACGAGCGCGTCGACCGCACCGGGGTAGGGACGCGCTCGCTGTTTGGAGAGACGATGCGATTCTCTCTGAAAGACGACGCAATCCCGTTGCTCACCACTAAGCGGGTTTATTGGAAGACCGCGCTGCGCGAACTGTTGTGGTTCCTGACGGGCGACACCAATATCCGTTCGCTCGTTTCACAGGGTGTGAAGATCTGGACCGATTGGCCGCTCGACAAATATCGCCGCGAGACCGGCGAGACGATCGGCATCGAGGACTTCGAGGCGCGGATCGTCGCGGACGATGATTTTGCTGCTCGATGGGGCGATCTCGGCCCGGTCTATGGTCACCAGTGGGTCAACTGGCCACGTTACGAAGCGGCAGGCGACGGGCTGTTCCGCCGCGCGGAGCAGGGGCACAATCAGATTTCGGCGCTGATCGATTCGCTCCGTAACAATCCGGGGTCTCGCCGGCATATCTTTACCGGTTGGAACGTCGCGGACCTTGACCGCATGGCGCTGCCACCGTGTCACATGACTTATCAATTTCATGTCCGCAGCGATGGCGGACTGTCGTGCCTGCTGTTCCAGCGCTCGTGCGATCTTGGCCTGGGCTTTGCCTTCAACGTCTTTGAGGCGGCGCTCCTGACGCGGATGGTCGCCGAGCAAGCGGGGCTCCATGCGCATCAGCTCGTCTGGACCGGCGGCGATGTACATCTCTATCTGAACCACGCGGAACTGGTTGAACAACAATTATCACGCGTTCCGGGCGGCGCGCCAAAGCTGCGCATCCTTCGCCGGCCTTCGAGCATTTTTGACTATCGATTCGAGGATTTCGCGGTCGAGGACTATGCGCCGCAAGCGCATATTTCCGCGCCTGTCGCGGTCTGATTGCTGCCGTTGCATTCGTATGGCGTCTGTAATAATATGTCGCCACGTTGAAATATAACTAGGCGCTGATTCGCGCTTTAAAGGGAAGAAGATATGCCAGAGACGCCTCAGCGCCCGGCGAGCAATTTGCCGCCGCTGTCGCTTCATATCCCCGAACCGCGCTATCGCCCCGGTGATACTCCGGACTTTGGCGATATCGAAGTTCCTGCGGTCGAAGCGGCCCCACGCCCGAGTGAAGCGACGAAACCCGACGCGATGCGCGAACTGAGCTACGGTCTTGTCCGCGTGCTCGATTTCGACGGAAAGGCAAAGGGGCAGTGGGATCCGAAGCTGTCGCCTGAACGGCTGCGCACGATGCTCCGGAATATGATGCTAACCCGGGCGTTCGACGACCGCATGTTCCGTGCCCAGCGGCAAGGTAAGACCAGCTTCTATATGAAGTGTACCGGTGAAGAAGCGACCTCGGTCGCGTCGACGATGGCGATCGACCGGACCGACATGGTGTTTCCGAGTTATCGGCAGCAGGGCATTTTGATCACGCGCGATTATCCGCTGATCCAGATGATGAACCAAATCTATTCGAACCGCGGCGACCATCTGCTCGGCCGTCAGTTGCCGATCATGTATTCGGCGCCCGAGCATGGTTTCTTCAGCGTTTCGGGCAATCTCGCGACGCAATATCCGCAGGCGGTGGGCTGGGCGATGGCGTCAGCGTCGAAGGGCGACAGCCGGATCGCGACCGTATGGTGCGGCGAGGGTTCGTCGGCCGAAGGTGACTTCCATTCGGCGCTCACCTTTGCGACCGTTTACAATGCGCCGGTGATTTTCAACGTCGTCAACAATCAGTGGGCGATTTCGAGCTTCTCGGGCTTTGCCGGCGGCGAGCGCACGACCTTTGCCGCGCGCGCCGTCGGTTACGGCATTGCCGGGCTGCGTATCGATGGCAACGATCCGCTCGCGGTCTATGCTGCGACCCAATGGGCGGCGGATCGCGCACGCACGAACAACGGCCCGACGCTGATCGAGCATTTCACCTACCGCAGCGAAGGCCACAGCACGTCGGACGACCCAAGCGCCTACCGCGCCGCCGACGAGGCAACCGCGTGGCCGCTAGGCGATCCGATCGCGCGACTGCGCCAGCATCTCGAAACGCTGGGCGAATGGGACGGCGAGCGTGACGAAGCGCAGGCCAAAGAACTCGACGATCTGGTCAAGACGACGCAGAAACAGTCGGAGAAGCTCGGGATATTGGGCCACGGCATGCACCAGCCGTTCGAGACGATGTTCGACGATGTGTTCGAAGAACTGCCCTGGCACCTCAAGGAACAATGCGCGCAGATGCTCGCCGAGCAAGAGGCCAAGTTCGGCCCCAATTGGAAGCCCGAATGATGAGCGCTGAAACCCAAACCGCCACCAAGACCATGAACATGATCGAGGCGATCAACAGCGCCATGGACGTCATGCTCGAACGCGATCCGAATATGGTCGTGATGGGCGAAGACGTCGGCTTTTTCGGCGGCGTGTTCCGCGCAACCGCGGGGCTTCAGAAAAAGCATGGCAAAACGCGCGTGTTCGACACGCCGATCAACGAATGCGGTATTATCGGCGTTGCGGTCGGCATGGGGGCCTATGGCCTGCGCCCGGTCCCCGAAATCCAGTTCGCCGACTATATCTATCCGGGGCTTGATCAGCTCGTCAGCGAAGCGGCGCGTCTGCGCTATCGCTCGGCGGGGGATTTTATCTGCCCGATGACGGTGCGCACCCCGTTCGGCGGCGGCATCTTCGGCGGTCAGACGCACAGCCAGTCGCCCGAAAGCATCATGACGCATATCTGCGGAGTGAAAACGGTGATCCCTTCGAACCCCTATGATGCCAAGGGCCTGCTGATCGCAGCGATCGAGGATAATGACCCCGTCGTATTCCTCGAACCCAAGCGCATCTATAACGGTCCGTTCAGCGGCTATTATGATCGTCCGGTCGAGCCGTGGTCAAAGCATGACGCGAGCACGGTGCCCGAAGGTCATTACCGCATCGAACTCGGCAAGGCCGCGACGGTACGTTCGGGCGAAGCGCTGACGATCCTTGCTTATGGCACGATGGTGCATGTGACCAAGACGATCGTCGAGGAAATGGGCATCGATGCCGAGATCATCGACCTGCGCACGCTGCTGCCGCTCGATATCGAGGCGATCGAAACCTCGGTGAAAAAGACCGGCCGCTGCCTGATCATCCATGAAGCGACGCGGACTTCGGGCTTCGGCGCCGAACTGGCCGCGCTGGTTCAGGAGCGCTGCTTCTATCATCTCGAAGCCCCGGTCGAACGCGTCACCGGCTTCGACACGCCTTATCCGCATAGCCTCGAATGGGCCTATTTCCCCGGCCCGGTGCGCATCGCGACCGCGCTGACCAAGATTTTGAAGGACTGACGCCATGGCCCGTTATTCATTCCGTCTGCCCGACATCGGCGAAGGCATTGCCGAGGCCGAAATCGTCGCTTGGCACGTCAAGATCGGCGAACGCGTCGAGGAAGATGCGCAGCTTGCCGACATGATGACCGACAAGGCTACCGTCGAAATGGAATCGCCCGTGTCGGGGATCGTTGTCGAACTGGCGGGCGAGGTCGGCGACCTCATTCCGATCGGCTCGACGCTCGCGGTGATCGAGACCGATGGCGATGTCGAGGCGCCGCCCGCCGATACGCCGGTCGAGCAGCAGGTCGAGGCAGAGACGCCAGGGGCCGAGGAAATCTCGGTCGCCGAGGTCGCAGCGCCTGCGCCTGTTGCAGCTCCCGCGCCGACGCCCGCTCCGGCACCGGCCCCTGCGCCGGTCGCTGCTGTCGATCACAGCCGGGTCGTGCTCGCGTCGCCGGCCGTTCGCGCCCGCGCCAAGGACCTCGGCGTCGACCTGTCGCAGGTCCAGGCCGAGGGCGACCGCATCCGCCACGCCGATCTCGACGCTTTCCTCCGCTACAGCGGCGGGCAGGGCTATCACGCCCCCGGCGCGAGCCGCGCGCGCGCCGACGAGCCGATCAAGGTCATCGGGATGCGCCGCAAGATCGCCGAGAATATGGCGGCATCGAAGCGCGCGATCCCGCATTTCACCTATGTCGAGGAAATGGATGTGACCGCGCTTGAAGAGATGCGCGCCGACCTCAACGCCAATCGCGGCGGCCGTCCGAAGCTGACGATGCTGCCCTTCCTGATCGTCGCGATCTGCCGCACGATCCCGCAGTTCCCGATGATCAACGCGCGCTACGACGACGAGGGCGGCGTGGTGACGCGCTATGGCGCGGTGCATCTCGGCATGGCGACGCAGACCGACGCCGGCCTGATGGTCCCGGTGATCCGCGACGCGCAGGACAAGAATGTCTGGCAGCTCGCGAGCGAGATCAGCCGCTTGGCCGAGGCTGCGCGCACCGGCAAAGCGAAGGTCGAGGAACTGACAGGCGGCACGCTGACCGTCACCTCGCTCGGCCCGCTCGGCGGCATCGCGACGACCCCGGTGATCAACCGGCCCGAGGTCGCGATCATCGGGCCGAACAAGATCGTCGAACGACCGGTCTTCGACGGAGACGAGATTCGCCGTGCAAAGCTAATGAACTTGTCGATCAGCTGCGATCACCGTGTGGTCGATGGCTGGGACGCCGCAAGCTATGTGCAGGCGCTGAAGAAGTTGATCGAAACCCCGGTTCTGCTGTTCGCTGATTGATAGTGACGAAACAATCCGGGGCAGTGGACGCGGCGCCCCGGATTGCTTCGCTATGCGCAGGGCGGACTTACAGCCCGAGCCCTGCGAAACTCGTCTGGTCGAACTTCAGCTTGAAGGTGACATAGGCGCCCGACCGCGAAAAGCGCGCATCCTCGAAATCGCGGTCATGGAAGCCGGCGAAATTATAGCCGAAGGTGATGTTGGCATTCTTCATCGGCGCGAGCGTCAGCGTCGGCCCGCCCGCCCAGCTCACCGTATCGGCGCCGGTGCCGACGCGCACGGTGCCCGATGCGCCGACGTCGACATGCTCGCCAAGGTCGAAGCGGAAATCGGCGCCGATCAGGTTTGACCAGCCCTTCACATCGTCGGCGCCGAAGCGGTCGAAATTGTAGCGCGTGCCCCAGAAGAAGCCGATTTCGGCGCGCTCGTACCACATGCCATCCGCGCCGCGCTCGCCGAGCGGGGTCCAGTTGACCGACAGGCTGTTGAGCAGGCGGCGACTCGTCGCGTCGCCGTCGATTGTCAGCGCGCCGCCGCCGATCGGGCCCGGCTGGCCAGCTATGGCATCGCGCACCTTGTCCGAACGGAATTCGCTCTTGTTGAGCCACGAAATCCGCGAATCCGCGGGGCGATGCGCCCAGCTCATTTCGAAATTGATCACCTCGGTCGTCGGCGTCGTGCCGCTGCCGCTCGCCTTGGCGTACGTGAAGAGCGCCCCGAGCGCGCGGCCTTCGCCGAGCTGGCGCAGGCCGCCGAGCGTCAGGCCGTAGCGATTGGCGAGTTCGCCATCGCGATATTCGGCGCGGCCGGTGAGCGTCCAGCGGTTGGCGCGGTACGTCGCGCCGGTGCTGATCGCGAGGAAATCCTCGGTCAATGCCCCATTGCCGCCAAGGAAGCCGCCCGATGCGACGGGATGCTCGGTGTTGAGGACATCGCCGGCGCGAATGCCGCCGATGGTGCGATTGCCATCGACCGACACGTCGACCGACCAGCGTTCGCCGAGTTTCAACGACTGCGACAGGCCATAAGCGGCGAAGCTGCGCGGGCCATATTCGCCAATCTCCTGCTGGTTCGCAGTGGCGAGGAGACGCGCGCCCGACCAAGGCGTCAGGTCGAAGCCGAGCCGTGCGGTGCGTGCCTTGATCGTGTCGCCATCGGCGATCTCGTAGCTGCCGACGAGATTGACGTCGCGGTTGATCGCGAAGCGCGCGCCGAGGCGATGGCGTGTCGGGAAATCGACGCTCGCGTCCTTGCCGCCCAGCGCGAATTCGGTCTGCGCGTCGAGTTCGAGGCGCTTGCCCATCAGCCGCTGCGTCGCGCCGAGCTGGACGATGTTCGAGCGGTTGTGCGCGCCGTCGGTGAGCCGATCGTCGGCGTGCGTCAGCCCGGCGCGCGCGACGCTGGAGCCATTGTCATATTCGATGAGCGCGCGGGCGGCGCGGCGACGCGCGCTCGTTTCGAGATAATCCTCCTGCCATGCGCTGCCGGTGACCGACAGGTTGCGGCTGGCTTTCACGCGCGCATCGAAACCGAATTTGCGCGTGCCGTTCTCGCCGCTGTTGAGCTGGCCGGTGCCGAAGCCGGCCTCGCGCTCGCGGGCATAGGCGAGGAAGTCGGCGTTGCTGCTGTGATGCTCGGCCTCGATCAGCCACGCCTTGGCAGTGCCATCGGCGGCCGTGCCGCCGTTCATCGCCTTGGCATCGCTGACCGCGAGTTCGGCGCGAACCTCCGTCTCGATCGAAGGGCGATAGCGCGCATCGATGCCGCCGAGGTTGGTCCTGGCGTTGCCGTCCTCGTCGTGGATGAAGGTCGCACCGACGTGGAGTTTTTCGTCGTTCGATTGATAGCTGACGCGGCCGCCGGCATTGAGCACGCGCTGGCCGACGCCATCGACCTCATATTCGGCGACGATGAACTGCGGATCGAGGTTCGACGAGCGGCTCAGTACCGGCTCGCGAAAGCGGATCGTCCCCGACAGATAGTCGATGTCATAGTCGACATGGCGCGACAGGCTGACGCTGTCGACGATGCGCTCGCTGTGCAGCCGGTCGCGCGTCTCGATGGTGATCCGCTCGCTGTTCGGCAGAATGTCCTTGGCGCCGAGCTGGTACGGGCCGGTCAGACCGTTGCCCTGAATCTCGTCGCGGCGGAAACGATACGGCGTGTCGGCGACGAAGGCGGTCGCCGCGACATTGCGGCCGCGATACTCGGCCTTGCCGCCGTTGAGCGCGCGCTGGTAGCGGGCGAGTTCGGGTTCCGAAATCCCCGTCTCGATATCGCCGAACATCGCATAGAATCGCGGACGTTCGAGGCGCAGATAGAGCTTGCGCACCGATGCCGCGTCATAGCGCGTCTCGTTGCGGTCGGCGTAGATCGTATAATAGGCCCGCGGATCGATCACGCCGCCGAACCGCGCGTCGTCCTTGTCCTTGTCGCTGTCATACGCCAGCGTCATCAGCCATTTGCCGAGCACGCGGCCCTTGGCGTAGAGCGCGAGGCGGGCATCGGCGTTGAGATCGTCGAGTGTCTCTGCGACCGGTTCCATCCGGTCGCCCAGCGTATTATAACCGAGCGTGCCGGCGGCAAAGCCGACGACCGTCCACGGGCGATTGCCCGGGTCGAGCCAGGTTTCGATCGTCTGCTTGCGCGTCACCTTGTCGTCGCGGAAGGTGAATTCCATCGCCAGCGTACCCGACGCGGTCGTCGGTTCGAGTTCGATATACGCGACGCCGTCGTCGCCATCGATCTTCCACACCGGCTGCGCGCGTTCGAGGCCCGCGAGCTGGCGTGCCTGCTGCGCATCGGCCTCGACCGCGGGATAATAGGGCGCGGGAACGCTGAAATCGCCCGTCAGGCCGGCGCGGATCGGCTTGCCGTCGCGGTCGGTCAGGCGCACCGCGATCACCGGGCGCGTCACTCCGTCGGCGATCAGCACCGACTTTTCGCGGACCAGCGACGCGCGCAACGGGGTGATCGAATAATGGACCGCCCGTTCGAGCGTTTCGACCGTGACGCCATTCGTATCCTTTACTTCGGCGACCAGATGATTCTCGCCCTCGCGGATTTCCAGGCCGCGCCACAGGCTGACCGCGACGCTGCCGTCGGCCGACTTGCTCACGCCTTCGAAGGTCAGCGCGTCGGCGGGCTTGCCGTTTACGCGCAGCGACACTTTCTGCCCGGGGGCGTGCCTGATTGCGGCGCGGATCGCTTTCGCGCGCGGGTTGTGGTCGGCGTCGGGGAAGAGCCAGCCGATGCCCGGCGGCTGACCCGCGAGCCAGTCGCGACCGGCACCCGCGGCTTCGGGATCGCTCAGCACCTTCGACGTTTCGATCGCCACCTTGTCCGGCGCGGCACGCGGCGCGCTCGCGATGGCGCGAAAGTCTGCACGTTTCAAAGCGCCGCCGCGGCCTTCGACAAAGCGCGAGATCGCGCTGCCGGCACTTTGCGTCGATCGCGCGCAATCGACGGCTTCGCGATCGAGCGGCAGCGACGACGGATCGATCTGCACGACGTGCAGGCCGGGGCGCACGCCTTCGAAATGATAGCGGCCATCCTCGTCGGTGACGGCGTAGCTGCCGTCCTGCAGCATCACGCGCACGCCCGTGATGCCGCGGGCCTTGCCCGGATCGACGGCGCAGCCGCCGTCGGTGACGCGGCCGATGATCGTCATCCGGTCGCCGAGCTGGTCGCGTTTGATCGATATCGTTGCTTCGGCGACATTGCTCGTCGAGCCGCGATTGTCGGTCGCGGTGGCGCGGTTGAGCGCGTTGCCGGGCTGCGCCGACACGATGACTTCGGCGAGGTAGGTGAGCAGCGCCGAGCGCGACGCCGCGATGCCGGGAAGAGTGACGGTAAACTCGCGGCCATTGGCTTCGACAACGGGGTTCATAAGGACGCCGTCGACACGCACCGCATCGGCGCGCAGACGCATCCCCGCGGGCAGGACGTCGCGCACCGTCACCGCGCCGGTGCTGCGGCGAGTGTCGCGGTTCGCGACCTCGATGCGATACTGGATGACGTCGCCGGGCGCCGCGACCTGCGTCGAGGTCGTCTTGCGCAGGATCAGCGGCAGACCCGGCCGGTCGACCGGGATGTCGACGCGGACGGGGGCGGGGCTGTTCAGCGTAAACGGGGTGCCATAGCTCGCGCCGGTGACCTCGAACGGCTGGCCGTCGTCGGGGCGGCGCAAGCCGGCGAGTGCAGCGGGGCTCGAAGTCGATGGCGCGGTGTAGGGCGCGGGCGGCGCGACGATCAGGCGATAGGCCCCCGGCGCGACGAAGGGGAAGCGGTAGTCGCCCGGCGGAAAGTTGTAGACGGTGCCGCCCGCGTCGGTGACGCTCTGGCCCGTGACCACGCTTGACGGATAGGCCGAGACGCCGTCGTCGCCGAACACCTGTGCGGGCTGGCCGGTAGCGGCGTCGACGATCGTGACGCGGCTACCGGCAACGGGTGCGCCATCGCCGCTGTCGAAGACAACGCCGAACGGATCGACGAGGAAGTTGATTCTCGCGAGCGCGACGAGGCTGGCGTTCGCCTGGTCGGTAACGCGCAGCGCCAGCGGGGCTCCGGGATTGACCGACAGGCGGCAATCGCCTGCGACGACCGCCGGCGGAACGCCGATCGTGTTGATGAAGCCAGTGAATTCACCGCTGTTGTCGGCCGTCTCGGTCAGAATGATCGCCTCGCGGTCGCCGTTCTCGAGCTCGAGAACGACGGGCAGGGTATCACGTGCCTGCGGATCGGTATTCGCGGATGCGAGCGCGACCCCGACGACCAGCACCTCGCCGGCGCGGAAATTGTCGGTGCTTTGCAGCGATGCCGGGGCGGTCGAAATGCCCTCATAGACGCCGCCGAGATCGATCGTGCTCGTCGCGCTACGCGTCGCCGGGCGGCTGCACTGGGTCGGCGCGAGCGCCACCGATTTGTTGCCGCCGCCATTTGTCAGCCGATAGGTGGTGATCGTCGGGGGTGCAGGTGGCCGTGCGGTTACGGTCACGTCGACGCGGTTCGACAGCGCCTGACCGGGCTGCCCGTCTTGCGTCCACTGCGCCGAAGCCGTGTTCGTGATCACCTGCGCGCGCGCCGTTGGTATCGCAGGCAGCAGCGCTGCCGCGACCAGGGAGGTCACAAGGCCGGAAAATTTCGCGCGGAATGCCATGCAAGCCCCGAAGGGGGCAGCGAGGCCGGCACTTGCCGGAACCCCGCCGCCCCGTCCGTTACCCGATCAGTTGACGGTTGCGCGGAAAACGAGCGTGCCGGCGGTGCCCGCGGCGATCGACGCGATCGTGCCCGACACGTTCGGCGCCGCATAATTGCCGCCGGCCCCGCCGTTGAAATCGCACACACCGCCGGTGACCGTGCCGCCGAGCAGGATTGTGCCCGCATTGAACGTCAGCTGGCCCGGAACCGGGTCGGTGATGAGCACCGACGTTGCTGCGGCGCTACCGGTGTTGGCGACGGCGATGCAATATTCGATGACCGCGCCCGGGATCAGCTTCGGATTGGTCGTGCTGTTGACCGGGTCCGAGATGATGCGGCTGGTCTTGGTGACCGCGAGCGTGGCTGTCTGCACCGTATAGTCGTCATTGTCGCTGTGCGATCCGTCGCGCGCGGCATCGCCCGCCACGCCGGGCGTGATATCGGCGAAAACAGTATCCTTTCCGGCGGTATTCGCGCCCGTGGTTTCGGTGATGGCCGCGCCCTGGGTGCCGGCCAGCCCGCCCTCGCGCGCCGTGGCGCGCAACGTGACGCCGGCAACGGCGTTGTTGACGAGACCCGCCGGGATATCGGCTACGACGAACAGGCGAATCGCGGTGTCGACGACGAGTTCGTCGACATAGTTGGTGATCAGCGTATCGCCGGCGTCCCAGCTGCCGATCGTGCCCGACGCAATATTGTCGCGATAGATGCGGACATTGTTGACGTTGAACGTATCGGTGCCGGTATGGGCCGCCGTGCCGCCGACCTGCTGGGTCACCGTCAGCGCGAAGTCGAGCGTCTCGTTCGACGTGTTGGTCAGCTGGAAGGTGGTGATGGCATTGGGCTGTCCGGGCACGACCGTGGTCGTGAGGTCGGCGACTTCCTCGACGAGCACATTGATCTTGCGGTCGACGGTGAAATTGTTCGACGCCGACTGCTGTCCCTGTGCGACGCCACCGACCTGATAGTCGACGGTGGCGGTATTGGTGATCGTGGTACCCGCGGTCGTGCCGACGGCAAAGGCCGGCGTGGCGGCGACGCTCGAAAGCGCCGCCAGACCGATGGCACCCATGTTCGTCAGCTTGCTGGTCATAGCTGAGCTCCTGGGCTTTATGCTGGTTGCCGTTTCCCCACCGCTGGCAACCGTTAAGCGGTCTGTTTCACCTGGCTATTTGACAACTCCCCGAAACATGAGCTTGCCCGTGCCGCCGACCGGGATCGGATCCCGGAAAGCCCAGCGGATGTGCGTGACGTCGGCAGGCTGCGCAGCGCGGCGCGTGCCGTCGGTCATCGGAACCGAAAGGTCGGAAAGCAGCCCCCACTGCTTGCCGCCGTCGACCGAGACCAGCGGCCGCGTGTCGCCGGCGTCCGCAAAGCGGACTGCCGATGGCAGCGGGTTGGTGATCACGAACTTATCGGCCGGCTGCGCGCCGGCGTTGCGATAGTTGAGCACGAAGACGAGGCGATCGCCGGGAACGACCACCTTCGGTTCCTCGAGCAGGATCTTCTGCTTGCCGGCAGCATCGGTCGAGACCCGCTCGACGAACACATGATTGTCGAGAGCGACCTGGTTCGCGGCGAGTGCCTGCGCGGGCGCCAACGCAGCAAGCAAAAGGAAAAGAACGGTGCGCATGCGCATCTCCATCAGTCTATCTGGGTCCGGAAGGTGACGGTGCGGGTCTGGCCGCCGGCGACGGTTCCGAGCATCACGTTGATCCGCGAACCGTTATAGTCTCCGGCATCGGCGTCCGCAGCGTCGGACAGCCCGCTGCCGCCGAGCGTGATCGAGCCGGGGGCATAGCTGGTGTCGGCGGGAATATTGTCGGTGATGGCAAGGCCGCTGACCGACCCGCTGCCCGCGACCGTGGCGACGATCGTATAGGTGATCGAGGCCCCCGGTATCGGATCGGCGGTGCCGAGCGAATTGGTCACGACTGCCGATTTGACGAGCGTAACGGTCGCGGCCGAGACGAGGAATGCACCCGCATCGGTCCCGTCGGCGCCGGTTGAGCCGACGACCGCGTCGCCGCCGCCTTCGCCCTGACCGGCGAAGCTGCGGCCGGGATCGCCGGTCCCCGTCCTTGCGGCGGCAACGAGGCTGACGATGCCGCGATTGCCGTCGACGACCGTTCCCGGCGTCGTCGCGAGGACGAAGACGGTAATGCTCTGGTCGGGATCGAGTGACGGATCGTTCGCGCCGGGCGTATAGAGCGTGTCGGCGCTGGCGTCGAAGATGCCATCGCCATTGTCGAGATAGATCTGGGTGACGACGGGATCGTAATTGTCGCCGCCCGCATTGGCGACCGTCGTCAACGCGAAGGCTTCGACGCCGTTGCCATTGTTGGTGACCGAGAAGGTGAGCAGCTGTCCTGTCGCGCCCGGGGTAGTCGGAACATCGGCGGGATTGCTCGAATCGACGGTGACGTCGAGCACTTCGTCGATGAGCAGGTCGACGCGGTTCGAATCGACCGTCGTCGTGCCGCCGCCCGTATCGAAGCTCGCGCTCGCGGTGTTGCTGATGGTGGAGCCGGCACGCGTGCCGGCGGCTTCGGCCTGGATTGGCAGCGCAAGCGCCGCCAGCAGGGCGATGATCGAACAAGAGGGAAGAAGCCGATGCTTCGCGCCCCCCACAGGCGCTATCATCATCATTTTGACTCCGAACAGGTTGGTCCTTGGAGCCGTCAGTCGCCGATAAAGGGTAATTTCTGGTTAAAATGCAGGTAAATGGGCCGATTTTGCTCCAAATGGAGACAGGAGGCCGGAGATTTCGTCGCAAAACGGGGCGACTGGCGCAGCGGGTAAAGCGCGCGTAAGATGAGGCGGTTAACGAGGAGAGCAGGGGTGGCGGAGGACCGGGGCAGCAAGGATGTGCGTCCGCCGCGCGTCAATCCGCTCCAGCAGATCGAGATCGACGATTTTCGCCGCGACCGGCTGCTTGCCGCGCTCGCGCTGATTCTCGGCGCCGCATTTTGTCTCGGATTGCCTTTCGCGCTCCAGGCCGGTGCCGAGTTCTTCCTCCCGCTTACCGCTGCGATCGTCATCGCTATCGCGCTCGTGCCGCTGCTCGAATGGCTTGAGCGGCGCGGCCTGCCGTCGGCGCTCGCGGCATTCCTCGCGCTTGCGACCTTCCTTGCGATCATCAATGCCGCGCTCGCGATCATCGTCGTTCCGGCGACAGGCTGGTTCGCGCGCATTCCCGAATCGATTCCGCGCATCCAGAGCAACCTCGCGCCGCTCATCGACTTTTATTCGACGCTGCAACGGTTCGTCGACCGCACGCTCACCTCGGTTGCCAGCGGAACCGAGGCGACCGCGCAGGCTGTCGCAGCGACAGCGCCGACCTCGGTCGTCGACTATTTCATCTCGTCGGCCCCCTCGGCGGCGATCCAGCTCTTCTTCGCCGTGCTCGTCATCTTCTTCTTTCTCGCGGGCTGGACGCGGCTGCGCAAAGGCACGATCCGGCGGCGCGGCAGTTTCGACGGGGCGATGCAGACCGCGCGCGTGATCCAGAATGTCGTCGATGCGACCGCCGACTATCTGGCGACGATCACGATGATCAACGCGATTCTCGGCCTGACCGTAGCCTTGCTGCTGTGGGCGCTCGGCATGCCGTCGCCGTTCATGTGGGGCGGGATCGTGAGCATCTGCAATTTCGTGCCCTATCTGGGGCCGATCGTCGCCGCGGTGCTGCTCGGGCTCGGCGGACTGATGACTTTCGATGCGGTCGGGCTCGCGCTGCTCCCCGCGCTGATCTTCATCGGCGTGCATCTGGTCGAGGCGAATCTGATCACGCCGCTGGTGCTGGGGAAGCGGCTGACGATCAATCCCTTGCTGATTCTTGTGTCGCTGAGCTTCTGGGGCTGGGTGTGGGGCACGCCGGGTGCACTGCTCGCCGTGCCGCTGCTGCTGATATTGCAGACGGTTCTCGCATCGACCGGAACTCCGGATCTCGCGGGTTTCCTCTTCGAACACGGCACGCTGACCACGACGGACGAGGTGCGCGATCGATTAAATCGCACGCAGGATGAAAGCGACGGTTGACAGGTCGGGGCGGGGGCCATATTGGCGCGGCTCCCAAGCACACGCGGGTGTAGCTCAGTTGGTTAGAGTGCCGGCCTGTCACGCCGGAGGTCGCGGGTTCGAGCCCCGTCACTCGCGCCATTCCTTCCGTTTCGGACGGGATGGCCACCGCAGCTTGGGACCATTTCTTCATCGGAAATCCGGACAGTGGCGCGGCACCTCAGCCGCGCCATCTCCCCAGTTCCATCCAGCGCAGCAACGGCTTGAGCGGCGCGATCCACACGATGCCCGCCGCAAGGTAGAAGACCGCCTGTACGAGGACCGGCCAGGTGCCCACCCAGGGCGAGAGGCTGACGACCACCGCGGTCCACCCGGCGATCAGCGCGAGGATCAGGAACATACCCGCCGGCTTGCGCCAACTCGGCTGGGGATTGGCTGGATCCTGCTTCACAAACGATCTCCGCAAAGAATGAATTCCTGTTCGGTCAATATCGCGTCGAGCGCGATATCGGTCGATTCGCGCGGCGTAGCGTCGATTTCCTGCACCGACCAGCCGATACCGATACGCAACGGTGCAGGATGCGCCGCGAAATAGCGGTCATAATGGCCGCCGCCCTGTCCGATCCGGCCGCCCGACCGGTCGAAGCCGACGAGCGGACAAAAGATGATGTCGGGAACCGTCGGCGGAGCATCTTCGGCCGGCTGCTGCGTGCTCCACGGGCCCTTCACAAGCGATTCGCCTTGCCGCCATCGGCGGAAGTCCATCTCGGCGACGCGTCCCGAGTGGTAGGGCAGGGCGAGCGCTCCCGCATCCGCGAGGCCCGCGAGCATCGGGAGGATGTCGGGTTCGTCGCCCCATGCGACATAGGCGCCGACGACCAGATGATCGGCGAGAAGCTCGACAAGGGGGGCGGGGAGCGCGCGAAAGGCGGCCAGTTGCGCCATGCCATCGAGATTCGCGGCGAAATGCCGCCGCCGGAACCGCAGCCGCTCGCGCAATTTCTGTTTCTGCTGGACGAGGGTGGCTGACAGGTCGGTCATCGCCTCCTCGGGAGCTTGGTCGGCAGGTTGGCGGGACCACCGTAGTCGTTTGCCGGAAAATCCTCTGACGCCAGTAACGTCAGGTGGGAACCATGTACGTCGGACCAGGGTCCGGGCAGGGACAGCTCCCTTGGATGATGTATCGCCTCAGGGATATTCGCAACGGCTCGTGCAGGGCAGTGCCCGCCGCCTCCTATGTAGGGGGGCGGGCGCGCTTGCTCAAGGGAGTTGCTCGACTTTCCCCGCCAGAGCCTCGATCCGGTCGGCGATCTGCAGCAGGGCGCGATCGTTCGACGGACTGGTTGCGGGCGCGGAAGCAGGCGCAGCCTCGCGGGCCGCCTCGAGTTCCCTGAGCGCCGTTCTTTCGCGTTCGACCGCGGCTTTCAGCTCGTCGCGGGCCGCGGCTTCGCGGCTTTCGGCAAGCGCGACGGCAGCGCGAAGCGAATCGGATTGCGGCGCGGCCTTTTCGACCTTGCCGCGTGCTTCCTGCGTCTCATCGGCGAGCATCAGCGCTGCGAACAGCAGCTGCCGGACCTCGGTCACGCCCGGCATCGTGCGGACCTTTTCATCGACGACCGCGGCGAGCTGGATCAGCTGGGCCTCCTCGCCGTCGGCGCAATGCACGTCATAGGGGCGGCCGCCGATGGTCAGTTTGACGTCAGCCACGGTCTGCCTCCGCAATCAGCCGGTCGAGTTCGCCGATCACGGCTGCCACCTCGGCCTTCAGCGCCGACTGGTCGGCAGCAGGGGCGGCAACGGCGGGCGGGCGGTTCGCCCGGCTGGTCAGGGCCTTTTCGATGCGGCTCAGCGCGCGCTCGATACGGCCGATGGCCAAGCTGGATTCGTCGAGATCGAGTTCCATGCCCAAGGGGTAGCAGCGCAGGGGGAGGGGTGCAATCGCCTCGCCGCGCCGAAATGCGCCGGAATTTGTGCCGCATTTATGTCGCGGGCGGTTGACTCCTGACCTCACCCCCGCAAAGGGCTGTCCCCACCGAATCCGGTCACCTTCACATCCTTTCCCGGGGGACTCATGACACTGCCCGAACGTCAGCTCGCCAACGCGGTCCGCGCGCTTGCGATGGACGCCGTACAGGCCGCAAACAGCGGCCATCCGGGGATGCCCATGGGCATGGCCGACGTCGCCACCGTGCTCTATTCGGACTATCTGAAATTCGATCCGAATGCGCCGAAATGGGCCGATCGCGACCGATTCGTGCTTTCGGCGGGGCACGGCTCGATGCTCGCCTATGCGACGCTCAACCTCGCCGGCTATGCGCGGCCGACGCTGGACGATATCCGCAATTTTCGCCAGCTCCACAGCCCCTGCGCCGGCCATCCGGAAAATTTCGAGCTCGAAGGCGTTGAAACGACGACCGGGCCGCTGGGACAGGGCCTCGCGACCGCGGTCGGCATGGCGATTGCCGAGCGGCATCTGAATGCGCTTTATGGCGACGATTTGGTCGATCATCGCACATATGTCATCGCCGGCGACGGCTGTCTGATGGAGGGCATCAACCACGAAGCCATTGGTTTGGCTGGACATTTGCAGCTCGGCCGGCTGACCGTGCTGTGGGACGACAACCGGATCACGATCGACGGGTCGACCGACCTGTCGACGAGCGAGGATGTGAAGGCGCGCTATGCGGCGACCGGCTGGCATGTCGAAAGCTGCGACGGGCACGATCCCGCCGATATCCGCCGCGCGATCGATGCCGCGATCGCCGATCCGCGCCCGTCGCTGATCGCGTGCCGCACGATCATCGGTTTCGGCGCGCCGAACAAGCAGGGCACGTCGGCGACGCACGGTTCGCCGCTTGGCGCCGACGAGATCGCGGCGGCGCGCAAGGAACTCGGCTGGACCGCCGAGCCTTTCGTCATTCCCGCCGATATCGCGTCGGCATGGGCGGCGTTCGGCGAGAAAGGCAAGAAGCTTCATGCCGAATGGAATGATCGCCTTGCAAAGAGCGAAAAGAAAAAGGAATTCGAGCATCGCCTGAGCGGCAAAATCGTTCCGGGCGATGCCTTCAAGGCCTATCTCGACGGCCTCGTCGCCGAACCGCCCAAGGTCGCAACGCGCAAGGCTTCGGAGAATGCGCTTGGCGCGCTGACCGCCGATATCGCATCGCTCATTGGCGGTAGCGCGGACCTCACCGGTTCGAACAACACCAAAACATCGTCGACCAAGCCGCTGACAAAAGAAGATTATTCTGGCCGTTACATCTATTACGGCATCCGCGAGTTCGGCATGGCGGCGGCGATGAACGGCATGGCGCTGCACGGCGGCGTCGTGCCCTATGGCGGCACCTTCCTCGTCTTCGCCGACTATTGCCGCGCCGCGATCCGTCTTTCGGCGCTGCAAAAGCAGCGTGTCGTCTATGTGATGACGCACGACAGCATCGGGCTCGGCGAGGACGGTCCGACGCACCAGCCGATCGAACATCTCCAGTCGCTGCGCGCGATGCCGAACCTGCTCGTCATGCGCCCCGCCGACGCGGTCGAGACCGCCGAATGCTGGGCGCTCGCGCTCGCGCAGAAAGACCGGCCGTCGCTGCTCGCACTGACCCGCCAGAACCTTCCGCCGCTGCGTCATGACGTCACGGAAAATCTTTGCGCGAAAGGCGGTTACCGCCTTCGCGGTGCCTCGGCAGCCCGTAGGGTCGTGCTCGTCGCGACCGGTTCGGAAGTCGCGCTTGCGATCGAAGTCGCCGAAAAGCTCGAGGCTGCCGGTCACGGGGCAGACGTCGTGTCGATGGTCTCGACCGAACTCTTCGACGAGCAGTCGGCCGCGTATCAGGCCGATATCCTGCCCGAAGACGCGCTGATCGTCTCTATCGAGGCGGGCACGACCTTCGGCTGGGAACGCTATACCGGCCGCCATGGCCTGCGCTTCGGCATCGACAGCTTCGGCGCCTCGGCGCCGACCGAAGACCTATTCACGCATTTCGGCCTTACCGCCGATGCTATCACCCCCCAGATCATGGCAAAGCTTGGCAACTAAGGACCGGCTTATCCCACGCAGAAAGGATTTTTCGACATGGCAGTGAAAGTCGCAATCAACGGTTTCGGACGCATCGGTCGCAATGTGGCGCGCGCGATTCTCGAACGCACCGACCACGACCTCGAGCTGGTGTCGATCAACGATCTGGCCGACGCGAAGGCAAACGCCCGCCTGTTCCAGCGCGATTCAGTCCATGGCCCGTTCAACGGCACCGTCGAAGTCGACGGCAACGACCTGATCGTCAACGGCAAGCGCATCCAGGTCACCGCCGAGCGCGATCCTGCCAAGCTGCCGCATGCCGCCAACGGCATCGACATCGCACTCGAATGCACGGGCTTTTTCACCGACCGCAAGGGCGGCCAGGCGCATCTCGACGCCGGCGCCAAGCGCGTCCTGATCTCGGCCCCCGCCAAGGAAGTCGACCTGACCGTCGTCTATGGCGTGAACCACGACAAGATCGGCGCCGAACATGTGATCGTCTCGAACGCGTCGTGCACCACCAACTGCCTCGCACCGATGGCCAAGGTGCTTCACGAGAAGATCGGCATCGAGCGCGGCCTGATGACCACGATCCACGCTTACACCAACGACCAGAAGATCCTCGACCAGATCCACTCGGATCCGCGCCGCGCCCGCGCCGCCGCGATGTCGATGATCCCGACCTCGACCGGTGCCGCCGTCGCCGTCGGTCTCGTCCTGCCCGAACTCAAGGGCAAGCTCGACGGCTCGTCGATCCGCGTCCCGACGCCCAACGTCTCGGTCGTCGACCTGACTTTCACGCCGCTGCGCGAAACGACCGCTGAAGAGGTCAACAAGCTGCTGAAGGAAGCCGCCGAAGGCGAGCTCAAGGGCGTGCTCGGCTTCACCGATGAGCCGCTGGTCTCGATCGACTTCAACCATGATGCGCACAGCTCGACGATCGACAGCCTCGAAACCGCGGTGATCGACGGCAAGCTGGTGCGCGTCCTCAGCTGGTACGACAATGAATGGGGCTTCTCGAACCGCATGATCGACACCGCGGGTGTGATCGCCAAGTTCCTCTGAACCGAAGGGAAGCAGCGATGACCGCGTTCAAGACCCTCGACGATATCGGTGACGTCACCGGCAAGCGCGTGCTCGTGCGCGTCGACCTCAACGTCCCGCTGTTCGAGGGGGCGGTCAGCGACGCGACGCGGATCCAGGCTGCGATGCCGACGATCCGCGAACTGTCGGACAAGGGTGCGATCGTCCTGCTCCTCGCGCATTTCGGGCGACCGAAGGGCGCAAAGAACCCGACGCAGTCGCTGAGCCTCGTCATGGGCGGCGTCGAGGATGTACTGGGCCATTCGGTCATGTTCATCCCCGAAGCCGTCGGCGAGGGCGCGAAGGCGGGCGTCGCGGTGCTCGCCGCGGGCGACGTCGCGGTGCTCGAAAACACGCGCTTCTACCCCGGCGAGGAAAAGAACGACGCCGCCTTTGCCGACGGGCTCGCCGAGATTGGCGATCTATACGTCAACGATGCCTTTTCGGCGGCGCACCGCGCACACGGCTCGACCGAGGGCATCGCGCATCGGCTGCCGGCCTATGCGGGTCGCGCGATGGAGGCCGAACTCAAGGCACTCGATGCCGCGCTCGGCAATCCCGAGCATCCGGTGGCCGCGGTTGTCGGCGGCGCCAAGGTGTCGTCGAAGATCGACGTGCTGCGCAACCTTGTCAGCAAGGTCGACCATCTGATCATCGGCGGCGGCATGGCGAACACCTTCCTCGCTGCGCGCGGGGTCGACGTCGGCAAGTCGCTGTGCGAGCACGACCTCGTCGACACCGCCAATGCGATCTTCGACGCCGCCGATGCCGCGGGCTGCACCATCCATCTGCCCTATGACGTCGTGGTGGCAAAGGAATTCGCCCCGAACCCGCCGACGCGGACCGTCAACGTCCACGAGGTCGCCGCCGACGAGATGATCCTCGACGTCGGCCCCGCCGCGGTCGAAGCGCTCGCCGACGTACTCAAGAATTGCCGCACGCTCGTCTGGAACGGCCCGCTCGGCGCGTTCGAGACGCCGCCGTTCGATACCGCGACCGTTGCGCTTGCGAAGACGGCCGCCGCGCTCACCCGCGAAGGCTCGCTGACGTCGGTTGCGGGCGGCGGCGATACGGTCGCGGCGCTCAACCACGCCGGCGTCGCCGGCGACTTCACTTTCGTTTCGACCGCCGGCGGCGCCTTCCTCGAATGGATGGAAGGCAAGCCGTTGCCGGGCGTCGACGCGCTGAAGGCATAGAAGTTTCCCCCGCATTGCATCCTGCTTGCGGGGTCGCTATGCGCACCGCCACATACGTATGCAAACAACCGGAGATCCCATGACCACCGCCAATGCCGCCATGCTCGACCAGATCAAATCGGGGCAGGGCTTCATCGCCGCGCTCGACCAGAGCGGCGGTTCGACGCCCAAGGCATTGAAGGGTTATGGCATCGAAGCCGATGCTTTCTCGAACGACGAGGAAATGTTCGGCCTGATCCACGACATGCGCAGCCGTATCGTCACCGCGCCGTGCTTCAACGGCGAAAAGGTGATCGGCGCGATCCTGTTCGAGCGCACGATGGACGGTGAAGCCGGCGGCAAGCCGGTTCCCGCGCTATTGTGGGAACGCGGCGTGGTGCCGTTCCTGAAGGTCGACAAGGGGCTCGAGGACGAGGCCGACGGCGTCCAGCTGATGAAGGCCAACCCGGGCCTCGATGACCTTTGCGAGCGCGCGGTTGCCAAGGGCGTGTTCGGCACCAAGATGCGCAGCGTCGTCAACCTTGCCAATCCGGTCGGGATCAGGGCGATCGTCGAGCAGCAGTTCGCCGAAGCCGCACGTATCGCCGCGCACGGCCTCGTCCCGATCATCGAGCCCGAGGTGAACATCAAGAGCGCCGAGCGCGACGCGGCGGATCGCCTGCTGCTCAAGGAAACGCTCGCGGCGCTCGACGCATGGACCGGCGCGCCGGTGATGCTCAAACTCTCCTTGCCGACCGAGGCCGGGCTGTTCCAGCCGCTCGTCGATCATCCGAAAGTGCTGCGCGTCGTCGCGCTGTCGGGCGGCTTTGCGCGCCCCGAAGCCTGCGTCGAACTGGCGAAGAACCCGGGCATCATCGCGAGCTTCAGCCGTGCGCTGCTGGAAGATCTCCGCCACCAGATGAGCGACGACGAGTTCAACCGCTCGCTGGGCGGTGCGATCAACGAAATTCACGCGGCCTCCGTGGCCTAGGTGATGGGAGAGGGGTGGCAAGCCGTCGACGATTATATCGCCGGCAAATTGCTGGGCGCGGACGATGCGCTTGCCACCACCCTCGCGAACAACGAAGCCCAGGGCCTGCCGCCGATCGACGTGTCGGCGGCGCAGGGCAAGATGCTGTTCCTGCTCGCGCAGACGGCGGGCGCGCGGCGTATCCTTGAGGTCGGCACGCTCGGCGGTTACTCGACGATCTGGCTGGCGCGGGCGCTGCCCGAAGGCGGCGAACTGGTGACGCTCGAACTCGAGGCGCATCACGCCGCGGTCGCGCGCGAAAATCTGGAAAATGCGGGGCTTTCGGAGAAAGTCGATATCCGTGTCGGCCCTGCTGCGGGGAGCCTCGCCGCGATGACGGGCACGGTGCCGTTCGACTTCGTCTTCATCGATGCCGACAAGCAGGGTAATGCCCATTATGTCGAAGAGGCGATCCGCCTCGGCCGCCCCGGCACGACGATCATCGTCGACAATGTCGTGCGCGATGGCGGCGTTCTCGATGCGGGCAGCAACGACGAGCGCATTATCGGCACACGCGTGTTGTTCGACATGCTTGCAGCCAATCCGCGCCTCGACGCGACCGCCATCCAGACGGTCGGGGCCAAGGGATGGGACGGCTTCGTACTTGCGCGGGTGCTTTAGAGCCCGCCCGCGAAGCGGAACGTGAAGCGATAGTCGGCGGGTTTCAACTCCACGTCGGTGCGCTTGTCCGGCCGCACCGATTCGAGCGTGAATTTGCCGTCGGCGAGTTGCGTCTCTTCGCCCAGCGTCACCTCGAACGGCTGCTTTTCGCCATTGCCGCGAATCCAGATCATCTTCACCCGGATACGGCCCGCCCAGACGCAGCGCGCGTTCATCGGGCAGCGGCTGTCCTCGATCACCGCGACCGGCTGGACGAGCGGGCCGTCGACATAGGCTTTCTGGCCGAGCGCGACGTCGCTGCCGTCGGGCTGCGGCGCGCCGGCGGTCGTCGCGCAAGCCGAAAGCAGGAGGGCAAAGGGGAGGGCGAGCGCCGCGAGGCGGGTGACGTTCTGCATTTGCCCGCATCTGGCCCCGTCGCTATGAACGCGCCATGACCACATCCGATTGCCAGCTCTATCTGATTTCGCCGCTCGATGTCGGCGGCGATTTTCCCGCGCGGCTCGAGGAAGCGCTGTCCGCCGGACCCGTCGCCGCCTTCCAGTTTCGCGTGAAGAATATCGACCAGCACGAGGCGGCGCGGCTCGCCGAACCGCTGCAAGCGATCTGTGCCGCGCACGAGGTCGCCTTCATCGTCAACGACGATGTCGCGCTTGCGAAGCGGCTGGGGGCGGACGGGATCCATCTGGGGCAGGGCGACGGCGATCCGAAGGAAGCACGCCGCCTGCTCGGACCCGATACGCAGATCGGCGTGACGTGCCACGACAGCCGGCATCTTGCGATGGAAGCGGGCGAGGCGGGTGCCGACTATGTCGCGTTCGGCGCCTTCTTCCCGACAACGACCAAGGCGACCCGGCACCATCCCGAGCCCGAAATCCTGACCTGGTGGCAAGGCCTGTTCGAGCTGCCGTGTGTCGCGATCGGCGGGATTACGGTCGACAATGCGAAAATCCTGATCGATGCCGGCGCCGATTTCCTTGCGGTATCGGGCGGCGTGTGGGCGTATCCCGAAGGCCCCGCCGCGGCGGTGTGCGCCTTCGCAGCCATCCTTGAAAATCAGCCCGCGGGGTAATCGCGCCCGGGCGTCTTCGGGGCCTTCTTCGGTGCCGACGACGCCGCCGCATCCTTGCGCCAGCCAAAAAGGCCGGCGCAAGGCGCCCCGCGCGACGACGTTGCTGCGGTGCCGCGAGGGGGCGGCGGGGTAAGGTCCGAAAGATCGATATTCGTCATGGGATGCGATATGGCCTTGATGTCGCCCGTCATATTGGATCGATGCGTCAAAAGCATATCGGCCTGTCGCTTTTGGCGTTTCGGTCCAATCGGCTTCGGTTCGTGGCTTTTTGCTTGCGCTGGGCGCGGCGCCCCGCAAGACAGCGGGCGGGGAGAATTTTGATGACCGAAACCACCACGTCGACCGCGCGCGGGCGCGAACTCACGATCCGCGCGATCCTGCTCGGCGGCTTGCTGACTCTGGCGTTCACCGCGGCGAACGTCTATCTGGGACTCAAGGTCGGGCTGACCTTTGCGACCTCGATTCCCGCGGCAGTGATCTCGATGGCGCTGCTGCGCTATATGGCCGGGTCGACGATTCTCGAGAATAATATCGTCCAGACGATCGCGAGCGCCGCGGGCACGCTGGCGGCTATCATCTTCGTGCTCCCGGGCCTTGTCATGGTCGGTTACTGGCAGGGCTTCCCGCTGATCGAGACGACCGCGATCACCATGCTCGGTGGCATTTTGGGTGTACTCTTTTCAGTGCCGCTGCGCCGTGCGCTGGTCGTCGATTCGGATCTGCCTTATCCTGAAGGGCGCGCCGCTGCGGAGGTTCTGCAGGTCGGTGCGGCGAGCGCCGAAGGCGCCGAAGAGAATCGGGTCGGCCTTTCGGCCCTGATGTGGAATTCGCTTGTCGCGGCGGGGTTCACGCTGCTGACCCAGATGAAGCTCGCCGGCGCCGAAGTCGCGCGCTGGTTCACCGTCGGCACCGGCGCGACGGGGATCGCGGGGGGGCTCGCCTTTGCGCTGTTCGGCGTCGGCCATCTCGTCGGCCTGTCGGTCGGCATGGCGCAGCTCGTCGGGCTGGTCACCGGCTGGTGGGTGCTGCTCCCGATCCTGACGCAGGGCGGCGCGGGCGACGCCGAGACGCTGGCGAACACGGTGTTTCGCGCCGACGTGCGTTTTTTCGGCGCTGGCGTGATCGCGGTTGCCGCGATCTGGACGCTGATCCGGATCGCGGGACCGGTGCTCGGCGGTATCCGTTCGGCGATGGCGGCGTCGCGCGCGCGGCAGGGCGGGCAGGCGCTGGCGATCGAGGAACAGGATATGTCGATCGGCTGGGTGTTCGGCGGGTCGCTGTTCCTGATGCTGCCGATCGGCGTGCTGCTCTGGTCCGAGCTTTCGGGCGGGCCGCTTGCGGGCGCGTCGTTCGCGCTGATCGCGGGCGCGCTCCTGTTCATCATCATCGTCGGGCTGATGATCGCGTCGGTCACCGGTTATATGGCAGGGCTGATCGGCGCGTCGAACTCACCGGTGTCGGGAATCGGCATCCTCGCGATCATCGCCTCGTCGCTGCTGCTCCTCGGGCTGCTCGGTCGCGGGGGCGGTGAGGCCGAAGTGAGCGCGATGGTCGCCTATGCGCTGATTGTCACCGGGCTCGTTTTCGGGATCGCGACGATCTCGAACGACAATCTGCAGGACCTCAAGACGGGCCAACTCGTCGGCGCGACGCCGTGGAAGCAGCAGGTCGCGCTGATCATCGGCGTGATCTTCGGCTCGCTCGTCGTGCCGCCGGTGCTCAATGTGCTCAACGAGACGCTGGGCTTCGTCGGTGCGCCCGGGGCGGGGCCGAATGCGCTTGCCGCGCCGCAGGCGGGGCTGATCTCGTCGCTCGCGCAGGGCGTGCTCGGCGGCGACCTCAACTGGACGATGCTGGCCTACGGTGCGATTGCAGGGGTTGGCTTCATCATCGTCGACGCGCTTCTCGGGCGTGCGGGCAAGTTGCGATTGCCGCCGCTTGCGGTCGGCATCGGCATCTATCTGCCGATGGCGGTGATCCTGCCGGTGGTGATCGGCGCGGTCGGCGGCTGGTTCTACGATCGCTGGGCATCGAAGCGCCCGAACGCGAGCTTCGCGCATCGCATGGGTGTTCTCACCGCGACGGGCATGATCGTCGGCGAAAGCCTGTTCGGCGTGCTTTATGCCGGGATCGTGGCAGGCAGCGGCAGCGATGCCCCGCTCGCGGTCGTCGGCGAGGGCTATGCGCCCTATGCGCCGTGGGTCGGGCTGATCCTGTTCGCGGGGCTCGTCTGGCTCAGCTATCGCCGCACGCGCGCGATGGTCGTTGCCACGCCCTGACACGCGGCTTGCCCTTCGGCGCGTGCGCGGCTAAAGGCGCGCACCTGATACCGGCGCCCGCGGGGTGCCGGTCTGCTCTTTCCATCCTTGAACTGTGAGTGTGCGCGATGAAGATCACCGGCGTTGAAATCCGTCCCGGCAATATTATCGAATATGAAGGCGGCATCTGGAAGGTCACCAAGATCCAGCACACCCAACCGGGCAAGGGCGGCGCCTATATGCAGGTCGAAGCCAAGAATCTGATCGACGGGCGCAAACTCAACAACCGTTTCCGCAGCGCCGACACTGTCGAAAAGGTTCGCCTCGACACCAAGGACTTCCAGTTCCTCTATGCCGAGGGCGACGACCTGGTGTTCATGGACAAGGACAGCTTCGAACAGATCAACATCTCGAAGGATGTCGTCGGCGAAGCGCACGAGTTCCTGCAGGACGGCATGGACGTCGTGCTCGAGCTTTGGGAAGAACGCCCGATCTCGGTCGAACTCCCCGAAACGATCGAAGCGACTATCGTCGAGGCCGACGCGGTGGTGAAGGGCCAGACGGCCTCGTCGTCGTACAAGCCCGCGATCCTCGACAATGGCGTGCGCGTCATGGTGCCGCCGCACATCACCAGCGGAACGAAGATCGTCGTACATGTGTACGACCGCGAATATGTCCGCCGCGCCGACTAACTGAGATCACCGCCCGCGCAATCGGGCGGGTGGAGATTTGACATGGCCGTATCAGGCATCATCACCGTCATGGAACGCGCCGCGCGGAAGGCCGGCACGAAGCTGCGCCGCGACTTCGGCGAGATCGAACATCTGCAGGTCTCGCAGAAGGGGCCCGCCGACTTCGTCTCGAAAGCCGATCAGGCGGCCGAGCGCACGCTCTATGACGAGCTGACCCACGCGCGTCCGGGCTGGGGCTTCAAGATGGAAGAGGCGGGCGAGATCGAGGGCGACCCCGGCAAACCGCGTTTCATCATCGACCCGCTCGACGGCACGTCGAACTTCCTTCACGCAATCCCGCATTTCGCGATTTCGATCGCGGTGCAGGAACCGAAACCGGGCGGCGGGTGGGGCGACGTCACCGCGGCGCTCGTCTATCAGCCCGTCACCGACGAAAGCTATTGGGCCGAGCGCGGCCGCGGCGCATGGCTGCACGACCGGCGCCTGCGCGTCGCGTCGCGCCGCCACCTCAACGAATGCCTGATTGCCACCGGCATTCCGTATATGGGCCACGGCAACATGGCGCAGTGGAGCCGCATTTTCGGTGCGGTCGCACCCGAAGTCGCCGGCATCCGCCGCTTCGGCGCCGCCAGCCTCGACCTCGCATGGGTCGCGGCGGGCCGCTACGACGGTTTCTGGGAAAGCGACCTGCAGGTCTGGGACGTCGCCGCGGGCATGCTGCTCGTGCGCGAGGCTGGTGGTTTCGTCAGCGACTTCCGCGGCGGCGACCGCGCGATCGACCGCAGCGAATTCATCGCGGGCAGCGCCGCGGTGCATTCGAAGCTGCAGAAACTGGTCGCGGGCGCGCTGCGCAACGCCTGACGGCGGGCACACTGCTGCAGGCGTTGCGGCGCTTCAAAATCCGGTCGTTTTGTGATAAGGACCAAGCCGCATTCCGTCCTGAAAAAGGGGGGTGGGTATGGCGAGCGTCATTCCATCACGCATGCGGCTTACCGGCGAACGTCGCTTCTTTCTCGCGATGGCGACGGCGTTGGCGATCTGCACCTTCGCGGGCTTCGCCCGAACCTACTATCTGATGCAATTTACGGGCGCGGCGGCTCTCGCCCCGCTCGTCCACTTGCATGGAGTGCTTTTCACGGCCTGGGTTCTGCTGTTTGCGCTGCAAGTGTGCCTGATCTCTGCCCGCCGCGTGGACGTGCATGTCTGGACCGGTTCGGTCGCCATGGCGTTGGCCGTGGCGATGGTCGTACTTGGCGTCGTAGTCGCGATCGATCGGTCGCAGCCGCCACGACTTGCGCCATTCACGCGCGAACAGTTCCTCATCTTTCCGTTTATCGCAATCGGATCGTTCGCATTATTTGCCGGCTGCGGGTTCGCGAAGCGGCGTCGCCCCGATCATCACAAGCGCTATATGCTGTTGGCGACGATCAACCTCGCGTTTCCGGCGTTTTCCCGCATGACACCCCTGATCCCGATACTTCCCCGCGGCTTTGTCGGGGCGATGATCATCTCGGACATATTTCTTGCGGCGCTTCTTGCCTATGATCTGCGATCTTCCGGCAGGATCCATCCGGTAACGCTGTGGGGCGGCGCGCTGACGCTCCTCTGCCAGCCGCTTCGGCCCGTAATCGCGCGCAGCGATTGGTGGGGAGACATCGCCAGCTCATTGATAGCTTAGACGATCCGCCTCCCGGATCACCCATCATTTCTCGAAAACATATTCCCGGAAGCTGTCCATCAGCGACGCCCATGTGTTGAAGGTCTCGCCGACATTCTCGCGCGGAATGCCCTGGAAATCGAGGTCGACGTCCATTTCGAGCACCGGATCGCCCTCATCGTCCTTGTAGGCACGGGCGAAACGCTTGTCCTTGTTCCACTTGTTGAGCTTGTCGAGCGTGACGCCCTTCGCGTCGCTGAAGCCCATATAATATTGCAGCGTCTTGCACTTCTTGCCCTCGTCGCAGTTCATGAAGAGGACGAGGAATTTGAGGCCGTTGCGATTGCTCTCGATATAGGGATCGTCGCCGTCCTTGGCGACGATCGTCGCGGGCCAGCCCTGCGACTCGACAATCGCCTTGATCGTCGCCGGATTCGTCGCGTTGATCAGTTCGGCATGCGCCGGCGTCGCGGCGAAAAGCGCGGCGACTCCCAGGGCGCACGCGGCGCGAACGGTGATTGGTCCCATAAATGCTCCCCTTGTCCGAATTGCGCCCCAAAGGCGCGGCTCTGCGACCCTTTTTTCGTCGCGTATCACAGCGATAGGGGCGCTCGCCAGCGCCCATTATGCTTTTGGTCACACAGGAAACGAAAATCCTGCCCGCAGCGCTTGCGACACGCGGCTTCGTGGCCTAAAGCGCCCCCGATAAACGGGTGCAAAGACGCCCCAAAACAACTGAACTGCGAGCTCCCATGGTCGATCTGACGCAATATTTGCCGATTCTGATCTTTCTGGTCATCGCCGTCGGCCTGTCCTCCGCCTTCGTGTTCCTTCCGATGGGCGTCGCGCGGCTGACCGGGGCACACAAGCCCGACCCGGCGAAGCTGACCGAATATGAATGCGGTTTCCCCGCTTTTGAAGATGCGCGTAGCCAGTTCGACGTGCGTTTCTACCTCGTCGCCATCCTTTTCATCATCTTCGACCTCGAAGCGGCCTTCCTCTTTCCTTGGGCGGTGAGCCTCGAGGAAATCGGCTGGGCCGGCTGGGCCACGATGATGATTTTCCTCGCCGAACTCACGCTCGGCCTTGTGTACGCGTGGAAAAAAGGCGCGTTGGATTGGGAATGAGCACTTCCAGCATCATCATGCCCGGCCAGATGCCGGTCGCCCCGGGCACGAACCCCGATCAGGGTTTCTTCGACGATCTCAACAGCGAGGTCGGTGACAAGGGCTTTCTCGTCACCTCGACCGAGGATCTGTTCAACTGGGCGCGCACCGGCTCGCTCTGGTGGATGACCTTCGGGCTCGCTTGCTGCGCGGTCGAGATGATCCACGTGAACATGCCGCGCTATGACATGGAGCGCTTCGGTGCGGCGCCGCGCGCTAGCCCGCGCCAGTCCGACGTGATGATCGTCGCGGGCACGCTCTGCAACAAGATGGCGCCCGCGCTGCGCCGCGTCTACGACCAGATGTCGAACCCCAAATATGTCATCTCGATGGGCAGCTGCGCCAATGGCGGCGGCTATTATCACTACAGCTATTCGGTCGTGCGCGGCTGCGACCGCATCGTGCCCGTCGACATCTATGTTCCCGGCTGCCCGCCGACCGCTGAGGCACTGCTTTACGGCGTGATGCAGCTGCAGCGGAAGATCCGCCGCACCGGGACGATCGAACGCTGATGGCCAGTCCCGCTCCCCTGATCGCGCCCCGCGAGGGCATTGGTCCTGCGCTGCGCAAGCTGCTCGGCGACGATCTGGTCGAACATGTCTTCGCCGTCGGCGAGGACAGCGTCACCGTGCGCCGCGAGGCCGTCGCGGGCGTGATGGTCATGCTGCGCGACCAGCTCGACTATCAGCAGCTGATGGAAATCGCCGGGGTCGACTATCCCGACCGCGCCGAGCGGTTCGAGGTGGTCTACCACCTGCTCAGTGTGACGAAGAACCATCGTCTGCGCGTCCGCGTCTGCACCGACGAGGCGACGCCGGTGCCGAGCATCGTGCCCGTCTGGCCGGTTGCCGGCTGGCTCGAACGCGAAGTGTTCGACATGTACGGCGTGCTGTTCGCGGGCAATCCCGATCTGCGCCGCATCCTGACCGACTATGGTTTCCAGGGGCATCCGCAGCGCAAGGACTTCCCGCTGACCGGCTATACCGAGCTGCGCTATTCGGAGGAGGACAAGCGCGTCGTGTACGAGCCGGTCCGGCTCGCGCAGGATTTCCGCAATTTCGACTTCCTCAGCCCGTGGGAAGGCGCCGACTATGTTCTCCCGGGCGACGAGAAGGCCGGCGGCACCGGCGAGGGCCCGGGCAAGGGCGCGCCGTCGCCGATGACCGCGCAACAGGTCAAGGTCGCCGACGACAAGGCCGAAAAGAAGGCTCCGCCGCCGACGCCGAAGACGACCGAGAAGCCCGAGCAGACGGGTGCGGGCGCCAAGGCCAATATCAAGGCCGCGAAGACGAGCCGCGACGGCGCGAAGGCGACCACGAGCGCAAAGGCGAAGACGCCCGCCACCAAGGCGGCCGAAAAGGCACCTGCCAAGGCGAAGACCCCCGCCAAGCCGCGTGCGCCGCGCAAGCCCAAAACAGGAGGTGACGCATGACCGACTCTCCTCAGGTCAAGCACCACGGCAGCGACATGTTCGAAGGCTATCCGGTCGACACCGCCGATACCGCGGGCGATCAGGTCGTCACCAATTACACGATCAACTTCGGCCCGCAGCATCCCGCGGCGCACGGCGTGCTGCGCATGGTGATGGAGCTCGACGGCGAGATCATCGAGCGCGTCGACCCCCACGTCGGCCTGCTCCACCGCGGCACCGAGAAGCTGATCGAATACAAGACCTATCTGCAGGCTTTGCCCTATTTCGACCGGCTCGACTATTGCTCGCCGCTCGGCATGGAGCACAGCTATGTCCTCGCGATCGAGAAATTGCTCGACCTCGAGGTGCCGGCGCGCGCGCAATATCTGCGCACGATGTTCGCCGAGCTGACGCGCATCTGCAATCACATGCTCAACATCGGATCGCACGTCATGGACGTCGGCGCGATGACGCCGAACCTCTGGGTGTTCGAGCTGCGCGAGGATTGCCTGAACTTCTTCGAGCGCGCCTCGGGCGCGCGCATGCACTCGGCCTATTTCCGTCCGGGCGGCGTCCATCAGGACGTTCCCGAGCGGCTGCTCTACGACATCGGCGAATGGGTCGAAAAGCGCCTGCCGAAGCTGTTCGGCGACGCGATGAGTCTTGTCATCGACAACCGCATCTTCAAGCAGCGCAACGTCGACATCGCGACGGTGTCGAAGGAAGATGCACTGGCATGGGGTTTCTCGGGCCCGATGATCCGCGGCAGCGGCATCGCATGGGATTTGCGCAAGTCGCAGCCCTATGACGCCTATGCGGCGATGGAATTCGACATTCCCGTCGGCACCCGCGGCGACTGCTACGATCGTTTCATGGTCCGCGTGCAGGAAGTCTATCAGTCGGCGCGCATCATCAAGCAGTGCCTGAGCGACATGCCGAGCGGCCCGATCGCGAGCCTCGACCGCAAGGTGGTGCCGCCGAAGCGCGGCGAGATGAAGCAGTCGATGGAATCGCTGATCCATCACTTCAAGCTCTACACCGAGGGCTTCCACGTCCCCGCGGGCGAAGTCTATGTGGCGACCGAAAGCCCGAAGGGCGAATTCGGCGTCTATCTGGTCAGCGACGGCACCAACAAGCCGTATCGCTGCAAGATCCGCCCGACGGCGTTTTCGCATCTTCAGGCGATGGACATGATGTCGAAAGGCCACATGCTCGCCGATACCACCGCAATTATCGGCGCCATTGACGTCGTTTTCGGAGAGTGTGACCGATAATGGCCGACGCACCCCAAATTCCCGACGAAGCCGAAACCCGCGCGCGCTGGGGCGCCTTTGCGTGGACGAAGGAAAATGCCGAGAAGGCGAAGCAGGTCATCGCGCGCTACCCTGCGGGGCGTCAGCGTTCGGCGGTGATGCCGTTGCTCGACCTCGCGCAGCGCCAGGTCGGCGCCGAGACGCAGACGCAGGGCTGGTTGCCCGTCCCGGTGATCGAATATGTCGCCGCGGCGCTCGATATGCCCTTCATCCGCGCCTATGAGGTCGCGACCTTCTATACGATGTACAATCTCGTGCCCGTCGGCCGCTATCATGTGCAGGTCTGCGGCACGACGCCGTGCCTGCTGCGCGGGTCGGACGATGTGATGGCCGCGTGCAAGAACCGCGGGATGGTGAAGGGCAAGACCACGCCCGACGGCCTGTTCACGCTGACCGAGGTCGAGTGCATGGGCACCTGCACCAACGCGCCGATGGTCCAGATCAACGACGATAATTACGAAGACCTCGATTACGACAGCACGGTCCGCCTGCTCGACGATCTCGCCGCGGGCAAGACGCCAAAGGCGGGCACCCAGAACCCCAAGCGTCACACGAGCGAGCCCGAAGGCGGCCCGACGACGCTGAAGGAAATGGTCAAGGCCAACCATGACTATCGGAAGGATTGGTAATGGCGGTCTGGATCGCGCTGGGCGCCGCCATGATGGGTGTCGCCGTCATATTTATCGCTGTCTTTGCCGCACGGCAGGCCGGCAAAGGGAAGGGTGAGTAGACGCCATGCTTGCCGACAAGGATCGCATCTTCACCAATCTCTACGGCTTCCAGCCGTGGAACCTCAAGTCCGCGCAGGCGCGCGGCGATTGGGACAAGACCAAGGATCTGATGAGCCGTGGCCAGGACGCGATCATCGAGGAGATCAAGGCGTCGGGCCTGCGCGGCCGCGGCGGCGCGGGCTTCCCGACGGGGCTCAAGTGGAGCTTCATGCCGAAGGAGCCGCGCGCCGACCGCCCGAGCTTCCTCGTCATCAACGCCGACGAATCCGAGCCGGGGTCGTGCAAGGACCGCGAGATCATCCGCCACGATCCGCACAAGCTGATCGAAGGCGCGCTGATCGCGGGCTATGCGATGCGCGCGCGCGCCGCCTATATCTATATCCGCGGCGAGTTCATCCGCGAGGCCGAGACGCTGTTCGCTGCGGTGCAGGAGGCGTATGACGCCGGCCTGCTCGGCAAGAATGCGGCCAAGTCGGGTTACGACTTCGACGTCTTCGTCCACCGCGGCGCCGGCGCCTATATCTGCGGCGAAGAAACCGCGATGATCGAAAGCCTCGAGGGCAAGAAGGGCCAGCCGCGCCTCAAGCCGCCGTTCCCGGCGGGTGCGGGCCTCTATGGTTGCCCGACGACGGTCAACAATGTGGAGTCGATCGCGGTCGTCCCGACGATCCTGCGCCGTGGCGCGCCGTGGTTCGCGAGCTTCGGGCGCGAGAACAACAAAGGCACCAAGCTCTTCCAGATCTCGGGCCATGTCGAGCGCCCGTGCGTCGTCGAGGAAGAGATGGGCATCACCTTCCGCGAACTGATCGACAAGCATTGCGGCGGCATCCGCGGCGGCTGGGACAATCTGCTCGCGGTGATCCCCGGCGGCTCGTCGGTTCCGCTCGTCCCCGCAGCCGAAATCATGGACGCGCCGATGGACTTCGACGGCCTCAAAGCGGTTGGTTCGGGCCTCGGCACCGCCGCCGCGATCGTGATGGACAAGTCGACCGACGTCGTTCAGGCGATCAGCCGCATCAGCTATTTCTACAAGCATGAAAGCTGTGGCCAGTGCACGCCGTGCCGCGAGGGCACCGGCTGGATGTGGCGCGTGATGGAACGCCTGCGCACCGGCGACGCCGACATCAGCGAAATCGACACCTTGTTCGACGTGACCAAGCAGGTCGAAGGCCACACCATCTGCGCGCTCGGCGACGCCGCGGCGTGGCCGATCCAGGGCCTGATCAAGCATTTCCGCCCCGAAATCGAACGCCGCATCCGCGAGAATGGCGGCGCGCTGGAGGCAGCGGAGTGAAGCGACCAAGCGGTCTTGGACACATGCCTCATTGCCGGCGTGCGGTGACTGCGTGTTTGCCTCTCGCGGTGATCGCGGGCGCCTCGAACGTCGCCAGTGGCAGAGAATCGTCGGATGAAGTGGCGTTGCGATCGGCGAAGGAGTTTGCTGATTGTGTTGTCAGGAAGCGGCCCGGCCAGGCGCGTCAGGTCGTGTTCCGGAGCTATCAGGATGTTGACAAGCGTTTTCCGAAGCTGCTCGATAAGGAATGCCTGCCAGACAAACCGAGCGGCCAATACATCAGCCAATTGAGGTTTCCTGGTGATACGCTGCACCAGTTGCTTGCGAACGCATTGATCCGGCTGGAATATTCGTCATCGGGGCCGGATCTTTCTGCATTGAGTCCGATGGAAATTCCGGCGCCTCAATCGAAAGCGCCCGAGCTTCTGGCCAAAATGTCGGTAAAGGAACGTGAGGCGGAGAGTACGAGATTTAGTAAATCTCAGAACTGGTACATGTTGTTGACGCTTGGCGACTGCGTTTCTCGGCGCGATTCCGAAGGCGTTCGGTTGCTGGCGTTGACCGATATTGCAAGCACCGAAGAAAATGTGGCGATCAGAGAGCTTCAGCCGCAAATAGCGGCTTGCTGGCCAGCGGGGCAGACGGTCCGCATGCGCATCAATGATTTTCGCGGCCCGGCGCTCCGGGCCTATTATCATCTAGCGAGCAGCGTCACGGTGGAAGCGGACAAGTTGAAAGAGGCGGCGCAATAATGCCTAAAGTAACCGTAGATGGCGTAGAACTCGACGTCCCGCAGGGCGCGACCGTTCTGCAGGCGTGCGAGATGGCGGGGAAGGAAATTCCGCGCTTCTGCTATCATGAACGCCTGTCGATTGCCGGCAATTGCCGCATGTGCCTCGTCGAGGTCGCGCCGGGGCCGCCGAAGCCACAGGCATCGTGCGCGCTGCCCGCCGCCGAAGGCCAGATCATCAAGACCGACAGCCCGATGGTGAAGAAGGCGCGCGAAGGGGTGATGGAGTTCCTGCTCATCAACCACCCGCTCGACTGCCCGATCTGCGACCAGGGCGGCGAATGCGACCTGCAGGACCAGTCGGTCGCCTATGGCCGCGGCGCGACGCGCTATGACGAGAACAAGCGCGCGGTCACCGAGAAATATATGGGTCCCATCGTCAAGACGGTGATGACCCGCTGCATCCAGTGCACGCGCTGCGTCCGCTTTGCGGAGGAAGTCGCGGGCGTGGAAGACATCGGCGCGATCTATCGCGGCGAGAATATGCAGATCACGAGTTACCTCGAGCGCGCAGTCGCGAGCGAGCTGTCGGGCAATGTCGTCGACCTGTGCCCGGTCGGTGCGCTGACCAGCAAGCCCTATGCGTTCGAAGCGCGTCCGTGGGAGCTGACCAAGACGCTCGGCATCGACATGATGGACGCGGTCGGCACCAATGTGCGCATCGACGCGCGCGGCCGTCAGGTTCTGCGCGTGCTGCCGCGCGTCAACGACGACGTGAACGAGGAGTGGGCGAACGACAAGACGCGCCACCATGTCGACGGCCTTGTTCGCCGCCGCCTCGACCGTCCGTACATCCGCAAGGACGGTGCGCTCGTCGAGGCGAGCTGGGCCGAAGCCTTTGCCGCCATCGCGGCCGTCAACGCCGGTTCGTCGGTCGCCGCGATCGCGGGCGACCTTGCCGACTGCGAGACGATGTTCGCCGCGAAATCGCTGGTGAACGCGCTCGGCGGTACCCTGCTCGAGGGGCGCCAGACCGGGCTCGACTATGACGTCACCAGCCTGTCGGCGGTCAATTTCAACACCGGGATCGCCGAGGCCGAAAATGCCGACGTGATCCTGCTCGTTGGTACCAACCTCCGCTGGGAAGCGCCGCTGATCAACACGCGCGTCCGCAAGGCGGTGTGGAAGAAGGGCGCGCAGGTCTTCGCGATCGGCCCCGAAACCGACCTCACGTACAAGACCGAGTGGCTCGGCGACGACGCTTCGCTCGTCTCGAAGCTCCCCGCCCACGTGCTCGACGCGCTGAAGGGCGCCGAACGACCGATGCTGATCTTCGGCGGCGGCGCACTATCCGTCCCCGGCGTCCACGGCGCGGGTCTTGCACTCGCCAAGTCGGTGAATGCGGTCAAGGACGGCTGGAACGGCTATAATGTCGTGCATTTCTCGGCCGCGCGCATGGGCTCGCTCATGCTCGGCTACGGCCTGCCCGGCGGCATCAAGGATGTCATCGCGGCGAAGCCGAAGCTCGCCTTCTTCCTCGGCGCCGACGAGGTCGATTTCGCGGCGCTGCCCGATACGTTCAAGGTCTATGTCGGCCATCATGGCGACAAGGGCGCGCATGCCGCCGACGTCATCCTGCCGGCCGCGGCGTGGACCGAAAAGGACTTCACCACGGTCAACACCGAAGGCCGCGTCCAGCGCAGCGAAAGGGCGGTGTTCGCACCCGGCGACGCGCGCGAGGACTGGAGCATTTTCCGCGCCTTGGCGGATGCGCTCGGTGTGTCGGTCGGCTTCGACAGCTTTGCCGAGTGCCGCGCCGCGATGATCGCCGCGGTGCCCGCGCTCGGCGTCGAGGGTCTTGCCGACTATGGCTGGACGGTGCCGAAGCTGCCCGCGAAGCCCGAGGCGCGCGCGATCCCGTCGCCGATCAAGGATTTCTACCTCACCAACGCCATCTGCCGCGCGTCGCCGACGATGCAGCGCTGCTCGGAAGAGCTGATCCATGGCGCAGACTTTGCGGAGGCCGCGGAATGACTCCGGTGCATGCGATTGCCAGCGTGCTGCTGGTCGGGATGGGCTATTCGGTGTGGCGCGGGTTCAATCCGCGCAAGTCGGAAAAGCCCGGCCCGCATAATGGTTGGAAAAACCAGGACGGGACGCGGAAATGAGCTGCGTTCTAAATATCATCGTCATGCCGGACTTGATCCGGCATCCATGGACCCCGGATCAAGTCCGGGGTGACGAAAAGGGGTGGTCGCGGTGACCGAATATTTCCAGCGCATGATGCTCTACGTCCCGTTCAAGGGATGGGTCGACATGGGAATGTCGGCCGAGGCCGCGTGGGCTCTTGCAACGATTTGCGGCATTCTGCTCATCGCGCTGCCGCTGATGCTCGCGGTTGCGATGATCATCTATGCCGACCGCAAGATCTGGGCGGCGATTGCGCTCCGCCGCGGTCCGAACGTCGTCGGTCCCTTCGGCCTGCTGCAGAGCTTTGCCGACGGTCTGAAGGTGTTCCTTCAGGAAACGATCATCCCGACTTCGGCGAACCGCGGCCTGTTCCTGATCGCGCCGATCATCACCTTTACGGTGGCGCTGCTCGCCTGGGCGGTGATCCCGTTCAATTCGGGCGCGGTGCTCGCCGACATCAACGTCGGCCTGCTCTACATCCTCGCGATCTCGTCGCTCGGCGTCTATGGCGTGATCCTGTCGGGCTGGGCGTCGAACTCGAAATATCCCTTCTTCTCGGCGCTTCGCGCGTCGGCGCAGATGATCTCCTATGAAGTCTCGATCGGCTTCATCCTGATCGGCGTCGTGCTCTTCGCCGACAGCTTCAACATGAACGAGATCGTGAAAGCGCAGCAGGGCCACGGGCTTGGCTTTATCAACGCCTTCGGCTTCAACCTGCTGCTCTTCCCGCTCGCGGTGATGTTCCTGATCTCGTCGCTCGCCGAAACCGCGCGTGCGCCGTTCGATCTGACCGAAGCGGAATCGGAGCTCGTCGCGGGGTATCAGACCGAATATTCGTCGATGAGCTTTGCGCTCTTCTGGCTCGGCGAATATGCCAACGTGCTGCTGATGTGCACGCTCAACGCGGTGCTCTTCTGGGGCGGATGGCTTCCGCCGATCGACTGGGCGCCGCTCTATGCGGTTCCGGGCATCATCTGGCTGTTCGCGAAGATCCTGCTGTTCTTCTTCATCTTCAGCTGGGTCAAGGCGACCGTCCCGCGCTACCGCTATGACCAGCTCATGCGGCTGGGTTGGAAAATCTTCCTGCCGATCTCGCTTCTCTGGATCTTCCTGATCTCCGGCTATCTGATGCTGACGAGGTATTCATGAGTACCATTGCCCACCTCATCAAAAGCTTCACCTTGTGGGAATTTGTGAAGGCGCACGCCCTCACGCTCAAATATTTCTTCAAGCCGAAGGCGACGATCAACTATCCGTTCGAGAAGAACCCGCTGAGCCCGCGTTTCCGCGGCGAACATGCGCTGCGTCGTTATCCGAACGGCGAGGAACGCTGCATCGCGTGCAAGCTGTGCGAAGCGGTGTGCCCGGCGCAGGCGATCACGATCGAGGCCGAGCCGCGCGACGACGGCAGCCGCCGCACGACGCGCTACGACATCGATATGACCAAGTGCATCTATTGCGGCTTCTGTCAGGAAGCGTGCCCGGTCGACGCGATCGTCGAGGGGCCGAACTTCGAATTCGCGACCGAAACGCGCGAGGAACTGCTCTATGACAAGGCCAAGCTGCTCGCCAATGGCGACAAATGGGAACGCGCGATCGCGGCGAATCTTGCCGCCGACGCGCCCTGGCGATAAGGGCGCGCGCACATGATCCAGCTTATCGCCTTCTATCTTTTCGCGACGATCGTCATCGCCTCCGCGGCGATGGTGATTTTCGCGCGCAATCCCGTCCACAGCGTCATGTGGCTGATCCTCGCCTTCTTCAACGCGGCGGGGCTGATGCTGCTTGCGGGCGCCGAGTTCATCGCGATGCTGCTCGTTATCGTCTATGTCGGCGCGGTCGCGGTGCTGTTCCTGTTCGTCGTGATGATGCTCGACATCGATTTCGCCGAGCTGCGCGCCGGTTTCGTGCGCTACCTGCCGCTTGGCGCGCTCGTCGCGATCATCCTTGCCGCCGAACTCGTGTTCGCGGTCGGCGCATGGAGTGCGGGCGGGGTCGACCTGGCATCGCGTGCTGCGCCAGTCGTGACCGACAAGAGCAATATCCAGCAGATCGGCGAACTGCTCTACACGCGCTACATCTTCCTGTTCGAGGCTGCGGGTATCGTGCTTCTCGTGGCGATGATCGGCGCGATCGTGCTCACGCACCGCAAGCGCGGCGGCGTGCGCGTCCAGAATATTTCGGCGCAGAACCGGCGCCGCCCCGAAGATGCGACGCGCCTTGTCGATCCGGGCGTCGGGCAGGGGATGGAATTGTGATTTCGGTCGGCCATTATCTCGCCGTTTCGGCGGTGCTCTTCACGCTCGGCGTGCTCGGCATCTTCATAAACCGCAAGAATATCATCGTCATCCTGATGGCGATCGAGTTGATCCTGCTGGCGGTGAACATCAATCTCGTCGCGTTCAGCGCCGCGCTCGGCGATCTCGTCGGGCAGGTCTTCTCGATGTTCGTGCTGACCGTCGCCGCGGGTGAAGCCGCGATCGGCCTTGCCATTCTCGTCATTTACTTCCGCGGCCGCGGCACCATTGCCGTCGACGATGCCAACCGGATGAAGGGGTAAACCGGTGATCCAGGCGATCGTTTTCCTGCCGCTGTTCGCGGCAATCATCGCAGGCCTCGGCCAGCGCGTGATCGGCAATGTTCCGTCGAAAATCCTGACCACGGGCGCGCTGTTCATCAGCTGCGCGCTGAGCTGGCCGATCTTCCTGTCGTTCGTGACGGGTAGCGGCGAAGCGAGCGTTGTGCCCGTCCTGCATTGGGTCTCGTCGGGCGCACTCCAGTTCAACTGGGAACTGCGCGTCGACACGCTGACCGCGGTGATGCTCGTCGTGATCACGACGGTGTCGGCGCTCGTCCACCTCTACAGCTGGGGCTATATGGAGGAAGACCCGGACCAGCCGCGCTTCTTCGCCTATCTCTCGCTCTTCACCTTCGCGATGCTGATGCTCGTGACCGCGAACAACCTCGTCCAGATGTTCTTCGGCTGGGAGGGCGTCGGTCTCGCGTCGTACCTGCTCATCGGCTTCTGGTACAAGAAGCCGAGTGCCAATGCCGCGGCGATCAAGGCGTTCGTCGTCAACCGCGTCGGCGACCTTGGCTTCATGCTCGGAATCTTCGGCACCTTCCTGGTGTTCGGTACCGTCTCGATCCCCGAGATTCTGGCGGCCGCACCGGGCATGGCGGGTTCGACGATCACCTTCATGGGGATGCGTCTCGACACGATGACGATCCTCTGCCTGCTGCTGTTCATCGGCGCGATGGGCAAGTCGGCGCAGCTTGGGCTGCACACCTGGCTTCCCGACGCGATGGAAGGCCCGACCCCGGTGTCGGCGCTGATCCACGCCGCGACGATGGTCACCGCGGGCGTCTTCATGGTCTGCCGCCTGTCGCCGATGTTCGAAACCAGCGAAGTCGCGCAGGGCGTCGTGATGTTCGTCGGCGCCGCGACTTGCTTCTTCGCCGCGACCGTGGCGACGACGCAGTGGGACATCAAGCGCGTCATCGCTTATTCGACCTGTTCGCAGCTCGGCTACATGTTCTTCGCCGCGGGCGCGGGCGCTTATGGCGCCGCGATGTTCCATCTGTTCACGCACGCCTTCTTCAAGGCTTTGCTGTTCCTCGGCGCCGGTTCGGTCATCCACGCGATGCACCATGAACAGGACATGCGCTATTACGGCAATTTGCGGAAATCGATCCCGATCACCTATTGGGCGATGATGCTCGGCACGCTGGCGATCACCGGCGTCGGTATCGCGGGCGTCGCGGGCTTTGCGGGCTTCTATTCGAAGGACGGCATTCTCGAGGCGGCCTATGCGAGCGGCGGCGGCGGTGTCATCGCTTTCTGGGTCGGTATCTTTGTGGCCTTCCTGACCAGCTTCTATTCGTGGCGTCTCGTCTTCCTGACCTTCTATGGCAAGGCGCGCTGGGAACAGAGCGAGCATATCCAGCACGCGGTGCATGGCGATCACCACGATCATCCCTCGGATGAGCATGCGGGCGACGATCATGCCCACGCGCACCACCATGATGCGCACGGCGACGGCACTGCGGGCTATCACCCGCACGAAAGTCCGCTTTCGATGCTGATCCCGCTGATCATGCTGTCGATCGGTGCGGTGTTCGCGGGCATCGCGTTCCACCACCAGTTCATCTACCCCGAAGAGGGCATGGCGTTCTGGAAGGGCAGCCTCGCGTTCGACGAGCATCTGATGCACGCCGCGCATGAAGTGCCGCTCTGGGTGAAATGGACGCCGTTCACGGTGATGGCGATCGGCCTGTTCCTCGCGTGGAACAGCTATATCCGCAACACCACGCTGCCGGCGCGCTTCGTGGCGCAGTTCAAGCTGCTCCACCAGTTCCTGTACAATAAATGGTATTTCGACGAGCTCTACAACATCCTCTTCGTGAAGCCCGCCTTCGCGATCGGCCGCTTCTTCTGGAAGCGTGGGGATGAAGGCACCATCGACCGCTTCGGTCCCGATGGTGCGGCGGCGCTCGTCGCTGGGGGGACCCGTCTCGCGGTCCGGCTGCAATCGGGTTATGTTTATGGATATGCGTTTGTGATGCTGCTCGGTCTTGTCGGCCTCGCCAGCTGGGCCATGGTGAATTTCCTGTGAGCGGCTTTCCGATCCTTTCGCTGATGCTGGCGGTCCCGCTGGTCGGCGCCATCGCCTGCCTGTTCGTCGGCGACAAGATGTCGCGTTTCGTTGCGCTCGGCGCGACGCTCGCGACCTTCGTGCTCGGCTGCATCCTGTGGGCGAATTTCGACATTGGCGGCGCGCAGTGGCAGTTCACCGAACGCGCCGACCTGTTCGGCCGCTTCCAATATGCGCTCGGCATCGACGGCATGGCGCTGATGCTGATCATGCTCAGCGTCTTCCTGATGCCGCTCTGCATCCTTGCCAGCTGGGATGCGATCAAACAGCGCGTCGGCCTCTACATGGCGATGTTCCTGATCATGGAAGTCGTGATGATCGGCGTCTTCATGGCGCAGGATCTGCTGCTCTTTTACATCTTCTTCGAGGCCGGCCTGATTCCGATGTATTTCATCATCGGCATCTGGGGTGGTGCGAACCGCAAATATGCGGCGTTCAAATTCTTCCTCTACACGCTGCTCGGATCGGTGCTGATGCTGATCGCGATGATCGCGATGATCGCCGAAGCGGGCACGACCGACATCCCGACGCTGCTGAACTACGACTTCCCGGTTCAGATGCAGACGTGGCTCTGGCTCGCCTTCTTCGCCAGCCTTGCGGTCAAGATGCCGATGTGGCCCGTCCACACCTGGCTTCCGGACGCGCACGTGCAGGCGCCGACCGCGGGTTCGATGATCCTTGCGGGCGTGCTGCTGAAGTTGGGTAGTTACGGCTTCCTGCGCTTCATGATGCCGATGTTCCCCGATGCGTCGGCGCAGCTGATGTGGATCGTCTTCGTCCTGTCGATGATCGCGGTGGTCTACACCAGCCTCGTCGCGCTTGTGCAGAGCGATATGAAGAAGCTGATCGCCTATTCGTCGGTCGCGCACATGGCGATCGTCACCGCGGGCCTGTTCGCGTTCAACCAGCAGGGGATCGAAGGCGCGCTGATCATCATGCTCAGCCACGGTGTCGTTTCGGCCGCGCTCTTCTTCTGCGTCGGCGTGATCTACGACCGGCTCCACACGCGCGAGATCGACCGTTACGGCGGGCTTGCAGTGAATATGCCGGCCTATGCGCTGTTCTTCATGCTGTTCACGATGGCGTCGATCGGCCTGCCGGGCACCAGCGGCTTCGTCGGCGAATTCCTGAGCCTCGCGGGCATCTATGAAGCGTCGAGCTGGGTCGCTTTCGTGTGCACCACCGGGATCATCCTCGGCGCCGCGTACATGCTCTATCTCTACCGCCGCGTCGTGTTCGGCGAACTGACCAAGGACGATGTGAAGGCGATGCCCGACCTCAACGCACGCGAATGGACGATCATGGTGCCGCTGGCGGCCGTGGCGCTGTGGATGGGCGTGTATCCCGAAAGCTTCCTCGCGCCGATGCGCGGCGATGTGACGACGGTCGTCGCACGCCTTGCCCCGGCGAAGCCCGCGGGCGACGCGCATCTTGCCGCCGGCAAGCCGAAGCCGGCTGCCGCGCACGGAGAAGCCGCCCACGGATCGAGTCATGCGGGAGGCGTCCAATGACCGCCGATCTCGCACTCATCTGGCCCGAGCTGATCCTGACGATCGGCGGGCTCATCACGCTGATGCTCGGCACCTTCGCCGGCGACCGGAATGTCGGCCTTTATCAGCTGAGTTCGCTGCTGACGCTTGCCGCCGCCGCGGCGGCCGTCGTCGCGCTGTTCGGCGTCGAAACGACGGTGTTCTCGGGCACGCTGTCGGTCGACAGCTTCGGCGGTTTCGCCAAGCTGCTGATCTATGCCGCGAGCTTCGTCTGCATCGTCATCGCACCGCGCTTCTTCAACGGCGGCATGCGCGCCGAATATCCGACGCTGATCCTCTTCGCCGCGCTCGGCATGGGCATCATGGCCTCGTCGCGCGACCTGATGACGCTCTATGTCGGGCTCGAGCTCAACAGCCTTGCGGCCTATGTGCTCGCGAGCTTCATGCGTACCGACGAGCGGTCGAGCGAAGCAGGCCTCAAATATTTCGTCCTCGGCGCGCTCGCGTCGGGCATGCTGCTCTATGGTATCTCGCTGCTCTATGGCTTCTCGGGGACGACCGATTTCGCCGGGATCGCGAAGGTGCTGGGCGGCGAGCTCAACATCGGGCTGATCTTCGGCATCGTGTTCGTGCTTGCGGGCCTCGGTTTCAAGATCAGCGCCGTGCCGTTCCATATGTGGACCCCCGACGTCTATGAAGGCGCACCGACCCCGGTGACAACCTTCTTCGCCACGGCGCCCAAGGTCGCGGCGATGGCGCTGATGACGCGTGTCGTGATCGACGCGATGGGGCCTGCGGTCGGCGCGTGGCAGCAGATCATCATCTTCCTTGCGCTTGCGTCGATCATCCTCGGTGCGGTCGGCGCGATCGGGCAGAAGAATATCAAGCGTCTGCTCGCCTATTCGTCGATCAACAACGTCGGCTTCATGCTGATCGGCCTCGCCGCGGGAACGCAGCAGGGGGTCGAGGGCGTGCTGACCTATCTGCTCGTCTATATGCTGACGACGCTCGGCGCTTTCCTCGTCGTGATCCAGCTGCGCGACGCCGACGGCAACCAGGTCGAGAGCATCCCGGCGCTCGCCGGCCTGTCGCAGCGCCGCCCCGGTCTGGCTGCGGCGATGTCGGTCTTCTTCTTCAGCCTTGCTGGCATCCCGCCGCTCTTCGGCTTCTGGCCGAAGTACCTCGTGTTCGAGGCCGCGGTGAACGCGAACCTTGTGCCACTGGCGGTCGCGGGTATCGTCGCCTCGGTGATCGGTGCCTTCTATTATATCGCCATCATCAAGACGATGTACTTCGACGACAAGTCGGACACCGAATTTCCGAAGGGCGGCGGCGCGATCGTCGAGGATGCGGTGATCACCGCGAGCGCGCTGTGGCTCTCGGTCATCGGCTATCTTTTCATTCCCGTGCTGGCGGTCCTTTCGGCCAGCGCAGCCGCGGTGCTGTTCTGATACCGCCGATCGAGCGGATCGCGCAGACAGGTTCGACCAACGCCGACCTGCTGGCGCGGCTGGCAGGTGGCGAGCATGTCGGCGAGGGGCATTGGCTCGTCGCCGACCGCCAGACCGCCGGGCGCGGCCGTCTGGGCCGCGCGTGGGGCGATGGTTCGGGCAATTTCATGGGCTCGACCGTCGTTCAGCTGCGCGGAAGCGATCCCGTTGCCGCGACGCTGGCGCTCGTTGCGGGCGTCGCACTCGCGCGCACCGTCACCGCGCTTGCTCCGATGGTCGATTTCCGGCTGAAATGGCCGAACGATGTGCTCGTTGATGGTGCGAAATGCTCGGGCATATTGCTCGAACGCACCGGTAACGCGGTGGTCATCGGCATGGGGGTCAATTTGGTGTCGGCGCCCGAACTGCCCGACCGTGCAACCGCCTGTTTTGCCGACAAGGGCGCGCGCGTCGACCGCGACCGCTTTGCCGATGTGCTGGCGGTCGCGATGGTCGACGCGCTGTGGACGTGGCGGCAGGAGGGTGTCGGGAGCATCGTTCGCAGCTGGTTGCCGCTCGGGCATCCGGTGGGAACGCCGCTCCACGTCTCCGAGCAGGGCATCGACGGCTTCTTCGATGGGCTCGCGCCCGACGGTGCGCTGCGCTTGCGCCTGGGCGGCGGCGAGACCATGCTGATCCACGCGGGCGATATCGAACTGCGCCGGCCTGTTGCGGAGGGGAATTAGATGCTGCTCGCGATCGACGTCGGCAACACCAACGCCAAATTCGCGCTGTTTCGCGGGCAGGAACTGCTCGCGCGCTGGCGCATCGCAACCGACGACCGGCGCACCGCCGACGAATATATGGTGTGGCTCGACCAGTTGATGCGCATCGAGGGGCATGACCGTGCCGATGTCGATGCGGTGATCATCTCGACCGTCGTTCCGCGCGCACTCCATAATCTGCAGCTTCTCGCGGTCAAATATTTCGGCGTCGACGCGCTCGTCGCAGGGCGCGAGCCGGTGACGTGGGGCATCGAGCTCAAGGTCGACGAGCCGCAGTCGGTCGGCGCCGACCGCGCGTGCAACGCAATTTCGGCGCAAGCGGTCGAACCCGGCAAGGACAAGCTCGTCATCAGCTTCGGCACCGCGACGACGCTAGACCATATCGGCCCCGATGGCGCCTATCGCGGGGGGATCATCGCGCCCGGCGTCAACCTGTCGCTGGAAGCGCTCGTCGCCGCCGCCGCCAAATTGCCGCGCATCGCGATCGAGGCGCCGGCAACGGGCAGCGTTATCGGGCGGACCACCGAAAGCCAGATGCTGATCGGCGTCTATTGGGGCTATGTCGCGATGATGGAAGGGCTGATAACGCGCATGAAGGCCGAGATCGGCAAGCCGATCACGGTCATCGCGACGGGCGGCCTTGCGACGCTTTTCCAGGAACAGGCACACCTGTTCGATCGTATCGAACCCGATCTGACGCTGAACGGGCTGATGCACCTTTATAATCAACGAAAGCCAACAATATGACGACTCCGGGCAAGGAGCTGCTTTTCCTCGCATTGGGCGGATCGGGCGAGATCGGCATGAACGCCAATCTCTATGGCTGCGACGGCAAATGGATCATGCTCGACTTGGGCGTGACCTTCGGCAGCCACGACTATCCGGGCATCGACATCGTCATGCCCGACCTCGAATTCATCGAGGACCGGAAGAAGGATCTGCTCGGCATCGTGCTCACCCACGGGCACGAGGATCATATCGGCGCGATTCCCTATCTCGCCGCCGAACTCGGCGTGCCGCTCTATGCCAACCGCTTCACCGCGGGGCTGATCGCGCACAAGCTCGCCGAAGAGGGACTGGAGAAAGAGGTCGAGATCAAGACCGTCGATATCGACGACAGTTTCCAGCTAGGCCCCTTCGGTATCCGGCTGGTTCCGCTCGCGCATTCGATCCTCGAAATGAGCGCGGCGGTGATCGACACGCCCTATGGCCGCGTCTTCCACACCGGCGACTGGAAACTCGACGAGGAACCGATCCTCGGGCAGCCCGCGACGGCCGCGGCGCTGACCGCGGTCGGCGACGAGGGCATCGACGTCCTTGTCTGCGATTCGACCAACGCCTTCAATCCCGAAGCATCGGGCAGCGAAGGCGGCCTCCGCAAGGGACTGGAGCAGGCGGTCGGCGCGGCGAAGGGCAGGGTGGTCGTCACGACCTTTGCGTCGAACGCCGCACGTCTCGCGACACTGGGCGCGGTTGCGAAGGCAACGGGACGCACTTTGTGCGTCGCGGGCCGCTCGCTCGACCGCATCCTCGGCGTCGCGCGCTCGGTCGGCTATCTCAAGGATTTTCCGCCGACGGTCGATTTCGATGAAGCGATGCGGCTGCCGCGCGACAAGGTGATGGTGATCGCGACGGGCGGGCAGGGCGAACCGCGCGCCGCGCTGGCGCGCATGGCGGCCGACATCCACCAGATCAAGCTCGAGGCGGGCGACACTGTTGTCTTCTCGTCGAAGCAGATCCCCGGCAACGAGGTCGCGATCGGGCGGATCATGAACCAGCTCGCTGCGAAGGACGTGCTGACCGTCACCGAGAAGCAGGCGCATATCCATGTCAGCGGCCATCCGGGGCAGCCCGAACTCGCGGCGCTCTATGGCTGGCTGCGGCCGAAGCTCGTCGTGCCCGTACATGGCGAGATCCGCCATATGCACGAACAGGCGCGTTTCGCGCTCGAACGCGGCGTGCCTGAAGCGCTGGTGCAGGAAAATGGCGATCTGGTGCAACTCGCGCCCGGCGCGGCGAGGATCGTCGAGCGGGTTCGCGCAGGGCGGCTGATCCTCGATGGCGACGTCATCCTGCCCGCCGACGGCGAGACGATCAACGAACGGCGCAAGCTGTCGCTCAACGGCCATATCACCGTTGCCGTCATTTTTTCGGACAAGCGTTTCGTCGAAAGTGCCGTCAGCTATCGCGGGGTTCCGGTCGAGGACGAGCGCGAAGCCTTCATCGACGAGATGCGCGAGGCGGCCGAGCAGGCTGCCACCGGCCCCGCGCGCGACGAGGAGAAGCTGCGCGAGGCGATCCGCCTCGGCGTGCGCCGCGTCGCGACCGACTGGACGGGGAAGAAACCCGTTGTCGACGTCATGCTCGTCGATATCTGAGCCGGGACCGCTGCGATGAAATGGACCTCGGCGCTCGCCATCTACCTGCTGTTCTGGGCGTTCAGCGCCTTCTTCGTGCTACCCTTCCATGGCCGCCGCGCGAGCGACGATGAAACACCGCTGGTGCGCGGGCAGGAACCGGGTGCGCCGGCGACCTTCCGTCCCGGACGCATCCTGTTGCAGATGACGATCGCGGCGACGATCGCCTTCACGCTCTATTATGTCGCCTATGTGAACGGATGGGCCGACCCCGACGTGCTGACCGGGCGCGCGTAACGCCCGATCGGATCTCTTTCGTCCGCTATGGGGTGGGAAGCGGACGCGGCCCCTTCCTTGCTTCGTCATCCCGGGCTTGACCCGGGATCCCGCTTTTTGACGCATCCACAGGCGCCTGATTTCAAGCGGGACCCCGGGTCAAGTCCGGGGTGACGATATAGGTTAGGTCCGCAATTCGGTCGCATTCCGGTCATTGTGCCCAAATCTGCAACGAATGGCTGAAATGAAGGGGCGCGGGCGCTACAGATCCTCGCCGTTTTCCGCGTTGGAGGTGGAGTTTGAGCCTTGCCGTGTCCGCAGCACGAAGCGTTCCGAACGTCGGGTAGAGAATGCGCCCGTTCCTGCGAGCCGTCTTCCTTCTATCCAAATTGATATCGCGACGAATCCTGCCACGCCGACCATCACCACGCCTAGTCCCACGGGACGCGACGATTGGAGACTCGCGGCAACTGTAGCAGCCAATAACGGCGTGGCGGCAATCAGCCGATGAACTAAGGTTTGGCTGCCGCACCAATCAACCTTGATCCATTCGCGATCGATCATGCTGCGAACTTTGTCGATCATTTTCATTCCAACACTTTGGACTCGTCGACGCACCTCCGCAATCGGTCGAAAGCCGACGTCACGCCGATCTCGTTTGTCCGGAACGCATTAACCTCGCAGGCGGTCGATCGCCTGCGCGAGCGCGACGTAAAGCTTGCCGATATCCGACGACAGCAGGGTGACGCTGATCGCCGAGCCGTCGCGCGCGCCGATGAGCACACGCAGCATCGCTTCGAAATCGTGGATGAACTGGTTCACCGCGGCATGGAAAATATCGTCATTCTGGTAGACGCGCAGGATTTCCTTCGCCTCGCTATTCTCGACGAGCTTGACCGCGCGCCGCGCAAACACGCCGCGGTCGCCCTTCAGATAGGCGTCCCACGCGGCGTCGCTGACTTCGCTCGACAATATCTTGGTGACGTCGATCGCAGTCGATTTCAGCGCTTCGGTCAGGAGACCGACCTGTTTTGCCAGCGAATCGCGGTCGGACGCGGCAATCGCCTGTTCGGCCTCGCTGACGCGCTGTTCGACGCTCGCGCTCGTATCCATGATCGTGACCAGTTGGCGCATCAGGCGGTCGGCGGCGCCGTTGGCTGCGGCGACCGCGCGCGCCGAAGCGTCTTCGATCGCGGTCAACTGCGCCATCACCTCATTTTTGAATGCCGCATCGATCGCCCCGGACGCGGTCGCCTGCATCGCGTCGCGTGCGCCCGACACCAGCTTTTCGAGCGTCAGCCGCGCCTCCTCTGCTGCCGAATCGGCGGTGGCGCGAACCTCGGCCAGTGTCGCGATCATCCGCGCGCCGCCCTGCTCGGCAAATTCGTCGGCGCCGTCGCGCAGTTTCGCCAGCGCGGTTTCGGCTTCGGCAAGCGAACCGTTGATCCGGTCGACCAGTTCCTGCTGACCGGCTGCATGACCGGCCATCTGTTCTTCGTTCGCCTTGAGCGTCGCCTGTACAGCATTGACGTGCGACACCGTCGATTGGGCCACGAGTTCGGACGCATCGAGCAGCGGACGCAATTGCGACAACGCCGTCTGCGTCGTCTTGCCGTGCGACGTGATACGATCAAGCGCATGCGGAAGTGTTTCGTCGAGTTCGCGCGTCACGGCGTCGAGAGCGAGCAGCAGCGATTCGGAGTGGGCGATGAGCTGGTGCGCCGAGCTGTTGCCGCTCTGCACTTCCTGCATGAAGGCGCCGAGCTGGGCCTTGGTATCGTCGATCGCGCGCCCGATCACGCCGGTGCTCGTGCCGACGCCGACGTCGAGAATTTCGAGCTGCGCGCCAACCTCGGCGACATGTGCAGCGATGCGCGCGGCCAGCGCGTCGCTGGCGTCGGCGTGCGCCGAAAGCTGGGCGCCCATCGCGTCGCCTGCATCGCGCGCTGACGCAAGCCTCGCGTCGAGTTGTGCGGCTGCGGCGTCGACACCGTCGCGGAACTGCTGCCAGCTGTGCTCCATCTGGCCGGTCATTGCGGCGACCGTCGACGCCATGTCGTCGCGTGCCGCCGCCGCGAGGTTCGTCATCCGGGCCAGCGCGGCGCCATGCGCGCCGGTCACCTGCGCCGAAGCCTTGAGCAGGTCCGACTCGGTTTCCTTCGTCTGTCCCTGCAAGGCGACGATCGCCTCGAGGATGGTTGCGGTCGATGCCTCGCCGGTTTGCGCAGCCTTTGCCGCCTCTTCGCCCAGCGCCGCCAGCTTCGCCTCGAGGTTCGCGCCCTGCTGGTGCGCGACGAGACCGGCTTCGCGGAAATTGACCGCGAGCCGCTGCGCGACGTCGTCGATCCGCGGCAAGCCCGCAAGAAGGCCGTCCATCCGCTGCATCGCGACATCGCCCGAACGCGCGAGCTGGTCGTGCGCGTTGGCGATGACCGATGCGTTGCTCGCGAGCTTGTCGCTGCTCTCGCTCAGCCGCGCTATGGTATCGAGGCCGAGTTGCTGGACGATACGCGCCTGGTCGCCGAGCTGCCTCTGGGCGTCGGCCAGATGCAGGCCGAGCGAATGCATCGACCGGTTGAGCGCCATATTCTCTTCGCGCAGCGCAGACGCGACGCGGGCAAAACGCGCCTGTTCGGACTGGCCCGAGCGCAGCAGGACCAGCCACAGCATGGCGAGCAGCGCAAGCGGCATCGCGATCGTCGCGATGAGCGTGGGCCAGGCCGCGAGCGCGGGCCCTTGCGCGAAACCGTCGGTCGCTACCGCCAGTGCAAATCCGGTCCATCCGATCGCGAAAAGGAGGAGCAGGGCCGGCGCAGCCCGTTCGCGCCAGGACGGCGGGGCGCCGGGAAGATCGTCGGCATCGTCGGTGCCGGTGAGCGAGGACATATCGAGCCAGTCCCGGTCTGCGGGCGCCTCGACGTCGGGCGCGGCCGTGGTTTCGGGCGCCGCCGCATCTGCCGGTGCTGCGCCGTCCACTTCCGGGCTTGCCGCGGAATTCCGCCACAATCCGACGATTTTCTTTTCCCCCGTCATCGGGCCATCTTAGCAGCAAATGACCGCCATGGAACGGAAACTTAACCACAAGATGACAATCCTGTGGAATGTCGTTCGATAGTGGCCCTCTCGATCGTTATCTCAGCGCCGCGTTCGGGGACGACCCGGCGATGGCGGCGGATCTGCGCGGTGCCTTTACTGGCAGCGCGCGCGACCTCGCCGACCTGATGCGCCGCGCGCGCTGCGATGCCAATTGGGAGGTCGCAGCACTACGCCTGAAAGGGCTTGCCGCGACCTTCGGCATCATTCCCCTCATCGAGCTTGCCGAGGCGGCGATGGCCGGTGCGCCGGGCGACCCCGCGGTGCTGCGCCAGATCAACCGGGTGATCGAAGAGATCGCCTGACCGGCAGACCGGGTTCAATTCCGGTTCAGCCGCTTTCCTCCAGTGAAATATCGATGCCGGCTGTCTTGCCATGGCAACGCGACGGGTTTAGCCGCGTTATCGACGCGCGGCCGGACCTGCGTGCGCGAAACCCGCATGTCGGGGCGAAGGCGGCCGAGTACAAAGGAGAGATTTCGATGTTGAACCGTTTCCGCTCGATGCCCGCAACGGCGATGGCCGCCGTGCTGGGCTGCGCGCTGATGACGACCGCCGTTCCCGCCGCTGCCAAGGAAAAGCAGAAGAAGGAAGAGGCAGCCAAGGGCAAGGGACTGACGGCGAGCAAGGGCTTCGGTCCGGCACTCAAGAAGATGACCGACGCCACTGCCGCGAAGGACGCGGCGACGTTGCAGGCGGCTCTCGCCGAGGGGCAGGGCAGTGCCACGACGCCCGACGACAAATTTCTCATCGCCTTCTATCAGCTCCAGCTCGGCATCCTGAACAAGGATCAGGCGATCCAGAGCCAGGGGCTCGACGGGATGCTCGATTCGGGCCTTACGCCGCCCGAAAATCTGGCGACCTACAGCTTCTTCTCGGGCAATTTCGCTTATGCCGCAAAGGACTATCCGAAGGCGATCAAGCGGCTCGAGGCTGCCAAGGCCGCCGGTTCGACCGATGGCAATCTGCCCGTCGTGCTGATGGACAGCTATCTGAGCTCGGGTCAGGTCGATCAGGGCATCGCCACCGCCAAGGCCGCGATCGAGGCGAGCCGTGCCGCCGGGCAACGCCCCTCGGACGAACTCTATGTCCGTCCGATCAAGGCCCTGCAGACAGCCAATCGCACCAACGAAGTGCTCGATCTGATGGCGCTCCGTCTGCGCGACTATAACCAGCCGGCGGTCTGGCGCCAGGCGCTCTTCATCCAGCTGCAGGCCAATCCCGACAAGGAAATCAGCCTCGACGTGCTCCGTCTGATGCGGGCGACCGGTGCAATGCAGCAGCGGCCCGAATATGCCGAATATGCGGCACTAGCGACCGAGGCCGCACTGCCGGGCGAGGTCGTCTCGCTGATCAGGGCGGGCAAGCAAAGCAAGGTCATCCCGGCAAGCGACGCGAAATTCGACGAACTGCTGAAGAGCCAGACCGAGCGTATGGGTGACGAGGAGTCGACCATCACCGCCTATGCGCAGAAGCCGTCGACGCTGTCGAACCCCAAGGTCGCCGGCGCGACCGGCGACACGATGGTCGGCTACGGCCGCTACGCCGACGCGATACCGCTTTACAAGGCCGCGCTTGCGGCAGGCGGCGACAAGGAGCTCTGGACTTATCGACTGGGCGTCGCGCAGGCGCTGTCCGGCGACAGTGCGGGCGCCAAGGCGAGCTTCGCGCAGATCAACGGGCCGCGCAAGCGGCTGGCCCAGCTGTGGACGACCAAGATCGACGCACCGGCACCAGCTGCAGCGCCAGCAGCCGGCGGCTGAATTCCTCCGCCGTCGAATGGAAATCAGGGCGCCGTTCCGGAAGGGAGCGGCGCCCTTTTTCTTTTGCAAGCTCCGATGCGGGGGCTCAGGGCTCGACGGGAATCCCGGCCAGCTGCTTCGCGGTGCGAATCGTCAGCGACGTCTTCACGCTGGTGACATTGGGCGCCGAGGTCAGATGCGCGGTCAGGAAGGACTGGAAGCTCTGCAGGTCGCGTGCGACGACCTTCAGCAGAAAGTCGATTTCGCCGTTGAGCATATAGCATTCGCGTACTTCGGGCAGGCCGCCGACATAGTCCTCGAAGGCCTTCAGATCGGATTCGGCCTGGCTGCGCAGGCTGACCATCGCAAAGACGGTAATGCCATAGCCGAGCTTCGCGGCGTCGAGGTCGGCGTGGTAGGACCGGATGACTCCCGATTCCTCCAGTGCGCGGACACGGCGGAGGCATGGCGGAGCGGTCAGTCCGACCATCTGTGCCAGTTCGACATTCGTCATCCGCCCGTTTTTCTGCAGCTCGCCCAGTATCTGCAAATCAATCTGATCGAATTTCTGACTAGCCATCGTTGAAACATCCGCTTTCCAAAACTGCGGCGACCATAATATTATTTCAGCCGATTGCAATTGTCCCACAATGCGACGCGGAAGGTTAAGGCACTTTCATGACCGGATGATTCACGCTAGCCGGTAAGCATCCGCTAACCAACGACCGAGGGTGTGGGGCTCATTTCGCGTGACTGCTGACTCGATGATTGCGACCATCTTGCGCCAGGCGCCTGCGGATCGCCGTGCGAGCATCGCGGCGTGGCGGCAGCTATCCGATATTCTGGCGCAGCGTGGCAATCAACTGGGCGATGACGATATTCGCCGCAGCCTGCATGCGCTCGCCGTATTGCGGCCCCGGGTTCCCGAAGCCGTGCGACGCGATTGCGCGCGCGCGATTGCGCGTCACGGCCGTTTTGCGCCGCTCGTCGCGCTCTATGCCAACGACGTTCCCGCGGTTTCCGCGGCCATGCTGCGCGAAGCGCGACTGTCGGAAGCCGACTGGCTTGCCCTGCTGCCCGCGACCAGCGCGATGGCACGCTCGGTGCTGGCAGGCCGCTCGGACTTGCCACATGGTGTCGGTCGGGCGCTGGCGAGCCTCGGCAGCGCATCGGTCGCCTTGCCGAGCCCCGATGCGGAGGTGGCGGAAGAGCCCGCAGCCGCGGCGCCGGCAACAGCCGAGCTTGCCGTAGAGACCGGTCCCAGCCAGATCAGCGAGCTCGTGCGCCGGATCGACAAATATCAGGCGACCCGGGGCGAGCCTGCCGCGCCGCGTGCGCCGCGCGCGGCATTCCTGTTCGAAACCGGTCCCGATGGCGTCATCCACTGGGCCGAAGGCGTGACGCGCGGCGCGGTCATCGGCCTGTCGATCGCCGATGCCGCATTCGGCGGCGAGCCGGGTACCGATGGTGTTGCTGCAGGCGCCTTTCGCCAGCGCGCCGAAATCATCAACGCACGCATGCTGTTGGAAGGCATGCCCGCCGAAGCAGGCGAATGGCGTTTCTCCGCGCTTCCCTGGTTCGATCCGGCGACGGGACAGTTTCGCGGCTATCGTGCCAGCGCGCGCCGGCCGCATCAGGGCGAAATGCCTTTCGGCCGGACCGCGCCGCAGGATCCAGGCGATTCGATCCGCCAGCTGATCCATGAACTTCGTAGCCCCCTGAACGCGATTTCGGGGTTTGCGCAGATCATTTCGGGACAAATGTTCGGGCCGGTGAGCCACGGCTATCGCGCGATGGCGGAAAAGATCATTGCCGATGCCGCGGCGGTACAGGCCATCATCGACGATCTGGAGACGGCGGCACGCAATGATTCGTCGCCGACAGCCCTGCCTGCCGAGGATCTCGTCGATATCGGTGCGGTTCTGGAGCAGGTCGAAACCGAACTCGCGCCGCTCCTCGCCGATCAGCGCGTCGACCTCAGCATCTCGCGGGTCGGGGGACCGTTTGTCGGTCTCGTCGGCGATGCCGATGTGCGGCGGATGGTCGGCCGCCTGTTGACGGCGCTGGTCGATATATCCGAACCGGGCGCGATGCTGGTGGGGCAACTGGTGCTTGAATCGCGCCATGATGACATGCTGCAACTACGCATCGTCCGACCCGCAGCGATCCGCTTTGCCACCGCAGCCGACCTGCTCGATCCCGGCTTCAGCCCCGAAGGCGAGGCGCCGGGCGCCGCAGTACTCAGTCTCGGCTTTTCGCTCCGGCTCGTCGACAGCCTTGCGCGCGGAAGTCGCGGACGCCTCGATATCGGGCATAACGCCTTGACCTTGCACCTGCCCTCGGCCAACTCGAAAGCCGAAGTCGAGCTGGAAGCCCAGCAAGGCGAATAGGCCCGTCGGGCCGGGGCAAAGGGAAGCGCGTGCAGCCTGCGGGCAATTTCTTCGCATATCCGGCGGCATCGGATCGGCTGGGGCTGGGGGCAGACGAGCGGCCTCGCTTCTGGGTCACGATCGATACCGAAGAGGATTTCGATTGGGAGGCACCATTCTCGCGCACCGCGCATCGCCTCGCTTCGGTCCCGGCGCTTGCCGAATGCCAGACCTACTTCGAAGGCGCCCATGTCCAGCCGATCTATCTCGTCGACTGGCCGATCGTCGCCGACGACCGTGCGGTCGAAATCCTCGGGGCGGCGCAAAAGGCCGGATCCTGTGAAATCGGGGCGCAGCTGCACCCCTGGGTGACGCCGCCGCATGACGAAGAGGTAAGCGCGCACAACAGCTATACCGGAAATCTGTCCCCCGACCTGCAGCGTGCCAAGATGACGGCGCTGCGCGACGCGATCCGCGACCGGTTTGGCGTTGCGCCCACCGTCTACCGCGCCGGGCGTTACGGGCTGGGCAGCGACACCGCGGCGATGCTCGCCGAACTCGGCTTCCGCTGCGATACGTCGGTCCGGTCGGGGTTCGATTATCGCGATGGCCACGGCCCCGATTATCGCGCCGCGCCGCTCGACCCTTGGTGGGTGCACACGACAGCCGGTCGCATACTCGAGATTCCGGTCACGACGGTTTTTGGCGGGCTGCTCGGCAGCGCCGGGCCGTCGGTCTATCACCGCATGGCACGAAACGGCACGCACGTCGGTGCTGCGCTCGCGCGGCTCGGCCTCGTCGAGCGTATTGCGCTGACGCCGGAAGGGATTCCCGCCGAACGCGCGTTGAAGGCGATCGACATCGCGGTCGAGGCAGGGTTGCCGGTGCTCAACTTCTCCTTCCATTCGCCTTCGCTCCAGCCGGGCAACACGCCCTATGTGCGCAGCGCAGCCGATCTCGACCTTTTCTATCGCTGGTGGGATGTCGTGCTCGACCATCTCGCGCGTCGCGGCGTCGAAGCGACGACGGCCGCCGGCATATTGGCGATGGCCGAACGGAAAGGGTCGCGACCGCAGGCGGGCTGAGCGTTGGCGCTTGCCAACGCGCCGCGGCCTCCGCTATCGCCCGCACATCCCCACCGGGTTTGAACGGGGGGCCTGTAGCTCAATGGTTAGAGCTGGCCGCTCATAACGGCTAGGTTGCGGGTTCGAGTCCTGCCGGGCCCACCATTTCCCTTGCAAATCGAAACCGATGTCTCTCCATTGCATGTGCAGAAGGAGAGGGTCATGGGGAAGGTGCGGACGATATTTCTCGGCGGGCTTGCCGTCGTCGCGGTGGTGGCGGGAATAGCGGCGGTACGGACCGCGACCTTTGCGCCAACGGATATCGCCGACGGCAGCGACGTCCGCCTTGCCGCGGTGCCGGCCTACGACCTCGAAGCGGCGGTGAGGCATCTGGGCGAAGCCGCGCAGATCAGGACGATCTCGCATCAGGACCCGGCCCTGAACGATATTGCCGAATGGGATCGTCTGCACGGCTGGCTGGCCACGACCTATCCCGCCGCGCATCGCGCCATGGCGCGCACGATCCTGCCCAACCGTACGCTGGTCTATCATTGGCCGGGCAGCGATCCATCGCTCGCGCCGATCATCGTCATGGCGCATCAGGACGTCGTGCCGGTCACCGAGGGGACCGAAAAGGACTGGAAATACCCGCCTTTCGCGGGAACGATCGCCGAAAAGGCGGTCTGGGGACGCGGCACGGTCGACGACAAGGGCTCGCTGATCGGGCTGTTCGAGGCGATCGAGGCGCTCGCCACGCAGGGATTTCGGCCCAAGCGCGGTATCTATCTCGTCTCGGGGCATGACGAAGAGGCGGGCGGATCGGGTGCGGTCGCGGCTGCGGCAAAGCTGAAGGCGGAGGGCGTACGCGCGCTCTATACGCTCGACGAAGGCAGCGTCGTGCTGCGGGATACACCCGTGATCGACGGCCCGGCGATTCTGATCGGCGTCGCCGAAAAGGGCTATGCGACGCTCAGGGTCACGGCCAATGCGCCCGGCGGGCACAGCTCGATGCCGCCCGCCGAAACGGGCGTGACGACGCTCGCGCGTGCCGTGCTCGATATCACCGAAAATCCGTTTCCGATCGAGATGCGCGGCCCGGGCGCGGCGATGGTCGAGGCGCTCGCCGCGCACAAGGGTGGTGTGACGAAGCTGGCGGTCGCGAACCAGTGGCTCCTCGGAACGCTGCTCAACAGGCAATTGTCGGCTTCGCCCTCGTCGGCCGCGGCCTTTCATACGACGATCGCGCCGACGATGCTCGAGGGCAGCCCCAAGGAGAATGTCCTGCCGCAGTCGGCGACGGCGCTGATCAATTACCGCATCGCGCCGTGGAACCGCTCGGCCGATGTGATGGCGCGCGCGAAGGCGGCGGTCGGCGACGCGCCGGTCGAACTGAGCTGGGTCAAGCCCCCGAACGAACCGTCGCGCGTCTCGTCGAGCAGTTCGCAGGGGTGGAAATATGTCGTGGCGGCGGCTCGCGCCGATGCGCCCGACGCAGTCGTCGCGCCCTATCTGGTCGTTGCAGCGACCGACAGCCGCAGCATGGAGCCGATATCCGAGGATGTGTACCGCTTCATGCCGATGCACTTCACGCTCAAGGAAACCGCGATGATTCACGGCACGAACGAGCATATGATGATCGACAGCTTCAGGCGGATGATCGATTTCTACGCGCGGCTGATCGCGACCTCGGCCGGCTGATCCGGTGGGTAGTGGTCGGGGAGACAGGATTCGAACCTGCGACATCCTGCTCCCAAAGCAGGCGCGCTACCGGGCTGCGCTACTCCCCGACGACCGACCCGCGCCTTAGACAGCGTCGGGCCGCAAGTCCACAAATCTATATGCTGGTTGCCGCAGGTCCCTTGAGTTCGATCAGATTTCCTTCGGGATCGCGGAAATAGACCGACGGGCCTTCGCCCTCGGCACCATAGCGCGGACCCGCCTGTTCGATCGCAACGCCGTGGCGAGCGAGATGCGCGCCGATCTCGGCCTCGTCGAACGGGGCGATCGCGAGCGCGAAATGGTCGACATTCCGCCCTTCAGCGCCGGCCGCCGCGCCACCCGCAGCGCCGAGCCGGCCGTCGATCGTCACGAGATCGATCAGCGATTGCCCGGCGCGAAGCTGGAACAGGCCGATGTCCGCCTGCTCGCGTTCATCGCTGCAGCCGACAACCGCGCGATAGAAGGCGCGCATCCGGTCGAGATTCGAAACGCGCAGGACGATGTGATCGAGGCCCTTGAGACCGAATGGCGGGGTGGACATCGAACTTTCCTTTCGGACGGTGTTTCTACGCCTGACCGGCCCGTCGGGTTTCATGCTTTGTGCAGGCAAAGAAAAAGGCGGCCTTCCCGAAGGAAGACCGCCCGTTTCCGTTTCAGTCATTGCCCCGAAGGGCTGCGACTTACTTCTTTTCTTCAGCCGGAGCAGCAGCCTTGGCGTCAGCGGCCGGAGCGGCAGCGGCGTCAGCGGCCGGAGCAGCGGCGGCGTCAGCGGCCGGAGCAGCAGCTTCGGCGCCGGCAGCGGCAGCGTCGGCACCAGCAGCGGCGGCTTCGGCGCCGGCAGCGGCGGCGTCGGCGCCTTCTTCAGCAACGGCTTCGGCAGCCGGAGCTTCGGTGGTGGCTTCTTCAGCAGCCTTTTCACCGCAAGCGGCGAGGGCGAACATGCTGGCAGCAACGGCGATAGCAGCAAACTTCTTCATGATGTGTGGGCTCCCTAAAATGCCTTTCCGCGTCGGGAAAAGTTTCCCGGACCGCGAGCCGCGGGATTTAGCCGTTCCGCATGAATCGTCAACAAAAATAATTGAGATGGCCGGCGTGTGCGGGAATCTGTCATTTCTCGGTAACAGTCACGGAAGCTCGCTGTCCGCGCTGTTCGCGAGAATCGCCAGAACTGCGCTCCAGACCACGACATTCTGCCGCAGCTGGACGGGATCGATCTTGTCGAGCGTGTCGTCGGGCGTGTGATGCAGATCGAAATAACGCGTGCCATCCTGGGCCAGATCGACGGCCGGAACGCTGGCCTCGACCAACGCGCCGATGTCGGCGCCGCCGTTCGCCGGCTGCCGGCCGCGCACCACGCCGAACGGCATGACGGCGGCGGCAAGTCGGTCGGCGAGGGCTTTCGCGCCATCGGGCAGCTTGAAGTCGATCCGCCACACGCGATCGGCGCCGAAATCGGATTCGAGCGCGACGGCATGCTTCTCCTTGCCGTGCTTCGCGAAATAAGCCTTGCCGCCGAATACGCCGACTTCTTCGGCGCCCGCCCACAATATGCGGATCGTCCGGCGCGGCTGGCCGGCGCTCATTACATGCCTTGCGGCGGCGGTGATGATGCCGCAGCCCGCAGCGTCGTCGATCGCGCCGGTGCCGAGGTCCCAGCTGTCGAGATGGCAGGCGACGATCACCGGGCTCGCGGCAGGATCGCTGCCCGGCACCTCGGCGATGACATTGCCCGACTGTTTCGTCCCCAAGTTTTGCGGCGTGAGCACGAGCTTCATCCGAAGCGGCGCGGGGACGTAACCCAGCGGCGTCTCTTTCACCCGTATCTGCTGTGCACGTTTCCACTGACGGACCAGCTGGTCGGCGTCGGGGTTCGAGATCGCGCCGGCGGGGATCGGCGTGACTCCGGCCTCGAAATTCGTGCCCCCGGTGTGCGGGTTGCGATGACCGTCGGTGCCGATCGCGCGGATGACGCTCGCGATCGCGCCTTTCTTCGCCGCCACATTGGCGCCCGTGAAGCGGCCTCGTCCGTAATAGCCATATCCGCTGCCGTCCTGCGCCGGCGCCATCTGATGGTCGATGAAGACGATCTTGCCCTTTACTTGGGTGTCGGGCGCCGCGACGAGCGCGTCGAAGCTTCCGAAATAGGCGATGTCCCCCTCGATCCCCTCGGGGCCGGTCGAGGCGCTGGTCCCGAGCGCGGTGATCGCAAGCTTCTGCGGCAGGAATGGGCCCGTCAGCGACGCTTCTTCGGCACCGCGCACCCACACTGGCATGTCGAATTGTTCCTCGCGGACATTGGCGAAGCCCATCGCCCGCAACCGGGCGACCGCCCAGCGCCGCGCCGCCGCCTCGGCATCGGTTCCCGCCATGCGCGGCCCGATCTCGGTCGTGAGGTCCTCGGTGATCGACCAGGCGATATCGTTGCCACGCTGCGCCAGCTCGACCGCGCCCGGTGGCGGGGGAATCGAGGCCGACAGCGGCGTTGCGAGGAGGGCGAGGCTCGTGCCGGCGAGCGCAAGGAGGCGAGCAGGAATGGGGTTCGTCATGCCCTTGTCCTAGCGGGGTAATTCGGACCGCCGCAAGCGCCGATTGCCCCAATGATTGCCAACGCCGCGCCCATTCGCTAACCGGCGCGCAACTCTCTTGGCCGCGGACCGCGGCCCAGCCCATACCGGAGCATTCCATGGCCGCCCAATATAGTTTCGTGATGAAGGGTCTGAGCAAGACCTATCCCGGCGCGCAAAAGCCGACGCTCAAGGACCTGAGCCTGCAATTCTATCCCGACGCCAAGATCGGCATCGTCGGCCCGAACGGCACGGGTAAATCGACGCTCATGAAAATCATGGCCGGCATCGACAAGGATTTTACCGGCGAAGCGTGGCCGGGCGAGGGGATCACCGTCGGCTATCTTGCGCAGGAGCCGCAGCTCGACCCGACCAAGACGGTCAAGGAAAATGTCATGGACGGTGTGCGCCCCGTCGCCGACATGCTCGACCGCTTCAACGAGATCAGCACGCTGATGGCCGACCCGCCCGCCGACGCCGATTTCGACGCGCTCATGGAGGAAATGGGCACGCTGCAGGAAAAGATCGACGCGATCGACGGCTGGACGCTCGACAACCAGCTCGAAATCGCGATGGAAGCCCTCCGCTGCCCGCCGGGCGACTGGAGCGTCGAGAATCTGTCGGGCGGTGAAAAGCGCCGCATCGCGCTCACGCGCCTGTTGCTCGAAAAGCCCTCGATCCTGCTGCTCGACGAACCGACCAACCACCTCGACGCCGAAAGCGTCGCCTGGCTCGAAAAGCATCTCGTTGACTATCCGGGCAACGTCATCCTCGTCACCCACGACCGCTATTTCCTCGACAATGTCGTGAACTGGATCCTCGAGCTCGATCGTGGCCGCTATTTCGTCTACGAAGGCAATTATTCGACCTATCTGGAAAAGAAGGGCAAGCGCCTCGAACAGGAAGCGCGCGAGGATCAGGGTCGCCAGAAGGCGATCAAGGACGAACTCGAGTGGATCCGGCAGTCGCCCAAGGCCCGCCAGGCCAAGTCGAAGGCGCGTATCAAGAGCTTCGATCAGCTGGTCGAAGCGCAGGAAAACCGTACGCCCGGCAAGGCGCAGATCGTCATCCAGGTTCCCGAGCGCCTCGGCGGCAAGGTGATCGAGGTTACGAATATCTCGAAAGCCTATGGCGACAAATTGCTCTTCGAAGATCTGTCCTTTACGCTGCCGCCGGGCGGCATCGTCGGTGTCATCGGCCCGAACGGCGCCGGCAAGTCGACGCTCTTCCGCCTGATCACCGGACAGGAAACCCCCGACAACGGCAGCGTCGCGATCGGCGACACCGTGCGCCTCGGCTATGTGGACCAGAGCCGCGATGCGCTCGACCCGAACAAGAATGTCTGGGAGGAAATCTCGGGCGGTCACGACATGATGTCGATCGGCAAGCACGAGATGCAGACGCGCGCCTATGTCGGCGCGTTCAACTTCAAGGGCGTCGACCAGCAGAAGAAGGTCGGCCAGCTCTCGGGCGGTGAACGCAACCGCGTGCACATGGCCAAGATGCTGAAGGCCGGCGGCAACGTCCTCCTGCTCGACGAACCGACCAACGACCTCGACACCGAAACGCTGGCGGCGCTCGAGGAAGCGCTCGAGAATTTCGCGGGCTGCGCGGTGGTCATCAGCCACGACCGCTTTTTCCTCGACCGTCTCGCGACTCACATCCTCGCGTTCGAGGGTGACAGTCATGTCGAATGGTTCGAAGGCAATTTCGAATCCTATGAAGAGGACAAGATCCGCCGTCTGGGTGAGGGCGCGACGCGCCCGCACGCGACGACCTACAAGAAGCTGTCGCGCTGATCGGCATGGCGGGGGAGGCCGCACCGGTTTCGGCGCCAATATCGTCGGGCGCGATCCGCATGGATGCGGACGCGCTCAACGATTTCATGGCGAAGGCTTTCCCGCATTCGCGGCCCGGCTCGCGCGGCCGGGTGGTCTCGGCGGCGCCCGGGTATATCCGGGCACGCCTCGACCCCAACGAGCAGGCGCTGCGACCCGGCGGGCTGATCTCGGGCCCGACGCAGATGGGTTTTGCCGATATGGCAGCCTATGCGCTCGTCCTTGCGCACATCGGCCCGGTCGCGATGGCGGTGACGAGCGCGCTCAACTACCAGTTCCTGCGTCCCTGCCGTCCGGGCCCGCTCTTCGCCGACGCGCATATGCTGCGCCTCGGCAAAAGGCTTGCGGTGATGGATATCCGCATCTGGACCGACGATGCCGACAAGCCTGTGGGGCAGGCGAATGTGACCTACGCGATTCCCTGATCGAACGGCGACCGCTTTCGACCGGTTGCGGCCACTCTCTTTCGTCATCCCGGACTTGATCCGGGATGACGAAAATCGGGACACGCGCATCCGGGGCTTTTGTGGCCTTATCGCTCAATATTCCAGCGACGGGTACCAGTCGGCGCCGCGGCCTGCGGGCGTCAGGTCGAGGATATTCCACAGGCTTGCGATATCGGGCGCGCCGCGCGGGTCCTGCCCCGGATCGGCCATTTCAGCGGTCATTTCGCTCCTCCAGAACAGCCGGATATCATCGCCGTCCTTCCGGAAGACGGCCAGCATCGGATTCTCGCTCCCGTCGGCATTCAGAAGCCTGAAGTCCTTGGCATAATCGTCGCCGACGGGTTGCACGAAATCGAGTGCCTGCCATCCGCGTTCGGCCGCGAAGGCCTGCTGGCGTTCGACCGGGCTGCGTCCGAAAACGTGGAACGCGACACGACGCCTGATGTCGTTGACGTTGCCGTCGACCGAACCCAGCCAGTTGGTGCACATCGGGCAGGGGCGTTCGCGCTCGGGCCCGTACATCCAGAAATAGGCGACCAGCGTATCGCGGCCGCCGAACAGGTCGGCAAGCCCGAGTTCGATCGCGTCGTTCAGCCTGAAGCGGTAATCCTTCATCAGCGGCCCCGGCGGCAGCGCCCGGCGCTGGGCGGCCAAGCGGGCGATCCGCCGGCGCAGGTCGATTTCCTCGGCGAGCAGCGATTTGCGCGCCTTTGTGTAGGATTCGTCTTCGCCGGGGAAAGCATGTCTGCGCGAAGCAAGCGCCGGCGCAGCCAGCAGGGTCTGGCGAAGGGCCATCCAATTCTCCTTATTTCGGGAGAACGTGCGATTGTTGCGATTGTTGCAGCGGCGTTTCACCGCTGCCCGCAGCCAGGTCTCGTTTCGTCGCCGATCAGGCGGGGGCGACTTCCCAGAGGATCAGCTTGGTCGCGTTCACATTCTCGCGCGCCTTCGCGCCGTCGAGCCGGGTCAGCTTTGCATCGCCCTTGAGCGCGCTCATCTCGAACATCGCGTCGATGACCGCGACCTCGCCGGCTGCGAGTTCGATCTCCATTGCTCCCGCATTCGCCATGATGCCCTTCGCCATCGCGGCATGCAGGCGATGCGTTCCGGGCGCGACGTCGGCCATCAGCATCTGGCCCGATTTGATCTGGCCCCTGGCGGTCTCGTCGAGCGTGACGTTCATCCCCTGCAGCGCGGCGACGAAGCCGCGGCGCGTGACATAGAGACGCGCCTTGCCTTCGGGCGCGCGCATCGCCCGGGCGTCCGCGAGTGCGGCGGTGTCGGCCTTCTTTCCCGATTTGTTGCTCGACAGGGACCAGACGATGAGCGCGACGATCGCGACGAGGGTGATCACCGAAAAGGTGAGCATCGTGCCGGGTGAGAGCGATTGGGCAAGCGCGGGCCCCATAAGCGCCCCGACGATCGCCGCGGCAAAGATGACGGTCACCCAGAATGCGTTCTTGCTCATGTCACCCTCCTGTTCAGGCGGGGGAAAAATCTCCCGTCGCCTCGTCCATCACGTGCAGCACGCCGTCGCTGATCGCGAAAAAGGCGCCGCGCAGATTCAGCGTGCCGCGCCGGACCTTTTCCTGAATGCACGGAAAAGTCATCAGATTGTCAAGGCTTACGCGGACTGCCGCCAGTTCCATCGCACGGCCCGCCTCGCGATTGTCGATATCCGCGTGCTCGCTTCGTATCTGCGCGCTCGCATCGTCGAGCATCGCGATCCAGTCGGCGATGAAGCCGCCGCGGCCCGGCTCGGCGCCTTCCATCGAGCGATGCAGCGCGGCGTGGCAGCCCCCGCACATGCCGTGGCCCATCACGACGATTTCCTCGACCTTCAGAAATTGCACGGCGAATTCGAGCGCCGCCGAGACGCCGTGACGCCCGGGCGTCGTCTCGAACGGCGGCACCAGCGCCGCGACGTTGCGCACGACGAAAATTTCGCCCGGATTGGTGTCGAAAATCTGCGAGGGTTCGGACCGGCTGTCCGAACAGGCGATGATCATCACCTTGGGCGATTGGCCCTCGGCAAGCTGCTCCCAGCGCTCGCGTTGTTCCGCCCAACCGCCGTTACGGAAACGCCGGTATCCCTCGATCATGTCTGCAAAGTGAGTCATGGGGGCGCCTTAGCATAGGTAGAGAGGTTGAGAAGAGGCGCGTGCGAGACTATGTGGGCGCCATGAACGCTCCCGCATCGCCCGTACAGCCCGCATCGACTCCCAGCCAGCGCGCGCGCAAGCCCGACTGGATCCGCGTCAAGGCGCCGACCAGCCCCGGTTACGCCGAAACGCGCAAGCTGATGCGCGAACTGAACCTGCATACGGTGTGCGAGGAAGCGGCGTGTCCGAACATCGGCGAATGCTGGACGAAAAAGCATGCGACGGTGATGATCCTCGGCGACACCTGCACGCGGGCCTGCGCCTTCTGCAACGTCAAAACCGGCATGCCGCGGCCTGTCGACCTGCTCGAACCCGAACATACCGCAATCGCCGCGGCGAAGATGGGGCTCAGCCACATCGTCATCACCTCGGTTGACCGCGACGATCTGCCCGACGGCGGCGCGAGCCAGTTCGTGAAGGTGATCGAGGCGCTGCGCCGCGAAACGCCGCAGACGACGATCGAGATTCTGACGCCGGACTTTCGCAACAAGCCCGAAAGCGCGGTTGCGGCGATCGTCGACGCACGTCCCGACGTCTATAACCACAATCTCGAAACCGTTCCGCGGCTCTATCCGACGATCCGCCCGGGCGCGCGCTATTATGCGTCGCTGCGACTGCTCGAAAGCGTCAAGCGCCGCGATCCGTCGATCTTCACCAAGTCGGGAATCATGCTCGGGCTCGGCGAGGAGCGGATGGAAGTGCATCAGGTGATGGACGACATGCGCAGCGCCGACATCGATTTCATGACGATGGGCCAATATCTTCAGCCGACGCCGAAGCACGCGAAGGTCGCCGAATTCGTGACCCCGCAGGCATTCGACGCCTATGCGCAGATCGCGCGCGCCAAGGGCTTCCTGCAGGTCGCTTCATCGCCGCTGACGCGCTCGAGCTATCATGCGGGCGACGATTTCGAACGGATGCGCGCCGCGCGCGAGGCGCAGCTGGCGCGCGCCAAGGCGGACTGATTGCCACGGCATCACGAAACGCGCGAACTGCCGTACAGCGACGAACAGATGTTCGCGCTTGTGACCGATATCGCGCGCTATCCCGAATTCCTGCCGTGGGTCGTCGCACTGCGGCTGCGCAGCGACAGCGAACATGAGGCCGTTGCCGACATGATCGTGGGCTTCAAGGGGCTGCGCGAAAGCTTTTCGTGCCGCGTCCACAAGCAGCGCCCGCACGAGGTGATCGTCAGCTATATCGACGGGCCGATGAAGCACCTCAGCAACGAATGGCATTTCCAACCCGCCCCGGGCGGCGGGTGCCGTGTCGATTTCATGGTCGACTTCTCGTTCCGCAGCCGCGTGTTCGAAGCGCTCGCCGGACAGATGTTCGACAAGGCACTGAGGAAGATGATCGCGGCGTTCGAAACGCGCGCCGACGAACTTTACGGGGCGGGGAGGGTGACGTCCTCCGAGGGCCGCAGCTCGTCCTTGTCCGGCTGAAGCAGGTCGAGCGCGAACAGCGTTGCCGCCTGACGGATCGCGGCGCGATCGGTCGATTCGAACTGCACCCGCTGGGTGAAATAATCGTCCGGGTCCTGCCCGCGCAGCGCGCGCGCGAAGACGACCTGCCCCACCGGCTTCTTCTCCGATCCACCGCCGGGGCCGGCGATGCCGGTGATCGCGACCGCGACGTCGGCGTCGCTGTTGGCGAGCGCTCCCGCCGCCATCGCCCACGCCGTCGCGAGCGAGACTTCGCCGAAGGTTTCGAGAATCTCGCTGCTGACGTCGAGCTGGATCTGTTTGGCGTGCCCCGAATAGGTGATGAAGCCTGCCGAGAAGACGTCGGAGCTGCCCGCGATGTCGGTCAGCGCCGCGCTCACCATGCCGCCGGTGCAGCTTTCGGCGACCGCGATCTTGCGGCCGGCGGCGCGATTGCCGGCGAGGACGTTTGTGGCGAGTTCGTCACGCGCGGCAAGGCGCGCTTCTTCGACAGACTGCAAGGTTCAATTCTCCGGAAGTTTCAAGGTCGCGACGGCCTGGGCCGCTATCCCCTCGCGGCGGCCGGTAAAGCCCAGCCGCTCTGTCGTTGTGGCTTTCACACTAATCCGTTCGAGAGGAATCGCAAGGATTTCGGAAATCCGCGCGCGGATCGCGTCCCGATGCGGGCCGATTTTCGGCGCTTCGGCGATGATCGTCAGGTCGAGATGGTCGATGCGCCCGCCGCGCGCCGCGACGCGATCGCCGGCGAAGGCGAGGAAGCGGTGCGATGCGGCACCGCGCCACTGCGGGTCGCCCGGTGGAAAATGGTCGCCGATATCGCCGTCGGCGAGCGCGCCGAGGATCGCATCGGTCAGCGCATGAAGCGCGACGTCGGCATCACTATGACCTTCAAGTCCATGACTATGCGCGATTTCCATGCCGCCGATCCATAGCGATTTGCCCGTCACGAGGCGATGGACGTCATACCCCATTCCGACGGCTGTTCTCATGGCATCCGCCCTCAAAAGTCCCGAGAGGATCGCCATATCCTCGGCATATGTCAGTTTATGCAGCCGCGCGTCGCCCGCGACGGTGGCAACGGGGACGCCCAGCCGGCGAACAAGCTGCGCATCGTCGGTCGCGGCGGCTTCGACTGCCTCGACGTGTGCGCGGCGCAAAATTCCCAGACGAAAGGCCTGCGGGGTCTGGACGCGCGCGAGCACGCTGCGATCGACGACGTCGCCGGCCTCCTCGTGCGCCTGTTCGACAAGCGTATCGGGAACGGGCAGCGTCGGGATGGCGGCTTCGGCCGTTTGCAGGGCCACGAGCAGGCGATCGATGACCTCTCCGGTCACACCCGGCCGCGCGGCGTCGTGAACCAGTACCACCGTGGCGTCGTCCCAGGCGGCGAGCGCGGCGAGCGCGTTGGACACTGATTGTTGCCGTTCGGCGCCGGGATCGGCGGAAATCCATGCGTCCGGCAATGTGCCGACGGCCGCCATGACGTCATCGTTCGCCACCAGTACACCACCCGAAATGGCAGGATGCGCGGCAAGGGCGTCGAGGCTCCATCGGAGTACCGGCTTCCCGCCAAGCGCTTCGAGTTGCTTGGGCCGATCGAAGCCCGCGCGCGTTCCCACGCCGCCGGCGAGCAGAACGACCGCGACGCGCGGGGCGGAAGAGGAGGCGGACTCGGTCATCAGCCGCGCCGGTTAGCGCAGCCGCGCCTTGCGGGAAAGCGGCTTAGCGTGTAGGGGCTGCTCAAATTTTAGGCAATTCAGACGAAAGCTCCCCGCCATGGCGCCGCTGCGGCCCATTCAGATCGGCAATATCACGATCGCGGATCCTGTGATCCTCGCGCCGATGACGGGCGTCACCGACCTGCCGTTCCGCAAGCTCGTGCGCTATTACGGCTCGGGCCTCAACGTTACCGAGATGATCGCGAGCCAGGCCGCGATCCGCGAGACGCGCCAGTCGATCCAGAAGGCGGCGTGGGACCCGGTCGAGGAGCCGGTGTCGATGCAGCTCGTCGGCTGCACGCCCTATGAAATGGGCGAGGCGGCGAAGCTCAACGAGGATCGCGGCGCGTCGATCATCGACATCAACATGGGCTGTCCCGTGCGCAAGGTCACCAACGGCGACGCGGGTTCGGCGCTGATGCGCGACCTGAAGCTCGCCGCCGCACTGATCGATAGCTGCGTGAAGGCGGTGAGCGTTCCCGTGACGGTCAAGATGCGCATGGGCTGGTGCCACGACAGCCTCAACGCCCCCGAACTCGCGCATATCGCCGAGGATATCGGTGCGAAACTCGTCACCGTCCACGGCCGCACCCGCAACCAGATGTATCGCGGAGAGGCCGACTGGGGCTTTGTGCGCACCGTCAAGGACGCGGTATCGATTCCCGTCATCGTCAACGGCGATATCTGTTCGGCGGCCGACGCGCGTACCGCGCTCGACCAGAGCGGCGCCGATGGCGTGATGATCGGCCGCGGCGCCTATGGCCGTCCGTGGCTGCTCGGACAGGTAATGGCGGCGCTTCGCGGCGAGGCGGAGCGTCCCGACCCGGGCATCGACGAACAATATGACGTCATTACATCGCATTATCGCGCGATGATCGACCATTATGGCGAGATGACGGGCGTCAATATGGCGCGCAAGCACCTCGGCTGGTACGTCAAGGGGCTGCATGGTTCGGCCGAGTTCCGCAACAAGGTCAACCAGATTCCCGACAGCAAGGGCGTGCTCGACGCGCTCGAAGCCTTTTACGGTCCGCACCTCACCAGGGCGGCTGCATGATCACGCTCGCGTCGAGCATCCCGAGCTTCGACCATGACGACCTGATCCAGTCGCATCCCGTGCCCACCCTGCTGATCGATGGGGGCGGCGTGGTCCTGTTCGTCAACGCCGCGGCGGAGCAGCTTTGCAATGTCAGTCGCTCGGCGATGGTCGGACGCGTCATCTATGACGTCATCCAGATGGATCGCAGCTATCGCCAGCGAATGAATGACGCCGCGACGTCGGCGCTGTTCGCGCATCGCGCCGAAATTTCGGTCGGTGGCCGCAAGGCGGTCTTCGTCGACATGCAGATGGTCCCCTATGGCCACAGCGGCCACCGAATCCTCGCGCTCGTGCCGTCGCAAAGCGATGCCGAACTGATGGGCGGCGCCATCGGCCGTTCGGGCCGCGCCGCGGGCGCCGCGGCATCGATGCTGGCGCACGAAATCAAGAACCCGCTCGCCGGGATCAAGGGGGCGGCGCAGCTGCTCGCGCGCAAGACCGACGCGGGCGGCGAGCGCTTTACCACGCTGATCTGCGCCGAGGTCGACCGGATCGCGACGCTGATCGACCAGATGGAGCATTTTTCGCGCGGGCAGCCGATCGCCTGCGCGCCGATCAACCTCTATCAGCCGATCCATCAGGCGATGGAAACCGCGCGTGCGCGCCAGTTCCCCGGCGTCCGCTTTGCCGAGGATTTCGACCCTTCGCTGCCGCTGGTGCACGGGAATCATGACGCCCTCGTCCAGATATTGCTGAATCTCCTTACCAACGGTTGCGAGGCGCTCGGCGGGCGCGACGACGGTGTCGTTCGGCTCACGACCGCTTACCGGCACGGCCTGTCGATCGACAATGGCGACGGACGCGGCCGTATCGCGCTCCCGATCGAGGTCAGCGTCAGCGACAACGGACCGGGCGTGCCCGCCGACATCCGCGGCGACCTGTTCGACCCCTTCGTCACGACCAAGCGCGAGGGGCGGGGGCTTGGCCTGGCGCTCGTCGCCAAGCTGGCGCGCGACATGGGGGGGACGGTCCAGCATATCCGCGACGGCGACTGGACGCGGTTTCGCGTGCACCTGCCGGCCGCGCCAAAGGGGCGCACGGCATGACCGGGGGCAAGACGATCCTGCTCGTCGAGGACGATCCCGCGATCACGATGATCATCCGCGAAACCCTCGTCGGCGAATGCGGGCATTTCGCGTCGGTCGGTAGCGTCGCCGAGCGCAATGCATGGCTGGACGATCATCGCGCCGATCTCATCATCACTGATGTCGTCCTGCCTGACGGCGACGGCATCGATTCGCTGTCGCGTGCCGGCGTCGACCCCGCAACTCCCGTGATCGTGCTGTCGGCGCAGAATACGCTCGATACCGCCGTGCGCGCGACGGGCATCGGCAGCTATGATTATCTGCCCAAGCCTTTCGATCTCGACGAACTGACCGCCAGTGTGCGAGCCGCGCTCGAAAGGCGTGTCGAGCCCGCAGCACGCGACGCGGCGCCGGCTGACAGCCACGGTCTTGTCGGACGCGCACCGGCCATGCAGGCGGTGTATCGCACCATCGCACGGCTGGCCTCGAACGATCTTGCGGTGCTGATTCTCGGCGAGTCGGGGACGGGCAAGGAGGTCGTCGCGCGCGCGATCCATGCGACCGGCCTGCGCCGTTCGGGGCCGTTCGTCGCGATCAACATGGCGGCGATTCCGCGCGAACTGATCGAGGCCGAGCTGTTCGGGCACGAGAAGGGCGCCTTCACCGGCGCGCACAGCCGCAATGCCGGGCGGTTCGAGCAGGCGGCGGGCGGCACGCTCTTCCTCGACGAAATCGGCGATATGCCGCTTGAGGCGCAAACGCGGCTGTTGCGGGTACTCCAGAGCAACGAATATTCGACCGTCGGCGGCAATCAGGCGCTCCGCGCCGATGTCCGCGTCATCGCGGCGACCCACCGCGACATGCGATCGCTTGTCGCCGACGGCCGGTTCCGCGAGGATCTGTTCTACCGGCTCAACGTCATCCCGGTCACGCTGCCGCCGCTGCGCGACCGGCGGAGTGACATCGCGGCGCTTGTCGGCCATTTCGTCGAGGCCGGGCGAAGTTCGGGCCTTCCCGACCGCCGGTTCGCACCCGACGCGATGCAATGGCTCGAACGTCACGACTGGCCGGGCAATGTGCGCGAGCTCGGCAATGTCGTCCAGCGACTTGCGATATTGTCGCGCGACACCGTCGTAACCGTACGCGATGTCGAGACGGTGCTGCATGAGAGTGGCGAAGGCGGAGGCGCGGTCGAGCCTGCTGTCCTGATTGCGCGCGCGGTCGACGACTGGGCGCGCGAGCAGATGGCCGGAGCAACCGGCGAAGGCGATATTCACGAGCAGCTCGAGGCGATCGTCGAGGCCGCGCTGTTCCGCCGGGTCCTCCGCGATGTTCGCGGCAACCAGCTCGAAGCGGCACGCCGGCTGGGGATCAATCGCAACACGCTGAGAAAGCGTCTCGGACAGCTCGACATCGATCCGTTGCATCCCTGATGCCGGGCGATAATCGTGAAATCGGCGCAATTAGGCGCCGCTCGAGCCGATTGTGTGTTTTCTATGCAACAGGATTGTCGTAACGCGGCAACAATGGCGCAGTCTTCTTCCCTGACTTTCGATGCAGATTCGGACGGTCAGGAGGTGCGCTCGGGCCTTTGGCGTTTTGGCGCCCCTGAATATTATACGCTCGCCGCGATCGTCAGCATCGCGATAGCGACTTATATCTTCGTCACGGGCGATGCGCAGAGCGAACGGTTGCTCACGCCCGCGCTGGTCGCGGCGATCATGGTGGTCAATCTGGTCCCGGCGATGGCGCTGATCGTGCTGATCGGCAGCCGCGTCGCGCGCGCCCGCGCCGTGCGGTCGATGGCGGGCGGTAACGGCCGCCTCCACGTCCGGCTCGTCGCGCTCTTCTCGCTGATCGCAGCGGCGCCAACGCTGCTGGTCGTGATCTTCGCCTCGCTTCTGTTCCAGTTCGGCGTGAATTTCTGGTACTCTGATCGCTCGCGCGGCATGTTCGAAAATGCCGCCAGCATGGCGCAGGCCTTTTACGAGGACAGCCAGAAGTCGGTGAGCGCGAATACCACGACGATGGCGAAGGACCTCAGCGACTATCTGACCCGCTATCCGATCGACAGCGAGACGTTCCAGAACGCCTATGGGCAGCAGGTTGTGCTCCGCGAGCTCAACGAGTCGGCGATTATCGAAATCGGCGCGGATGGCATCGCGCGGACGCCCGTGATGGTCGATCCCGACAATCGTGCCGCCGAGGCGCGAATTTCGCCGGAGACCGTCGCAAGGCTCAACGGCGGCGAAGAGGTGGTCGTCCTGCAGAAGTCGGACCGCATCGAAGCGGCGACCCGCCTTCCCGGACGACGGAATGCCTATGTCTACGCGTCGCGCGATGCGAACATATTGGGGTTGGAGCAGTTCGATCGCGCGCGCAGCGTTCTCGCCGACTATAATGCGCTGTTCGGGCGGTCGCAGCAGCTCCAGCTTCAGTTCAACGGTGCGCTTTATCTGGGGTCGCTGCTGTTGCTTGCGCTCGCGGTCATCGCGGCGATCGTCGTTGCCGACCGGATCGTGCGCCCGCTGGGGACGCTGATCGGGGCGACGCGAACGGCAGCGGGCGGCGATCTTTCGGTACGCGTGACGCCGCCGGTGCGCGATGACGAAATTTCGGTGCTGACGCGCGCGTTCAACCGCATGACCGAGCAGCTCGAGGGCCAGACGGGTGCGCTTGTCAGCGTGAATGAGCAACTGGAGGCGCGCCGCAGTTTCATCGAGGCTGTGCTGAGCGGCGTTTCGTCGGCCGTGATATCGGTCGATGCCGATCGCCGTATCCTGTTGGCGAATGCCGCTGCGGAGCGGCTGATCTGCCAGTCGGCCGAATGCCTCACCGGCCAATCGCTCGACGATGTTGCACCCGAGCTGGCGCGGCTGCTGATCAGCGACGAGCGCGAGGGGATCGTGCAATTGTCGCGAAAGGATGCCGAACCGGCCACCCTGGCGGCCAAGGCGGTGGCGCAGGGCGACGGCTTTGTCCTCAGTTTCGAGGATATCACCCAGCAATTGCTCGACCAGCGGCGCGCGGCATGGTCCGATGTGGCGCGGCGTATCGCGCATGAAATCAAGAATCCGCTCACGCCGATCCAGCTCGCGGCCGAGCGTCTGCAGCGCCGGTTCGGCGACAAGGTCGAAGGCGATTCGGCAACATTCCGCAAGCTGACCGACACGGTGATCCGGCAGGTGCACGACATGCGGCGGATGGTCGACGAATTTTCCAGCTTCGCGCGGATGCCCAAGCCGACTTTCGGGGTCGAGGATGTCCGCGACATCCTGCGCCAGGCGGTGTTCCTGTTCGAGGTCGCGAAACCCGACATCGTCTTTTCTGTGAAGACACCCGCCGAGATCGAGCCGCTCGTCTGCGACCGCCGCCTTCTGTCGCAGGCTCTGACGAATATCGTCAAGAATGCGGTTGAAGCGATTGAGGAGAAATATAAAAACTCCGAATCCGTGGCGACCGGACAGGTCGGCGCAACGCTCGAAGTCGCGGAGGGCGAGATTGTCATTCATGTGACCGACGACGGCATCGGGCTTCCCGAAGCGCGTGATGCGATCGCCGAACCCTATATGACGACGCGGCAAGGCGGGACGGGCCTGGGGCTGGCGATCGTCAAGAAGATCGTCGAGCAACATTATGGCGAACTGGAATTTTCCGACAATCCGACCGGGCAGGGGACATGTGTGACCCTGACGCTGCACCCTGACCGGTTGAGGGCGCTCGCCGGCAAGGGAAGCGAGCCGAATATGGGGCGGGGTGAATCGGTTCCGGGCCGTGTCCGGAACCGGCAGGACAGAGAAGATCATGGCGCTTGATATTCTGATCGTCGACGACGAACGCGACATCTGCGACCTCGTCGCCGGGGTCATGGAGGACGAAGGTTATGAGGCGCGGACCGCTTCCGACAGCGATTCGGCACTCGAGGCGATCCGCCAGCGGCGTCCGTCGCTCGCGCTGATCGACGTGTGGCTGCAGGGATCGCGGCTCGACGGGCTCGGACTCGTCGAGGCGATCAAGGCATTCGATCCGACGCTGCCGATTATCGTCATTTCCGGCCACGGCGGGCTCGACACCGCGGTCGCTGCCATCCGCCGCGGTGCGTTCGATTTCATCGAAAAGCCGTTCGAGGCGTCGCGCCTGCTTCATCTTGTCGAACGCGCGACCGAAAACGAGCGGCTGAAGTTCGAATATGAGCAATTGCGGGAAAAGGCGGGGCCGTCGGATGAACTGACGGGCACGAGCGCCGCGATCAACAATGTCCGCGCGACGCTCAAGCGCGTGGCAGGAACGGGGAGCCGCGTGCTGATCACGGGCGCGCCGGGCGTCGGCAAGGAGGTCGCCGCGCGCGTGCTGCATGGGTGGAGCGGCAGACACAATGCGCCGTTCCGCGTCATTTCGTCGGCACGCATGGACCCCGAAACGGTCGAAACCGAATTGTTCGGCTCCGAAGCCGAGGATGGCTCGATCCGCGTCGGGCTGCTCGAACAGGCTCATGGCGGTACTCTCTTCCTCGACGAGGTGGCCGACATGCCGCTCACGACGCAGGGCAAGATCCTGCGCGTTCTGACCGACCAGAGTTTCGCCCGCGTCGGCGGCCGGACGATGATCCGCGTCGATGTGCGCATCATCTCGGGCTCGGCACGCGATCTGATGACCGAAATCGCCGAAAGCCGCTTCCGCGAAGATCTTTACTACCGGCTGAACGTCGTGCCGGTGCATATTCCGCCGCTGCGCGAACGGCGCGACGATATCGCGAGCCTTTGCGATCATTTCATCCGCCGCTATGCCGCCGACCGCCGGGTGCCTCCGCCGGAAATCAGCGCCGAAGCGATGGCGGCGCTGCAGGCGCACGAATGGCCGGGCAATGTCCGCGAACTGCGCAATGTGATCGAGCGCGTGATGATCCTCGCGCCGAGCGACCGGCTGACGCAGATCGACGCCGACATGCTGCCCGCCGAATTGGTACGCGGCGGAACCGACATATTGCCGAACTCGGAATCGATTACCGCGATTCCGCTGAAAGAAGCGCGCGAGAATTTCGAGCGTGAATATTTGCGTATCCAGATCAATCGTTTTTCGGGCAATATTTCGCGTACCGCGACCTTTATCGGCATGGAGCGCTCAGCGCTGCACCGCAAACTGAAACTTTTGGGCCTTACCGAGAGTTCGGACGGCGAGGGCTAGCGGCTTTGCGCTAGACCTTCCGTCTGCTTTGCCGCATATTGCGTCGAAGAAGGTCTTGAAAGCCGGAAAGCCGGCACCGTACCCGCGGTTATACCGCCAAGAACAGGAGGCAAATTTGTCCGATAAAAACCAGAATCTCCAAGATATTTTCCTCAACGCCCTCCGCAAGAGCAAGACCCCGGTGACCATGTTCCTGGTCAAGGGCGTCAAGCTGCAGGGCATCATCACCTGGTTCGACAATTTCTCGCTGCTGCTCCGCCGCGACGGCCAGTCGCAGCTGGTGTACAAGCATGCGATCTCGACGGTGATGCCGTCGCACGATTTCGACCTGTCGCTGCTCGGCGACAATCTGCGTGACGCACCGGCGAGCAAGGGCAAGGCGTTGCAGGACGTGTTTCTGAACGCGGTTCGCCGCTCGGACGAGTCGGTGACGATGTTCCTCGTCAACGGCGTGATGCTGCAGGGCGATATCGTGGCGTTCGATCTGTTCTGCATGCTGCTCGAGCGCGAGCGGCAGGTGCAGCTCGTCTACAAGCACGCGATTTCGACCGTCCAGCCTAACGGGCCGATCAACCTGACCGACAATGGCGACGCCGACGGTGAAGCGGACGACGCCTGATCGATCCGGTAAACGACACTGAAGACGAGGTAACGCGCGGCGCCGCCGCGCTTGTCGTCGTGCCCGAATGGCATAGCCAGCGCCTCGCGCGCGACCTCGACGCGCGCGCCGAGGAAGCGCGGGGGCTTGCGCTCGCCATCGGGCTCGATGTCGTTGCGGTGCATACGCTCCGGCTGCGCCAGACGCGCGCGGCGACCCTGCTCGGGGTCGGGCAGATCGATGCGATCGTGCCCGATATCGCCGCGAAGGGGGTCCAGCTCGTGGTCGTCGACGCCGCGCTCAGCCCGATCCAGCAGCGCAACCTCGAAACCGCCTTCGGCACCAAGGTCATCGACCGGACCGGGCTGATCCTCGAAATCTTCGGCGAGCGCGCCGCGACCGCCGAAGGACGGCTGCAGGTCGAACTCGCGCACCTCGATTATCAGGCGGGGCGGCTGGTTCGCAGCTGGACCCACCTCGAACGCCAGCGCGGCGGTTTCGGCTTCCTCGGCGGCCCCGGCGAAACGCAGATCGAGGCCGACCGCCGGATGATCCGCAACCGCATGGCGCGCATTCGCCGCAGCCTCGAGGATGCGCGCCGCACGCGCCAGCTTCAGCGTTCGAAACGCCAGCGCGCGCCGTGGCCGGTGATTGCGCTCGTCGGCTATACCAACGCCGGAAAATCGACCTTCTTCAACCGCCTGACGGGAAGTGACGTCATGGCGGAAGACATGCTCTTCGCAACGCTCGATCCGACGATGCGCGAGATCCGTCTGCCCGGCATCGACAAGGCGATCCTGTCGGACACGGTGGGATTCGTGTCGGACCTGCCGACCGAACTGGTCGCGGCGTTCCGCGCGACGCTGGAAGAAGTTACCACCGCCGACCTGATCGTCCATGTCCGCGACATCGTCCATCCCGACAGCGAGGCGCAATATGACGATGTGCGCGCGATCCTCAATTCGCTGGGCGTCAACGGTCCGCAAGACGGCGCGGAGGGTGATGCGCCCGATGCGATCGCCCAGATCGAGATATGGAACAAGATCGACACCGCGGACAGCGACCGCCGTGCCGATATCATGGAAATGGCGGCGCGGCGTCCCGACGTCGCGGTGATTTCGGCGGTGACCGGCGAGGGCGTCGAGGCCGCGCGGACATTGATGGCGTCACAATTGACCGCGCGCCATCAGCTCCAGCGCATCTATCTCGGCTATGAACAGGGCGAAGCGATGGCATGGCTGCACGCCCGCGGTGAGGTGCTTGCCGACGAGCCCGAGGGCGAAGGGCATGTGCTGACCGTCCGGCTCGACCCCGCCGACCGCGCCCGCTTCGAACGGCTCTGGCCTGCTAGCGACGTTCCGACGCCTTGACCGCCTGCCAGTGATCTTCCTGCGCGTCGAGGGGCAGGCCGGCGAGACTGCCACCCGCGCGTTCTTCCATGGCGGCAAAGCGCCGCGCGAATTTCAGATTGGCGTCGCGCAGCGCGCCTTCGGCATCGACGCCCAGCTTGCGCGCATAATTGACGACCGCGAACAGCAGGTCGCCGACTTCCTCGTGCCGTTCCGCGTCGTCGGACGCCCCGGCCACTTCGGCCATTTCCTCGACAATCTTGTCGCGCGGGCCTTCGGTATCCGGCCAGTCGAAACCGACACGCGCGGCGCGGCCCTGCAGCTTTTGCGCGCGGAGCAATGCCGGTAGCGACGATGCGACGCCCGCGAGCGCGCCGGATGGGCCATCGGAGGCGCGTTCAGCGGCCTTGATCTGCTCCCATTGCTGACGAATGTCGCGGGTTTCGCCGTCACCGAAAATATGCGGATGGCGGCGCTCCATCTTGTCGCTGATCGCATTGGCGACATCGTCGAAGCCGAACAGCCCGCCGTCGGTTGCGATCTGGCTATGGAACACGACCTGGAGCAGCAGATCGCCCAGCTCGTCGCAAATTGCGGCAGGATCGCCGCCGGCGATTGCGTCGGAAACCTCGTAGGCTTCCTCGATCGTGTACGGCGCGATTGTCGAGAAGTCCTGCGCCAGATCCCATTCGCAGCCGCCATCGGGATTGCGCAGCTGGCGCATGATCGCGAGCAGACGGTCGATCGGAGCTCGGGTTGCCGTGTCGGTCATGGTGTTCGCACCGGTGCAGTGAGGCGTTCCGGAGCCGGAGGCCTGCGATGGAGAAAATTGCCGCCCGCCGTCGAGAACCGCGCAGCGAGGGCTCTTCCCATAACGCAACCGCCGCCGCGCTCAAGGCCCGACGTACCCCGATATTTCGCGGTCGCGTAACTTCACGAATGCGGCGCACGAACCGGTCGACGATGCCATCCCTCGCATCATCCATTTTCCAAAGGGAGACTGACATGACCAACACGCTGAAACTGTCGCTCGCCGCTTCGGCGGTTCTTGCCATGGCCGCCGGCACAGCGGTTGCGGGCACCGCTGCCGCTGCCGAAGGCAAGACCGAAAAATGCTATGGCGTCGCGCTCAAGGGCAAGAATGACTGCGCCGCAGGGCCGGGCACGAGCTGCGCCGGTACCTCGACCGCCGACTATCAGGGCAACGCCTGGAAGCATGTGAAGGCCGGCACCTGCGTCAAGATGGGCGGCACGCTGACCGCCCACGCCGGCAACGCCAAGCCGGCTCCGAAGAAGGGCTGATCTTTGCCCGCTCCCTCGCTCCGTTCATTGCCGGCGCGTGCCGGCATAGGACTGAAATCCTGTCACTATGCCGATGTGCTTGCGGCGGCGGAGCGGGGGAGCGCACCCGCCTGGGCCGAAGTCCACCCCCAGAATTTCTTCGGCGCGGGCGGGCCGCCGCATCGCTGGCTGACAGCGATCGCCGGACATCTGCCGCTGAGCTTCCACTCGGTCGGCCTGTCGCTCGGATCGGCGGGGGGCGTCGACCTGGACGAACTCGAAGCGCTCGCGGCGCTTTGCGCCCGATATGAGCCGGCGATGGTTTCCGATCATCTGAGCTGGAGCAACGGGCCGAACGACAAATTTCCCGACCTGCTCCCCATTCTCTATACAAATGCCGCGCTCGACCATTTCGCGGCGCAGGTCGGCCGTGTTCAGGATCGCCTCGGCCGAACGATCCTGATCGAAAACCCGTCGCGTTATCTGGCCTATGCCGAAAGCGACTGCGGAGAGGTCGACTTCCTCCACACGCTCTGCAGACGGAGCGGCTGCTCGCTTCTGCTCGACATCAATAATATCGAGGTATCGGCCTTCAATCTCGGGCTCGACCCGGTGGCCTCGCTCGACGAATTCGATCCCCTGCGGGTCGGGGAAATCCATGTCGCGGGCCATGTGATCCGCGACGACGAATTGGGCGGCGCGATCGCGATCGACGATCATGGCTCGCCGGTCCGGGCGAGTTGCTGGGATTTGCTCGATCGCTTTCTTCGCCGCGCCGGCCCGAAACCCGTTCTCGTCGAATGGGACACCGATGTTCCCGACTATTCCATACTCGCCGAAGAGATCCGCAAGGCCGACGCGCTGCTGGAACCGGCCGGTGCCTGATCGCGACCAGGCGGCGATCGCTGCAACGCTGCTCCATGGCCCCGATCATCTTCCTGATGGCCTGTTTTCGGGCAGCGCCGACGCCATCGTGCGCGGCCTTCGCGTCCACGCCAACACCATTTCGCATGCGCGGCTGGTCGCGCTGGAAGAGACGTTCCCGCGGACGCGTGCCTGGCTGGGTGAGGGGGATTTCAACCGCCTGTCGCACGCGTTCGTCGAGGCGGGAGGCGCCGGGCGGCGGTCGTTGGCCGACATCGGTGCGGGCTTTCCGGACTGGCTGGGCAATCCGCCCGCGTCCGATCTCGCCCGGACCGAATGGAGCTGGCTCGAGAGCTACAACGCCGCAGACGCGGTTGCGCTCGAACGCGCCGAACTCGCGGGGAAGGGCGAGGAAGCGATGCTTGCCTTGCCCGTCCGGCTCCATCCCGCGGCACGGGTCGTCCGGCTGGCGAGCGATGCCGCGCCGCTCGTCGATCGCGCTTTCATTCCCGGAACATCGGCGCTGCTTGTTACGCGGCCTGCGGCGGAGGTGCGGCTGTTCGCGCTTCATCCCGCCGCGGCGGACGCGCTGGACTGCGCGAAAGAAATCGCGCCGCTCGGTAACCTGCTCGCGTCACTCGCCGAACATCATCCCGACGGCGGAGCTGCCATTGTGGCGCTGATCGACGCCGGGGCGCTCGAAAGGCTCTGATTCATGAATCGCTTTGTTGCACTATATGGGCGTGGCGTAGAGCTCGCTGCCGCGCGCGCGTCGGAATCGGTGGCGCTTCTCCTGCTGCGTGTCGCGCTCGCCGGCGTATTCTGGCGATCGGGCCAGACCAAGGTCGTCGAAGGCAGTTTCCTGCAGATCGACCCGTCGCAATATGACCTGTTCGCCTCCGAATTTTCCGGGCTACCGCTCGATCCCGCCATCGCGGTGCCGCTCACAACCTATTCCGAGCATATATTCCCGATGCTGCTGTTCTTCGGCCTTGGTACGCGCATCTCGGCCGGCGCGTTGCTCGTCATGACGTTGGTCATCCAGATTTTCGTCTTTCCCGATGCTTGGTGGCCGGTTCATTCGCTGTGGGTCGCGATGGCGGCAATCCTGATTGTGCGCGGCGGCGGACTGTTTTCGTTCGACGCGATCGTTGGAAAGATCCGGGCGACCTGATCGCAGCGTATCGCGCGGCAGTGCCCAGCCGCTCTCATCGTTGCGTTCGGGCGCCGCCGCAGGCGAGATAGACCGGATTGCCGACGAGTAGCGGCTTGCCCCTGCTGTCCCGCACATTGACCGTCAGCCAGCCACAGGTCTGCCCGGCATCGAGCGTCCATTTGAGACGGGCGTCATCCAGGCCCACCTCCTTGCGCTGGCCAACGAGCCGGCCGTTCAGGATCAGCTCCGCGAAGCCTTCCCGGGTATCGACGATATGCGCGCCAATGGTCGCGTGGCGATGCCCCGGCAATGTCTCGCCCATCGTCGCGCGCCGTCCGCCCGCCACGGCCTCGACCTCGAGGAGGCGGCTATTTGTTCCTTCGATGTCGAGGAACACATTCCCCGCGCGAAGACCGTCGAGGATGGCCGGCGTCGATAACGCGTGCGCGCGGACGACGGTTCGCGGACGGCCGATCGGTGCCGGGCCGGGGGCCAGATTGCCGGGCGCGACGTCGGGATCGTGATTGTCGCTCGCGGCAATACCCGTCAGGCGATGGCCCTCGTTAAGGCGTGCATACCAGAAGCCGAGACCGGCAAAAGGCCCATCGATTGTCGTGCCGTTGATCGCCTCGATCGCGGTGACGGCGCCATAGTCTGCGCCCTGCCACGTCCAGCCGCAGCCCATGCATTGTTCGCCCGAGGGCAGGGCGGGATGGTTGATCGACAGGATCGCGCCCGACGCCGCGACGTCACGCTGCAAGGCGCCGATGTCGGGCACGTCCGTGGTTCCGACACGAAAATCGACGAAGCGGGTCGCGCCGAAGATGTTGGCATGGCCGCCGAAGGTCGTGATTTCGATACCGGGGATCAGCAGCACCGTGTCGAAATAAGGCTGCAGCTCGCGCAGGCCGCCGAAATGCGCGGTCGTATTATGGTCGGTTACCGCGATGAAATCGAGCCCGGTCTCCGAAGCGGCAGCGACGGTGCGGAACAGCGGGCAGGGGACCTTGCGGCCACTGCGGCTCCGGCAGCTGCCGTCGCTGTGGGCGTCGTGCATATGGAGGTCGCCGCGATACCAGCCGGGCGCGGCCTTGAGCGGAGCGTCGGCGATTGCGGCGCTGGCGTTTCGCGTTCCGGCGCGGTCGAACGAGACGCCGACCGAATAGGCCGCGCGGCTCTCCGCACGTGCGTTCGGCACGCCCAGCAGCAATTTCCAGCGTCCCGCGGGCAGGGCGCCGGCCAGATATCCCGGCGTCGCATCGCCCGGCGCAATCGTGAAGCGATCGCGCGTGCCGCCGCTCCAGCCGCGAAAGCGCGCCGGATCCCATACCCCCATGTCGACGACGGTCTTGTTCGACCTGTCATAGCTCAGCGTCACGGTGATCCGCTCGGTGCCCTCGGGTACGTCGAACGGCACTTCGCGATAGGTCTGGTGGTCGGCGCCGGCAATCTCTCCGGTGACCGTGAGGTCCGGCCCCGGCTGTTCGGCGGCCGCCGCTGCGCCGGCAGTCGCCAGCGCAGCGGCAGTCAGGATTGCGCGATGCCACATCAGAAGCGGAAGTCCACCGCGAAGCGGAAGTTGCGGCCGACGATCGGACGCCCGATGAACAACAGGTCGTTCGCCTGTCCGCTGGTGAGTTCGCCGGCGCGCGGATTGCCTTCGGTCAGCCCGATCTCATTGGCCAGATTGTCGCCATAGGCCCAGAGCGTTATCTGGTCGGTGAGGCGGAAACGGACACTGGCGTTGAGCACGGTATAGGCTGGCAGCTTCGATATGTTCGCCGCATCGGCATAGCGTTTCGTATAATGTTCGACGTCGAGCTGCGCACGCAGCCGGTCGCCCAGCAGCGTCACCGCCGGCGTCGCCCGGAGCGCCACCCTGGGAACGCGGATCAGCTGGTTGCCCGAATAGTCGCGCGGCACCAGCGTCTGCTGCCCGTTCACCGTGGTCAGCTCGTCATAGCGCAGGTTGCGGAAGGTCGGGTCCTGCCAAGTCGCGTTGAGGGTGAAGTCGAACCACGACGTCGGCCGCACGGTGCCTTCGAACTCGACGCCATAGGCGCGCGTATCGGTGTAGACGGTCTGCGATACATAGCCGTTGGTGATCGGGTCGAAGCGCGTGTTGCCGATCCCGTAGGAGTTGAAGTCGGTGAGGAAGCCGGTGAGATAGACGCTGGCGAAGCGCGACTGATATTTGAGGCCGGCCTCCCACAGATCGATGCCCTGCGTCCGCGGCACGGCGGTGGCACTCGTGATGAAGCTGCCGACGCTCGGCAGGCGGAAGGCCGAGGTGTAGCGCGCGAAGACGCCTGCGCGCGGCGCGAACTGCCAGTCGGCACCGATCGTGTAACCGAGCTTGTCGAACTTCTGATCGAACGGCGTGAAGATGCCGTTTCCGGTCAGCACATTGTTGTCGGCGAGCGTAGCCGCATTGCCGAGGTTGACCGTCCTGCTGCCTTCCTGCGCGCCGCGCGTCTTGACCGTTTCCCAGCGGACGCCGGCGTCGATACGGAGCGCGGGCGTCACTTGCCATTCGTCCGCAGCATAAAGGGCGAACGTGTCCTGCGTACCGCTGCCGTTGGCGAATTCGGAGCCGTAACGGACGACACCGTTTTCGGTTGCCGCACCGATGATCTGCCCGGCGCCGTTCAGGGCGACGAGGTCGAGCAGGCGCGAATTGTCCGAGACGTCCTGCAGCGTCGAGGCCGAATAGCGGCGGAAGGTCTCCTCGATCCGGGCGTAGTAGAAGCCGATCGCGAAATCGTGCGTCATCCCGCCGATGTCGAAGCTGTGTGCAAGACGGAGGTCGTTGAGGAACTCGCTTTCGTCGACGGTGACGGGCCGCGCTGCGTTGATGAAGACATCGCCATTGCCGTTCTGGCCGGTGACGTCGAACGCCTCGCCGGTGTCGCTGTAACGCAGCTGCACGCTGGCCGCGCCGGGGAAGGCGGCGAGGAGCGATGCGCGGTTCTGGTTGAGAAAGGCGGTCGCGGTGCTGATCGAGGCCGGATAGACGCCGTTGCGCACCGTCAGCGAGTCGCGATAGCGCGCGCGGTTGCTGAGCTTCCAGCCCGGCGCGAACTCCCATTCGGCGAGCAGGCTGAACTGGTCGAGATTGACATCAGTGCCGTCGGCATTGTCGAATTGCACCGGGCCGTTGGCGTCGCGCAGCGTCAGGAAGGCGGTCGCCCGGCTCGCGGTCGTCCCGTAATGCGGGTCGAAGCCGGGGAGGCCGACGATGTCGCCCTTGCGGTCCTTTGTGAGCGGGATGCCGGTGTAGAAGATCGTGCTGTCGTCGATCCGCTTGTAACCGAGCGTGATCCGGCCATCGCCGAAATCATAGTTGAGGTCGGCGCGAACCTGTCCGCCCTGATTGCCCGCGAAGCCGGGATCGCGGACGCCGTCTTCCTTGCGATAATAGCCGCCGACGCCAAAGCTCCATCCGTTGCCGAGCGGCGCGCCGACCCAGCCGTCGAACCGGAACAGGTCGGCGGTCGGGCCATAGAGGATGCGCGCGACACCGGTCAGTTCGTCGCTTGCCTGGCGCGTGATGAAATTGACCGCGCCGCCGGGTGCGTTCGAATAGAAGATCGACGACGGACCGCCGCGCACGACTTCGACGCGTTCGATCGATTCGTCGATGCGAAAGGCCTGGTCGGCGTTCAGATAGCCGAGCGATGGATCGTGCTGCACCGGCAGGCCGTTCTCGAGCAGGGTGATCGAACCGAAGCCGTCGACGGGAATGCCGCGGGCGCGGACGTTGCCGCTGCCTTCGCCGCCCGACGCCTCGACCCAGAAGCCGGGGACCGACTTCAGCGCTTCGGTCACGCTCGAAGGTGCGCGCGAACGCAGCGTATCGTTGTCGATCGAGGTGATCGCATAGCTCGTCTCGATCCGGGTGCGATCGCCGGCGCCGGCGCGGCCGGTCACGACGATGTCGTCGCCCGCATCCGCGGCGGCGGGCGTTTCCCCGGCGTCGGTTTGTGCCAGTGCGATGCTGCTCGTGCCCGCAAAAAGGACAAATAGGCTGGCGGAGGCTAAACCCCTGATCGTCATTCTCGAAACCCCTGGACTGGATTGGCCGCCGGTTGCGGTCGGCGACGTTCCGCTAGGCCCGCAGCGTTGCGATTCGATGGCCGCGACGGGACGGTGCAATGACAACTATGCTGCGGGCATGTGACACCGGTTTCTCGCAATGGGGGTTGGCAGCGGTTCGCGGGTGAACAACGCCAGGAACGGCATCGTCAGTTCGACAATTCACGGAGATACGGCCCAAGGTGATCGGCCGGCAGGAAACCAGCCGAACCGGCCGTGCGCTGATGTCGGGCAGTTCGCCGAAACTTTTCGGCAGGCCGCTCAAACTGTCTCGCGGTGCACGACAACATGGAGGGAAGAGGCTTTGTCGGAACAAGATTCCGAAATATAAAAGTCCGATAATATATATTATGTTAAATATCAGATGTCCAAGAAGGGAGGCGGCGTTCTATGTAACAGCCTGCCATGTCCGGATGACCAGAAATACCAGCCCGAAGATCGCGACCCACGCGAGCGCCATCTTGATCCAGTCGGCCATCGGCAAGCGCCGCGCGAGCAGCGAACTCAGTACCAGCACAAATGCGCCGGCAAACCAGAGAATCTGGACGGTCGTATCACCGGTCATAGCTGCACCTCCAGCCCGTCATATCCGGGTTCGACGCCCGGCGGCAGTTCGGCCGCAAGGTCGTCATAATCCATCGTATTGTCCATATGCGTGATGATCGCGCGCGGATTGCCGACCTTGGCCAGGCCCTCGAGCGTCATCTGAAGATGCGGATGCGTCGGATGAGGATAGCGGCGCAGCGCGTCGATGACGAACAGGTCGACACCCTGAAAGAAATCGACCATTTCGTCGGTAAATTTCGAAAAATCAGTTGCATATCCGATTCTATGCGCACCGTCGCTGAAGATCAGCCCGGTCGCCTTGATCGGCCCGTGCGGCATTTCGAGCGCCGATACCTCGATCGGCCCGATCGACTGGTGATCGTGAAGATCGATCGGATCGACCGACGCCGGATAACCGGCGTTGCCGGCGAAAGCATAAGTGAAGCGCCATTTCAGGATATCGAGCACATGATCGCGCGCATAGACGGGCACCGCCGAACGGCGCAGGTGCATGACCTGCCGCAGATCGTCGAGGCCGTGCGTATGGTCGGCATGTTCGTGCGTCCAGATCGCTGCGTCGATCTCGCCGACACCGGCATCGAGGAGCTGCAGCCGCATGTCGGGACTGGTGTCGACGAGGATGCGAAAGCCGCCGAGCGATACCATGATCGATGCGCGGCTGCGCAGGTTGCGCGGATTGTCGGGGTCGCACGCCCCCCAGTCGTTGCCGATCCGCGGAACGCCCGAGGACGTCCCGCAACCCAGTATCCGGAGCTTCATGCGGTGTATGACGTCATGGCGCCGCCTTGTTGAAAAGCGAATAGAAATTGGCGCCGGTGGCAGCCGAGAGCTCATCGCTGTCCTCGCCGCGCAGGTGGGCGAGGAATGCGAGCGTATCGGCGACGAACGCTGGCTCGCCGGTCCTGCCGCGGTGCGGGACGGGCGCGAGGAAAGGCGAATCGGTCTCGATCAGCAGCCGGTCCTGCGGCAACCATTTCGCGGTCGCCTGAAGCTCGGCGGCGTTTTTGAACGTCACGATGCCCGAGATCGAGATATAGAGCCCGAGGTCGAGCGCCTTGCGCGCGAAATCGTCGCTCGCGGTGAAGCAATGGATGACGCCCGGGAAGACAGCCCTGCCCATCTCCCCGCCGAGCAGCGCCAGCGTGTCTTCCTCGGCGTCGCGCGTATGCACGATGACCGGCAATCCTGTCTGCTGCGACGCGTGGATATGGCGGCGAAAGCTGTCCTGCTGCCGCACGCGATCACTCTTGTCGTAATAATAGTCGAGCCCGGTTTCGCCGATGCCGATCACACGCGGATGCTGCGCCCTTTCGACGAGTTTGCCGGTGTCGACGTCGGGATGATGATCGGCATCGTGCGGATGGATGCCGACGCTTGCCCAGACATCGTCATTGGCTTCGGCCGCGGCGAGCACATCATCCCACTCGCTTTCGCGCGTCGCGATGTTGAGCATCGCGGTGACGCCCTTCTCCCGCGCGCGCGCGAGCACCTCGGCCTGCTGCTCGGCAAGCCCCTTGTAGTTGAGGTGGCAGTGCGAATCGACGAGCATCAGGCCTCCCCTTCCCCTTCTGTTTCCGGGAGTTCGAGGCGGGGGAAGATCGGGACGGGCTGGCCGACGGTGAAGCCACTTGCGACGAGCTTTGCGAACCAGTCCTTGTCGGCGAGCGCCGCGAAACCGCGCGCATCGGTGGCGATGCCCATCTGGTCGAGCAGCTTGTCGGCGGCAGCCGGCACGACCGGACGGATTGCGATCGCGAGTGTCCGGACCGCTCGGAACAAAGTCATCAGCACCGCACGCATCCGGTCGGGATCGGTCTTGCGCAGCGCCCAGGGCGCCTGCGCATCGACATATTGGTTGCATGCGAAAACCGCGCGGATCCAGTCCTCGATGCCGACCGAGAAAGCGAGCTGTTCGAATTCGCGCGGCAGGCGCTCGGTCGCCATCGCGTCCAGATCGGCGAGAAGATCGATATCGTCCTGCCCGGGCGTATAGTCAGACGAAAGTTTTCCATCCAGATTCTTGAAAATCATCGACAAGCTGCGCTGGGCGAGATTGCCGAAGCTGTTCGCAAGATCGGCGTTGGCGGTACGCACGATGGCTTCCGCCGAATAGCTGCCATCCTGCCCGAAACTGACTTCGCGGAGCAGATAATAGCGCAGCGCATCGACACCGAAGCGCTCGGCGAGTTCCATCGGGTCGACGACATTGCCGAGCGACTTCGACATCTTCTCGCCGCGGTTGAGCAGGAAGCCGTGGCCGAAGACCTGCTTCGGCAGCGGCAGGTTCGCGCTCATCAGGAAAGCTGGCCAGTAAACTGTATGAAAACGAACGATATCCTTGCCGATCATATGGATGTCGGCGGGCCAGAATTTGCCCCATTCGCCGTCGGTGTCGGGAAAGCCGAGCGCCGACATGTAGGTCGTCAGCGCGTCGACCCAGACATACATGACATGCCCCGGCGAGCCCGGCACCGGCACGCCCCAGTCGAAGCTCGTGCGGGAGACGCTCAGATCCTTGAGCCCGCCCTCGACGAAACGCAGCACCTCGTTGCGACGGCTTTCGGGGCGGATGAAGTCGGGATTGTCGTTGTAGAGCGCGAGCAGCCGGTCCTGGTAGGCCGACAGGCGGAAGAACCAGCTCTCCTCGACGGTCCATTCGACCGGCGTGCCCTGTGGCGAGAGCCGGGTCTCTCCTTCCCCCCGCGTCAGTTCGCTTTCGTCGTAAAAGGCCTCGTCGCGGACCGAATACCAGCCCTCGTACCGGTCGAGGTACAGATCGCCATTCGCCTCCATCGCGCGCCACAGCGCTTGCGACGCCGCATGGTGCGCGGGGTCGGATGTGCGCATGAAATGGTCGAAACTGATATTCAGTTTGGCATACATCTCACGGAAGTATCCCGACATTTCGTCCGCGAGTTCGATCGTCGGGCGGCCCTGGTCGCGCGCGGTCTGATACATTTTCAGCCCATGTTCGTCGGTGCCGGTCGTCAGGCGGACGTCGCGGCCGCGCGCGCGCTGGAACCGCGCCATCGCGTCGGTCGCGATCGCTTCATAGGCGTGGCCGATATGCGGGCGACCATTGGGATAGCTGATCGCAGTGGTGATGTAGAAAGGGGCGTTGTTTTCGGACATGCGCGCGCCTTAGCCGCTGGCGCGCGCGAGGGAAAGCGTCAGCGTGCCGGCTGCTGCGCCGATAGTCCCTGGCGCGGCGCGAGTTCGGCGAGGCAGTTGCCGATTTCGAAGCCGACCATCGACCCGTCGTAGGAGCCGCGGATCGCGTCGCGGACCGTGCGCTGGACACGATCCCATTGGGCAAGGATCGGCGCGATCTCGGCAATCGGGCGCTCGCGCGCGATCCGGGCGAGCAGGCCGGGAACGATGTCGATCACCAGTTCGAGGCGCGCGCGATTGGCGGTGCCGCCGACCTCGCGCGCGAGCGCCTCGCGCAGGCGGTTCTCGGGGTCGCCCGAGCCAGCAATGGCGAGCAGTTTCCTTTCCATCGCCGCGACATCGCTGTCGATCAGCGCCAGCGCCTTGCCCGGCACGCCGCCCGAGGCAGCAACGATCGCGCGCGCCTCGACGAGGTCGAGCATCGGGCGCAGTTCGTGCAGCCACGATGTCATGACGTCATGGGAAATTGGCTGAAAACGTAACATTCTGCACCGCGAACGGATCGTCGGCAACAGACGGCCCGGCGAGTGACTGACGAGCAGGAACAATGTCTTCTCCGGCGGCTCCTCAAGCGTCTTGAGCAGCGCATTGGCGCCGTCGGTCTCGAGATCGTCCACCGCGTCGACGATGATCACTCGCCATTCACCGAGCGACAGCGACAGGTGCAGGCGGCGGATCATCTGCCTTACCTGCTCGATCGTGATATTGCGCGCGAGTTCCTTGGCCTTGTCCTTGGGCTGGCGGACGAGGCGAAGGATTTCGGGGTGGTTGCCGGCATCGACTAGGCGCGCCGCCGCATCGTCGCCGCGGTCGTCGAGCGTTGCCGATTGCCCCTCGCCGCCGCGGCCATGCGTGACGAGGAAGCGCGCGACGCGCTCGGCAAAGGCCCCCTTCCCCATTCCCTGCGGCCCGGCGAGCAGCCAGGCGTGGTGGAGACGCCCACCCTGCCAAGCCTCGATAAACGCCTTTTCGGCGTCCTGCTGGCCGATCATGGCAGCCATTCCGCAAGGCTGACGAGTATTGCCGCCGTGACGTCGGCGGCGGGGGCATCGGCGCCGACGATCCGCCAGCGGGCCGGCTCCGCCCTTGCCATTTCGATGAAGCGCGCGGCGAGGCGCGCCTGATAGTCGGCAGGCTTGTTGCCCATGCGGTCGTTGCCACCGCGTTCGGTCAGGCGCCGCGCCGCTTCGTCCGCGCCGACCGTCAGCAGGAAGGTGCGGTCGGGCAGCAGCCCCTGCGAACCGAAACCGTGCAGCATCAGGAGATCGGCGTCGGTGATCCCGCCGCCGCCGCCCTGATACGCGCGGCTCGAATCGACGAAGCGGTCGCAGAGTACCCATGCGCCGCGGTCGAGCGCCGGGCGGATCGTGCGTGCGACATGGTCGGCGCGCGCCGCGGCGAAAAGCAAGGCCTCGCTCCGCGCGTCCCAGCGGTCGTCGCTGCCCTCCATCAGCAGCGCCCGGATCGCCTCGGCGCCCGCGCTGCCGCCCGGTTCGCGCGTAGCGACGGCTTCGATCCCGCGCGCATCGAGCGCGGCGGCAAGCGCACGAATCTGGGTCGATTTGCCGACCCCTTCGCCGCCTTCGAGCGTGATGAAGCGCCCGCGCGTCATCACGCCGGACCGCGATGGAAAGGAATGGGGTGCTGCCCGTGCATCATTGGGCGGTAGCCCGCCTTCGGGCCTTTGTCATCTGCGCGTAGCGGCCGTCGTTCGGTCTTTCGCGGCGCCGCTGCGCCCGGCCTTTGCCGCTGCCGGAGCCGCGCCGGCGGCAAAGCCCCAGTTCATCAGTCTTTCCGCCTCGTCCCGTCGCGCCTTTTCGCTCGGCATTCCTGCAACGACCATAACGAGCCGGCGCCCGTTGCGCTTTGCCGAACCGAGAAAGCAATAGCCCGCCTCCGACGTATGCCCCGTCTTGAGCCCGTCGGCGCCGGCGAAGCGGCCCAGGATGGGATTGCGGTTCGCCTGGACGATCGGCTTGCCTTCGGGCGAGGTGCCGTGCCGGAGTTTCGGGATCGCGAAATAGCGCGCATAGCCGTCGGGATGATCGCGGATCAACCGGTCCGCGAGCAGGATCAGATCGCCCGCGCTGACCTTTGTGACTCCGCCATCAGGCCAGCCGCTCGGCGTGCCGAAATTACTCGACGACATGCCCATTCTTGTCGCCATGCCATTCATTCTTTTGACGAAAGCGGCTTCGCTGCCATCGATCCCCACCGCAAGTACCGCGGCCGCATCATTCCCCGACACGGTGATCAGCCCCTTGAGCAGATCGTCGACAGAGATTTTTTCGCCCGCGCGCAGGAACATGGTCGAGCTGCGGCTGCGCGCGCTCCACGTCTTCCATGTCGCCGTGTCGACGGTGAGCAGCTTGTCGCGCGACAATTGCCCTCGCTTGATCAGGTCGAGGACGACATAGGCGGTCATCACCTTCGTCATCGACGCCGGGGCAAATTGTTTGTCGGCGCCGCGAGAAAACAGCACCTTGCCCGTATCGATATCCTTCAGCATCACGATGGGCGCCTGTGTGACGTAGGGTACGGGTATGGATGCTGGTGCGGTCGGTGCGCTTTTCGGGCGACCGTCGTTCGCCGATGCTGCGGGGATAACAAAGGCCAGCGCAAGCAGAGCGGCTGCGGCGCCTCTCACAAGGATGGCTGGCCTGCGCATCAAACCGTCAGCGGTCGCGCCGGACCACTGCGTCGCGGAAGCCCTTCGCCCTGACCTTGCCCAGCGCGCTGCGCGCTTCGGCATCGTTGGCGAACGGGCCGACGCGGACGCGCCACAGATTGCCCGCCCTCGTGACATGACCGCCGACCGATCTGGCGGCTGCATTGGCGCGGCCTTCGGCACTGAAAGCGCCGACCTGAACGACAAATTTTCCGGCGGCAACCGGTTGTCCGGTGGTTGCCGACGCCGGTTTCGTCGCTGCGGCGGGCTTCGCGGCCGGCGCGGGTTTGGCCTCCGGCATGATTGTCCCGGTGCCTTCGATAACGAAGCGGTCGTCGCCGGGCTTGGCCTTGCCCGAAGCGATCGGCGCGGCGGGCTGCGCGATCACGGGCGCCGCGGCGACGGCGGCTTTCGGCACCGGAAGCCCCTTTACCTTGTTGCGCAGGATCGCGAGCAGCGATTCGGGCGTCGCGATCCGTTCGGGAACCGCCTTACCCGCACGAAGTTGCGCACGTTCGGCGGCAGGCGGATTCGTGCGGCGGACGCGGACCGCCGAGACCGCGTCGGTGAGGCCTAGCTGCTTCGCCGCGCCGCGCGACAGGTCGATCAGGCGATCGCCGACCATCGGGCCGCGGTCGTTGACGCGGACAAGGATCGTTCGCCCCGTGTCGAGCGCGGTAACCTCGACATAGCTCGGCAGCGGCAACGTCCTGTGCGCTGCGCTGATCGCGGCGGGATCGAACGCTTCGCCATTGGCGGTCGGCTTCCCGGCGAGTTCCTCTCCATACCAGCTTGCGTAACCGACATCGTCGTAGTCGGGGATGTCGGCGGGCGTATAGGTCACCCCGCCGACGGTGTAGGGATCGCCGATCTTCACCGGGCCGTCGGTCGTGCCAGCGGTCGCCGGCGTCGGGCTCGCGGCTGGTCCGCCCTCGCGCTTGCTGTCCAGAGTGCCGCAACCCGAAAGCAAAAATGCCGCGCCTGCCACCAGGCCCCCGCCCCTAACGATCGATTTCATCCGCCAGCAACCCCACAGACAGTGCGTAAAAGTTGGAACAATTATAGTCCAATATCGCACGATAGTTACCGGTCAGCAAATAGGCGGTCCGTCCGGGGCCATCGGGTTCGAGCAAGGTTGCCTGGACATTGCCGTCGGGCCAGCGTCCGCCGAGCGGCTGAATCCCGGCCGCGCGCCATTCGGACATCGAACGCCAGCGGCTGTGCCGGTCGAAGACGCGCGGACAGCGCGTCGGGCTGAGCCTGTTCGCGACCGCGCCGCGATTGAAGCCGGCGGGTACGGTCACGGCGACGCCCCAGGGTTGACCGGCACGCCAGCCGGCGCGGCGGAGGTAGGAGCCGATCGATTCGATCGCGTCGGCCTCGCTCGACCAGATGCGCGCGACGCCGTCGCCGTCGCCATCCTCGGCGACCTGGAGATAGACCGACGGCAGGAATTGCGGATAGCCGAAAGCACCCGCCCAGCTGCCCCTGAGTGCGCTGCGCGGTACGCCGCGCTCGACCATAACCATCGTCGCGATCAGTTCGGGTTCGAACAGGCTGCGGCGGCGCCCCTCGTAGGCGAGCGTCGCCAGCGCTTCGGGCAGGTCGAAATTGCCGGTCACCTGGCCATAAGCGGTTTCGTGGCCGTAGATGGCGATCATGATGCTCGTCGGAACGCCGGTGCGCTGCTCGATGCGCGACAGCAGCGGAAGCAGCCGGTCGTGGACGCGGCGTCCACCGCCGATCCGCGCGGCGTCGACATGCTTTTCCCTGTATGGCGCAAAGGCGGGGATCGGCGTGTTCGGGCTTGGCGGGCTGCCGAGATTGTCGCGGTCGAGCGCGACGACGCGTGGATTGTAGCGCAGTCCCGCCGTCACGCGGTCGAAGGTCGTTCGCGACACGCCGCGCGCCTGTGCCTTGGGCCACAGCGACTGGATATAGGTGTCGAAACCTGTGTCGCCGCTCTGTGCATGGAGCGGCGCCGAAGCCGTGAGCATCCAGGCCGACAGGAAGGCGGCGGCGATTCCGAAAAGGCGTCCGATTCTGAAACGAATAGCGTGCATCATGTCCCCACCCATAAGCGACGTGTCGCATAGATGCGAGCGACTTGGCTAGGCGGCGGCGGGACGAGGCGAGTCATTCGCGCGATGGGTCGAGCGGGCAAGGTTTCGCTTGCCGCCGGGCGTTCGCGCGCTATGGCGGCGGCGCAAGGACAGGTGGCCGAGTGGTTTAAGGCAGCGGTCTTGAAAACCGCCGTGGGTGCAAGCTCACCGTGGGTTCGAATCCCACCCTGTCCGCCAGCCCCTCCGGTGCATTCGCCCCGGTTGGCTTCGAGCGTCATGCGCGCACGATCGGTGGTGCATATTCATGTCGTTCTCATGATCCCCGCCGCCTGCAGGGCGTCGATGATCGACGCAATCGACGTCAGTGCCGTGGCAAGATCGGTCGGGTCATCGACCTTCGGGCGCATCGGGGGTGGCAGGATTGACGCAACCTGCCGACCGTAGCCAGCCTCGAGGAGATGGATATCGTAATGCCATCCGGCGCGGGGGTTGACGATGGCAAAGGCCGCATAGCCCTTGCTGTTTGTGCTGACCGCCGCTGATTTCACGAAGCCCTGGCGGGCGTGGATGCGCCCCTGATTGATCCCAAAGTCGGTTTCACAGGGAGCCATGAACGAATTGTCGGCGGTTCGTCCCCTGTCGTCGATTTCAGCCGTCATCGCATATGTCATGGCCCTGCCGGCGAAAGTGCCCGAAATGGCCTGCGCTACGGGAAATACGCCATCCGTGTCGGAAGCCCACGTCAGGCGCAGAATTCGACCGCCGGGGACTGCCTTGTTGCCTTCGACCAATGTGGCACTGGCCCCGGCGGGAATGGTCCAGCCGGCCGTACCGTCGACGAACGCCGGGTTCTTCAGCAGATTGCCCATCGCATTCATCGCCACGACGTCGATCATCGGCTCGGAGGCGGAGACGTTCTGGATTTCCTTGACGGTGATGTCCTCGAGGACCGGCAGGACAGCCGAAAAATAGCTCCGCAGGCGGCCGATGCGGATGGGGCACTTGCCGGACCGGTCATACTCGTCCCACCATCTGTTGTTCTTGCCGGCCTCGTGAACGTCCCTGCGAAGGTCGCTGTTGACCAGCTTCACCAAGCCGTCGGTCCGCGAGGTGACGAAGATGGGCCGGCGCAGCTCCGTGCCGTGGCTTTGTTCCACCAGCAGCATGGTTTTGAACGCGGTTAACTCGTTGTGATAGCCGTCGATCAGCGTGTTCTTGGCGTTGACGATGTGGAGACTGTCTTTCGCGCCGTTGCCGTTCAGGTCGAGGACCAGGTTCTGGAATGTGACGTGCGTGGTCGGATTCCTGTTGGCGGGATCGCCGACGCGAATCAGCGGGTCGCCATTGGTTCCGGTGAATCCCGTCTTGTCGATGTCCCTGAACACCAGATGGTGCCCCTGGACATTGATAAGCTGCTCCGCCCGACCGACGAAGCGGATGCGGTCGAAGGTGGCGCATTGGCTGTAGCAGTCGCCCAACGCGATCCCGTAGGGCGCGGCGATGTCCACGTCGGCAATGCGGTAGTTGCTGACGAACGCTCCGCCGGACGTGTCATAGGCATGGGCAATATCGGGGTGCTTGCGCACGAAGGCACCGCCCGGCTTGAGAACACTGAAGGCGCCGCCTTCGACGCGCCATTCGTTCGCCCAGCCCGGTTGCAATCGGGACCCGCCGACACGGAAGATCGCGTCGCCGGTCGCATCCTTCGCGAGCGTCAGCCCGCTGGCCAGACCATTCAGCCCCCGGATCGCCGTTTTGGCCCACAGCGTCGATGGCGCCTTTACCGTATATTGCCCTGGAAGGGTGATGCTCTTGACCGCATCTGCCCCGACCGGACCACCGTCGGACCACGAGACGGAATTCACCTGCTTCTGCGCATCGAGCAAACCGCTGATCGCCGCGGCGTTGTCGGGGGCCGTTGCGAGAGCGCCCCGGTCCTCGACACTGACGGCATTGTCGAGCAGCGTATCGCGCACGCTGCGGACTGCCATTCCGTTGCCGGGCCTCTTGAACGGCACCTTGGCCGAACTGCGATAGGAGTAGGGGCGCCAGGTCTGCGCCGTCGTGCCGACCGAGATCGTGCCTTTGGTCACCAGTACCCACGCGCCGGCCTGATCGCCGCCGTCGACCTGAACGAGCGAGCCGGTAACCACCGCGTCGCTGGTATGGAAGTCGGCTGCGCGCGACCAGGCGCCGGTCGCGGCGATATAAATGCCGTTCTCGCTCCGGTTTTTCTGATCCTTCACCAGCACGCGGCTGCCGGGAACCACGGTCACATCATCGATCGTCGGGGTGCCAGAGAGCGGGATGTCGGCGGTGGTTGCGACGACTACCGGGTCCGTGATCGAGTAACCGGCCGCGGCGACGACGTCATTGACCGCCCGGTTCAGAAGGTCGAGTACCTCGGCGTCGGTGGCATTTGCTGGCACGGGAATGCCGGCCACCAGACCGGCGCGGCGGGCGATATCTTCCACGGAAAGCCCGCAAAGACCTCCGCTTGCAAGATGGAGAATCTCCCGGCGATTTGGCATATTGTCCACCATTCTCTTTGCTTCATGCTAATCAGCGGACGCGCGGTCCGCCTTCAGGCGAAATGCAATCGCCTGTATTTGCCGCGAAAATACAGCAACGGGTCGCGGTGCGGCTCGAACTGGGCTCGCACCACCCGACCGATCAGAATGAAATGGTCGCCTGCCTCGTGGAGCGATTCGCGCTGGCACTCGAACGAGACGAGCGAACCGTCAAGCAAGGGCACGCCGGTCTGCCCGGGCGCCCAAGGCTGATTGGCGAAGCGATCCTCGCCCTTTGCCGCGAAGCGGTTCGATGTCGGTTGCTGGCCGATCTGAAGGACGTTGACGCCGAAATGCGCAGCGTTGCGGAGCGTCGGCGCGGTTCCTGCCGTATTGGCGATGCACACGAGCAGCAGCGGTGGATCGAGCGACACCGATGTGAAGCTGTTCGCGGTCAGCCCGACCGGGGTTCCCGCGGCATCGAGCGTGGTCACGATCGTGATGCCGGTCGCGAAGCAGCCCATCGCGTCGCGCAGCGTGCGCGGATCGGAACCGGCCTTGAACTCCATCGCCTCGCGCGGCTGGCGCCGTTCGAGGAATTCGAGGAGCTGGCCGAGCAGCGCTTCCCTGCGGTCGGAAGCGAGTTCGAGGTCGCATTCGTTGATGTCGGCGCTCTCGCCGGCCGGCAGCGCGGCGTTGAAGGCGTCGCTGACCGCGCTGCATTGTGCAGGCGTGAAGCCGCCGCGCACGACGAGCGTGGGAAGCGTCAGGCGCGCCGCGACGCCACCCGCGATCGCATCGTTATCGATGGGCATGTCGACGAGAACGAGCCCGGCGGCGAGATGCGCGCCGTCGAGCGCCAGCGCGCGCGTTGCGACCCAGCTCCCGCGTCCGGCGGCGACGACGACCGGGCGCGATCCCATTTGCGCCAGCACGGCGCGCAAATCTTCGCTATGTGGCGTCAGTTCGTCGCCGCTGCGCAGGTCGAGGTTCACGACGCGGCGACCCGAAAGCACCAGCGCATCGGCCACCTCGCGCCACGCCGCGCGGTCCTGTCCGATATCGGGGACGAGGAGTACCGCCGGGTCGTTTTCGTCGCCCAGCATGTCGGCGGCCAAAACGACGCCGCCGAAACCCTTATATTCGATGAGGCTCAAACATCCCCCTTGCCGCGCCGGCGGGCGCGGACGCCGGCGGCATTCGATACGACCAGATTGCGAAGAATCGGACCATATCGAAAGCCGCCGCGCCGCGCCAGCGCGCCGGGCAAATTACACGCGCATCGACGCAAGCCGCTGATCGACGATCGCGTCGGCCTCCGCGATGATCCGGTCGATGAGCTGCTGGCAGGTGGGAATGTCGTGGATCAGCCCCTGCACCATCCCCGCCCAGAAGACGCCCTTCGAAAGGTCGCCGGTCTCGAGCAGTTCGCGGCCCGCCTTGCCATTCACCAGTTCGGCGACGTCGGCGAAGGTGGCGTCGGGTACCGCGAGGCGGCGCACCACTTCTTCGCTCACTTCGCTCTTGCCGACGCGTGCGGTGTTCTTGAGGCTGCGGAAGATCAGGAAGCTGCCGCGTTCGTCGTTGTCGATATAAGCCTGCTTCACATTGTCGTGAATCGGGGCTTCCTTCGTCGCGCAGAAGCGCGTGCCCATATTGATCCCCTCGGCACCGAGCGTCAGCGCTGCGACGAGCCCGCGGCCATCGCCGAATCCGCCCGACGCGAGCATCGGAATCTTCACCTTGTCGGCGGCGGCGGGGATCAGGATCAGGCCCGGAATATCGTCCTCGCCCGGATGTCCCGCGCATTCGAAGCCGTCGATCGAGATGATGTCGCAGCCCGCGCGCTCGGCCGACAGCGCGTGGCGCACCGCGGTGCATTTGTGGAGGATCGTGACGCCATGGGGTTTCAGCATTTCCCATATCTCGCGCACGGCCTGGGTGCCCGCGGTCTCGACGATCTTGACCCCGCCGTCGATGATCGCCTGCGCATAGGCCTTGTAATCGGGCGCGTTGATCGTCGGGAAAACGGTCATGTTCACGCCGAACGGCTTGTCGGTCATCGCGCGGCAGCGCTCGATCTCTTCGCGCAAGGCTTGCGGTGTCGGCTGGGTCAGCGCGGTCAGGATACCGAGGCCGCCGGCGTTCGACACCGCGCTCGCCAGTTCGGCATAGCCGACACTCTGCATCCCGCCCTGGACGATCGGATGCTCGATACCCAGCATTTCGGTGATGCGTGTCCTGAAAGCCATTTTGATCCCTCCTTGACGACCTGCCCTTACGGCATCTTCGTGTCGGTCCATGAAATAACTTGACGCTTACGTCAACGTCGGGTTGACTGAAAGGAAAGTTAGGTAGCGAAGGGAATCGGAATGACGGCTGGCGAGGGCATATCGGATCGGGCGCGGGCGATCGCCGAAAAGGTCGAAGCCTTCGTTCGCGAAACCATCGTCCCTTACGAAACCGATCCGCGCCGCGACCATCATGGCGCGCCGACCGACGAACTGGTGATGGAGATGCGCGACCATGCTCGCGCCGCCGGCGTGCTGACCCCGCACATCCTCTCCGACGGCAGCCACCTCAATCAGCGCGAGACCGCGGTGGTCCTCATCAGGAGCGGCTTGTCGCCGCTCGGCCCGCTCGCCTGCAACACGATGGCCCCCGACGAAGGTAATATGTACCTGCTCGGCAAGGAGGGCAGCCCCGAACTCAAGGAGCGCTTCCTGAAACCGATGGTCGAGGGACATGTTCGTTCGGCCTTCTTCATGACCGAGCCGGCCGACGAAGGCGGTGCGGGCTCCGACCCGTCGATGATGAAGACGACCTGCCATCCCGACGGTAATCACTGGGTGGTGAGCGGCCGGAAGACCTTCATCACCGGCGCGCAGGGCGCGCGCGTCGGCATCGTCATGGCGAAGGCCGAGCAGGGCGCGTGCATGTTCCTCGTCGACCTGCCCGACCCCGCGATCCGCATCGATCATGTCCCGAACACGATCGACAGTTCGATGCCCGGCGGCCATGCGACGCTGACGATCGATAACCTCCGCATCCCCGCCGACCAGATGCTGGGCGAAGCCGGCGAAGGTTTTCGTTACGCACAGGTGCGCCTGTCCCCTGCCCGCCTTTCACACTGCATGCGCTGGCTCGGCGCGTGTATCCGCGCGCACGAGATCGCGACCGATTATGCCAACCGTCGCGAAGCGTTCGGCAAACCGCTGATCGAGCATGAAGGCGTCGGCTTCATGCTCGCCGAGAATATGATCGACCTGAAGCAGGCCGAACTGATGATCGACTGGTGCGCGGGCGTGCTCGACACCGGATCGCTCGGCACGGTCGAAAGCTCGATGGCGAAGGTCGCGGTGTCGGAGGCGCTGATGCGCATCGCCGATCGCTGCGTGCAGGTGATGGGCGGCACCGGGGTCACCGACAAGACGATCGTCGAACAGGTATTCCGCGAGGTTCGCGCCTTCCGCATCTACGACGGCCCGACCGAAGTCCATAAATGGAGTCTCGCGAAAAAGATCCGCCGCGACTGGAAGGCCGGGCGCGCCTGACATGGGTGTCAGTTGACGGTCACCAAACCGTAGCGTCAAAACACTTGACGTTTACGTTAACGTCCGGATGATGACCGGAAACATGAGGGTAGAGGAATCGGGCCGATGTCGATCTTGTACGACGAAGGACAGCAGGCGATCGCGACCGAATCGCGGCGCGCGCTCGAGGCGCGGGTCGGCAAGGACGACCTGCTGCCGCTGCTCCAGACCAGCGGCAAATATCATGACGGCTTCTGGACGACGGCGAAGGAACAGGGCTGGACTGCCCTCGCGCTTCCCGAAGCCTATGGCGGGCTCGCGCTCGGCCTCGTCGAGCTGGGGCTGATCGCGCATCAGGCGGGCCGGTCGCTGAGCGGCGCACCGTTCCTGACCTCAGGCTTCGGCGCCGCGAAGGCGATCGAACTTTACGGCAACGACGACCAGAAGGCGCGCTGGCTTCCCGGCCTTGCAAGCGGCGAGACCATCGGCGCCATCGCCTTCGCCGCGGGCCCCGACCCCCTGCCCGCTACGCCCCCGGTTACAATGAACGACGGCCGGGTCGAAGGAAGCGCCGTCGGCGTTTCGGGCGGGTTGTTCGCCGATATCGCCATCGCGCTCGTCGATGAAGGCGGTTCGCCGGCGCTCGCGATCGTCGAGCTGAACGGGGTCGAGCGCAAGGCTGTCGACAGCTTCGACAACAGCCGCTGCATCGCCGACCTGCTCCTTGCCGGCGCGCCCGCCGAAGCGCTCGTTGGCGGGGCGCCCGCGCGCGCCGCGGCGCTCCACATCCTCGCGCTGCAGGCGGTCGTCACCGCGCACGAACAGACCGGCGGCGCCGAGGCGCTGATGGAAATCGCGCGCGATTATGCGCTGACCCGCAAGGCGTTCGGCCAGCCGATCGGCGCGTTCCAGTCGATCAAGCATCGCATCGCCGAACTTTACGGCCTCGTCGAACTGTCGCGCGCCAATGCGATCCACGCCGCGGCGCGCGAGGGGCAGGATGATTTCATCACCGCCGCCGCCGCCGCGCGCCTGTCGGCAACCGAGGCCTATGACGCCGCGGCGCGCGATTGCGTGCAGATCCATGGCGGAATCGGCGTGACGTGGGAGATCGGCCTCCATCTCCACATGCGCCGGGCGCGCACGCTCGCGCTCGAACAGGGGAGCAGCTTCTTCTGGGAAGATGTGCTCGTCGACCGGCTGGCAGGAGAAGGCGCATGACCGACCTCGAAACCTGGCGCGCCAAGGCTGCGGCCTGGTGCGAAACGATGGTGCCGATGTTTGGCAAGGCCGCGCGTCAGGGGCTGAGCGTCGAAGACGATCTTGCGCTCGGCCGCCGTTATCAGAAGGCGAAGTTCGACGCCGGCTATGCGGGGATCAACTGGCCGGTCGATCTCGGCGGCCAGGGGCTCGGCCATATCGAGAAGATCACCTTCGAGGCCGAGGAGATGAAGCACGGTTTCCCCAACGTCTATTTCGGCATCTCGCTCGGCATGCCGGTGCCGGTGCTGATGCAGTTCGGGAGCGACCGCGAGTTCGTCAAGGAACGCGTGCTGAAGGCGCTTCAGGGCGAGGAAATCTGGTGCCAGCTCTTTTCGGAGCCGTCGGGCGGCACCGACCTAGCGGGGCTGCGCACCCGCGCCGAGACCGACGGCAACGGCTGGAAGATCAACGGGCAAAAGGTGTGGACGAGCTGGGCGCAATATAGCGACTATGGCGTCATCGTCGTGCGTACCGACCCGACGGTCGCGAAGCACAAGGGCCTCACCTATTTCTGGGTCGACATGAAGGCGCCCGGCGTCACGGTGCGGCCGATCAAGCTCGCGGGCGGCGACAGCCATGTGAACGAGGTCTTCTTCGACGATGTGAAGATCGGCGACGACCACCGGATGTCGCCGGTCGGCGGCGGCTTCGCGGTCGCGCTCGCGACGCTGATGATCGAACGC
>Ga0209676_1000201_pt1 | contig 133195 bp, 95 predicted proteins | sample AraplaCvi_mLB_r2_FD_184282 | JGI IMG/M metagenome (GOLD analysis project Ga0209676, IMG submission 184282) | Arabidopsis root microbial communities from North Carolina, USA - plate scrape MF_Cvi_mLB_r2 (SPAdes) (version 2) | ecosystem: Host-associated > Plants > Roots > Endosphere | place: USA...
AAAAATATTTAGGTGCCTATATCGGTGGTGTCCACCTCTTCCCATTCCGAACAGAGAAGTTAAGCCCACCAGAGCCAATGGTACTGCGGTAACACGTGGGAGAGTAGGTCGGTGCCAAATCTTAAAGGAACCCTTCAGCAAAAGCTGAGGGGTTTTCTTGTTTACAGGCTTTTTTAAGCGGAAAGACCAAAGCTTAAAGAAGGGTCAAGCGAAAAGACTAAAGCAGAAAGGGGGATTATAAGGCTTTCTATATAAAGTGGCTTTTTAATATCCTTAAAAACCTGCGAGGTTTAACCTTTTATTAAGATTACCAGTCAAGCTGGCAATGACGGTCTGTGCTAAATTGATTCCAAGAGGGTTCATCATAAGAATAAAAACTCATAAAGATCAAAACGGGATATTCCTGCTTTGGTCTTTAGTCTTTTATCTTTAAGCTTTTTTAACCATTAAGGAGTTAAGGTAATTAAGGTTTGCTTGCATAATAGCATAATGGTCTATTCTTAATGGTCTTAATCCCTTAATGATAAAATGAAACGGTAGAAAGACCAAAGCGGAAAGCTTAATCATAAGTTCAAAACGTGATATACCTGCTTTAGTCTTTGGTCTTTTGGCTTTAAGCTTTAAAACCATTAAGCAATTAAGGAAATTAAGGTTGTTTTTCTTAATGTCCTTAAAAACCTGCGAGGTTTAACCTTTCATTAGCATTAAGATTGCCAGTCAAGCTGGCAATGACGGCAGGACTAGGGGATTGCAAAAGAGTTGTAAACACGATACGATAAAAATACGCTGTAGATTTTATCCACAGGCCCCGCGCTAATAGCCCTGATGGCAGTGGAAATCCCTTTTGGCTTGAACAGGTACATCAAAGCTTGCATCAGGCCTCCAAAAGGATTGCAACGAACAGCAGGACGGAACCTGGATTCCCTGCACTGGCTTTGCGCTTCTAAAAAATAGCTACTTTAGTCTTTCACCTTAAGCTTTTTTAAACCATTAAGGAGTTAAGGTAATTAAGGTTGTTTGTACTGAAGCATATCTTTCTTAATGTCCTTAATCTCTTAATGATAAAGAAAACAGTGGATGCTTGCCTGCACTTGTTTCAGTAAGGAACAACCGTCTGATTACGCTTGTTAAAAAATGTAAAATCTTTTAAGCTCAAGCCAATAAAACCGTATTATTGTAATATTACGTAGATATGGCTATGATGAATCTGAACCTGAAAAAACTGGCTTTCCTTACTTTTTTATGCGGTGTTAACTTTGCCGTTTACGCACAGAATAAAAATGTACAGCTCCCGGCCAATTGGTTTAATCTCGACTTAACTGAAAACGGTTACTTCGGTATTAGCACAGAAAAAGCTTACCGCGATTTATTAAAGGATAAAAAGCCCAAACAAGAGATTATAGTAGCCGTAATTGATGGCGGGGTAGATACAAGTCACCCAGACCTAAAAAACGTACTGTGGACCAATAAAAAGGAAATTCCGGGCAATGGGATCGATGATGATGGTAATGGTTACATAGATGATATTCATGGTTGGAATTTTATAGGCTCTAAAAAAGGAAATCTTGAGTTTGATAACCTCGAATTGGTGCGTTTATTACGTATCTACACGCCCAAATATCAATCTACTACCAATTTAACACCTTTAGATAGTACGCAAAAGGAAGAATTTAGGCTGTATAAAAAGATGGTTGGCGATTTCGGTAAAAAATACGAAGATGCCAGTAATACTTTTTCGGTATTGATTGCCATTAATAAGGTTTTGGATTCTGTTGCAAAAATCAATAAAAAGGAAATTCCCACGTTAGCCGACATAGACCAATACAAAGCTGATGATGAAACGGAAGAACAGGTTAAAACCATTATCAGAAAAGGTGCTAAAGAGGACGGTGGTTTTGAGAAGTTTTATAAAAACATTAAAGATGGCTACAAGCAATACGACGCCATGCTTAAGTATAATTTGAACCCTAAATACGATATGCGTGCGGAGTTGGTAGGCGATGATTACAGCGATGCTAACCAGCGCAATTACGGAAATAACGACGTAAAAGGACCCGATGCTTTTCATGGTACACACGTTTCGGGGATTATTGGTGCCGACCGGAATAATACGGAGGGTATTTTGGGGGTAGCCAACGCGGTAAAAATTATGGCCATCAGAGTGGTGCCAACAGGCGATGAACGTGATAAAGATGTAGCCAATGGTATCCGCTATGCGGTTGATAATGGTGCACGCGTAATTAACATGAGCTTTGGTAAAAGTTATAAGTGGGATAAAAAAGCGGTAGATGAAGCGGTGAAATATGCCGAAACTAAAGGTGTTTTACTGGTGCATGCCGCAGGAAACGATAATCAGGATAATGATGTAGAAGAAAATTTCCCGAATAAGTTTTTTGATAGCAAAGAGTCTGAGGCTTATAAACAAGCCCATAAAAAGGCTAGTAAACCTGATTTTACCCCACCGCGATCTAATGCTCAGTATGGGGGAATGGGGATGCGATCTCCCTACGACAGGACTTCGGCTTTAAAACCCGTGCCTGTTGATACGGCTAAATTTAATCTGCCTCATGCAACAAACTGGATTGAGGTAGGGGCAAGTGCCTATAAGGACGATGATAACCTGAAAGCCGATTTTTCGAATTATGGAAAGTACAATGTGGATGTTTTTGCACCCGGTTTCCTGATCAAGTCGACCATTCCGGATAATAAATACGAAGAGGCCGATGGAACAAGTATGGCCTCACCGGTTGTGGCTGGCCTGGCAGGTTTAATTTTAAGTTACTACCCTGAACTGAAACCAGCACAGGTAAGGGAAATTATTATGAAATCGGTATCGAAAGTTGCCCATAAAATTAAATACAAAAACGAAAAGGGCGAGAACGTTCGCGTGTTGTTTAGCGAGATCTGCGTAAGTGGTGGTATTGTAAATGCGTATAACGCCTTAAAACTGGCCGAAACCTACAAATAGTTAATGTTGTTTCTTAACGTCGTGTATTAGCGGTTTAAGAAACTGCTGAATGGTACCAAATGGATATTGTTTGCCTTTTAAATAGGCGATAAAGTTGTCCATACGCGCAATCATTTGCTCCCCTGTATTTTTGCGTACATAGGCCGGGAAACCAAAACGTTCAAAATCATTCAGATCGGTAAATTCCCATGGGTGAAAATAGATGTTCAGGTAATGATCTTTTTGATATGCCCATTTGGCTAAGCTTTTGTAAATACCCAAAGGAAGGTTATGAAAAGATAGCCAGAATAAAGGGAACCTGACCCATGGACTTACCGAAGCGGGAAGCTGTAATACATTGTTTTGCGTAAAATAGGTTCGCGAAATATGAAAGTTATTGTAGCGCCCGGGTAAATAGGTGGGGTTAATAGACGAGTTATAGCTATAGCCTGCCTTTTCTACTTCGCGCTCATCAACGGGCATCATCCGCGCCATGCGGTAACCGATGATTTCCTGACCTGAAAGTTCTTCGAGTTTTAATTTCGATTGCAATAAATGTTCAGGCTTAAAATCAGAGTGGTAATAACCATGCGAAGCCAACTCATGACCGCTATCAACAATCCTTTTAATCAGATCGGGAATATTTTCGGCAAAGGTTACGGTACAGAAAAAAGTAGCTTTTACCTGGTGTTTATCCAAAAGATCTAAAATAGCAATGGTTCCTGCCCTCGAAATGGAGATCTGATCTTCAAAAGAAATCGTTTTTCCATATTCAAAAGGCATATCGAATTCTTCGATATCGAAACTTAACAGAACCATTTATTGCTGCTTAATATTAGTTGAACGGATAATGTAATTGGGACGGTTTTTAGCCTGCATAAACATCTTGCCTACGTAAATACCTATGATGCCTAAAATAATGAGCTGTAAGCCGCCAAAAAATACAATGGTCATAATTACCGATGCCCAGCCAGAAACCTCAACATGATTAACAAACGCATAGATAATATATGGCACATACAACACTGAGGCAAAAGAAAGGATAAAACCCAGATAAACTGCGGTGTAAAGTGGCTTAATGCTGAAAGAAGTAACGCCATGCAAGGCCAGTCTTAGCATCTTTTTTAAGGTGTATTTACTTTGCCCCGAGAAACGTGCTGCAGGATTATACTTAATGGCATATTGCTTAAAACCCAGCCATTTTACCAGGCCACGGAGGAAAGGTTCATTTTCGTGAAAATTACGGAAAACATTAACCACACGCTGATCGAGCAGACGGAAATCTGCCGCTCCGGGCTCCAGATCGATATCAGAAAGCCAGTTTAAAACTTTATAAAACAGACTCGATGAGCTTCTTTTACCTTTAGATAAATTTTTATCTTCTTCGCGGATGGTGTACACTACCTCATAACCGGCTTCCCATTTGGCAATCATATCCGGAATCAGCTCTGGCGGATGCTGCATATCGCAATCCATAGAAATGACACAATCTCCAAAAGCATGGTCCATACCTGCTTTAACTGCCAACTGGTGACCAAAGTTTTTAGAAAATTCGAGAAAGAATACATTTTCGGCCGTGGCTGCATATTCTTTTATTTTTTCGAGCGTATGGTCGGCACTGCCATCATCAACCAAAATGATTTCGTAATTGTAACTAAGCGTAGCAAAAACCTTTTTAATACTTTCGGCTATTACAAAAATATTATCGGCCTCGTTATACGCTGGGATGACTATAGAAACTAATTTCTTCATTTATCGGCAATCAGATAAGACTCAAAATCTTCCTTCATCATTTGGTAAACAATGGTAAACCAAATCAACACGCAAGGTAGGGCTTTAAGTGAATATAGACGAATAAATTCTTTAACTGGCCTTGGGAAAATATCGGTTGGCGACAAGCTGGTAAGGATAAAAGCGAAGACAAACAATGCAATTATCCAGCCTTTTTTCTCTTTCTGAATGCTAAACCAGATGGCTACACCAGCAAAGGCAATAACATAGGTAGGCGATTCTGATCCGCTGCTGAAAATAACGGTAAAGATTAATGTAGATGCCAGAAGCATCAACCTGAAACCGGTATGTTTAAACTGAGCAATCCTTAAATAAGGTAAGCCAAACAAAATTACCCCACCCAATAAAAAGGGCATGTTCGGAATGGTTACATCACCCGTTATCCTTCTGGCCATGCCCATTAACGAAATATCCTGAAAAGAAGTTAACGATGCATTTAGCTCATTTTTATGGGCGAGCGATTGATACCAATCGCTGTAAGATTGTATAATGAATGCCGGCGAGGAAATAAGCATAGGCAATGCAAAGAGTAAAGCGAATGCTGCCAAGCCTGCCAAAATAAATTTCAACTTGTTTTTGGTAAAGAAGAAGAAAGCTAAGCCAACAATGCCGTACAACTTAACTAAAGTACCTAAAACAATAAAAAAGGCCGATTGTATTTCTTTCCTTTTAACGAGATAGGAAAAACTCAGCAATATAATTCCGGTCAGCGCAATGTTAAACTGAAAGCTAAACAGTGCCGTAAGGGTTTCGTGGGCACAGATCCAGGCAATAACTGATTTGGTTTTAAGATTAAGGGGCAAACTGTAAATACCCCAAAGTAAAACCGCTACGTTGGCAATATTCCAGAGGATAGTACCTACGCCATCGGGTAATAAAGCAAAAGGAGCAATGAGTACCGAAAATACAGGGCCGTAATGGTTACTGTCGTTATATTCGGGGTAGTTGAGGTATAAGTTTTGTAAATCGGTAGTATGCCAATACACATATTTAAAAATAAGGTAATTGTTATACGAGTGATGATGGTATTGTTTATACCCCGCTACAATAGCCAGAATAAGGTATATGGCAATCAGGCATTCCTTTTTTAGCAGAAATGAGATCAGTTTTTGACGTTTAACGTTTTGAGCAGGAATCATTGTTTTTGGCGCTGCAATATAACTATTTTAACAGTTTCGCCGATAATATATTCTGTTTAGGGTTGGGTTGTTAAGAGAGATTGCCTGGGAATCATTTTTATGGTTTAAATTTAATCACGGTAAACGAATAAGCCGGTATTTCGAGCTGTTGCCCGCTAGTAAGTGTGATGTTGCTGCTTACAGGCAAAACTTTTTTATCGGCGGGGTTTCCAGATAGGACTGTTTTTGTGGCGTTAAAACTTTGCTGTTTCAAATTTAAATCCAGGGTGGTATTTACTGCTACCGGAAGCAGGTTAACCAGTTTGACTGTAATTTCGCCGCTTGCGGCATCTTTCACCATTGAGCAGGCTACCCTTTTCTGAGCAGCTTCCTGATTTGCCGAAAGCACTAAAGTAGAGGGAATATAAGTATCGCCACCATTCTGGCCATATAATTGTTGTACATAATAGCCAATAGTAGGCTTCACCTCGGTATTGTTAAAATAAATTAAATCCGGATTCCATTGGGTATGTCCCTCTTTGGCAATCAGCGGCGCGTAAGAGGCCATACTCACCACATCACCATTCCGCTCAAGCGAAATCAGGTATAATGCTTCGGATAAGGAGGTTTCCAGATTGGTTTTATTCCCACTGGGAAGACTTGCTGCATATTCGCCCAGATAAACTTTTGATTTGCTGCGATCATAACTGTCGTAAAAATCCTGATTGTTAATAAACCAACCCGGCGATTGATAATAGTGCTCATCAATAACCGGAACATGGAGGTTTGAGGCAATTTGCCAGCCTGCATCGTAATCGCTGCCTTCAAAAAATGGTCCGGCGGTGCCAATAACGGTAATTTCGGGGTGTACTTTGCTTAGTGCCTTGTAAATCATGGCAAATCGCTCGGCAAATACTTCGGTTATCTGATCTTCGTTGCCTATGCCAATGTACTTCAGGTTAAATGGTTTTGGATGACCTGCTTCTGCCCGTTTTTTGCCCCATTTGGTTTTAATATCGCCATTGGCATATTCAACCAGGTCAATAATATCCTGAATGTAAGCATCCATTTCACTCATCGGAATGCCACCTTGTTGCCCGCCACCACCAGTTGAAGAATTCTGGCAAGGTACGCCTGCTGCAATAACCGGAACAGGAGCCGCACCTATATCTTCGCAAAACTGAAAGTATTCAAAATATCCAAGTCCCATGGTTTGGTGGTAGCCCCAAAGGTTACGGTCGGGTTTGCGTGATTCGAGCGGACCGATGGAGTTTTTCCATTTGTAAATATTGGCAATGCCATCGCCATGAGCCAAACAACCACCAGGAAAACGCACAAATCGAGGCTTGATACCTGCAATTGTTTCGGCAAGGTCGGTCCGCAAACCATTTTTACGGTTTTTAAAGGTGTTTTGGGGAAATAAAGAAACCATGTCAACAGCAAAACGACCTGGAGTTTCGATTACCAGCTCAAGTTTGGCATCTGCAACATCAGCACCAGGTGTAAGGGTGACTGCTTGTTTTTGCCAGTTTGCAGCGCCAATTTTTAAGGTAGCCTGTGCAATAACACCGGCTTTAGCGCTGGTAAGCCTTATTTTAAGGTTTAACTTTTGTTTATCCAGCAATTTTGTAAACATCGAAAAAAGATAAGCCTCGCCTTTTTTTAGGGCAATACCATCAAAACCACTGTTACTTAAAGTAGCACCTGCAGCAGTAGCATTTATCGCTGCGTAGTGTGGATTGTTGGGGTGAATTGGCGAAACCGAATCGATTTGCAAACTGGTACCTGTTATTGTCCAGGCATACATACTGTTCCAGTTTTTGTCGTTAAAACCTTTGTCGCGCGGGTGATATTCAAAATCGCGGTTTTGGATCAGTTCTGCATAAAGCCCGCCATCGGCAGCATAGTTTAAATCTTCGAAAAAAACACCCGTAAGCATATTACTGATGGCTTTGGCTTTTTCAGGCTCGAAAGCTATTTTGGCCGTTACCTGTTTTAATCCACTGAAACGGAAAGCATCATCTTTAGTTTGCTCTGCATTCTGTTTACTTTTATAATCCTGCAGTTCAAAGGCTTTTTTCAAGGCTAAAATATCGCTCCAGGGCAGGTAGAACATTTGTCCTTCCTGTTTGCCATCCATATTAATAGCGGTACTGGCATTACGATAGGCCGATGCGGTTACAGGCTTTGCGGAGGTGTAATGACTTAAATCTTTAGATTTTACTTCGAAATATTTTCCTTCGGCATCGGTGTATATGAGGGTATATTCATCAGTGCCCGAATTATAGCTAATTACCGGTCGCAATACATTTTGGCCGCCGGCTACGTATGGGTAGCTCTGGGGTTTCCAGTTAACCAGGTTTGCCGATTGGGCGGTAGCAAACTGCATGGTTCGGTTGTTTAAGCTCCATGCACAAATCCATTGTTTATTTTTCCCCTGGATGAGATAAGGACTGATCATTTTCTTTTCGCTACCCCAACGCCCGTAATCGCTTTTTAAAAAAGTGTAATTATTGCCAACAGGCGTCCAGTGCTGTTTATCTAAACTCCAGGCAAAGCGTAATCCGTTTACATTGTATGCAAAAAGGTATGCAGAGTCAGGTTCATTTTTTTTTAGTGCGAATACATTTACGACAAGGAGTAAAAGAACGGCGAGTGGCAATAATCGTTTATTCATCGGTTTGAGTTAATTCGTTAAAATTTCATGTCTAAATTCCAGTTGCGGGCCAGGGCTGTTGCCTCTTTTTGGGTTAGGTGTATTACTGCACCGTGTTTGGGCGAAGAGAAATTGGTCGATTTCATTACACCTTCGTTAAAACGCCCCAGGTTGGTGAAATTGGTAAAGTCGCTGGTTTCGCTGAAACCGAAATTGTGTGGTGTAATGCGATAAATATCGTAAATGAGCACCCATTTGTTTTCGCCAATGCGTTTGTAAACCGTAGGGGCTTCGCAGCCCACCTTTTCCGGATCGTACCAGCGATCGTCGTACACATAATCTTTATTGATAGATGGTGAAACCGCTTGTTTAACACCCGAGGTGCCATCGTGCGGAACATAAAACATGTGGAAACGATCGCCAACTTTGGTAATATCGGCATCGATATACGATACATCTTTAGGGTATTGAAAAAGTAGCTTAGGTTGCGATTCGAATTTGGTAAAATCTTTATCCATGTAAGCATAATAAAGCTTGTCTTTACCATTGGCAAAACGCATGGTAAAATAAATCATCAGCTTATTTTCTTTTTCGTCGAAAATGAGTTCAGGAGCCCAGGCACAGCCAATATCGGCCAATTCGGGGAAAGATTGGTCTACGCGTAAAACCCGGTGCGACCAATGGATGAGATCTTTCGATTTCATGAGCACCAGCCCGCGGTTATTGCCCCAGCCGTAAGCTTTGCCATCGCGTTCCCATTCAGTGTTGCGGTAACCGGCCTTTTGGCCGTAAATGTGTAAATCGGTTAAAGCCATGTAAAACATACCATCCGGACCGCGGTAAATGTGCGGATCGCGAATACCTTTTTGCTCAGCTATAGTATCGCCGGCAATAACGGGTTTGGCCTGGTTTACATCGGTAAAGCTGTAGCCATCTTTACTCAGGGCCATGTACAAACCATGTGTATCGTCTTTAAAATACACCATCAGGTAGGCAGCCATGTCTTTTTCGCGGGGTTGCCGTTTTTGTTGCGCACAAAGACCGATGGAGAGGAGCATGCAGATGAGACAGGCCGCCGTACGGTAAAAAATAATCATTGGCTTTTATATTTGGTTTAGCAGATTGATTCCACTAAAATAATAAATAATCGTTATAATGACGATTATTTATTTCCAACAATAAAAGGTCTTTTAAATTCCTTCTGCCAGGGGAGTGGGAATAACCTGAGTTTCCTTATGCAGTTCCTTGCTCCTGATGCGGCTCAGGGTTTCGAGACGCATACCCAGATAACTGGCCAGGTAACGTTGCGGAATCCTGCTCATGTCTATTTTTTTGCTTTCTTCGAGCGTGCGGTAGCGCCGTAATGCATTTGGAATTCTGGCCAGGATCGATCTTTCCGAAGCTGCATAATAATGTAAGGCCAAAAGTTTGCGGCCAATTACGTTGGCTTCTTCGTATTTGGCGTAGGTGGCATCAATTAAAGTATAAGGTATCCGGATCAGTTCGCATTCTTCCAGTGCCTGAAGATATTCTACCGAATGATAGGCTTTGTGATCGGGGTGACGGATGGCGCCAACAATGTTATTACCGAAACTGAACCAGGTGGTAATATCTTTCGTGCCGTCTTTAACAAATCCGCGAACGATCCCGCTTTTTACAAAATATAGGGCCGCGTTACTGTCAATCGGCGAAACAATGTGTTTGTTTTTTCTAACCGTAACCAGCGAACAATGTTTTTCATAGTCGGCAATCAATGGTTCAGAAACAGGATAATACTGTTCAAAGAATTGAATCAGTGGCTGTACAAAAGAGCTGTTTTTGGGATGGAGCATCATATTGTAACTTTTTTTATTGAATAAATTTTTACAAAAGCAATCATTTAAAGTTGCTAATGGGTTAAGAAGGCTGGTTTATAAACCAGATGGCCGGAATTCATCCATTAGAAAATGATGTTTTTGCTGTGTTTGGTTAATTAAATCTTACCTACGAAAAATATAGCCAAGAGGTTTTTTTTAATAGGATTATTTATACAAAAATGGTTGTAATAATAAAGTTACATAATTTATCTGGTAAAAAAATATGTGCAGTAAAATTCGCTTTCTGAATTTAACTAAAACTATCTGTCGGCGATCAGGTTAGAAATAATAAGACAATGAAAGATATGGAAAAAAAAGATACTCAAAGACGCGTGATTACCGAACTTACCACTACCGGATTACAAGCTGCAACAAAAAAACTGGGTGCTACAGCGAGCCGCAGGCAGATTAGGAAAGGTGTTTCCGAAAATATTGGTTTTATAGATCAGTTATTGCGGTTAACTTTAATGAAAAACAATGACCCTGAAAAAAAAATGCAGCGGAACATTGAATTGGGTGCATTGGGGGTAATTGCCCTGAATAGTTTTTATAAAGGCTTTAAGCGAAAAAAGAAATTATGGGTGCTAGAGGGCGTTTTTTTAACAACCGCTTTGGCTGGGGTAATTTTAATGCTGGAATTGCGCTATAATCAGAACCAGACCGGAAAAACCAATTAAGCCATTTGTTTTAACCTGGATGTTTTAGCTTGTTTAATATGGTTCTCCAGAAACTGGCCAATACCTGTTGTAGCATAGCCCATCAATCGTGAATTTTCACCCAGTTCTGACGATACAATGGTTGTTTTTTCTCTGATTTGGGTCATACAATAGGTATTAATGGCCTGTTGCATGGGTAAGGTTATGTATTGCTTTGCTTCTGCAATTTTTCCGCTTAAGATAATCAGTTCGGGATTAAACAGTTGAATAAGCATGGCAATACCTTTGCCCATATGTGTACCAATATTGGAAAGCAACTGAATGGCATATTGATCGCCTTTGTTTGCAGCAGCAATGATAACGGCAGGTTCTATCCTTTCGAGTTCTTCGTTACTGAGTTTATTCAGCATGGAGTTTTTGCCCGATAAAATCCCTTTTTTGGCCATTTCTGATAGGGCATTGCCAGATGCAATGGTTTCCAGGCAGCCGTGTTTGCCACAGTAGCACAGATCGCCATTTTCTACAAAGGGGATATGTCCCAGTTCGCCGGAAAAGCCACAGGCCCCGGGCCTCAATTTACCATCCATGATTATACCCAACCCAACGCCCCAATCCATCAGTAAAATAAGTGCGTTTTTTTTCCCTTTGGCCATGCCATGCGTAGATTCGGCCATGGTAGAACCGTTTACATCATTCTGTATCACTACCGGCAACTTCAGCATATTTTCAAAAGCAGCAGTTAACGAAATGTTTTCTACATCGTTTAGAAAATAGCTGTAATTCTCTCCCCGTACAGCATCAATCAGGCCAGGCATACCCACACTGCAGCCAATCAGTTCATTTGTAGAGATATTTTGCGATTCAAGAATTTCCTGTAAATGTGTATTTAAAATGTGGAAGAAATCGGCCCGGCTTTTGGAGATGGGGAGTGCGATGGTTCTGGGGCCAAATATGAAATTGTAATTGTTATCCATGATGGCTATTTTAGTGTGGAACAGTTCGATATCGATACACACAATCAGGATTTTTTTATCCTTTAAACGATAAAGATCCGGTTTCCTGCCACCCATTGATACGCCATAACCTTTCTTCTCTATCCAGCCTTCATCTGTTAAACTGCCAATGAGTTTCAAAATACTGGGCGTACTCATATTCATCATATCGCATAATGCCGAAACCGGCGAAGGGCCCATGCTGAAAAGGTATTTAATCAGCTCATATTTCTGAATGAGCCTTTTATTCCCTTCATGGTTGGATATGTTATTTAATAGGTTAAGATTCATGGATATTTGGTTCAGTTTGGCTAAATATATAGAACTTCTATTAAAATTTTATAAAAGTTTTTTTCATACGTAAAGAAATAAACGATGTTTTGTCTTTTTAACAATTTCTTCCTAACATTAGCTAACCAAATATGCCAGTTAGTGCCCCCTATATCCTGTTTTGAAAAAAATATAATGCATTGCTATTAATTTTAAACTGAACCATCAGATAAGTTTATTTCTACACAACAACCAAAATGAAAACTAAAGAAGAACCACAAACAAACTCCAGAAGAGATTTTATTAAAAAAACGGCAGTTGGCCTTGCTGCCTTTACCATTGTGCCCCGTTATGTACTGGGCGGACAAGGCTTTATTGCGCCCAGCGATAAGTTAACCAAAGCGGTTATAGGTGTTGGGAGCATGGGAAGAGGGCATTTTACTTACGATGGCACGCAGGTAGTTGCTATTTGTGATGTGGATACAAGGCATATTGCCAAGTCGTTGCCAATGCTGGATAAAGGCGTAAAAACCTTTAGCGATTACCGCGAATTATTGAAACTACCCGAAGTAGATATTGTACATATTGCTACCCCGCCGCACTGGCATGGTACCATGGCTATTGATGCTGCCAATGCCGGCAAAGATATCTGGTGCGAAAAACCCATGACCCATACCATTGGCGAAGGTAAAAGGGTAATGGAGGCTGTACAGCAACATGGTCGCATGTTCCGTTTAAATACCTGGTTCAGGTTTAAAGATACTTTTTATGGGATGGGAACTACCGTAAAACCCATTAAAAAACTGGTAGATAGTGGCTTGTTAGGCTGGCCTTTAAAAGTTACCGTAAGTAAGCATACCGGTTACGACTGGAAGTTTTACTGGGTGGGCAAAGAAAATTTACCTGTAGAGCCTGTACCGGCCGAATTGGATTATAACTCCTGGTTAGGGCCAGCACCATTTAAGCCTTATAGCACACACCGTGTACATGGTACTTTCCGTGGTTACTGGGATTACGATGGTGGAGGTTTAAGTGATATGGGCCAGCATTACATCGACCCGATTCAGTACTTTTTGGGAAAAGATGATACCAGCCCGATTTCGGTTGAGGTTGATGCCCCACAGCAGCATAGTGATGCAGTAGGTACCTGGAGAAGGATTACCTATACTTATGCCGATGGTTGTCAGATTATTTTAGATGGCGAAGGTAAGGATACCAATGTACCTTATATAGAAGGGCCAAAAGGAAAACTATATCCAGGCTTTAAATCCGATATTCCGGATTTGGAACGTAAACTCGCTGCATTCCCCGATCCGGCACCACAAATGACGGATTTTGTTACCTCGGTAAAAACCAGACAGCAATTTGCCCTGAATGAACAGAACGGACACCGCTCTTGTAATATCGTAAATATTGGTTTGGCAGCACTCCGCCTGGGGCGCTCGTTAAAATTCGATCCGGTAAAACAGGAGTTTATTGACGATGAAGCAGCTAATAAACTGATTAACCCTGTTATGCGCGCACCATTCACCATATAGTTCACCTCAACCAAATTCTACAACAATTTTTAATTGATAACAATGATCAAGAAATTAATATTTGCGCTGTTGGCTATTGTGATGTTGCAACAGGCGATATATGCACAAGATAAAACCGACCAGCGTACCACAACTACCCGTATTGCCGACTTGCTGGCCCAGCTGCCTGCACGTGATGGCAAACAGCTGAAAAGAAATATGCAGGAAATTGCCGATTTAGGCGAAGAAGGCTATGTAACCCTGGTTGGTGGCTTAGCCCCGGGAGCTAAAGAAAATGCTGTAATTGAATATGCTGTGAGCGGATTTTCGGCTTACGTGAGTCAAACCGGACAAGAAAACCTGCGTAAAATGAGTGCTGCTGCCTATTGCAAGGCGCTGGCTAAATTGAGCGATAACCCGAACAAAGCTTTTGTAATCAGTCAGTTCGAGTTGGTGGGTAATGATGCCGCTATTGATTGTATTGCACCTTATTTAAAAGATGAAGTACTTGCCGATCCGGCAGCGAGATCTCTTGCCAAAATTAACACCGAAAATGCTACCGCTGCTTTACTGGCTGCTTTGCCAGCAACAAGTGGTAAAGCACAACTGGCTATTGTAGATGCCCTGGGCCATAGCCATTCTAAAAAAGCAGCTGCAGCCATCCAGAACCTTTTTGCTGGGAAAATGAGCAGCGATGTGGCCAAAGTTTGCCTGTATGCACTCGCTAACATTGCCGATCCGGCTTCGAAAACAGTGCTGGCCAATAGTGCCAACAACGTAGGCTTTAAACCCGAAAATACCAATACCGTTGATGCTTACATCGTTTATGCCAATAACCTGATGTTAACCGATAAAGCATTGGCTATCAGCATTGCGAAAGAAATATTAGAAAAAGCAAAAGGCGACGATTTGGTACATACCCGTACGGCAGCATTAAAAATAATTGCCGACACTGAACCCGATTATTTGTTAGCTGCTTTAAACGACCCGAATTTCCAATACCGTGCCGCTGCCCTGAAATTTGCAACAGCCAATTTGCTTGCCGGTAAAGGTACAGCCGATGCCTGGCTAAGTAAACTGGGTAAGGCCGATGCCGAAACTCAAGTAGCCATTATTAAAATGCTGGCTCAGGCCAAAGTGCAAGCTGCATTGCCGGCGGTAAGCAAACTCATAAACAGTAAAGATGAAAATGTAAAGTTAGCGGCGATTGAAGCTACTGGAAGTATCGGGCAGGAGACTGCGTTAGCTACTTTACTTAAATCGATGGCTAAGGCCGATACCACAACATTAAATGCTTACAGCAATGCCTTGTTGAGAATGAAAGGTGATGGAGTAACTGCTCAGGTAGCAGCCTTTATTCCAAAAGCTAAACCAGCTGCTCAGGTGGCATTAATTAATGTACTGGCTGCCCGTGCAGCGCACAGTGAGTTACCGGCCATTTACAGCCTGCTTAAAAATAAAAACCCTGAAGTTAAAAATGCAGCCTTCAAGGCTTTATCAACAACCGTAAATGCACAGGATTTACTACAGTTATTTACTTTGTTAAACGAAACCAGTGATCAGTCAGAATTGCTTAGTGTGCAAAATGCCATTATCTCGGCCGTAAAAGGAGGGAATGATGCTCAGGTAGATGCCATTTTAAAACAAATGGAATCGGCTACAGCAGAGAAAAAGCCATTATATTATAAAATATTGGCCAGCCTTGGTGGTAAAAAAGCCTTAGCGGCTGTTTCAACCGCTTTCAGTAATGGTAGCGATGCCGATAAAAGTGCTGCTTTACAGGCCTTATCATCGTGGAACGATAGCGGATCGGCTGATGAGCTGATTAAAATAGCACGTACCACCACCAATACTGATTATTTGAATCAGGCGCTTGCGGGTTACTTAAGGTTGATTAATACCTCAAATGCTGCTCCAGAACAAAAATTATTAATGTTGCGCAATGCCATGGCTGTAGCCAAAACCACGCAACAGCAGCAGGAGATTTTGAGATCTGCCGATCAGGCCAAAACTTTCAATACCCTGGTTTTTGCAGGAAAATACCTCAACGATCCACAACTGCAGCAGGCCGCTGCTACTACAGTAATGAATGTGGTAATGGCCGGAAAATATAATGGTACCATTGTAAAAGACCTGATTAATAAAACCATTGAGGTGTTAAAAGGTGCCGATGCCGAATACCAGAAAGAAGGCTTACGCAAGTACCTGGCAGAAATGAAAGCGGGCGAAGGCTTTGTTTCAGTATTTAATGGTACTGATTTAACAGGCTGGAAAGGTCTGGTTGCCGATCCGATTAAAAGGGCTAAAATGGATGCCGCTACGCTGGCTACTGAGCAGGCCAAAGCCGATGCTGAAATGAGAAACAGCTGGAAAGTGATTAATGGCGAACTGCAGTTTCAAAGCCATGGCAACAACCTGGCCACCGTAAAAAAATACGGAGATTTTGAAATGCTGGTAGATTGGAAAATTATCGACGATAAAAAAGGAGAGGGCGATGCCGGTATTTACCTTCGCGGTACACCACAGGTACAAATCTGGGATAATGCCCGTGTAAAAGTAGGTGCCCAGGTAGGCTCAGGTGGTTTGTACAACAACAGGGTAAACCCAAGCAAACCATTGGTAGTGGCCGATAACAAACTGGATGAATGGAATACCTTCAGGATTTTAATGCATGGCGACCGTGCTACCGTGTATCTGAACGGACAACTGGTAACCGATAATGTTGTGCTTGAGAATTACTGGGATAAAAACCTGCCTATTTTTGCCGAAGAGCAAATCGAATTGCAGGCGCATGGATCGCCGGTAGCTTACCGCGATATTTTTATCAGGGAAATACCAAGACCAAAACCTTTTGAGTTAAGTGCGCAAGAGAAAAAGGAAGGCTATAAAATATTGTTCGATGGTACCAACATGCATAGCTGGACCGGTAACACCACCGATTACATTATCGAAGACGGCAATATTGCCATCAGACCAAAACCAGGTAAAGGATCAGGTGGTAACTTATTTACCAAGGATGAATTCAGCGATTTTATATATCGTTTCGAGTTTAAATTAACCCCGGGTGCCAACAACGGTTTAGGTATCAGGGCTCCTTTTGAGGGCGATGCTGCTTACGAGGGCATGGAACTTCAGATTTTAGACAACGAAGCACCTATTTATAAAGATTTGCATGTGTACCAGTACCACGGTTCTATTTACGGTACCATTCCGGCCAAAAGAGGATTTTTAAAACCCGTAGGCGAATGGAATTATGAAGAAGTTGTTGTAAATGGTCCGAAAATAAAAGTAATTTTAAACGGAACTGTAATTCTGGATGCTGATATTACCGAAGCAAGAAAAAATGGTGCTGCAGATCATAAACCACATCCGGGTTTGTTACGGGATAGCGGGCATATTGGTTTCTTAGGTCACGGCTCACCGGTAGAATTCAGAAACATCAGGATTAAAGAACTTAATAAGAAGAAATAAACAAATCAATATTTATGACTGAAGAAGTAAAAGATTCAGCTGCCGATAGTTCGAGAAGAAATTTTATTAAAACCACTGCCCTTGCGGCAGCTGGTTTTATGATTGTACCACGCCATGTGCTGGGCAAAGGTTATCTGGCGCCAAGCGACAGGTTGCAGGTAGCCGGTATTGGTGTTGGAGGTAAAGGCGAAAGCGATTTAACCGGTGTATTTAAAGGGGGAAAATCTGATATCGCTTTTCTATGCGATGTAGACGACAGACGTGCGGCCAATTCGGTAAAACGTTTTCCTAAAGCCAAATATTATAAAGATTACCGCCAGATGCTGGATAAAGAATCCAAAAACATTGATGGCGTAGTCATTTCAACGCCAGATCATAACCATGCCATGCAAGCCATGGCTGCTATGCAACTGGGCAAACACGTATATGTACAAAAGCCGTTAACCCACGATATTTACGAAGCCCGAATGCTTACCGAAGCGGCAAAGAAATATCAGGTAGTTACGCAAATGGGTAACCAGGGAGCATCTGGAGAAGGGGTACGCAAACTGAAAGACTGGCTGGATGCCGGGTTAATTGGTAAAGTACACACCGTTTATTGCTGGACCGATCGCCCGGTATGGCCGCAAGGTATTTCCTGGCCGGCCACAGGTGGTAATATCCCTGCAGAATTGGATTGGGACTTATGGTTGGGCAGTGCGCCATTTAAACCTTATGTAGATAAACTGGTACCTTTTAACTGGCGCGGCTGGTGGGATTATGGAACAGGTGCCATAGGCGATATGGGCTGCCATTTGGTTGAACCACCTTTCCGGATATTAGAGCTCGATACCCCAACCAGTGTTGAGTGTAGCGTAGGCAGTGTGTATGTGGATGAGTTTAAACGGGGTTATTTCCCTGAAAGCTGTCCGCCTTCGAGCCATGTAATTATGACTTTCGATAAAACGAAAAAAACAAAAGGAAATTTGCAAATGCATTGGATGGACGGTGGTATTAAACCTGAGCGTCCCGAAGAAATGTTGCCAAACGAATCGTTCGGCGATAACGGTACCTTGTTTATTGGCACACGCGGTAAAATGATTTGCGATACCTATGGCGCCAACCCAAGGCTATTGCCGTTAACCAAAAATGCAAGCGACCGTACCAAACCTAAAGCGCCGCGTGTACCGGGCGATGTAGCAGGACATTATACACAATGGGCCGAAGCCGCTATTGCCGGTTACGGTAAAATAGAGTTGAGCTCGCCTTTCGAAATAGCCGGACCGCTTACCGAAACCCTTTTAATTGCCAATCTAGCCATTCGGGGTATCGATGTACAACGTGCTAAGGCTGATGGTAAGGGGTATACTTTCCCGGGCAGGGACATTAAAATGCTTTGGGATAAGCAAAATATGCGCGTAACCAATTTTGATGAAGTAAACCAGTTTGTAAAACGCGAATACCGCAAAGGCTGGAGTCTTGGGGTATAACCTGAAATAATGAGTTTAAAACAGAACAATATAAAAGTATTGGTGGTAGGCTGTGGCAATATGGGGGCATCCCATGCCGTGGCTTATCACATTTTAGATGGCTTCGAAATCTGTGGATTGGTTTCTACCGGTAACAGTAAAAACGTACTGAACGAAAAACTAGGTGGAGGTTATCCGCTGTTCAGCGATTTTTACGAAGCCCTGGCTGCTACCCAACCCGATGCCGTATGCATTTCAACATACCCCGATACGCACGAAGCCTATGCTGTAAAATCTTTTGAGAGCGGTTGCCATGTGTTTATCGAAAAACCATTGGCCGATACCGTTGAAGGCGCCCAACGCGTTGCCGAAGCCGCTAAAAAGGCAGGTAAAAAGCTTTTGGTAGGTTATATTTTGCGTTACCATCCTTCCTGGGAAAAGTTTATCGAACTATCTAAAGATATGGGGAAACCACTGGTGATGCGGATGAATCTGAACCAGCAAAGCCATGGCCCTAAATGGACAGTACACCGCAACCTGATGAAAAGCCTGAGCCCCATTGTAGATTGTGCCGTGCATTATATTGATGTGATGTGCCAGATGACAGGATCGAAACCGGTACAAGTGAGTGCCATTGGTGCGCGCTTAACGGATGAAGTGCCTGAATGGAATTACAATTATGGGCAGTTACAGATCCGTTTCGAAGATGGCTCGGTAGGTTGGTACGAAGCTGGCTGGGGGCCGATGGTGAGTGACAACGCCTTTTTTATTAAAGATGTTTTCGGCCCAAAAGGTGCGGTATCTATCGTAGCTAAAGCTGCGGGTGCTGCAGGCAATTCAGATAATATTGATGCCCACACCAAAACCGAATCGATAAAAGTGCATCATGCTACTTTAAACGAAGCGGATGAATTTGCAAAAGCAGATGAATGGATCGACCTCAGCGATGAACCCAACCACCAGGAACTCTGCAACCGCGAACAGCGCTTCTTCTTAAAAGCCATACTGGAAGATATTGATCTAACCCGGCCAACAGAAGACGCCGTTAACAGCCTGAAAATTGCCTTCGCCTGCGATGAATCGGTTAAAACCGGAGAAATGGTGAGGTTGTAAATAAGTTAACCGTCATTGCGAGAAGGCTTTTTTCAGCCGGCGAAGCAATCTTACAACGATCGCTAGTCGCGTACGCATTAAGATTGCTTCGTCGTTCCTCCTCGCAATGACGATACTAACAAAAATTAAGCATCCGGAATATTAGGCTCTACCAGCTTAGTCAGTTTTTCTAAAGATTCCTGCCAGCCCAGGTAACACATCTCAGCAGGGATCATTTCCGGAATACCTTCCTGCAATACTTTCAAATCGGTACCCGCCATTGTTTTTTCCAACCAGATCGAAGTAGTCATTACGCCCGGTAAATTTGGATCGTCGAACTTATCTGTATATTTTAAAAATGCATTGGGTTTAACCTCCAGGTATTCGCCGCCAAAAGAGTGACCATTACCGGTAGTGAAATTATGAAACGACATTTTAAAACTGCCACCTTCCTTTACGTCCATATGGTGTACAGTACAAAGAAAACCGTATGGTGGTAACCACGATGCAATGGCTAATGCTTCGGTAAAGGCTTTGTAAACTTTTTCAGGCGATGCTTTAATCACCCTGTGCAATGAAACTTTATTGGTTGACATAACATTATTTTTTTGTTTTCTACTCATCTGGCTTTTCGGTTCGCCCGTTTTTTGTAATGGTTGCTGCTCCACCGCCCATGTTGCCCGGGCTATAACAAAGGTGGGATGAAAAACTGGTTTTAAGCGTGGTAGTATGCGACAATTTTATGGGTAATTTAAGACCGGTTTTACTGCGATGTCAGAAATAGAATTGTCATCCTGAGCCTGTCGAAGGACCTGCCCAAACAATTCTTAATGGTTCTTTTGCTATATTGAGATTGCCAGTCAAGCTGGCAATGACGATTAGTAAAAGGGGAATTGCAATAGATGGCCTGTACCTTGGCAAAGCTAGACAGCCTGACCCCTGCAATAACAACCATTGCTACCAACTTGCAGGCAGCTAAAGTATAGTATGCTTTAGCTTTTACCCAAAAACCGCCTTTACGCTACTTTTTAGGTAACAAAAGGGTAACGCCAGGGTAACCAGGAGGTAACCAAAAGGTAAAGAATAGGTAACCAAAAGGTAGAGAAAAGGTAACCAAAGGGTAAGGAAGGGGTTAACTTGGTACCAAGAAAGGGTAAAGAACAGGTAAAGGAAGGGTAAAGAAAAATCGGGTTATTTTGGCTGATTTTTGGATAAATCACCTGATTGATTATTGGATGTTCGAATAATTAGGCGTTAAAAATGGTTAAATATTAAGACGAGAGGAGATCGTATTATAAATAAATTATCAGCTCTAAACGGATCGTCATTGCGAGAAGGCTTTTTCAGCCGCCGAAGCAATCTTTACAGTAAGAATCGCTAGCATGAAAGATTGCTTCGTCGTTCCTCCTCGCAATGACGATCTATCTATAGAAAACTGCATTAATACATTCGCATTACTCACCCATGTAAAAAATCAAACTGCCACCATTAATCAGTTGCTGATGGGTAATTTCATTTTTACTCAACTGCTTTCCGTTTAATGTAATCCGTGTTATATAATTAGCATTTTTGGTTTCCCTCTGTGTTTTAATCAACAATGTTTTACCGTTTTTAAAAGTAATGCTGCTTTGGCTAAACAACGGACTGGTAGTCTGGTAAACGCCTGAAACTGGATCGACGGGGTAGAAGCCCAGCGCTGCAAATACATACCAGGCCGACATCTGGCCGGCATCATCATTGCCGCTCAAACCTCCGGGGCCATCGCTATATTCCTCTTCCAGAATACGGCTAACCTGTTGCTGTGTTTTGCGCGGCGATGCCGTGTAATTGTATAAAAACGGAATCTGATGCCCGGGCTCATTGCCATGCCAGTATTCTTTTTTAGCAAATAAGGAATCCAGCTCATTTTCGAGGTTTTTTGCTCCACCCATCAGTTTAATCAATCCGGGTATATCCTGTGGCACATAAAAAGTATATTGTCGTGGCGTACCTTCTGTAATGTAGGGCTCACGGTGGTCGGCATGGAAGGGGCTATACCAGCTGCCATTTTCAAACCTACCCCTGACCATTCCAATCTGCTGATCGAAAACATTTTTATAATTCGAAGCCCTTTCCATCAGCTTTTTATAGTCTTCCTTTTTACCCAGATCTTTTGCTACAGTGGCCAAAGCATAATCATCATAAGCATACTCTAGCGTACGGCTTACCTGCTCTTTGGTATGGAAAGCATTAACAACAGCATCCTCCATGGGAATATAACCATATTTGAGGTAGCTATTAATGGCACGGCGGCCCTTGCCCTGAAGGTAAGTGGCCGAATCAGGCATTTGAAATGCATTTTGCCGCATCAGGCGATAGGCTTCATTCACATCGAAACCGCGAATGCCCTTGTTATAGGCCGAGGCGAGAAAAGCAGTGGCGTGGTCGCCAATCATGGCTGCGGTATAACTGTTCCAGCAGGGAAATATGGGCAGCCAGCCTCCTTGCTGTCCCTTTAATACCAAAGCATTTGCAAAATCGCCAACCAGACCGGGGTTTAACAATTCCATTAAGGGCAATTGTGCACGGTAAATATCCCACATGGAGAAATCATCATAATAATTACCTTTTTGCATAACTTTTCTGGTATAATTACTCGCAAATGCCGGATATCCACCGTCTACATCGTTAAATAAACGCGGATGTTGCTGCGCATGGTAAAGTGCGGTGTAGAAAATCCGCTTATTTTTTTCAGCCGGATCATTAATCTTAATCTGTCCAAGTGATTGTTCCCAAACCTGGCTTGTTTTGGCCACAACTGTTTCGAAACTGGCAGCATTAATTTCTTTTTCGAGGTTAAGCTTTGCTGCGGCTATACTGGTAAAAGAAGTGCCTGCGTAAATGCTGATGGTTTCGCCTTTTTGCATTTTAAAACCGAGGTAGGCACCCAGGTCTTTCTGGTTTTCGATGCTTTGGTTTGCAGATACCCGGCTCTCGCTGAACACGCCACTGATGGAGAAATTCTTTTTAATGCGGATAAAGAAATAACCACTAAAACCGGCAGGCTGGCCCCAGCCCTGGTAAATGCGATGAACAGGGTTGTAACCTGAAATTTCACCCTTTTGGCGGTCAATTTTAATATAGCCTTTAGCCTGATCGCTGTTTGGGGTAATTAAAAGGTAAACACTATCTGCTTTTTGCGCGGTAATTTTAATCAGGCCACAACGCAGCGTTGCGGTGGCTTCGGTTAGTAGGTTGTATTCCGGTAAATTGGTTTTGTAATAGGCGGGAGTAGCAATTTCGCCCTCATGGGTATAACTGGTAGCGTAATCGGTTGCACGGGTTTTAAGCTTACCCGAAATGGGCATAATGGTAAAACTGCCGTAATCCTGGGTGCACGAACCGCTAATCCAATGGCTGGCCCTGATGCCGTAAAACTGCTTATTGTTGTAATAATAAGGGGCAAGGCATTTTTTTTCCGAAAGCTGGGTTTGAGGAGTCCATTGTGTCATGCTAAAAGGTGGGGCAACGGCAGGAATGGTATTGGCCAGCTGTTCACTTTTAGCTTCTACATGCTGACTGGCCAGTGTGGTACTGGTCGAGGTACCTGAAAAGGGTTGTACATAGCGGATCAGCGATTGCTGGGCAAATACCGAGCTGCTGCTACCTATCAAAAGAGATAAGCAGGTATAAAAAAGTACTGATTTAAGATTATGGCGCAACTGGAAAAATGACTTCAGGATTTTCATAACGGTAAAGATAAATTATGGCAGCGTTTTTACCGCCTCCTTAATATTAGCCGGTTGTTTGGTGTTTTTAATAGTTGTATGATCTGTTTTTTTCAAAATGATGGTATGGGGATTTTCCGATTGCGCTATTTCAAGCCCGTCTATGTTGAGGGTACTCACCTCATCAAAAACAAAGGCAGGTCTGAAGTCGGTAGCTTTGTAATTCAGCTTAATGTTTTTAAATGAAATGCCCTTAGCATGGCGTACATAAAAGCCCCAGGCCGGCAATTCGCCAAACATACTAAACTCGGGATAACCTGCTTCGTTTTCGGTTACCTGATCCAGCTGCTCAAGCGGAATGTGGGCGATAGATTTGGACGCACCGCCACCATAGGTAATTTCGATATTTTCGAGGCTTACATTTTCAATAAAATGGCCGGGTATGCCGGCAATAACTGCTGGCAATAAATTATGCGGTGCTGTTTTCGGAAGCGGCCCTTCGAAGGGGTAGCCGGCATCTGGTTTGGCATTTGGAATATCGGCTTTCAGATTCGCAATGCGGATGTTCTTTACTGAGCTGTATTGCGCATCTTTATTGCGGTGACCAAGGCGGATAAAAACCGCGTTTCCCGTATACTTTGCTGTAACCCCTGCAATATCTACATCCTCAATAAAGCCCCCGTCTACAGCTTCGAGGGCAATAGCAGAGCGGTAAGTATTGTAAACAGTTATATTCCTCACTTTAATGTTCCTGAAGCCTCCGTAAGAACCTGTACCGATTTTAAAACCACTGGCACTTGAGCGAATGGTACAATTGGCTACGCTAATATTTTCACAAATGCCTGGCTGTCCTTCCGATTTCAGGCAAATGCCATCGTCAGCGGCATCGATATTGCAATTGGTAATACTAACATTTTTGCTGTTTACCAGATCTATACCGTCGTTGTTCCAGTATTCGGTACTTTCTACGGTTATACTATCAATCATTATTTTATTGCATCCGGCAAAATCCTGTACCCAGCCCGCGCTGTTTTTAATGGTAAGGTTTTTTACTTTAATTTCTTCGCAATCAGTAAAAGCAATTAAACGTGGTCGGTTATATTCTGACGGACGTTTAACCATCCAGGTTTCATCCTGTAAAGTGCCATCGTGCAGCAACTGTAGTAAACTTTTAACGATTTCGCGGCCTCTGCCATTTATGGTGCCTTTACCGTTTAGGGCAATATTGCGCTGCCCATTAGCCGAAATGAGCGCGGCTGCAGCGGCTTTGCCATAATCGAGCCGGTTGGTACTGCCCAGCAATTCGGCGCCCTCATTCAGGTAAAGCTCAACACCCGATTTTAATTCAACCGGACCGGTAACAAACTGCCCGGATGGAACAATTACACGCCCGCCTGATTTGCCGGCGGCATTAATTGCACTTTGAATGGCTGTGGTATTTAGCTTTTCTAATCCGGGTTTGGCACCAAAATCAACAATGTTGAATGTTTTGGTTTGTGCATTAACCGCAAGGCCATAAAATAAACAAATAAAGGATAAGCTTAATATTTTCATGAAATCTGGATTGGGTTTACTCGTGGGTTACCCCCATGGTTTTACGGTATTTCTGATACATTTCAAGCGCAACATTCACCGGGTTCCCAATGGTTTTAGTCGGGTATTCTTTATGCTGGTTAACCCATTTCCATTCCCAATTGCTTACTTCTTCTTTAAATAAACTGGTGTTAAAATCGCTTTGCTGGTTTAACGATTGCCGGGCACGGGTAAAGAAAAGCTGCCACCTGGGCTTATAAAAATCACTTAACAAACCGCTCCATTGCCTGCAGGCATACTCGTTTAACGGACTTTTGGCGTCGCCCCAAAGGGTGATCAGGTCTTTGGCATTCATTTCATAAAGTGCTTTTTTGGCTGGAGTTTCTCCCCACTGTCTGGCTGCGCTTATCCATGGGCCCAGCATAAAATCCTTCCGGGTAGCCAGAAGGCGGTCCATATCATCAATAAGCTGTATAAACTTGCCGCTTTCAGTGTTAAAGGCGCGCAGGTCTTTTTTGTGGTAAGCCGCTACAATTTTTCTTTGTACAGGTAAAGCATAGTTAGCCATTACCTGCCTGGTTACATCAACCAGATCGTACTGAAAACCATCGCTGTTTTTGCACAGCGGCGCTGCTCTAACCAATTCATCCCAACCTGGCAGCAGATCTTTTTCACGATAGTTTAAGGTAGTTTTGGCCCAGCGGGTTAACGAATCGAAAGTAGGGCGTGCCTGAATAATCGATTCGGCACCATCCCTGATGTATTTGTCGGCAGGTACAGTATAAACGGTTTTTCGTAATATTTCCCAGCCTTTCAGCGCATTTGCATTGCTTTTTCCGTAGCGGTTGCGCACAAATGCCGGTAGCCAGCTATTCAGGTCAATAGGTTTGGTCTGCCAAGCGTGGCTCATCATCAATTCGTACAGTACCGGGTTTTGTTCTATGCCTTCCATGCTCAGGCCTATGCCTTTCATTTTGCCGCTTTGTGGGTTGTTCAGGGCCTCCGCTGGTGCGGTAGCAACCACATCCATCCGCCCGAACAGGTTAGTATTTCCTCCAAAATTGTGAAGCATATTCCAGATCCAGGGTTTGCCGTAAAAACCTTGTGTCCGTTTCCAAACCGGTTCAATTTCGGTAGCCAGATCGAGTAAAATCATCTTGTCGTTGGGTACTGCATTGAGCAAGGCTTCGGTTTGGGCCTCTTTCCAGAATTTGCGGTCGCTGTAAAAAAGCCAACCCTGCATTACCCAAATGGCCTTCGGGTCGGCAGCCGACATGCCATCGTATATCCGGGCGCTGAGATTGCCCAAATAGGCCGGATCGGCAGAAGGCGGTTCATTTTCGTTAAAGGTATCGGCCGAGTAAAGGTGATCGGTGCCTAATAATTGGGTTTGTTTCTGCAGAAATTGCTTTCCAATCTGCGCAAACATAGGATCTTCCGAATCGAGAATATAGGTATCTGAAAAGCCATTGGTCCAGTTGGTGGCTTTGAGCTTTGCCTGGGGGAATTTATTTTTAAAGGCTGCGGGTACGTGGCCGGTAAAGGCCGGCAATACGGGTTTCATACCCAATGCGCGTTGGCGGGCCAAAATTTTCTTTTGCAGTTCGAAGTGGCTTTTCATCCAGGCAAGCGGGAGCGGACCTCCCCAACCATCGATGTTACCCATCCAAAACCATGAAAAATAGGCTGGCCCGGTAAAGAAACCTTTAAGTTCCTCATCCGAAAAGCCCATTTCTTTATAAACAAGATACCAGGTATATTCCTCGCCGGTAATGGCAAGGGGCATGTTAATGCCATGGAGGGCCATCCAATCTATTTCTTTTTCCCAACGCGGCCAGTCCCACCAGCTCATGCTGTAATTAAAGGTGCAATAGTTTAAATAATAACGATAATCGTAAGGACTTTCTTTCCTTACTTTTCCTTTTACTGCAGGAAGTGTAGCTGGTAGGGTTAAGTTGGTGCCATTCCAGGTAATCTGGCAATGCGCATATTCGGTTAAATAGTAATAAAATGCCGAAGCCAGGGCAACGCCACTGCTTCCGCTTAAAATAATTTGTTTATTCCGGCTCTCCAGTTCAAAAACATCTTTGCCGTTCACAGCCGGAATGCTTTTAGTAATGAAAGACTGGTGCCTTTTGGGTAAAACGCGTTCAATAAGTTGGTTGGAGGCGGCCAGATAAGGTTGAGACCACAGGTTGGTCGTCAGCAGCATGAACAGTACAGCCGGGAACAGTATTTTTATTTTCATATCAAATTTTTAGGAACCACTTTTTATCGAAGAGGAACTTTAAGCCAAACAATTGTATGAGGAGTACGCCAGTCCATAAACCGGCCTGTTGCCATGCAGTTGGTATGGCATTAATAATCCCACCAAAGAGGAAGGATGAAGTGGATTCGAAATTAAACAGGCCATGTGCACAAACATAAATTAATATCGAATTGGTACCTATCCAAACCATGGGCATGCACCATTTTTGGTAATTGCGCACATCGATCAGGTAATAAAAAAGTGCAAACAGTAAAATACTCCATCCGCCTGCAAAGAGTACGAAAGTGCTGGTCCACATGATTTTATTGATTGGGAAAAAGAAACTGCCGGCTAGCGCGATTAACAGCAGTACAATTCCTGAAAGGATTAGATACCCTACTTTTTTGGTTGGATTAGGGCATAACGTTTTATCCTGCATAAATTTTCCGGTAAATATGCCCAGTAAGGCCGAGCAAACAGCCGGAATTGTACTCAGCAAGCCTTCAGGATCGTAAATGGTGCGGTGCAGTTTTCCGGGAAGCAATAAGCGATCCAGATAGGCCGAAAGGTTGCCTTCGGGTGTAAATACTCCGCTGCCAAAACCGGGAACGGGTACATATTTCATCAGCAGGAAATATCCGGCTAGAATAGATATAAACCAGATAATTTGTTTTTTAAGAGAGGTGTTGAGGTAAATTAATGCGGCGAAAAAAGTGGCAAGGCCAATACGCCCCAGTACGCTGGCAAAACGGATATGCTCATAACCTTTCCATTGCAACATGCCGTTAACCACCGCGCCAAGTAAAATTAAAATCAGTGTTCTTTTAATCAGTGCGTAATAAATTTTACCTGTTGAAGCATTTCCGGTTTCTTTTTCGGTAAAATACTTTTGATAGGAAAAGGGCATTGATACCCCTGAAATGAAGATAAATAGTGGGAAAATGAGGTCGTAAAAGGTAAAGCCATTCCAGGGCGAATGGTGGAGCTGGTTACTGATGCCTACCAATATCCTTTCGAAGAGGGAAAGGTTAGGGTTGGTGGCGATAGTCCAGTTGTGCGGATCCTGTATCAGTGCATGATCCTCCTTAATGCCATTGGCCAGCCCATGAAAAATACCTTCGCCGCTTACAATCCAGAACATATCAAAGCCACGTAAGGCATCGAGCGAAAGCAGCCGTTTAGGTTTATCTGCTGGTCTTGCTGTAACAGGAGGCATGGTACTGCTTGGTTGATCCATTATTAAGGTGATGTTTTATTTTGGGTGGTTTTAATCGGGCTTGTACAAATATGATGAGTTTATGTACACGTAAGATACGGATATTGTGCCAGCCGGATGCTAATTAAGCAAATCCCCCCTCCAAAGTGGAGAGGGGAATAAAATTCTAATAACTTTTAAACTAAAGGTCGGTTTTAATAACCTGTGTTTTGTACCAATGTATTGTTGGTAGCTATTGCTGTACTTGGAATCGGGAATATACGGCGATAGGTATCGGTATTGGTATTGGTTTTCGATAAACCATAAGCGTTTTCGAATTTCCCAAACCTGATCATATCGTTACGGTGCCAGGTTTCCCAGGCAAACTCTTTCGAACGTTCGTTATACAAAATATCTAAAGTTAAGGCGCCGAGCGGGGCAGATGTGGTACGGTTACTTCTTACGCTGTTAACCAAACCTAAAGCAGTTGCACCAAGGGTTGGCGTGCCACCTCTGAATATGGCTTCGGCTTTCATTAATATAATATCCGAGTAACGGAACAAAGGCATATCGTTGTTTTGGTTGCGGTTGGTTGGATTGGTGTAATCGGCTAAAAATTTAATGTTTCGGTAACCGGTATTCCAGGCAATTTCATCTTTTCCTAAATCATATGAATTGGCGCCTAAACGGGAGCTGCTTAAAGGCGTTAAATTTAGCTGATAAACATAGGTTGCAGCCGGCGAACCACCTGTGTAAAACTGATCGTAGCCTAAATTGGTGGTGCTCACCATAATCGGACTGCCATCCTGCCAGTATTGCGGGCCGGTAAGCCATTGTTTGTTTCTAATGTCGTTAGCATCGTTAAAATTGGCATAAAACTCAGTTGTGGTCATTCTTGGTCCGCTGGGCTTATTGTTGGCGAGGCCACTACCGCTGCTTTGGTTCATTACCGGGTTGGTAAACGAGCCTGGGGTTGAGCCCGAATACAGATAGCGGATGCCCAGGTTACGATTCAGGTCGTAGCGGGCCAAAAACATGTTACCCGAAGTTGTTGCGGCATCAAAAGGAATGGCAAAAATAAACTCTTTTTGCGATGGCCCGTTGGTGGGGTAAAACATCTGCAGGTAGGTAGACATGGGTTCGATGGCATATAAACCCGAGCTGATCATTTGGTCGCAGGCCGCTATACAATCATCGTAACGCGCTGTACCAGTATAAACCGCTGCATTCAAGTACATTTTGGCCAGAATAGAATAAGCCAGGTATTTGGTAGGTAAACCATAAGTTGCTACGCCGGTAGTTGATTTGAGGTAAGGGATAGCTGCTTTTAATTCACTTTCTACATAGGTAAAAACCTGTGCCCTTGGCGAGTTTGTTTTCAATTGGGTAGCACCATAAAGGGTATCTAAAGGTACATTGCCGTATAAATCCATCATCATAAAATACGCCATGGCCCGCATAGTTTTCAACTCTGCAAGGTTGGTGCTTTTTGCTGAACCAGCAGGCGCCGATTGGTTGATAATAGAAATGGTTTGGTTGGCGGTACCAATTATATTGGTCAGATAAGACCATCCTGCAGCCACCCAGGCGTTATCTTTGGTCCAGGTGTGTCGGTGCAATTCCAGATATTTGTTGCCGTCAATCCAATCAGAAGCAAAGATGGGTAATACCGATTCATCGGTAGAGCTGCTTTGCAAAAAGAAATAGGTTGTGGCATAATCGCTTCTTAAATTAATATATACCGGACCTGATGCCGAAGTTAACTGTGCTGCAGTTTGCGGATAAGACTCAGGGGTAAGTTCAGATGTAATGGGTACCTCCAGTTTTTGGCACGAGCTGAATATCAATGCCCCGCTTAGTGCACACAATATTCCAAATAATATCTTTTTCATGTTTTTAAAATTTATTCGTTTTAAAATGATGCGTTAAGGCCTAATAAAAAAGTACGGGTTCTGGGGTAGAAGTTATTGTAATCTACACCCGGAGCAACACCGCCCTGGTTAATTTCCGGATCGATACCTTTGTAACCGGTAATGGTAAACAAGTTGTTGGTTGATACATAAACCCTGATGTTGCTTACGCTCTTAATCGGGTTGCGGAAATTATAACCCAGGGTTGCATTATCCAGCCGCACGTAAGAACCGTTTTCAATATAGCGGTCAGAGTAGAATGAATTTCTCGTATCGGTAATTTTATCGTCGGCTGCGCTGTTTAAGATGTTATTTACTGTAGCTCCTGCTGTATAAGATAAATCGGCCCTTGTGGCGTTAAAGATTTTGTTGCCGAAAGTACCCCTGATAAATACATTCAACTCCAGCTCTTTGTATTTAAAGGTGTTGCTCCAGCCCATTAACACTTTGGGTTGTGCACTGCCCAGGTAAAAATAATCGGTACCAATGCTTGGTGTAGTGGTGGTAGAACCATCGCGTTTATAAAATAACGAGTTTCCGCTGGCATCTTTACCTGCATATTTTAGCGAGAAGAATTGTCCAAGTGGGTAGCCTACTTTTAAAATTTGTAAAGTGGCATTAGTTTGTCCGGGGCCTTCAGGATCGGAGTAACGGACAGAATCGCCGCTTGAGTATGGGCCTTTTAAACTGGTAATTTTGTTTTTGTTATAAGCTGCATTAATGGTGCTCGACCAGCTGAAGTTTTTGCCAGTTACCGGCGATGCACTTAAGCTTACCTCAATACCTTTGTTGTTAATGCTACCACCGTTTGCCCATATTGCTCCACCCGGAACAAGGGATGCTGAAACATTGTATTTGAAAAGCATATCGGTGGTGTTTTTATCGTAAACATCTACACTACCGGTAATTTTGTTATTCAGGAAGCCGAAATCAACACCAATGTTTTTGGTTGCTGTTCTTTCCCATTTCAAATCAGGGTTCGAACCCTGAATCGGTGCATAAGCTGCTGCCTGTACACCATTGTTGTAATAGGTGCCGCTAATGCCATAAATTAACTGACCGGTATAGGCACCAATACCAGAAGAGTTTCCGGTAACACCATAACTGGCACGGATTTTTAAATCACTGATAACCGATTGACCTTTCATAAATTCCTCTTCGCTTACCCTCCAGGCTAAACCAATTGAAGGAAAATATCCCCACTGGTTGTTTTTACCAAATACTGAGCTTCCATCACGTCTGATTGATCCCTGAAGCAGATATTTGTTTTTGTAATTGTAGTTTAACCTGAAAAAGTCTGATATCATTAATATCCGGCCATAGGTAAGGTCGTTACCTAAATTAATGCGGTACGAAGAAATGGCGTAAGGATTTCCTAACGAGAGGTTAGAAAAACCGATGTAATCGCTTGGGAAATTGGTGCTTGAGGTCTGGAAACCATCTCCATAAACATTATCCTGGTAGGTATAACCCAATACTGCATTAATGCTGTGGTCGCCAATTTTCTTATCCCAGGTTAAAAATGTTTCGAGGGTTTTGGTTGTATTTTCGTAGTTGCTGCGCAAAGCCGAACCATTGGTGCCAAATAAACCACCAATCAAAGTGTGGGCAATGCCAATACCCGGATCAGGATTGTTGTAAAAGTTAGATGTTGGGTATTTACCAAAATAGCTGCTGTAAAACTCGCCGTGGTTGGCAGTGGTTTTCTGGTAAGACAGGTTAAGGTTGTAGGTAAAACCAAAAGGTAATTTCACTTCGGTGTTAAAACCGCCTAAAAGTACATTGTATTTGGTTTCGTCCTGTGCATTATCTGAGATGGCAATCGGGTTAAAATAGCCTGAGTTGTTCAGGTTTTCGAAATAGCTGCCATCGGCATTGTAAATCGGCGAAATGGGTAAACGTTTAGCAGCCTGGAGCAAAACAATGTTTTGTAAAGGCTCGTTTATTGATTTGCTGCTCGAGTTAGAAAGGTTCAGGCTAAACTTTACTTTATCGTTAAAGGCATATTGATCGACATTTAAACGGCCAATAATGCGGTTGAGTGAACTTTTAGATAAAATACCTTCTTTGTCAAAATAGTTAAGACTGGCGCTGTAATTACTGTGATCGGAACCACCGCTAAAAGAAAGGTTATGGTTTTGCGAAAAAGCAGTAGAACGCTCAATCGATTTCATCCAGTCGGTATTGGCGCCCAGATCGTCGTTTGGCGAGAAAGCCACTTTGTTGGCTGTAACGTAAGCCCTTAACTGATCGGCATTCATCAAATCGAGCTGACTGCTTATTTTTTCTGCAGCAGCATAACCGCTGTAAGCCAGCTGTGGTGCTCCTTTTTTGCCGCGTTTGGTGGTAACCATAATTACACCACTGGCTGCGCGGTTACCATAAATGGCTGTTGCTGCGGCATCTTTTAATACATCGATGGATGCAATATCTGATGGTGCTATAGCCGCGATATCTGCTCCTGGGATTCCATCAATTACATAATAGGGTGCTCCCGGGCTATTTACTGTAGATGCACCGCGCAAAATTACCGCAGCAGGTTTATTCGGGTCGCCACTGGCACTGATATTCATACCTGCAACTTTACCCTGTAGCAACTGGCCAACATCGGCTATTGCACCTTTGTTCAGTTCTTCGGGTTTTACCGAAGTAATGGCACTCGATAAGGTTTTTCGGGTACTTTTACCATAACCTACCACCACTACATCGGTAAGCGATGCGGTAGCCTCGTTTATGGTTACTTTGTAGCTGGAACCTGTACCTATGGTTAATTCTTTAGGCTCGTAACCCATAAAGGTAAAAACAAGTTTGTCGCCCGTTTTAGCGGTAATACTAAATGCGCCCTTGTCGCCGGTAACAGTTACCTTGTTGGTTCCTTTTACCGAAACAGAGGCCCCAATTATAGGCATATTGGCGTTATCCAATAAATTACCGGTAATTTTTCGTTCAGTTTGCGCAAAGGCAACATTGAACGATTGGCTGATCAACAGAAAGAGCAAAATAATGCAGCCATAATTTAAGCTTTTGAATTTTGATTTCATGATTCGTGTAGCATTAGGTTCATAATTTGGTTTGTTAGTTTGGTATATTAATATTTGGTTTTTAAAACTTAATGCTGGCAGGCAGATACTTGGCCACAAGTGCCTCGTAGTAAGGTTTTAATTCGGCCCAGCTTTTTTGGTTGGGATTTTTCGAGTACAGGTCGTAGGGGTTAAAAAGCCTTACCCATTTAAACATTTCGTGATCTTTCTCGTTCATTAAATGATCATAAGCATTTTCGCGGTGCTGCGAATAAAAAGAGTGGTACCTGAGCATGTACAAACCCGGTTCAGGGATGTAGGGCTTCATCATGTGGTACACATACTCATCGTGGCCCCACGACATGTGAACGTTATCCAAGCCGCAGTTTTGGCTATATACGCCTAGTTTTGTTTGATAGGTAGGGTTGTTAATATCAGGGTTGAGCTGAAAGAACTCGGGGTACACAATTTTGTCAGAATAGGCACAACCTACCGGAAAAGTATCGCCCACTACAGCCCATTGTGGCTCACCATACAGACAAAGTACCTTACCCATATCATGTATCAGGCCAACCAGCACCATCCAATCGGGGTGACCATCATTGCGGATGGCTTCCGATGTTTGTAAAAGATGCTGCATCTGGTCCAGATCGGTATCCGGGTCAGAATCATCAACCAGTTTATTCAGGAAATCAAAGGCACTCCAAATGGGCATTTCTTCCTTATCAAATTTCAGGTATTCAGCCTTTTTCTGCTGAACAAAATCATAGGTCTGGTAAGTGTGGTTTAATTTGTAAAATTCCTTTACGCCATCTTTTTCCGTTTCTTCGTAGTTTCTGAATTGCTCTTCTTTTTTATCCGCGTTAATGGTTGTTGGATCGGGGTAGCGGATTAAGATATCCTCTTCCCATTGGTCGAGATTTTTCAATGGATTCTGATTGTCCTTCGAAAGTGTGTTTTCGTTACTCATAAGACTAGAAATGATTTGGTTAAATAATATGCTTTGGTTGTATAAAGTTGAGTTTTTGAAAATTTAAACTTTTATGTTTAGCCAATTTTATTTACTTAAACGATTACGTAAATTTTTACTTTTTGTTTGTTGTGTATTGATATTCAGTTGTTTAATATGTTTTGGGTAGATGCTTGCCCATTGCTCTGTTTAGGAAAATAGAAATGTTAAATAACCGTTATTGTTACGATTATTTTGTATTTTCGTATAAACGGATCGGATTTGTTGCATGCAGCAGCCAGCCCGTTATTGATAACCAAATAGTTTACCCTGTAAAAGAAATGCAGCAAGTTTAACCCAATGCATTTTAAGTTTTTCTGTTTTTGACCAGGCCTCAAAACATGCATGGCAGTTGAGTGGCTGGTGCTGCAAAAAAACAGGGCGATAAGCGGTGTGGTTATCGGTAAACCAAACAAGAACTAACAATACTTAAGGAGATTTAAAGATGTCGGGAGAGGTGAATATCAAAAGGCTTGCGCAGGAGTTGAATATTTCTATAGCCACAGTTTCTAAAGCGCTTAACGATAGCTATGAGATTAGCTTAAAAACTAAAAACCGGGTATGGACACTGGCCAAAGAACTAAACTATACCCCAAACCCGGCAGCAAGCAACCTCAGGAGCAATAAAACCAAAACCATTGCGGTAGTTATTCCTTGTGTGGCCAATAACTTTTTTTCGCTGGCCATTAAAGGAATTGAAGAAATTGCCCGGCAATACGGCTACCATGTGCTTATTTACCAAACCCACGAGGATACCGAAATGGAAATGTCGTTTACCAACAGCCTGCTTAATGGCCGGGTAGATGGAATTTTAACATCGGTATCGAGTAACGAATACAACAACGAGTATTACAAGAACCTGGTTAATAAAATTCCCCTGGTATTTTTCGATCGGGTTTACGAAGAGCTCGATACTTTTAAAGTAACTACCGATGATTACCAGATCTCGTACACCGCTACCGAACACCTGATTGAACAGGGCTGTACTAAAATTGCCTATTTGTATGGGCTCGAAAAGCTGCCTGCCGGCAGGGCCAGGTTTTTGGGCTACTGCGATGCGCTGCAGGCACATGGTTTGTTAGCGGCCGAAGACCTGGTAGTGCATTACAGCGAAGATGAAGCAAGTAACCTGCAAAATATCAAAACCCTTTTTCAGCAGCAGGCACCCGATGCGCTTTTCTCATCCATAGAAGAATTTATTATACCGGCTTACTCGGCCTGTCAGGAATTACAGTTGCAGATTCCGAAGGATGTTAAAATTCTGAGTTTTTGCAACATGAGCTCGGCCAAACTGCTTAATCCTTCGTTAACCACAATTACGCAACCCGCATTCGAAATCGGAAACGAGGCTGCCAAATGCCTGTTTAAGGTTTTAAATAAAAGAGGAATTGGCGATGATAAAGATATTGTGCTGCAATCAACATTAATAAAAAGAGCTTCGACAGGAGGGTAATTACGGTATGTTTTCAGGGTTGTAATCCGAAAACGTTTACGTAATTAAATAAAAGCAATGTGCTTTTAACGTTGGGGATTTTTTCTGAATTTTAAAAAAACCAAATATAATCATCCCTTTATGAACCACCTTTCTGTGCTCGATTGTACCGTATTTTTTATCTACTTTATTATTGTATCGGCCTATGGCTATTGGGTTTACCGCAGTAAAAAGCAAAAGCAAACCGATACCAAAGATTATTTTCTGGCCGAGGGTTCATTAACCTGGTGGGCAATCGGGGCATCTATCATTGCTTCTAATATTTCGGCAGAGCACTTTATTGGCATGTCGGGTTCGGGCTTTGCTATGGGGCTGGCCATTGCCAGTTACGAATGGATGGCTGCAGCCACACTGATTATTGTAGCGGTGTATTTTCTGCCCATTTACCTGAAAAACAAGATCTATACCATGCCGCAGTTTCTCTCAACGCGTTATAACAATACGGTAAGTACTTTAATGGCGGTTTTCTGGTTGCTGGTTTATGTATTTGTGAATTTAACTTCTATTTTCTTTCTGGGGGCTATTGCCATCGAAACCATTACCGGCATCCCTTTTAATACCTGTATTATATTTCTGGCTATTTTTTCGGCCATTATAACCCTTGGGGGGATGAAAGTAATCGGTTATACCGATGTAATTCAGGTGTGTGTGCTGGTGATTGGCGGATTGATTACCTGTTACATGGCCTTAAAACTGGTTGCCGAAAAACTCGATATGCATACCGTGCTGGGGGCCTTGCCACTTTTAAAAACCGAAGCATCTGATCATTTCCACATGATTTTTTCGAAAGGGGATAAGTTTTACAATGAGCTGCCGGGCATTGCAGTGCTGGTTGGTGGTCTTTGGATCAATAATTTAAACTACTGGGGTTGCAACCAATACATTGTACAGCGGGCCTTAGGTGCCGATTTAAAAACAGGCAGGAGCGGATTAATTTTTGCTGCTTTTCTAAAATTACTCATTCCGGTAATTGTGGTTATTCCGGGTATTGCAGCTTTTGTATTGTATCAGCGCGGCTATTTTCAAGCCGAAATGCTCGATGCAGCTGGCGTGGTTAAACCTGATCATGCCTATCCTGTATTGATGAATTTATTGCCTGCAGGCATTAAAGGATTGGCTTTTGCAGCCTTAACTGCCGCTATTGTGGCTTCTCTGGCCGGAAAATCGAATAGTATTGCCACCATATTTACGCTCGATATTTATAAAAAATACATCAAACCCGAAGCATCCGAACGCAGATTGGTTGCCGTAGGAAGATGGTCGGTGGTAGTGGCTTCGCTTATTGCCATTGTGGTAGCACCCACTTTAAGGAGTTTCGATCAGGTTTACCAGTTTATACAAGAGTATGTAGGTTTTATTTCGCCGGGAATATTTGCCATTTTCCTGCTGGGCTTTTTCTGGAAAAGAACCACCTCACGCGCCGCACTTGCTGCAGCGCTGGTAACTATACCTTTGTCCATTTTGTTTAAATTTCTGCCAACCCTGAGCAATGGCTCAATTGGTAACATCCCATTCCTTAACCGGATGTCGTGGGTTTTTGGCATCGTTATTTTACTGATGGTGGTGATTACGTTAACTGATCCGAAGAGTAAAGATAACAAGCAGGGGCTCGAGGTAGACCGCTCTATGTTTAAGGTTACCCCGGCATTTGCCGTATGTTCGGTAATTATTTGTGGTATTCTGGCGGCGCTGTACATTGTGTTCTGGTAAGCTGTTTTATTAATCAAGTCAATTCAACAATAATGAAAATTAAAGTATTCATTGTGCTTGCCCTGCTGTTTTCCGTAAGGGTAGTTGCGCAACAACAGTATAACATTATAAAATTCGGAGCCATAGGCGATGGAAAAACCAACGATGCAGTGGCTATTCAGAAGGCCATTAATGCCTGTAGTGCTGCTGGCGGCGGCCAGGTGATCGTACCTTCAGGCCACGTGTTTTTAAGCGGGCCTTTTGATTTAAAATCTTTTGTTGAACTCAGGGTAGAAGGAGGTGCTAAAATTCTGGCCAGTCCAGATGAAAGCCTGTACACCAAAAGTGCTTTCCGCGAAAATAAGGGAGAGGGTACCATTTGGATTGGCGGCGAAAAGCTCGAGCAGGTGAGTATTACCGGCACGGGGGTAATTGATGGGAATGGTATTTCTTTTATGGGCGAAGAACTGAGCGATTCTTATGTGTTGAAGCCTTTTAACATTGTAGATCCGCGCCCGCACCTGCTTACTTTAATCGACTGTAAAAAACTAAATATAGATGGGGTAACTTTTCAGAATTCTGCTTACTGGACGGTTCATCTGGTAGGCTGCAACGATGTTTCTATTTCGAATATTACCCTGTTAAATAGCATCAAAATACGAAATAGCGATGGTATTGATTTAGATCACAGTAAAAATGTACGGATCAATAACTGTTACATCGAATCGGGCGATGATTGCATCTGTCTTAAAAACCGCCGCGAATATGAAGCATATGGTGCCTGCGAAAATATTGTGATAAGCAATTGCACCATGACTTCGAGTTCCTGTGCCATTAAAATCGGGTCAGAAAATATGGATCGCATTAGCCATGTGCTCATCAACAACTGCAATATCCGCAACAGCAACCGTGGCCTGGGCATTCAGAACCGCGATGAAGGTACCGTAAGTGATGTTATTTTCTCTAATAGCTTAGTCGAATCGAGACTTTTTACTGATGTTTGGTGGGGCAAGGCAGAGCCGATTTACATTACAGCCTATCCGCGCGCTACTGCCAATAATAAAGATGCCGGCTGGCGTTTGCCTAAAGGCCAGACCAAAGGCAAGGTAGGGGCTGTTAGCAATATTTATTTCAGTAATATTCGTTGTACGGGCGAAAGTGGCGTATACGTTAGCGGCGAAAGCAAGGATAAGATTTCCAATATTTATTTTGATCAGGTAAGTGTGCTCCTCAATAAAAGTACTAAAGAAACCGGTGGGGTATACGATCGCCGGCCAAGCAATGTAGAAGGTCTGGTAAAAAGCCCTATAGCCGGATTTTATTTCGAGAATACAGGATACATCAGTTTAATAAACAGTTCAGTAACCTGGGGAACACAAAAACCTGCTTATGCGGGTAAAGCCCTCGAACAAAAGAATACAGCCGAAACCCGCGTGGTAAATTTCCATGAAAGTAAAATGGTTGAATAGTGCTGATTGTAAAGAAAAAGTGACGAAGTGGAAGCCGATTTACTTAAACGCTTTAGTAAGTCTTTAATCGAATAACTTAAACGTTTACGCAAATAAATAGCTGTATTTTGGATTTAACAACCCAAATTTTTTAACAACTTAGCCTAACAGTAGTGCCGTTTAAAGCGTTTATACTGTGTATTTATTGGTTTGAGATGAAAAAAAGTATAAACGTGTTGGTCGATTTATTTGGGCAGTCGATTATTGAACTGCCGGTTACCTACACCATTAGCACAGATGAAGCCAGACCCACCGAAGCGATGGTAATCTGCAAAATTACGCTGGCTGATGAGGATGTTCCCGGGTGGCTTTACGCCCGGAATTTCAGTTTCTTTTTCTCACAAACCGATAACGCCAATGGCTCAACACTCTCTATTTGCAGGGCTGCCGGAAAACAGAATGTATACTATGAGCAAATGCTCAACGTAGTTTCCGATTATATCTGGTTAAAGGAATTTTATCCGGAAAAGCAGGAAAGCAAAGTGGTGTGCTAAAACTGGCAGTCTTCTGGCTACCCAAATCGAAATTGATTTATGACAACTCAATATAAAAAATTAGAACAAACCTGGCGTTGGTATGGCCCTAACGATCCGGTAAGCTTACAAGATGTAAAACAGGCTGGCGCAACAGGTGTGGTTACAGCTTTGCACCATGTACCGCATGGCGAAATATGGACCGTTGCCGATATTATGGAGCGCAAATCAATTATCGAAGCTGCAGGCTTAACCTGGTCGGTAGTAGAGAGTGTTCCGGTGCACGAGGCCATTAAAACCCGCCGGGCAGATGCCGGTCAGTATATTGAAAATTATAAAGCTTCACTTCAAAACCTGGCGGCATGTGGCTTAAAAACCATCTGTTATAACTTTATGCCAGTGTTGGACTGGACGCGGACGCAGCTTGATCTTGAAATGGCAGACGGTTCGAAAGCACTCTATTTTAACTGGATAGATCTGGCCATTTTCGACCTTTATATCTTAAAAAGACCGAATGCCGAAGCTGATTATCCAGCTTCAGTTTTAAGCCGCGCAAAAGAACGTTTTAACACACTCGATCAGCAAGCGCTGGATGCACTGCGGGTGAATGTGCTAATGGGTATTCCAAACGAAAAAGAAATTGAACTCGAAACCCTTCAAAACAGTATTCAGGAATATCAGGCCATAGGTTTTGATGGCTTAAGGGCCAACCTTGTTTATTTTCTATCAGAAATTGCCGGTGTTTGCGAAGCAGAAGGTATTAAAATGACCATTCACCCTGACGATCCTCCTTATCCCATTTTAGGCTTGCCAAGAATTGCCAGCACGGCCGATGATTTTAAATTTATACTTAGCAGTGTAGATCAGCCTTTTAACGGGGTATGTTTTTGCACGGGCTCGCTGGGCGCAGGGGTAGACAACAATGTGCTCGAAATTTTCAACGTGGTAAAATCGCGTACCTACTTTGCACACCTGCGTAATGTTACCAAAGATAGCGACGGAAGTTTTTACGAAGCTGATCATTTGGGCGGCGATGTAAACATGTACGAAATCATGAAAGCATTATCAGAAGAAAATGTATTGAGAGCTACTGCCATTCCCTTCAGACCCGATCACGGTCACCAGATGCTCGATGACCTGGGCAAACAAAGCAATCCGGGTTATTCTGCCATTGGCAGGTTAAGAGGACTGGCAGAATTGCGTGGTTTGGAGTTGGGTGTAACCGGAAACTATTAACAAGCCAATCATTCATCAGCCATGCAGCATAAGGTATCGATAAAAGACATTGCAAACCATGTTGGCACTTCCATTACGGCAGTATCTTTTGTAATTAATGGTAAGGCCAAAGAAAAATACATCAGCGATAAATTAGCTGCAAAAATACGCAAGGCTATTGATGAGCTGGGCTATCAGCCCAATTTGCTGGCGCGGAGCCTGAGAACCGGAAAGTCGAACATTATTGGCTTTCTGGTTGATGACATTTCAAAACCTTTTTTCTCGGGCCTGGCCAGGGCAATAGATGAAAAGGCAGCCGTTCATGGTTATAAAATTATCTTCAGCAGTACGGGGAACGACCGTGAAAGAACAACCGAAATCCTGAATATTTACCAGGAAAGACGTGTTGATGCTTATGTTGCTGCCCTTGCCGAAGGTTTAGAAACCGAAATTGGTGGGCTTATTGGTGGTGAAACACCAGTTATACTTTTCGACCGTTACCTGCCCGGACTTGATGCCGATTATGTACTGACCGATAACTTTTGGTCGACCGCCGCTGCCACACAACACCTGATTGATAATGGCTTCGAAAATATAGCTTTTATTACTATCGATACCCGGCAGCAACAAATGCTTGATCGTTTGCGTGGATATAGCGAAGTGATCGATCGGTCGGGGAAAAAGCAGGAAGTACTGAAAATAAAATACCAGGATTCCGAACACGCCACACAACTAATTAAAGCCTTTTTACAAAAACACTCACATTTAGATGCCGTAATTTTTGCAGCGAACTACCTCACTATGGACGGCCTTAAATTATCGCGCACCGGCGATGAAGGGCTTCTTCAAAGCAAAGGGGTAGTTTCTTTTGATGATTTTGAACTGCTTGAGTTTATCAGGCCATCCATTACGGCGGTTGAACAACCCATCGAAGCCATCGCCGAAAATATTATTCAACTCCTGCTTAAAAAACTAACTGGTAGTGCTACCGCCAAAGCTGCCAAACCTGTAGTAATTAACCTGCAGGCTAAATTAAATGTAAGGCAATCGAGCAAACCCCAAAATGCTCAGCCTTAAGGCATGTAGTCCCCGCTCTTCCAGATTAAATGATATTGCTATACTATTAAGCTAATTTGTCAAAAAAAAGATTTCTCAGCAGAGATCATTACCTTTAATTGTGAGGTAATGATCCGATTGTCGTTTAATCACTGTCATCTCAAATAATTTTTAACCAAATAGAAAGATTTAGCAGCTGCGTTTAGCTTTGGGGCTGGGTTGCTGAATAATGGGGCGCACTTTGTGTATCTCCGGTTTTGCAAAGCAAGATATTCAATGGAAAATCAACCATCAGGGCGCCGTGCGTTCATTAAAAAGACTGGTTTACTGGGTATAGGAATCATGGTTGCCAGATTTCCGGTATGGGGAAGTAGTGTATTCGCTGCAGGCTATCCAAAACACAATATACCCGCAGAAAAAAATATAGATCCCAGGTGGGTTGCAGGGCTATACCAGAGGGCTACTGCTACTACCTATAAAAAAAGCAGGAATGAACTGCGCTATATCGGCATGCCCGTTGGCGGACTTCACGCCGGTACTGTATATGTTGGTGGCGACGGGCGTTTATGGCTATGGCAGATATATAATGAAACTTTTGAAGGTGCACAGGAAGGGATAGAACCCAAAATCGTGAACTGGAACGATGGTACCACGGTACGTAAAATTAGGCCAAGAGATGGATCGGCCTACATAGAACCTGCCATTGCCGATAATAAACGGATACTTGATCAGGGTTTTGCGTTAAAAACCACGGTTGCCGGTAAAACCATTATAAAAGAACTTAATGCCGATCACTGGGATGAAGTGATATTTACCGGTTCCTATCCTGTTGCCGATGTTGTTTATACGAGTAAGGATTTTCCCCTCGAAGTAAGATTGAAAGTATATTCGCCTTTTATCCCGCTTGATGCGGATAAATCGGCCTTGCCCGCTACCATCCTCCGCGTTCAGGTGCTCAATAAGGGCACCAAGGCACTGCCGGTTGATTTAATTGGCTGGATGGAAAATGGTGTAAACAAAGTGAGTGGCAAACCTGGCTCAGGGAATAAAACCAACACCGTAAGTTTTGGCGCTACATCGGTTGATATTGTTTCGGGCTTTACCACAACTGATACCAACCTGAGTAATGCCGGTGATCATGGCAGCATGTGTTTTACCTATCATGGCAACGGAGGCAAAGCCAACCCCGCACTCGATCCCTGGCCTGTTGAAACTGTCGATTTTAATCAGTCGAAAGTCCAAACAGCAAAGGTTGATGGAGACGAAAAGCTGGTTGGAGGGATCAGTGTATCGCAGATGCTGGCACCGGGAAAAAACATGAAGGTAGATTATTCAATCAGCTGGTATTTTAATAACGTAAACCCGAAGCTTAAAAAGCTGGTTAAAGATGCAGAACAAGGCTATCATTATGCCAGTCGCTTTAAGGATGCCAGGGCGGTATCGGATTTCATTAAAACTAATTTTAATGAGCTTACCAACAGTACAGAACTCTGGAGCAACACCTGGAATAGCTCAACCTTACCGCATTGGTTTTTAGAACGTACTTTTCTCAACATCGGAACATTGGCTACGGCCAATACCTACCGTTTTGCCAGTGGACGTTTTTGGAGCTGGGAAGGCGTAGGTGCCTGTGCCGGAACCTGTACACATGTTTGGCAATATGCCCATGCCATGGCCAGGATTTTCCCCTCACTCGAACGCGACCTGCGCGAAAGGGTAGACCTTGGCATTGGTTTCGTTAAAGATACCGGCGCCATTATTTTCAGGGGAGAGAATGAAACCAGGCCTGCTATTGACGGACAGGCGGGTACAATTTTACGTTTCTACCGCGAACACCAGATGAACCCCGATGATGCCTTTTTACAAACAAACTGGGCAAAAATAAAACTGGCCGTACAGTTTATGCTGGCGCAGGATAAAAACGGCGACGGCATGACCGATACGCCCATGGAAAATACCCTGGATGCGGTGTGGGAAGGAGAAATTGCCTGGATAGTTGGTTTATGTATCGCGGCTGCAAGCGCTGCCCAGGCCATGGCTACAGAAGTTGGCGATACCGGCTTTGCCGCGCTATGCAAAGCCTATGTAGAAAAGGGCCGCAATAATATGGAACGCGAATTGTTTAACGGCGAATACTTTATCCACCGGCCTGACGCTGTTCAGGGAAGAAAAAAACTGGGTTCTTACAATACCTGCCACATTGATCAGGTGTATGGGCAAAGCTGGGCCTTTCAGGTAGGGCTGCCACGCGTGCTCGATGAAAAGAAGACGCGCAGTGCACTCCGTGCGCTCTGGAAATATAACTTTACCATGGATGTTGGCCCCTATATTAAAACGCATATCGGTGGCCGGCCATATGCGTTGAGCGGAGAGGGTGGTATGGTAATGAATACCAATCCGCACAATGAAGAAGCGCCGTTTGGCGAAGATGTAAGCTGGCAGCTTGGTTATTTTCATGAATGTATGAGCGGATTTGAGCATCAGGTGGCTGCCCACATGATGGCTGAAGGCATGCATGAAGAAAGCCTGATCCTCACCAACCGGATTCATGACCGCTACCATGCTGCCAAACGAAACCCTTACAACGAGATTGAGTGCAGCGACCATTACGCCCGTGCCATGGCCAGTTACGGTACTTATCTCAGCGCTTGTGGTTTCAGTTACCATGGGCCCAAAGGGATAATTGGTTTTGGCCCTAAGTGGAACAAAGATAATTTTGCTGCTGCCTTTACAGCTGCCGAAGGATGGGGGAGTTATAGACAGAAATTGCAGGGAGCAGCTCAGGTGCATCAGCTCCAGCTCAAATATGGCACATTAAGGTTAAATGAAATCCGGTTAGAAAAAATCGCAAAGCTCGATCCAAAGCGCGTTAAAGTTAACCTGATGGGGAAAAATATTAATGCGGTTATAGCTGGTAAAGGTGCGCAGCTCAATATTATGTTGGCTCAGGAAATAACCATTCAAAAAGATCAGACACTCGAAATTTCAATTAGTTAAGAACAGTATGAATAAGCTAAAAAAAATAAAACAGTCAGGATTGATGGGCTTGCTGGTCTGTGTCATCTGGCTTGCTGCATGTACAAGTAAAACCGACACAAATAAAAACGAACAAACAGCTGACTGGAAGACTGAATTTAGAAAGAAACTACCTCTCCTTGGCCATCGCAACTGGATTCTGGTGGTAGATAAGGCTTTTCCCTTGCAGCAATCGGCAGGTATGGAATATATTTATGCCCCCGAAGGTATGGAGGCGGTGTTGCGCGAGGTGATCCTAGGGATCAAAGCTTCGGATCATATAAAGCCCATTATTTACCGTGACAGGGAACTCGAATTTGTTAAACGGCTCGTAGGCGCTAAAGCTGATCAGTTAATTCAATCCACTCAGGCCATATTAAAAGGAACTGCCGTTAATACCATGTTGCACGATTCTGTTTTTAAGCAACTTGATCGCGAAGCCGGACTTTTTAAGGTGCTGGTAATCAAAACCAACGAAACTGTACCTTACAGCTCAACCTTTATCAAATTAGATTGTGGTTACTGGGATGCTGCTAAAGAGGCAGCAATGCGTAAAGAAATGACCGGGCATTAATTTGCCAAATCAATACATATTAAGCCCGGATTGATAGATGTTAAAATCTATTAATCTGTGGCTTTGAGTAACACACGAAATGCTGTAAACATTTTAATTGAAATCGCATTTGGCTTTAAGCCTCAGGAGCTTTATTTTTATAAAACGATGAGGAAGAAAAAAGCTGCAAAATTAAAGGAAGAAGAATTTTGGACTAACTTCTTTTATTTCAATATTCCCGACCACATTAACGAAGTCCCCAGCCGCCTCGAACGGGCCAATTTTCGGCGCTACAATGTAGATGATGAAGAAATTGGATGGATGATTGAATATGTACGTAGCATTTACCAGCTGGATTTGGATGAAACCGAAATTACCAACGCAGGGATTGCCTTGCTCAGTACTTTGGATGCCGTAAATGAACTCCGGCTTAAAAACTGCCCCAATATTGATGCAGGCTGTTTGGAAGATTTACAGCAAATTAAAGACCTCGAGTTGTTGCACCTCGGTGGCACCAGCATTGGTGTTGATGACCTGATTGCAGCGCCCCTAAAATTTAAAAGTTTAAAAATCCTATTGCTGGATGATTACGAACTTGATGAAGCAAAATTACAGCAGCTTTATATTTCATTGCCTGGCGGGTGTGCGCTAAATATTAACCACCAGCTTTATCCCTTTTAAGCTCATTATTTTTTGTTTTTTTCACCACCTAAGACATGTAAGGGCATTTAAGACTTTCTGTAATTTATATGCCTTATATGGTTAACTATCACGCAATTTTTTTTCACCACCTAAGGCATGTAAGCGAACTTAAGACTATATGCATTTCTATGTCTTATATGGCTAAATTATTGTCCAATTTTTTTTCACCATTAAGAGAGGGGAAAGACATAAAACTTTATGAACTTATATGTCTTATATGGTTAATTATTATGCTAATTTTTTACCACCTAAGACATGTAAGGGCATTTAAGACTATATGAACTTATATGCCCTATATGGCTAAATTATTGTCCAATTTTTTTTCACCATTAAGAGAGGGGAAAGACATAAAACTTTATGAACTTATATGTCTTATATGGTTAATTATTATGCTGATTTTTCACCATCTAAGAAGTGTATGGGCATTTAAGACTATATGCACTTATATGTCCTATATGGCTAAATTATTGTCCAATTTTTTTCACCATTAAGAGAGGGAAGGACATAAAACTTTATGAACTTACATGTCTTATATGGTTAATTATTAAACTAAATTTTTCCATTAAAAAATTAGCCATTCATAAGTAAATAAACAGATCAGGTATCTTTTTTTGCCTGTTAATCGCATTTATAGCCGGTTTTAACCGATTTTCTACCCTTTTCCTTTCAATTTTCATCTTTTTTTAAAGACGAATATCACAGCTTTGGTTTAAGCAAACAACAAGTCGCCACAGTTAACATCGTGGCGGTTAACTAACCAAATAAGCGCATTAACAATGTAGCTTATCAACAAAACTAAATACTAATGATGATTAAAGAACAGTTACTTCCTAAGGATGGCTTTTTGCCGGTTCCTCAAAAGTGGCCATTACTCCTTTTGTGCTGCCTGCTATCGTGCGCCGTTTCATTTGCTGGTACCCCGGTACCCGCGTCAAGCGCCGCAATGGTAAAGACCAAAAGTCTGATTGTAAAAGGTACCGTAAAAGACAGTAACGGACAGCCGCTGCCGGGAGTAAGCGTGCTGGAGAAGGGAACAAAAAATGGAACAGCAACCAACGGTAATGGCGAATTTACCATTACCGTAAATGCTAAAGGTTCGGTGTTGGTTTTTTCTAATATCGGCTATATCACTAAAGAAATAGCTACAACCGGCCCAACATTAAATTTAACGCTCGAAGAGGATAAAAAAACACTAGATGATGTTGTAGTGGTAGGTTATGGTACGCAGAAAAAGGCCAACCTTACCGGTGCAGTAAGTCAGATCGATTCTAAAATGCTCGAAAACCGCCCAACAGGTAATTTGGGACAGGCGTTGCAGGGTTTGATGCCAAACTTTAACGTAAACATCTCTAACGGGAGCCCAAATACGGCACCGAGTTACAATGTGAGGGGTGGAACATCGTTCTTTAAAGATGCCAATGACGGAAACAAAATCAAGTTTTCTGCCGGTTCGCCTTTTATTTTGGTAGATGGGGTAGAAATGGATCCAAATCTGCTTAATCCCGAAGATATTGAAAGCGTAACCTTGCTGAAAGATGCAGCCTCTGCTGCCATTTATGGAGCACGTGGTGCTTTTGGGGTTTTGTTAATCAAAACCAAATCGGGTAAAAAAGGTAAATCAACAGTTAATTATTCCAATTCTTTCCAGTGGAGCGCACCAACTGCCGTTCCCGATATTTTAGATGCCTACAGCATTCAGGAAGCCATTGTAAAAGCGGCGGCGCTTGAAAATAACTCAGCGGGTAGCAGTGAACTGGTTAAACTCCAGAAAATTAAAGAATATATGGACGATCCTGAGCATCAGGAACCTTATTATTTTGAAAATCCGCAGACTAACACCAACACCATCGTTTGGCGGGGTAATGTAAACCCTTACAAAGAGGCATTGCTCGATTATTCGCCTATGCAAAAACACAACCTCTCTATTTCGGGTGCTAATGATAAGAACAGTTATTATGGTTCGTTTGGTTACCAGAACCAGGATGGTTTATACCGCATCAACACCGATGTGCTGAAACGCTACAATGCTTTACTTAATGTTTCCTCGCAGGTAAATAACTGGTTTAAAATTGATTTTAAAACCGGTTTCAATACTTCTACTTATACCGAGCCTGTTAACCCGGCAGGTAAAGGCGGCTGGTGGACAGCCATGTCGCAAGAGCCTTCGCGTAACGTAAGTATGCCGATGCTTGTACCCGCTTCATTGGGCGTAAAAGCCAAATACACAGATAATATTTTATCATTTATGGATTATGGTTCTTCGAACAAAGAAACCAATTCGAACTTAATTTTAACAGCTTCACCCACCATTACTTTAACCAAAGACTGGTCGGTTAAAGGCGATATTTCTTATTTGAACAATACTTCGGTTCAAAAAACGATTTTGCCTACTCTAGAGCGTTTAGAAACTACACGGAATGCTACCACCACGGTGCAAACCAACCCCGATTACATTTACCGCTATAACTTTAATTCGAACAAATACACGCTAAACTTATATACCGATTACAAGAAGACTTTCGGTAAGCACAATTTTACAGGGTTGCTGGGTTATAACCAGGAATGGTATGTAGACCAGTCGGTATCGGCACAGCGTAATGGTATTAATGTAAACGTACCAACCTTAGGGCAGGCACAAGGTGAAAGAACAGTAGGCGATACCGAATCGCACTGGGCAGTACAAGGGGCGTTTTACCGTTTAACTTATAATTATGCCGGTAAATACCTGTTCGAATCGAATGGCCGTTACGATGGAACTTCTAAATTCCCTTCAGCTTCGCGCTTTAAGTTTTTCCCTTCCTTCTCTGCCGGCTGGCGATTGAGCGAAGAATCTTTTGCGCAGTGGATGAAACCTGTGGTAAACGATTTTAAATTACGTGCATCATACGGTAGTTTGGGTAATCAGAACGTAAGGAACTACCTGTATATTTCTAACTATGGTACTTCTTCGCAGCTGCAATACCTGCTTAACGGGGTAAGACCAGTTGGTACAACACCTCCCAACCTGATCGATCCTAATTTAACCTGGGAAACTGCTACCACCATTGATTTTGGTTTTGATTTGGTTACCCTTAAAAACTTCGAAATCAATTTCGATTGGTACAGAAGAAGAACAACCGATATTTTAACCGATGGTTTAAAATACCCATCAGTATTAGGCGCACCCTCACCACAAGTAAATTCAGGTACTATTGATACACGTGGCTGGGAGTTGGTAATGAAGTACAGTAATACAACCGATTTTGGTTTGGGTTACGATGTTTCGGCAACCCTTGGCGATTACCAATCGAAAGTAGTAAAATTTGATAATAACCCCAACAATCTGATTAGTGATGCTACACTTTATGAAGGGCAAAAAATGGGCGAAATTTGGGGATATGAAACCTATGGGATCTTCCAGAGCCAGGCAGAAATTGCCGCTGCTCCATCACAAAGCTTAATCTCATCGGGACTTTGGTTCCCGGGCGATGTGCGTTATGCTGATGTAGACGGCGACGGCAAGATCGGTTTTGGAAATAACACTGTAGGTAACTCTGGCGATAGAAGAATTATCGGAAACAGTACGCCAAGGTACCAGTACGGTATCAATACCAACCTGCGTTACAAAAACTTCGACCTTAATTTCTTTATACAAGGTGTGGGCAAACGCGATTTATGGATTGGCAATAACCTGTATTGGGGAGCTGGTACTACCGGTACTTACGAAACCTACAACAACTCATGGACTCCTGAGCGTACCGATGCCTTTTACCCGGCTTACAAAAACGCCTCGCGTAACCGCAACGTGCAAACCCGTTACCTGGCCAATGGTGCTTACCTGCGTCTTAAAAACCTGGCATTGGGCTACAACCTGCCAAACAGATGGGTAAATAAAATCGGCTTCCAGAAAATCAGGCTAAATGCTTCGGCCTATAATCTGTTCGAGTTTAAACATCTTCCAGATACTTTCGATCCGGAACTGGTAAGCATGTCGTACCCGATTATCCGCTCTTACGCTTTTGGCGTACAGGCTATTTTTTAATTGCCAAATGTGAAAAAGATTAATTTTTAAAATTGAAGGAAATGAAAAATACAATAAAAATATACCTGGCAGGCCTTTTATGCGCAGTAAGCTTATTTGCCTGTAAGAAAGATTTTTTAGACAGGTACCCACTCGATAATATTGTTGACCAGAATTACTGGAAAAACGAAAATGATCTTAAACTATATGCCAACAGTTTGTATCCGCGCTACATTATAGGCTTCGGTACCGACTTTGCCGATGGTACCGTACAGCCCTGGGGTGTAAACGTAAATACCCTGGTGTATGGCGATGTAATTACTGATAATGCTGCGCCTTTAACCTATTCAAAAGTAGGTACCAACGAGTACAATACTTACCTTTCTGCTGCAAGCGGATCAGGTGGATGGGATTTTACCGGTATTAAGCAACTGAACTTTTTTATAGATAATTATAAAAGAGCAGAAATATCCGCCGATGTAGCTAACAAATACCTGGGTGAAGTTTACTTTTTCAAAGCCATGGATTATTTCACCAAGGTTAAACTTTTTGGAGATGTGCCCTGGTTAAGCCACGCATTGAACATTAATTCTCCCGAGCTTTACGCGCCAAGAACGCCAAGAGCGCAGGTAATGGATTCGATCATTAACATCCTCGATAAAGCCATTGCTTATCTGCCTGCAAAAGGAAGCGAAGAAACTAACCGCATCAATAAAGATATGGCGCAGTTTCTTAAATCGAGAATTGGTCTTTTTGAAGGTACTTATCGTAAATACCATACCGAACTGGGATTAGATCCGGTTAAATTCTTAAAGTATTCTACTGATGCTTCGGAAGCCTTATTGCCTAAATATACCTTAGTGCAGGGCGATAAAAACACGGTTTATAACAGCTTATTTGCTACTGAAAGTTACCGTGGCAATACCGAAGTGATTATGTGGCGCGAATATTCTGCAGCCTTAACCTATGGTGCAGCTTTTAGCCGTTACTTTGCACAGAATTTAAGGCATCAGTTTGGTGCAACACGGAGTTTGGTTGATGAGTATTTGTGCAGCGACGGGCAAACCATTTCAACCAGTCCCGTATTTCAGGGTAAAGGCTCAATCCAGGCTGAGTTGCAAAACCGCGATCCGCGTTTAACCCAAACCATCTGTAATTTTGGTACCTATGCTTTGGCCAGTACCACCATTCAGGGGGCTAACAATGCGCCCTTACCTAACTTACCAGGTTTAAGCGGTAACAAATGCCCTACAGGTTATCGCCTGGGCAAATGGTTTTACAACAGCCCAACCGATTGGGATCGTGTAACCAATGGGCAACAAGCGGCTCCTATATTCCGTTATGCCGAAATTTTGCTTAACTACGCCGAAGCCAAATATGAACTGGGCGAGGCTAGCCAGGCCGTAATTGATCAAACCATTAACAAATTGCGCGACCGCGTGGGTATGCCTCGCTTAACCATTGGCAGCGAGCCGGCCGACCCAAGACTGGATGCCATTTACCTCACTTATGCTGGTAAAACCATTGCACCCTTGTTACGCGAGATCAGAAGAGAACGCCGTGTAGAAATGGCTTTCGAAAATACCCGCTGGGACGATTTAATGCGCTGGAAAACCGGTAGGTTTATCGATGTGCCTGTAGAAGGAATTAAGTTTGTACAATCGCAGTTCCCAACCGTAGTGGTAAATAAGGATATATATTTGAGCAGCGAAGGTTATATTCTGCCTTATTTTAAAACCATTCCGGCAGGTCGTAAATTCGACGAAAGCAAAGCATACCTCTTCCCAATACCGAACGAAGATATTTTGCTGAATAACAACCTGAAGCAAAACCCGAACTGGTAAAAGCTTACCGGCTCTGATATTTACCGGTTCGTTATTCCCGCGCAGGCGGGAATCTTAAAGCATCAGATTACATGATACAATTAATCGTGGTTCCTGTTAAGTTGGGAGCCACGATTTTTTTAGTTATAGCCAAAGCTAAAACTAAAACCAATAACTTGCCTAAAATACCTCAACTGCTGTAATCCCATCCGGACGGCCTACATCAAGTTTTTGAATTACTTTCCGGCTAATCAGATCAATTACCGATACATAGTTGTTTGGCGTACAGGAAATAAACATGCGGTTGCTTGCTGCATCCATAAAAATACCAGCACCCTGGCCTACATGGTCTTTTTGTTCCAGCCGGTAACTTTTTTTATTGTAATAAAGCAGTTCGCCGGTTTTAACACTAACCACGCATACCGTTTTTTCGTCAGGTGTAATTTTTAAGCGGTGTAATCCCGCAACATGGGTATCAATTGTTTTTTTAATTTTCTGCTGGTTTAAATCAACTACCACTATCTTTCCATCCGGGCGGGCTGTCCAAAGTTCGTGCTCTTCCTTATCAATGTCGAATCCTTCAGCGCCGACTCCAACAGGAACCAGTGTTTGCCGCCACTCTGTTCTGGGTTTGGCATTGGCAGGTAAAACTCCGGTGGGGGGCAGGTAAGGTGGCAATGTTTTTTGCTCATAAATGCTCAATGTACCTGATTCTACGTTGGTGGTATAAAACCGTTTGCCGGATTTTGAAACAGATAAAAGATGTGTAAAATCCTGTCCGGTACCGAAAACCTGCTCTATCTGGTTGGTAATGGTATTGTAAACAGCCACACTTTTCGAGCCCTGTGCCGTAAACCACAATTTCCCTGGCTGGTAAACCAAACCATGCGGAATGTAAAAGGGCCGGGTATCAATCACTTTTAGGGGCTGTAAAGTTTTAAGATCGAGCACATCAATTTCATGCCCGTTATTATTCATTACCGGTACTGATACATAAGCCAGTGCGCCATCAGGTGTGGTAACCACTTCGTGCGGATCATCGCCAACGGGTATCGCCGCAATTTTATTTAAAGTAGTATAATCTAAAACGAGCATCTTTTTTTCGGCCTTAGCTAATACCAAAATATATTTTTTAGTCTGTCCGAAGGTGTATCCACAGGAGAGGGTTAACAGGAGGAGGATAATTGGTTTTAAATACTTCATCATAAATCTAGTGACTGCTAATAACGATAAAAGGTTTCAGATAGGGCTGTAAGCGATGTCATTTTTGCATTTGCTTCAACATCTTTACAAAAACAAATGAACAAGCTCATTTGGTATAAATATTCTTTATAGCATACTGCACAAGTTGTTTGAGCCAGATTACCAATCAATTGAACGAATAAACCAAGTGCCTTTGCCTCACTATAGCCAATTTTGTAAGCAACAAATCACTTAACAAAAAAGACTATGGCACTAACAGCATTAGGAATTTTTCATACCATTATTGGTATCGCTGCCATTGTAGCGGCAATCGTTTCGTTTGTACGCTTTGGCAAGATTAATTTAACGCAACTTAGCGGTAAAATATATTTTTATACCACTACCATTACCGCTTTAACTGCACTGGGTATCTCCAAACACGGGGGCTTTAATGCCGGGCATGTTTTTTCGGTATTCATTTTTATTTTGGTAGTGGTGGCTTTCTGGCTTTCGGTAAAACGCAGTGCCAGCATCAAGGCCCGCTATGTAGAGAATTTCTTACTCTCATTCAGCTTCTTTCTGTCACTCGTGCCCACCGTAAACGAAACTTTTACCCGCGTACCGTTGGGGCATCCGCTGGCTAAAGGCCCTGCCGATCCGCTGATTGCCAAAACATTGCTCGTACTCTTAATCGCATTTATTGCCGGAGCGGTTTACCAGTATATTAAACAGCGCAGGATGGCAAAATTGAATTAAGAACAATAATTAACAGACTAATGTACGGGGCTGAAAAACCAAACCCTGCATTAGTTTTGCTATTTTTATAGCCGAAGGTTTTTAAATATGATTATCGACCATAAAAAATATGATCTGTTTGGCAAATCCATGGTGCAAAACATCAGGATTAAGGCACCCTTTAGCTTCGATTTTCCCATTACCGATAATGCCTGTTTTTTGTATATGTTACAGGGCGAAATGCAGTACCACCGTGATGAAGAACGCGTAAACATACCGCATAAACACGCTTTGTTTTTAAATTGCATTCAGGCCAGCAAAACCATCAGTAACCTCAATGCCGGTAGTGTTAACGAAATAATGATCGTTAATTTTCACCCCGATATTTTAAAACGGATTTACGACCGCGAGATGCCGTTTATTTTACAAGCTTCCGAACGCATGGTTTCCAACAAGAGCGTAGAGGTGTTAAACAACAATTTCTTAATCGAAAAGTACATTGAGGGGCTGTTGTTTTACTTTCAGCATCCGGCATTGGTTAACGATGATATACTGGTTTTAAAACTCAAAGAAATTATCCTGCTCCTGGCCCAAACCCCTAATGCCAGAGCCGTACAAACCATTTTTACGCAACTCTTTTCGCCTACCACGTACACCTTTAAACAAATTATTGAGGCTAACCTGTTTGCCCAGCTCAGTATCGATGCCCTTGCCCGGTTGAATAATTTGAGCCTTTCATCTTTTAAACGCGAGTTTGCCAGGCATTATAACGATACGCCTGCCAATTACATCAAAACCAAAAGACTCGAAAAAGCTGCCGAACTGCTGGTTATTTCAACCGAAAGGATTAAAGACATTGCCTTTAATTGCGGCTTTAACGATCTGGCTAATTTTACCAAAAGCTTTCGGGAGAAGTATCAGTGTACACCGGGTGAGTTTCGGGTGGGCTAAGATTTAGGTTAGGCCTAATAATTTTTTAGCAAAAGCTTTATAACGTAAAAACCACCCTACCGCAGGATAGGATGGTTTTTATGCAATGGGTTTGCTCTTATGGTTTTAGCTCAGGCTGGTCATCTACAAACACATAAAGCTTTTGCACTTTGCCGTTTTCAATTACAAACAAATCCATACCTGTTGTAAGAGGTGCTTTTCCGGCTTCGCCAAACTGCCAGAATAAACGGGCAACATCATGATGTGTATCTGCAGGTTTGCGACTGGTGAATCTGGCATTCGGATTTTTCTGTTGTAAACCGTTTACGAAATTGTTAATCTCAGCTGCTCCGGTGGCGATAAAATGCCTGTCCACCATTTCAATATTGCTGGCATAAGCCGCTGTTATGATCTTGTTTCTGATGCTAAGATCTTTTTCGTTCCAGATCTGAAGGTGTTTTTCGATAACCGATAAAGCGCTGTTGTTTTCCATGTTGTGGTTTGTTTTAGTAGTATTGATAAGCTGATCTTTAGGCGACCATAACTTTATTTGAGGGTTGTTTTTTTCGTATCCTTTTCCATTGGGGTAAGATACCAGCTCCATTTTAGATTGCCATGGCGTAAGAAAGTATATCCAGCTTTCACCAGCGGTATCTCCGGCAGGCGTAGTAAATACTTCTCCTAAAAACTGAACGCCCCTGGTTTTTAGATAAGCTACAGACTGGACGATATCAGGTGTGTAAAAGGCAATGTGCGTAGCGCCGGCATCATCGCCACCCGGCTGTTGCAGGTTACCTTTATTTGGGCTGTAAGCAAAAAGCTCGATGTTGGCGCCATTTTCACCCGAAACCATTTTAATGGTAACAGGTCCCGTTGCCGGGTTAATGTTGTTTGCCTTTTTCCATTGCGCATCTAAGGCGATAGGGCCAATTTGGGTAATGGTTTTAAATCCCAGTACATCGGCAAAGAACTGTTGTGCTTGTTCAAGGTCAGGCACATTGATACCGATATGATCTACACCCAAAAGTTTAGGGCTTTGCGCTGCGGCAGGTAAGCTATTGAAGAAAGCTATCGAAGTCGAAAGTACAGTTGAAATAGCTAGTTTTTTATAGTGTTTCATGATCTATCAAAAAGGTTAAATGTATTAATTGGTGTAAGCGGCTAACCATTTGGCTTTTATAGCGGCACGGGCATCAATAAATTCCTGATCTGTTCCCTGTGCAATGGCATCAAGCGGGAAGCGCAAAGGACGTTCGCCTTTTTTCATGTTAACCAGCTCGAGTACACCATCGGCAATGGTTTGCGGATTCATATCGAATTGTTGCATTTTGCCAAACAGCGCTGTGCCCAGGGCGTTAAACTTATCGGTAGCTTCTTCGCCGTATTCGGCAATAACATTCGCCTTATCTGCATGTACACCTGCTTTACTGCCATTGTTCATCTCGGTTGGGTACACACCCGGTTGTATGCTTACATTTTCGATGTTATAGGCTGCAAGTTCATCCTGAAGTCCTTCCGTAATGCTCTCTACTACCAGTTTTGAAGAGATATAGGGAATCATAAAAGGCAGGGTGTGTCCGCTTGCGCCAGTGGTGATGTTAATAATCAGGCCTGATTTTTCTTTTCTCATGGCAGGCAATACGGCCTGATAGGTGCGCAATACACCATAAACATTCACTTCGAACATTTTGCGGATTTGATCTAATGAGTAACCTTCCAGTAAGCCGAAACCGCTTACGGCCGCATTATTGACCAATACATCAATTTTACCGTACTTGTTCAGTACATAATTAATGGCTTCGGTTACTGAGTTGTCGCTTGTAATATCAATATCTACTACTTCTATATTGGCTATGGCCGAAAGTGCAGCTGCCGCACCGGCGTTTGAACCGGTTACATTACGCATGCCGGCAATAACTGAGTGGCCAGCGTTGGCCAAAGTGATGGCAGTAAGTTTGCCGAATCCTGTACTTGTTCCTGTGATAAAAATTGTTTTTGACATTTCCTTATTTTTTAATTTGTGATTAATTGCTTTGAACACTACAAAGATGGCCGATGGCGAAAAGCTGTACATTGATTTGAAATAAGAAAGAAATTGATGTAGATCAAGCGGATAGCTGCTTATTCGAATTGTTTAGTGTTAAAAAGGGATTTTGTATTAACTTTAACACCAGTATGTACGAAGTTTTTCAGCATTATATTGAGCAGCAAGCCACACTTAGTCCTTCAGAGTCAGACCGGATCCGTTCAGTGGCCGTAATTAAAAAGCTGCGGAAAAAACAATACCTGTTACAGGAAGGCGATGTATGGAAATACAATGCCTTTATTGCGAAAGGATGTCTCCGTACCTACTCTATTGATGAAAAGGGCAATGAGCATGTAATTGGATTTGGTACTGAATCCTGGTGGATGGGCGACCGCGAGAGTTTGCTGTCTGGTGCTCCATCACGCTACAATATCGATGCGATAGAAGATAGCGAGCTGGTATTGTTTACCAAAGCCAACTTTGATTTGCTTACCGCCGAAATCCCCGCATTTAATGAAATGGTAAATGCCATATTGCAGCGTAGCTTTATTGCCTCGCAGAACCGAATCAATGCAACCCTGAGTTTTACAGCCGAAGAAAAGTACCTTAATTTTATTCAGAAATACCCGGGTTTTGCCACGCGAATTCCCCAGGCCATGATCGCATCATTTTTGGGGATGACACCCGAAACCCTAAGCCGGATCAGAACCCAAACACTGAAAAAGAAGTAGCTATTAAGCTGTTAAGGTTCCTGAGTTACCTTTTAAATTATTTGAATACTGGCGATAATGTTTTGGACAGCAGTAAGTTCAGTCTCATGAACAGGCAGAAACTTCTGGGCGCTATCAATGGTGAAGGTGCAGATAAAAATATCGTTATGCTTTCCCGTTATCCAGTAATAGGTAATATGCCCCTCGCCATCCTGTACCGATTCTTTTTGGTAATATGCACAGTTGTTATTGCCTAATCTGATGCTTTGAGCCTCCTCGTTTTCTTCAATCTCGCTGGTAATGTATTCGGCTGCCCGATCGACATTGGGGTTCATAGTGCCAGGCCATTGGAAAGCAGTAATTCTTAAATTTCCCGTCCATGGCGATTCTGTTGCGTGCCAGAATGCATGCGTAGCCTCATCGTCGTCATCGTATTCTGTCCATCCATCTGCTAGTGCGAAACTAAATGAGCCATCTCTTGAGATATAGTTATTTTCCATGTATCAGGTTAATTAGAATAAGCATCAATATTTATATCCCCCCAAATTTGTGCTTTGCATAAACAAGGCCATTCTGTTCGCTATCAAATTTATAAAATACGGTAAGTCCTCCGCCATTTCTTAAATCAAATCTTTTTCGCTTATACGTTGTATAAAAAGGTATTAAACTAACAGAGAAGTCATTATTGCTTACTTTTAGGGGTATTATACGAACCAGTGTAATATGCCCTCCATGAGTTTTTATTATTTTTTTTAATTGGATATAGTCGGGATATTGAATTTCAATGTTATTTATTTGTTTTGGTAAACTGTCTGTTAGCAAATAATTAGGTTCTACGTAAATAACTTTATTGTTTCCATTATTTTTTTGGATAGCATTACAATAAATGGCTAAAGCATTTCTGTAAATATTGGTAGTGTCACTTTTTTCGGTATTAAATAAATTTTGTGCAAAACAAAAGTTCGAAAATAAGATCCCGAATAAGATAAATAAGTTTTTATTCATTTAATTGCTTTTAATACTGATTATCTGATGAAAGCGGATGAACCAAAAAGATTTTTATTGTGAGCATTGTGAAGCGTTTAATTTGATTTTGTTTTTGCAACCTACCAATAGTAAGCAAAATAAACAAGTAGTCTAATCAAAAACGATCTTTTAATAGCTTTTCTTCCGGGCTCTGACTGCGAGACAATTTTCAAAAATTTGCTCGGCTAATTTGCTGTAATTGGCGAAAGTTGCTGGTTATTTTAGTAGCTTCAACAACTAAACCATACTTAACCCATTATAACCACAACCATGACTAAAAAAGCAGAAACTACCGAACAGGAAAAACCAGCAACCGTACAAAAACCCCTGCCACGCAAAAAGAAAAAAATGGGTAAGAGCGGTAAAACCGGAGGATAATATTCATTTGATATGGAAAATACCACCGGACAGGTTAAGGGCAAAGGCGGAAAACCTAAAGCCATTAAAGATCCAAGAAGTTTTAAGGTAACCGATTACCTGGCCTTGCACCAGCTTCAAATTCCCGATGCGTACGATTGGACAACTGTAAAGAAAAGTGCATGGGGTGTATTCGGGAACGATAGCCTTAACAATTGCACCTGTGCAGCTGCCGGCCATATGATTAAATGCTGGTCTGCCAATGCCAGTACCGAATCTGAAATTTCGGAAGAGGCGATTTTAAACACTTACATCACACTCTCCAAATACGATCCTATCACGAAGCAAAACGATGATGGTGTGTATATGATTGATGCCTTAAAATACTGGCGTAAAAACGGTATCGATCAGCACCATATCCGGGTGTTTGCTACCGTACCGCACGACCGGCGCGAAATTGTAAAGGCTTCCATTTATCTTTTTGGCGGAATTTATGTTGGCCTTCAGTTGCCTAAAAGCAGCGAAGATCAGGAAATCTGGGCAGTTAAACCTGGTGGGCTCACAGGCGATAACGAGCCCTGGTCGCTGGGTGGCCATGCTGTGGCTATCCTCGCTTACGATGAAACGCACCTGACCTGCATTACGCTGGGGCAGGAAAAGAAAATGACCTGGGATTTCTGGGAAACCTACAATGACGAAGCCTATGCTATCATTACCCAGGATTTTATGAAAGGCGACAAAAATCCGCTGGGGCTTAATCTCGCAGCGATGGAACAAGACTTAATGAGGCTCACACAGGAGAAAATCAGGCTTGCCAAACGTTTAGCAGCAGACCATCCCGAAAACGTTAAACCAATATGATCGAACTCATCAGACAGCTGGTGTTGGCTGAAGTAAAAGTAGCGCCCGAAATTATCAACCGGATTTGCGATCGGGCTATCCCCAAGCCACATTACGATTTGGTGTACAGTCTCACTTATAATCAGGCCGAGCCAAAAACAGCCGACCTGATTGATTTGATGAAAGAACACGGCCTGGTAAAAGGGCATCATATTATGGAAATTATGGCGGGTAATGGATACGAAAGTTATGAAGTGGCCCAAAGCCTCCCCGGTAATTATTACAGCTGTTTAGATAATGCCGGTTATTTTTCCCGCTTTCCCGGATTAACTTACCTGAAGGCAGATTGTACCGATATCCATTTCAGGCATGCACAGCAGCAGGATCTGATTTTTATAGGCAGCACCAATGCTTCCATGTGTATGCTCGTTACCTTAAAGGAAGTGATGCGGCTGGGTATTTTCCTCCAAAATAACATTAAACCGGGGGGATTGGCCGTACTGGCTTACTTCGAAGAGGAAGCGCCGGTTTCCAATTTCATGATCGATTATTCGGTAAAGACCATTACCAACCATGCAAACCCTGATTTTAGCGGTTTGTATGCGCATTGGTTTAGCGCCGTAAAATACGATGTTGAAAAGCAATTGCACCATTACCATGATTTGGTTGCACTTACGCCTGATGATGAACTAAGTACAGGTACTACCTACCAGCAAATTGTTTACCACGCGCAACCTTTTATTGCCCGGAGCTGGCAAACCGCCATTGTAACCGAGCTGATGCAAACTGCCGGTTTTGAGTATGTGGGTAACAAATGGAACCCCGACTGCCGCTTTATGCCTTTTAAGAAAGTTGAAAATAAGGAGCAGGTAGACTATTTGGCTTATTGAGCGCATAAAATCAAGTGCTGACACCGAATGCATCTAAACATAAAATTACTGCATAATGAGTAGAGGCATTGTGCTTAAGGCTATGGCCAGGGGGTTAGATAACTATTAATGCTGTTTTCGTTTCAGCTCAGAATCATTTAGCAATCATATGAATGGTATGTAGCCACGTTTCTACCAGTTGAATCCAGTTATTGATGGGTAAATTGGTTTTTCTCACACCAAAAGCATGTTTTCCATCAGCATAAATGTGGTATTCAGTTGGTACACCCGCTTTGTTCAGCGCCATATAGTAAACCAATGATTCTTCAATATCATCAACAGGATCATTGCCTGCTTGTAGCAGGAAGGTTGGGGGCGTATTACTATCAATCGGAATGGTAGGATTTAACTCATATTCTTTTGTGGTATGTTCACGCATGTGGCCAGGATAAAGTGCAATGGCAAAATTGGGTTTACAACTTTCCTTATCAGCTGAATCTGTTATAGGATATATTCTTTCCTTGTAATGTGTGCTGATGTTAGCGACTAAATGCCCGCCTGCAGAAAACCCAATTACACCAACTTTATTTGGGTCAATATTCCATTCTTTAGCATGAAATTGCACTAAGCCTAATGTTCTTTGGGCATCTTGTAAAGCAAGAGGTTTTACAGGGTCTTTTTGACAGTTACAGGTTGAATCCCAGTAGGGCCCTGATTTAGGAACGCGATATTTCAAAAGTATCCCGGTAATACCTATTGATGCCAGCCATTCACATATTTCAGATCCTTCGATGTCAATAGCAAGACCCCGATAACCTCCCCCCGGAAAAACAACCACTGCCACACCTGTATTTTTTGCTTTGGGCGGATAAATTGTTATTCTTGGATTTGAAACATTCGTAATTCCTGTCCAATATCTCCCTCCAACAAGTGGTTTTGAGATTTTGGCCGTTGTTTCTATGCCTTTAATTATTCCGGAATCGGGCATAAATTTTGTCCATATTGGTATTTCTTTTTGAAAAGTTGTTAAATATTGATTGGATTTCTTATCGTATCCGTTTTGTTGATTTTGATTACAGGAAATAACGCCGATACAGAGCAGTAATAGCAGTATTCCTAAAAGAAACATGCGAAAAGACACTTGAATCTTTTCTCTAATGATATGCTGGGTTGAAAATTTTTTCATTTTATATATGAATTGATTAAGCAGGTGGCCATGTTCATTTCCAAATATCTCTTTTGGTCATTAGCTTATTTTATAAATAACTTGTTTAAGCATGACTTATTTAACTTCATAAAAGATGAATAACTGCCTGCTTAGATGATGATGATGATAAAACAGACAAACAGGAGAGGAAACCACGCGTTTAGCGAAAATAGGCGGAGCCAATGATACTGATCTTATTTGATAAATGAAGTCTTTTTGGTATGGCTCGTAAGCGCTTAGGCAGGTGTTTCCCATAATCCTGATGGTATTTAGATATATAATTATGGGATGAATTAAATCTATAAATAATTTCTATAGATCCAAAATTTATTGCAAATATTAAACCTCCAACTACTATTCGTAGCGTTCAGCCGGAGTGATAAGGATTAGCCAATAGAAATGATTCTCTGACTCGGTGAAGACCGGGGATGAGCTTAAATTTTATTGCGCTTAGCTGGCACGGCCATTGTAACCGAGTTGATGGAAACAGCCGGTTTTGAGTATGTGAGTAACAAATGGACCCCCTATTGCCGCTTTATGCCTTTTAAGAAGGTGAGGGATGAGACTGATATTGATTATTTAGCTTATTAATTCCAGAGCAAATACATATCCTAAATACGTTTGGTTGGGGTAGTTTAGGAATTCAATCTTATTCAGAAATCCATAAAGACGTTGTGTAACGCTAGCGATAGATGGGCTTTCAACCGAAAGGGTTAAAGACGTTGCTTTTAGCTGCGGTTTTAACGATCTTGCCAATTTTACCAAAAGCTTTCGAGAGAAGTATCAGTGTACAACAAGTGCGTTTCGGGCTAGAGGTAACTGATGGTTAGATGAGCATTGAGGTAAAGTTATTTGGAGGATAAGGGTGTGTGCTTACAAGAGTGAGTTAAACGAGCTTTTAATTAATTAAGTTCATAAGATAGGCTCTTATCGTTATTCTCTCAAATTTAAAAAATATGAGAAGTGATTAACCTTTCTTTCTGGAGTCTTTAATAGATATTTCGCTAGGTCTACCGTTGCTGTACCAAATAAAGTTGAGACACCACTTAAGTAAGCGATAGCCATTGGCGATAAGGCTTGCTGTAAACCCCATATTGCTGAATAACCAGTTGCAATCGTGGGAATGGAGTATTCTAGAGTCTTAGTTAAAACAGCTTTAAATTTGGATTGATAATTATATATTAGTGGCTCAACCTCTTCTTTCAAATATTTCTGTAGCTCAATAATAAATTCGTCATTGAAATCCTCATTGGTTAAAAAATTAATAGATTCTAGAAGCTTACGTCTTAACTTATAACATTCATGAAATGAGTTGTTCCGGGCATAGATAAATTCTTTAGCGGGTATTGAATTAAGGATTTCATCAGGAAGAATGACCTCAGATATTTCGTGCATCAAATGCTGGACCTTATCAAGAGCAAAATTATTTGATTTGATAAATTGCTCTTTTACAGAAGTTTCCTGGTTGTTCTTTGCTATATCTTTTTTTGTTATATATCCATTGAGTAGGCTCTGATTGATAAAGATTGGTGTCGCATCTAATTCAGAGGAAACCGCAAGAGACCGAGCTAATCTTCCTGCTATAGACATGATTTGATGATTAAATTGATATTTTCTTTCATCTTCATCAGAAGGGTCGTAGAAAGTTACTTGAGGGGGGGTGTCAGGAAAAGTTTTTACTCCGTTAATGCTCAAACTCCCACCAATTAACAGCCCGTCAGCGCCTAGCGGATTCTCATTGTTTTCAAGTAGTGGAATAAAATTATTTAATAGTTCAGCATTGCTATTATCATAAGCATAAGCTAGTTTCAATTGAAAAGAATTGTTTTCATAAAACTTTCGAGCCTTTAGATTTACGACATTTATTATACCTTTGTGGATAGCATAGTCGAATGAGTCTAATAAATCTTCTTCTGTCTTCATGTGACTTATGCCATTATATAACGCCCCATAATCTCCATCCTTAATTTCTAAATTTCGCATCTTTATGGTAAAATCATTTTGCGGGATTAAATGTAGATTTTCAATTGGATCTAAAAATGTTATCTTGTCAAAAATCAATAAAAGCCTTTTCAAAGTCGACTCTGAAATCGGTTTGTGATTAACTATAAAACCTCGAAGTTCATTTCTCATAATATGCAGGTTCTTATCAATTATAATTGATATTTTAACTTAAATGTACAAATAGCTTCTAATGAAACAATAAAGCCCATCTCTCGATTAGCTTTTTCTTAGTAGCCGTTACTTATACGTGTAGCTTTTGTTTTAAACACATCTGGATAATATATTTTGTATTGACTAGGCAGTTTCGTAAAATGGGTGACAAAAGTTAAGGTACTGAATTTAACCTAAAACTTCAATAAACCTTTTTGGGATTGAAGCAATGTTTTTTCAATTATGTGAATATTTTCTCATATTAGCCACACATTTAAAATTAAGTTCATGCTCGAACCAAACACAAATGAGCCTCTTAGCTGGCAGAAAATACTTTCAAGATACTCTTCGATATGGATATGGTCTATTATAATTGGACTAAATTCCACTATGTTTGTTTCTTTTTATAATTATCGTCCTCCAAACTTTGGAACATTTGGGCTAGTGCTATTGGTGTTCGATATGTCTGCTTTCATATGTTCAATATTTTCTTGGATGAAATTGTTTCAGATATTACGTTCCGTAATTCTCCCTATAATTTTTCCAGTAATTAAAAAACAAATAGACGAAAAGGTATTTGAATCCAATGATGAAAAAGAATATTTTGAGCGTAATGAGAGAAGAAGAAAACTAGAAATGTGTAGTCCTGGCTTCCAAAGTAAATTATTTGAGCATGCTTTCTATTTTCTATTAATGGCCTTTTTCTTTAAGTTTTTCTCTTGTTTTGCAGAAGGAGCGTTTAATTCATTGATGAAATAAAAGTGAGAGCGCTCTACATATTACTTTTCTTTCTAGTCTTAAGTTCTTGCAAATATTTTTCACGTGAGAAAGTCATCGTCAAAAATGATTTCCGCTTGAAAGGTAATGGAACCGCATTATGCTTTGATTTATTGGACGATGATCAACCTCAAGCATCTTTACTGGTGAAAAACGGTGTGAAGCCCGGTGATCATACCTTAAAACTCCCTTTTACAATCAAGGATGTAAGTAATGACCGTGAAATATGGTCCACTACAGCATCATATTACAATTATTCGTTGATCAGTTATAAGAGTATTTCGGATGGTGACCATACTGTTGGGATGGTAAACTTTAAACCTACCATAAACGAGATAGCAAATGATATGAGATCTGACGATGACTTGCCTGAAGGACTATATTTAAAGAGATCAGGACTTGATCGGAAGTTTATTTTGAAATATAGTAAAAAGAGAGAAACTCCTATTTTACTCGACACGATAGGTTTAATTGCTTTAAGGCTACCAAAATCAGCCGTAGGCAAGGAGATTATTGATGGGAAAACCACAATACCAAGCCCATTATTTGACGAAGAGTCTATAAAATATTTTAAGTCTGCTGAAAAGCAAGGCTTTAAAGTGGTGAAAGTTGGGTATGTCCTGCCTATTAATACTAATCAACAAATGCTTTTTGATGCAATCATTAAACTGATGTGTGGTTTTACCATACCTGGTTTGGAACTAATTTACCTAAATCGTTCGAGTGCAATGACTGCAAGAAAAAGGAAGATTATCAAAATCTGTGGCTTTATTCTTCAGCTCATTATGTTATCGGTTGCAGTTGGATTAGTTTATTATGGAAGTATTAGTGCTCAATCTATTTTAGATTCAATTCTCTTACTTACTAGTGCTGTAATGACTCTTTTTATAGCTCTTTCTAAATAAATACATCTTAGAGAAAGCCGAATTAGCGCAAAAAATATTTTTTTTGCTCTGATTATGACTAGGATTTAAGATTATTTCTGATGTTTTTTGTCCTCGACATATTTGTGTATTTCTGCAAAAATTATATACGCATTTCGCATTTATGCTGCCCCACCCTTTTTCGCTCCAAAGTGACACGCTGTTTCGGACCAAGCTGTACGCGCTGATCTTTGGATCAGTAATTCTTCTCTCAGCAATTCCTTTTAATTTTTTAAGTTCAGGCCAAATAAAGGGCTCAGCAGTTTAAATGTTAGTTGATGTGATCTTGGTCCCTCGGATGGGATTTGAGCGTTTAAGGGCTTCTTTTGGAGGGATATTTAGCTTTGCTCTTTGGATTATGTTTTGACGGCCTTTAGGAAAGCGTGAGCTATCGTCATCGGACTGGATGATTGGGAGTGTTTCCTGGTGGAAGAAAATTTGAGGTCGAGGACTGTTTTTGTTCAGAGGGAAAGAGGCAATTTAGGCAACCGCCCGGCAGTCGAATTTGCGTAAAGCGGGTTCTCTGGTTTCATAAACATAAATTTCACTTATATTATCCAGAAGTAAAAATAATCTGTTGCAATTCTACCCACTATCCGTAGAGTTCCGCAGGGGTTCTACGGATGAGGAATAAAAAAGAGCCTCCGACTCGATTTAGCTAAAGTCGCCTTAAACAAAAAAAGCCCATCTTTCGATGAGCTTTTTATCAGTAGCGGGGAGCAGGATCGAACTGCCGACCTCAGGGTTATGAATCCTGCGCTCTAACCATCTGAGCTACCCCGCCGGGCTTATACTTACTAAATAACGTAAATATAGAAGTGGTTATTTTTAAGAGCTGCAAATATAGAATAAATTATCATTCTATTAAAAGGAAAAGTGAAAAAACATTTAAAACGCTATCGCACAGCAAATTTAAATGATTTGAATTTCTTTTAGGCTCGTGTTGCTTGCTTGATTTAGCGTTGTACTTCCTTTAGAAAGGGATCTGAAACCATATTAATCTGGTAAATTGGAAGTTTGAAGGGTTTTAATAACTGTCGGGAACAATGCTTCCTGCCGCAAATTTAGCCGAATAGATATAAATATTTTGCAGATAACCTTAAAGAAGTATATGTCGATAGCTTTTGAAGTACCCTTTATATCTTAATAAGTATTATCGTATAGCTTACGTAGTATATCTGGGTAGCTTAATAAGTATATGCTGATAGCTTTTGAAGTACCCCCTCATACCTTAATAAGTATTATCGTATCCCTTACGAAGTACCTCCCGGTAGCTTAATAAGTATATGTTGATAGCTTTTGAAGTACCCCTTATATCTTAATAAGTATTATCACATAACTTACGTAGTATATTAGGGTAGCTTAATAAGTATATGGTGGTAGTTTATAATGTACCCTGAGCATGAATGTACAAATTGTGTTAGCTGTGTTAAAAATCTGTGGCAAGCTTGGTCTCGCCACAGATGGATGAATTATAAGGGCAGCTTTGGTGCACCAGACTTTCTTGTAGTCGGGAAACGCTGACGCAAATCGTCGTATATGGCTTGCGAACCTGGTACATTGGAGCGACTGGCTGCTTTAACTGAATGATAAAAAAGCAGGGCAGCTTCGTAGGCCTCACTTCCAGCTGCCATACCTGAATCTTCTACTGCAGTAATCAGTGTATTTAATTGCTGAAAAATTTGATACAGCACGTTCGATAAAGCATAATCTTTTCTTGCTTCTTCCAAATCCATAAAGTTGGGTATAAAGCTGGGGTTTTGCAGGGCATAATCAAACGCCTTTTCTACAAATCCCATGGTTTTGTCGCCCAGCTTTAGCATGGCCCTGCGTTCAGCTGCTGTAAGGTTAATAATCAGTACCTCACTCAAATTGGTTTTAAATACAGCTACGGCATCGTTAATGTTTTTTAACTGCTCTGGTGTAATCACCGCTGAAATTCTGTTACTTGAACTCATTTTTTCGTTTTTTAAAGGTTATAGATAATGGTAATTAAAAACATATCAATAGGCCCGGGTGGGGTTAACCATCAGGGCATTAAAAAAAATCAGAACAGCATCAGGCAACCGGCCTGTATTGCGCACTCTGCTCTGGAAAAAATGGGATGGGTAAATCGGGATTTATGGTTGCTACGCAAGAAACCACGGTTGAAGATAAGTGTTTTAGGGGAAAGAAACAATAGTGGTTGTCAGTTTGCACTTAGCAATGAATAAGTTTACAGTTGGCAGTTGGCAATTTGCAGTTAGCAATGAACGAATGACCAATAAACAAGTTTGGAGTTTAGAGTTGGGAGTTTGGACAGGAGACAGTTAACCTTATGCAGTTGGCAGTTGGCAATTTGCAGTTAGCAATGAACGAATGACCAATAAACAAGTTTGGAGTTTAAAGTTGGGAGTTTGGACAGGAGACAGTTAACCGATTCAAACAATTAATCAGTTAACCTTGTGACAATTTGCTTACCAATGAACTAATGACCAATGAACAAGTTTGGAGTTTGCAGTTGTCAGTTTGGACAGGGGACAGTTAACCTTATGCAGTTGGCAGTTGGCAATTTGCAGTTAGCAATGAACCAATGACCAATAAACAAGTTTGGAGTTTAGAGTTGGGAGTTTGGACAGGAGACAGTTAACCGATTCAAACAATTAATCAGTTAACCTTGTGACAATTTGCTTACCAATGAACTAATGACCAATGAACAAGTTTGGAGTTTGGAGTTGTGAGTTTGGACAGGCGACAGTTAATCTTATGCAGTTGGCAGTTGGCAATTTGCTTTACCAATGAACCAATGACCAATGAACAAGTTAGGAGTTTAGAGTTTGGAGTTGGGAGTTTGGAGGGGAGGCAGTTAACCGATTCAAACAATTAACCAGTTAACCTTTTCCAACTAAAAAATCAACTATCAAATCCGTTAAATACGGTAGTTCAGCAAAAAAATGATAAGAGTTGCAGATATAGAATAAAATACCTTTCTTTAGAAAAATAACATTTAAAATAATCCGGAATTATTCTGGTAGTGTACTAACATGGCAGAAAAGAAAAAATTTACTCTGGAGTACGAAGTTAGATCGTCACCAAGAATATTATACAGTTTTATAAGCGAGCCTAATGGCTTGTCGCAATGGTTTGCCGACGACGTGGTTTTCCGCGATCAGATATATACTTTTACCTGGGATGATGAGCAGCAGAAGGCGAAAATGGTTACCGTTAAGGAAAATAAGCTGGTAAAGTTTAAATGGCTCGACGATGATCCGCAGTATTATTTTGAGATGGAAATTGTGCAGGATGAACTCACCAATGATGTAGCCCTCGCCATTACCGATTTTACCACAGAAGAGCTCATGGCCGAGAAGAAATTAATCTGGGATAACCAGATCGATTACCTGATAAGTGTTTTGGGTGCATAATATTAGCGGCGCATTGTTTACCTTTGTAGGGTGAAAAAACTACATCTTCTATTAATAAAAGCATTCGTAAGACCATTCATTGCAACATTTTTTGTAATGATGTTCATCTTGCTAATGTTTTTTCTGTTTAAATGGATTGATGATCTCATTGGCAAAGGCTTCGAATGGTACACCATTCTGGAGCTGATGTATTATGCCTCGGCAGCAAACGTTTCGATGGCGCTGCCACTTTCGGTGCTGCTTTCTTCTATCATGACTTTCGGTTCGCTGGGCGAAAACTACGAGCTGGTGGCCATTAAATCGGCAGGTATTTCTTTACAGAAAGCCATGCGACCACTTTTTGTGGTGATTTTAATCCTGATGGTATCGTCGTTTCTTTTTTCCAACTACATGTTGCCCAAAGCCAATTTAAAATTCGGCTCGCTGCTATACGATATCCGCAATAAAAAACTTTCTTTCCTCATAAAACCAGGTGTGTTTAACAATGCCATACCCGGTTATGCCATCCGTGTTGATTCGAAAGAAGAAGATGGTACGCTGCATAACATTATGATTTACGATCATAAAGAAAATAATGGCATTCCGAAGGTAATTCTGGCCAAAGAAGGTAAGATGGAAAAAACGGCCGATGGTAAGTTTCTGGTGCTAAACCTTAAAAACGGGGTTCAGTACGAAGAGCAGGCCAGCAACAGTGGTATGTATAATCCGCGGCAGGTTTTCTCGCGCCGCAGGTTTAAAGAAACCGCACCGCGTTTCGACATGTCGTCGTTTGATGGCAATAAAACCGACCCCAATGCATTCGGTAACAGTACGCCCATGTTAAATTTGAAAGGTATTGTGCGCAAGCGCGATTCGCTTACCAAGCAGCTGGATACTATTCAGATGCGCACCATCGAGAATTTAAAGGGTAACTTCAAACAGTTTAACGTAACCCAGGGTTATACCAGGATCAAGGCTGCACCAGCCAAAATTGATGATGTGATATTGAAGAGTATCCCCAACGGATCGCGCAAGCAAGCCCTTGATAATGCAACCAATGTAGTGGCCAATATCATGCAGCATGTGCCCAACTGGGCGCCGCGCCAAACCGATTTAACCGGCGAAATTATTTTTACCACCGTAGAGTACCAGCGTAAGTTTACCCTTGCTGCATCGTGTATCCTACTGTTCTTTATCGGTGCACCACTGGGTGCCATTATCAGAAAAGGAGGGATGGGTTTACCGGTAGTCGTAGCCATTTCATTTTTCCTGGTATACCACATCATTACCACTGTTGCCGAAAAATCGGCGCGTGAGGGGAACCTAAACCCTATAGTAGGAATGTGGATGGCCATGATTGTGCTGTCGCCACTGGCTGCTTTCTTAACCTATAAAGCCACGGTTGATTCGGCACTTTTTGATGTAAATTATTACAAGCAAATGCTGCTTAAAGTGTTTAAAAAGAAGGAAAAGTAACCTTATTTCCTTTACTTACAAATGATATTTTAATCCAAATATTGCTTAATAAGGTTGTACATTTGTACAAGTTAACGCCGTTAGTTAAAAACTTGTTTAAAGCTGGTTAACCGCGTTTTCTTCCATAATGCTATATAAAATGCAAACAAAATTAAACACAATAGAAGAAGCTGTCGCAGATATAAAAGCTGGTAAAGTGATTATTGTTGTCGACGATGAGAATAGAGAGAATGAAGGTGATTTCTTAACTGCTGCCGAAAATGCAACACCTGAAGTGATCAATTTTATGGCTACTTATGGTCGTGGTTTAATCTGCGCCCCTTTAACCGAAGAGCGTTGTAAGGAGCTTAACCTCGATTTAATGGTGGGTAAAAATACAGCCGCTTACGAAACTAATTTTACCGTTTCGGTTGATTTGGTTGGCCATGGTTGTACTACCGGTATTTCGGCCAGCGACCGTTCTAAAACGATGTTGGCTTTGGTCGATCCTAAAACCGATCCGGCAGAACTGGGCAGACCCGGACATATTTTCCCTTTAATTGCCAAAGATGGTGGCGTAATCCGCAGGGCAGGCCATACCGAAGCTGCGGTAGATTTAGCCCGTTTGGCTGGCATGAAACCTGCAGGTTTATTGGTCGAAATTTTAAAAGAAGACGGTGAAATGGCACGTCTTCCCGATTTATTTAAAATTGCCGGGCAACACCAGTTAAAAATTATTTCAATTGAAGATCTGATTGCTTACCGCTTAAATTTAGATAGCCTGATTAAACAGGAAGTAAGCATTGCTTTGCCTACTGCCTGGGGCGATTTCAAAATGACAGCTTACACCCAGCTGGATAATAATGCGACCCATTTAGCCATCTCAAAAGGCGAGTGGAGCGCTGACGAGCCTATTTTAGCCCGTGTACACAGCTCTTGTGTAACCGGCGATATTTTCGGTTCTTGCCGCTGCGATTGCGGTCCGCAGTTGCACAAAGCTTTGGAAATGATTGAAAAAGAAGGCAAAGGTATTGTGGTTTACATGAACCAGGAGGGTAGAGGCATTGGGCTGATTAATAAACTGCGTTCGTATAACTTACAGGATGCTGGTTTTGATACCGTTGAAGCCAACATTAAGCTTGGTTTTAAAGGAGATGAACGCGATTATGGAGTAGGTGCCCAGATTTTAAGATCGGAAGGCGTTAGAAAAATGCGTTTGATGAGTAATAACCCAACCAAAAGGGCCGGTTTAATTGGCTACGGTTTGGAAGTGGTAGAAAACATCCCGATCGAAATTGCCAGTAATGTACACAATGAACGTTATTTAACAACCAAAAGGGACAAAATGGGTCACTCCATTATGAAAGGATAATTAACCTGCTTTAGCTGTTTTCTTTTGAATAATAGCTGAGTACAGAATAATATAAAGGCTGGCAGATGATGCCGGCCTTTTTTGTGGTATGCTCACGCTCGTTTCTTAACGAGTGTGTAATTAGTATAGCGTTTTTAACGCTTTTTATACGATACAATCGTATGGCTATTCCTGCACGCGTTAGAAACGCGCGCAAGCCTCCCCAGGTATTTCGTCATGCTGATCCGATAGCTATCGGATTTATTTCAGCATCTCTCAGATGTACTATCGTTCGATCTCATTTAATAACGAGTGTGTAATTAGTATAACGTTTTAAATGCATGCTCTTTATACGATACAATCGTATGGCTATTTCTGCGCGCGTTAGAAACGCGCGCAAGCATGAATGACAGATTACTCCACTGTTGACTCTGAACTATCGACTAAGGACTAAGGACTATCGACTATAGACTATCGACTACCTCCTCTGGTTCCCCTTTGTCTGGTTAATAATCACATCTTTATTCAGCGATTTATTGGTTTTAACCGGTGCTTCGGTCTGCTTCCTTTTCAGGTTGCGGCGATAAGAACCCGAAATTTTCTGTATAAACTCTTTAAACGTATCAAACTGCTGGGTGTACACCAAACCAAACGACGTTACATTGGCCGTCGGACTAATACCGCTGTTTAAGAAGATACTTTGTTGTGTAGGTGGTTTATTGGCGGCTTTAATGGTTAAGCTTCCATCTTTTCTGATCAGGAATACCGCCTCAACCTCTCTACCCACATTATCTTTACCAAAATCGATGATGGTAAAATCGTTTACACTGTTACGGTCAACAATACCAGCGTTGATAATTAAGCGGTCGTTAAAGAACTTAAATGATGCATTGGCTTCACTTAGCGAACGCACGTTCAAATCGACAAAGTTCAGGTTTAAAGAAGAAAGTACGTTGTTAAACTGGTTAAACACCAGCTCGGTTGCGGTACTGGTAGCTGTTGAGCTCAACTGGTTACCAATCGACTGCCCACCGTTTCCAGGTGCAAAACTTCTTCTGATAATTAAACTGAAAGCCTGTAAGTTCAGGTTGTTCTGATCGCTGAAATAAGTTTGCAGTTCCTCTTTAATAGAAGGCTGTGCCGGAAAATTGATATCGAGTTTAATCTCAGGTTTTAATAAAAGCCCTGTTAAACCCATTTCTACCTCCGTATTTACCCTTTGGTTGGCATTGCTGCTGGCATCGCGGTTGGCCGCTTTATACAAATCGTTTAAACTGGCCCTAAGTGCGTAAACTGCTTTCAGGTTAATTTGTGCCGCTGTAGGATTACCTGTCCACCGGATGGTACCGCCCTGTCTGATCTCAAATTTCTTGTTAATCACCTCTTGAGCGGTAAAATCAAAACTTCCGGTTTCGATAATATAATCGCCCGACATCTCGAAATCGCCAAAGCTGTTAATATTCAGGTTCAGCTCGGCATTACCCTTACCGCTCAAATTACCCAGCGTAGTGTAAATATTGGCTGTAGTATTCGGATCGATGGTTAATTTAAAGGTTAGTGTTAAACCATCGAAATTGGTGGTCTTTTTAACGGCTACTGTCGAATCGCGGCTTACAAAATTGATAAAATCTTTATCCGATATGGTTTCTGAGCTGTTTAAAGGTAAATTGAAAACCGTTCCTTTCTCAGTCTTGGCCTTAATGTCGATTTTCATCTTATTGGTAGGCCCGGTAAATTTAAATACTCCCGTACCATAAGCACGGCCATAATAAACCGAATTATCTTTGGCAGTAGTATTTAAAGCCATTAAACTGTTTGCGTTTACCCTAACATCCAAAGTAGGGTAGTTAATGTCGTTCAGGTCTACCGTACCATCTGCTGTGGCTTCGTGCCCTTCTAAATCGGTCAGCGTAAATTCTTCTCCTAAATCAATTACGCTGTTAGTTACCTTCACCTCATCAGTAATCACATAAGTTGTTTTAAGGTAATTGACCATCAGTTGCCCCTTATCTAAAGCTACAGTACCATTAATTTGTGGTTTGTCGAATTTGCCCTTAACCGTTAAATCGGCAGAAATATTTCCCTTTAAATTAGATACCAGTTGCTTTACAAAAGGTTCTAAAATAGTGAGTTTACTTTCATCCATTTTTATGGCCAGATCTATTTCCTTCTCTTTCAGATCCAGGTTCCCGGTCAGTTTAAACGTTTCCGAATTTTCGGCTTCGATGCGGGTAAATACATCAATTTTACCACTGGCGTTGTTGTACGATGAAGTATCGGTAAGTGTACCAATGTAGATGTCGTTAAATTTAAGCGAATCTATTTTCAGGTCGTCGTTTACGCGTGGGGCCTTAAGTATGCCATATAAATTGGTTTTCCCGTTAGCGTTACCACCCAGCTTAATGCCTGCGCCCTTGGTAAAAGGGTTAAGTGTTTTGAGGTTAAAATCTTTAAAGCCTACTGTAATCAGGTCTTTCGGGTCTTCCGAAATCAATCCATCAATGGTTAATTGCTGTGCGCCGTTGGTGAGGTCGAAATTGGTAATCTCGGTTTTACCATTGTTGAGCACAATACGTACTTTCTCCTGTATGCGCCATTCTTCGTTATTAATTTTTAAGATAGAAGGCAGCACACTCAGGCGCGCAGTAGTATCCTGGTTTTTGGTAAATTCTACCAGACCGTTTAAATCGAGCTGATTGTCTTCGTCCGCGTTCGACATTTTAACGTTGAAAGCCAGACTGTCGTTGCGCAGGATATTCGAAACGTTCACATCTTTAATGTATAAACTATCGTTAAGCTGCACCCGGTCTGAAGTAACAATGAGTTGCAATTGCTGTGGAGTGGTGTTTTCATCGACAATAATATTGTTAACCACTACACCATTATATTTCAGTTTTTTAACAAAACCGTTCAGCACCGCCGTATTGTTGCGCGAATCGAAATCGCCGTTAAACGTAGCTCCTTCTTCTAGTTCAAGTCCCGGCATAAAAATCTGCGCAATCGGCTCGAACTTTTTAATCGCCAGTTTAAATTTGAAAATCTGGTTCTTGTATTTAAAAATATCTGCTCTTAGCGATGGGATATAGGTTTTGGCAATGGCCTTGTAATAAGAAACAATTGAGTTTAAGTCGTACTCGCCCTGTATGCCCGCATCCAGGATATCTGAACGGATATCGAGCACACGGTTAGCGCCGGTACCGTTGGCGGTTAGCTGCACCGAATCTACACTGTAAATACCTTTGGGGTTTTGTAATCTAACCTCTTCAATTAATAATTTACCGGAAATGTTGTTGAGGTTGGTGCCCGAAAAATTGGTTTTAAATCTGGCATCCACCATCAACGAATCTTTAAGCAATTTAAGGGCTTTTAAACGCGCTTTAGAAATGGTGGCATTGAAATTAAATACCGGTAATTTCGGATTCAGGTTAACACCGCCATCAAAAACCAGTTTTACGTTACGGTCGTTGATGCTCAGTTTACCATCGAAATATTTTTTATCAAAGGTTCCGTCGATCTTAACATTATGGTAGCGGTAATTGTTAAAGTCGATATAATCTACATCGCCGTTTATTTTTTCCGTCAGGTTTTTTAGTTCTGTACCGCGGCCTTTTACATAGAGCGAAGAGCTGATGCGGCCCAGACTTTTTTCATCAACCAGGTTGCCCAGGTTAAAATCGTAGCTTTTTACGTTTCCGGTGTAGGTTGGCACATCGTTCTTATCGATCTTCATGTTTACATCCGAAACCAGGCGGCCCAGCTTTGTTTTAAACTCGCCGTAGGCAATAAAATCGTTCTGAAAACCAGTGAAACTTCCGTTAAAGTTAATGTTACCAAACTTATTGACAATGGTCGGCACAATTTGCTTTTTGCTGTTGGTAATGCCCGCCAGTACTTCGTCCAGATCGGCCTTATTGGTACCTGCCATTTCGATGTTCAGATCCATAAAGGTTTCTCTCCACTTGGGTAAGCCCTTTAATATAAAGTCGCCTTTAATGTAGGTTGCCTTTCCGGTTTTTATCGAAAGCTTTTTGGCACGAAGGTTATTTACCAGTCCGGTAATCTGCCCGTCAACATCAAGGTCGAGTTTCATCGTGCTGAGCTCAGGAGCAAAGAAGGCTACATCTCTTGAAGTAATGTGGCTATCTTTAAAGTTAGCCTTCATGCGCACATTATCTACGTAGTGGTTAAAATCCCGGTAGGTTTTAAACCGCATCTGGTAGTAATTGGTCAGCCGGCTCTGGTTGGTTTCGAGCAAGAGGTTTTTCAGTTCAATTGCATTGCTATCAATAGTGGTTTGTGCGGTAAGGTTTTTAAGGTAAAAACCACTTCTTTCTTTCAGCGTCAGATTTTTGATATTCGTTTTAACCAAATGGTTTTTGGTGTCGAGCCCTTCAAAAATACCGCTAAGTTCTTTAACATCTACGTTTTCGAAATTTACACTTTTACCCAGGGTGGTATCTTTGGCAGCAAAATTCTTATATCTGAAGGCAAATTTGTTTAAGATAATGCGACCCAGTTTTACATCGTAGGGCTTACTTTTCTTTTTCTTTACAGTAGGTTTACCAGAATCGAAATAGTTGATGATAAAATCGAGGTTAGAAGACTTATCTTTGAAATCCTTTAGGAAAAAGCGGCCATTGTTGATCTGAACGGTGTTGATATCGATAATGCGCTTGTCAATAGACAGCTGATTAATATCCACCATGAATTGGGGCGTACTCAGTAATGTGTCTTTTTGCAGGTCGAGCACCAATAAATCTTCTAAAACGATTGATTTAAAAGGCTTGATGTAAAGACTCTTGATGGCAATGGTGGTTTTAAGCTCTTTTGATAGGTATGCAGCGGTTTTCTGTGCAAAAAAAGTTTGAACAGGCTTAAATTGTAGCGAAAAAATGAGCAGCGCAAGCAGCAAAATTATTGATGCAATTACCCAAAGGAGTATTTTAAATAGTTTTTTAATAATTTTGCGACTTAAATATTAATAATTTGTCTGTTATACTTGCTATCGAGTCCTCTTGCGATGATACTTCAGTTGCTATTTGTAACAACGGCAAAATTACTGCCAATGTTATTGCAAACCAAACAATTCATCAAAATTATGGTGGTGTAATCCCTGAATTAGCTTCGCGGGTACATCAACAAAATATTGTGCCCGCCGTACAGCAGGCTTTAATTGATGCCAAAGTTACAAAACAGGACATTACTGCCGTGGCTTTTACACGGGGGCCTGGTCTTTTGGGGTCACTTTTGGTTGGTGTTTCTTTTGCAAAATCGTTTGCACTAGCCTTAAATATACCTTTAATTTCTGTTAATCACATGCATGCGCACATATTGGCGCATTTTATCGATGATCCGAAGCCGGCTTTTCCTTTCTTATGTCTAACCGTATCAGGCGGTCATACGCAGATTGTACTGGTAAGGGATTATTTTGATATGGAAATTGTAGGCGAAACGCTGGATGATGCTGCCGGAGAAGCTTTTGATAAAACAGCTAAACTACTGGCTTTGCCTTATCCCGGAGGACCTCTAATTGATAAGCATGCTAAGCTGGGTAATCCGCTGGCTTTTAAATTTGCCGAACCGCAAATACCTGAGCTGAATTTTAGCTTTAGTGGATTTAAAACGTCTATCCTTTACTTTATCAGGAAGCAGGAGCAAGAAAACCCTAACTTTATAGCTGAGCATTTAGATGATATTTGTGCATCGGTACAGCACAGCATTGTACAGATTTTGTTAAACAAGCTAAAGAAAGCGGCAAAACAATACGGCATTAATGAAATTGCCATCGCTGGGGGTGTTTCGGCAAACTCAGGCTTGCGTAATGGTTTACAGCAAACAGCCGATGAACTGGGCTGGAAAGTATATGTACCAGCATTTCAGTATTGTACCGATAATGCAGGCATGATTGCCATTGCAGGTTACCATAAATTTCTGGCGAAAGATTTTGTAGGGCAGGAAGTATCGCCGATGGCTAGAATGGAATTTTAAGCGGGGTCACTGGTTCATTAGTCAATAGTTCATTGGTAAAGCAAATTTTCATAAGGTTAACTGGTGAATTGTTTGAATTGGTTAACTGTAAACTGCCAATTCAGAACCAATTGTCACCCTGAGGAGTAATTTATTGTATAAAAATCAATATGAGTGACAGCCTCTTCCGGGGTCGTCATTTCGAGCGGAGTGCAACGTAGCCGAGAAATCTGTCTAGATAGATTTCTCCATTGCGCCATCGGTGAAAACCGATAGGCTCCAGTCGAAATGACGACTTTCTTAGGTGTCTGTCAATGGTAGCGTAGTTGGAGGGCGTATTGCAAACTTTGATTATTGATAACTGCCAGCTGTAAACTACCAACTGACTTTGTATCTTTGGGCCTTTGTGTTGAAATAAACATAGAAATAATTAGATTATAACCGTTCGATAATTGCAATTTTGATTATTGAACATTGAACTTTAAAAATGACTGGAGCATCATTAATATTTTGGATTGTTTGTGCCATACCTTTAATTGGCCTTTTATACTGGTTAATCAGGAAAGATAAAGACAAACTTAAGGGGAGTTGGGGGGTAATTATACTTGGTGTTTTGGTTATTGCCGCGTTGCTGGTTATTGTTTATGTAACCAAGGATTTCAATGCTATTTTTAGTCAGAATTAAGCAGAGAATATTCTAATAAGCATTTGCTTAAATGCAAAAAAGCTCTTCTAAATTGATTTAGAAGAGCTTTTTTATGTTTTATTGAAGTGTCGGAAGACTTATTCTTCAACCAGTTTATCACCGGTTACTTCGGCTTTAATTTTATTTTCCAGTTCTTCAGCTAACTCAGGGTTGTCGCTCAACAATTGTTTTACGGCATCTCTTCCTTGTCCTAACTTGGTATCTCCGTAAGAGAACCACGAACCTGCTTTTTTGATGATACCGAAATCAACACCTAAATCGATGATTTCGCCATTTTTAGAAATACCTTCACCAAACATGACATCAAATTCGGCAATACGGAAAGGAGGAGCTACTTTATTTTTAACAATCTTAACCTTTACGCGGTTACCTGAAACTTCGTCAGAATCTTTGATTTGAGAAATACGACGAATATCTAAACGTACTGAAGCATAGAATTTCAACGCATTACCACCTGTTGTAGTTTCAGGGTTACCGAACATTACACCGATTTTATCGCGTAACTGGTTAATGAAAATACAGCAACATCCTGTTTTGGCAATTGTTCCAGTTAATTTACGTAGCGCCTGACTCATTAAACGGGCGTGTAAACCCATTTTGCTGTCGCCCATTTCGCCTTCAATCTCACTTTTAGGAACCAAAGCAGCAACAGAGTCAATTACAATTACATCAATAGCTCCTGAGCGGATCAGGTTATCGGCAATTTCTAAAGCCTGCTCACCGTTATCTGGTTGAGAGATTAAAAGGTTATCGGTATCAACGCCTAATTTTTTCGCATAGAACTGATCAAAAGCATGCTCTGCATCAATAAATGCAGCAATACCACCTTTTTTCTGTGCTTCGGCAATAATGTGGGTAGCCAAAGTGGTTTTACCAGAAGACTCCGGACCATAAATTTCGATGATACGGCCTTTTGGAATACCGCCGATACCTAAAGCGATATCTAAACTGATTGATCCTGTGGAAATATATTCAATAGGTTCAACAGCTGTATCACCAAGTTTCATGATGGTACCTTTACCATAAGATTTTTCGAGCTTATCTAAAGTAAGCTGAAGGGCTTTTAATTTATCTGGATTTGAAGTGCTCATTTCTTTTTTCATTACGGCGTAAATATAATCGATTATCGGCTAATATACTTGAATGTTGATATTTAAAATACTAATATATTTAGCTAAGGTAAATCTTTTTTAGCTAATGTCAATAGTAAAGTGAAAATAATTTTTTAAGCTTTTAATTTATTACGCTCATTTTGTGCGGTTAAGCGTTCGAAATACCTGCACATGTAAGTAATTTCGCAAACATCGCATTTGGGGCTTCTGGCTACACAAACGTAGCGCCCGTGCAGGATCAGCCAGTGGTGGGCAATGTGAATGTCGTGCTCGGGCAGATTTTTAACCAGGTCTTTTTCTACGGCAAGTGGGGTTTTGCCATTGGTTAAGCCAAGCCGGTTAGCCACGCGGAATACATGGGTATCAACCGCCATAGCAGGAGCGTTATAGATTACCGATGCAATTACATTGGCAGTTTTACGGCCAACACCCGGCATTTTCTGTAAATCGTCTACTCCCGAAGGTACCACATCGTTAAACTCGTTAAGCAGTATATTGGCCATGCCCACTAAATGTTTCGCTTTATTATTGGGATAGCTGATACTTCTGATGTAATCGAAAACAATATCTGGGGTAGCTTCTGCCAGTGCTTTGGCATTCGGGAAACGTTGAAAGAGGGCAGGAGTAACCATATTTACCCGCTTATCGGTGCACTGTGCAGACAGAATTACGGCTACTAAAAGCTGATAGGGGTTATTGTAATGCAGTTCGGTTTCAGCATCAGGCTGCTTGGCCGAAAAGTGTTCTACAAAAAGTTTATAACGTTCTTTTTTAAGCATGCGCAAATATAATAGATAAACTTGTTCATTGGTTTATTGGTTCAATTGTTCATTAGTAATTGCTAATTGGTTAACTGGTTAATTGTTTAAATTGGTTAACTGTCTCCGTCCAAACTCACAACTGCAAACTCCAAACGCGCTGTCACCCTGAGCGGAGTCGAAGGGCCTTGCGTTAATCTAGTTTGGTAAACCAACACCAAACGCCAGCCGCCAAACGCTCAACGCATTGATAATTGGTTATTATTTATGCCAAATCAAAACTAACCCTGTGCCTGACCAATCTCCTGCAATAGTTTATCGCATTCGGAAAAGGCACTGTACAGGTATTTGTTACGATGCTTTTCTCCCTGACCGCTGAACGAAACAGATTTCATAATCAATCCCTGCATCCATTTCCTGGTTTGCAGGCAGTATGATTGGTCTTCGGTACGTAAATAGTTAAAGGTATTGAAACGGTTGTAACAGGCCATGCGGTCTTTGAAATCGACCAGGTAGGCAATGCTACCCAGCACATCGCAGTTGTACCAGTTAAAAGTATGGTTGGGGTCAATGGTTTTTTTGCTGCCAATGGCGTACATGTTCATATCGGTGAGGCAATATTTTACCTGCTCTACAATTTTAACGGCCAGTTCGGTGTCGTTCAGGTGGCCGGCTTCAAAAGCATACCTGATCTGTTCTAAAGTGCCGGTTATGGTATCTTTCGACCATATTTCTGTACTGGGAATTTCTAAATAAGTAGCATGCAATGCTTTTGATATTTCGATGATCTCATCCGACAGAAAGGTCGAATTAAACGGAACTTCGAAGTTATTGACACTGTTTGCCCAGAAAAACAATTTAAAACTGGTTAATTCAGGGTACTTAAAAAAGTGAAATACCGGAATATCATCGGTAGTAATGGTAATGTGCTTTTGCTTGCTGTTTTTAATGGTTTGAAGGTTATCGAGCAAGTCTTTCAGGTAATTAACCATGTTGAGGTCTTCGTTTACACTGAGGTAATTGAAGGTAACGGATAAAGATTGCTTTGGACTATATACAAAAGGTACATTAAAAGAATCAGACAGTTTAATAATCTGCTGCAGCGTAAGGTTGCTGTCGCCCCTGATTTTTTTGTAAGCTTCGTTGGTGCTGATGCCCAGTTCTTCGGCTATACTTAGCGCCATATTCTGGTATTCGGGCAAAGCTGCTTTAATAGTTTGAAAGAATATTGCTTGCTGATTCTCCATAAAGAATAATTTATGAAATGAAGATAAGGTAATTATATCATCAATCAAGTTTTTTAGATTAATAAGTGATTTTGTATTAATCTTTTAGGGTAATTAATGGACGGTATGATGCTTTATAGAGGATAAATGGAAGCTGTTGTAATTTTTAAAGATAAATTGCTTGTTTTTAACTGTCGATCTTTGGTTATAAACTAATTCAAAATATCATGAACAACAGACTTATATTAATTATGCTGATCTTTCTTTTTTCCGGCGTAAAAGGTTATGGTCAAGACAGAAAAAAACATTTTCCTGCAGCAACATTCCATCAGGGCAATGCCCAAATAACAGGGCTTTCATTTGGTATTGCATCGGGATTTAAAGAAACACATACTAATGTAGTAACTAACGGAACGAGGTTAGAATTGATTGGTTTGGGTTTATTGCTACCGCTTATACCCCGTAGCCCTATAAATGAAAATGATAATCTTGTTAGTGTTAGGGAGTTTGAGTTTACCGAGAAGATAAATGGTTTGAATGTTTCGGGTTCGGGAACAGTTTGCGGAGATTGTATAGTAAATGGATTAACGGTTGGTGCTATTGGGCAATATTTGTATGCTTCAAATGGTATATCTATTTCGATTGTGGGTACTATAATTAAAAAGCAGAATGGCCTACAACTCTCCATGTTTAATGATGTGCATAAAGGAAACGGATTGCAGGTGGGTATAGGTAATAGTGCTGTAGATTACAAAGGCATTCAAATTGGTTTATTAAGCAACGACGTGTTAAAAAGCCGTGGGATACAGATTGGATTATTTAATAAAAGCAAAAATTTAAAGGGCTTGCAGGTTGGGCTTTGGAATGTAAACCAGAAAAGAAAACTGCCTTTAATTAACTGGAATTTTAAAGCTTAAGGTTATGAAATCTATTTTGCTGACTGTATGGGCTTGTTGCCTCGTGAAATCAAAACTTCGGTAAAGGAAGCTTCGGGATCGCGCTCCTAAAACCTAATGCATCACTACAAATTGTTCTTCGGTTTCTTCTTCTTCGGTTACTGTAGTTTTGGTTACGGGTTTCTTGCTGTTGCTTTTAATTAACCAGAAGGCAAACAAAGCACCTACCAGGGCCATTGCAGCGCCAACGTAGGCCGGCGAAGTATAGTCGTAACCATAAACCAGCGGAAGGCCACCAAAAAAGGCGCCCAATGCATTGCCAATGTTAAAACTTGCCTGACTAGCCGATGCGGCCAGCATTTCGGATCCTTTAGCGCTCTGGATCATCAACATCTGGATAGGAGCAGCCAATGAGAAAGCGACGGCGCCGGTAATAAAGGTCATGATTAAAGCCAGTGGCTGATTAGCCGAAACAAAATGCACGATGGTTAAGGTAGCCACCATAACAAGTAATAAAGCTGCAGAAGCTTTAGCCGGCGAAAATTTATCAGCCAGTCGACCACCAACGTAGTTGCCGAACATCATACCTAAACCGGCAAGCATTAATATATAGGTTACCGCGTTGGCCGAGAAATGTGCAACTTCGGTCATTAAGGGAGCAATATAACTGTACCAGGTAAACAAGCCGCCTGTACCAATAGAAATCATGAAAATGATAATCCAGGCATCTCTTTTTTTGAAGAAACTCAATTCTGCTTTTAGATCGCGGTTTTTGGTAGCTTCTAATGCAGGTAACCAAAGTTTTAAGCTTAATAAAGTAATCAGGCCTACCAACACCACTACAGCAAAAGAGATGCGCCACGAGAAGTTATGCCCGATAAAAGTGCCCAGAGGTACACCAACAATATTGGCAATGGTTAAGCCCATAAACATCAGAGAAACGGCCTGTGCAGCTTTCCCTTTCTCGGCAATTCTGCTGGCTACTACAGAGCCCACACCGAAAAACGCACCATGTGGCAAACCTGAAAGTAAGCGTGCAATAAACAAAGTGTTGAAAGTAGGGGCAAAGGCCGAAAATGCATTAAAAACCGTAAACATAATCATCAGGGCAATTAATATCATTTTAGGTGGATATTTACCTGCAATCATAATCAGTAAAGGTGCGCCAATAACTACACCCAGGGCGTAAGCCGAAATTAAATGACCGGCTTCGGGGATACTTACCCTTAAATCGTTTGCAATATCAGGAAGCAAGCCCATCATTACGAACTCTGTTATACCGATGCCTAAACCGCCTAAAGTGAGTGGAAGTAAATTTTTATTCATTGCGCTTAGTGTTAAAATTACACTATGTAAAGGTAGCGCTTTTTATTTTAAGGGAATGTAAAAATTAGGCCATTTATCCGGGTAGTCAGGTTGTTTGCTTTTAAGACGGGGCGTAGTCGATGGTCAATACTTCATGACAGAATAGATAATTGGACTATTAACTATCAACCATTGACCATTAACCAGATTGCATAAAAAAAGGTTGCCCCACCCTGTGGAACAACCTTTTTGACTAGTGTAAATTTTATAACGACCTGCTGTATGCTAAAATCTTGTTGATGGTTTCATCTTGGGGATTTTTAGCCAGTCTATCTAACTTACTTTTGATCTGATCATAAAATAAGTCGATTTCTGCGTCAGATTCCATATCCATTTTAGGCTGAAACATGTTCGGGGTTGGTAAATTTACATTGTTTTTTGATGTAGAGGTTTTTGTCATAAGCAAACGCGATAAGTTTTATAAACTTAACGATAGTTCAGATGCTTTATTTCAACCCCTACTATATTTTATGTAACAATTACGCTACCCTTTATAGCTCACCTCCTTTGTTTTAAGCATTTTGCGCAGATTGCTCAATGCGTAGCGCATACGGCCAAGGGCTGTATTGATGCTTACATCGGTTAAATCGGCAATTTCTTTAAAGCTTAAATCAGCGTAATGGCGCATTAAGAGCACTTCTTTCTGCTCATCGGGCAATAAATGAATCATTGCCTTTAAATCTTTATGGGTTTGGTCGCGGAGCATCCTGTCTTCTGCACTCTCATCATAAAAGTGTAGCATATTGAATACATCCATTCCATCAGAACTGGTGATGATGGGTGTTCTTTTTTCTTTCCTGAAATAATCGATAACCAGGTTATGCGCAATACGCATTACCCATGGTAAAAACTTACCTTCTTCGTTATACCTTCCTGATCGCAGGGTGTTAATCACTTTGATAAAAGCATCCTGAAAAATATCCTCCGCCAGATATTGGTCTTTCACCAATAAGTAGATAGAAGTATAAATTTTACTTTTATGCCTTTTTAAAAGTTCCTGCAATCCGCTCTCATTCCCGGCAATATATACCTTTACCAGGTCCTGATCATTATATGATTGTAAATTCATAGGTTTACCTACACTAAATCCCGTACTGTTTGCTAAAAATTAATTTGTAGATGTATAATTTCTATAGCTGCTCTCCTATGTTTTTGAAATGTGTTAGTTTGGTTCTGAGGTTGTTAATGTTCAAAGAAAGTTATTTTTTTATCAAAAAACAAAAAATAAAATGTTAAAAAATAAATTAACCATCCCAGTACCCTATTTTTGTATCTTCTTAAAACCCAAATTACTTTGTTGGGTTTATACCTTTATATCCTTTAGAATACATGAGCAAAAAAGAGGCCGAAAAAGATCCGCATAGAAATATTATTATAAAAGGTGCCCGTGTGCACAACCTTAAAAACATCGATGTGGCCATTCCAAAAAATAAATTGGTAGTGGTAACAGGTATGTCGGGGTCGGGCAAATCTTCGCTCGCATTCGATACTTTATACGCAGAAGGACAACGCCGGTACGTAGAAAGTTTATCGTCGTATGCACGTCAGTTTATGGGGCGGATGAATAAACCGGATGTAGATTATATTAAAGGTATAGCCCCGGCAATTGCAATTGAGCAGAAAGTAATTACTTCAAACCCGCGCTCAACGGTAGGTACTTCGACAGAGATTTACGATTACCTGAAACTGCTTTTTTCGCGTATTGGTAAAACCATTTCGCCGGTTTCGGGCAATGAGGTAAAAAAAGATTCGGTAAGTACGGTGGTAGATTATGTTAATGCCATGCCAGAAGATACGACGGTAACCATTTTCTGTCCGCTTTACCCGCATAATAACCGCACCATTAAAGAAGAACTGGCCATTTTATTGCAAAAGGGCTTTTTAAGGGTACGCATTAACAATAAAATTGAAAAAATAGAGGGCATTTTAGATGATGCCGGTTTTAAAGATGTTGAGCTTACTGACGATAAAACCGTTCAGATCCTGATCGACAGGATTGTAACCAATCAGGAAGAAGAAACGTTAAGCCGTTTGGCAGATTCTGCACAAACTGCCTTTTTTGAAGGTAAGGGTGATTGTTATGTAGAAGCCGAAGGCGAAACCAAACATTTCAGCGATCGCTTTGAATTGGATGGAATCCGGTTTGAAGAACCTACACCTAACTTTTTCTCTTTCAATAATCCTTACGGGGCCTGCAAACGTTGCGAAGGTTATGGCAATGTAATTGGCATTGATGAAGACCTGGTTATTCCGGATAAAAGCAAAAGTGTTTACGACAATGCCATTGCCCCATGGCGTGGCGAAAAAATGGGTGTTTGGCTGCAGAACTTTGTAAAAGCAGCGCCAAAATTCGATTTCCCGATACACAGGCCTTACAGCGCTTTAACCGAAAAGGAACAGCAGCTATTGTGGACAGGAAATAAATATTTTGAAGGACTGGATGCTTTTTTCAAAGAACTGGAAGAGCAGACCTATAAAATACAGTATCGGGTAATGTTATCACGCTACCGTGGAAAAACAACTTGCCCTGATTGTAAAGGCTCGCGCCTGCGCAAAGATGCATCGTATGTTAAGATTGCCGGAAAATCGATTATTGATGTGGTTTTAATGCCGCTATCGAAAGCGTTGGTTTTCTTTAACGAGTTAAAATTAAGTGTAAACGATGCTAAAATAGCCAAACGTTTACTGGCCGAAATCGATAACCGTTTTCTCTATTTAAACAATGTTGGTTTGGGCTACCTTACTTTAAACCGCTTGTCTAACACCTTGTCAGGTGGAGAATCGCAAAGGATAAATCTGGCCACTTCGTTGGGCAGTAGTTTAGTAGGATCGGTGTATGTTTTAGATGAGCCGAGTATTGGTTTACACCCGCGCGATACCAACAAATTAATTGAAGTTTTAGTCTCTTTACGTAATGTGGGCAATACCGTTTTGGTGGTAGAGCACGAAGAAGAAATGATGCGTGCAGCCGATCACATTATTGATATTGGCCCGGAGGCAGGTACTCATGGCGGTAACCTGGTTTTCAGTGGCGATTACGAAGAGATTTTAAAAGATAAAAACAGTTTAACCGGTCGTTACCTGGCTGGTTTGGAGAAAATTGCCATTCCTGCGCAGCGCCGTAAATGGAAAGACCATATTCTGATTAAAGGAGCGAGAGAGAACAACCTTAAAAATATCGACGTTAAATTTCCTTTGGGCGTGTTTACCGCAGTGAGTGGGGTTTCTGGCTCTGGAAAAACCAGCTTAGTTAAAAAGATTTTATATCCGGCGCTACAAAAGGCAATTGGAAACTATGCAGGCGAACAAACAGGCGCTTACGACGGTATTTTTGGCAATTACGATCTGGTAAGTGCCGTTGAACTGGTAGATCAAAACCCGATCGGCCGCTCTAGCCGTTCAAATCCGGTTACTTATGTTAAAGCGTGGGATGATATCCGTGCGTTGTTTTCAGGTTTAGCTGCTGCAAAAGCTGCCGGACTGAAACCTGCTGCTTTCTCGTTTAACGTAGAAGGTGGGCGTTGCGATGTTTGCCAGGGTGAAGGTGAAGTGAAGATCGAAATGCAGTTTATGGCCGATATTTACCTGCCTTGCGAGGCTTGTAATGGCAAGCGCTTTAAACAACAGGTGTTGGATGTAACGTATAAAGAAAAAAATGTTTCTGAAATTCTGGACATGACCATTGATGAAGCAGTCGATTTCTTTAAAGACGAACAAAAAATCCTGAATAAGTTAAACCCGCTGGTTGATGTGGGTTTAGGCTACGTACATCTGGGGCAATCGTCAAATACTTTATCAGGCGGTGAGGCACAGCGGATTAAGCTGGCTTCGTTTCTGATTAAAGGCAATAATGCCAATAAAACGGTATTTATTTTTGATGAACCGACTACCGGTTTGCATTTCCATGATATTAAAAAACTTTTAAAAGCATTAAATACGCTGATTGAACAAGGCAATACCATTTTGGTGATCGAACACAATATGGATATGATTAAATGTGCCGATTGGGTAATCGATATCGGCCCGGAAGGTGGCGATGGGGGCGGTAATGTGGTATTTGAAGGGGTACCCGAAGACCTGGTTAAGGTAGAAAATTCTTATACCGGAAAATATTTGGCTGCGCATTTAAATTTAAATCCATAATTTCGGCAATGCTTTTTCTAACGTTTTTCATAGGCATTATCCTTAACGCAATGGGGTATATCCCCCCAGGTAACATCAATCTCACTGTTGCACAACTTGCCATCAATAAAGGTATGCGGCAGGTTTGGTACTTCATTTTGTCCTTCTCCTGTGTAGAAGTGTTTTTTACTTTTGGTATGATGCGTTTTGCCCGTTGGGCGATGAGTGATATCAATCCAAATGAGGCCGTTAGCGAGGTCCGGTTGAGCACTTTGGTAGATTGCTTTATGATTGTGATGTTTCTGGTAATGGGTACCATCACCTGGAAAAACCGGAAGAAAGTGCCAAAAACAAGCAATACCAAAGAAGATAAACGCAGTGGAAGTGTACTTTACGGATTGATTTTAGGGATACTCAATCCCGTTCAGATTCCATTCTGGTTGTTTTTTGGAAACTACGTAATTTTACACCAATGGATTGAAACCGATTACCTTTCGCTGGTTATTTTTAGTCTGGGGTCGGGCGTTGGTTCGGCACTAGCCTTGTATTTATATGCACACTTTGCTACTTACATTCAGGAGAAATTTGCCTTGAGCAGCCTGATCATCAATAAATCTATCGCCATATTCTTATTTGCACTGGCAGGATATTTAATGGTGAAACAAGCGATTGTTATTTTTTAAAGCCATGATCCGTGTCTCCAAGGATCATATCTTTTTTAGCCACGGTACACACGGAATGCTTTTTTATTTGTCGTATTCAGATATTCGAGTCATTAACACTGCTGAATACTCATCAGCGAAATCTGCGGTATCAGCGGGAAACTCCTGTCATTCTCCCGCAGATTTAAGAAGTTAAGCGCAGATTTTATATTTAATATCTGGAATACACAGATTTATAAATCATGGCCTATGTCACCACGAATCATATCTTTTTTTGCCACAGAGACACGGTATACACGGAATGCGGGTGCCGTGGTTCGAGTCGCCACGGACCATTTTCTTTCTTACCAGACGCACTGCATACACAGATCATTTCTTTAGCGCAGGTTCTTTGTTATAAAATTGATACACAGATAAGGTTCTGTTAACCTAATCATAACATTAAATTTATGTTTAAGAAGCTTGACTGGCCGAATTTTGCCAGTTGAAACAAAACATATTTAATTATTATGTCTAACAGACGGTTTTTTCTAAAAAGTGGTCTGGCTGCTGCAGTAGTGGCCGGTTTATCACCAGTGCTCCCTTCATTTGCTGAAGAAAACAGTATTCCAGCCACAACGAGAAAAGGGCCAAAACTTCGTTTTGCCATTGCATCCGATGGACATTACGGACAACCAGGAACTGAGTATAAACTTCACCACGAGAATATTGTAAAATGGCTTAATGCATCCCATGAGCAAAATCCGCTGAATTTTGTAATTATCAACGGCGATCTGGTACACGATAGACCTGAATTACTGAAAGAAGTTAAAAAGGATTATTACGATCGTTTAAAAGTTCCTTTTTATGCGGTACCAGGTAACCACGACCATGCAGATACCGCGCTCTGGAAATCGGTTTTTGGATATGAGGATAATTTTTCTTTCGAAAAAAACGGAGTAGGTTTTGTTTTGGCCAATACATCAGATACTAAGGGAACATACCGCTGCCCGAACAACGATTTTTTAAAGCAGGAGCTGGATAAGTTTAAAGATTTAAAAACTGTATTTGTGGTGTTGCATATTCCGCCACATTTCTGGGTGCCAGAGAGCCCATTTGTTGAGTGCCCCGATACCATTAAACTTTTGCATAGCTATGCCAATGTAAAGGCTGTATTTCATGGCCACGACCACAGTTTAGACGCTGTATTCTATACCGACAAATTACCACACTTTTTTGATGCGCACATTGGCGGCAACTGGGGCACGGCTTATAAAGGCTACCGCATTGTAGAGGTTGATGAAAATGATAAGATTAAAACCTATCAGGTAAACGCAAGTCAATCGCCTTTGTTAAACGAAACCAAATTTTAACAGCTTCAGCTATTTTTAAATGAAAAAGATATTTTTTGCAGCTGTTTTTGCTGCATTCGCCATCAATTGCTCCGCTCAGAATCAGGCAACCGTTAATCCGGTATTAAAAACTGGTAATGATGCTGCCCAACCCTTTCTATTTACGATAAACACCCTTACTGCGGAAAACCCTCGCTGGAATATCCATTACTCAGGTAGTTATGGCGAACGTGCTCACGGACAGTTTGGTTATGATGGTTTAGGGCAACAATTTGGGGTTAAAGGTTATTTGGGTAGCCGTTTAACACTCTATGCTACGGCTGCCCTGGGTTTTGCCAATGGTGGAGGCGTGGCCTCTGCAGAGCAAGCCGAGGTAATCAGGGATTTAATAGGTGGCAAAGGTATTTCGGGCTTTAGATTGGGAGCTGGCCTTGGTTTAAGCAGAGATTGGTCTAACACTGGTTCGGCCATTAGTCGTATCACAGCCGCTTTCGATCGTACCAACTGGCGCATGGCTGGTAATTTACGCTTTGAAAAGGCTTTCAGCCGCACACGCGATAAGCTCGATTTCATTACCAGTATTGGCTTTCAGCACCGCATTTCAAGCGCTCTGTACCTGGGTTTCGAAGCCCTTGGTCAGGATTTGGAAGGTTTTTGGGAGAAAGACGAAGCAGAAGGTGGCGCAAAACTGTTAATCGGCCCATCTATAAATCTGGAACCCAATCACAGTAAACTTTCGTTCTCTATTTCCGGAGGACCGGTGTTTTATGCTACACGGAGTCAGGTTACCTCACCTGCAGCAATACGCGAAATCGGTAACGTGGCTTCGGGGAATGGTTATAGTATCAGGGCCCTGGTAAACTTTAATCTTCACCGTTAATTTTTCAAAAATTAAAATAATGAAAAAATCATATATACTTATTCTTTTAACGTTTTTGCTGATACAACATGGCTTTGCCCAATGGCCTGGTAAAAATGAAACTACACAACAAATTTTGTTGCCCAATGGCTGGAAATTAAGCCCGGCAGGGCATTCGGTGCAACTTGGCGATTTACCCTTAAACATGCAATTGAGCACATCGGGTAAATACCTTGCTATCACCAACAACGGTCAGAGTACGCAGTCGCTTCAGTTGATCAATCCTAAAACCGAACAAATTATCGATGAAAAGGTGCTGGCCAAATCGTGGTATGGAATTGCTTTTAGTAAAGATGAAAAACACCTCTACGCATCGGGTGGCAACGACAACTGGATTCTGGATTTTAACATTGAGAACAATAAACTGGGCAAAAGCGATACCATTACTTTGGGACCGGTTTGGCCGAAAGGTAAAATATGTCCGGCCGGCATCGCGGTAAATAAAAACAACAGTAAATTATTTACGGTTACCAAAGAAGACAGTGCCTTATATATCATCGATCCAGCGGCTAAAAAGATTTTAAAACGGGTACAACTTCCGGCTATCGCCTATAGTTGTGCACTGGCTGCCGATGAACGCAAATTATATGTTTCGCTTTGGGGTGGAAAAGCAGTTGCGGTTGTTGATTTGCAATCAGAAAGCATTGTTCAGCAAATCCCCGCTGGCGACCACCCTAATGAGCTTTTGCTTAATAAAAAAGGTAATATCCTATATGTAGCCAATGCAAACGACAATACGGTTTCGGTAGTCAATACACTTAGCAACAAGGTAATTGAAACCATTTCTACCACGCTTTATGCTACCCAGTTAACGGGCTCAACTACCAATGGTTTGGCTTTGAGTAGCAATGAAAAAACTTTATACATTGCCAATGCCGATAACAATTGCCTGGCTGTTTTCGATGTAAGTAAACCAGGGGTGAGCCAGAGTCAGGGTTTTATACCTGTAGGCTGGTACCCAACCAGTGTTAAGGTTTTAGGCTCGAAGGTGTTGGTTACCAATGGTAAGGGCAATACTTCAATGGCAAACCCGAAAGGGCCACAACCCGTTTCGAAAGTTGATAACAGCGATTACCACATGGGGAGCACGGCAAACAGCAGGTTGCAATACATTGCCGGTTTGTTTAAAGGTACTTTATCCTTTATCGATGCGCCAAAACCAGAGCAATTAAAAGTGTATACCAAACAGGTTTATGCCAATACACCTTTCAGCGATAAAAGAGCGATAACTGCTGACGGTGAAGCCGGAAACCCGGTTCCCAGAAAACAGAGCGAGAAATCGCCAATCAAACATGTTTTCTACATTATTAAAGAAAACCGAACCTACGATCAGGTATTGGGCGATATTAAAAAAGGTAACGGCGATTCTACGCTAACCCTTTTCGGTCGCAAAGTAACGCCTAATCAACATGCTTTGGCCGAGAACTTTGTACTGCTTGACAATTTTTATGTAGATGCAGAAGTAAGTGCCGATGGGCATAACTGGAGTATGGCGGCTTACGCAACCGATGTGGTAGAAAAAACATGGCCAACCAGCTATGGTGCCCGCGGCGGCAGTACTACTTTCGAAGGTGGCAGACCTGTAACCTATCCCAAAGGAGGTTTTATCTGGGATTATTGCCAGCGGGCTGGGATAAGTTACCGCAGTTACGGCGAGTTTGGTTCTTACGATAAAGCCAATATTAAATCTTTGCAGGGGCATATGTGTCCGTCTTCGCCAGGTTTTGATATGGATATTAAGGATCAGGTGCGTGTAGATGCCTGGCAGCACGATTTCGATTCGTTACTGGTTGCCGATGCGGTACCTCAGTTTAATACTTTGCGCATTTCAAACGATCATACCAGCGGGCAGAAGAAAGGCAAATATTCGCCTCAGGCAGCCGTTGCCGATAACGATTTAGCAGTAGGCCGTATTATTGAACACCTTTCGCACAGTAAGGTGTGGAATGAATCAGTTGTATTTATTTTGGAAGATGATGCACAAAACGGGCCTGACCATGTTGATGCGCACCGTTCTCCGGCTTATGTAATTGGTCCGTACGTAAAAAGAAATGCGGTAGTGCATACCATGTATTCTACTTCAGGCTTTTTGCGCACCATGGAGCTGATTTTAGGCTTGCCACCAATGAGCCAGTATGATGCCGGAGCAATGCCTTTGTACGAATGCTTTACGGCGAAGCCAGATTTCACGCCTTACAACGTTTTACAACCCCTTATTGATTTGGATACCCGGAATGTGGCTGTTAACGAAAGCAGCAGGCGTTCAGAATTCTTCAATTTTGCAAAAGAAGATTCGGCACCTGATTTAGATTTAAATGAAGTGGTGTGGAAATCAGTTAAGGGCGAGCAATCGGTAATGCCTGCACCAAAACGAAGTGCTTTTGTGATTCTCGAAAAGAAGAAAAAAGATGACGATGATTAGTGCAAACAAAAAGGCAATTTTCGATGAGAAAATTGCCTTTTTGTTTAGAACTTTTTTTGCCAGGAGCGAGGCCTGTCTGCGAAAGGTAATTTTACAAATGGATATAACCAAACGCCATACGCCAAACCCCCATCGCTAAAAAATCTACAGTTTCCAGTCTGGCCTTTCAAAATGGCAGGTGTAGCCGTAAGGATTTTTCTGTAAATAATCCTGGTGTTCCTCCTCAGCATTCCAGAAAGCCGTTTCCGGTACAACCTCTGTAACAATTTTTCCTGGCCATATACCCGAGGCATCCATTTCGGCAATCAGTTCCTTTGCAGTAGCTTCCTGGGTTGGGTTAGCGAAAAATATAGCCGAACGGTAAGAAGTACCAACATCATTTCCTTGTCTGTTACGTGTTGAAGGATCGTGGATCTGGAAAAAATATTCTAATAATTTGCGGTATGATAAAATGGTGGGGTCAAAAGTAATTTCGATGCCTTCAGCGTGCGTTCCATGGTTCCGGTAAGTAGCATTGGGCACATCACCACCGGTATATCCAACTACTGTCGAAATTACACCCGGATAATGGCGAATCAATTCTTCTACTCCCCAAAAACAACCGCCAGCAAGAATGGCTTTTTCAGTATTCATATGTATCTCCTTTTTCTATTGAATAAAGATACGGTGAAGATGTGTAAAAGGAAAGTAAATAAGAGGCCATGCGATGGTTAACAATCTCGGGTGGTCGGTGATGACACCGACCACTAGTGAACATCTTATCGGTCGGTGATGACACCAACCACTAGAGTAAAGGTGGGTAAGGTGGTCGGTGATGACACCGACCACTAGTGAACATCTTATCGGTTGGTGTCCTCACCAACCGAATAGCGCGTTTTTATATTGTATTGGTTGAAAGTTTGGACCAATTATACTCTCCAATCCGTAGAGACGTTCCACTTAACTCTACGGACAGAATTCCCAACTCCAAACGCTCCACTCCAAACTATATCACTATCCGCCAAACGCAAAATCCATAAAACTAACATTGTTTTTGCGCGAAGAACTTACCGCAATGCCTTTATCGGCCTGGTTGGTAAAAGTAAACCCTTCCAGTTCGTCAGGCTTATCGGTATCAATAACACTCAAAACTGATTCATGCCCGGTCGAGATCGATTTTTCCAGATCAAGGAACGTTAACCGCCATTTCCGTCCCTCAATCTGGTTTTGGATTAATACCAGGATATTCTTACTGGCAATGAAGTGGAGGTTTTGCACCCAGGGTGAGCAGGTAAATTTTTGAACCACCACACCTTTTTCGCTGGTTTTAGTCGCTTTAGCTAAAGCTTGCGGATCCATTAAGCGAACCTGATTGGTTTTGTTGCCATAATCGGCAGTAGCCACATACCATTTTCCTTTGTATTTTACATATTCTGGCCTTGCACCCTGTGTGCAGGCATCGTCATCAATGGTTTGCAGCAAATTGCCATCTAATGTTCCGGTTTTTAAAAATCCATCCCAGTTAATGCAGTTAATTACCGCTTTCCACAACGTTCCTGCTTCATTTTGCCTTACAGAATTACCTACAAAAGTAGGCAAGCCCTTGTGGTAAGCTATTCCGGTAGGATGTTTAATGGTGTTTTCGCCTTTTATGGTAAAACGGTATTCTTTATGCTGATAGCTTAACGAATCTTTTTCCATTTTATATTCGCGCATTACGCCAACTTCGCGGTCGCCATAGAGGAAATACCGCCCGTTTTGATAGCTAATACCCTGGCAGGCCCCCAGCGAATCGACTGTAATGTTTTTAGTGATTTTTCCATCCATTTTACTGTTTTTGGCTACAAAGAACATGACCAACAGTACCAATATGGGGTTTAAAATTTTCATGGCTAAGGGTCTAAAGGTTCGTCGAAATCAATTTGTAAGGAGGTTGTGTTTGGATAGAATTCTGATTCGGTATCACTCAATCGTTTCCCGTTCTGATAAGGATAATAACCAAGCTCTTTTTTACAACGCTCCAGCAGCACTGTAGTAATGTAGTAACTTTGCGATTTAACAGTACTCACCATAGCAGGTTTATCAACAGGTATGCCGTAGCGGAACATCAGCCTTATGCAGTTACGCATATTGGTAGTAGTGTGGCGGGCATGGGGTTCCATAATGATCGCACTTTCGGGTATTTGTAAGGTTTCTATCAGAAATTTTTTCATTTCGAACGCCTCGCTAAATTTGGTTTTGTAGGGGTGTACGCGTCCGCCAGATACGACAATAAACGGCGCCTGTCCTTTCAGGTATTGTATGGCCGCTAACCTGCAACGGATCATCCCTCCGGCACTCAAGGCAGTTTCTTTATCTTCAGGACCAGCCCCGGGAACCAGAATTACGCTATAGGGATATTTTTTCCAATCGGTTTTTTTAATCTGGCTAATGGCTGGCTGGTTTACCCCGCTAATCATTGGCTCGTAATCGGCGGCATCATTTCTTTCATTCAGCTCTAAAGCTACCAGCGCAAAATTTAATGCAGGCTCAAAAAATAATTCGTTTTGGCCTTGCAAAGCTAATGAGGCGTTTGCGGCGGTAAGCTCTGCATATTCTTTATCTTTTATGTTGAAACTAATCGAATCTATTTTGGGATAATTGGGTTTATTGCCTGCTACATATACGCCAATGGTGTAATTTAAGGCATTGGCATCTTGTTCCCAGGCTTTTATAAGCAGGTTTTTAGGATTTTCATTAGTATATAAAGTATAACAGCCCGAAGCAATCAGGTGATTGCTTACCAGTTTTCCAAGTTCATTATTTTCTTTGTAACTGTTGCTTAACTCCTGGCTAATTGCTGTAATTTCTTCGGCACTAAACTTTAATGCATTGGCGTAGCAGCTAATATCGGCTTTGCAGGTCTTTAAAGCCTCATTTACCTGTGCGCTTTTGGTATCGGCAATTTTTTTCAGCACGCTGTTTTCTTTCAGCATTTTATTCAGCTCTGGAAGCTGCTGGAAAAGGGTAAGCAGATAGTAGTTTTTATACTGTACCGCATTATTGCTTTTTATTAACTGATAGGCTTGTTGGGGTTTATGCTGCGCCTGTAAACCCTGCCACAACAGGCAAAGTATAAAAAAGGGATAGAAGATTTTCATTAAATTTTTTTGGGAGCGAAGTAACGCATCAGCTATTAAATCAGTATTAAGCAGATGTTATTCTTAAGCATAATTAAATCGATTTAGTAATGCTTGATGCAGAATTAATGTAAACTTAAAATAGCCCCCATGATCTTTGCATAGAGTTAACACAGCGGATACATAGTGTTAAAAATACACCTCTACTTTTGTCGCCGTAGAACGCTCAGGAAATAAGTTGTTAACCTTTAAGGATAAGCCTATGTAAATGCATGATCTACATATCTGCCAAACAAAAACACAAACCCCAATACTATTTAAAAATTTATTACTAAGCACAAAAAGATGACATCATTTTTTTTCACCGCAAGCATGAAAAGTGCCTGCAGGAAATTGCTTTTGCCTGTTGGTTTGCTCGCTGTATGCAGTCCAGCCGCCATGGCCTCAGGCAATAGCAAATTAGTTCCGGCTACCGAGCTTAACAACCGTTTTGCTACCATTAACGGAACTGTAACCGACGAGAAGGGACAACCGCTTCCGGGCGTTAGCGTTTACGATAAACAAACCAAAAAAACAACTTCTACCGATGGTAACGGAAAATTCTCGATAGAGGCGAATAATGGCGCTACACTGGTTTTTTCTTTTGTTGGTTTCGATACGCAGGAAGTTATCGTATCAGGCAACAAAACCATTAATATTAAACTTAAAGAAAGTAGCAACACCTTAAACGAGGTGGTAGCAATTGGTTACCAAAAGATCAGAAAATCGGATGTTACCGGAGCCATTAGCAGTGTTAAAGCCAGTGAAATGAACCTGAGTTCGCCAACTGTTGGGCAGGCTTTGGTTGGTAAAGTTGCCGGTGTACAGGTATCGCAAACCACAGGCGCACCATATGCCAGTACCAAAATCAGGGTGAGAGGTGTAGGATCTATTAACGCCAGTTCTGATCCTTTATACGTTATTGATGGCTATCCTTCAGGAAACAATATTTTTATCAATCCCGAAGATATTGAAACCATCGACATACTAAAGGATGCTGCTTCAGCGGCCATTTATGGCTCCAGGGCTTCGGGTGGTGTGGTTATGATTACCACCAAGAAAGGTAAAGACGGGAAAGGCCGTTTTGAATATGATGTACAAGCTGGTATTACGCAGTTGGCTAAAAAAGTAAAACTGCTTGATGCAGAGCAGTTTATTCAGTTGATGATTGACGGGCGGAACAATGCCTATAAGGACTTGGTTGTTAACGGAGGTAAAATTACCTGGAATGATTCGATGTTTTCGGATAACAATGCTACACGTACCAAAAATGTAGGTAATGGTTCATCGGTAAGTATCCCAACTGATATTTACAATTTTGCAACACAAACAGCTATTGCACCAGCCAATAACACCGATTGGCAGGATGTTTTGTACAGGAATGCGTTTTTTCAACGCCACAACCTGGCTTTTAGTGGCGGTAATAAAGATATTAAATATTATGTAAGTGGCGGTTACCAGGATCAGGATGGTATTGTAACCAATACAGCTATGCGGTCTTTAAATTTCCGTTCAAATATTGAGGGGCAGGTAAGTAAGCGCTTAAGAGTGGGTGCTAACATCTCGTTAACGCAAACCAATAATAAAGAAGTAGGAGAGGGACGTTTTAGTCCAATGATGTCGGCCTTATTGTATTTACCCTATCTTCCGGCCTACGATGCAAACGGAAACCCGGCAAAATATGGGATGTCTGCACTGGCCAATGAATTTGGTTATCAGGGATTAGAGAATCCGCTGGCCACAGTAAGCGAAATGAAGGTTAACCGTTTAGGGAACCGCAATAACTATAACGCATACGCAGTTTATGATATCGTTGATGGTTTAAGTTTTAAGGCGAATCTGGGTACACAGAATTATAGTGAAAAGTACGATTATTATCGCCCGGGAAGTTTGAGTAATGGTGGTGGTAATGCGCCTTATTCGGTATCATCATTAGCAGCTGCAAATGCTGTGGCGCAAAACTATACCTCGGTTGATAAACTGGCTGAGTTTACTTTAAACTATAGTAAAAAGTTCGGTAAAAACAGTATTGATGCTTTGGGTGGTTATTCTGCACAACAAACCTCAACCGATTTGGTACGTGTAACTGCAACAGGTTTTACAAGTGATAAAATTGGTGAAATATCTGATAAAGGTGCTGCCAATACTGATTTTGTATTAAACTCTGCCAGTAAAGTAGTTACTACGCTAACCTCATATTTTGGACGTTTTAGCTACAATTATGATGGCAAATATTTCTTAACAGGATCGTTCCGTACTGATGGTTCATCACGTTTTGGACCTAACAATAAATGGGGTATTTTTCCTTCAGTTGCTGCAGGCTGGAATTTATCGCAGGAGAACTGGTATAATGATTTCTTAGGACGCGGATCGGCTGTTAAAATCAGGGCCAGCTGGGGCTTAAGTGGTAACAACAACATTGGAGATTACAACCATACTCAAACCATGAGCACCCCTGGTGGCGCAATATTTGGCCCGGGGTCGGGTATCTCAACTGCTGTTTGGGCTGGTAGTATTAAAGATCGGAATCTGGGATGGGAATCTACTTCCCAATACAACCTGGGTACTGACTTGAGCTTCTTTAATGGACGTTTATCAGTGATTGCGAACTATTACTACAGTTTATCTTACAATTTATTATTTAATCAACCCATTTCTGCAATTTCAGGAGCCTCGTCTATCTTAACCAATTTAAAAAACAGCAAGGTTAGAAATACCGGATTCGATTTACAGCTTGATGGCCGTATCATCAACAATGATGATTTTACATTGGGTTTAACCGGAAATATTGCACTTAACAAAAACAAAGTGTTGGATTTAGGTGGTAACAGTACCATTTACAGTATCGGTGCAGAAAGACAATATATAACGCATGTAACCCAGGAGGGGCAGCCAATTGGTATGTTTTACGGGTTTAAGGTTTTGGGCAGGGTAACGCCTGAGCTGGTAGGCAAAGTGGCTCCATCAGCAGCGCAATCCAATCCGCAAAAAGTAGGTGATCTTTATTTCGAAGATACCAACGGAGATGGCATTGTGAATGATGCTGATAAAAAGATAATCGGAAGCCCTTACCCTGATTTTACCTATGGTTTTGGCTTAAATGCAAGTTATAAGGCTTTCGATATCCGCGCGTCGTTTAATGGTTCGTACGGTAATCAGGTGTTAGACGGGCAAGATTATTATCTGTACAATTTTGAAGGTTCGGGTAACCAATATGTAGAAGTTGCCGATCGTTACCGCAATGATGCGAATCCGGGCAGCGGCCTGAATTATCGTGCATCGCGCGCTGGTACACAAAGTAATTCTACCCGTTTATCTTCATTCTACCTTCAAAACGGTTCTTACTTAAGGTGTACCAATATTACTTTAGGCTATAATTTCCCTAAGACATTGGCCAAGCACCTGCATGTAGAAAATATCAGAATTTTTGGTAGCGTAGACAATGCATTTACCATAACCGATTATAAAGGTTATAATCCTGAGGTAGATTACAATGGTGGTGCAAACTTGACCCCTGGCGTTGATTATGGCAATTACCCATTAGCCCGTGCATACAATTTAGGTGTTAAACTAACTTTTTAATTGCTCAAACACCATTAAAATATATCACAATGAAAAAAAATATATTCCTAGTTTTTATTGGACTGATTGCTTTATCGGCCTGTAAAAAAGACTTTCTTGATCAAAAGAGCTCGAATTTGGTTACTGTTGATCAGTTTTTTACCTCTCCTAACGATGTATTGCTTGCCGTAAATGGTGTGTACCAATCGTTAAGAAGTGGAAGTAATATTGGCGAAGGAAGCGGCCTGTATACCGACCAGCGTTCTGATGATACAGGTACAAACGACAACCAATCAAATGCAGGTGAGCCTTTTCAGTTTGGCAATTTCAGCATTTTACCCAGTAATAGTTACCTCAAAGGGCACTGGGGAAGCCTTTATCAAACTATAGCCCGTTGTAACGTGGTCACCTCTAACATTGATAAGGTAACATTTCCAAACCCTGAAACAAAAGGGCAGTACCTGGCAGAAGTTAAATTTATCAGGGCTTTAATTTATTTCCATTTGGTTAGAAAATGGGGAGATGTGCCATTGGTAACCTCGCAGCTTGCCAGTAATGATGAGGTTTTGGCTAATACGGCTAGGCAACCACAAGCTACGGTTTATGCACAGATTGTTACAGATTTGAAAGATGCTTTAACCAGTACGTTGCCTAACCTGCAAACTGGGGCCGGTATGGGCAGGGTATCTAAAGCAGCTATTAATGGCTTGCTTGGACAGGTTTACTTAACTATGGCAACTACTTTCGAAAATGGAAAGGCTGACAACTTAAACAATGCCAACACATATCTGCTGGCTGCCTATAACATGAAAAGCTTCGCTACTTTAGCCAGTATACCTTACGCCGATGTTTTTGATGTAACTAAAAAGAACAACAACCCGGAGGTAATATTTGAAATTGTAAATTATCAGGGTAATATCAGCTATGCATCAAGTATTGCAGCTGATAACCAGGCTTTTGGTGAAACTATTAACTCAAGAAAAGCACCTACGGGTGTTGGTGGTAATGTTACACCTGATTTGGTTCAGGAATATGAAACCGGCGACCCGAGAAAAGACTTTTCTATTAAGTATGCAGCCGATAACCGGGTATTAGATTGGTTTGTAACCAAATATCGTGATGCGAGCGATGCAGCTGGCGCAAATGGCTACGGTGGTAACAACTGCCCCCTAATGCGATATGCAGATATCATTTTAATGCTTGCCGAAGTAAATATGTTGCAGGGAAATGATGCTGTGGCCATACAGTATTTAGATATGGTTAGGGCACGGGCAGGTGTGCCTTTATATGCTGTTGCACGTACTGATGCAAATTATAATACCAGATACCCAACACTTAAATTGGCCATTTTACATGAGCGCAGGGTAGAGCTTGCTTTTGAACACCACCGCTGGTTTGATTTGTTGCGTTTCTTTAATACCAACGAGTTGGTAGCTTATTTCCGTGCTAAATCGCAAGCAAACTTCGGAAATGCTAAATTGAGCAATTTTACTACTAAAGACAGGTTTTTCCCGATTCCCTTTGATGAGGTTAAACTCGATCCGGTTAAAATGTATCAAAACCCGGGTTACTAAACGGGTTAGATAAAAGAAAGCGGGCTGATTGAACTGATCAGCCCGCTTTTTCTTTTAATGTTGTTTAAATCGCATTCCGCGTAATTTTTCCTTTAATAATATATAGCGTTTGAATGTTCTTTTTGTTAATGATGGTATCGCCTTTAAAATTAGGGTTTGATGAGCGCAGAATTATTTTAGCCGAATCGGGGTGTTCGAAAACCATTTTGATGGTGCGCAGGCTGTTGCTCTCCTCATCGGTCATTACCATATAAGCTTCGCCCCATTGTAAAACATCGTAATTGGTAATTTCTTTTACCGCTATAATTTCGCCCGAAGCATATTTTGGGTACATGCTATCGCCATATACCGGTAAATAGGCCGTACAATCGTTAAAAGGCCGATAGTTTACCAGGTATTCTGCCTGTTCTTCTTCTACAATAAATTTATCGGTATCTTCTAAACTGAGGTTAAAATAAGGTACGCCTTCTTTACTAGGGGCTACAATGGGCGGTTTTTTTAAAACAGGCTCACCCATACCATCTTCCAGCCACGCTAAGTTAACGTTGAATTTTAAGTTTAACCTATCTTTAACAGCATTGGATACATTTATCCTTTCCCTTAAAATATCTGATAAAGAACCTGGCTGGATATTCAGGGCCAGCGCAAAATCTTTTTGGTTCTTAAATCCCAATAAATCAATTAAAGTTTTTAAGCGCTGGTTTTCATTCATAGGATAAAATGTTGATAAGTTTTGTGTATTTATGGTAGTTTTACTTATTTTTATTTACTAAATTTGTTAGTAAAGCTAATATATAAATTAAAAAGAACAATTATGGAAAGCTCAGCAAATTTTGGAAACGAGAGCCGGTCTTTTTTAGCGGCCATAACAGATTTTTTTCGCGATTACACTATTGCAGACCGGATTGATTTTTTAGATAACTGGGTAAACCCCATTTCAGTTGATGAAGCTTTGATTCAAAAAAACGAACCTGCAGCACTTTTCCATTTTTACGAGCAATTGCTTAAGTTGTTAAATGGTGCTGAAACTGTTTTTAAAGGTAGTAAGCAAGATTTTGTTTTCTTCGAAGCCATACAAATGGACGTTGCAGAACTAAAAAAGGAAATGGTTTTGATTCAATATCAGGCCAAACACCTGCTTAAAAACGAAATGACAAAACCAAGGCAGGCTTTTGTGGCTATATTTTTCTTTTATGATGCTGGGCATTATCAGTTAAATTATAAAGACTGGCTGCAGGCAGCACTGGCAGGCAATACGGATGAAGATTGGAACGAGTACACTTATCCGGTTTACCAAAACACAAAGAAAATGCTCGAGGCCTGCTGGTTAATCCACGAAAGGGTAATTAGTAAAAACAGTAGCCGAAGTATTGATTATCATTATGATTTGGCTGTATTTGAAAATACTTCGCCTTTATGTTTAACTGAAATGCTCGAAGCCAATCCCTTTGGAGTAGTAGAGTCTTTTTTTAATCTCGATGATTTGGCAGGCCATAAAACTTACCTTAAAAACTGGTACAAGGCTGCACTGGGTAAAGAGGATAGGGTGCGTAACGCTGCAGATTATTTTTTTGTGTATAACCAGTTTACCCAATTGCTTTATGCCGGCTACCTGATTGCTACCCGTAAACTTTTTTACGACATCAATGGCAATACATTAACCACAATGCTGAGCTCCAATAAAGCAAACCGCATTACAGATGGCCATTACCATGCCGGCCAATACGAAATAAATACACTGCCTGTGCGCTATGTAAATAACCCATACCGTTTTATTGAGCTCTTTTTCGTGCCCGAAAAAATTAAACGACTGCGTTTAGGATTACTAGAATGGCTGTATGCTGCTTTCAGTACCCAAAACAGCATTAAACTGATGGATAAGGAATTTCTTTTTGAACAATACGAAACCTTATTGATGCTTACCGAAGCGTTTTTCCTGATGATTACCCAGCCATTTTCGCCTGCATTACTTACCATACCCGACGAATAAATAACCATGAACCGTAAAAATATACATGTAGCAATAGCAAATGATGCAGATTTAGCTGCGCTGATAAAAGGTATATGTGCTGCGGTACAGACAGCTTATATTTTTTGCTATACCGAAATTTTTGCCGAAAAGGTACTTAATGAATTGCTTATTGTGGTACCCAATAAGCAGGTGCGTATTTTAAACGAACTGGTCCCGGTACTTAATATTGTGTTTAGTAACCAGCAGAAATTTAGCTACAGGCTTTTTCATGAGCACGAGGTTAAACAGGCTTTGCAAAACGGCAGTTTGTTTTTCAATCAGCTGTGTAAACCTCAAAACTGCCTGTTTAACCGCTCTACTGATCTTTTTAACCACGGGGATATGGATGGTAACTTACTTGCCCAACAGGTTAAAAGTACTTACACTACAGAATTAAATAAAGCCAATGATTTTTTAGCAGGGGCAAAATTCTATTTAAAAAAGCAAAGCCTACCGCACTGTGCCTTTATGTTGCACCAGTTTTTTGATTTGAGCTACCGAGCCATTGAGCTTTTAGTTATGGGTGCAGAAAAAAAAACACACCGCGTACAAATACACCAAAATTACATTAAGCCTTATGTGCAAGGCCTGGCCACACTCTTTAAACCGGGCAACGAAGCCGATATTTACCTGTTGTACTTACTCGATGAAGCCTACCTGGCGGTCCGTTATGAAAACAATTACCAGATCACAGAAGCCGAAATAAAGGCCTTGTTTGAAAAAGCCAGGCTACTTGCTCACCTTGCAAACCGGGTTTACCAGCGGGTTTTGAATAATTATTTTGATCGCGAGACAAACAATTTGCGTTAAAAACAATGGTGTTGACCATTGTATTGCCTTATTTTAATCTTCGTTTATAAACTCACTCGGTGTTTTGCCAAAATGTTTTTTAAACTCCGAACTAAAGTATTTACGATCATTAAAACCTACCGAATAAGCAATTTCCGAAATATTACCTGCACCTTGTTTCAATAGCTGTGCAGCCCTTTTAATGCGTATCGATTTAATAAAGTCGTTAACCGAAAGATCGGTCAATGCCCTTATTTTTTTGTACAATACCGGCTGGCTCATGCCAATTTGCGATGATAGGGTAGGCACATCAAATTCAGGATCGGCAATCCGATCTTCAATAACTGCGATAATTTTATTCAGGAAATTTTGCTCGGTGGTATTAATTACCAGGTTTTTAGGTTCGAGCCTTACCACCTGCGCAAATTTCTGCCTGATGGTTTCGCGTGCGCTAAGCAGATTTTGTACATTCAGTTCGAGAATTTTGAGGTTGAAGGGCTTCATGATGTAAGCATCGGCACCCTGTTCAAAACCATTAATCTGGTGTACATAAGCCGAACGGGCTGTGAGCAATACCACGGGGATATGACTGGTTCTTTCGTCGGTTTTAAGCTTGCGGCACAATTCCAGGCCATCCATAACAGGCATCATTACATCGCTGATAATTAAATCGGGAATCACTTCCTGCGCCAGGGCTAAACCCGTAGCTCCGTTTTCGCTTTCGTAAATGGTGTAAGTATTGCCCAGCGCATTTTTAATAAATGCCCTTACGTCTTCGTTATCCTCTACCAGTAAAATACTGTATTTTTTGGTGCCGGCAGATACTACAGTTTCTGCTTCCTGAATCTGAGCTTCGGCAGTAGCCGGGAGTTCGTAGTTGGTAGCATCATCATAATACACATAATCTTTTACGAAATCGGCTGGTTTAAAATGTGCTTTGCCGGTTTTTAAATTTACGGTGAAACAGGTAGCACCATGTCGATTTTCGCTCTGAGCCATACTTTCGAAAGTAATTTCGCCATGATGCAGCTCTACAATGCTTTTAGATAAGGATAAACCTAAACCCGTACCAATGCTGGTTGTTGGGTTGGCCTGGTAAAAATTGGTAAATAAACCGGCCTGATCGGCAAGCGCAATCCCTTTGCCATTATCGCTCACCATAATTTGTACCCGGTTATTTTCCTGATTGATTTTTAAACTGACTTTACCTTTATCTGGCGTAAATTTAAACGCATTGGAAAGCAGGTTAAATAACACTTTCTCCAGTTGAACTTTATCAAAATAAAGTTTAATATCGGGCTGCACGGTTTCAAAACGGTAATCGATGCTTTTGGCAATGGCAATATTCTGAAAAGCCAGGAATATCTCCCGGCAGAATTTTACAATATCTCCGGGGCTAATGTGCAGGGTCATTTTTCCGCTTTCTGCTTTTCTGAAATCGAGGAGCTCGGTTACCAGGTTCATTAAGCGATAAGCATTGTTTTTAATGGGCTGCAGCTCGCGGTTTAATGATGGATCGTCTTTGGCATTTTCGATCAGTTTATCCAATGGGCCTACAATCAGCGTTAAAGGCGTGCGTATTTCGTGCGAGATATTGGTGAAAAACTCTAGCTTATGCTCGTTAATTTCCTTTTCTTTTTTCAGTACGGCCTTAATCAGCAAATAACGGATAAATACAAACGATATGGCAATAAAGGCTGCCAAATAAAACAAATAAGCCCACCAGGTACGGTAAAATGGTGGTAATACGGTAATATCGAGCGTACTTATGGTGTTGGTCCAAACGCCATCGTTATTGGTGCCTTTAACCATCAGGGTATATTGACCCGGCGAAAGATTGGTATAGGTAGCCGAAGGTACATCTACATAGTTCCAGTTTTTTTCGAAACCATTGAGTTTATATGCATAATGGCTTTTATTCGATTTAATGAAATTAAGGACAGTAAAATCAACAGAAAAAACATTCTGATCGGATTCAAAAGTAATGGCCTGTAATGTACTGATATTCTGTTTCAGCAGGCCATCGCCGCTGTTTAAAGCAACAGGTTTGTTAAAGAGTTTTAAGCCCGTAAAAATTACAGGTGGAGTAGTTTTGTTTTCTCTGATCTGGTTGGGGTAGAAACTGATCATACCACTTAGGCTACCAAAGAAAAACTGACCTTTACTGTCTTTTAAAAACGATTTGTAATTAAATTCATTACCAGGCAAGCCATCTTTAATGTTGTAAACCTTAAAAGTATGTAATGCCGGGTTATACTTACACAGGCCTTTATCGGTAGTAATCCACAGGTTTTGAAAATCATCTTCAAGTATCCCCATAATAGTGTTACTTGGAAGGCCATCCAGTAAACTTAGCCGCCTATATTGGTGCTTTTCGGGGTTTAGTTGAAATAATCCATTTCTGGTGGTGCCAATAAGCAGAGAACCGGCTTTATTTTCGGTGATGCAGCTGATTTCGTTATACCTTAAAATTTCGGGATTGCCAGCTGCGCGGATTACAAATTTAGTTGCACCGCTTTTTAACTGATAAAGCCCCGAGTTGGTCGCTACCCACAGTGTTCGCTTGCTGTCTTCGAAAATGTAGAGTACAGCATCGGCACGGCCATTTACCCGGTTACGGATAAATTTACCCGTTTGTGTATTAAAACTATTTAAACCGCCGTTGGTTCCTACCCAGAACCTTCCGAAACTATCTTCAAAAACAACCGTAATTTCATCGTTGCTTAATGAAGAAGTGTCGTTTTTATGCTTGGTATAGCGTACAAAACTTTTGGTTTCGGGGTTGAAAAGGTTTAGCCCGCCATAATGTGTACCGATCCAGACTTTATTGTTTTTATCGCGGATAACCGATTTTACCAGATTGGCGCTTAGGCTTGTGGGGTTGTTGGGGTTGTTTTTGTAGCGGGTAAAAGTATTGCTTTTCCTATCGTAATAATTAATGCCTTCACCTTCAGTAGCAATCCACAGGTTTTGATACTGATCTTCCATGATTGAGCTCACTACATTGCTGCTGAGGCCGTTTGATGTGGCAGTGCTGCGATAAACCTTAAAAGGCGTATAATTAGGATAAACCATATTGATAGCGCCATAATAAGTTCCAACCCAGATAATACCCTGGCGATCCTGAAAAATATCGTAAACCGAATTCTGACTTAAACTGGATGGATTTTCGGGCTCATTTTGTAACGTGCTGAAACTTTGGTTTGCCGGATTATAGATGTTGATGCCGTGTAAGGTACCAATCCACAGTTTGCCCTCCTGATCGAGCATAATTTTACGCACGTTATTGCTGCTGATACCCTGGGGGTTAAGGCTCGAATATTTATAATTGGTAATGTTTTCGGTGCTTAGGTTGAGCTTACTTATACCGCTTTGTTTAGTGCCAATCCAAAGGTTGTTTTCACGATCTTCAACCATTGTGGTAATGTGGTTATCGATGGCTTTGGAGAGTTCATCGCTATAGGCCTTAAAGTGTTTGTAAATAACCCGGTTTCCGCTAAAGCGCATATTCATTAAACCATTGTCTGTACTTAACCACAGGGTACCATTGTGATCTTCGGTAATGGTATAAACTTGTAAACGCTGTTTGTCTTGGTATAAAAATCGCTTAAAGCGATATCGGGTAGTGTCGGTTAGTAAATTTAGCCCGTTTGCCGTACCTACCCAAACCCTGTTTTTTTTGTCCTGATAAATGCAAAATACAATATTGTTGCTTAAACTGCCTGCATCTTTATCATCGTGCTGATAACGGTCAAAATTATCGTCCTTTTCATTGTATTTATTCAGCCCGTTTTGGGTGCCAATTAACAGCGATCCATTTTTAAGTGATACTATTGAAGAGAGATAGGAAGTAGAACTCAGGCTTTTTTTATTGCCTTTTTCGCTGCTGTAGATTTTAAACGTTTGCGAATCGTATTTGTTGAGTCCAAAACGTGTACCGAACCAGAGAAAACCCCGGGCATCCTGGGCAATTGAGAGTACCGAGCTTTGCGAAAGTCCGCTCTCTACGTTCAGGTGTTTAAAAGCGTATTGGTCTTGTGCCTTTCCTGCTATAGTGAAGAGTGCAAATATAAAGAAGAGCAGGGCTTTCATGTTCACAAAATACAGGGATGGTTAGCTTAATGTTATTAAATGTACAACTCTATTTTTATTATTAAAATCAAATTGGCTTAGCACCGGCAATTTTAACACTTTATCTGCTCACAGCATTGCGTTAGCTAGCCTTTTAGCTATATTTTTAGAATTTTACCCCCATTTGTTTAGGATTTTACCCCTTTTGTTTTGGGGCTTCTGGATAGATTTGACCCTATGCATTTACCCCCGGTAAAAGGCATGATAATAACCAAATAGACGATAACCAAAAGCGTGCACCCGGAAGGGCAAACACATTACTCCGGACACGCACCAGTAACTAAACCAAAACAAAATATGAGGAAAACTTACTTAAAGCAATTAATGCTTTTTTCGTTAACCGTATATACGGCATGTCCGGCTTTGGCCTATGCCAATACCATACGAGTCGAAAGGCATGTAGCAGGCAAAAACAAGGGCCACCGGTTGGAGGTTACCGGAACAGTTTCTGATAACTTTGGCAACCCGCTTTTTGGCGTTAGCGTTACCATTAAAGAAACCGGTAATAGTGTTACAACAAATAAGGATGGTAAGTATAAAATAAGTGCTGTTGAAGGCGATATTTTAACATTTACACTCAATGGTTACCTGGTAAAAGAGGTTGAGGTAAAAGAGGCTTTGTTAAATGTATCACTTAGCGAGAGCCAAAAACGCCAGGCTGTTACACCGGTATTGTATGGCGAGCAAAGCACGGTAACTAATTTGCAATCTACTTCTACAGTATACAATAGCGATCTGATTAAAGTTCCGGTAGCGGGAATTAACAATGCTTTATCCGGAAGGTTAGCCGGATTATACACTTTACAAAGTAATGGCAGACCAGGAGCCGACGGAACCAGTATTACCGTAAGGGGTAATGCACCATTGGTCTTGGTAAACGGTATTCCGAGAGATTATCCTTCAATCGATCCGGAGGAAATAGAATCGGTTACCATTTTAAAAGATGGTTTATCTACAGTAATGCTTGGGCAACAGGCTTCGAACGGTGTAATTATGATTAATACCCGTAAAGGAGAGGTAGGCAAGCAACGCATTTCGCTTACGGCACAGGCAGGTCTGCAATCGGCCATTAAATTGCCGAAACCACTGGGTGCTTTTGATTACGCAACGCTTTACAATGAAGCATTGGCCAACGATGGTAAAGCACCCCGCTATACTGCAGCTGATTTAAATGCCTGGGCAACAGGTTCTGATCCTATATTTCACCCTGATGTAGATTGGTACAGCACCATCTTAAAACCCAATACAACTTTTAGCCGTTACAACCTGAATACTTATGGTGGCGGTAATGCTACCCGATATTTTCTGGATGTAGATTACCTGAACCAAAGCGGTATTTTAAAGCAGGACGACGAAAGAAATACCTACAGTACCAATACCGATTACAAACGCTATCTGGTACGTACTAATATCGATATCGATATCACGCCGACAACTTTATTAAACTTAAACCTGTTTGGCCGTATCCAGAATGGTAACCAACCGGGTGGAGTTAGTGCAAGTACAGCAATTTTTACTACAGGTACCACTTTATCCAATTTTGGTAGTAATAACGTTTTTTCACAACTGGCTTCGATTCCAAATAATGCTTATCCTGTTTTTAATCCTAACGGTTCGCTGGCCGGTACTTCCGATTATCAGACCAACTTGTGGGGAGCAACTACGCGCTCGGGTTATTTTTACAACAGTAGTCGAGACATTTCTGCTGATATATCGTTAAAGAAAACACTCGATAATGTTACCAAAGGTTTGTGGTTAAAAGCTTTGGCCAGTTTTAACCATAGTGTATCCGAAAACATTATCCGCACCAAACAGTACGCGGTATATAAGCTGGCCAGTACCAACCCTGATGTATATCAAAAGTTTGGGGTAGATGGCCAGCAGGTTAATTTAACAACCAACACCGGCCAGAGCCGAAATTTATTTGTCGATTTTTCTGCCGGACTTGATAAAACCTACGGCAATCATGGAATTAGTGCCTTGTTAAAATACAACTCGCAAAGCATACAAGGTAATCAGGTTGTATTAATCAACAATAACTTATCGGGCAGGATAAATTATAACTATAAAGAAAAATACCTGGCCGAAGCGGCTTTAAGCTACAGTGGGGTAAACCGGTACGTAGAAGGCCAACGCTATGGTTTCTTTTATGGTTTTGGCTTAGGATGGAACATGGCTAAAGAAGACTTTTTAAAAGATATCCAATGGTTAAATGCGCTTAAAATCAGGGCAAATTATGCTTATACCGGCAACGCTAACCCTGGTTATTTTGCCTATAACCAGTACTATGTAACAGGCAATACCTATAATTATGGCGCACCAACGCCAACGGCTATAACCGGTGTTGCCGAAGGCACATTGGCCAACCCGCATATTACCTGGGAAAAAGCAAATCAATACAATGTGGGCATTGATGCCAGTTTGTTTAATAATAAATTATCAGTTGCTGCCGATTATTTCAACAATAAAAACTTTGATCTGGTGCAAACCAGGGGAAGAAGTTCGGCCTTACTGGGTACTACCTATCCTGCAGAAAATATAGGGGTTAGCCGTTATTCGGGGGTAGAATTCGATCTGAAATACAGCAACCATGTGGGTAATTTTAACTACTACATTGCACCAAATGTTTTCTCGCTGCAAAAAATTATCGAGTATCAGGATGAAATTAGCAGGCCATATTCGTGGATGGAACGTACCGGACAAAGAGAAGACCAGACTTTTGGCTATGTGGCAACAGGTTTATTCCAAAATCAGGCCGAGATTAACTCAAGTGCAAAAATACAGGGTTATACACCGGTTCCCGGAGATATTAAATACCAGGATTTAAATAACGACGGGATTATTAATGAGCTGGATGTAAGAGCACTTAAAAATAATAATCCGATTTGGTTTTATGGTCTTAACCTGGGCTTCAGTTACAAAGGATTTGATTTTTCTGCACTCCTGCAAGGCGTTCAGAACCGCTATGTGTACGTTTCGGGCAGTACTGAATGGGCTTTCCAAAACAATGGTTTAGGACAAGCATTTGAACAGAATCTTGGCCGTTGGACACCAGCTACTGCTGCTACAGCCACTCAACCACGTTTAACCATTGGCGCTAATCCAAATAATGAGGCTACTTCATCATACTGGTTGCACGATGGCAGTTATGTGAGATTAAAAAATGTGGAACTGGGCTACACGTTACCGAAAGTGGTAACCGGTAAGCTAAAATTAGCTTCTGTACGCTTTTTTGTAAATGCAGTAAATGCCTTCACCCTTTCTGCATACGATCGGGTAGATCCTGAAGTTTATGGAAGCGGTTATCCACTGCAAAGAGTGGTTAATGCTGGTTTGAATGTTAAATTTTAATGCGGGTGATATGAAAATTAAGATAAAAGAAATCGTTGGCACATTAGCCGTTATCATTATTGGTTTTTCGGCATGTAAAAAACCAATGTACGAAACAGAACCAACCACTGCTGATCTAAGCTATACTTTTGATAAAACAGATTCGCTGGGGGTACAGGCCAAAGCCTTTCTGGCTGATATTTATTCGTACCTGCCAAATGGTTATAACCGCATTGGTAACGATGTTTTAGATGCTGCATCTGATGATGCCATTAGTTCATCGCCATCGAGTACAATTGAATATTTTGTAAATGGCCGGATTTCGGCAGTTACTCCAGTCGATAACTCCTGGGATAACAATTACAAGACCATTCGCAAAGCCAATGTATTTTTGGCCAATATTGATGTAGTTCCGTTAAACCAAAAAGGTTTGAAAGCATACTGGAAAGCTGAGGCAAGGATATTGAGGGCAATAGCCTACTTTGAGCTCATTAAACGTTATGGTGGGGTACCACTTATGGGCGACCGTGTATTGGGAATTGATGATAATATTGAATTGCCAAGAAATACTTACACAGAATGCCTTAAATATTTGCTGGATGAGTGCGAGGCCTTAAAAACCATTGCCAGGCCAGATAATACATTGGCATCAGACGAAGACTTTGGCCGGGTTACGCAAGGTGTTGCATTGGCACTAAAAGCCAGGGCATTATTGTACGATGCTAGTCCATTAAATAATCCGAACAACGATTTGGCCAAATGGGCAGCTGCTGCGCAGGCTGCCAAAGATGTAATGAACCTGAACGTATTTTCATTGGCATCGGCTTACACTATCGTGTTTAATACCCGTAAAAACAGCGAAATTATTTTGGCTTACCAGAGAGCGGTAAATTTTGATGTCGAAACCAGAAACGCTCCAATAGGTTACACCGCTAACAATGCGTCAGGTTCGGGCTATACAAGTCCTACGCAAGAGCTTGTTGATGCTTTCGATATGAGCAATGGCCGTGCCATTACCGATCCGGCATCTGGTTATAATCCGGCAGATCCTTATACTGGCCGCGATCCACGTTTTGCCCTTACCATTATGCATAATAATGCACGTTGGTTAAACCGCTTAGTTCAAACTTATGATGGTGGTTTGGATAAACCCGGCAGTACCGTAAACGTACAAACGCGTACCGGTTACTACATGCGCAAATTTATGAACGAGACTTTTGTTACGGCAACAGTTTATAGCAATCAAACACACAACTTCCCGATTTTCAGGTACGCAGAAATTTTACTCAACTATGCCGAGGCCATGAATGAGGCAGCCGATAATGCGGTAAATCGTACCGAAGCTTTTAACCAGTTAAAAGCATTGCGCTTAAGAGCTGGTATTCCGATCGGTACCACAGCAGGTTACCAGCATGGTTTAAAAACCACCATGACGCAGGCAGAAATGCGTGAGGCCATCAGGCATGAGCGCAGGGTAGAAATGGCTTTCGAAGAGCAACGTTTCTGGGATATACGCCGATGGAAAATTGCAGAAACTGTATTGAATGGTACCCTGCATGGCATGCAGATTATTAAAAATGCAAATGGCACCTTCTCCTATACCCGAACCAATGCGCTGAATGTAACCTTCGATGCAACTAAAATGTACCGCTATCCGATTGCAGCAAGTGAAGTAAATAAAAACAGAAACTTAACACAGAATCCGGGTTGGTAATTCGTGATTTTACAGATTGTTAAATGATAACCATACAAGTTATGCAAAAAATATTATATAAATTATTAACCCTTTTTATCCTCTTGCCCGGCATTTCTTTGGCGCAAACGGTTATAAAAGGTACGGTTGTAGATAATTCGGGACCGATACCCGGCGCTACCATTGTAGAAAAAGGATTGCCAAACAATGGGGCGGTGACCGACGCCGAAGGTAAGTTTCAGTTTACGTTAAAAGGTAGTAGTAAAGTGCTTATCGTGAAATCTATAGGTTACTTGAACCAGGAAGTGAATGTAGCCGGTAAAACCGTTGTAACCATTACCTTAAAAACAGATGCCAAGGATTTGGATGCAGTAGTGGTTGTAGGCTTTGGTAAGCAGAAGAAAATTACCAATACAGGTGCTATCAGTTCTATTTCTGCGGTAGAGATTAAACAAAACCCTAGTGCCAGTATACAGAATACCCTTGCAGGTAGGTTACCCGGTTTTACCTCACAGCAGCGGAGTGGCCAGCCAGGTGCAGATGGTGCTGCTTTCTTTATCCGTGGGGTGAGTACTTACGCGGGTAGTACTTCTCCGTTAATTATTGTAGATGATGTAGAGTACGATTACAACCAGGTTTCAGATATTGATCCAAATGAAGTAGAAACAGTTTCCATTTTAAAAGATGCTTCTACTACTGCAGTTTATGGTATTAAAGGGGCTAACGGGGTATTGGTAATTACCACCAAAAGAGGGGTGGCCGGTAAACCACGCATCAATTTAAAATCAGAAGCAGGTTACCAGATGGATGTGAATACCCCCGAATTTTTAAATTCGTACCAAGCAAAATTATTAAATAACGAGGCGCTTAGAAATTCGGGCGATACCAACAACAAACTTTATGCAAGTGATGCCGATCTGGCTGCTTACCGCGATCATACCGATCCTTATGGTCACCCGGATATCGACTGGTGGAAAACCATTTTTAAACCAGGTGCTTTAATTACCCGTCAGAATTTAGATTTTCAGGGTGGAACCGAGAGTGTAAAGTATTTTGTTTCTGCGGGTTACTTGTGGCAGAATGGTAATGTCCGCGATTTTGGTGCAGACAATGGTGTAAACAGTAATTATTATTATAAACGCTATAACTTCAGGTCTAATTTAGATATTCAGGCTACCAAAACATTGAGTATCCGTTTAGATTTGACAGGCCGTTTTGGCGAAACCAACCAGCCTTTCAATTCAGGACAGGGTAATGCTTATTATGCCAACGGTAACGGTATTGTGGGCGAAATCTACAGTGGTGGTTACTTACCGCCATGGGCTTTCCCGGTTACCAATCCAAATGGTTCATATCCATACAATCCTTTGTTAACCAATGCAAACACCAGTATTATTGGCCGCCTGGCAGAATCGGGCTATAGCAGAACTTTCGATAATGATTTAAACATCGTTGCGAGTGCAAGCCAGAAACTCGATTTTCTTACCAATGGCTTAACCGCCAAGGTATTATTATCTTACGCAAGTGCTCAAAGCTCTAGTGTAAATTCAAGCAGAACGGCTTTACCATATTATTTGTATAACTCTGCCACCGGACTATATTTGCCACTTAATGCCACACAATACCGTACACCGCCATTTTCAACAACATATGGTAACGGTACTATTTATCGTACTATAAATACACAATCCTCATTAAACTACGATCGCAATTTTGGTAACCACCACGCCTATGGTTTGGTATTATATAACGATAACAGGGTAATTAATTCAACCACTACCGGCGATAGCAATCAAGGCCCCGGGGTACCAACGGTAATTACCGGAACAACTTTTAGGGTGGGTTATGATTTTAAAAACAAGTATTTGCTTGAGTTCAATGCCGCTTATAATGGTACCGACCGATTTACAGGGTCTAAAACCAAAGGCTGGTTTCCGGCAGCATCAATAGGCTGGAATATTTCGGAAGAAAAGTTTTTCTCTGATAACATCAAATTTGTAGATCTGTTAAAATTCAGGGCATCTTACGGTATGGTTGGATCAGATGATATCGGCGGTGCTAAAAAATATGTACAGCTTTATACACAGGCTTCAGGTGCTTACAATTTTGGTACAACAAGTACCTCGTATAATGGAATTACCGAAGGCAACCTGGGTAATTTAGATGTAACCTGGGAGAAAGAAAAGAAACTGGATATTGGTATGGATTTAAATATGTTTAATGGAAAATTTAAAATTACCGCCGATTATTTTAACAACGACAGGTACGATATTTTAACTACCAGACAAAGTGTCCCGCTTACTATTGGAGTAGGTTTGCCACCTGTTAACCTGGGTAAGGTAAACAACAGGGGCTTTGATGGAGAGATAAGCTATAATGAAAAAATAAACAATTTCTCTGCAGGTGTAAGGTTAACTTTCTCTTATGCCAAAAACAAAATCCTTTATCAGGATGAGGCCCAGCCGGCATACCCCTGGTTAGCGGCAACAGGTAGCCCAATTGGCCAGTACTTTGGCTGGCACTTTTTAGGTTTTTATACTGCAGCAGAAATTGCCGATCCGAAAGTGGCAAAACCAACTACTGCAGTAGGCCCCGGGGATATGAAATACCAGGATTTAAATGGTGATGGTATTATCGATGACAGTGATAAGGGAATAATTGGCAAACCAAACCTGCCAAATACCACCTATGGCGCCAACTTTAATTTCGGTTATAAAAACTTTTACCTGAATGTATTCTTTCAGGGATCGTATGGTTACAGTACCCGTTTCCACTCCGAAACCATTGTGCCCGGGAACTCTAATTACCAACCGATACACTTAAACAGATGGACACCCGAAACGGCTGCTACAGCTACGTTCCCAAGGTTGGGGGGTAACGCAGTAACCAATTTTCCAAACGTATCCAATAACTTCTCTGATTTCTGGACCAGAAACAACTATTATGTGCGCTTAAAAACTGCCGAGATCAGTTATATGTTTCCCAATTCATTTGCCAAAAAACTGCGTGTATCAGGAATCAGGGTTTATGCCAATGGTAATAACCTGCTTACCTGGACAAACGTAACCGATTTGTATCAGGTTGACCCTGAAAATGGAAACAGTACCACTACTGTAATTAGTGTGTACCCTACGCAGCGCATTTATAACCTGGGTTTAAATGTTACATTTTAATTAAAAATGATTATGAAAAAGAAAATTTCAATCATAGCCTTATTTGCCATCATGGTTATAACCTATTCTTGTAAAAAAGGTGGTTTACTCGATGAAAGCTCTTCAACTGTTTTAAACGAAGAAACCACCTTTGCCGATAGTATCAATACCCAGGCCTTTTTAACCCGGATTTATCAGCAGGTAGGTTTTCAGTACGATATCCAGTACCTTGATGCCGGCGGGCATGCGGGAGCTTCCGATGAGGGGGTTACAGGCCGTTACAACGGTACGCAGAACTCAGGTGTAATTATTGCCTTTGGTTTAATTTCCAAAAGCACTACCAACACTGATTTTAGAGACATGTGGTCGGTACCTTACCAAAATATCAGAAGGGTAAATGTACTTTTACAAAATATTGGTGGTGCTCCGCTTAGTGCAGCAACCAAAAAGGGGATGATAGCTGAGGCCCGTTATTTACGTGCATGGTATTACTTCCTGTTAATCAGGGCATTTGGTGGCGTACCATTACTGGGCGATAAAGTGTATGATATTACGGAAGATTTTACGCTCAAAAGATCAACCTATCAGGAATGTGTAAACTACATTGTTGCCGAGTGCGATGCAGCCAAGGCCGATTTGCCAACCAGTTTAACTATTCTGCCGCAAAATTACGGTCGGATTACGCAGGGCGCCTGCATGGGCTTAAAATCGCGCGTGCTATTGTATGCAGCCAGTCCGCTATTTAATGGGGGGCAATATGCTACATCAGGCGAAGTACACGATTTAACCGGCTATGCAAGTTACGACAAAGAACGCTGGAAAAAAGCCGCTGATGCTGCATTGGATATTATAAATACCGGAAACTACTCGCTTTATGTAGATAATGGCCCAACCAACAGACCTGGTTATGGCTTTTACAAGGTATTTCAAATGCGGGTAAACAGCGAGTACTTGTTTGCAGCCATGCGTGGCGCACAACGCGAGTTCGAAAGCTTTTTACTGCCGCAAAGCAGATCAGGAGGTTATGCCTTCACCGTAAGTCAGCAAATGGTTGATCGTTTCCCGATGGCCAATGGAAAAGCCATAACCGAAGCTGGTTCGGGCTATGATCCGGCTAATCCTTATGTTAACCGCGATCCGCGTTTCGCCAATTCGGTAATTTATAACGGTGCTCCATGGATATTAAGCGGAAACAACAATGCACCTGTATATACTTATGTAGGATCGGGTACTACCGATGCAGTTAGCGGGCCACTTGCTTTTAATGCCGGATATTTCCCCCGTAAATATCTGTTGGAAAACTCTACCGGAAATGGTGAAAGATGCTGGGGCCTGATCAGGTATGGCGAAATTTTATTGAACTATGCCGAAGCATTAAACGAATACAGCGGCCCAACAGCCGAGGTTTATGATGCATTGAGAAAAATCAGGGAACGTGCAGGTATTACACCAGGTGCCGATGGAAATTATGGTATTAAAGCCAATGCAACGCAAGATGAAATGCGTTTGCTGATTCAGACCGAACGTGGTGTAGAGCTGTTTATGGAGGAACACCGCATGTGGGATGCCAGAAGGTGGAAAACCGCTGCGGTTGATTTTGAGAAACCAATAAGAGGCGTTAAAATTACCAAAACCGGAAATGTTTACAACTATGAATATGTAGATGTGCGTGAGCATCACTTCCCTGCACATTATGGTTTGTTCCCGATTCTGGCTTCTGAAATAGCTAAAAATACTGCCCTGATACAGAATGCAGGCTGGTAAAAAATAAAAAGCGTATGGGGCTTTATCCCCAACAAATTTGGTTAGTTTGTGTTAGTTGGGCCACCTTGCCTTTGCTCGGTGGCTTTTTTACCTACCTGGCCAAACATCATAACATTTAACCTCAAATGCAGCAAAACTCATCATTAAAATATAACCGTTTAATTCATGGCAGCTTTTTCCTATGGCTGTTTTTTTGCCTTCCATTATGGTGTGCAGCGCAGGTGCCTGCCGGCGAAGTAAACTGGCCGGTATTTATGGCGCAGCAAAATTTAAAGTGGGATCAGCTCGGCAAAGATTACTATAGTGGGATTATTCTCGGAAACGGTTTGCTCGGAACCAACATCTATCAGGAAAACGACAGTTTAATCCGTTTTGATATCGGACGCACAGATGTGGTAGATCACCGCGAAAAACTTTTACCCAATGTAGGTAAATTGTATACCCAGGGGCGCTTGCCTATTGGTTATTTTACCCTTAAAACCGCAGGAAAAATAACAGGTGCCAAAATAGAACTGGATATTTACAATGCAACGGCCAGTGGAACAGTTTTTACCACGCAGGGCACAATAAGCTTTACTGCTTTTGTTGCTGCAACCCAGAATGTAATTAGTATTACAGCAAAAGGTACCGCGCAAGAGCAGGCAAGGGGTTGGAAATGGCACGCGGGAAAAAGTATAAGCCCACGGTATTTTCAGAGCTACCCAACCGATAAACCGGTAAATTATCCCGAAAATCCTCCTGTAAAAATGAGTACAGCAAATGGTTACACGCTTTGTAACCAGCCTTTACTCAATAACGGCGGTTACACTACAGCATATAAAATATTAAACAATAGTTATACACAACAGTTATTGGTAAGCGTAGGCTATGATGGCGAAGGCACTACCGATGAAAATAAAGAAGCTACTGCTTACCTGCAAAAATTTGAGCAGGATAAACAAAGTACTGTCGCTCACCGCAACTGGTGGCACCAGTATTACCAGAAAAGTTTTATTGCCTTGCCTGATAAGCGAATGGAAAACTTTTATTGGATACAGCTATACAAATTGGCTTCGGTAACCCGGACCGATAAACCTGTTGCCGATTTAATGGGCCCCTGGACTACCGCCACGCCATGGCCAGCTATTTGGTGGAACTTGAATGCACAGCTCACTTATTCGCCGATTTTTACCGCCAATCACCTCGAGCTGGGCGAATCGCTCTTTAAATCATTAAACCGTAACCGGCAAAACCTGATTAACAATGTGCCCGAAAAATGGCGTAATGATGCCGCAGCAATTGGTAGGAGCTCGGCCTTTGGCTTGGTAAGCCCCATCAGTGAGGCCGAAATAAACAAAGGAACTTTTGAACCAGCCAATCTTACCTGGTTGCTTTATTATTATTATCAATATTATGCTTACAGTGGCGATGAACAAACGCTTAAGACCAAAATATTTCCTTTGTTAAAGCGATCGGCAAATTTTTTAATTCACCAGCTTAAGCCAGACGATCAGGGGATTTATCATTTTCCCATGTCGCATTCGCCCGAATATAAAAATGCCGAAGATGCCAATTATACTTTGGCCAGTTTAAGCTGGGCACTGCAAACACTGATTAAGGTAAACGATGAGCAAAAGTTAAATGATGCGGATGCCGGCAAATGGAAAACGATTTTAAAAAATCTTACACCTTTCCCAGTTGGTGAAAGTGGGTTTTTAATCGGTAAAGATGTACCCCTAAACAGTTCGCACAGGCATTATTCGCACTTGCTGATGATTTATCCTTATAATCTCATTAACTGGGACCAGTCCGAAAACAGGGCGCTGATTAGCCAGTCGTTAAAAAACTGGCTTTCTTACAAAAGTGCATTGGCTGGTTTTTCGTTTACAGGAGCAGCTTCTATTTATGCCGGTACAGGCAATGGCGATATGGCCTACCAGTGGTTAAACGAATTGCTGGATCGTTTTGTGCAGGTAAACACGCTTTACCGCGAATCTGGCCCGGTCATCGAAACACCTTTGGCCGCCGCCACTTCCATACAGGAAATGCTTTTGCAAAGCTGGGGTGCGAAAATCAGGGTTTTCCCGGCAATCCCAAAAAACTGGCAAAATGTGTCGTTTAAACAATTGCTTGCCGAGGGCGCATTTTTGGTTAGTGCCGATATGCAGGATGGGCGCACGCAAAATATAAAAATAACCAGCTTAAAGGGAGGCCAGCTTACTCTGGTAAGCGATATGGATAAATTTACCATCCGTTCCAATAAACGCGAAAAAGTTGATTATCAGCTTCAAAAAACAGCCGAAAAAACCATAATCGAAATAAAAAAAACGATAAGTGGAGAAATGATACAGCTGGTTTCGGCTAGTTTTGAAGAAAAACCGATGCCCGCTTTTTCTTACACAAAATATGAAAACTGGTTTTGGGGCTTCAATAAAAAATAACAGATGTTTGCAGGAAAGAAAATCGTAAATTATAAAATATCATCTTTTAAAGCGTTTAGCATTGGTGCTTTAGGTGTACTGTTGCTTTTTGTTAATCAGGCAAAAGCACAGCAAGAACCCTATGATACCATTTTACAACGCATTAATACCGATTTGCAAACTTTTGTTAAAGATAAAAACTTGGCAGCAGAAGTTAGTGTTAACCTGAAAAACCTGAATGCAGATGGTAGCTGGGCCGATATTAACTATGCGGATGCGCAATATGCCCCACTGAAAAGAATTAAGGATATGGCCACGGCTTATATCCGGCCTGCTAACAAATGGTATAACCATGCTGAGCTGCATGCATCAATTGTTAAAGCTTTACAAAACTGGTTCGATAAAAATCCAAAAAATAAAAACTGGTGGTATAACGATATTTTCTATCCACAGGCCATTGGGCAAACGCTCATTTTAATGCGCAATGCAAAAGTGCAGTTGCCTGAAGATCTCGAAAAGGCGTTGATTCAGCGTATGGTGATTCGTCGTTTTAGAACCGGCGATGGTGCCAATACTTCAGACGAAGCTTTACACTTACTTTACCGGGCTTGTTTAACCCGCAATAAAGCTACATTAGATTCGGCCGGAAAGTATTTATTCGAACCCATTGCCATTACCGATGGAAAAGAAGGGGTACAGGTTGATGGCAGTTATTACCAGCATGGCAAGCAACAGGCTATTGCCAGTTATGGTCGCGTTTTTGCCGGAAACTCGGTAAACGTCGCATTTTATTTAAGGGGAACAAATTATGCCTTACCTAAAGATCAAATGGCCATCCTGGTAAACTACCTTAAAAATACTTTTCTGCAAACCATCCGTGGTTCGTTTTACGATTTTAATGTGCGCGGCCGGGGCATTAGCCGTAAAGACTCGTTAAGTAGTGGCATGGGTGGAATGATTGAGAAAATTAAGTCTTTCGATCCCGAAAATGCGCGTTACTGGGAGGCTTCGGCACTGCGAACAGCCAATAAAAAACCTGCCGATTACGGTATTGTGGCTAACCATACCCATTTCTGGAAAAGCAATTACACCTTGCACATACGGCCGGCCTATACCTTCAGCGTGCAAAGCTCATCTGATCGTACTTTACGTACCGAACGTGGAAATAACGAAAATATCTTGGGGAAATTTTTGCCCGATGGTGCAACCAATATCCAGCGCAGCGGGTCGGAGTATGCCAATTTAATGCCAGTATGGGAGTGGGATAAGATACCCGGAACTACCGGTAGGGATTATCCAGACGATGAAGGGGCAACCATCCACAAAGATTGGGGAATACCAGGAACAACGAAGTTTTCTGGTGGGGCAAGCGATGGCGTTTATGGCGTATCGTGCTACGATTTAAATTACGATAGTGTTCAGGCCAAAAAAGCCTGGTTCTTTTTCGATAAGGAAGTGGTTTGCCTGGGTGCTGGTATTACTAGTGAAGCCAAAGAAAGCGTGACTACTACGATTAACCAGGCCTGGTTGAGAGGCGTTATTAGCCGATCATCAACTGCAAAAGGCGAAAAAGGATTTTGGGCATTGCACGATAGTATTGCTTATATCTTTCCGGAGCGCAGCAATGTCGAAATCAGCAATGCCGTGCAAAGTGGTAGCTGGTACCGCATTAATCAGGGGCAGAGCAAAACCGAATTAACCGACAAGGTCTTTAAAATCTGGGTTAACCATGGCACAGCGCCTCAAAATGCCAGTTACCAATATATTGTTATTCCGGGCATTACTGTTGAGGGCATAAAAAAATACAATCGTTCTGTGATACAAATCTTAAAAAATACCGCTGAACTCCAGGCCGTAAAACATACCGTTTTAAACATGCTGCAAGCTGTGTTTTACAAGGCTGGAACACTGGTTTATGACGGTGGTTCCCTTACGGTAGACCAGCCTTGTACCGTGTATATCAAAAATTTAAATACCAAAAATCCGCTGCTTTATATTGCCGACCCCGGACAAGAGAATGCATCCATTCAGGTACAGTTTAAACCTGCCGGCTCAACAATACCTAAAAATATAACCTGTAAGCTGCCTGAGGGAGCCTTTGTCGGTGCCACAGCAAGTTTTAAAATAGAGTAACACACATAAATTTATGAAACCATCAGGATTTGCCCCTTAAAAACCGGCTTAACCTGATATTGAAAAACAAAACAGATCAAATGAAAAAAATTAACCTAGCCGCTACATTGCTCCTTTTTGTGGGGAGTGTTTCGTATGCCCAGAGCCCCAAAAAACCGATGGCTCAATTAATTAACGATGAATTTAAATTTGCAGCCAGCCAGTATCAGGTATTGGCCAAAAATATCCCTGCAGGTAAAACGCCGCAGAGTTTCGATAAAGGCAAATCTGTTAATTACGATATTAAATGGTGGTGTAGTGGTTTTTACTCGGGTAGTTTATGGTACATTTACGAGCAAACTAAAAATGAGCAGGTAAAAAATGAGGCTGAGGCGGCACTGAAAGTATTGGAGCCCAACCAAACTTTTACGGGTAACCACGATCTTGGTTTTATGATGTATTGCAGTTTTGGTAACGGGTACCGCATCACTAAAAATCCGGCCTATAAAGAAATTATCCAGCGTTCTGCACAATCGCTTTCTACGCGTTTCAGACCAAAAATTCAGGTTATTCAATCGTGGGATAAGAACAAGTATTGGGAATGCCCGGTAATTATCGATAATATGATGAACCTGGAAATGTTAAACTGGGCCAGCGATAATGGGGGTAATCCGAAATATAAAGAAATTGCCGTCACACACGCCAATACAACCATCAAAAATCATTTCCGCCCCGATTTTAGTTCTTACCATGTGGTTGATTACAATCCGCAAACTGGTGATGTGCTTAAGAAAGCAACCTGGCAGGGAGCTGCAAACTGTTCGGCATGGTCGCGCGGGCAAGGCTGGGCTTTATATGGTTATACCATGATGTACCGTTTTACAAAAGATCAGAACTATTTAAAACAGGCTAAAGGAATTGCCAACTATATTTTAAGCCATCCGAACCTGCCTGCAGATAAGATTCCGTATTGGGATTTTGATGCTCCTTTAATCCCATATGCCAAACGCGATGCTTCTGCAGGTGCAATTATTGCTTCGGCACTGCTCGAATTGGGACAATATACCGATGGCAAGGAAAAAGCTGATTTTAAATCGGCCGCAGAGTCCATGATTTATTCATTAGCCAGTGATACTTACCGTGCCAAAGCAGGCGAAAACGGAGGTTTTTTACTGATGCACAGCACCGGGGCTTTCCCGTTAAACAGTGAGATTGATGTGCCCCTTGTTTACGCAGATTATTACTACTTAGAGGCACTTGCCCGATATAAAAAATGGTATTTATAGAAAACTGTTAAACAAGAGGTTTGTATATATTTTATTCAGGATGTAGATTAGACTTGATTTTGCTTTAAATTAATGTTTATGGGTTAAGGCACCTAACCGTTAATACTGATGCAGACCGTGCCACTTAGACCCGATTGTAGTGAACACGGAGCCCGATGAAGCATCGGGCGAAGTAAAACGAAAAGCGGGATGAAACCTAAATAGTAGCTTGTAACTTGCTCTCCGAATAATAGTAAACTTTTAATACCACTCAAATTATTATTAAATAAACTATAATGAAATATAAACTGATTTTTGCTCTCCTCCTGATTTTTACGCAGCTGGCAAATGCGCAAAATAAAAAAACAACTACCGGCGCAGAAGATCGCGCCATTTGGGTAAAACATTTGTACCGTATAGCCTATCCGGTAATCCATAACCTGGCCAATGAAACTTTAAAAAAGAATATGCCAGTAGAAAAAGCGCCTGGTTATGGCTTAAATGCCGCCAAAGTTACCTATCTCGAAGCATTAGGTCGTACTGTGGCCGGTGTGGCACCGTGGCTGGCTTTACCTGATGACGAAACTGCAGAAGGCAAGCTGCGGAAAAATATGCGTACCGAGCTTTTAAAGGCATTAACCAATTCGGTAAACCCCGAGAGTCCGGATTATATCAGTTTCCGATCAGAAAGTCAGCCGATTGTTGATGCGGCCTATGTAGCCCATGCTTTTTTACGTGCACCAAAAGCCTTGTGGGAGCCACTTGATGAAACCACTAAAAAGAGATTTATCGAAGAGTTTAAATCCCTGAGGACCCGTACCGGCGCATACAACAACTGGTTATTGTTTGCGGGCTTAAGCGAAGGCTTTTTATTGAGCATTGGCGAGCAATACGATCCGGCACGCGTACAGTTTGCTATCAATAAAATGAAAGAATGGTACGTGGGCGACAGCTGGTATAGCGATGGCGAAAAATTTAGTATGGATTATTACAATTCTTACGTAATACACCCCATGCTGGTTGATCTTTTAAAAGTGCTGGTTGATAAGAAAAAAGCACAACAAGCCGATTACGATCTGGCTTTGAAACGGATGGTACGTTACTCAGAATATTTGGAACGTATCATTTCTCCGGAAGGAACTTATCCGGCATACGGCCGTTCCATTACCTACCGCACTGCCGCTTTTCAGGCATTGGCACAGGTTGCCCTGATGGAAAAACTGCCCGAGTACGTTAAACCTGCACAAGTACGTGGTGCTTTAACCAAAGTAATTTACAACCTCTATAACGGCAATCAGAATTTTGACGATAAAGGCTGGCTGGTGCTGGGCTTTAACGGGCATCAGCCAGAAATTGCAGATATTTATACTTCTACAGGCAGTTTGTATATGGCTACCCTTGGCTTTTTAACCCTGGGTTTGCCAGCTGATAATAAATTCTGGACCGATGCACCTGCCCCCTGGACCAGTTTAAAGGCGTGGAGCGGAGAAACGATAAAAAAGGATTATAAAGTTGAGTATTAATACTAATAATCAATATCGTATAAATATATTTGCGGGTAAGATTTGATCCTACTTCAAATCTTACCTCACAACTCAATTTTTAACCAATGAACAAATTCGAAAGCCGTTACGCTCAGAGCCCAAAAGAAGTTAAACAAATGGATACCGCTGCTTTGCGGGATAATTTCTTAATTGAAAACGTGTTTGAAGCCAACCAGGTAAACTTAACTTTATCTCATTTTGACAGATATATTGTTGGTGGAGCTATGCCAATTGACCAGAAAATAGCATTACCCAATCCTGATGATTTAAAAGCAAATTACTTCTTAGAACGCAGAGAACTGGGCATCATTAACGTAGGTGGAAAAGCGATTGTTACGGCTGATGGAGCAACTTACGAATTGGATTACAAAGAAGCTTTATATATTGGTAAAGGCACTAAAGAAGTGTTCTTCGAATCGGCTGATAAAGGTACAGCTACAAAGTTATATATCAACTCGGCGCCTGCACACCATACTTATCCAACCAAAAAAGTAAGCAAAGCCGAGGCCGAAATTGTTGAACTGGGAACACCGGAAACAGCAAATCACCGCATCATTAATAAATTATTGGTGAACAGCGTTCTACCAACCTGCCAGTTGCAGATGGGAATGACCGAATTAAAATCGGGCAGCGTTTGGAATACCATGCCTGCACACACGCACGACAGAAGAATGGAAGCTTATTTTTATTTTGAAGTTCCACAGGGGCAAAGTGTTTGCCATTTTATGGGCCAACCACAAGAAACACGCCACATCTGGATGCAAGGCGATCAGGCGGTAATTTCGCCAAACTGGTCAATCCACTCAGGTGCGGGTACCAGTAACTATACCTTTATTTGGGGTATGGCAGGCGAAAACCTGGATTATGGCGACATGGACCACTGTGCCATTACAGAACTGAAATAAACCGTCATCTCGACCGAAGCGGAGAGATCTTACAAAAGTATCAATAGAAAACACATGTCAAACGTATTTAATTTAGCAGGTAAAACTGCTTTAGTTACCGGTTGCAAGAGAGGAATTGGAAAAGCCATGGCTTTAGCACTTGCAGAAGCAGGTGCCGATGTTATTGGTGTATCGGCCAGCCTTGAATTGCAAGGTAGCGCCATAGAAAAAGAAGTTTTAGCCCTGGGTCGTAAGTTTTATGCTTACCAGTGCGATTTTGGTAAACGCGAAAACACATTGGCATTTGCTGCACAGGTAAAAGCCGATCATCCGGTAATTGATATTCTGGTAAACAATGCCGGAACCATTTTGCGTAAACCTATTGCCGAACATCCTGATGAATATTGGGATGAGGTAATTGCGGTAAACCAAACTGCTCCGTTTATTTTAACCCGCGAAGTAGGCAGGGATATGGTAGCAAGAGGTAGTGGAAAAGTAATTTTTACTGCATCGCTGTTGTCATTTCAGGGTGGCATTACTGTACCAGGGTACGCCGCCAGTAAAGGTGCAATTGCTTCTTTAACCAAAGCATTTGCTAACGAATGGGCAGCTAAAGGTGTTAATGTAAATGCCATAGCACCAGGTTATATTGCAACCGATAATACCACAGCTTTACGCGAAGATCAGGATCGTAGTACCTCAATTTTATCACGTATTCCGGCAGGAAGATGGGGTACCCCAGAAGATTTTAAAGGACCAACTTTATTCCTTGCTTCAGCCGCAAGTGACTATGTTCACGGAACGATCTTAACTGTTGATGGCGGCTGGATGGGACGATAGGTTAGTTCGAAGTCTGCAGTCTTCAGTCCGGAGTCTGGATTTATAATAAAAAACCTCGCAGGTTTTTAAAACCTGCGAGGTTTAATACTTGTGACTAGTAAAGTTTATAGATCTCCGTAATATCTTTCAAGATTTTTTCAAAATCGATTTTCAGATCAATTAAACGGCCTGTTCTGATGTCAAAAACCCAGCCTTGAACGGTTAAGCCACGGTGTACAATGGCTTCCTGTACAGCTGCTGTTTTAAGCAGGTTAACACATTGTTCCTGTACATTTAGCTCAACCAGGCGGTTATAACGTGCATCTTCATCGGCAATGGCATTCAATTCATCTTTATGTAAACGGTAAACATCGCGGATATTTCTTAACCATGGGTTTAAAATGCCTAAATCTGCTGGCTGCATGGCTGCTTTTACACCACCACAGTTATAGTGGCCACAAACTACAATGTGGTTTACCTTTAGGTGTCTTACCGCGTAATTTAAAACGGTCATTACGCTTAAATCTACGTTGTTTACCAGGTTGGCAATGTTACGGTGTACAAAGGCCTGTCCCGGCTGTATTCCCATTAAATCTTCTGCCGTAACACGACTGTCAGAACATCCAATGTATAAAAATTCAGGGCTTTGTCCTTTAGCCAGATCGCTAAAATAGTCCGGATTGATGGAAAGTTTTTCGGCAATCCATTTTTCGTTATTCTTAAAAACTTCTGCTACATTCATAATTTATTTGGATAAGTTTATGTTATTCAATGGAAAAGATATAGTATTTATACGGGCATAAAACTATAAAAGATTTCCAGATTTTGATAACAAATTAAGCTGCTAAATGTTTAGTGCTTTGTATGAAATTATGGCAGGCATTGGCGCAAAGGAGAGGGATTTCTGTCGTAATAACACAGAAAATCATTTTGAATACTTCCTAAGCTTAGTGTTTGACCAAACTTAGGAAGTAGCCATTTTCTTAGCTGGCAACAGCTACCACATTCTTATTGATGTGGTTAGGAAGTTCCTCAAGGGTGTATAAGCTAACCAATGATTCTCTTAAAACATTTTTGGAATCGTACCATACATTATCCTGAGTGAAGTGACAAACACCTTTGGTAAGTTCGGTAATAATGGCGCCGATTAAGGTGCCAAAGTGATTTTCAAAAACATCACCGGCATGGTATTTAATCGAAAATACCTTATTGTAATTTTGCAGTTGTGCTTCTATTTCGGCACTTAACTTAATGGTTTTAACTGCTTTCTTTTTCTTCTTCTTTTTAAAAAGCGCAGTTAACTTCTGGATAAAACTTTGTTTAATGATTTTATCTTTAAAAAGCTTTTTCTTGTATTCTTTTAGATCGAAAGGTTTAATTGACGTACTAAAATTCAGCTTTAAATTATTTTCATTAAATATTTCTAAACTTGGCTTTTCCCATTTAAATACAATGGGTAAATTCCCGTTCGAATTTCTGAATGAAAATGATGAATTAATGTCTAAAACACTTTCGTGTTCGTTTAGACGTTTTAAAATTGTTGGAATTAAATCGTCTGTTAAGGCGTTGGTGTAGATGTGTATAAAAGCACTCATTTTGTTAATAAGATTACTGAAATCAATAAAATAGCAATTGCGGTGAACCGTTTTTTGCATTAATTCTATGATAATTAAGGATATCGACGAATAGGTGGCTATTGTATAAATGGCCAGATACCGTTAACTCGGAAATCTTAAAAAGATTGGAAGGTAAGTTTTTTTCATATTTAGGTTTTTTTGTGTGTAATTGTTTAGTTTGTTTTTTGTCTGGTAAACGTATGCCGCAATGAAAACGTTACAGCTGTAAAAACAAAAATGTTTATAGCAATAATTATACCATAAAGTTGTAAGGATTACTTTAGCCGGTCTACCAGCTTTTTTATGTTTGCAGTTTGCAGCATGTTTTTAAACTCAGGTGTATCCTGATTGCCTTTCTCTATGAGTTGCTTTAAGCTTCTGTTAAAGCTTCTTACTGAAATGCCGAGGTATGCAGCCATATCGTCTTTTGAGAGTGAAATGCTTTCATTTGCCTGTAACTGCAGCAGTTTCAATAACGCATATTCAACAGTATATAATTGCTGAAAAGAGGCTCTTGTGCTGGTTTGGATTATCCGGGTTGATAGCTCCTGGAGTAAGATGGTAGTAAATTCGCCACTTTTTTGTATCAGTGAGAGGAAAACATGATCGGGGATGACGTAGGCCGTTACTTCACTTATGGCAGCTACGTTGCATAAACAGTCAATTTTTTTCAATGCCTCCAGTTCGCCAACAACTTCGCCCTTGCCTAAAAACTCGATAATGAAATCTTTGCCGTTTTCTTCGGAGATAAAACACTTGCTTATTCCTTCTTTAATGATATAAATATTGCTGATTTTATCGCCCTGCTCTATTAAACGATAGCCAGGCCTAAAGCTTTTAAGGCTAATGTTTTCGCTTTCATTTTCTCTGCAAAAACGCTCAATAAAGGATAAAAAATCGAGATTTGTTCGTAACATATTTTTTCTCGCCGAGACAAATGTCCTTTTTTATGGGAGTTGCCGGCTTTACTTTTGTGGCACTAAAGTAAGCATAACCATGAACAATCAGATTACCGTAATTGCTTTTGATGCTGATGACACCCTTTGGGTAAACGAACCTTACTTCCGCGAAACTGAAGATAAATTTGCGGCCCTGCTGGAAGACTTCATGCCACGCCACAGTTTAATTGTAGAACTTTACAAAACAGAAATTGCCAATTTGCCACTCTATGGCTTTGGTATTAAGGGGTTTATGCTCAGTATGATCGAAACGGCATTGAGGGTCACAATGGGGAAAAATGACCCCAAAGTTGTGGAAATGATAATCGAACTGGGGCAGGAAATGTTAAACAAACCCATCGAGCTGCTGGATGGGGTAGAGGAAGTACTAAAAGCGCTGCACGGAAAATACAAACTGGTGGTGGCTACCAAAGGAGATTTGCTCGATCAGCAAAGGAAATTAACCAAATCGGGTTTAGACCATTATTTCCATCACATCGAAATTATGAGCGATAAACAGGAAAAAGATTATCAAAAACTATTGAAACACCTGGATTGCAATCCCGAATCATTTCTAATGCTGGGCAACTCCTTAAAATCTGATGTATTACCGGTACTTAACATTGGCGGTCATGCCGTTCACATCCCGTACCACACCACCTGGGTGCACGAAAGTATCGACCATACCATCGAGCATCCCAATTTTTACGAGATGGAAAGCTTATCGGAAGTTTTAGTCAAATTAATTGAATGAAAGAGAAAATAGATATAGACACCTGGATCAGAAAAGATCACTTTAATTTTTTTAGCACCTTTGGGGAACCATTTTTTGGTGTTACCGTAGATTTAGATTGCACGGCTACCTACAAGGAAGCTAAAGAGAAAGCAGTTTCGTTCTTCCTGCTTTATTTACACAAATCGCTGGCCGCCGCCAATGCCATCGAGCCTTTTAGCTACCGCATTATTGATGGCGAGGTTTGGAAATACGACTGCGTAAATGCTGCGGCCACCATTAACCGCCCAAATGGTACTTTTGGTTTCGGTTATCTCGATTTTTATCCAGACTTTAACGAGTTTAAACTATCAGCAAATCAGGAAATTGAAAAAGTACAGGCTACAACAGGCTTAATTCCATCTGCTTCGGGCGAAAATGTAATCCATTATTCAGCACTGCCCTGGTTAAACTTTACTTCATTATCTCATGCCCGCAATTTTGCTTTTCAGGATAGCTGCCCGAAAATCTCTTTTGGCAAAGTGAGGGATGAAAACGGAAGGAAAATAATGCCGGTCTCGATTCATGTTAACCATGCTTTAATGGATGGCTACCATGTGGCACAGTTTGTAGATGCCTATCAGGAGCTGTTAAATCAAAAATAGCCTGTAAGGTTAGCTAAAATAATAGCCAATTGTGGCTTTTTTGGGTATTTTCGGCCGTTTTTGTGCTATGTTTATCGCGCCGCAATAAAAAAATCAATTATCATTTGCTTTCGATAAAGTATTTGCTATTTTTGCAGCACAAGCAGCGAACGCTTGTTTCAATGATCCCATTGGTTATTCAGGTTTGGTTATTGAACATTTAAAAATTGGGGGATTAGCTCATTTGGCTAGAGCGCTTGCCTGGCAGGCAAGAGGTGACCGGTTCGAATCCGGTATTCTCCACCAACAAAAGCCTTTTAACGAGAGTTGAAAGGCTTTTTTGTTTCCAATAAAACAAGCATTTTTGTATAATCTAACACAAATGTTTTACAAATAATTTTTAGATGTCGACTTTTAAAGCAATTGTCTTTGAACACCACAAGAAAAAGGATAATACCTATAACGTCAAAATTAGATTAACACACAAGCGGGTTACCCGTTATATTGATACACCCGTGTTCCTGGTGAAAGGTCAGTTAAATAAGAAATTCGAAATTAAGGATGATTATGCAATTGAACTGGTAAATGATATCGTTAAAGGTTTCAGGCTGGAGGTTTCGAAGCTGGGGATGCAAGTGTTTTCAATGACTGCTGATGAGGTAAAAGCACATCTCGAACGAAAGTTTGAAAAACTGCCAGATCCGGAGCATGATAAAATCAATTTTATTGAGTACTGCAGAGGTGTTATCGAGAAGCTTAAGAAGGATGGCCGAGATTCCAGCGCCATGACCTACAATGCTGTAATTAATTCTATAGAAGACTATTTTAAAACTGATCAGGTTGATATTTCAAGTATCAACTATAAATTTCTTATTGCATGGGAAGCTTTCCTCAAAACTGAAAGGACAATGGTTCGCAAGGACCAGTTTGGAAAGGACAGGGAAACAGTTAAACCGGCATCAACTGATTCTGGTGTACATCATTACATGAAGGATTTAAGGGCAATGTTCAACCTGGCCATTGCTGAATTTAATGATGAGGATTTAGGCATCATTAAAATCAAGCATTATCCTTTTCGGAAGTATAAAATTGGGAATTCTCCAAAAACAAGAAAGCGTAACTTAACAAAAGAAGAAATTAAGGATATCGTTAATTTGAATGTGGAAGGCAAGGGGGGGCTGCTTGAAATGGGAAGAGATGTAGGTTTACTTTGCTTTTACCTGATCGGGATGAACACAACCGATATTTACCACATAAATCAATTTAAGGATGGTCGGATTTCCTATAACCGTAAAAAAACGAGGGGAGAGCGTGCTGATGATGCATACATTTCCATTAAGGTAGAGCCAGAGGCAGAACAGATTTTAACCAAATATCTCGACGAAACCGGAGAAAGGGTATTTAACTTTCATAAAAGATATGCAGATGAAAGAAATTTCCTTAAAGGTGTTAATACGGGCCTAAAACAGGTTGCTAAAGAACTTAACAGCGAAAAGGTGCCCACTTCAGTATTTTTTCGCCACACCTGGGCAACAATTGCAAGAAATAAATGTGGCCTTGATAAGGATTTAATTGGTAAAGCTCTTAACCATATTGAATCCATTGGCACCATTACAGATGTGCGTATTTCGGCAAAAGTGACCCCTCCGTTTCGGACCAAACTGGCCGCCAATTTGATTGCCGGGCTTTGGCATAAAAGTTCCTTTCCCTCTGAACAAATATAGGCCGACGGTTTTCAAATTTCTTC
>Ga0209676_1000204_pt1 | contig 132896 bp, 140 predicted proteins | sample AraplaCvi_mLB_r2_FD_184282 | JGI IMG/M metagenome (GOLD analysis project Ga0209676, IMG submission 184282) | Arabidopsis root microbial communities from North Carolina, USA - plate scrape MF_Cvi_mLB_r2 (SPAdes) (version 2) | ecosystem: Host-associated > Plants > Roots > Endosphere | place...
AATGATGAGCCAAAAATTAATCTTCTCCACAAAAATCGAAATAAATATAGTAGTAGTCCATTTACGAAAATTAATCCTACCCAGAAGAATAATGTCTTGGCACTAAGTGATTTTTTTATCATTTCGTCGATAACATAACCAATGACTTTCGGAGGTAAAAGCTCTAATAATGCAACAATAATTAGTAGAGATATACCCCAGATATAACTTCTTTTTTCTTGTTTAAAAAACCATAGTAAATCTTTAAAGACTGACATTTCCTCACCCCCGTAATTAACACATAGTTTGATTTTAACAAATATTATGAATACTTTACAGTTAAGGGTCAATTATAACATAAAAAAAATTGTTCAAAGAAAGATTTAAAAAAATGCACAAACAGTTCACTGCTTGTGCATTTTTCAAGAGATAGATAATCTACCATAGATATTTGATTAGTTCACCTTTAAATAAATTTGTATCAATATTACAATCAGTTGCATCTAATCCATATTGCCAACCATAAATTTTAGCGTCACTTGGTCCACCAGCTGAAAATTCTGGTGCTTTTGTTTTTGAAGTTACACCTCGTTGTGGAAATGCAGTCCATAAAATCATTTCTTTACTTAATCTGCTATTATCTTTTGCTGCTAGTTTATATGAATTCGATAAACCTTGCCCATTATCAAACACACCATAGAGGCCTGATACATATCCCATCTTTTTCATCTCATCGTAATACCCTTTTATAAACTCAGCATCGACTTCATAAGTTGGTTCAATATCTGCAAATATTGCTGTTCCTTTTGGTACATCTAAATCACTAGCTAGCTTCACACCGACTTGTGCCTGCTTTACACCGTTTTTGTACCCTGTTGCTGACACAAATTGATTATTGATTAATAAGATTTTTATTTTCTTTGAATGTAATAAAGCTGCTTCTTTTTTAGTAATTCCTTTAGAAACGTCTTCTTTCGTGCCAAGATATCTCCCCCAAACCTCAGGGGTTCCAAACTCTTTTTTCACACAAGTTAAAAACTGGTTAGTTGTATTAGAAGCAGAGTCAACTCCCCAATAAAAAGATTTAGTAGAAGGACCTTTTTGTTCCTGCTTTTCATGATTTTGAGACGAATCTTCTTTACTGCTCATTACTCCGAAGATTATAGAAAACAATAATACAACTGATATGAGAATAAAAATGATTGGTTTCCAATTCAAGCTACACACTCCCTTTTCGAAACATCTTATTCAAGAGAGAAAAGGAATGATTGTGCTCTGGAAAATGAAATAGAAAGATGACATTTAAAAAACAACTAAAAAAACCACTCTCCATTGGATCATTACCAATGAAAAGTGGTTTTGGATTAGTTGTTTGATTAATAAAATATTATTGCAATATTGATCATGTCTTACAAGAAGAATGTTTTCAATTCTAGCAATAAGATCTAAATCTAGACTAATTACTTTTGGTTGTTCATAGCCTTCATCATTTGATTAATTTTCTTTTGTGAAGGTTTTTGACCCATTTGTGCCATCATTACTTTTAACATTTGTTCATTAATTGGTGGATTTTTCTTTAAATAGTTCATTGTATATTGACGAGCTATGAAAAATCCAATCGCTACACCAGCAACTAATGCTAGTACTCCGACTAGAATATATAACCACATATTTATTGCTTCCTCCTTAAAATCATCTAGAACAATTTTACTAAAACAAACCTATTAATACAAGAGCATTATGCATTTTTATCTTATTAAATATACTTTTGGTACGCAATTGGTCTTAGCCAGCCAAATCTTTCATCCTTTACATCTATTGCAATAAACGTAGAGCGAAATTTCCTTAAGAGTTCAAAGAAGATCGTTTCAGCATCTAAGCTGCCATTTGCATACAAAATTAATTCACCTGGATTCATTTTTAGCTGCGCTTTTGCACCATCAGCTAGTTCTAGAAGATACTCTCCGGTTTCTTCATGAAAGTAGATTTGATAAGGATTATTTTTGCGAATAAATGTGTGTAGCTCAAATAAAGGTATTGGTTCTGTAATATATTGTAATTGCTTTTCAATTATTTTTCTCAATTCTTTTGACGAGTAGTAATATTCGTTCACTAGTTGATATATTTTATGCTCTCTTCCATAAAATTCTATAGAAAGTGGTTCACTTATTAAATATATTTTATATTCTCTCATAACTTGTCCACTCCTAACAACTATCTGTAAGGAAATTATATAGAATTTCACCTAAAATATTTGTCTTTTTAAGGAATAGAATATCAACTAGTTTTGTCGAATATTATTTTTTCGTTTACTTTTTTAATTTATTTGACCTATTAGCCTAAAACTTTTTTGGCAGCTTCAACAACATGATCAACAGTGAAGCCAAATTTCTCCATTAATAATCCACCTGGAGCTGAAGCACCGAAAGTATCGATTGCAAGTACTTCTCCATCGAATCCAACATATTTATGCCATCCGAATGAAGAACCCATTTCAACAGCGACACGTTTAGTCACTTCTTTTGGAAGAACTGATTGTTTGTATTCTTCTGATTGTTTCTCAAATAAATCCATTGAAGGCATTGATACAACTGAAGCTGAAATACCTTGAGCTGCTAATTTTTCTTGTGCACCTACAGCTAATTGAACTTCACTACCTGCACCAATTAAAATTACATCAACTTTATCTTGCTTAGCTGGTGATATTACATAAGCACCTTTAGATACTTTCTCGTACACATCAGATGTCGTACCTTCTAAAACAGGTAAATCTTGACGAGATAGAACTAACATAGTTGGTGTATCTTTTGCCTCAACCGCAATTTTCCAAGCAGCTGAACTTTCGTTTCCATCTGCTGGACGAATTACATTAATGTTTGGCATTGATCTAAATGAAGCTAATTGCTCTACTGGCTCATGAGTTGGTCCATCTTCACCAACAGCAATACTGTCATGCGTGAATACATAAGTTACAGGTAAGTTCATTAAAGCAGCAAGACGAATTGCTGGTTTTAAGTAATCAGAGAATACAAAGAAAGTAGCTCCAAATACGTTTAGTCCACCATGAAGTGCCATTCCGTTTAATGCAGCTCCCATTGCAAATTCACGTACACCAAACCAAATATTACGTCCATCATAGCTTTCTCTAGTAAAGTCACCTTTACCGTTCATATATGTTTTATTAGAACCAGCTAAGTCCGCTGAACCACCAAAGAAGCTTGGTAATACGTTCGCGATTGCATTAATTGCTTCACCTGATGAAGAACGAGTCGCAATTTTCTTACCTAATTCATATTTTGGAAGTGCATCTTCTAAATTAGTTGAAATATTTCCTTCAATTGCATTCTTTAATTGAGCTGCAAGTTCTGGATATTTTTCTTCATATTTAGCAAATGTAGCATTCCATTCTGCTTCTTTTTTCGCACCAGCTTCAACAATTACATTATTAAAGTGAGCATAAACTTCTTCTGGTACATGGAATGCATTTTCATATCCCCATGCATAAGCTTGCTTTGTTAAAAGTGTTTCTTCTTTACCTAGTGGCTCACCGTGAGATTTTGATTTACCCGATTTATTAGGAGAACCATAACCGATCGTCGTTTTTACTTCAATTAAAGTTGGACGAGATAATTCTTGCTGAGCTTTTTGAACAGCAGCGTTAATTTCATCTAAATTATTTCCATCTTCTACACGAATAACTTGCCAGCCATATGCTTTATAACGATCTTCAACACTTTCAGAGAAAGAGCGATTTAACTCACCATCTAAAGAAATATCGTTTGAATCGTAAAGAACGACTAATCTTCCTAATCCTAAGTGACCAGCTAATGAAGCTGCTTCAGCTGAAACACCTTCCATTAAATCTCCATCACCACAAATTGTATATGTAAAATGATCTACAACATTTAAATCTTCTTTATTATATGTACCAGCTAAATGACGTTCTGCTAATGCAATACCAACTGCCATTGAAATACCTTGTCCTAGTGGTCCAGTTGTTGCTTCTACTCCATGTGTATGACCAAATTCTGGATGACCTGGCGTGTTACTACCCCACTGACGGAAGTTTTTAATATCTTCGATAGTAACTTCATAACCTGATAAATGAAGCATGCTATATAGTAACATTGAACCGTGACCTGCTGATAACACAAATCGGTCTCTGTTAAACCATTTTGCATTTTTTGGATTGTGATTCATAAACTTTGCAAATAATGCATATGCCATTGGTGCTGCACCCATAGGCATTCCAGGGTGACCTGAGTTTGATTTTTCGATCGCATCAATTGATAAAGTACGAATCGTATTAATTGCTAATTGTTCAATATTATTAGACATAAATTTCGCTCCTTTAGCTTATTCATAAATATTATCATATAGTTTCGTATGATTTATTACAATAACTATCACTTAGTTTTAACAATTTTTAGAACTTCTTGTCATAAAATAGAAAAAAAGCAGAAATAAATATTTCCGCTTAGTGTAAATTTCTTTTTCGAATTGCTTTTGCAATTTTTAACTTTGCAGGTGTAATATCGTTACCTTTCTCGTCTACTATTTTAATAGAAGTTAATTCATCTACCATACGAGAACGAAAATCAGCTAAATATTCTTTTCTTAATTTTTCTTGCTCTATTTTTTCATCCGGAGTTAATCCTTCAGCTTTAGACTTTTTTGATAATTCATTGATCCTATTTAAAGTTTTAGGTGAAACCATCTTACCTTCTCCTCTCATTGAATGATACGATTCAATTATCATATCTTACATTAAAATTGCTTAGCTTTCAATCTTTGAGATTTCACCAATGTACTCATTATATCTTCTATTAACAGTTGCTTTAGAAACATCATAGCCAAATCCTCTTAAAGTAGCTGCAATTTCCTCAAATGTTAGATTATTTTGACGTAAACGAACGATTTCAGTAATTGGCAATTCTTTCTTCTCTCGTCCCCCACCATTTATGCTACCCTCTAGGTTTCTTTCGGGTTTATAACCATTTTCAACAGCTTTTCTCATACCTCGTTTTATTTTCATATTATGTATTTTTCTTTGATATTCTTCAACAATACTTAAAATCTCAAGTACCATTTCATCACTTTCACTTAATTGAAATTCACCATTTTGAGATGATGTAAAAAGCTTGATCCCCTCTTTTTTTAAGAAGTGCAAAATGGCTATTCTAGCATGCCCACGGCCAAGACGAGTTTCATCTTGAATTAATAAAGCTTCTACTTTATTTTCTTTAATGGACTCAAATAATTCTATTAAACCATCTCTTTCCACAACATAACCGCTTGCTTGTTCGCTTATAGTTTTAAGAATACACATTCCCATCCGCTCACTTAGTTCAGACAGCTCAACTACTTGTCTTTGCAGTGATGTTTCTTGTGAATCCTTTGCTGTACTTACTCTTGCATAGATAATTGCATTCATTAGTTGATACCCCCATACGAACATGAAAACTACTTTCCGAAAAAAACGAACTAACGTTTGTATATATTATCCTATCATGATATAATTAAAAAAATAAAGAGGAACGTATTATCTACTTTACAGGTAAGGGGGAAATTTACGTGAATAAGTTATCTAAAAGACAAGCTGAAATTTTAGCGTATATTAAGGATGAAGTAAAAGTTAAAGGTTATCCGCCTTCAGTTCGAGAAATTGCTGAAGCTGTTGGACTAGCTTCTAGTTCTACTGTTCATGGACATTTAGAAAGATTAGAGCAAAAGGGATTTATTCGCCGAGATCCAACTAAGCCACGTGCTATTGAAATTCTTGGAGATAGTAACCCTGTTGTAAATGAAGCTCAAGCTGTTTACAGTGAAATATACAGCGACATCATGAATATTCCTGTGATTGGGAAAGTTACTGCCGGTATCCCTATTACTGCAGTTGAGAATGTTGAAGAATATTTTCCTTTACCAACTAGTGTTGCACCTGCAAATGAACAAGTATTTATGCTTCGAGTTGAAGGTGACAGTATGATGAATGCAGGAATTTTAAATGGTGATCTAGTAATTGTTAAAAAACAATTTACTGCTGAAAATGGAGAAATTGTTGTAGCTATGACTGAAGATAGCGAGGCAACGGTTAAACGTTTCTATAAAGAAAGTGATCATTTCAGACTACAACCAGAAAACGACGCTCTACTACCAATCTTACTAAAACAAGTTTCTATTTTAGGTAAAGTTATTGGCGTATACCGTACATATCATTAATGAATTTGGAGGCAATGACATAATATGTGATTGCCTTTTTATTATCTTTACATATTTCACATAGATACGAATTTTTCATAGTAAGGGGTTAATCATGAGTAAGTTTGAATGGAGAAAACATTTAAAAGATATTTATCTACCTAAAAATAATCCTGAAGTTATTGATCTACCAGCAATGAAATATTTCACAATTAATGGAACAGGTAATCCGAATTCTGAACAGTTCACAAAGTGTATTGAAGCTTTGTATTCATTGTCTTATGCTGTAAGAATGATGCCCAAAAAAGGTATTACTCCTAATGGTTATTATGAATATACTGTATTTCCATTGGAAGGATTCTGGGATTTAGATGAAGAAGGAAGAAAATTGGATTATTTAAATAAAGACCATCTCGTCTACAAATTAATGATCAGACAACCAGATTTTGTAACACAAGAAGTTTTTGAGATTGCCGTTAATAGTGTTAAAGAAAAAAAGTCCCAACTTGAGATAGATAAAGTAGGTTTTGAAACAATAACAGAAGGTCTTTGTGTACAAGCGATGCATAATGGAAGTTATGATCTTGAACCGGCTACTTTTGCTTTAATGGAACAATTCTGTTCTCAAAACAACTTAGAAAGACTTGAAAAAACACATAAAGAAATCTATATTTCTGACACTCGAAAAACACCTTCAGAAAAACTAAAAACAGTTTTAAGGTTTAACGTAAAGAAACTTTAAACTTAATCAAAAAAACAAAGAGCTTGGCAATCCATGCTCTTTGTTTTAATTGTCAGTTTTTTAAATTTAACTTTTAACTCCCCTATCTAATACTCCTTTTTTGATACACTTTTTTCTAAATCTTCACGGAAAGCTACTGCTAAATAATTATCAATAATATTTCTAGTAATTGGAGATTGAAACACCTGAGAATTATAAACACCATCTTTATATTCAATTATATCAATCGTTTTTTCTATATTCTCATTATTAATTTCATCATAATACTTAACAAGAACTTCAATTAATGGTTCATCAATTTTAATTTCCAGCTCTCTATTGAAAAATACTACTTTTGTATACGCATATTCATCAATCAGTATATCTAACTCACCATTTGCTGCTTCTATTTCTTTCTTTAAGGACTCTTTCAAATCAGTAAAATATGATTCGAATTTATTACAAAGTTTACTATAGGCATGATTCTCTGATACTGTCTCTTTATAAATTTCTTTTGTTTTTAAAATGAATTCCTTTTTAAAATCCATAACCTAGCCCTCTCCTCCCCAAATATGATTGGAGTTTTTATACATTCTATTCATTTCACATAGATTAATAGAATAAAAGCAATAAAAGTTTTCTAAAACTTTCATTTATTTATTAATCTTATTGTTTCAAATAATAGGAGTTGTGACATGTTTAGAAGAATTATTAAAAGGAATACATTAATTTCAATAATAAGTGAAGGGATCTATAGTGATGACTGTACTTTATGAAACGAAACGATTAATGCTACGAATATTTGAAGATGAACATCTTGAAGCAACGAAATCCTTTTGGGGTGATGAAGATGTTATGGCCCTTTGCAGTGGTGCTACGACTGAGGAATTATTATCTCAAATCATACTCGGATATCGCAAATGCCATGAAAAGACAGGTTTATCGGTTTATGCTGTGGAAGAAAAGAAATCAGGTAATATTATTGGTGCCGCAGGATTTAATATTTCAGGGAATATGGACACTATAGAATTAATTTACCATTTCAATAAAAACTCATGGGGACAAGGATATGCAACCGAAGCAGTTAAAGCTTGTCTAGACCTTGCTAAACATCACGGTAGCGTCAAACTGATTACCGCTTCTGCTGATGTTAAAAATATTGGCTCCTTAAAGATCCTTAAAAATGTAGGTTTTATTGATAAAGGAACAAAATATTTTGAAGACTCGCATCAAGATGAACCTTATTTTGAATTCACTATTGGAGATTTAAAAGAAAATAAGTAGTCTTACAAACCTACTTATTTTCTTTTTTAAACTTATTCATTAAATAAATTTTACGTAGATAATTTCTGGATCATCTTCATCTAAATTGTTAATAATTCCACTTTCTACATAACCTAGCGTTTTAAATACTACTTGCATTGGCTGATTTGATTGATTTGTAGATGAAAATATTTTACTAGTTTGACAGTTTTCTTCTAAATATCTTAACAAGCTCTTTGCAACTCCATTACGTCTCTTCCTTGGACTCACAATAACTAACTCAACAAAAAATTGGCCAAAAAAGTGATGATGATAGATAAGGAATCCAAATATCCTTTCATCAATACAACCTACTACGCATCTATTATGTATTATTGAATTTCTAATCTCAGCTTCCCTACAATTGCTTTTTATGACTTCTTCTTCAATAAACATGATTTCTTTTAAATCTGATATTGTAGCTAGTCTAATTTCCATTCAATTCATATCCTTTTTGTTTTTTTTCATTTCATGATTTTGCTTATACTCTACTGCTCTATTAACTTTCTAAATAGAATAAGTCATTTTATAAGAAAAGTGTATATTTACCCTATTGGTAAAAACTCCAATGAAATCTTAACGCAATCCCTGAATATTACTAAACTCAGAAAATACCTTCCCTTTATGAATACTCATCTCCAAAGTTTAAATATATACAAAAAAGGTAAAGATATAATAAAAAGGAAATGAGAACGTATGGCTTTAAATTGGATCGTTGCATTTGTGATTCCATGGATTATTTTTATATTTCATCTAAACCTTAAAGATAAAACTCTTTTCGTTCTCATCGCTCCATTTGGATCTTTTCTTGCATATACAATTAATGATATTGGAATCTATTTTGAACTTTGGAAAGTACAGCCATTTGATCATCCACTATCCGAGATGCCTTTTAATATTGGACTCTATCCTGTATTAGGATGCTATTTAATTTACTTTATAAAGAAATACAAACATCCTTATGTATTGATTATCGTAATGTCATTACTTACAACAGGTCTAGAATACGGCTACCTGATTGCGGAAAATGTAAATTACGGAAATGGATGGAGTATATATTGGACGATTTTGTCCTACGTAATTCCTTTTACAATCGCCTATTGGTTTTATCTTTATTTGAAAAAGTTAAATATCACGAACTAACAATTTCTACTATTGTTACTATAAAACATCAAAAGCCTACATTCGAAGTAGGCTTTTTGTTTTGCCTATAGATTAATGATACTCCATTTTCATAAGTGAACACTTGCCTAATTGACTTCATATACTAATGAAAAATGGAGCTGATCGATTTGGGCATTTGGATTCATATATCTACGTCTCGACATCAACTAAAACTTTTTGATGGTAGTCAACTAATAAAAACATACCCGATTGGCGTTGGTAAAATGGTGACACCTACACCAGCTGGCACATATACAATCATCAATAAGGACCCAAATCCAGGAGGACCTTTTGGGGTATTATGGATGGGGCTTTCAAGACCACATTACGGCATCCATGGAACAAATGATCCCGCTTCAATTGGTCATGATGTTTCTCATGGTTGTATAAGAATGCAAAATCGTGATGTTTTGGATTTATCATCCAGAGTTTCAATCGGAACTGGTGTCGTCATTCAATGATGATTTCAATCATAGATTATATAACAAGTATTGTTTAAACAAAGTTCCCTATTACTAAAACAGTATTAGGGTTTTTTTGTACATTATTACATAAAAAGCATTTACATCCATGCAATAAAAAAATAAAGATGATCGTCGTACTAATTTATACAAAACTAATAAATCCAATACTTTTTTAAATTCTATAAATATTCTATACTAATTTAATAGTAAACTTGTAAACGAACACTAATTGGGGGGAAACGTTTGAAATCACCACTTATATCGTATGCCTTTTTATTTTTTGCTGTATTTGCACTATCTACTTCTGCAATCTTTGTGAAATTAGCAGATGCACCAGCCTCGATTACCGCATTTTATCGGATGCTTTTTGCAGCATTGATTCTATTACCTTTTTTAATAGGAAGCAAAAAGAACCAACAGGAATTGAAATCCTTGTCAAAAAAACAATGGGGTCTAGGGTTATTATCAGGATTATTTTTAGCCACTCATTATGCACTATGGTTTGAATCACTACATTACACTTCTGTAGCAAGTTCGACCGTTATTGTAACTTTACAGCCACTTTTTTCAATGGTTGGTGGCTATTTTTTATTTAAGGAACGCTTTAGTTTTGGAGCTATAATCGGTTGCGTTGTTGCAATTGCCGGAAGTATTGTTATTGGATGGCAAGATTTTCAGATTAGTGGCCAAGCTTTGTTAGGTGATATTTTAGCTTTTATTGCTGCTGGTGTCATTACTGCTTATTTCTTTGTTGGTCAACATTTTCGTAAGACACTTTCACTTGTACCATATTCAATTATTGGTTATGCAAGTAGCGCTTTATTCTTATGTATTTATGCAATTTCACTCAATGAGCCTTTCTTCAATTACTCAAAACAAACATGGTGGTCATTTGTCGGAATCGCATTTATTGCCACAATCTTAGGTCAAACCATTTTTAATTGGCTTTTAAAATGGTTAAGTACTACTGTGATCTCAATGAGTATTTTAGGGGAGACAATCGGAACATGTATCCTGGCTTACTTTATTTTGGATGAAATCATTTCCTTTCAGCAAGGAATTGGAATCTCTATTATTTTAATTGGTCTAGCTATTTTTCTACTCAAACAAAGAAAAATAGAATCAAAGGAAGTAACTTAATTTATGTACATAAAAAAAACGCTGATTACATTTTAAAAATGTTCAGCGGTTTTTTTTATGAAAGTTTTGCTACTTTTGAAGGATTATTTAACTTATATTTCACTTCTTTATTTAATTTTTTATCAACAACTTTACCATCAAATTGATAAGAATTTCCAACTTCTAATTCAGCTGCTTTCAAGGATTTACTAAGAGAGCACCAAGCATCACCAATCGTTAATTCGGTATCGCCTTTAACAATCACATGTTCCCAAATAACAATTTCTTCTTCACTATCATTAAAATGATTATATTTTGTTGAAAACTCCTTAACAGTACCATTGAAGTGAGATTTTTCTGTTGGTAGAACAATTGTTACTGTTTCTTTTTTCTCTTTTGAAGCTTTCGTAGTAGATGTACTTTTCGTTTCTTTTGGCTTAGGATTTTCACTCTTTACTTCAGTAGGTTTGCTTGCATTTTCATCTACTATATAAACCTTTTTGAAATTTGGAGACTGCATTTCTTTTAAATACGCTGGATGGATGCTCGATAAGTTTCCATCTTCAAATTCAATAATGATTGTATGGTACTCAGCTGTGACACCGTAAGTCTCATACCCGACAATTTTAACGATTCGTTGATAATCCTGCCCTTTAAATAAAAATTCATGTTTTGGATTCTTATTAAAAAGTCCCCACAATTGACCTTTTTCTAAATAGTCTTCATCAGATAAAAATTTTGTAAATTCCCCTTTAGGTGGGATATATTTCGTTAATTCACTTTTTTCAATATGTGATAAATTGTTCGCCATGTATAAACTCCTTTTTTAACAATACACTTATTTATTTAATAGTAATCTACTTATCATTTTTTCACAATCATCACTGATTTAAAACAATTTATTCTCTTATTTAAGAATGTAATCTTTTATATAATTACCAAATAAAAAAAAGCAACCGAATTGGCTGCTGACTTACTTTTCTTCTGGTTTATTGATCACATTTTTTGTACCACTATATAGTCCAGTAGCTGATAGGCCAATCATTAACCCTACTACAATACCCTCTTTAATATTACTTGCTATATAAAAGATGCCAAAGAGTAAGCCAAAGAATACACTTACAAATGGAGCGTATTTTGCTGGTAACCCGCCTCTTTTAAATAATTCTACGATTCCTATGATGAGTGGAATGACTGCTACATTATAGATTTCAAACATCCTACACCCCTCCTTTATTTCAATATATTCTATTTTATTAATGCATCCTTCAAAATGTGTCCATTCAGTAATAGTCTCAAAAAAATATTTTTGAAAAAATTTTAAGTTGCTATTAACCTATTCCTTCAATACTTACATAGTGACTGATCCCATGTTTAGAATAATCGACTTTCATTTCAACCACATGAAAAAATCATGACAATTCGTTTAAATTTGTATTCAATAAAAATTTATTGTCAAAACTGTATTAATGAAAGGAGTTGAAAAAATTGGGATATAGATTAGATTCTAAAATAACTAACATAATGAATGACCTGGATATTGATGAACAAGAAGCAGCCAATATACTTCATATTCCTAGATCCGATATTTTTGATAGTGTAGATCAAAACGAATTTAGAACAACCCCATATTTAAAATTATTCAATATATTTTGACCTAATGACAAAAAACCTTGGACCTAATGGGTTCAAGGGTTTTATGTTTTATGCTATAGGTAAAGACGATACACTTATCTTCCATAATGTTGATGTAATTGTTCCATACATTCCTTCCAATTAGGAATTTTTTCATTTTCAATTTCCCAATTTATTTTCTCTAATTCATCTGCAATGTTTCTTGATATTTTCATAGCTTTTAAATGATTCCCGTTATTTCGGTATTTTTTCATAAATTCTTTATTTTCCCAAACCGTTAAAGTCCAGTATGTCAATAAATTCTCATTTCTTACTGAAGAATGTATTAAGCCCTCTGATTTTTTTAATTGCTGATTTGATTGAAATGTATGTAAAAAAAATAGTGGTAACATTCTTTTTCCTCTTAAATGTAATCTCGTAACTGAAATAAACATATCTTCCCTCTTTTTAAAAGTTTTAAAATATAATTAAGTTCGGTAATTGAATGATTACTAGATTAAGTGAATATTGTGCACAGATAATAAATCCTTAATAGTTGGTCTTTCATTTCCATCTCTTCCAACAACATGTGTTGCTGTTACTAAAGAGTTCAAAACAGCCTCTTCAGTAGCTTCTCCAATTGCTCTAAAGGCTAAATCAATATCTTCTTCATGGATAACTGGAATTGAAATACATTGAGTGGTTTTCTCATGTGGTATTTTAGTAGCAGTTGAAAATCCAATGACTACTTCTCCACTACCAGTTGTTATAATTGAACCCGTACGCGAAAGCCCTGTAATCGCTCTTTTTATGATTCTATTTAGCTGTCTTTCTGACACTGGAAGATCAGTTCCTACTATGATAATAATCGATCCTTTGTCTTGTTCCTCTCGTGATTTAAGAATTGCATTACTTAATTCTTCGCCAACAGCCTTTCCATTTACTTTTAAATCACTCAAAATACCAAAATTAGTTAATACCAAGACACCCATTGTATAAGTCCCATGTTCCATATTCATGAGTCTTGAAGATGTACCAATACCACCTTTTAATGAATAACAAAGCATTCCAGTACCTGCTCCAACTGTACCCTCTGTAACATTTGTTGATGTATTGCTTAAAGCTTCTATCACATGATTTTTTGTAATATGTCTAGCTCTAACATCATTTAAATGCATGTCATTACATTCGCAAACGATTGGATTAACAGTTCCCGTCGTTCTTCCTATTTCCGGATTATGATCTAGCATGTATTCGATTAATGCATCGGCAGCTGTACCAATGCTTAGGGTATTTGTTAAAATAATTGGTGTTTCTAATGTACCTAATTCATTTATTTGGATTGTTCCCATCGTTTTACCAAATCCATTAATGATATGTGTTGAAGCAATTAACTTCTCCTTAAAAATATTCCCTTGGTGAGGAAGGATTGCTGTTACACCTGTTTGAATGTCCCCATCACTGAGCGTAACATGACCAACCGTAATCCCTTCAACGTCAGAAATTGCGTTTTGTTTACCAGTTTCTAATTTCCCTATTTTCACACCATAATCTCTGATTCGTTTTTGATGACACATAAATTTCCCTCCATTATTTCAACAAAAATGTTCTACGTATTCTTCTGCAAAATTATCTCAATTTAACGTTAATCGAAAGTACATTTCACCAAGTACATACTTTATGATGAAAATGAATTGATCCTTCGTACTATCTTTTACATTCTATTTTCTACTATTACAACCCTGCTTAATAAAAAATAAAAAATGAGCTACCAAAGGTAACTCATTCATAAAAGAACTATTTTGTATCAAGTTTTTTAATTTTTACTTTTTAAACGAAGTTAGTTTCAAAACTATTTTCATAAACTCCTCGTAAGATGCAAAGTACTTATTCCGATGGTTATACCACTTTCGAATCGTTTCTAAGACCCAAAACGGTACACTATTTCCATCAATTAAGTGATAGTAATCGTCATAAGCTTTTTTCAAATGCTCCCATCTAAAATCATTTCCGGATTGATTATACTCTGATATATCGAGTATTTTTGCTCTTCCATTTTGTAATAAAATATTTTTCAAATGTATATCACGTGGATTTAGCCCTTTTGTTCGTACAATTTCTCTAGCAGCTTCCACATCATCTATCACCTGTTGTGGAACGTGAATACCTAGTAAAAGGCAGTCAAATAGCGTTTTCCCTTCCTCATAACTTAAAACGAGGAAATGATCATTTGATGCAAAACACCTTGAGAAGAATGGCGAGTCCCCGATCATATGATATATATTTTCTTCAACTTTTATTTTATGTACTTTGTCTTTTGCATAAACTTTAAATGCATACTCTGGAGCAAAAAATGATTGAAAGACTGCTGCATCAGTTCCCACACCGATACACTTTAAATCATCAGAATCACCACAAATTGTTACAGGTTCATTGTTTGGATTTGATAAAACTGTTATCTTTGAGAGTGAATCAATTGCAACTTCCCACTTATTTTCCACATTTTCACTCCCTTTAAATTCTCTTACTTAATAAATTACTAATACTAGTTAAATTTTTTTAATTTATTTTTAATTATATTTTAATATTAGTATAAACGTAAAAAGCTTAAAAAACCAAATATTAAGAACTAATATTTCGATTAATTCTATTTTTTAGCTTCGCATCTTGTTGACAGTATATGTATTTTAATAACAGTCTATTTCTATCAAAAATAATAACTTTAACGTTCTTCCTATAGCATTCTTTACACGAAACTTAAATAAGCTTTTATAAAAGTACATAGATGAAAGTGGTGATTTTTATAGCCTATATATTTGATCAAGGGCAATTTCTAGATGAATCAACAACTTCTATTAGTTTGAGAAATAAAGGGTTAAATTATGGATTAGGATTTTTTGAAGGAATCCGTGCTTTTTGGAATGAAGAGCAGAAACAATTATATGTTTTTCGATTATATGATCATTATTTACGCTTTTTCCACTCAGGCAGGTCGATACATATGGATATCCCCTTTTCACCTACGCAATTAGCTGAGTGGACGATTCAATTATTACGTTTAAACAATATACGAGAAGATACGTATATACGTCCCATCTGCTTTAAAGGGAGCAATACACTAAGACCTAATTTAACTGATCCTTATAACCGAGTGATGATCTATGAAACGATTAGTCATTATTTACCTCAAAAAGAGCTAAAAGTTTGCATTTCATCCTGGATCAGAAATGGAAGCAATATGATTCCTCCCCAATCGAAAACAACTGGAGGATATATGAATTCAGCATTAGCAACTGCCGGGGCTATTTTAAATGGTTATGATGAAGCTATTTTCTTAACTGAGGAAGGGAATGTAAGCGAAGGTCCAGGTGAAAATATATTTTTGGTACGTAATAATCAACTTATTACGCCCCCACTATCTGATGACATATTGGCAGGTATTACTCGTGAAACTGTAATGACTTTAGCAGAAAATGTTTTCCACATGACGGTTAAGGAACAAAGTATTTCTAGAACTGAACTATATTCGGGTGACGAAGTTTTTTTTACTGGAACAGCAATTGGCATTAAACCAATAATTGAAATTGATCGAAGAATGATTGGATACGGCCAAGAAGGACCGAATACAAAACGAATACGCGAATTGTATAATCAAATTACAATGGGAAAACATCCTAATTTTATGAAATATTGTACACCCGTTTATTAAACGCTTATAAGAGATTTCAAAATTAATTTTCAATAAATGAAAAAAGTAACCCTTTAGAATTCGTACAGGGTTACTTTTTCATTTTATTTATCTTTTCCAATTCGTTCAAAGATTTAGGCTTTGATATGGATTGGGTTCTGTATATATAAATTATTTGATGAATCTTTGCAAGACGAAACTTCACTAAAAGAATTATGATTAATTCTACCTATTTATGTATTATGGTTATTATATTTCACTTCTATCTTTACTTACTATTTTAATTAATTCATCAATTTTTTCATTTCTTTCTTTGTCTAAATTTATTTTTGCATTCATAAATTTAATGATTTTAGCTATAAAGTAAATACCAATGCAAAGAAGGACAAACTTTAAAAACACTGGAAAGTAAACATAAAAAAGCATAATACCATCTGTAGCAAATACTGTTTCACCGTTAAACATTTTTACCTCCAAAATTGTATAAATTCAAATCAAATCTTTTTAAAATAGATAAAATGAGTTGATGCAAAAAATTTGATGAAGCGTAATAGAAAAAACACAAAACAAGAAAAGTATCTTATCTTAAACTACTCAATCGTTAATCAAAACGTACCGTATCTATTCCATCTATAATATCTTCTAATTCTGTTAAAAAATTTATTTGTACTGGTGCTGGAATTTGCTCCATCCAATTTTTTATTTCAGGTACCTCTTCAGCTTCCTCAATATTTAATGGTTTTGGATCAAGGGTTTCCCACCATTTTTTCAATTCATCAATAAACTCATAAAAATAGCGTTCAAATCTTTCTGCCCATTCTGCGCCTTCATCATCTGAAGTTTTTTGCATCATTCCCCAGGCCTCCATTGCAGTTTCAAAGTATTCATCTATCTTCTTCATTTTGAACTCCTTTCTTCATACTTCTACTTCTCAAAAATAAACGATTAATCAACTCTGTCATCTTAAACTAACACAAGTTGGTAAACTTAATTTTTAAAAAAGTAAATTGTCTAGTAGAAATTAAAAACTATATCTTTACTTAAATATAATAACTCAATTTAGATAATAATCCTTCTATTCTTTTCATTATAAAAACAAGACCAAATAATCCCTACGCACAATTCTTTTCTTCTAATGGATAATGTCAATAAACTTTATTGAGTATTCGACTTTGGTAGTTGAATCTAAATAAGTAAATTAATGACCCATTTTTATATCTATCAATTTATAAAGTGCTTAAATACATATTTGTAGAATGAATGATAAATAATAAATAAATATATTGGTTTAAAAGGCAGGTTCGTGAATGGGTCGCTTAAGAGCAAAGTTCAAAAAGATTTTCTTACAAAAAGACACAGATTTTGTTAAAGTACCTAATAATCAACAATTGAATCGTCATCCACAAGCTTCTAAAGACGATACTACAATAATGGAAGCTAGTAATCATGAGAAATTTACAGAAGCTACTTATGAAAAAACAATTACAGAATTAGGCAATGGTTTTGACCTTGTGCATCGTTCATTTAATCAGGATGAAATCCAGATTATATATTTAAGCTCATTGGTAGATTCTCAAACTTTAGAGTGGGAGATTCTTTCACCTTTAAGAGAAACGAATTTCAATATTTACGATAAATCTTTTCAACAATCTCTGTATAGACGTGAAAACAATCAAGAGAAAGTAATTATCGGGATATTAAACGGTAATGTTGCGATGTTCATTGGAGAAAATACATTCTTAATAAGTGTATCAGGCTTCGAGGAACGTGCAATAGCACAGACTGAAACAGAAACTGTCATAAATGGACCACATGATTCATTTAATGAGGCACTTCACACAAATGTCTCATTGATTAGAAGAAGAGTCAGAAGTCCTCGCTTAAAAATGATTAAGTTATCTGTTGGGGAAATTTCAAAAACAAAAGTTGTATTAATCTATATTGATGGTATTGCAGATATGGATATTGTGAATCAACTAAAAGCGAGAATCCAATCTTTAAAAGTTGATTCCATAACAGACTCTAATGTTTTGATTCAAATAATAGATGATCATCAAAATTCGCCATTTCCACAATTTTATACGACCGAAAGACCAGATATAGCTGTATCCAAATTATATGCTGGTAAGGTAATCGGTCTTGTCGATGATAGTCCAAATATTTTCTGTACTCCGTCTACTTTCTTTGATTTTTTCGAATCACCAGATGACTATAATCAGCGTTGGATAATAGGAACAGGCGTAAGGATTTTGCGATATATGGCTTTATTTATAACATTAATCCTAACTGCATTTTATGTTTCTATATGTACATATCACTACGAAATGATCCCACAGTCCCTACTTCAAAGTATTATGCAGTCTCGGAGTAGAGTCCCTTTTCCGCCTATTGTAGAAGCTATTTTTTTGGAAATAGTTATTGAGCTTCTAAGGGAGGCGGGTGCAAGACTGCCAACAAAAATTGGTCAAACAATCGGTATTGTAGGCGGTATTGTAATAGGCCAAGCAGCAGTTCAGGCTGGAATTACTAGTAATATCTTAATCATTGTTGTAGCAGTATCCGCAATCGCTTCATTTATAGTCCCAAGTTATATTATGAGTTCTTCTATTCGAATCATTCGGTTTCTATTTATCGTAATGGCAGGATTTATGGGGAATATTGGGATTTTTTTCGCATTAGGTATTCTAACCATCCACTTAACTGGGTTAACAAATCTATCTTCACCATATTTTATGCCGATTTCTCCAACCTTTGTAAAAGATTGGATGGAAAGTATTGTAAGAGGACCTTACTATAAAATTAAAAAAGGTCAACCAGCGATGCAAAATGATGGTGAAAAAGAGAGGAAATAATGGTGATCTTATGAAGGAACGACTTCATCCATTTCAACTATCAATTTTAATCTATACGATACAAAATGGTCTTGTTTTATATAGTTTACCTCGCTATACTGCCGAATATTTTGGAACGAATGGCTGGATTAGTATCGTTTTCATTTTCGTACTCGTTAATATAAATATATTGATGATTGCGTTTATTTATAAGCTTGGTAAAGGAAGGTCAATATTTGAAATCATTGACAAGACTGTTCCCAAATGGATTATGGTGCCCTTCTATTTATTTATCATTTGTGTTTGGATTGGAACTGCAAGCATGATTATGAGATTATATATTTTCATATTTAAGATGATGTTTTTTCCAGCATTACCAGTCAGCCTATTTATCTTTTTCTTTATTTTACTTAGTTTTCAAATGTTAAGAGGTGGACTCTACAAGATGACTAAAGCAATTGTGGTTTTATGCGCAATCGTGCAACCGATGCTATTTTTGCTTTTTTATCTTGTTCCAGAATTTGAGTTTGCACGTTTTACAACTTTCTTTTTTAAAGGTGGAACAGATTTTTTTAAGGGTGCACTCCATGTTTACACAGCTTTTTTGGGTATTGAGGTTTCCATCCTCTTTTTCCCAATGGTAGAAAAAAAATGGACAAAGGCCCTTTTTATAGGAAATTTACTGACGACTGTAGGTTACATCCTTGTCACCGCTATTTGCTATGGTTTTTTTAGCTTTAATCAAATTCTGAATGATTTAATCCCTGTTATGACATTGTTTGAATATACAGAAGTAAGTTTCCTTTCAAGAGCAGAAAATCTTTGCTTTTCCGTATTTGCTTTCAAAATCTTATCAATAATTGTCATCTATTTCTGGGGAGCACAGCAATTTTTAGGAAATATGATGAAAAAGATGAAGCCTAATGTTTGGATATTCATCATACTTGCATGCGCATTTTTATTTGCAATGCTACCAGACTCCATAGTGGATGTCGAAAAGTGGTTAAGCTGGTTGAGTTATTGTGCGATTGGAATTGCATGGGCATTACCGCTCTTTGTATTATGTATACTTTTTATTCAAATTTTAAAAAAACTGATTGATAGGGAGACAGATCATGCTAAATAAAATTCCTGTATTGATCGTCATTTGTTGTTTGTTATTAACTGGTTGTGGAGGAAGTAAAATAATTGAAGATTTAGCCATTCTTGAAGCAGTTGCATTCGATCATACAGATAGTAATGATAATCCAATAAAAACAACTGTCCTATACCCCACTGTGTCTAAAGAAGGCATGGCAGGAACTCAGTTTCTATCTGCAAATGGAAAATCATCACATGAAACCTTCATCAATCTTCAAAATTTAACAAATTTAAAGCTAGTTGGTGGACAGAGTACGATTCTCTTTGGAGAAGAACTATCTAATCAAGGACTTTTCAACATTGTTGAGACACTTTCAAGAGATCCAGAATTTGGAACTCGCGTTAAACTTGCGATCGTCGAGGGAAAAGGTGAAGAACTGCTAAAAAAGAAGATTCCCTCTATTCCAGATAATGCTGAATACCTTTATACATTCATGGATAAATTAGGCACTCAAACTAGAATTTTAAATACTGATAAATACCGTTTTTTAAGAGATTATTACGACGATGGTATTGATCCTGTTTTACCAGTTTTTACTTATGAACGAGACAATATTGAATTAAAGGGATTGGGCACTTTTAAAGGTGATCAGTATGTTTCACTCTTACCTTTAAGTGAAACACATATCCTGAACTTATTATGCGGGAACGTTCATAATGGAAGATTGATGATCAATATGGATGATAAAAAAACAAGTAAAACGAATCAACTTTTTTTAAGTGATATTACGTCAAAAAATGATACAAAAGTAAACATGAGAAAAAACAAGACAGTCGAGTTCATACTAGATTTAGAAGGAAGCGTCCTTGAATACACAGGGACACTGGATATTAGTAAAGAAAAGTATCAGAGACAATTGGAAAAACAAATTGAAAATTACATAAAAACGAATTCAAAAAAACTGTTAGTCAAATTACAAAAAGATGAAACTGATCCCATAGGAATCGGAACATTAATCCGTAATCGCTTAGCATATGAAAAATGGAAAAAAATGAATTGGAATCAGACTTACTCAAAGTTGAATTTTAAAGTAAATGTTAAAGTAGATTTAATTAATACTGGAAAATCAAAATGAATCTAGTAAGATTTAATTGGCACTCCCAAACTATAACCAACAAAAAAACAAATGAAATAAATAGGCTGCCGAGATATACTCGACAGCCTTTGTCCAATATGTACTCCCTATCTTCTTTTTATGAAGCAGGTTCAATTTTTGTCGCTATATAACCTGTGCCATTCCATTCTAGAAACACACGATATTTTTGTGAGCCTTTTTCTTTTGCAGAGACAGTCCCAACTGAACCTCCTGGGTTGCTTTTATCGCTCCCTAAAAACCAAACAGTCATATTACTTTGATCTATTCCAGTGGAAGTTGATATTGTCTGTAGCATATCCTGCCAATCTTGAGAACTAGAATCATAGTTTGTAACATGCTGCATTCCTGTTTGTTCCGGCGTTTCTGGAGCAATAGTTGAATTTGACTGAGAGCTATCCGATGTAGAATCTCCAGACACTGTATCACTACTTGATTGATCTATTTGAGTTTGATCTTCAGACGCTGTGTCCTCATTTGTTTCATCTACTGTAGAATCCTCTTCTGCAGTTGTCTTTTCCTGATTTTCGGTTGAGGCTTGAGTACTTTTTGGGGATGCATTGTTATCATTTGATGAAAAAATCGAATACGTAACAAATACAATCAGTATAAGTCCTATTACAATTGATCCAGTTAAAATCAATTTTGTTTTTTTTCTTTTTGCTCTAGATGTTGCACGTGAATTTCCATTATTCAACATAACCACTCTCCCAAATCTGAGAATGTCAAAATTCTACCATGTGTAATGAAAAACTTGAAGTATTTCTCACAAAATTAACCATTTCGTAATACAACTGATAACTTCCTTTTCATGAATTTACATCCAAATGAACTTGAACTACTCCAAGTGTACAAAATTAAATTGAACAGTTTTATATTAGTTTTTTTTGGATGATTTAAAAATTTTTTTTCCTTTGTTATAGATAAATCTTTCTAATTTAGCCAATAATCCATTCCCATTCTCACCACGTTCTACTTCAGAAACATGATTTTTATGGAGAACGTTTATGTTAACAAGAGCTCTTCCTTTGTTATAAACAAATTTCTCCCATCTAGCTAATAATCCTTTTCCATTTTGAATATTATTGACATGATTTTTATGGAATTCTGCCACTCGCATATTATGTTTTTTCTGCCATACATGTAATTTGTTTGTTTGCATTTTAATTTCCACCTTCCTTATATTTTATTCTGAATGTTTCGTTGTACCAACATATATCCGTCATGATGTAGTAATTAAATACTTGTATTATCATATACCTGTTAATCGGCGTTCTAAATCAGATCAACCCAATTTAACACTGTTAAATTTAACGGTGTTAAATTGAATATATGTGCTTTTTTAGACACTGTCAAGTAGAATAAGATTAAATATAATCGACAATTAATTTAGGTAAACACTGCAATTTACGTACGATAGATAAAATGATAGAACATAGTATGGAGTGAAATTTGATGGCATTATTAAAGGAAAAAATAATAGAGGAATCACTACAATTGCTTAATGAAAGCGGTCTCGAGGGTGTCACCTTGCGAAAACTTGCAAAAAGATTAGGCGTTCAAGCACCAGCTTTATATTGGCATTTTAAAAATAAAGAAGCATTAGTGAACGAACTTGCTGAGGCTATATTGCGAAACGAATTCTCTGAATTTGAGCAAAGCGATGCAAGCGAGGAGTGGAAAAAATGGTTCATCCATATTTTTTATCGTTTACGCAAAGCCTTAATCTCTTATACAGATGGTGGCAGGGTCGTTGCTGGAGCACATCTATCACTTACAATGGCTGAAATTTCAGAAGTGGCAATTAAAACACTTTTAGATGCCGGGATAAGTCTTCATAAATCACGGTTGTTAGTTTTGACGGCAAAACATTACACTTTTGGATATGTGATTGAGGAGCAAACTACTCCATCTCCGGAAATAATTAATATTTTCGATTTAGAGTTATTTAAAAAGAACTATCCCTTAACGATTCAAAGTATAGAAGAATATTTTGCTACTGGGCGGACTCGTGATGATTTATTTATTGATGGAATGGAAATTATCATAGGTGTTCAACGTTAACTCACTGTTAAAGCAGATCTACAAAGCATGCGAAAATGTCAGATTGGAGGTACTTTGTTTTCGTGGTTGAATTGTGAAATAATTGAAGTTAAGTGTCACGATTGAAATTCAATAATATTGGAGGTAAATTAGAATGTCAGACAGCGCCCAAATGCATCATTCAGGTAAATTGCACTTTATGCTAAAATCTACTCCCCCAAGAACAACTTTTCAACAAGACATGTCAGATCAAGAACGAACAATCATGGGAAAACATATTGCCTATTGGACAGACAAGCAAAACCAAGGGATTGCTCTTGTCTTCGGTCCTGTTCGAAATCCTACATCACCTCATGGAATTGCTATCATTGAAGTTGAAAATGAAGATCAAGTCCCAAAACTGATCGCCGAAGATCCAGCCGTAATTGCTGGTATCATGACAACAGAGTATCACCCGATGTTGGCAGTGCTTCCTAACCAAAAGTCATAACCAGGTGACTAAAAAAAAGCAAACGGCTCAGCATTATGCTGAGCCATTTGCTTTTTTCAAGGGTTCGAATTGCATTAGCTTCTTGACCCACTGATGGAATGCTTTATTGGTATTCCTTTTAGCATCTACTATTAACCATCGCATTTCATGTGGCGTTTGTCTATACCATTCAAGGTCTTCAACACAAAACCTTTCATTCACTGGGAGAAATTTGTTCCAGTCTACTCTTTTTAATGATTCTTCATCATTCATATCGATATCTGGCATTTGTAATACCTTTTCATATAAATCCCCTATATTCATTTTATTTTCTTCTAACCCATAGTCTTCAAGGAACATAATCTTTTTCTCTTCTTGGTAAAAATAATAACAATATCCTTCAAATTCTTTTCCATGAAAAACCGCTATTGGGTGTTCATGATTCTCCTTGCACAAACACAGATTACAATTTAATGTATTAAAAATATTAATGAATTTGCTTAAATAACTCTTTCTAACAGGAATGATTGAATTAAATAATCCTTTTCTAGGTTCTATTCCAGTGTACCTTTCTTCAATAATAATATTATAGAAGTCCGCTTCATTAAAATACTGATTATCACGTTCAATTTGATAATAATATTGATACTTTTTCATAATCTTCTCAATATGTTTTTTTGGTGGTAATTTATCTCCATAAATAAGAAAAATAATGTTATTCTCCATATAAAACTATCTCCTCATTGCTATTAACTCTAATTTAATAATCTAATTAACTATTAAAAAATTATCAGATTAAAAAATCAGTTATCAGTTTAATATAAACCTTATAACAAATTGAATAACAAAAGCTAAAATTGATGTAATGATCATATCAAAAACTATCCTTTTCTTATTAGTGTTTTTATAGTCTGAATCAAAAAAATATCTTAATATGTAAAAGACCATAAACAATCCTGATAATTCGAAAAAAGTCATGCCTCATCCCCCAGCAAATCCTTAAAAAATCTCTGTATAATTTCTATCTTAAACATTACATGAAATAGTTATTTGAAGATACTCTATTAGATAAAATAATAGAATTTATGTAAATAGTTAGCTCAGAGAATTTATGGATTTAATGCTTTAATTGAAGAAATCAAGGTTTTTCATCTATTTTTCCTTTATTTAATCTATTAAAGAATTAAGATACTTAATAGTTTTTATACAAAAAAAGACGGTCTTGAACTGCACCCCAATTGTTAGACACATCTAACAATTGGGGTGCAGTTCAATTTGCGACTTAGATTGTATGATACTTATGAATAAATTTGATTTAAAAGTTACCTATTAAAAGTCTTCAAGCGATTTTTTACCATTTCCATTCAATAAATCTTTCATTAAATGATTGGAAATCGATAATGCCTCTTCTCTACTTTTTGCTGGTGCAGAAATCATAATTCCATCACTAGTACTCCATCCATTACTCCCTTTTGGCTCTTCTTCATATACTAAAATTGTAAACTGATTAAAATCTTTACTTATATATAGAGTCCCATAGTTATTAATGTCTAACCAATTTGAATAATCATTTAAAATGATTAAACCGCTATTGTCTTCATTGAATATAATTTCTACTTCTTTTTGATTGATTTTTACGAATGGTGGAACATCTCCTTTTATATCAATCGTTCCTTTAAAACGATCATTTTCAAACATTTTCTTTCGCAGCTTACCTTTTACTGTAATATTGACTTTTCCATTAATGCTTTTCTTTTTTTCACCTAGTCCGTATAAATACCCATCAAATGACTGATTAACTTCTTTCGGCAGTGTATACCATACAAAGTAACTTGCTATACATATAAAACATAATAAAATAATTAATCCAATCTTTCGTTTCATTTTATTCCATTTCCTCTCTATAAAAGTTCCTTTCACATTTTAATTTTTATTATCTTTCCAGCCACTTTTTGAATGTACTTGGGTTATTCTACTTTCACTAATAAACTCGACTATTTTTCCATCTACTTTGTATTTGGTTACGATAAACTGTATCTTTACTGAATCATATTCTGGATGATTCAACATAAAAGAATAGTCATTCAATAGTGTCCTTGATCCTTTAATCAATTCATTATGTAGCCATTGAGTATTCCATTTATTATATTTAATTGTTAGTCTATACCATTGCTTTTCTCTAATAATACTCATTTCGTCCTTAGTTAAAGTTTTAGTAACAACTGATTCTTTTTTCGTCTTTTGAACAAAAACTTTGTTTACTGAACTTCCTATTTTGGTGAAATTGACAACAATCAATAAAATAATAATAAATAAGGCTATTTTATGACTAGTTCTAACTTTATTTCTTTTTTCTACTAATTCCATAATTAGAAACACTCCCACAACATTAGTCCTATTTTATAGATATTAAATAATGTAAGTGAATAACCCTTTTTATGGAACAAATTAATGAACTTATCGAACTTTTCACTTTAGGTAATAAAAAAATCGACTAAATAGTCGAACATGTTCTTCAAGCATAACAAAGTTAATTGCAAAAGATTATAGATATTCAATTAAATCGTCGCCTGATTAATACACTGAGAAGCTCATAGCTGGAAATGTTAAAAAGGATAAACTAATAAAAAATAATTTGATACTACTATTGTAACTAACGTAACGTCAGGTTATATAATTTACTTGTCGACAAATCAAATCGTATGAAATGAGGTGAAAGCATGCCAAAAACCTCTTGGAAAATTGGTGAGCTTGCAAGCCAGTGTGGAATAACAGTAAGAACACTGCACCATTACCACCAAATAGGTCTATTAGTGCCATCTGAATTTACCGATGCTGGTCATAGACTTTACACAAAGACTGATGCAACAAAACTACAGCAGATTTTATCTCTAAAGCAACTAGGACTTTCATTAGAAGAAATATTTAACTTTCTTGTAAATCCTAATTATTCTCCAATACTCGTAGTTCAAGCTCAACTCGATATCATAAATGAACAGATAAAGTTAAAGGAAAAGCTGCGTAATGAGCTTGAACAGCTGAAAGCAATTATGTCATTAAACAAAAATATCAGTGCTGACCAATTATTAAAAATATTGGAGTTGATCCGAATGAATGAAAGTAATTATTTAAAACCAGAGTTAATAGAGAAGATGAGAACTTTACTCGATAGCCTTCCGGAAGAAAAAAAGTTAAAAATGAAAAAAATGCTTCCGCTCGTTGATGAGAGAAAAAAGCAAGCTCTACAGAAAATGAATTTAAAATAGGATAATAATGAATTTCATGTATAAAATGAAACAATAAACGGGCTGAAAAGTGCACTTTTCAAACCCGTTTTTTGCTATTTTCACTCTTTATTTTTTTGTGATAATTTTATTATAAAGTTGTAGGACGATCAGGAAGTATATTAGCAAGAATAATATATATGATTAAATTTGCAGGTAAAAAAAGAATAAATAAAAGTCTTATTAAAAAAGATGAAATATCGAAATATTCAGCAATACCTCCACATACCCCAGCTATTGATCTATCTTTTGATGATTTTGTTAATTTCTTTTTCAAAGGTAATCCCCCTCGTCCTTACTTTCTTACCTCATATATAAAATTTACCATAATTATCCATTTATGTATTCTAAAAAAAAAGAGCCACCTTTGTAACTCTTTCTAGCATTTAACTCAAGCTTTATTTTTATCTTTTTTTTAATCGATTTGGCCCTTATTCAGAGTATGAAAATGGGGTTTTAATTTTTAAAAAAAGATTAATTGGTTGAATTTATAAATATTGATTTATTATTGTTTTCACAATACCGAAGTACTCTCGAATGAAATAATTTATTCTCACAAGCATAGGAGATTTTCCTCCTAATCCATAACTCTCCAAACCTAACTCTTTACCAATCATTTTAGCTCTTACTATGTGGTAATCATTTGTGATAATTAATACTGTTGGTTCTGCAACTCCTAATTGTTTAATGATCTGTTTTGAAAATTTAAGATTTTCATATGTTGTAGTTGATTCACTTTCATAGTATATTCGGTTTTCTGCAATTCCTTTATCGGTTAAATACTTTCCCATAGCCTTAGCTTCAGAAATCGTTTCCCCTTCACCTTGACCACCTGAAACAATAACTGGTAGATTCTTATTCTTTAACAAAAATTGTTTTCCTGCTTCTAATCTGGTTTCAAGAGTCTTCGAGGGAATATCCCCATGGAGTCCAGCCCCAAGTATTATAACAAAGTCGACATTTTTAAAATCATCCTTATTACTTGCTTTAGCCTCTAAAATGATGATAGATTCTATTAAGAAAAAAGAAATTAGAAATACACTATACATTGCTACAATTATTTGGCTAACTACTTTAAACTTTCGATTTCCTGATATTTTAGCTTTCTTAAATAAAACTAATATTAGAAACAAAACCGAGCAGTTAGCAATTACAAATAAAACACCAAAACTATTTCCAAATATTGCAAGTAAAGCCATCATTATTAAAAAAATTAATAGATAGATAGTTCTACTTCGTTTAATACCTCTTATTAAAAATTCCATTCAGTACCTCATCCCATATGTGCATTCTATAGTTGTTGATCTTTTTTATTTTACCAACATACAGCTTAAAATTATAGGATATCATACAATATTTCATTTACTTTTTTTGAATTTGAATTGGAAAATTCTTTTAAACAAAATATGGATTTTCAATATCATCATTATTAATGACTACATCCGCTGTTTGTTTAGGTAAATGTTCCTCTAAATACATTTTAGAGGCAGAGTGATACCTATTAATAAACATTTCTTCTGCTTTATCATAACTACCAAAATTTCCTTCTTCTCTTCTAGCCCCTCTTTTTCTAGCTATCTCAAAATTTGTATTAACAAATATTTTATAATCAAATAGATTGCTTAGATCCTTTTTGAATAGGAAAGTACCATCAATAATAAATATCGTATCTTTTTTAGCTACTTTTGATTCAGTACTTACAAATTCGTCTTTGTCTAAATCTAAAGAAATTGTTTCATAATGAAGGTTTCCCCCTGGACCTAAAGGAATTAGAAGTTTCTGCTTAAATGAACTGTAATCGTGGGCATCTTCGTAATATCCAATTGCTGATTCTTTTCCTTGTCTATATCTTACCGCTCTCGGATTATGGAAATTATCTATGCTTGTCCTAACCACATCCATATTTCTAACTTGAAGTTCCTCCATCAGTTCATTCGCAAGTGTTGTTTTTCCAGAGGCTGTTATCCCACTAACACCTACTCTAATAGGATGGGGCAATTTTAAATTTAAGATTCTATTAGCTATTTCTGAAATTAATTCATTCCTTAACATATCTCTCCCTCCTTCAAATGATATTCTCTCTATAACTTTTCAATCTAAATGATGAATATCCTTTTTCAATTATCCCTTCATTTAGGACTATAAAAAATGACCGACGTAGGTGTCGATCGTTGTTGGACTAGTGAACGTTAATTCAATCCTTAAGAAAATATATTTTAAGATTTCATTTTGAGACCTCACTATTGGTTAAAATGAGAAAAATTATATTAAGTTTTGTAACAATAAGCTTCCTTAGAAAAAATAAAAAAACCTTAGCCCTTCAAAATTTAGGGGCTAAGGCGTTTTGAGTATTATCCTTACACGAATAAACTTAGTAATAAAATAAATCCTAATCCACAAACTGAAATAATTGTTTCTAGTAATGTCCAAGTCGCAAATGTTTCTTTCATACTTAAACCAAAATACTCTTTAAACATCCAGAAACCTGCATCATTAACGTGTGAAGCTATTAAACTACCAGCTCCTGTTGCAAGAACGACTAAAGCAAGGTTTACATCTGATTGACCTAGCATTGGGATAACTAAACCAGCAGTTGTTAAAGCTGCAACAGTAGCAGATCCTAATGATATTCGTAAAATTGCCGCGATAATCCATGCTAGTAAAATCGGTGATAATGAAGTGCCATTGAATAACTCGGCTACATAGTCACCTACACCACCATTAATTAATACTTGTTTGAAGGCACCGCCGCCTCCGATGATTAAGAGCATCATACCAATATGTGTAATTGCTGTTGTGCAAGAATCCATCACTTCTTTAATTGGTATTTTTCTAGCCAATCCCATTGTATAGATTGCAACTAGTAATGAAATCACCATGGCAGTACCAGCATTACCTATAAAGCGGATCGCCACTATTAAGCCAGAATCATCAAATCCCATTGTTTTTTGTAATAGATTAATAATTGTTGCAATTGACATTAAAATAACAGGTAGTAAAGCGGTAAATACACTAATTCCAAATCCAGGTGTTTCTTCAAGTTTAAATGTTTTCTGTTCACCTAAAGAGGCAATATTTCCCATTTTCGTGAAGGAAGCTGGTACTAGTTTTTTAGCAAGCTTTGTAAATAAAGGACCCGCGATAATCACAGTTGGAATCGCAATAATAAAACCGTAAAGTAATACTTCACCAATATTTGCTCCATATTCCCCAGCAATTACAGTTGGACCTGGGTGTGGCGGTAAGAAACCATGTGTTACAGATAAAGCAGCAGCCATTGGAATTCCAAGATATAATATAGAAACTTTTAATTGTTTTGAAATTGCAAATACGATTGGGATCAATAATACTAATCCTACTTCAAAGAATAAAGCGACACCGATAATGAATGAAGCAGCAACTACTGCCCATTGAATATTCTTTTCACCGAATTTGTTAACAAGCGTCATTGCAATACGTTGTGCGCCACCAGAATCTGCGATCAACTTACCAAGCATTGCACCAAGTCCGAAGATTAATGCTAAATGACCAAGTGTTGCCCCTAAACCAGCTTCAATTGTAGTGACAATATCGTCTGGTTTCATTCCAAGTGCTAAAGCTACACCAAATGAGACAATAATTAATGAGATAAACGTGTTTAATCTTAACCCCATGATTAAAATAAGTAATGCTACAATTCCTATTGCTACTATTACTAATGGCATGATATTTCCCCCCGAAAATTTATTTATTTTTATTAATTAAACCTCTTTGATAATTAGCAATCCTTGTATAATCTGCTTCTAATACTCTTGATAAGTTGATAAAGATTGGCAGTAACTGTCTGTACTCAACTACTGCTTCTTCCTTAGGCAAATGTTTGTGAGTACTACCGACCATATCAGAAACAACTTCAAAAGATTCAATTTCCCCTGTTGCATACAGTCCTAAAATGCAAGCACCTAGACAAGAACTTTCATAGCTTTCTGGTACGACTACTTCTAAGTCAAAAATATCTGACATCATCTGACGCCACACATCTGACCTTGCGAATCCACCTGTTGCTTGAATTCGAGTAACCGGACCATCCATGCATTCAATTAAAGCTAAAAATACCGTATATAAATTGTAAATCACTCCTTCAAGAGCAGAGCGAATCATATGTTCCTTCTTATGCGCCATGGTCAAACCGAAGAACGAACCTCGGACGTCAGGATTCCATAATGGTGCACGTTCACCCGCTAAGTAAGGATGGAATAATAATCCATCAGCCCCTGGTTTTACACCTTCAGCGATTTTTGTCAGTACTTCATAAGGATCAATACCTAACCTTTTTGCAGTTTCTACTTCTGACGCGGCAAATTCATCTCGAATCCAACGAAAAACCATCCCGCCATTGTTTACTGGCCCTCCAATGACCCAATGTTTTTCCGTTAATGCGTAGCAAAATATTCGGCCTTTTTCATCAGTTTGCGGTTGATCAATAATGGTTCTAATTGCCCCACTTGTCCCTATTGTGACTGCAATTTCTCCTTTTCGAATCGCATTCACTCCAAGATTCGAAAGTACGCCATCACTTGCGCCAATTACAAAAGGAGTTTGTGGATCAATCCCCATTTGTTTAGCCATATCAGGATTACAGTTCGTAAAAATATCAGTTGTAGGTACAAGATTAGATAGTTGCTTAGTAGTGATTCCCGAAATCTTTAAGGCTTCCTCATCCCAATCTAGTGTTTTAAGATTCATCATCCCCATTGCTGATGCAAGTGAATGATCTACAACGTATTGGTCAAATAACTTTTTAAATATATATTCTTTAATCCCGATATATTTTTTTGCTTTGTTCGCAATGTCTGGTTGTTCATTCACAATCCAAGTAATCTTGCTTAAAGGTGACATTGGGTGAATCGGCGTTCCTGTTCGTTTATAGATTTCATGACCATTCAATTCATCCTTAATTTTATGAGTCCAGGCTTCACTGCGATTATCTGCCCATGTAATACAAGGCGTTAGCGGCTGATCATTTTCATCCATAACAATCAGGCTATGCATCGCACTACTAAAAGAAATAAACGAAATCTCTTTTTGCGGATGTTGTTTCATGATTCTAGAAATCGCTTGTATAACTGCTGAAAAGATCTCATCAGGGTCTTGTTCAGCTGTCGAAATATCAGGTGTGTAGAGTGGGTAACCGATATTCTCTTGTTGAATAACTTTGCCTTTTTTACTAAATAACACGGCTTTTGTGCTTGTCGTACCGATGTCTAACCCTAACATATAACTATTCATTATTCTTGGTCTACTCCTTTAGAAAGCATTTGTTGTGACCTCCAAAGGTCTTCTACTTTCCCTTGAACATCATCAAAGTTTTGATGTAATGATTGAATCATAAGGTCTCTATTCTTTGTAGCGATTGCTTCAATATAAAGTTGATGATTCTCAACTATGCGTGGAAAGTCCTCGTATCGTTCCTCGAAACGAACACGCATTGATAATAGAATAAACGCTTCCATTACCGGTTTTGCATTATTCCAGATCATCGTAATGTATGAATGACTAATCGCACGAATAATTGTTTCATGAAATAATACATCCTGAAATGAAAACTCATCTGCATCTCGATATTTTATAGCGACTTTCATCATTTCAAGGATTTTACTCAGTTCCATTACTAATTCTTTCGTATCTAATTTTACTAATCGCTCAAATACAAACGTTTCGATCAGTAATCGGACATCATAAATTTCTTCAATTTCTTTATCTGTTAATCCAATGACAACTGCACCCATTCGCTCTAAACGAATTAAATTTTCAGCTGCTAGTGTTTTTAATGCTTCTCGAATTGGTGAACGACTCACCTCAAAATCGGCAGCCAGTTTATTCTCTGATAAAGTGGTACCGCTTTCAATCAACCCTGAAATAATCTGCATTCTTAACTCATATGTTACGCGATCACCAGCTGAAGCTTTTGAAAGCCATTTTGCAGGATATAAATTTTGGTTTGATTCTTTCATTTGTTCACCCTCTTGTTAATACTAGTATACTTGTATACAAGTATTATATAATTTATTTCTAAAAATGCAAGCGCTTTATTTGGATGTATAAAACTGGATTAGAATACATATTGATTATTCTTACAAAACTTTCTAAAAGTATCCGAGATAAAAAACTTAAAATATGAATTTGATTTTATAAAAACTTATAATAATAGATTGACTAGTAGAACCTCTCTAATCAGTGGATAACACTAGATGTATTTTCTTTTTAATTAGAATACAGCAAAAAAGACTCATTCATAATTTTATGAATCAGTCTTTTTCTATTTAATCCTGGTTTGTTAATCTATAACTTTCTTTAATATTTTATTTAATTCTTTTGATTGCGTTATAGTAATGTACTCGTCATTTTTATTAAAATAAGTTTTTGAATTTGAATCATATAATCGTACTGATTCACCATTTTTGTTAATTAAATACTTAAATCTACCGTCAAACGATTCTTTGTTTTCAATGGTGAATTCTTTACCATTTTTATTTTCAAGATGAATTAGTACAAAACTCCCATTCTCACACTTAATAGACATTGCATAATTATATTTAGTTTGGAAAAGAGCCATCATATTAGAATTATTTATTTCTGTAATCTTCATTCCCTGTTTTGTTATTAAATTTAGAAACACTTTAGCATGGTGATATTCGCTTGGAACATCAAAACTATGAGGTACTTCAAACTCCTCTTTTACAGTAGATTCTAATTTTGAACATCCAATAACCAGGGGAATGATAGATAATAAACATAATACTAAACTAATATTCCTGAACAAATAAAGTCCCTCCTTATATAAAAAGGATCCCTTACATTTTGTGATAATGAATTAATATATGCTTTATATGCAATGAAATATATATTTTAATGTCATTCAACTGTAATTTCTTTCAGATAAATAATTCCCATATAACGATATTTAATAATTACTTTATTTATTGATTTATTTTGTACAACATAAAGTCCATATGTTTTATCTTTTTCTGTTGCAGTGCCATTGTTTACTTTTTCCAAACTGTCAGATGGTGATGTGTTTGGTTCAATCACTAAAGAATCAATATCCTTAAATCCATAGTTTTTTTCTTCATCTAGTGAATCTGTAATAATTAGTGCTTGTAATGGATTACTTTCTTGGATTTTCACATTTAAAGGGCGTTCATTGTTATTAACTAATACATTTGTAATCTTTATTTTTTTCAAACCTGTATTACCTATAGCAATAAATACTCCATGTCTATCTTCAGCAAAACCAATTGTACCACTTTCTAATGGAGGGTTTCGCTTCATAAAAGGTTTATATCCTATCAATAAAATAACTATTACAATTGCTAAAACAACTACTAATTTCTTCAAAATTGACAAATACTTTTCTCCTCACTCTATGTAACAATCTTCTTTTGTTTTCTAACTTTCCTTTCATTTAGCACAATAATAAAATCGACTAAACAGTCGGACTGATGTTTAACTAAAACATGCGTTAGTTGAACAGTATCATTTCATCTATTCTTAAAGACATTAAATACTGAATAACTGGTCCAACCACGACTATACCAAAAATAATTGCTCCAATTTTCATTTTTTTAGACATTGTTAAAGAATCATTTAGTTTATAAATAATAAAAGCAAGTAATGCTCCAAAAAATGAACTCACTATCCCACGCTTTAAAATTACTATAAAGTAATCAAATACTTTTAAATATTTGAGCTCATTTCCATTAGTCGTTGTAATGATTTCATAATGTTTAATAAATAAAATAGCAATTGCTAAACCAATTAAAAAGCCATAAAAGAAGCCTTTTCTAATAACTTTTTCCAAATTTATTCCCCCATAATGTCTTTATATATCAAATATTATAACAGAAATAATAAAGTATTTATCTTTATATAAATAGAATGAGAAAATGAAATAACGCATGTGTTAAATACATAAATACGGTTAATGGCAATAAAAAAAACTCTTCAATTGAAGAGCTTTTTTATTGTTTTATCTCTCTTACTTTTGAGATGACTGTGTTGAAACCTGCCATGTAACACCAAATTTATCTGTTACTTGTCCGTATAAAGGACTCCAAAAAGTTTCGTGTAATGAAATGATTACTTTTCCACCATCTTGTAATTTGCCAAATACTTCTTTCGTTGTTTCAACATCATTAATTAAAATAGATAAAGTGGTTTGATCTCCAATTTGATAAGGCAGTCCTGTAAATGTGTCAGAAATCATTAAATCTGTTGACCCAACTTTGAGATGTGCATGTAAGATACGATTTTTTTCTTCATCAGATAGATTTGTATTTTCATCCCCTGGCATGTCGCCAAATCTTTGAAGAATAAGAGTCTTTGTATTGAATGCATTTTCATAAAACGAAACAGCTTCTTCTCCATTTCCATTCAATATTAAATACGGGTTGATACCTAAAATCATAAAATACACCTCTTTTAAAATTTAGTTGGTAGTCAACTTATTCAGTTAACAATTAATGTTACCATATATTCCCTATCTGTGACTAATAGAGATCATCATATTATAATTGTTTACTATTGATTATTTGTTAATATGGGCAATGAAAAAAGAGAGACTTAAAGTAGTCTCTCAACTGTTGATACTATGATTATGATTTTTTAAATCTACCAGGTGTATACTTTTCACTTGCTTTGAAGTTATAAACTGGTCTTATAAAACAAGCAATCTCACATGTTTCTTCGATTTTTTCTAAAATTTCATTCATTGGCTTGTAAGCCATTGGCGCTTCATCAAGTGTTTCTTCAGAAACTGATGTTGTCCAGACACCTTCCATAGATTTATGGAAGTCGTCCATGTCTAAGGTTTTCATTGCTTTTGTGCGGCTCAAGATGCGGCCTGCTCCATGTGGCGCTGAAAAATTCCAATCCTCATTACCTTTACCCACCGCCAAAATTGAACCATCTCTCATGTTGATTGGAATAATGAGTCGTTCTCCTTTTTGCGCAGAAACTGCCCCTTTTCGTAAAATCAAATTCTCAGTATCAATATAATTGTGCACAGTATCGAAGCGGTCAATCTCTTCAAATCCCATATTCTTTATGATAGCACTTGCGATTTCTTCGCGGTTAGCTTTTGCGAATGCTTGCGCTAATTTCATGTCGTGCAAATAATTATGGAAGTCCTCGCCTTCTAAATATGCTAAATCATTAGGAATCACTGGATTCTTTTCTTTGAAGCTTTGAATTGCAGTTTGGATTTCATTTTCTCGTCTCTCAGCTTTTAATTTTCCAATAATTTCGGTTAAATCATGAGTACGAATTTTTGAGATTGCTACTTTTTGATAGTATGTTGCAATCTTTGCCCCAACGTAACGGCTGCCAGTATGAATCGTTAAATAGTGGTGTCCATCTGAATCAACAGATACTTCGATAAAGTGATTTCCACCGCCTAGCGTTCCCAAGCTAAAACGACTTTTATTCTGACTCAGTATGTGCTCAGCTTTAAACTCATGTGTGGCTGGAAAATTCGTTTTAATAAATCTTGCCGTCTCATCTGTATGTAGCTCATGTCCGCTTGGGACGTATTTTCGAATGACGTTATCAAGCTTATTAAAATCAACTTTATTTTCTTGAAGCTTGACAGTAAGGACACCGCAACCGACATCGACACCAACAAGATTAGGGACTACCTTATCCTTTAATTGTATGGTCGTTCCGATCACACAGCCTTTTCCAGCATGATAGTCTGGCATGATACTGATCTTTGTATCCTTTAAAAAAGCTTGATTACATAGCTCTTGTATTTGCTCAATCGCTGTTTCCTGCGGATAATTGGAAAATACTTTTGCTTTTGTTTGCGTCCCCGCTATAGTTATCACTAGTTTTCCCTCCTCCAAACGCAGATTACCAATAGGCTACCATTTAAATTACATTCTGACAATGTGTTTTATACGACAGTAAATGAGTAAAAAAACTGTTTAATGATAGCAGTCACTTCACCTTCCTCTATACATTCCATCAACAATAAAAAATCCTTAACATCTTCAGCGTCAAGGGGTGATTTTATTAATATCCATACATATTTGCTCGCGCTCCACGAGTAGGTAACGAATTTCCTTCAGTATAGGAATTATAAGTAAAAAACACTTTTAAAAAATAAATTGTCTTATCATAAGACTAAAAATAAACTTGTCCAAATGGAAAGTACGCTTGACATTACTTTCGTTCCAAGATATACTCCACCTACGGAAAGTTAACTTTCCATAAAAATAAGGGGTGAACGCGTTGAACAACCGTTTAGAAGAAATCCGTAAGCAACGCGGAATTAAGCAAGAAGAACTAGCAACGGCTCTTGAAGTGTCAAGGCAAACTATTGGTTCACTGGAAAATGGTCGTTATAACCCATCTATCCTTTTAGCGTTCAAGATTGCTCGTTTTTTCGGTATGAGTATCGAAGAAATCTTTATTTATGAGGAGGATGAAAATATATGAAAAAAAATATTTCGATTTATTTTCTTACCATGGTAGGCATAGCACTATTTGCAGGTGGTCTGTACTTCATAAAAACTATTGAAGACCCACAAGGTCTGCTACGGGCGTTGCCTTATATCTGTGTTGGGCTTGGCTGTAGTATTTTCGGTCACGGTATGGGAGAAATAATTGTCCGAAGCGCTATGAAGAAAAATCCTACTGCAGCAAAACAGTTAGAGATTGACAAAAAAGATGAACGTAATTTGGCAATCGCTAATCGAGCAAAAGCGAAAGCATATGACATGATGGTTTTTGTATTTGGAGCTTTAATTATTTCATTTGCTTTGATGGATATAGATTTAATATTGCTTTTGCTTTTGGTTTTTGTATTTATGTTTTTCGTTGGATATAACACTTATTACCGTTTCAAGTACTATAAAGAGATGTAAAATAATATGGCGTATAATTTACTTATATTTTTCTTATTCCTGTAAGGGGCATAAATGTGACTCAAGGTATTGAACAAAAGTGTGCGTTAGTTCAATACCTTTTTTTGTCTTTATTTCTTTTCAATAAATCCTCTTTAACAATGGAACTTGTAGATAAAAAAAAACAGTGTTATGTGCGGAAGTATTAAACTATGTAAACTATGATTTTTGTGTCTAAGTTCATTAATTTGTTCTCTATTTATATACTGTTTTCCATATTGCTCCTAATTTCTTGTTCCACAGCCATGTTAGTTTATTAAATAAGTTACATTTGTTACTCATGATTTTGTTCAAATAAAGCATGCGTTAGTTTTTACTCAAACATTAAAAGAACTCGTAAATCCCAACAAAATATTTATATTCCTCATCAGTAATAATTCTATTTCCATATCCTTCGAAGAACGTTGATACTTCAGATTTTTTTTCAAAAACATTTGGTTTTGGTCGTATTGCTAAAGAAACATCATATCTTGGATCTCCGTAAGTTCCACTACTCCAATCTATGACACCAGTGATTTCACCATCTTTAACTAATACATTATCAATTGTAAAATCACCATGAATTAAAGTCTGATCAAAGAATTTCGGCTTATTTACTTTCAGTTTATTTAACAATTCTAATGAACCATCCACATTGAAATGTTTTAAATTGTATTCAGCTTGAATTAACATATCATCAAGCCAGGTAGAATTATTCTTTAATTCACTTGGACATATAGTTGAATGGATTTTAGATAAAGTTTTCCCGAAATTATAAATTGCTTCGTGCCTTGTTTCTTGTTTATTTTCATTAGATAAAAAACTTCTTAATGTAACGCCCTCGATATACTCCATTAATGTCCAATTGGAATGATTATCCTCAGTGTAATGATAAACATTTGGTATGGATAAATCAGTTTTAGACAACTCATTTAGTATTAGTACCTCTTTTGCCAATAATGAGGAATACTGTTCTCCTTTTGCACTTTTTAGTACATAGTAACCATGAGTTGATTGGATCAAACCGACGTTTGATGTGTGCCCTTGTCTAGGAAATGCTATCTTTATAATTTCTCCCACAATACTTCTAATGCCAACTGGAATTTCGTTTAATCTAATTGGTTCCACAAGAAATCTCCTATAAAGTTTTACTTTTATATTTTAGATTCTTTACTTTTTTACAAATTCCTTGTTTAACAATTCTGTTGGTTCGAAATATAAGCTCATCTTTTAATTCATATCCTCTATATTCCAAAACAATAAAAAACCCCTCAACGCTTCAGCGTCAAGGGGTGATTTTATTAATATACAGACATGTATTGGTCACGTTCCCAAGGGTGAACTTGAGTACGGAAGATGTCCCATTCGATTTCTTTTGCTTCAACGAAGTGTTCAAATAGGTGTTCACCTAATGCGTTAACGATTACTTCGTCTGTTTTTAATAGCTCAAGTGCTGCTGCTAAAGTTGCTGGAAGGTCGATGATACCAACTTCTTCGCGCTCTTCTTTAGACATTACGTAGATATTGCGATCTACTGGAGCTGGAGCTTCTAATTTGTTTTTAATTCCGTCTAATCCTGCTGCTAATAATACTGATAATGCTAAGTATGGGTTTGCAGCTGGGTCAACTGAGCGTACTTCTACACGTGTGCTTAATCCACGTGATGCAGGAATACGGATTAGTGGACTACGGTTTCTTGCTGACCATGCTACGTAACAAGGAGCTTCGTAACCTGGTACTAATCGCTTATATGAGTTTACAGTTGGGTTTGTTACAGCTGTAAAGCTTGGTGCGTGCTTTAAGATACCAGCGATAAAGTGACGAGCTGTTTCACTTAAGCCTTGCTCACTAGACTCATCATAAAATGCATTTTTGCCATTTATGAATAATGATAAGTTACAGTGCATTCCAGAACCGTTTACACCGAATAATGGTTTTGGCATGAATGTTGCGTGTAAACCATGTTTACGAGCGATTGTTTTTACAACTAATTTGAATGTTTGAATATCATCACATGCTTTGATTGCACCAGCATATTTGAAATCAATTTCGTGTTGTCCAGGCGCTACTTCATGGTGAGATGCTTCAATTTCGAAGCCCATTTCTTCTAGCTCAAGAACGATATCACGACGGCAGTTTTCACCTAAGTCTGTTGGTGCTAAGTCGAAGTAACCGCCACTGTCATTTAATTCAAGTGTTGGTTCACCTTTTTCGTCTAATTTGAATAAGAAGAATTCTGGCTCAGGTCCTAAGTTGAAATCTGTGAAACCTAAAGCTTCCATTTCTTTTAACATACGTTTTAAGTTATTACGAGGATCTCCTTCGAATGGAGTGCCATCTGGATTATAAATATCACAGATTAAACGAGCTACTTTTCCTTTTTCAGCAGTCCAAGGGAATACAACCCAAGTATCTAAATCAGGGAATAAATACATATCTGATTCTTCAATACGAACAAATCCTTCGATTGATGAACCATCAAACATCATTTTGTTGTCTAATGCTTTTTCAAGCTGACTTACAGGTATCTCAACGTTTTTGATAATTCCTAGTAAATCTGTAAATTGAAGACGTATGTATTTAACATTTTCTTCCTTTGAAATTCTGAAAATATCTTCCTTTGTAAACTTAGCCATTATTAAAGTTCCCCTTTCGTATGTATCAAACAAAATTAGTCTAACACACTATAAAATAGAAAAGTAGAAATTTCCCACTTTTCTATTTTTTTATTTAAATTTTTAGTGTCTAGCAGTTTAAATATGTTTCTTTTTCCCATTCTGATACACGTAAACGATATGCATCCCACTCATCTTTTTTGTTTTGTAGGAATGAATAATAAACGTGTTTTCCTAATACTTGCTGTAAAAATTCACTGTTTTCTAATTCTGAATATGCTTCTTGTAAACTACCAGGTAAAGTATCAATCCCTTGTGCTTTACGAGTTACATCATCCATTAAATATAGATTTTCAGCTCGTTCAGTTGGAGGTGTTAATTGTCTCTTAATTCCATCTAAACCTGCAGATAATAAAACAGCTAAAGCTAAGTATGGATTTGCAGATGGATCTGGATTACGTACTTCAATTCGAGTACCTGCTCCACGAGCAGCTGGAATACGAATTGTACAAGTACGGTTACTGCGAGACCACGCTACATAAACTGGTGCTTCATAGCCTGGTACTAATCGCTTATATGAATTAACAGTTGGATTTGTTACTGAAGCATTAGCACGAGCATGTGTTAATACACCTGCAATAAATTGACGCGCTGTTTCAGATAATCCAATTGCATCATTTTCATCATAAAAGGCATTACCATTATCATTTCCTAAGCTCATATGACAATGCATACCTGAACCATTTTCTCCAAAAATAGGTTTTGGCATAAATGTTGCCACTAAACCGTGATTTTCAGCAATTTTTCTAACTGTATATTTAAATAATTGAATATTATCAGCAGTTTGTAAGCCTGGTGCATATTTCCAGTCAATTTCATGTTGTCCGATCGCAACTTCATGATGTAACGCCTCTACTTCTAAACCTAAACGTTGAAGTGATTTTGTAATCTCACGGCGAATCGCTACAGTTTTATCTAGTGGGGCAACATCAAAATATCCACCATTATCATTTGGTACTAAATTATTTCCTTCTTTATTAAATAAGAAGAACTCTGGCTCTGGTCCTACATTAAATGAAGAAAATCCTTGTTCAGTCGCATGATCAATTGCACGTCTCAAAACATTTCGAGGGTCACCTTCAAATGGAGTTCCATCTGGGTAATAGACGTCACAAATGAATAATCCAACTTTTTCATCTGTGTCAACTTTCCATGTACTGTAGTCTGGAAATAACATCATGTCACTTGCTTCAATTTTTGTGAAACCATTAATACTCGAACCATCAAACATGATTTCATTATTCAGTACTTTTTCGACTTGTGTAATCGGTAATTCTAAATGCTTGAATACCCCTTCCACATCCGTGAAAAATAATTGAACAAATTCAAGACCATGTTCTTCAACACTGTTTAAAATCGTCTCTTTTTTCATTTATATTTCCCCCTGTATAAATATAAAAGTCAGAAAAAACCAGTTTTAAATAATAATTTAATGAAAGAATCTCGACATATCTCCCTGTCTTAGTGATGTTTTGCCTAGCTTACCAGTTTGATATAACTCCTGGCGTAACATCTTTCTAAGCTGTTCATCTGAAATCGATTTTTCAACAATCACTTGCTGAACAACAGTCTCTTTTGATGGATCTTGAGCTTTAAGTTGTAGCACTTCTTTAATTCCTGCTAAGTTTAAACCTTGTTCAATAAATTTTTTTATTTCTAATAATCGATCTACATCGTTAAATGAATATAATCTACGTTTACTTTCAGTTCGAGCTGGATGAATTAAATCATGTTCTTCATAATATCTAATTTGTCTTGCTGATAATTCAGTTAACGAAATGACTATTCCAATCGGAAAAAGTGGCGTTGAGCGTCTTACTTGATCATTCATAGCAGTGCTCCTTTCGTTCATCTATTAGTATTTTATTCCATGTCAGAAAAAGTGTCAACACAATGTTAGGAAATCTAACATGAAAAGTATGATTTTTTTATTCTATGCTATTTCTGATTAATTTCTACTATGAAAATAGAAAAAATCTCCTGTTTAGGGAGATTTTTTCTAAATAATTAATTGTTTTTTTTGGCAAGGAAGATTGCACCTATTAATAAAGTACCTTTAATAATATCTTGAGCAAAATAAGGAACATTTAACATCGTAAAACCATTTAATAAGATTCCCATTAAACACGCACCTAAAAATGTACCAACAATATTAGGTTTCCCTTTACCAAACATCGCAATTCCTATATACGCCGCTGTAATGCTATCCATTAATAAAGGTGTACCTGCTGAAACTTGCCCCGTACCAACGCGGCTCGCAAGTAAAATCCCACCTAATGCTGCAAATAATCCACTAATTACATAAGCATATACGCGATATTTATTAACCGGCATTGCCGATAAATGAGCAGCAGTTTTATTTCCACCAATAAAGAAAAATACACGACCCCATGTTGTTTTTTCTAAAAACAAATGAGAAATTAGAATACATACAGCCATGATGATGACAGCCACAGGAATATTAAATAAAGATCCTTGCCCCAAGTATAAGAAGGATGGAATAAAGTGACCAGTTGTTACTTCATTATTAATCGTCATGCCTTCATATATAGAAGAACCTTTTGTTAATGTTAATTGTAATCCATTCACTACATACATCATCGCCAATGTCACTAATAAATCTGGTAATTTCCCTTTTGTGATGAATAAACCATTCGCAAGACCAATGATTAATCCAATGACAATTGCTACTAGTAATGTAACCCATAATTCTTGTCTTAAAACGATTAAACAATATGCTGCCGAAACCGTACTTATACTTGCTGTTGATCCGACTGATAAATCTAAACCGTCAATAATTAAGCTGAACGTTACACCGATTGCTAATAAGGTAACGATTGAAATTGACCTTAAAATATCTGAGATATTACTATAAGATAAGAAAGAACTTGATGTCATTGAAAAAAATACAATAACAAGTAGTAGAAGCCAAATTGCTCCAAAATCTAAAACGATCCTTTTACCTTGTGTTTGGGCCCACTGTGTCACTTGATTCCCTCCAATAATTCACCTTGCACGATGGTAAAGTGTTTATCACCAATAACATTTGCTTCCTCAATGTCATTTGTAAAATAGAAAACACATCCTCCATTTGAACAAAAATCGTCAATAAATTGGAAAATATGTTGTTTTGCGTAAATATCTACACCTTTTAATGGTTCATCTAAAATTAGACAGCGTGTATTTGGTGTCATCCACTTTGCGATGCTAACCTTTTGCTGATTTCCACCACTTAAATGAATCACTTCTTTTTCAGTATCTTTTGGAAAAATACTTAATGACTGAATAAAAGAGTTTGTTTTCACGACCTCGAGATTTTTCTTAATCCAACCATGTTCATGAATTGATACATTTTCACGAATTGTATGATGAAGAAAGATTCCTTCTTTTCTTCTGTCTTCCGGTACAAACGCAATCCCTTGTTTATTAGCACTGATTGGAGAATGAATTGAAACAGTTTTATTTTCTTTGATCAAATCGTATGATTTTTTATCTCCCCAAAGCGTTTTTGCTAGGGTAGATTTTTTATTTCCATTCGCACCATAGATGACAATGACTTCACCTTTTTTTATTTCTATATTAATAGAAGGTTTAGAATCAACAAGATTGATATTATGAAATTTATAAGCAAGTTCATCTTGTAACGTTCTCTTCTTATTAAAAGAAAAAGTAGACGAAGACATTTTCTCTACAATCACTTCTTTTGTAAGAAAAGTGGACTGAGATTGTTGATTGATTTCACCATTTTTTAAAATAACAACTTCATCACAGTGTGACAAGATTTCTTCAATTGAGTGCAAAATAACGACAATTGATTTCCCTTGTTTTTTAAGGACCTTTAAAAATGAGAAAAATTGTTCTTTTTCACTTTTTCCTAATGATGAAGTTGGTTCATCAAATAAAAACAGCGAGGCATCATTTAATAAAGCTTTTGCGATTAAAATCAGTTGTTTTTCATAAATAGAACAATCACTAACTGTCTTTAAAAAAGGTAATGATAAGTTCCAACTAGATAATTTTTGAGTCGCGAACTCTATACTCTTCTTTTTCGAAAAAAATACATGTTTTTTTTCACGGTGAATAGCAAGCATCAAATTTTCGATGACTGTTAACCCTTGCACTAGTCCCTCATCTACTTCCTGAGGGACATATGCTACCGTGCCTATTTCATTAAATGTAATCATTCCACTTGTAGGTAAGTGTCTTTTTGCAAGAAGCTTTAATAAAGTACTTTTACCAGCACCATTTAACCCAGCAAATCCAACTACTTTACCAGATTCAACATTCAAATTAATTTCTCTTAGTACTTCTGTGTCTCCATAACTAAAAGATACGTTTTCTAGTTGAATAGTCATCTTTATTTCCCTTTCTCAAATTGCTCCATCCATGGTGATGTTGCAGCTGATGTTGGTGTCCAATTTTTACTATATTTACTTAAGTCACTCACCTTAATTGGATTACTTGGTAAATCCTCTTTTTCTATTAGTTTAGGTTCCAATGAATATATGTCTGGTGTTTCTTCACCTGCTATTTTTTGATATAGGAATCTAGATTGAACTTCACCAATTTCTCCTGGATCACTTGCAGCTGATGCAACCCATGGTGAATCAGGTTGTTGAATTAACTGTAAATCTTCATCGCTTAAGTCAATACCATATACTTTTATTTCATTACGACCTGCTTGTTGAATTGCTTTAGTTGCGCCCTTTGCAAACTCATCCCATGTTGCAAAAATGGCATCTAGTTCTCCTTTAGGATATTTCTTTAATAGCGCTTCAACTTGTGATTGCGTATCCAACATAGTATTGCTACTAGCTTTTCCAAATCTAGCAACCTCTTTAATACCCGGGTATCGTTTATAGAACGCTTCAATCATTACTTTTCTACGATCCATCGGTGTAAATCCACCAACCCAAATTGTTGCAATTTTACCTTTGCCATTTAAATCTTCAGCTAGGCTTTTTAAGCTTTTCCAAGCAAGACTATAATCATCTTGGTCAATAACTGTTACACGGAAGATTTAAATCACTGTCAAATGAAACAACAGGTATACCCTCTTCTAGTGCTTTTTTTACACCTTTTTCTAATGTTTCTTTACGACCGTGATCGATTAAAATGCCATCTACCTTTGCATTAACTGCTGTATCTAAATTTGCAGCCATTTTCGCTAAATCATTATCTGCATTGTAAACTTGAACTTCTCCACCAAATTTCTCTACCTGTCTTTTTACACCATCAATGTATTGCGAAGAGAATGTTCCGATTGAGAATTCCATTACTAAAGCAATTTTTAATTTTTTATTAACTGCTGCTGGAATTTCAGCAGCATTATTTGTTGTATTTGTTTCTTTCTCAGTTGTACTTGTCACTTGTGACTTTTGATTCGAAACTGTATTTTGCTCATTCCCACAGGCTGTCAATAAGATCGATGCAATTGATAAAGTTGCAATGATTTTTCTCATTCTTCATTCCCCCATCGTAAAAATGTCTCGCGATAATTACTTGTTACGATTCCTTTTTCTGTAATAATCGCCGTAATTAATTCATTTGGCGTAACATCAAATGCTGGATTTAAGACATCAATACCATCTGGAGCGATTTGTAAATCTCCAATTTTTGTTACTTCGCTACGATCGCGTTGTTCAATCACAATTTCTTTGCCTGTTTCAATAGAAACATCAATAGTTGAAAGTGGCGCTGCTACATAAAATGGGATTTGATAATAATTTGCTAAAATTGCTAATTGTAATGTCCCAATTTTATTTGCCGTATCACCATTTGCTGTAATTCTGTCAGCACCGACTATAATGGCATCAACTTTTTTATTTTGTAATAAATAGCCGACCATATTATCTGTTAAAAGCGTTACAGGAATGCCACTTTGCTTTAATTCCCATGATGTTAACCTCGCTCCTTGAAAGACTGGTCTAGTTTCAGTAGCAAACGCTGAAATTTCCCAACCCTTTTCTTTTGCTAAATGAAGCGGAGCAAGTGCGGTTCCATATCGACTTGTTGCAATACTGCCTGCATTGCAATGTGTCAATACAGCAACACCATCATGTAAAAGTGTTAATGCATTTTCTCCAATTTCTTTACACGTAGCTTCGTCAGCTAAATGTAATTTAATCGCTTCTTCTATAATGATGAATTTTGCTTCTGCTACTGACTGTGCATCCGAGCTAAGTAGAAGTAGCTTTTCTACAGCCCAAGCTAAATTTACTGCAGTTGGTCTTGCACTAATTAATTCATCAGCAAGTCGTCTTGACAACTCGCGAAATTCTTCTACTTTGTCAGTTTCAATGTCACGCACGCCTAGATATAAGCCATAAGCAGCTGCCAATCCGATCGCAGGAGCTCCTCTCACTTGTAGCTTTACAATCGCTTCTCTCACATCTTGTAATGAGGTTGCTTCTATATAAACAATTTCTAGTGGTAATTTTGTTTGATCAAGAATATTTAAAGTTTCACCGTTCCATTGTAATGATTCAGGTATTTGCTGTAATGTAGTCATGATTTGTTGCTCCAATCAGAAATTAAATTTTTAATATTGCCAATAGTAAATCTATTCTTTATGCAATTTGCCCCAAACGCGAGGATCTCTTTTTTAATTGCAATTTTACGGTCTAGTTCAAGCGAATCAATATCCTCTACATGTGCTAAACCAATCGAACGTCTAATACATTCACAACCAATTACGCCAATTGCATCAATCCAATATCCTTCAAGCTTTTCTTTAATAAGTTCGACTTGGTTAAACGGTCTTACACTATGCTCTTCCCATAGCCTGATAAATGTTTCATTGAACACTTTTTCAATCGTAACAAGCTGATCAAGTATTTCTTCTTTTTGATCAGTTCTACTAAATATTTGGAACAATAGATTTGCTTGAATTTGCCCTAAATCAAATCCAATTGGGCCAACGAATGCGAACTCTGGGTCGATTACTTTTGTTTCAGTTGCTGATGCAAATATACTGCCTGTATGTAAATCACCGTGTAATAATGCTTCTTTTTTTGATAAGAAATCAAGTTTCAGTTTTGCAGCTTCAAGTTGTAGCACTTCATCGTTCCATAAAGCTTGAACATCTTCTAGTAGTTCCTCTTCAAAACTATTTGTCTCGCTATTAAAAAATGGATCCGTATATACTAGATCTTCCGTTATATCGCATAGCTCCGGATTATTAAAAGTAAGCTCTAGCTCCTTCTTTTTGGCAGGCGTCGTTCCAAAATCAGAAGTGAAAAATAATGAATTTGCTAAAAACTCACCGATGTGTTCTGCAAAAAATGGAAAGCTTTTCTTTTCAATCAATCCTTTACGTAAGATTTGTAAATGAGAAAGGTCTTCCATAACTGTTACTGCTTGTTCTTCATCATGTGCAAATATTTTCGGAACTAGATTTGGAATTAATTCATTATAAATTTTTGTTGCATTACTTTCGATTGTTGCTCTTTTTAATGTTAGTGGCCAACTTTCTCCAACTACTTTTGCATATGGTAATGCTTGCTTAATAATTAATCCTTGCTCTTGACCAACAGGTCTTACTTTAAAAACTAAGTTTAAATTTCCGTCCCCTATTTCAACACTTTCACATACTTGATTTGTAAAATAACCCAATTTTTGTAAGTAAGTGATTGATGTCGCCTCTGTTAAAGGTCTATATTCTTTCTTCTGAATGACAGTCATTTCTATTCATCCCCCTTAAAATTTACAATATAAAAAGCCCCTTCTCGAGACGAAAAGGGGCAATCGGAAATTGGCTTTCGTCTCTTATCTACCAGAAAATTTCTTTTCTGTTGGAATTAGCACCGTGCCTTACTGAGCATTTAAGCTCAGGCGTATATTTACGCCCCATTTCACAATGGTATTATGGTCGGTTGCTGGGCATCATCGGGCCAAATCCCTCCGCCTACTCGAAATAAGAGTTCGCATATTAAATTTTATAACCGTATTGTAGATGATTATTTTTTAGTTTGTCAAACGTTTTTTTTGAAACTTTTATAAATTCCATCTTTTCTGTCTTCAAAAATTGGGATGGTATTGCGGATTTCCTCTACTTTTCCTCGGTCGATTTCTCCATAAATAATTTCTTCTTCGGTAGAACCTTTCACTAAAACTTCACCCCAAGGATCAATCAGCACCGAACCTCCACCAAATGTATTCGCTAAATCTTTCCCAACACGATTACATGCAACAACATAGCATTGGTTTTCTATTGCACGTGCTTTTAGTAAAGTTTCCCAATGCTCCATTCTTTGAATAGGCCATTCAGCAACAAAAAACAAAACCTTTGCGCCATTTACAGCATGAGTTTGAATCCATTCCGGAAAACGCAAATCATAACAAACAAAACCAGCTACCTCTAAGCCATCGATGGTAAATAAACCATTGTCAGTTCCAGACTGTAAATAGTGGTGCTCGTTCATCAACTGGAACAAATGGACTTTGTCATATTCTTTTACCACATCACCTTGATTGTTTATCACGATTAATGTATTTGTCACGCCATGTTCACGCTCAATTGGAAATGAACCACTTATGATTGTCACTTGATGACTTCGAGCAATCGTTTGAAGTTCAGAAATAATAGATTCCTGTTGACCTGTATGCTTCGTAATTTCTTCTAAACAATATCCGGTCGTCCACAGTTCTGGCAACACAATTACTGTTGCATGTTGATTAATTGCCTCAATGATTTTGCCTTTCATCTTCATGGAATTAGTATTAGAATCCCCTAAAACAACGTCTGATTGTATACATGCAATCTTAATCAATTTATATTCACCCTATTCTAAATTTTATAGACATTTTTAAAATGAGCATATATGATGGTGAAAGTTATTGCAATATTCATTGTTTGAAATTTAAAGCTTGTATTCATACAAATCAATGAACTATATTTTTTGGAGTGATGAACTTGAAACCTAGTAAATTATTAGAAAATCTACCAAAGCAATTCTTTGCTTCTCTGGTTATGAAGGTAAATGAGTCTATTAAAAATGGTCATGATGTTATTAATCTTGGTCAAGGTAATCCGGACCAACCAACGCCAAAACATATTATAAAAGCTCTACAAAATTCAGTAGAAAATCCTATTACTCATAAATACTCTCCATTTCGAGGAATTAGCAGTTTAAAACAAGCAATCGTCGATTTTTATAAACGCGAGTATGATGTTGATCTAGATCCTGAAGAAGAAGTAGCCATTTTATTTGGTGGAAAAGCAGGTTTAGTTGAATTGCCATTATGTTTATGTGATGAAGGCGATACAATTTTAGTTCCTGATCCAGGATATCCTGACTATTTATCAGGAATTGCCCTTTCAAAAACAGTACCATATACTTTACCGTTGATTGAGGAAAATCATTTCTTACCAGACTATCAAAAGATTCCTCAAAAAGTTTTAGACGCTAGTAAAATATTATTTATTAATTATCCTAATAACCCTACTGGTGCAGTTGCTACATCAGAATTTTTTGAAGAAACGGTTCAATTGGCAAAAAATAATCAAATAACAGTATGCCATGATTTCGCTTATGGAGCCTTTGGATTTGATGGTAAAAAGCCAATCAGTTTCCTTCAAACTCCTGGTTCAAAAGATTGTGGTATTGAAATTTACACACTTTCTAAAACTTATAATATGGCAGGTTGGCGAGTTGGTTTTGCCGTTGGAAATAAAGAAGTGGTTTCAGCGATTAATTTATTACAAGACCATCTTTATGTTAGTTTATTTCCTGCAATTCAAGAAGCAGCCGCTGCTGCATTAACTGAATCACAGGATAGTGTTAAAGAATTATTATCCCTTTACGAAGAAAGAAGAAATATTTTCATTAATGGTTGCCGAGAAATCGGATGGAATGTAACTGCCCCTGCTGGTTCATTTTTCGCTTGGCTTAAAGTACCAAATGGATTTACATCATCCGAATTTGCAGATCTATTACTAGAAAAGGCTCATATTGCTGTTGCGCCTGGTAATGGTTTCGGTGAATTTGGAGAAGGCTACGTTAGAGTTGGTCTGTTGACTGACACTAGCAGATTAGAAGAAGCCATTTCACGTTTAAAAAATCTTGAGATATTTTTAAACATTTAATGTTTGACAATTCCAATTGTTCGTGAAATAATGCGATTATGTTAAAAATTCAAAATTAAATATTTACTTTATTCAGAGTAGGTGGAGGGACCGAGCCCGATGAAACCCGGCAACCGGCTATATTACATAGCACGGTGCTAATTCTCGCAGCATTTTGCTGACAGATAAGGTGTAGGTATACCTCTCCTTGTGAGAGGTTTTTTGTTTTTATTCACTAATTACCCGAGGAGGTCATGAAATGAGTGGTGTAATAGCAACGTACCAGGTTTATGACAAAAATCATCATTTAGAAAAAAAAGCAGAGTCCATTGCACTTGGATTGACAGTTGGTTCTTGGACATCTTTGCCTCAAAATGATCAAATTCAATTACAAAAACATAAAGGTAAGGTACTTTCAATTCGTGAAGTCGAATGTGAGGACAATATTGCCGAATACTTTGGTCATAGACCAACAAAAGGCTTTATAGAAATCTATTATCCTAGTTTAAATTTTTCATTGGATATTCCAGCAATTTTAACAACTGTTTTTGGAAAATTATCACTTGATGGTGAAATTAAATTAGTAGACTTGAATTTTACTGATGATATTTTAAAGCAATTCCCAGGACCAAAATTTGGGATCAGTGGGATCAGAGAAAAAATTGATGTGTATGATCGTCCGTTATTGATGAGTATTTTCAAATCAGTGATTGGTAGAGATATACAATACATTTCAGAGGAATTAAAAAAACAAGCCTTAGGCGGAGTTGACCTAATTAAAGACGACGAAATTCTATTTGATACAGTGACTTCATTAACAGAACGAGTTACGCAAGGGAAAAAAGTCTTACAGCAAGTGTATGAAAAAACTGGTCATAAAACCTTATATGCGGTGAATTTAACTGGTCGTACATACGAATTAAAAGAAAAAGCAAAACAAGCTGCAGAAGCAGGTGCTGATGTATTTTTATTAAATGTTTTCTCTTATGGAATTGATGTCCTTCAAAGTTTAGCTGAGGATCCAACAATTCAAGTACCAATCATGGCACATCCTGCTGTATCGGGAGCGTTTAGTGCTTCCCCTATTTACGGGATTGATACAGGTTTATTATTAGGGAAATTATTACGTGTTGCTGGAGCAGACTTTAGCTTATTCCCTTCTCCTTACGGGTCTGTTGCTTTACAAAAAGAAACTGCATTAAAAATTGCAGAAAATCTTACGGTACAAAATGGATTAAAAGAAACATTCCCGGTTCCATCTGCTGGTATTCATCCAGGTTTAGTTCCAAGTTTAATTCAAGATTTCGGAATTGACCAAGTTATTAATGCCGGCGGTGGAATTCATGGGCATCCAGATGGTCCGATTGGCGGAGGAAATGCATTTAGAGAAGCTATTACCGCAACACTTTCTGGAATTAAATTAAATGAATATGCACTTCCAGACACATCACTTCAAAAGGCTTTGCAACTATGGGGGTAAAAGAATGGCAATAAAAATTTTTTGTGACTTTGATGGAACGATCACTGAAGGCGATAACATCGTAACTTTAATTAAGCAATTCGCTTCACCATCAGCAAAAGTCTTAACATCAGATGTTTTAAGCGGAAAAATTTCGATTCGTGAAGGTGTAGAAAAAATGTTTTCCACAATCCCTTCATCAAAAAAAGAAGAAATGACTAAGTTTGTCACAGAAAGTACGAAAATCAGAGACGGTTTTCAAGATTTCATCCAATTCGTGAAACAAAGCGATTATGATTTAAAAGTTGTAAGTGGGGGTCTAGACTTTTTTGTACATCCCATTTTAGCTGACTACCTCCCCTCTTCGGATGTGTTATGTAATCGAACTGATTTTTCGAGCGAAAACGTGATCATACATTGGGATCATTCTTGTGATGAACATTGTTCAAATGATTGTGGTATGTGTAAGCCTTCTGTTATGAGAAAGTTTAGTAGTTCAGATGATTTCATTATTGTAATTGGTGATTCCATTACCGATTTACAAATTGCTAAAGAGGCTAACTTAATTTTTGCAAGAGACTTCTTAATAGAAAAATGTGAGGAATTAAGTCTACCTTATATTCCGTTTACAAATTTTCATGATATTCAAACGGCGTTAAACAAGGAGGTTTTAGTTTGAAGGAATTTTTCAAACGTTACGATGAAATTCGTGACATAAAACAAACTCTTGCAAAAAGAGATTGGTTTTTAGGTACGAGTGGTAATTTATCAATCAAGGTTAATGATGCTCCTTTAAATTTCTTAGTCACGACAAGTGGTAAAGATAAAACAAAACATACGTATGATGACTTTTTACTTTTAAACGAATTTGATCAATCCATTTGGGATGAAACGAAAAAACCATCTGCCGAAAGCATCTTGCATCGATTAATCTATTTGCACACTAATGCGACTTGTGTTTTACATGTTCATACAATCGCAAACAATCTGATCACAAAGGATTTTCCTGCACAAAAAGAATTATCATTTTCAGGAATTGAAATTATCAAGGCTTTAGGTTTATGGGAGGAAGATGAGGAGATAACGATTCCGATTATCAAGAATCATGCTCATATCCCTACTTTAGCAGAGGAATTTCTACCTCATATTAAAAAAGATCATGGAGCTGTTCTCATCCATAATCATGGAATTACAGTTTGGGGTACATCAGCTTTTGAAGCAAAAAAACACTTAGAGGCTTATGAATTTTTATTTCAATATGCATTACAAGGAAGTTTAAATAATCTTTTCATAAAAAATTGAACCTTTTGGAGGAATGAAAAATGGCAACTATTTGGGTAGAAAAAAAGGATTTTCACATTACGAATGATATTGAGGTTACGTCTTATTTAGAAGAGCAAGGTGTTATTTATGAAAACTGGAATATTGAACAATTAGATCCATCTTTAAGAGAAAAATTCATTCTTTCTGATGAAGAAAAATCTTCAATTCTTGCAACATTTAAAACTGAAATAGATAGTATTTCAACTCGCCGCGGCTATTTAGCAAGTGATATCATCTCGCTTTCTGATGCAACTCCAAACTTGGATGAGTTGTTAAAGAATTTCAATCGTGAGCATCACCATACTGACGATGAAGTGCGCTTTATTGTAAGTGGTCACGGTACTTTTATCATTGAAGGTAACGAAGGTTTCTTCCATGTTAACTTAAACCCTGGTGACTTAATTTCAGTACCACCAAATGTACGCCACTACTTCACGCTAGCTGAAGATCGCAAAGTTGTTGCAGTTAGACTGTTTGTTACAACTGAAGGCTGGGTACCAATTTATGAAGAGCAATTAACACAAGGCTAATAAAAAATTTGTATGATAAAATTTGGGAATAGGTTTAAGGTCGAAATGATCTTGAACTTATTCCCTTTTTTATATTCTTCCCCTTTTTTACGACCACTTTTAAAAAGCACTTCCTATTCTCCATTCACATGCCCTCTTTGTATTTTTTCTATCTTTTTGAAGAAAATAAGCTTACTCCTATATCTTTCAGGACAATTTGTATTATCGAGGTGATTCTCCCTGAGTAAAAAACTTTCGTTACTTGGTTTAATTTTAATGGTGTTTACTTCTGTATATGGATTTGCCAATATTCCAACCGCATTTTATTTGATGGGATATAGCGCAATTCCATGGTATTTAATTTCTGCAATTACATTCTTTATCCCCTTCGCTTTTATGATGGCAGAATTTGGTGCTGCATATAAAAAATCTGAAGGTGGGATTTATACGTGGATGTCAGATTCGGTCGGTCCTAGATTTGCATTTATCGGGACATTTATGTGGTTTTCCTCGTATGTCATTTGGATGGTTAGCGTCGCTTCAAAGGTGTGGATCCCATTGTCCACGTTTATTTTTGGGGCGGATCGGACACAAAATTTATCAATTCTAGGTCTTTCATCGACTCAGTCTATCGGTCTATTAGCTTTACTATGGATGTTTGTCGTTACATTTTTCGCTTCAAAAGGAATCGAAAAAATTAGTAAAGTGACATCAGTTGGTGGAGTCGCAGTTACCTCATTAAATTTAGTGTTATTGATTACAAGTCTTATCATTTTTATATTAAATGGCGGAAAATTAGCGCAACCAATCAATGACTTTTCAGCTTTCACACATTCTCCAAATCCTAATTATCTTTCGACGTTAGCTGTTTTATCATTTGTTGTTTTTGCTATTTTTGCTTATGGAGGGCTAGAAGCAATCGGTGGATTAGTAGATCAAACAGAAAATGCTGAACGTAACTTCCCTAAAGGAATTACAATTTCGGCTATTATTATTTCCATCGGTTATTCACTTGGTATTTTCCTGTGTGGTATTTTTATCAACTGGACAAGCGCATTAAGTGCAGAAACGACTAATTTAGGGAATATAACATATGTGTTAATGTATAATTTAGGCTTAGAATTCGGAAATGCTTTAAATCTCTCAGCTGGAACAGCAGATTTAGTTGGAACTTGGTTTGCAAGAGTAACAGGATTATCAATGTTTTTTGCATATACAGGTGCATTTTTCACACTTATTTATGCTCCATTGAAAACCATTATTAAAGGTACACCGAAGTATTTATGGCCTTCAAAATTATCAGAAACGAATCGAATTGGCATGCCAGTCAATGCAATGTGGGTACAATTTTCAATCGTCGCAATCATCATTCTTCTAACTTCATTTGGAGGAGAAGGTGCATCTTCATTTTTTAATAAATTAACATTAATGACAAATGTCTCAATGACTCTACCTTATATCTTTTTAGGCATAGCCTATCCAATGTTTAAGAAGAATGAACAGATTGAAAAACCATTTGAAATTTTCAAATCTTACTCTTCCGCTTTATTTGCAAGTATCCTTGTCATTTTAGTCGTTGGATTTGCAAACTTTTTTACAATCATCCAACCAATGATTGACGGAGATTACAACTCGACTATTTGGATGATTGCTGGACCAATTTTCTTTTCTATATTAGCTTTACTTATCTTAACTAGAAGTAGAAAAAAATCTCACGAACATAAAAATATAGCGTAGAAATTCCAAAAAAAAGACCACGTATTGTGGTCTCAGATTGTTGACAATGTACAAAAAACAAGTGATTCAGACTAATTGAAAACGCTTGTCTTTCGAGGCGCGTAGGCTGAAGTGGAGCGGAGTTACCTTAGACGGTAATGAGCACCGCAAGCAGACGAAGCAACGAAGAAAGCGAGCGTTTGTCAATAGTCTGAAACTTTATATCTTCTTAACAAACTCAGATTTTAATTTCATCGCACCGAATCCTTCGATTTTGCAATCAATGTCATGGTCACCTTCTACTAAACGGATGCTTTTTACTTTTGTTCCGATTTTCACGACTAATGAAGTACCCTTTACTTTTAAATCCTTAATGACAGTTACTGAATCACCATCATTTAATACATTTCCATTCGAATCTTTCACAACTTTCTCTTCATCATTTTCATTTGCTTGATCAAGTGTCCACTCATGGCCACATTCAGGACAAATTAATAAACTTCCATCTTCATATGTATATTGAGACTGGCATTTTGGGCAATTTGGTAATTCTAACATAGTTTCAAGTCCTCCGGTAATTAAATAAATAAAACGATTCTTTCGTTAATTAATCTTCTCTATACTGTCATAATCTATGAAAATTGACAAGTCTATTTACAAATCAACTCTTTTATATTCTTTAAGGAAAAATTAAGAATTCGAATGTAAGATACTAAATATAAAGTATAACCCTTTGAAACAAACTTATGAAAGTATGCCCCCCATTTATTTTCATAAAAAAACAGCCCATTCTTCTAAAGGAAGGATGGGCTGTTTTTATTTATTTCATCGTTAATAATTCTTTCTCGATTAAAGAATTAACAGCAGAACAAATCGCAATTTTAACATGTGCATACGTTAAACCACCTTGTACATAGGCTATATAAGGAGGTCTAATTGGACCATCTGCAGTCAGTTCGATACTAGCACCTTGAATAAACGTACCTGCTGCCATAATAACATCATCCTCATATCCCGGCATATAGTTTGCAGTAGGTGTAAAGTGTGCATTGATTGGCGAAGCTGCTTGAATTGCTTGGCAGAATGCAATCATTTTTTCTTTATCATCAAATTGTACAGATTGAATTAGATCTGTTCTTGTAGCATCCCATGATGGATTTGTATTCATTCCAAGTTTTTCTAAAAATGCTGCAGTAAATATTGCACCTTTTAATGCTTGACCAGTGATATGTGGAGCCATAAAGAAGCCATGATACATATCCTGTAATGCATATAATGATGCACCTGCTTCTCTACCTATACCTGGAGAAGTTAAACGATAGCCACATTTTTCGACTAAGTCTTTTCTACCAACAATATAACCACCTGTTTTAGCTAATCCTCCACCAGGATTTTTGATTAGAGATCCTGCCATTAAATCCGCTCCAACATGACATGGCTCTAGCTTTTCTACAAATTCACCATAACAATTATCTACAAATACAATAACATTTGGATCGATTTCTTTTACAAATAAAATCATTTCCTTAATTTGTTCAATTGTAAAAGATGGACGAGTGCCATACCCTTTTGATCTTTGGATCCCAATTACCTTTGTTTTACTTGTCATTTTATTAGCTACTTTTTCGTAGTTGATTCGACGATCATTAACTAAATCAATTGCTTCGTAACCAATCCCGAAATCCTTTAATGAACCATTTCCACTTTCACCACGAATTCCAACAATTTCTTCAAGTGTATCATAAGGTTTTCCCGTAATATAAAGTAATTCATCACCAGGTCTAAGCACACCAAAAAGCGCAGTAGAAATCGCATGTGTACCAGAAATGATTTGAGGTCTTACTAAACCAGCTTCTCCTCCTAAAACATCAGCGAAAATTTCTTCTAATGTGTCTCGACCAATATCGTCATATCCATAACCTGTTGTTGGGATAAAATGACTATCACTTACTTTATGCTTACGGAAACTTTGTAATACTCTAAATTGGTTATACTCAATAACCTCTTCTATTTCTTTATGACGTTCTGAAATCATTTTTTCTACATCTGCTACTAATGGTGCAAGTTTTTCCCCATGTGTTAAAAATTCTAGCATTCGATTATTGCTCCTTATAATTTCGATATCTTTTTACTGTGTCATATATTGAGTGTTCCTTAAACACGTAACCTGTTAACTGATAAACCTCATTTTCTTCATCAAACGTTATATCATCGATTAATGTAAGTTTTTTCATATCATGTATTAGCTTGCCTTCTGTTGCTGGAACAAAAGCCTCATAGTGCTCCATATATTGCTTGCAATCTGATTCAATTCTATGGCGAAGTTTTTCAAGATCATTTTCACTTAGTGCACTCATTTCGATGAAACCTTCTTCAGGAGAAGGAACGAAGCCCTCATGTACTTGATCGATTTTATTATAAACTGTGAGAATTGGAATATTTTTAACATCTAATTCGTTTAATAATTTAGAAACTGTGATCTCATGACTTTTATAATTCTCATGTGACGCATCAACAACGTGTAAAATAAAATCTGCTTCTGTTGCTTCTTCTAAAGTAGAACGAAATGCTGCAATTAAAGAAGTCGGTAAATCTTGAATAAATCCTACTGTATCAGTAAGTAATGTTGTCATCCCGTTTGATAAAACAAATTTACGAGTTGTAGGATCTAATGTAGCAAATAATAAATCTTGTTCATAAACATCTGATTTCGTTAGTCGATTAAATAAAGTCGATTTACCTGCATTTGTATATCCGACTAATGAAATATGAAACATTTCATTTTTCTTACGACGTTCACGATATCTTTTTCTATGTTCAACAACAACTTTTAATTGCTGCTTGATATCATCGATTCGTTTTCGTATATGACGACGATCCGATTCTAGTTTCGTTTCACCAGGACCTCTTGTTCCAATCCCACCACCAAGTCGTGAAAGCTCTGTCCCTTGCCCAACTAATCTAGGCATTAAATATTGTAGCTGTGCTAATTCTACTTGAAGTTTACCTTCTTTTGTTTTGGCTCTTTGTGCAAAGATATCTAAAATAAGTTGTGTACGGTCGATTACTCTTGTACCTAATCTAGCTGAAAGATTTCGAATTTGAGAAGGCGTTAATTCATTATTAAAAATAACGACTTCAGGCTCTAGCTCTTCAATTGCCGCTTCTAGTTCTTCTACCTTACCAGTACCTATGTATAAAGCTGAATGATATTTAGTTCTTTTTTGAGAAGTTACAAGAACAACTTCTCCATTTGCAGTTTTCGTTAATGATGCTAATTCCTCCATCGAATAGTGGAATCTTTCGTCATCTACATTTTGAAGCTGACATCCAACTAATATGGCTCTTTCTCTCGATTCATTAGACACAAAATTCCTTCTTTCTGTAAACAATTGTCAAACTAATAATTGTTCTTTACTCTTAACTGTCTCTTTATTATAATGATATCTGGATTAATTTTCATCTATTTATTCTATCGGGGGAATTGCTTCTTGGAAACATGGGAACTTTTTAGTATTATTGGAACTATTTCCTTTGCCTTAAGTGGTGCAGTCGTTGCTATGGAAGAAGATTACGATTTATTCGGCGTGTATATATTGGGCTTTGCTACTGCCTTTGGAGGCGGTGCGCTTCGTAATTTATTAATAGGTTATCCAATTAACTTTTTATGGAATCAAACAACCAATTTTACGATAGCACTTATTGCTATGACAATCATATTTTTCTTTCCACATCTTTCAATTAAACCGTTCAAAAAATTAGAAATACTTTTTGATTCAATTGGATTATCAGCTTTTGCTATTTTAGGTGCGAACTACGCTATGGAATTAAGCCTACCTGTTAGCGCAGTCATTGTTGCCGCAGTTTTAACTGGAATTGGTGGCGGAATCGTTCGAGATTTACTTGCAAAAAGAAAACCAATGGTATTACATTCAGAAGTATATGCATTTTGGGCAATTATTGTCGGTGTATTAATTGGAAATGAGTATATAACAGGTAATCTTCAACAATTATTATTATTTTTTGCAATATTTATATTGAGACTACTGTCAGTACATTATAAATGGAGCTTACCAAAACGATCTAACTTTCAAAATACTAGTGTAAACACAGACAGTCACCTTTAGAGGTGACTGTCCTTTTAATATGAGCTATTTCTAAAATTCATTGCATTGAAAATGTGTTAGTTGATTACAACTCCAGGAAGCTTACTTTCTGAGTGGTCTCAACCTTCCCGCACCTTCCGTTGTAATCATCTTCTGTCTTTATAGTTTCAAATTATAAAAGCAAAATCTTTTAGATAATTGCCTTTTATATTAACTAAATACTTTCTTTTTTATCGCTAACCGTTAAATCTTTTTCTTCAATTCTCATTAAGATCTCACGATTAAATTCAGATTCTAAAACCAATCTTGTTGCTTGAGATCGTATGGATTTTTCAACTATATTTCGAACGAAACGACCATTACTAAAGTGCTGTCGGTTCTCAAGTTTTGCTTTTGAAATAAAATCCCTTAAACGAAATTCTGCTTCTCGAGATAATATATATTCTCGATCAACAAACATCTTTTTAGAAATATCCATTAATTCTTTTACATTATAATCTTGGAATTCTAATATAAAAGGAAATCTTGATTTCAACCCTGGATTAAGACTTAAAAAATAGTCCATTTCAGAGGAATAACCGGCTAATATTAATACAAAGTCCCCGTGTTTATCCTCCATATGCTTTACAAGCGTATCAATCGCTTCCTTACCAAAGTCCTTTTCTCCGCCTCGGCCTAACGAATATGCTTCATCAATAAAAAGGATTCCACCATTTGCTTTTTTGACTAAATCACGTGTTTTTTGAGCAGTATGTCCGATATACTCTCCAACTAAATCCGCTCTTTCTGCCTCTATTAAATGCCCTTTTGAAAGAACGCCCATTTTAAGAAATAATTGACCAATGACTCTCGCAACGGTAGTTTTTCCTGTACCTGGATTTCCTTTGAACAGCATATGCAACACTTGTTTTTCAGCCTTTAAATTCAATTCTTCCCTTTTTTTATTAATAAAGATCCAAGCATATATTTCATGAATCATTGTTTTAATTTCTTCCATTCCAATTAAATGTCTTAGTTGTTCATCAATTTCAACCAATAATTCATGTTTAGGCTTTTGGACTGTTTCAACGATGGAATTTGGAGAAACCTCTCCTCTTTTCATTGTATTTAGCACAACATTTATTTGACCGTTATCCTTCAAACGAATAGGTTGCTCCAAACATGACACCTCTCTTTATTCTGCCGACAAAATCTGATTTTGTTTATGATAATTTCTCGAAACAACTCATAAAGTATCGTATTTTGCGCTTTCCCGAGAAATTTCCTATTTACGTTTTTACTATTATATGTATGAAAATTACGTTTCAAGACAATTATTCTCTCAAACAATGAGATTTATTGGATAAGTTTTCTAAACTTTACTAAATGTTCCACTTAATTTGTTATAATAAAGCAAAAAGAGAAGAGTTGATTCATTTGACGTTGACAAATCAATTAAAGTTAAACAGTAAAGATGTCATCTTGCAATTTGCCTCTCACTTAAATAGTAAAGGTAGGAAAGAATCTACAATTAAACGCTATTGTTATGATTTAGAAGATTGTTTTCGATATTTTAGAAAAAAAGAGATAAGCCTTGATGCCCTTACAATTAGCAATTTTAATGAATACTTTCAATATTTGATAACTGGTCGTAACTATAACGAAAAGACAATGCATCGGATCTATGTTGTATTAAATCAGTTTTATAAGTTCTTACAATTAAATGATCCATCCATTCAAAACATTATTCCCTTCACAAACTATTCTGCTGGACCATCTCGAGCCCTTTCAACGGACGATTTTATTTCCGACAGTGAAGAAAAACAATTACTTTATATTCTCAAGTCAACAACAGATTTATCAGACAAACAGTTAAAAGCAAGACCTTATTTAATGGATCGAAATGATATTATGATTCGACTTATGCTCTATTACGGATTATCGTTAAAAGAATGTATCGACCTCCAAATGAGAGATATAAATTTTGCGCAAAATGAATTGACTGTACATAGTAAAGATGGCATAAAGAGGTTAATTCGTTTAGAAAAGGAAGATCGCATCCGCTTGTATGAATATTTTGTGACGATTCCAGAGCCAGTAAGACCTCATTACCATTCAACTCATCCACTTTTTGTGGCATTTGATTTTAACCGGATGACTTTTCACTGGGTATATGATGATGATTCCCCGAAAGCTCTTACTGAAATTGCTTTTCAAAAAATGCTAAGACTTGAAGTGAAAAGAGCAGGACTTAGGAAAGGATTATGTTCGCAGCACCTTCGTAATACGTTTATTCTCCGTAAAATGAAGGAAGGTCTGCAGTTAGAAGAACTAAAACAATTAGTTGGATTTAAAACGTCAGTATCATTAAAGCGATACTTTCAATATTTAGAAGACGATAAATTAATAAACTAATAATAAGAGTTATGAATATCAAATGGTTCTTTTCCCATCAGTATATTCATAACTCTTTTTCAACATTAAAGTCTTTCTTTCATTAATTCTGCAATTTCTTTTGATTGGTATTTCTTTTCATTTTCTAAAGCAGAAATTACTTTTTCTCTACGATCAAATGAATGATTTTGACTTAATTTCTTCTTTCCAAGACATTCAGTTACTTCGATTTTCAAACATACAATGCCTGATAATAATTTTTCAACATATTCTTGGTGTTCTTCATATTGCCATTTTTCAGCAAAGTCTTTTTCGAAATAATCAGTAGTATGTAAGACGATTTCTCTCATTTTATTCACTTCATTAATAACATTAACTTTCCCATAAACATGAATCGCTGTGTAATTCCATGTAGACACTGTATTCTTTTCCTCATACCAAGATGCAGAAACGTATGCATGTGGTCCTTGAAAAATGACTAAGCATTCTTCCCCTTCTAATGTCTTCCATTGAGGATTCGGTTTTGCTAAATGGGTAATCAGGTATAATTTACCTAACTCTTCTTGAACGATAAATGGTAAATGTGTAGCAGCAATTCTATTTCCTTGATCTTGACTATTAGATAGTAAAATACCAAATCCTGCTTGTTTTATTTCCTTAATCATTTGCTTCATATCTTCTTCTTTAAATTCTTTTGGAATATACACCCATTAACCCCCAGTCTTTTTTAGTTTACATAATAATGTTATCACTCTACTTGTTCATAAATTAATAAAAATGGTTGAGCGAGGCAATCAAAACTATTTTTCGATTTTAAACAAAATCCTGGAATCAACAAATAAAAGCATTGACCATAGGATCAATGCTCTTTTTTGTACAATTTATATTACATTTCAATTTGTACGTTTTTTGAAGGTACAAACGTTGAAATTGCGTGTTTATATATTAATTGTTGTTTTCCTTCAACATCTAACAATACCGTGAAGTTATCAAAGCTTTTTACTTTCCCTTTAATTTGGAAACCATTTAGTAAAAATACTGTGACTGCTAGATTGTCTTTACGCAATTGGTTTAAGAACTGATCTTGAATATTGATTGATGTTTTCATGTCCTTTTCCTCCTCTTCTACCTCTACCTATATTTATTCGAGATAAAATAACCCTTTCCTTCAAGTAGAGCGAAAATTTCCTGTTTTTTTATATTAAAATTATGTTCATCCATATCAAACCAATGAATGTTCATTTTATTTCTAAACCATGTCATTTGTCTTTTTGCATATCTTCTAGAACTTTGTTTAATTAAATTAATGGCTTCATCCTCAGTTAGAATACCGTCAAAATAATCATAAAGCTCCTTATATCCAATTGCTTGAACAGATTGACAATTTTGAATACCCTTTTCATAAAGCATTTTTGCTTCATTCATTAAACCAGCATCCATCATCATATCCACTCTTAAATTAATTCGACTGTAAAGTAATTCTCGGTCCATTGTTAAGCCAATCATTATAGCATCATATAAATATTCTGGTTCTTTGTTAAAAGCCGTATCCGAAAATTTTTGACCTGTTAATTTAAAAACTTCAATCGCTCGAATCACTCTTCTAACATTATTCATATGTATTTGTTTAGCACTTTCTGGGTCAACCTCTTTTAACTGATCATGCAATGCTCGATTTCCATAAACCATTGCAAAACCTTCAAGTTGATTTCGAAGGTGCTCATCGCCTTCTTGCTCTGCAAATTCATAATGCGTTAGAACGCTTTGAATATATAAACCAGTACCACCAACGATAATTGGTGTTTTCCCTCTTTTTGTAATTTCATCTATTTTTTCTCGTGCTAATGTTTGAAAGTCTGCAACTGTAAAAGAAGCTTTTGGATCTAGAAAATCAATTAAATGATGTGGAATACCTTCCATTTCTGCTTCGGAAATTTTAGCAGCTCCTATATCCAATTCTTTATATACTTGTGTTGCATCTCCATTAATAATCTCACCATTAACAGCTTTTGCTAATTCAATACTTAATTTAGTTTTTCCTACGGCGGTAGGTCCTACTATGACTATTACTTTTTGCATATTTACCATTGTAATCACATATACGCCTTTCTATACAACCTATTGCATTATACCCTTGATCATTTTTTAAATACATAACTTACTTTAGTTATACCATATTTATACAAAAACTCCAAATATTTGTGAAATATATCACATTATTTAAAATTTCGTAAAATTTGGATCGTACACACAAATTAATGACATAACGTTTCGACAATTTCATCATAGTTTCATTGATTGGTAATTTATAGAATGTTCAAAAATTAAAAATTAGTATAATATAAATAAACAAAATCATAATGTTAGAGGAGATTTACAATGGAAATCAAGAAAGCTAATCCTAATAATGTTTCGCCACCAATTGCTGCATATCATCATGTAACTGTAATACCAAAAGAAGCTGACTTAATTGTATTATCGGGACAAATCGGCAATGACAAAGATGGAATTTTACCTAAAGATATTGAAAATCAGTTTGCAAATGCATTAGAAAATATTAAAGCTATACTTGAAAGTGAAGATGTTGATGTAAAAAATATCTTTAAAATTAATTTTTGGTTGACTGAAACTATTGACCGTACATTTTATATTGAAAAATGGAATGAATTCCATAATGGAAATCCGCCTGCTACAACATTAGCCTACGTTACTGCGTTAGCTAATCCTGACATTAAAATTGAAATAGAAGCTTGGGCTGCACGTTAATGGAAAAAGAAGATCTTTCAGACTGCAATTAAATTTTTTTACATAGAGATGTATTAGGGGGGAAATTGAATGATTGTAAAAACTTTAAAAGGAGTTATGTATTTAATTCTTAGTTTTACATTACTATTCGCCGGTTTTTTAACATATGTAACTTTCACAGATTATAAGCCATCTGAAGTTATACAGCTTAATATCAAAAAAAATAAAGAACAAGCTTTAAAAAAAGGGGTACCATTTTCAATAACTACATTTAACATCGGATATGCGGGATTGGATAAAAATCAGGACTTTTTTATGGATGGCGGAACGATGTCTAGGTCTAGTAGTAAAAAGCAAACATCGAAAAATTTAAAGGCAATTACTTCATTTATTAAAAATGAAGCATCTGATATAAATTTAATTCAAGAGATTGATATGAACTCTTCTCGTAGCTATCATATTAACGAAGTAAACTACCTTACAAAAAAATTACCAGACTACAGTAATACATTTGCAGTAAATTATCAAGTTCCTTGGGTTCCTGTTCCAATATTACGCCCTATGGGTTCAGCAAATAGTGGCTTATTAACTTTATCTAAGTTCAACATTAAAAATAGCCATCGATATAAACTAGCAGGTCAAGAAAGTTGGCCTCGTCAGCAATTTGAATTAGATCGTGCTTTTATTGAAAGTAGAATGCCAGTAGAAAACGGAAAAGATCTGATCCTAATCCACCTTCACTTATCAGCGTATGATAAAGGTGGAAAAGTTCGTAAGCAACAATTGAAGTATTTATCTACTTACCTAGAGAAAGAAATAAAAAAAGGAAACTATTTTATTTTAGGTGGAGATTGGAATCACGAAATTCCAACAACAGACCCTACCATATTTGAATCAACAGAAAAATGGCCTGATTGGCTACAAATCTTCCCTTCTACATTTAAACCAGAAGGCTTCCAATGGGTTACAGATAAAACGATTCCTACTTCTCGTTCAAATGACTTCCCTTTTAAAAAGGGACGAAATTTCCAAGCCATTATTGATGGATTCTTAGTTTCTCCTAATATTACAGTTAAAAATGTAAAAGGACATGACCTAGGATTTGAGAATAGTGACCATAACCCAGTAACTGCAGAGTTAGTATTAAAATAACTATAATAAAACATACAAAAAGCATAAAATGACCTAAGTTTGGTATTTTATGCTTTTTGCATGCAACAAAAGTTTAATTTTATTTAAGGATTTGTATGTTTACTGCCCTTCGTTCTATCTTATTTGATTAGGCAAGAAAATACTGATTATTCAATACAAATTATTCGACCATCCACACGACAACAAAAAACATCTCCAAAAATAAAACAATCATTGGGCAATAATTCTTCAATATCGTCTTCATCTATCTTACTAAGTTTTTTAAGTATTCGTTGTATTCTTTGTATTCGTTTTAATTCTTCTTTTGTCAAATCATTTACACAAGAACATTTACATTTTCTCTTTTTCATTCACTATCACCCCTTTATTATCAAAAATATGCTAGAAATGAAGGAGCGATTGGACAAACTAACATTAGTGAAACAAAAATAGAGTCACCGAAGTAACTCAAACTATTCTACTAACACATTCGATAGTTCAATAAAGTAATAATAAAATTCCATCTAAAAGTATGTATGACAAGAATTACAGTGCTGCGATCCACTTTTTACTCTCTTTACTTTTATACTACACTTTGGGCACTCGACATGATGTGTGTCGTTCTTATCTATCCGAAAAGATAAAGGCAAAAAAATAAAGTTAAACCATTTATCATATGTAATTACACAAATCCCAATCATTAAAGCAATTACTATACATGCCAGAAACATAAATATCCTCTCCACCGTATAATGGTAATTCTAATTTTATCCTGCTTATGATAATTCGATATGAAAATATTATTTTCCTATTTTAAATTTAAAATAAATTAACCCCATTGAATTGGAATCTACTTTTAAACTAACTTTTAGTATGAGAAATAAACAGACCACTAGTGTGGTCATCTTTGCTGAATTAACGCATGCGTTATTTGCTTAAAATTAGTTAGACTTTTTTTCGAGATTTTCAATTAATTTGTCTAATTTATTATCTATATTTTGTAATAATTGTCTGTTTTTATCTTGATTACTAATTCTTCTTATTATTAGCAATCCTAATGCAGCTAATATACCAATTAAAATGATCCAAAACACAATAGGGGCAAAAGCAAGCACAGGTTCGTAGGTCACTTTTGTTTCTGTTATCGTGTTCGTAGCATCTCCTGATAAGAAATACATATTTTTCCTCCTAATAGTTTTTCTTATTAATGAGATAATTCGCTAGAATCTTATTAAACTCCTTTGTTCAACTAAACTGCCCTTTACTTCAACTAAGAATTTTTTGATTATTTTAATACTCAGCCTTACATGCCTGAAATACTTTCGATATTTCACAACAGCACATAAGTTAATAAGCCGTGAATATATTGTTGGTATGTTGTTTAAATTTAATTAGGTTAGGAGTGATTAAGTAATTATGAAGCAACCGATGCGTGTCCTCATTTCCGGCGCGAGCATTGCTGGACCAGCACTTGCTTATTGGCTTCATCGCTTTGGTTTTGAGGTGACTATAGTAGAACGTGCTCCTTCACTCCGCCCAGGGGGATATGCTGTGGATATCCGTGGTGCTGCCATTTCTGTTCTTGAGCGAATGGGTATTCTTGATCAAGTTCGTACATTAGATACTCAAATGACTGGTGTCTACTTCGTGAATGATGTAGGTCAAATTAAAGGTCAAATAAGCGAAGCTAGTATAGGAAATCAGCATGGGATGGATATCGAAATTATGCGCGAGGATCTTGGTAACATCTTATACGAGTTGACCAAGGAAAACGTTACATATATTTGGGGCGATTCAATTACTACTTTAAATGAGTCTAATACAGGTGTAGAAGTTCATTTTACAAATGGAAAACCACAGACATTCGATTTAATTATAGGTGCGGATGGGATTCATTCAAACGTGCGCAACTTGATATTCGGCGACGAAGAACAGTTTAAACGTACTCTTGGTTGTTATATCTCTATTTTTAATATTGAGAATTTTCTTAATCTCGAACACTGTCAAATGCTTTTTACGGTACCAGGTAAAACCGTTGGTATGTATAGTGCACATGATAAAAAGGAAGCGCAAGGCATATTAGTGTTCCAATCCGAGTCGCTGAAGTACGACCGCTATAATCTAGAAGAACAAAAGAATCATATTAACAATGCCTTTGAAGAACTTAAGGGGTGGGAAACACCGTACTTGCTAGAAAAATTGAAAGAAGCTACAGAATTTTATTTTGATGAAATTTGTCAGATTCACATGCCGAAATGGTCAAAAGGTCGGATTACTTTGGTTGGTGATGCGGCTTATTGTCCCTCCCCCCTTTCGGGTCAAGGTACTAGCCTTGCGCTTGTCGGAGCTTATGTACTAGCAGGGGAGCTTAAAGCTGCTAATGGTGATTACACCATATCTTTTGATTCATATGAAAAAGAGATGAGAAATTTTGTTGAAAAAAACCAAAAAATCGGGCTAATAACTGCTGGAGGAATGGTTGAAAAATCAAACTTCAAAATTTTAATGCGCAATGTAATGTTACGTTTTCCCATACTTATGAATGGAATGTTTAAAATGATTACGAGAATGATAGCTAAAGCTGCCAACGAGATTGAGCTGAAAGATTATTAATCTAGTAAGTGAATAAATAAATTGTATTTAAAAAGAGCTAAAACATATAGTTTTGAGCTCTTCTTTTATTTACTTAGTTATTCAACGAAAGCATGCGTTAGTTGAAATAGAGATATTTTTTCCTTATGCTATTTTACCTCTAAAGCAAAGGCATAAGAACATCTCCATTTGAAGTATGTTCTTTCTTCTTATCCATCCACCATACTGAATATGAATAATAATATATCCCTTTATTTGTAGGCGCATTAAAACGATTATATTTATTCTATGGAATGTTTCTTTATCCTCTATGTGTATATTGTAATCCCCCGCGTAGATTGATAAAAAAGAGTTCTTTACTGAATGTAATATTCTTAACTGAAAAAGATAAAAAGTTCTTAACAAATTGTATTAATTAACACAAAAAAAGATCCTTATTTTTGAGAAGGATCTTTTTTTTCTTATTGCACGAATTCATGAGTTAGTTACATAAGGACTTATCTATTTATCACTTTTTTCATTAGAGTTGAACTCCTTGTTCCGAGTTCAAAACTTACATCAAACCTGAATTCTGAAGAATTTGTTAACTATCTAATTTTTAAAATTATTTTACCTTTAGCTCTTCCTAATTCCGAATATTCCATCGCCTTTTGAGCATCTTTAAAAGAAAAAACTTTATCAATTATGGGTTTAATTTTACCTGATTCAATATAGTTTGAAATAATACGTAATTGATCCCCACTTGGCTTCATAAACAAAAACGTATATTGAACATTATACTTTTTTTCAAGCATAGTTAATTTATAGCTTGCTGCTGAAAATAACATTGTTTTAAAAAATCCAGAACCATATTCCTTTGCAAACCGAGCGTTTGGCAATCCTGAAACTGAAACAATTTTCCCACCTTTTTTTATAACAATAAATGATTTTTCGAGTGTCTCTCCCCCAAGTGTATCAAATACCGCATCATAATTTTTCAATTTTTCTTCAAATTTTGTACTTTTGTAATTGATAACTTCATCCGCACCGAGAGATTTTACCAAATCAATCCCTTTTGAACTTGCTGTTGTTACAACAGTAGCACCCATTAGTTTTGCGAGCTGAATAGCAAAGGTACCGACACCGCCAGATCCAGCATGAATCAAAATCTTATGTCCTTTCTGTATTTGAAGGATGTCATGCAAGGCTTGATATGAGGTTAATCCAACGAGTGGGATTGATGCTGCTTCCTCAAAGCTCAAATTTTTAGGTTTTAATGCTATATCCTCTTCATGAACTGCAATATATTCAGCAAATGTTCCCATTTTCTCTTTACGAGGACGTCCATAAATTTCATCCCCAACATTAAAACGAGTTACTTTAGCACCAACCTTCACCACTACACCAGAAAAGTCATTCCCAAGGATAAGCGGCATTTTATATTTTAGTAACAATTTCACTTTTCCATCGCGTATCTTAAAATCAACAGGATTAATACTAGCTGCATGTATTTCTGCAAGTACTTCATTTTCCCCTATTTCAGGTATCGGCATTTCCACCATACGCATCGGGGATTTCCCGTACCTTTCAATAACCATTGCTTTCATTTCCTATCCCTCCAAATAAATGACATTTCAATAAAATTTTTGCATTAACTCTTCGATATGCTTCACAAGATCTTTTAATAAACCTAATTTTGTACGTATATCAATAAAATAAAAATTTTTTGTCCCTTCTTTTCGCATTAAAATTACACCAGCATCTCGTAAGATTCTAAGGTGATGTGACACAGCAGGACGAGAAAGATGTGTTTGCCTAGTGATTTCACCTACACGCAATCCTGTTTGACATTCCGTACCCATTAACACTAATAAGATTGATTGACGAGTTTCATCTCCAATCGCTAATAGCACTTTTTGACAATTTATAAAATCCTCTTTGATTGTATTTAGTTGGTCATGTTTATTCATTCAATTAAATTCCTCCATAAATTAGTTTAATCGTTTAAGTTGATGAACTATTGTACCGAAAACAATATACTATTGTTATATTCCCTGCAATATTGAGAAAGTAAATCGAGACGAATCAAAAAAACGACTCCCACATATGGAAATCGATTTTTATAGTTTTCTTATGTAACAAACGTAAGAGTTAGTTGAATATGAAATCATTATTTTTACTGATTAATATGGAATTACTTAATTGCATTGTCAGTATCTCAAAATCTTTAATAAACAAATTCTTTATGTAAATCTCAATTTCTTTTTTGGAATGCAAAATTAAAATAAATTTATCACTATTTATAAAACCTTTTTCTATCTCTTCAATATTTATCTCTTTTCTTGGTCTGTATAAACCTCTATGAATTGAGAGTTTATTATTGTCTATCCTCATATAGTCAATAGTATTAAGTTTAAGAAAATATACCCCTATTACAATGAACCACAAAATAAAGAGCACCACGATTATCAAAGGAATCGTTAGTACCTTACTATGGCTAATTACATCCCAAGTTTGATTTACAGTAAATAACAATATTAACAAGTTTATAATAGCACCAAACAAATAAAAAATTCCTGCCTCTTTCGATTGATTAACTTTATATTTGAGTTTCAATTTCATCCCTCCCTCAATTAATTTCTGTATAAAGTTTTAGATACCTTCTTCAATAAACCTACAAATTTACTTAAATAAAAAAGAGCACAATTAGGTGCTCATGATCTTCTACTAACGCATATGTTAGTTTAAAAAGAATTATTAAAATCGGATATTTTTTATCCTTATGAAATTTTATTATTTCTTTCGAATAAAAAATATCCGATTTTAACGAGTAAAACTTCTTAGTTTCCCTTTAACTATTTACTATCCGAACTAATAATTGATCCATATGGAATTGTATGTGACTCATTCGTCTTATAAATTGAACAAACATAAATCTTTTCGTAATTGTTATATTTCCATTTTAAACAAGTATTATTATTCGGTTCAATCGATGAATCAGTTGTAAAAAAAATAGTAGCGAGACCGAAAATAGTAAATCCGCCAATTAAGCCACGTTTTATCTCATCAGCATATTCACGTATCCATATAATAGTTTTGTTCATAATACCCTCCAAAAATTAAAATAAATATGAGTAATTCATTTTATGATTGTTTGGAGAGAGATAATACTAAACTACGAATAGATTTACTAGAAGAACATTCCAAAAATCATCCTTTCATAGAAAACGACTGTCCTTATATTGGACAGTCGTTTTCCTATTTATACAACTTACGAATGCATTAGTTACATTGGTTTATTATGAAATTAGCACTGACAAACTGTTTTACTCGAATAGAATACTAAATAAATAAAGCACAAAGTTGTTTTACTCAATCGGTTTTTCAAAGATAAAAACGGTTACAGCCATATCCTCTTCAATCTTTGCATCTGAAAATAAATGAAGCAGCTTGGAACCGACGAGTTCCTCCATTCCTTTTGGCACATCTTGCTTATATACATCCCGAATCATTTCGGTTCTGGCACTATGAATTACTTTTTTTCCTTCTTGGGATTGTGAGATAAATTTTTCAGTAGGTGTTAGTATACCACTCATGATCGTTACAGCCATGTTCTCCACAAAATGAGTGAATATTCGCTCTGGTCCCTTTCCAAAAATCTCTTTCCTCATTTTCCGAACAATATCATTAAATGCTGTTTCCTTTTTCCCCATAACCCTTCCCCCCTACAATTCAATTCTATAATATTAAATTCAATTTCATAATTTTGTCTTGTTTTTTTAGATACGAAGAGTATAATAATGTCTGTTGAACACAATTTATATGAGTTTTATGAATGGAATTCTAATAAAACATTTTGTTTGAACTCTATTTATTATTCCCAATGGAATGATTCATTAGTAGGAATTGCTAATTGATTACTCCACCACAAAATATCATCTCATTAGATGATATTTTGTGGTGGAGTTTTTTTGTGTGGAAAAGAAAAAACAAGCAATTCTCTTTTGATACTTTATTTCATCGGACTTATGTTTTGCTCAATTAGTTTCTTATTATTTTAAGGGGGATTATAAGAATGTCTTGGATAGTTTTACATTTTATCGGAATTATTTCATATGCAGCAAGCGGAGCATTTGTTGCTCTTGAAGCAGAATTTTCTTTTATTGGGGTGTACGCTTTGGGATTAACTACAGCCTTCGGAGCAGCAATGGTCCGAAATTTTATTATCGGTGTCCCTGTTTCTGAATTATGGGTCCATTCCATCATTTTAACTGTTTTAATGACGCTGACAATCATCGTACTATTACCGCAAAATTGGATCAATCATTGGAAACGGTGGAGTTTATTTTTTGATTCGATTGGACTTTCTTCCTTCGCTCTCCAAGGAGCAATGTCCGCCAAAGAAAGTTTTTCAGATGATTTAGGTGTGATGATTTTGGCATCGATGTTTACAGGAATTGGAGGAGGTATGATTCGCGACATAATAGCTGCTCGAAAACCACTCGCTTTAAAAGAAGAAATCCATGCAATTTTAACGATCTTATGTGCAATATGTATTTGGTTGGGTTGGAACACTCCTCTTCAGTTGACTCTGATTGTTCTTTTTGTTATAGCTTTACGAATGTCAGCAATCCACTATCAATGGCGGCTGCATCTACCCTGTCACCATAAAAAAGAATAGTTTGGCATATACTTTTATGGATATTTCTATTTGTAAAATATCTACACAAATTGAAGTCAATAATATTAAGGTTATTTAAGGGGATCACCTAATTTGATTAATATATTTTGTGACATATAACAATAAATCAATTTAACTACCAAATACTTCAATAAAAAAAGTAAAGGTTCTTCATAAATGAAGAACCTTATATGTTCCAAAACTATAAAGACCAGTTTCTTTATAAAATAACTGTTCTTTATCTTATTTACATTTCTTTCGCTCCTAAGTACCTTTTTTCCCAATAACTATTTTCTAAGGAGGAAATAGTTACCCCTTTTGAGGAGGAGCTGTGTATAAACTGATTACCTCCGATATAAATACCCGCATGTGAAGCACCAGGTTTATAGGTTTCAAAAAAGACCAGATCTCCAACTTCTGGATTGGACACCCTTTTCCCCTTTTTATATATTTCCGATACCGTTCTTGGTAAATTGACATCTGTGCTTTCGTCGAAAACGTATTTTATGAACCCGCTGCAATCAAAACCTTTTGGCGTATTGCCTCCCCATACATATGGTACATTTAAATACTTTTTGCTTTTTTTTACTATTACTGTAGATTTGTTGTTTGAAACCACTTTAGCAGGTTGAATCTGCTTTTTAACGCCTAATGCTTTATATGTATTCTTACCTACAATACCGTCAGGCTTTAAGCCTTTGCTTTTTTGAAACTTTATTACTGCACCTTTAGTGATTGTTCCGAAATATGTAGTTGAATTTGTTTTAAAATATCCTTTATTCTTTAAAACTTCTTGTAATTGTTTTACTTCTGTATGGGTCATACCCCTTTTTAATGTACGATCACCTAATGCTGCATTACTAACCAATGGATTTGACAATAACACTCCTGTCGCTACAAATGAAGCTATAATCTTTTTCATTTAAAAACTTACCTCCGATAAAACCTTTTTTATGATTTTATCACTCTAAAGTTACATGGGTATTGACCTGAATTTACAGTATTATGACAAAAACATTAAAAATACGCGTTCAAATGACAAAAGGTTTTTCTCCCCGTATGATGACATTGGCATTTAAGAGAAGCATTTAGTTAATAATCAAATGCTGATTCATTGTATCTTTTAACTGAAATAATTCAGCTTTAACATGTCGCATTATAAAATCTTCATCTGAATCCAATTGTTATTCAACAATCTCATGCTTTAGTTCAATAAACTGGTAATCAACTTACGATCAGATAAATTTAATAATTTTAATACATTCGAAGCAACGTTCTCAAATTGCATTCAATTATTTCTATTTCTACAAAATCTCCAATTAATAAATATCAAAGTAGATAATAACACTATTGCCGAGACCTAAAAATAAAAGCCAAAGTTATGTTCCGTAACAATGCCTTTAGCAAAATAGAGGATGATCGAATACTGATCATCCTCTACTACCATCCCATATAGAATTTTTCTTGTTCGTAAAATCTTCTTTTATTCATTCTAAAAATGAATTCAGTTATGCAGAAAACACCTAAAAATAATAATATTATACTAAGTAATGCGTTAGTTGAATTAGGTGCATTATAAATCTATATACTTATTAATTTTATTCGTTTATTAAATTCTGTGTGTTGTACTTTTAGTAAACTCCATACACGCCTTTTAAATATATGTATACATCATCCAATAACCAATATCTTCAAATCCTATTCTCTTATAAATTGCTCCTGCTGAAGGATTATCATAGAACAAACATAATTCTTTACCTTCTTGTAAAAGTTGATTACAAAGCACAAGCATGCACTTTGTTGCATATCCCTTCTTCTTATAGTTTTCAAGCGTAGCGACCGCGATAACCATCGCTGATAAGGAATTTTCTGCAGCTGTCGAAGCTGTTGATACCATTTTTTCATCTTCCTTAATAAAAAATGAGCGTGAAGTACCATCAGTCAAAGTTCGACGTTTTCTTTCTACTGTAATGATAGAATCATTAAATTCTGGAACAGAGTTTAATAATTGTACAAGAGCTTCTGCATCCTGGGGAGAGGCTTGCTCGACCTTGGAAAATTTCCCAATATTTTCGTTCGAAGTTAATTTGGTACACTTGGCGTAATACGTTTGCCTTTTTGTTTTTAATTGTTTATTTAAGTATGGCTCAATTTTTTCAGTGATTTCCTTTAGACCAGACATGAACTTAAAATTATGATCATTAGATATAATCTCTGCAAATCCTTCAGCGTTAAATGCATTTGATGCATATGGTATATAGTTTTCCTGATATTTTAATAACACAGCAACAAGTTCGCCACTATCGTTGAACTCTCCCCAAACTTTTTGAAATTCTTGGTTATATCCGTATGCCTCAATATCACCAATAATAAATAAATTTTCAGCACTTCTAGGCTTTAATAAATTAAAACAAGCCTCATGATCATTTTGAGTTAGTCTTCTGATCATAATTCTCTCCCCTTTTAAATAAGCTTTCAACTTAAAATATTCCCATCATTTTACAGTAAAAAGTACGTGCTGAAAAGAATTATTTTTAATTATTTAAAAACTCCAAAACACTCTTAATTTATCAAACTCTGGTATTTTTTTATCTAAATTATAGATAGCAAAATAAAAATGACCAACTTAATTGTCGGCCTTATTATCAAACTAACACTCTCGTTAGTTGTATATGATATTAATAATTATATAATAATAACTTCTTCATTGTCTCTTTCTCTCTTTTCTATTGATGTACTTTATATCAATCATTAGGCACACTAAATTATACATCGATTCTTCAATTCACTACATTTATTATAGCATCGCTCACCTAACTAAACTGCTATTTAGCATAATAAAAAAGCTGATAATCAGCCTTTCGTGTTCTTCAACTAATGCGCCAGTTAGTTCAATAACACATAATAAAAAGTACTCTTAATCTTAATACTCAATACCACCAACACACGCCCATAATAACATCAGAAAAATGATTGAAAATAAAACAGTGTTAATATTTTCAAGTAACTTATTCTCTTTTTTAGCTATTATATTTTTTAGCATCTTTATAAATAATTTAAAAAATAAAATTGCTGACAACCAATTATTAATATAAATAAAACCATATTATATACTCCCTCTGTCTCATGAAAGATTATTTAATATACCAGTCTATAATAGTGAATTCCTTACTAATTTATATTCAATCTAATTCCAAAGAGTCCTTCTCTTACCAACTGATCTGCCAATAGTAAAATAAGAAAAATCGACTTTTCAGCCGATTGTGTAGTTCAACTAATGCGCTCGTTAGTTGCATAAGAAATATTATTATGTTTACTTTATTTTTGCGCTTTTTGTATAAAACGCAAGTGTAAATGGAATCAGAGGAGTTAGTGCGATTAACCTTTCCCAATTCTCTCCACCAATATAAAATAGTGTTGGTAGTAAAGCAATTCCACTCCATAGGAATGATTTCCAAGATTTTTTCCAAAGCCCCCATAACAGTAGAATCAATCCAAAACTAATTAATCCCCAAACGATAAAACCTAATAGAATGAATCCTATATCTCCCATTTGTTCACTCCTATACCTATTTATTATTTATCTATATATTGTATGATATTGATAGAACAACTGTCCTTCCCGTAAATAAAACAAGAGCTGAATTTGATCTGCACCCCAATTGTTATACACAATTGGAGGCACAGTTTTTTTATGGCTACATTAAGGATATTAGAAGTATAACAGTTAACTTTTTTCTATTTTTGAGAGATATTGCCAAGTTCATTTTATTAACACCTCACTAAATATTCCATATAAATGGTTTCTGGAAGGATAAAGCTCACTGTTTTATTTTTTGATAAGCTCTCAAAGAAAGAGAATCCTTAGGAAAAGTCATTTGGATTCTCTTTCTTTTTTTTTGACGCCTATGTTCAAACTCCTTTAAAGTATGGTCAACCTTACGTTTTAGGTCTTCCATTGAGCCTTTTTGTAAATGTTCAAATGTTATTAACATCTCCGATTATTATTACGTTCTTCTGTGCATCTTAGGTAAGTAGCACATTTCTCTTTGAAACACTTAGTTACTGTCCCAGATTTAAGTTTATCTCTAAACTTCTCATAGCAGTAACATACTTCATCGTCCTGTAAAGGTTCATTCTTTCGACCAAAGACCATTGGTCCGATATCAGAAGGTTTTAAGTCTTCTATTCTGTTATCTTTTTTGTACTTATCTAAACACGACTTACATATACAAGATCTTCTTACCTCTTTTGGTGATATCTGATTAAATATCTCTCTTGGGAAATACTCATCATTACACCAACAAGTCTTCCCACTTGAGCACTTATTCTCATTACCACACATGGGACAGAGCTTAATTGCCATTAAATACCCTCCTCAATAATATGGTTAACAAAAAGAATTACCCTTTAATTCTGTTCAATCATTTAATTGTTTTACTAAATTAATCCATTGAATTATATCAATCCTTATTTAACTAAACTGCCAAATACTTAAATAAAAAAGGCAGCCATTAGCTGCTCTCTCTCTTCAACTAACGCGCACGTTAGTTACTTAAGGATTTTTAAAATATGTTACGACTCCAATTATTATAATGAAAGATACATAAATTATAAGGAACTTGCCTAAAATTCTCATTAACTTATTGTTATTTTTCTTACCAACTTTCAAAATAATGTAAATAATGAGTGCCATAAAAAAGAGCATATTCAATATGGGTAAAACAGGATAAATGAAATCAAACATTTTATTCTCCTTTCACTTATACCAATGTTTAATATATTATTTCTACAATATATATTTATTACCCTTCACCTTTAAATTGGGTTATTTTAATCTTAATAACATTTATTAGTTAATTAAAGGAAAGAGCATAGTAAATCAGTATCTGCCAGTTAGTTCAATAAAAAAAGTCGCATATGCGACTCGTGATCTTGTTCAACTAATGCGCCAGTTAGTTACATAACGGTATTGAAAAAAGGACTGCCGATAACAGCCCCGATTGTTGTGAAATTAAAGCCCCCGTTACTTAAAGAAGATTGAAGCAATTATACCTCCTATTATGAGTACAAGAATAAGTATCCCCATACCTTTCCAACCTAAACTACCTACTAAATCCACAAGACTGCCACTGTTTGCTCTATTAAAAGCATCGTTCAGACTACCTGTCGGATTTCTTTTTAATTCTTCTTGTCTTAATCTCTCTCTTTTTCGTTCAGGAGTTTCTTTGTTATCTTGCACTTAAACATCCCCTTGTAAGTTAAACAATCATTCCTTTTATATTTTACCACGTATAACCATTATCCTAGTTGAACTATTCTGCCATTAGTTGAAAAAAGAGCCGCCGAAGCAACTCATATTGTTGAACTAACGCGCCATTTAGTTGAAGCAAACTAACTCAACATTAACCTTATATAGAAGATTTAGTTTTATCTATCCTCTTTAATTTCTATAATGTTTGATGCTAGTTTATTTCTTATTGGTTTAATAAAACTTTTCCCTGCTCCCCAACCAATATCGAATAGTCCCTCTCCATTACCTGATGATATACACTTAACTAATGTTTCTCCAATAAAATTATCAATTGTAACTGTCAATGTAGCTGTACTGTTGTTTCTAATGAAAAATTTCTCAAATATAAGAATTGCAATCTCTTTCTCAACAGCTTCTATAACTTTGTAATCCTCAAATATCAATTTTGACTTTAATTCCACATCTTCAAAAATAAGTTGCGCCGCTTGAACGGGCTTAACATTTACAGTGAACTCTAAATAATGTTTCATATAATACTTTCTCCTTTAAAATCCATAATTTCGTTTCAACCTGCTGCATATAAAACGGTGATCTTAATAAAAAATCCTTCAAGCAACCTAAGCTATTCAACTAAAGCCAGTTAGTTGAATAAGAAACTTCACCTCCGGTCTATGTAAATAAGTTAAATCAATCGCCCCAAAGTTAATTCCATTAAGAACTTAGAATGAAAGGACTAAGATCATATAAATTTTAAAATAGAATATACTTTGAATTCATAAGAAAAAGCTACCTCAGTAGCTTTTTATCTTCATCTTCTTCTGTAGATTGTTTTTTCTTATTTCACATCATGCGTACTTGTTATTTTCTCTTTAGATAAAAACCAACCGCTTATTGCAATGAGAAGCATAACTGACCAAAAAATTGAATTCCATATTGGTCCTTCAACAAAATCATGTGAAATTATATGCACTGATGGATGCGCAAGAGTATGCATTAATAACTTTACCCCAACCCAACCAACAATTAACATTGCAGCTTTTTCAAGTCTAGGGCGTTTAGTCAATAATGTAACAAAGAATCCTGCTGCGAATCGAATTACTATTAAACCTGCAATAGCTCCTATTATGATTATTATAAATTTTGCTCCATCCATCCCTCCAATTTCACCAAATTGTGTATCGGGTAAATCGATGACAAGAGCTACAGCTGCTAATATAGAATCAACGGCAAATGCGATATCTGCTAAAGCAATTTGAGCTACCGTCATGCGATAGCTTTTTTCTTTTTTTCCTTTTTCATCATTTGGTTTTTTTAATAAATGCTTGATAGCTATGTAAATTAAATAAGCAGCCCCTATAGCTTGAACCTGCCAAACATGGAAAAGAAACGAAATAATAAAAATTGCACCAACTCGAAATATGAAAGCAAATAGTAAACCAATATTAATTGCTTTCTTCTGTTGTTCTTCTGGAAGGTGTTTTGCCATAATCGCTAAAACTAAAGCATTGTCAGCTGATAGTAAGCCTTCTAAAAAAATCAATATAATTAGAACCCAACCATACTCAATTAACAAAGACAGTTCCATATGTGCCTCCTAAATAAAAGTAATAATTCTTAATTGCATATAAGGTTATTGAAGTAATGAAAAATTATCTCTTAAAAGTCTTCGTATAAGCGATCGGAAAGCTCTTCGATCGCTTATGCGCAAATAATATGAAATAAGTGTTTTTGAATTATCTCATTTTATTTACTGTCCTAATTGTTTAATTTGTTCAATGATACCAGTTATTTCCTGAATAGACTTAAACATTTCCGTGTTCTCTACAATGGCAGGATCCAGCTTGCCGTCTTCCATATTGTTTAAATAAAGGTCAATCCCCACTAACACTTTATTATTTTGTTCGACCATTTGCTGATGCAGATCCGCAGCCATGTCCGGCGACTGAAGTTCATTAAACTCTTTAATATCTTTTTTCATTTCTTCCAGCTTTGTTTCCAATTCTTTTGCCGCTTGCTGATCACTAACAGCTTGTTCTGCAATTAAAGGAACTTCGTTTCCAAAAGTAATAGCTTCATTTACATAATCCGTTGCTTCATTCACGTACGTTACTGTGTTGTTTACACTCTCCAATGAAGAACAGCCCCCAAGGAGCAAAAATGGGACAGTAGAAAAAATAACCAACCATTTTTTCATTGAGTTTACCTCCGTTTTCGTAAGAATTCCTATACGTTTTTAGAAGACTGGGTATATTTGTCTTCAATCTTCTTCTCAATTTTTTCCATTTCCTTCTCATTGCTCATGAGTTCCTTCTTGTTTTCCAACACCAACTGTTTAAATGACAGTTTAATCGTTTTTCTCATCATCCATCACCTTCTTATACTTAATTTTTTATCAGTACTGAAATTAAAACCTCTTTTTCATTTTTTCTTCCTAAGTTCATTCATGATGATAGGGATCAATCGTTTTTTGCCATTTTTATTCCTTTTCGGAATACAGTGCTTTTAAGTATTTTGAAAAGTTTAGACATAGTCGTGCTCCCTTCTGGTACCGATTTTCATGAATCTTGGTGGAGAATCCTCATCTTTCGGAATAAACAACGTGAATTTCTCACAAATGAAAAAACACCTTTACCAATTAGCTGGTAAAGGTGTTCAACATAAAAGACCTTTACCAACGACATTGGCAAAGGTCTCGCTTGCAATCGAAATTGCCAGCAAAGCCGAGGATTTGCATCCCGTAATGACGACTTTGCTGTAATAGCTACTCCCCTTTGGAGAAAACACGTTTCATTTATTTGAACTCATCTTAACCCGAAACAACTGATACGTCAAACAAAAACTCTAAAGAAAAAAATTACTTTTTATTCCGCTTTAATGACTAGTGTGGAGGAGCGTCTTCAATTAAATAGTTATTTGAGCTTAAATTCACCTTTGACATTGTGAAGTATTACAATTAAACTAATCTGCCATTTATTTTAATAAGAAAAAGAACGTATTCAGATTAAGAAAAACGTTCCTCTTTTTACTCCCATTCCTGGAGTCTATGAAATATCACATTATTGTAATTTTAAATGATAACCATGAAAATTATTTTTTTGAACATTTCTATTTAATTATCATCAACTTCAAATTAAACTGTTATTAATAACAACTAGAAAAATGAGGAGTCAATTATGCCAGATTGGTCTTATCACACATTATTTAAACCTTTATTATCAAATCTTCCTGCTAGAAGATCGCGAGAATTTATTCATCAGAGTATGGGATTCATTTCTTCAATCCCACTTGGAACTAAATTAATTGAATTTTTAGGACATATGAAAACTGATGAAATATTAAAAAAAGAAATACATTCTATTACATTTGAGAATTCAGTTGGTTTATCTTCTTCCATTGATCCATTACTTAATGGAACAAATGCGTTTATGAATTTAGGATTTGGCTGTATTGAAATTGGACCTATTTCAGTTAATATAGAACTTTATCCAACACCAAACATCCAATTAAAGCAAAATCTTTTAAAAGATTTTGAACTAGAAGAAACACTAGGTTTACAAGAAACCTTTCAAAAACTTTCAAAGGTTAAAAAAACACATCCTTTATTTGCAAAAGTTCAAGGTACAGTAGATGAGTTCCAATTAATAGATTCTCAAATTTCAAAATTTGTAGATGTTTATGTTGTTGATCTTACTCTATTAAAACAATACGATAAAAATTCATGGCTAGCTTCAAAACCAATTTGTCTCTCAATTGATGTAGGTTCATTATCTGAATTAACGTTAGAAGAAATGAACAAGCTGTTAGACTCGATCATGATACAAAGTGATCCACTCTTATCGGATGTAGAAAATAAACAGCTGCTTATTCATGCGATTAATCAATTACATGCAAACGGCTTTGACAAACCAATTTTCACTTCTGGGGGGATTTCTGAACCGATTGATGCAGTTGAATTGTTGGAGGCAGGTGCAAAACTAGTATTTTTATCGCATGGGTATGTGTTAAGTGGTCCAGGACTTCCTAAACGAATAAACGAAGCAATTCTCCATCGTAAAGATCAACCAATCCAGCATAACAAGGATTGGAAATGGTATTTCTTATTTGGGTTCATCATGTTTGTTGGTGGATTGATCGCATTATTGATTAGTTTAACAACTATCATTCTTCCATATGATGAATATTTTTTAAATACAAATAAAGAGAGCATTATCCAGTTTAATAATAGGATTCTACCATTTATGTCACATGACCGGATGACTCTTTCGGGAACGATCATGTCCGGAGGAATTCTATTTATGTCACTTGCAAAATATGGAATTCGCCCAGGCTATCATTGGGCTACTAAAGCCTCTAATATTAGTGCCATTATTGGTTTTATGGCAATATTCCTTTTTATTGGTTTTCAGTATTTCGATTGGTTGCATGCATTGTTTTGGTTATTTTTATTACCACCTTTTCTGATTGGATATAAAAAAACGCGTAAATTAAAGAGAAAGCCAACATCACAAAATTTACATAATCATCGATATTGGAAAAATAGTTTAATAGGGCAGCTCGCTTTTATAATACTAGGTTTCGCACTTTTAATAGGAGGCATACTCATCTCCATAATCGGCATGACGACTACATTTGTAGAGACAGATTTAGCTTATTTATGTATAAGTCCATCACAAATTGATCAATTCAACTTGAATTTAATACCTGTTATTTCACATGACCGGGCTGGTTTTGGTGGCTCACTTATTAGTGTTGGTTTACTCGTTTTAATGATTTCTTTATGGGGATTTCAACAAGGGAAGAGATGGATTTGGTGGACATTACTTTTTGGTAGTTTACCAGCATTTATCACAGCAATTGGTGTTCATATTTTAATAGGATACACAGATTTTATCCATCTTCTTCCCCCTATCGTTGCACTGCTATTATTAATTGGTGGATTGGTGACGTCTTATCAGTTTTTCCACCTAAAAGACCAATCCAAATAAAGAAGAAAGAAGGCTTTTAATGAATCAATTAGATATTTTTGAATTATATAGTCCAGAATTGGATCGAACGAAAACAATCCGAGTATTTTTACCTTTAGACTATGATGCAGATAAATTAAAAACATATGATGTAATTTATATGCATGATGCTCAAAACCTATTTGATCCGAAAATCTCATCATATGGACATCATTGGAAAGTGCCAGAAACGCTAAATGCACTTCAAATATCTAATCAGATAAAAGGATATATTGTAGTCGGAATTGATTGTAATCTTGAAGAACAGAGCCGCAAACGACTTGACGAATACTCTCCTTGGGTCAATTCTAATTTGAGTCAATTTTTTGGAGAAGAAACTTCAGCTGGCGGTGAAGGTTTTCAATATGTAGAATTCTTAGTTAAAACTGTTAAGCCCTATATTGATGAACATTACCGAACAAACACTAATAAAGAAAATACAATTATTGCAGGAAGCTCGATGGGAGCTGTCATCTCTTTAGTTGCCGGATTTTTATACCCTAACATTTTTACGAAAATTGGAGCATTTTCAACTGCAGCGTGGTTTGCAAAGGAAGAACTATTTCAATTCTTGAAAGACCATTTCGAGCAAACATCACCGAAAATCTATATAGACATTGGTACAAATGAAGGAAATAACGATGACACATCTGGCACAAATGTTTATGTTTCTGATTCAATTGAATTACATGATCTATTCCTCTCCTTCGGTCAATTAAATGATGATATGAAGTTTGTCATTGAAGAAAATGCTGAACATAACGAAATTGCATGGGCGAATCGTTTTCCAACATTTATACTTTGGATGGCAAAATAAAAAGCTGAGATTTTACTCAGCTTTTTTGTATTTTAATCCATAGATTTTAAATGCTTATTACGCAACGAATAATAAATTGGTAATCCAATTAATGTTAATACAATCCCATAAATAGCCAACATGGTTTGAGTGAATAAAGTATTAACTACGATAAATGCCCCTCCAATGATTGCTATTGAGATGACAACCGGAAAAAAAGGTACTTTGTATGGTCTGTTTAGATTTGGTTCTCTTTTACGTAAGATGATAACTGCAATAAATGTCATAGTATAGAAAATCCAAATTACAAACACAAGCATATCCGTTAATACTTCAAACCCGCCTAGTAACATCATAATAATCGCAACTAATAAAATAAACAATCCTGCATTAGAAGGTGCACTGGTTTCTGTAAGTTTACCAAACCATGTACTAAAAGGTAATTTATGTTCGCGAGCCATCACATAAGGGATTCGCATTCCAGTCATCGTATATCCATTAATTGTTCCAAATACAGAAATTAAAATACCGACGGATACGATTTTCCCTCCTATTTGGCCGAACAATATTTTTGAAACCTCTGATGCGGGTGTTGTTGTTGCTGCTAGTTGATCTGCAGTCATCACCATTAAAAAGGCAATATTAATTAATAAATAAACGACCATTACAGCTGACAAACCTAAAACAATTGCTTTTGGTAAATCTCGTTTTGGATTTTTCATTTCTCCTGCAATATTTCCAACATGTATCCATCCATCGTAAGCAAACATCGTTGCTAGTAGTCCTGAACCTAACGCTGTCATAAAAGGTTGGTCAGTTCCTGATTCGATTGGAAATAATTGAAATGGTACAGTTCCTTTGTGTAGAAAGCCAAAGATAATTAAAATAATCAATGGTATTAGCTTACAAATCGTAAAAATAGTTTGTATTCCACCTGCTGTTTTTGCTCCTAAAAAATTCATAAAAGTAATGAACGCTGCAACTATTACTGCTACGATAATGACCTTAAATTTATGTTCATCCGCACTCAATCCAAAAATCGTTACTGCTTGTGTGCCAAAAATGATTGATAGAGCCGCAATATTTGCTGGAAAGTAAATGATTGTTAGTGCCCAACCTAATAAGAATGCTGTTAAGTCTCCATATGTATGCTTTAAATAGGCCATCATGCCTCCTGTTTTTGGGATCGCAGCGGCTAATTCCGCTCCTGATAATCCTGCACATATCGTAATAATTCCACCTAACAACCATGCTAGTAATCCTAAACTTGCTGAACCAGTTGAACCATAAACGGCTGTCGCTTTAAAGAATACCCCTGCTCCAATTACTGTTCCAATTACAGTAGTTAACGCTGCAAGAAAACCCATCTCTTTTTTAAAAGCTTGTTCAGTCATCTAATCCCTCTTCTCGTTTAACTACTAAAATTTTATTTAATCTCGTTCCCAAAGAAATGTTCACAAACACTAGATATTCTTTCTAAATCAACATTCCCTCCAGAAATGATTGCAACTACTTTTTTGTCTTTTACATATCGCTCAACCTTCCCAGATAGTAATGCAGCCGTTGCTAATGCGCCGGCTCCTTCTACTACAACTTTCCCTCGTTGAAGTAAGTCTTTCATTGCTACTTCAAGTTCATCTTCACTTACTATGACAATATCATCTACAAGTTCTTTTACAATTTCAAACGTCATTTTCCCAGGTACCTTAACTGCACACCCATCTGCGATTGTCGGTGCAACATAATGACTAACGATCTCACCTGCATCAACAGAAGCTTTCATCCCATGAACATTTTCGGCCTGTACACCAATAATTTGTATTGATGGATTAAACGATTTTAACGCTACTGCAATCCCAGCAATCATTCCTCCACCGCCGATTGGAACAATAACTGTGTCAACATCCCAAAGCTCGTCTAAAATATCTAAGCCAATCGTTCCTTGACCTGCCATCACATATAAGTCATCAAATGGGTGTATGAATGTTTCTCCAGTTTCACTTCTAATTCTTGCACACTCTTCTTTTGCGTCATCAAAGGTTTCACCATATAAAACAATATTGGATCCATACCCTTCAGTAGCTTCAACTTTTGCTCTTGGAGCTGTTGCAGGCATGACAATTTTACTTTTTACGTTTAATAATTTTGAGGATAATGCAATTCCTTGCGCGTGATTTCCTGCAGAGCAAGCAATGATACCATGTTTTTTTTCTTCTAAATTCAAATTTTTAATTTTGTTATAGGCACCTCGAAATTTAAATGAACCTGTTAATTGCATGTTTTCTAATTTTAAATACACTTCTCCACCGGTTTTTGCAGTCATATAAAAAGATTTTACCAAAGGAGTCGTACGTACATTACCACTTAAAATTTCACGTGCATTTTTAATATCTTTAATCGTTAATGAAAGATTTTTTTCTGAAATTGACGACACGAAATACACCCTTCCATCATTTTTTATTTACCAAAAAATAGCATATACATTCAGTTTGCTTCAAAACTGGACAAACCATTCGAGACATAAAAAAAGAAGGAGAACAGTTTCTCCTTCTTTTATCAAACATATTTAATTAAGAAATTACTTCGTTTGCAGATAATTTCACTGCTAATTTTTCTAACATATCTTCAGTCATTTTATCTAAATCAAATTTTGGATCAAAGCCCCACTCTTCTTTTGCAGCAGAACAGTCGATTGAATTTGGCCAAGAATTAGCAATACCTTGTCTAATCGGATCTACATCAAAGTCGATTGTAAAATCAGGTATTTTCTTTTGAATTGCAGCCGCAATTTCTGTTGGTTCAAATGACATTGCTGTAATATTGAAAGCATTTCGGTGCTTTAATTTTTTAGGATCTGCTTCCATTAATTTAATAATAGCGTCGATTGCATCTGGCATATACATCATATCCATATAAGTTCCTGCAGAAATAAAAGAAGTATATTTTTTATGTTTTAATGCTTCATAGTAAATATCTAGAGCATAATCAGTCGTTCCACCACCTGGAACTGTATCATAAGAAATTAATCCTGGGAATCTAACCCCACGTGTATCAACTCCGAATTTTTCAAAGTAATAATCACATAGTAATTCTCCAGCTACCTTAGTTACACCATACATAGTTGTTGGGCGTTGAATTGTGTCTTGTGGTGTTTGATCTTTTGGTGTACTTGGTCCAAATGCACCGATTGAACTTGGCGTAAAGAATTTTAAGCCTAATTCTCTTGAAACTTCCAATGCATTCACTAAGCCACCCATGTTTAAGTCCCAAGCTAATTTCGGTTTCGCTTCAGCAACTGCAGATAATAATGCAGCTAAATGGATGAATGTATCAACTTCATATTTTTTAGCAATTTCCAACATTTTATCTTGATCCATCACATCTAATATCTCAAAAAGACCTGTTTCAGTAATCGGACTTCCTTCAATACGACGGATATCCGTTGCGATTACATTATCAATTCCGTATTCTTGTCTTAGACGGGTGGTTAATTCTGAACCAATTTGGCCTAAACAACCTGTAATTAATATTTTTTTCATTCACTTACTCCACCTTTAACTATGATAAACAACTAGTAATATTATTGTATATGTTATTGAATTACGTTTAGTTCGCGTCCAACTTTTTCATAAATCGCTAATACTTCATCAAGCATTTCTTTCGTATGAGCTGCAGTCGGCATATTACGAATTCGCCCTGTACCAAGTGGAACTGTTGGGAAAACGATTGATTTAGCATATACGCCTTCTTCATATAAACGTTTAGAGAATGTTTGAGTAAGGTTTTCATCACCGATAATACATGGAGTAATTGGTGTTTCCGAATCTCCAATGTTAAATCCAAGTTTTGATAGACCTGCTTTTAAATAATTGCCATTTTCCCATAGTTTTTCGATTGTCTCTGGCTCTTCTGACATGATTCGAATAGCTTCAATACATGCCGCAGCTGCTGCAGGTGTTAATGAAGTTGAGAATAAAAACGGACGAGCACGAACTTTTAACCAGTCAATTAATTGTTGTGATCCCGCAACATATCCACCAACTACTCCTACTGCTTTAGAAAGTGTACCGATTTGGAAATCAATTTTATCTGATAAACCAAAATGTTTTACTGTTCCTGCTCCATTGCCCATAACGCCTGAACCATGAGCATCATCTATATATGTGATTAAACCGAATTCTTCTGCAATTTTTACGATTTCAGGAATATTTGCTACATCTCCATCCATTGAAAAAACGCCATCAGCTATGTACATAACTTTTTCATACTGTCCACTTGTAGTTGCTTCTCTTGCTTTCTCACGTAAATCATCCATATCTTGGTGTTTTACTCGAATGATTTTTGCACCAGAAAGTCGGCAACCATCAATAATTGAAGCGTGATTTAATTCATCAGAAAGGATTGCATCTTTTTTACTCATTACTGCTGAAATTGCACCCATATTACAATTAAACCCTGATTGGAAAGCGATCGCAGCTTCTGTTTTCTTAAACTTAGCAATTGTTTTTTCTAATTCCTCATGAATATCCATCGTACCATTTATTGTACGAACAGCACCTGCTCCAACGCCATATTTTTCAGTAGCATCTAATGCAGCTTTTATTAAGCGTGGTTCAGTAGCAAAGCCTAAGTAATTGTTTGAAGATAAATTAATAAATGTTTTGCCTTCAATTTTAATTTTCGATTCATTAGATCCTTGAAGTGGGTTAATCTCGTTGTAGAGCCCTTTCTCTTTTAACTCTTGTAATTGTGGAGTTAAAAATGCTTCCAATGTCTTACTTGACATATTACCAGCTCCTTCATCGTAATTGATTCATTTATTTTTTAGTTTAATGGTTAGGATTAGCCTCTTTTTTGTTTATTTTATACTTAATTAATTTAAATATAAAAAAATAATGAATAAAGCGCTTATTTATTTTCCAAATTACTGTATAACCTAAAATAAAAATCAACTTGTAAACCGTTTTCTCGAGGCGTTCCGAATACAATTATAAATCGGACAACTAACATTAGGAATACTTTTGTCTAAATTTATAAGAAATAAATCAACTTTTTTTATATTTATTGTTTTTCTTAGCATTAACAACTGATTTTTCCGAACAATTGATATTTTATTCAGAACATTAAGATTATTAAATGTACAAAAAAGCTGAATGGATTTCCATTCAGCTTCCCTCTTAATATTATATTAGTAAATTAAATAATGTAGGATTATTGTTTATTTCCATGAACTGAATGCCATGCAAATTCATTCGTTCTAATAATGCAGCGTAATCAGATTTTGATGCCAATTCAATCCCAACTAAAGCAGGACCATTGTCTTTATTATTCTTCTTTGTGTATTCGAATCTTGTAATGTCATCATTTGGTCCTAATACTTGATCAAGAAATTCACGTAATGCTCCAGAACGTTGTGGGAAATTGATAATAAAATAATGCTTCAAGCCTTCGTGAATTAATGAGCGCTCTTTTATTTCCTGTAAGCGATCAATATCGTTATTTCCTCCACTTACTATACAAACTACATTTTTACCCTTTATTTCGTCTTTAAATAGTTCCAGAGCTGCAACAGAAAGTGCTCCTGCTGGTTCCGCGATGATTGCATTTTTATTGTAAAGTTCTAAAATTGTTGTGCATATTTCTCCTTCAGGTACAGCAACAACTTGATCTAATACTTCCTTACATATCTCATACGTCATATACCCAACTTGCCCTACGGCAGCACCATCTACAAATTTTTCAATTGATGGAAGTTTTACGACTTGCCCATTAGATATTGATTCTGCCATTGACGCAGCTCCGAGTGGTTCAACACCAATAATTTTTGTTGAAGGACTAATTCCTTTTATGTAAGTACCCACACCTGCGCTTAATCCACCGCCTCCTATTGCAACAAATAAATAGTCAACAGGTCGATCAATCTCATTTAATATTTCAACTGCCACTGTTCCTTGTCCAGCAATTACATCTAAATCATCAAATGGATGAATAAACGTCATGTTTTGTTCATCACAGTAGTCTTGAGCATTTTGATTTGCTATATCAAACGTATCACCAACTAAAATCACTTCTACATAAGCACCACCGAAGAATTTCACTTGTGATACTTTTTGATTAGGAGTTGTTGTTGGCATAAAAATTTTGGCATGTACTTGAAGTTGATTACATGTATAAGCTACGCCTTGTGCATGATTCCCTGCACTAGCACAAACGACCCCATTTTGTCTTTGAGCTTCGTTTAAATTACTAATTTTATAATAGGCACCTCGAAGCTTAAATGATCGAATGATCTGTAAATCCTCTCTTTTTAAATACACATGACTATCATATTTTTCACTTAGCATGTCACTATTCTGCAAAGGAGTTTTGTTTGTTACCTCTTTTAACGTATTATAAGCTACTAAAATTTCTTCAATCTTGACGGTGCTTTTTACTTTTTCCATTTTACTACCTTCCCTTTGCAATTTATTAGGTTCAAAATTTTATATAATCTCCATTATAGTAAAAGTTAAAAGAATAATAAACAGAAAATTCAATATTTTTGTTACAATTTTATTAATAAAATATATTTATTCTTATGAAATCAATCGTAATGTTATCTTTTAAGATGTAATATGCTATGATTCTTATATGAAAATATAAACTTATAGGTGGATATAAAAATATGGATAATCATACTTTATTATTAATTGATGGTTTCAATTTGTTAAGTAGAGGCTATTTTGCCACATCTTATGGCAGAAGTGATGATCAGCTTTCTAAAACAAAAGACGGTGTTTATACCAACGCATTACGCGTGTTTATTCCAAAATTATTTAGCCTGATTCGTGAACATGAAGTTAGTCATGTAGCAATTACTTGGGATGTAAAAAGAGAAGAAACTGATCGTAGAATTAAGTATGATTTTTACAAAGCGACTCGCGGAGAACTACCGACGCCACTAATTGAGCAATTTTTGACTTTAAAGACAGTTTTAGAAGAAATAGGTATTGCCCAATTAGAAATGTCACCATATGAAGCAGATGACTTAATCGGTACTCTTTCAAATAAATGGAGTCATTCGATTCAAAATAAATGCTATATTTATAGTAATGATCGTGACTTACTACAATTATTAAATGAACATACTTCTCAAATTATCGCCCAAAAAACAGGTGAAATCATTTATTCTATCGAGCATTTTAACAATGATTATGGAATTCATCCTAAACAATGGGTTGATGTAAAAGCGTTATTAGGAGATTCGAGCGATAATATTCCTGGATGCCCTGGTGTTGGTGAAAAATCAGCTATTCCTCTAATTCAACAATATCAATCAGTTGAAGAACTATATGAAAATATGGAAAATCTAGACCCTAAATTTAATCGTTATAAAAAGAAATTAATTGCCGGTAAAGATTCAACCATTATTAGTAAAGAATTGTCAGCGATCATGATTGATATTCCGCATTTTGAAGATTATACATTTGAGGACTTAAAGTTAAGCATTAATGAAGATAACTTAACAAATAAACTTCAAGAATTGGAAATTCGCATAAGAAGATAAAAATATAAAAAGAGAACTAATTTGAATTAGTTCTCTTTTTTCATTTTTTTTATTACGGTGATCTAAATTTATAAAATAAAACCTCTAATGTTTTAAGCATTAGAGGTTTTTACTAAAACTGATTATTGAACTGACACTAATTCTTTTTCTTTTACATTTACTTTTTTTACGATATCGCGTGCAATCCACACACCACATGCACTTGCTTGTGCAAGACCTCGAGTAACTCCCGCTCCGTCTCCACCTAGGTAAAGACCAGAGATTTCGCTCTCAAAGTGTTCATTTAATTTTGGACGAGCTGAGTAGAATTTCGCTTCAACTCCATAAAATAATGTGTGTTCTGATGAAATACCAGGTGTTACATGATTTAATGCTTCTACCATTTCAATTAAGCTTTTCATTGTATTATAAGGTAAGACTAGCCCTAAATCACCAGGTACAGCTTCTTTTAATGTCGGCTCTAAGAAGCCTTCTTTAATTCGTTTTTCTGTAGAGCGTCTTCCTTTTAAAATATCACCATATTTTTGAACGATAACGCCACCATGTGAAAGCATGTTAGCCAAACGTGAAACCTCGTGAGCATATTCATTTGGTTTATCAAATGGCTCTGAGAATTGGTGAGATACTAAAAGTGCAAAGTTAGTATTCGGACTTCCAAGCTTAGGATCTTTATATGCATGACCATTTGCTGTCATAATACCTGAATGGTTTTCGACTACAACATGACCTGATGGATTACTACAGAATGTTCTGACTTTTGTCCCCACTGATGTATTAAATACGAATTTACCTTCATATAAATGCTTGTTGATCTCTTCCATAACAATATCAGAAGTTTCTACACGTACACCAATATCTACTTGGTTTGTAGTCATTTTTAGACGACGTTTTTTCATTACTTCTGTTAACCATTTTGATCCGTCTCGACCTGGTACAATGACAACTTTCTCAGCTGAAAGTTCTTCGCCATTTTTTAATTTGATTCCTTTAACAATATGAGAACCATCTACTTTTTCAGTAATTAAATCCTCAACTTCTGTTTTATATTTCATATCAATTTTCGTTTTTAAGTATTCAAATATGCTTTTTAAAATCTCAAGATTTTGTTCTGTACCTAAGTGTCGAACTTGAGCACGTAATAATTTTAATCCTGCAGCGTAACCACGTCTTTCAATATCTCTTACTTCATCAGTAAGTGGATCTGTAATTGACTCTGTTGCACCATGTTGTAAGTTGATATCGTCTACATATTTAATTAAGTCTACTACATCAGAAGGTGATAAGTAGTCAGTCATCCAACCACCAAATTCACTAGTGATATTAAATTTACCATCTGAGTATGCGCCTGCTCCACCAAAACCATTTGTGATTGAACATGCTGGTAAACAACCTGAAAAATCTTTTTTACCTGCGGCTGGCGGACATTTTTCAATTTTCTTTTGTAGAATTGGACAATGTCTTGCGTATATATCATGACCTTTATCGACTAATAAAATTTTTGCGTTCGGCATTTTTAACGTTAATTCATAACAAGTAAATACTCCTGCTGGACCTGCTCCAACTACTATAACATCATACATATATTTATACCCCCATTTAAGGACTGAGTTTTTTAAATTTTAAGTTAAGTTCTGATCAACCTAAAATAGAATACCATCATTATGAAACGGTTTCAAGTAAAAATACGAACATTTTTTATGTTTTTATCGGAAAATATTCGTTAATAAATAATTTCCATACAATATTTTACATATAATAGTAATTTCCATTACGTTTTCATCCATTATTTGATAAATCAAAAAAAGTATGGAATATTGTTTCTTCCATACTTCTTCCTTTATATTAATGCTTTTTGGAAACTTGCAATTAAATCCTCAACATCCTCTAAACCAACTGAAACACGAATTAATGTATCCTTCACTCCAAGTCTTTCTCTAACATCCTTTGGAATTGCAGCATGTGACATCTTCACAGGATAAGAAACAATAGTTTCTACGCCACCAAGAGACACTGCTACTGCGACATTTTCTACTTTTTGTAAAAAACGAATTGTTTGATCAATTGTTTTTAAAGTAAATGACAATACCGCTCCCCCGCCACTTGCTTGCTCAAAATGTATATCATGTCCTGGATGTTCTTTCAGACCTGGATAGTATACCTCTTCAACACATTCATTTGTTAATAACCAATTTGCTAATTTTTGTGCAGTTTGTTCATATACATCCATCCGAACTTTTAATGTTTTCAGACCTCTTAATGTTAACCAACAATCCTGTGGACCTAAAACTGCACCGAACGAATTTTGTATAGTGTATAAATCTCTTGCCAACTCTTCAGATTTTACAACCGCTAAACCACCAATTACATCGCTATGTCCTGCGATAAATTTAGTTGCACTATGAACGACGATATCAGCACCCAAATCTAAAGGTTTTTGAAAATAAGGTGACAGAAAACTATTATCAACAATTACAATTACATCATTTCTTTTCGCAATCTTAATTGCTTCTCTTAAATCAGTAATTTTCAGCAATGGGTTTGAAGGCGTTTCTAAATACAGTCCCTTTGTATTTGACTTGATTGCTGATTCGATTTCACTGATCTCTGACGCATCTACAAATGTAAATTCAATTCCAAATCGATTTAATACTTTAGTCGCTATACGAAACGTTCCTCCATAAACATCTTCACAAATAACAATATGATCTCCTGCTGAAAAAAGAGAGAGAACTGAGGAAATAGCTGCCATTCCTGATGAAAAAGCAAATCCTCTAACGCCGTTTTCTAATTGAGCAATCGTATTTTCTAAAGCTTCTCTCGTCGGATTTCCACTTCTTGCATAATCATATTTACCTATATTTTCAATATTGGGTTGATGGAAAGTTGATGCTTGATAAATCGGAATGCTTAAAGCACCTGTAAAAGGGTCAACTTCATTACCATTATGAATTAATTTCGTACCAAATTTCATACTCATCACCCTAATGCATTCTCTAAATCGATTAGTAAATCATCTATATGTTCTATACCAACAGATAATCTTAATGTATGGTCATCTAGACCAAGCTTTCTTTTAAAATCCTCTGGCATTTCTGAATGGGTTTGAGTATGTGGGTAAGTAATCAGTGACTCTACCCCACCTAAACTTTCAGCAAATGTTATGACTTTTACACTGCTAAGCACTTTCTCTACAATACTTACATTTTTCACTTTAAACGAAATCATCGCTCCAAAGCCACTTGCTTGTTCTTTTATAATTGAATACCCTTTGTGATTAGGAAGTCCTACGTAAAATACGTCTGTTACATTTGGATGGTTTTCTAGAAACTTTGCAAGAGTGATCGCATTTCTTTGACAATATTCCATTCTTACATGTAATGTTTTAATTCCTCTTAAAATGAGCCATGAATCAAATGGTGCTAAAGTAGCGCCTGTTGATTTTTGATAAAAGCGAATTCTTTCATTTGTTTTCTCCGAGTTTGTCACTACAAATCCCGCTAAAGTATCATTATGACCACCTAAATATTTCGTACCACTATGAACAACGATATCTGCTCCTAATTCGATTGGTCTAAAGAAATACGGCGTTAAAAAAGTATTATCAACGATCACAACGATATTTCGTTCTTTGGCAATTTCAACAACTCGTTTTAGATCAGTAACTTTCATCATTGGATTTGAAGGTGTTTCAATAAAAATACCTCTTGTGTTTTCTTTAATAGTGTCAAGAATATTATCAATTTCCGTAGTATCAACAAAATTATGCTCAATCCCATAAGGCGAATAAATTTCTTCAAATAATCGATATGTACCACCATATAAGTCATCCGAAACAATTACGTGATCGCCTTTTTTAAATAAACTAAGTACTGCCGTGACTGCAGCATTACCTGTAGAAAATGCTACTCCAAACTCTGCATTTTCTAATTTTGCTACTGTGTTTTCAACTTCTTCTCGGGTAGGGTTTTGTAAACGAGCATAATCATATCCGGTCGATTGGTGAAGTCCCTCATGTTTAAATGTTGCTGATTGATAAATTGGGTAACTTATTGCACCTGTTAATGGATCATATCCTTTACTACCATGTACTGCAACTGTCTCAATTGATTTTTGTTCCGATTTTGAAACCACATTCGTATTTGTCATATTGAAATCCTCCATTTATCAAACTGTCTAGTTCCAGACGTTAGTAGCTCGAGGTCATTAGCCAAATCTCAGTAAAGGTTAAAAAACACCCTTTTCTGCTCTTCGTCTAATGCTTGTCGCTGCTGAGCGAACGCCTTCCACATTTCAAAACAAAAAACCACTTCCTAAAAAATAAGAAGTGGTTATGTCCGCAAAATATACATATCGCTCTTATCTTCCAGGTTTTTCACCTGCAGGATTTAGCACTTTCTAGTTTTTACTAGAGTTGCCGGGTTTCGTCGGGCCAGTCCCTCCACCGCTCTTGATAAGATTATTTAATTTTATAATTACAAGTATATTAATAAATCTGACAATTATCAATCATTATTTGAATTTTTTATTTTTTAATACATTATTACCTATTTATTTCCATTCGTCTGGCAATAGATTTTGATAAAGCATACTTTGATATCGATCATCGATTAATAATAATGAACCTTCATCATCTTCAGAACGTATGACACGTCCACCAGCTTGCATTACTTTATTCATCCCAGGAAACACATATGAATAATAATAACCGTTTTTACCAACTTCATTAAAATGATCTCTTAGAATATTTCTTTCTAAACAAAGCTGTGGTAAGCCTACACCGACAACTACTACTCCATTTAATCGATCACCTTTTAAGTCAATTCCTTCTGAAAAGATTCCACCAAGTACAGCAAATCCAACAAGTGTTTCTGCATTATTTTGATCAAATTTGAGTAAAAAATCTTCTCGTTCCTCTTCAGTCATCCCATTTTCTTGAACTATTATTTTTACATCTCCATACTTCTCATTAAACAATTCCACACTTTGGCTCAAATACTGATAGGATGGAAAAAAAACTAAATAATTGCCTTTTTTAGCTCTAATATTCTCATAAATAGATGATACTAATTGGTCTAATGTTTTTGGACGGTCATTAAATCTTGTTGAAATCGGATTTACTTCAACCTTTAACTGTTCTTTTGAAAATGGTGAGTCTATTTTAATTGTATAATCACGTTCAATATCACCAAGCATATCTTGAAAATATTGAAGAGGTGTTAACGTTGCTGAAAAATAAATTGTAGAGTGAAATTTTTTGATCACATCATTTACGATTGTTGATGGATCAATGCAAAATAATTTCATGTGAACTTCACTTTTAAACATTTCTAAATACGAAACATATTTTTCATCATAGTAACTAGCAATCTTTACAAAATTTTGGGATTCAAAATATGTATCTAACAACAATTGCTTACGATCAGGATCCTCTTCATCTGGTAGACTTAATTCTGCAATCTCTACAAACTCCCTTATTAAATCAACAAATTCTTCATCTAAATTACCCCAGACTGGCATTTTTTGATCCTGCCATTTTTTTCGAAGATTAATGAAGGATTGATTGATAAGACTCACGCTCTCAACTAGTGCTACATTTATTCCTTTATATTGCCTTTTTAATTCAAGAAACTTTGACTTATATAAACTCGAAGAATACATGTCTCTAGCGCGATCAACAAGATTATGTGCCTCATCTATTAATAAAACTGAATTTCGTTTATGTTCATCAAATAATCTTTTAAGTGATACTCTTGGATCAAATATATAATTCACATCACAAATAATCGCATCTGCTGTATTTGTTAAATCTAGCGAATATTCAAAAGGACAAACTGTATGTTTTCTTGCATATGCTTCTATCTTCTCTCGACTTAGCAATTTTTCATTAGATAAAATATCTAACACAGCTTCATTAATTCGATCATAATAGCCATTTGCAAACTCACAATAATCCTTGTCACAAATTGTTTCTTCTTTGAAACATATTTTATCTTTGGCTGTTAGTGTTGTACATGACATACATAAACCTTGTTTTGTCATCTGGCCAAATGCTTCTTCTGCAACTGTGCGAGTGATTGTTTTAGACGTTAAATAAAATAACCGATTCGTTGTGGCATCACCAATTGCTTTCACTGTTGGAAAAATAGTAGAAACTGTTTTTCCAATTCCTGTCGGAGCGACAGCAAATAAATTATTTCCATCTTGTATCGATTGATAAACAGCTCCCGCTAACTTTCTTTGACCATTTCTAAAGGATGGAAATGGAAATCTCAATTCTTTTATAGAATCATTCCGTTTTTCGATGTGATCGTATTTCCATTTAGCAAATGGGTAATAAATTTTGATCACATTTTGAACGAACTTGTACAATTCTTGCTGAGAAAATGCTAATAAAAACCTCTTTTTCTCTTCAGTATGAATATTTACATACGTTAGCTGGATTGATATATGTTCAAGGTTTAATTCTTTACAAATAAGATAACCATAAACTTTTGCTTGTGCCCAATGAACGGGATAAGAGTTTTCATCATATAAGCTAACATCTTTTGCTGTTGATTTTATTTCTTCTATTATATATTTTTCATCTCTAAACAAGAGACCGTCACAACGACCTTCTATTTGAAACGTTAAATCTTCATATTTAATTGTTCCAGAAGTCATTCTTTCCTTAAAATCTGACTCATTATATAAATTTTGAATTTTTTGATGTGCTTTTGTTCCATCTACTAATGAAACAGTATTTTGGTATCCTATATCAATACTTCCGCTTTTATGAGCATACTCAACTAGCGAACGTACAGATACTTTGATCAAATTTCCCATTCTGAGTACACTCCTTTTTTATTATATTTTACCACAAATAGTGATCATATGTTCGCTTTATATATAAAATCGAATTAAATGGTAATGTTTAAAGTTTCAATTCCAAGCAGTAACAGCCTTTTATAAAAAGTGGACTTTTAAAATGAATAAGAAAAAGACTGCTAAATTTAGACAGTCTCTATCTTAAAATTCTACTTATTTATCAATGCTCTCATCAGTCGGTATTCTCTTATGTTTTTCATTAATTATTTTTTTGTTAAGTATTCTAACTTCTCCAACCATTAATAATCTCATATCTTCAACAATATACTTAGCTAACTCTTCGTCAGAAATGTCATCTCCTTCAATATCAAGACGAAAATCCTGTCCTTGTAATCCACCACCATTAGTAAACTCGATTTCAAAGTCAAATTGAACTCTTTTATCCATACTCAAGCCACCTTAAGTTAGAATTGATTTTAATTATATATTCATATTCAAGTTAATTGAAACAATGACCTTTTGATCTTCCCTGCATTTCTCCCATGAATCATTGCGTATTTAATTCATTGTTTACTTTTTCTTCTATAATCATTTTTTTATTCTGCCTGTTCCTTCCAATATTTTAGTACTTCTCTCTCTTGAAAGAGTAATGTTCTGCAAAATAATTGTTATCCCTTTTTTACTTTTTCCTTATTCCACTAAACTTCCATTTACTGCAATAAAAAATGAGCCATAATTATGACTCATGATTTTCTACAATTAGACAATTAGATTAATCCCTATTTTACGCCATTAACAAGTTGCTTCATGGAGTTTAACTGAGAAGATAGCTCATTAAACCAATCCTCATCCCCCGTTGAGAGTGCCAAGTCAATTAGAAAGCGAACCTGTTCTTTGTTTGCCACTTTCGAATCAGGCATTTTCTTTACGTTTTTATTTCTCATGTGAATGGTTTTCCCAACTGTCGTTTTATTATCTGAAGTAATTACATTTACCTTTACTATTTCATCAAGATTAGTAAGTGAATCAATATAACCTATTACTAATTCTCCATCCGCTGATTTACCTTTAACCCAGTCACCTGTTTTTAAAATAGTTTCATTATTTATATTCATTTTTTCCACCTTCTTATATAGAGTTATATGTTAAAAATTTTGTGATCATAACAACACTTATGTTGAACTGTAATATTTTTTATTACATTTTGATTAAAAGAAGGCATAGCCTTCACTTTTTTAGCTGCTCACTTCTCACATTTGATATGATCGACAATGTCCTTTATAGTGTATTGCTTTAAATATCCACCAAGATGTTCTTCTGCACCTAAGAAAATATTAAAAAGAACATTTTGCATATTTGCCCCAACAACACACTTTCCATTTGATTCAGGGCACTTAGGCTGCAATGCCCCCTCAGAGGTGATCATGTAAATATCCCATAGATTCACTTCATTCAAATCCAAGGCAAATATAAATCCACCACCAGTTCCTTCTTTCGATTGTATAAATCCATGCTTTTTTAACAAACTAAGCACTTTACGAATACGTACTGGATGGACACAGGCACTCTCTGATATTGCATCACTTGTAGACATCCGGTCCGGCTGCAGCGCAAGATAAGTTAAACTATGAATGGCAAGTGTGAAATCACTGTTCATGCCCCTGCCTCCTAAAAATTTACTTTATATTCTTTGATGATATTATTTAGTACTGTAATACTATGTGTTACAGATTTATTTGTCAAGAAAACTGACATTTCTCTACTATCAATGTTATTTATTAATTAGCTACTTCTTGTAATCTATTGTATGAGATTGTTCTTAGCTTACGAGGAAGAAAACTACGAATTTCATCCTCATTATAACCAACCTGTAATCTTTTTTCGTCTTGAATTATTGGCATGCGCAACATTTTGGGATTATTTATTATTAATTTATATAATTCATTAAGCGGGAGCGATTCAATATTTATATTTAATTCCTGAAACGTTTTTGATTTATTCGATATAATCTCTTCCGTTCCAGTTTCTGTCATGCGAAGAATAGATTTAATCTCCTCATGTGTAAGTGATTCATTCATAATATTTTTAACACTATAATCAATATGATGTTCATCTAGCCATGCTTTTGCTTTGCGACAAGATGTACAGCTTGGTGTTACATATAGATTTACCATTCTTTACACACTCCTAATATTTAAAATGTAATAATAAAAATTACAGTTAAGATAAAAAAAGTAATAATGTATTAATAAAACAAATTAAGTTGACCTCTTTACTCAATTTATATGAGTATACTGTAATTTTATTCTTTACAGTTAAAAGTGTCAACTATATTTTTGAAGTTTACATATGGGGAGTGTTTTCTACTTGTACGAAATAATTTTTGCTACAATACTAGTCTAATTATAAAAATTTCTTCATTCTTTAGGAACTTTATTAAAAAAATTTGATAAATTAGTAAAATCAATAAAAAACATAAATAAATAGATAACATAAAAGTACGGATAGAATTAATAGTTCAAAAAACAGAAAAACCAAACATATGGCTTCTCTGTTTCTCGTTGTTCCAATACTCTCTTCTTACAAGTTATTTAAAGTAGATTTATTCATTTAAGCTTGGACAAATTCCGGAATCGGGTCATTAAATTCATTCCAATCCAATTCCATCTCATCTTTAGTTAATAAACATTTATCAAGTGATTCTTCAATCAGGCTTCGATTCAAATCGATTCCAATTAAAACAAGTTCAGTCATGCGGTCACCAAAGATATCATCCCATTTATTGTCTAATAATTGATCTTCTTTTCTCATTTCCTCTTGTTCTATTTGTGTTAATGTAACGATCCACTCACCTGCTCCTTGAATTGTAATGGTCGATCCTGCTTGTGATAACATTCCAACCATATCATTTCTTGATGCTAACCAAAAGAATCCTTTTGCTCTTACAATATCAACTGGCCAATTCTCTAACCATTGATATAAGCGTTCAGGATGAAATGGTTTTTTACGACGGTAAACGAATGAGCTTATTTCGTACTCTTCGGATTCTGGGATATGGTCTTCATTTAATTCCTTAATCCATCCTGCTGCTTGACTTGCTTTATCAAAGTCAAATAGGTGAGTATTTAGTACAGAGTTTAAATTTACATTTTTTGCTTCGGCATTAATTTTCTTTAAAAAAGCAGTTAATTCTTTTACATCATGGTCTTCTATTAAATCAATTTTAATTAAAATGATGATATCGGCAAATTCTGCTTGTTCAAGAAGCAGATCTGCAATTTCACGTTTATCTGTTTGATCTGTTCCCTGTTGACGATCTATTAACGATTCACCTGATGAATAATCCTCCCAAAAACTGTTCGCATCAATTACAGTTACCATTGTATCTAATCGGGTTTTGTGAGTTAAATCGATTCCTAAATCTTCATCCACATAAGTGAACGTTTGTGCCACAGGAATTGGTTCACTGATGCCAGATGACTCAATTACTATAAGGATATAAATTAAAATTTCTTTTTTTCAATATCATTCGTAAACGGTCACAATTACTCCATCCATATTGTTACCCGAAATTTCATAATAGCTATTATCATTTACGTTAATCTCTCTGCTTTGAAAAATAGGGTAATAAGTAATCTTGTATTTTTTCCGATTAATTCTAGCAGTAATTTGTTTTTCTTCTTTTAGGTAATCTAGATATTCTTCTAAAGCAAAATTCTTTTCCTTCATAATCGAACTATGTGGCAAACCAACATAGCGTATATGCCAAGGTTCATATTGAATTCCTGTTACATCCGTTTTATCCCTCGGATAGCGTAAAATGAACCCATATTTCCAAGCATTATTTTCTATCCACTTTCCTTCGGGCGCTACCCTCATCTTCATCTGAGTTGATCCTACATCTAGAGATAACCCCAAATTGTGCTCGCTATAGCCGGCTGGCAAGGCATAGGCAGAACCCATTTCTTGATATAGTATACTTTGTTCCTCAAAGTCTCGAAAGCCACTAGTAATGCAGAAATTACGAACTCCATCTTTTTCTGCAGCAGTAATCATCTCTGAAAATCTACGCGCTATTTCCTCTGACAAATAAATTTCGCTATCGATCAATTCGAATCCCTTTGTCAATTCATTGTGTGTAGATAGATTTATTACATCCGATCTAATACTTTCTGGGTGAACTGGAATTTCACTGTTGACCAAAAGCAGATTTCCTTGATAGATTTGTTCTACTGCTATCTCTTTTTTGGTAATTATTTCATAAGTCCTTTTTCCCTCTACTTCATCATATACCTTTTGATTTTGTTTTTGAGTTACTACTTTTGGTTCAAATAACGGTTCAATATTTATGAAAGTTAAACACATGCACAATAATAATAATAATAGAAATCCCTGCTTCTTCATTTTTCAGTTTTCTCCTTATTCTTCTTTGGGAGGGATTGCTTTCGAATAACTAAAGAATAAAAAACCTTGGATTGTATGAGATCATACGATCCAAGGTTTCACGTCCCCCAAAAACGATAAGGGTGATTCGTTATGGTTTAATTTGCTCCTTCTGGTGCAGTTGGATTTTTCTCAATCTCAACGATTTCCCCGGTTTTGGAGTTTACAGATGCGGTGTAAAGATCGTTCCACTTAATTCCGATTTCTCTGCCTGCCTTTAAATTTTCTTTCGCTTCGATGAGTTCAGCATCAGAATATGTGTATTTTTGGTCTTCAAAGGTTACAAAATAGAACGTTCCTTCCATATCTACTCGGTCGCAGAAAGTCCCGGAGGCAACCATGCCATTTAATGAAACCTTAAATTTTTCTTCAATCGCTTTTTTCGCAATCTCTATCGCTTCCTCATCATTCATATCTTGACTTGTTCTTTTTGAAGCCATATATGGCGAATCTTGGATTTGTGAAATTTGGTGATGTTGACCTATGACCTCCACCTTTTTGGCATCGGTACCTGAAAAAGCAAATGTCGTCATAACGCCGTTTGTTGCAACCAATGCCGTTGCTATACCCGCAGTGAATGTTGTTGCGAAAATCTTTTTTTTCATTCTTCATTACCTCCAGCATTTTAATTAGTGTTTCGTAGCTACAAACCTAGTATGATGGAGCAGTATTATGAACTAATCTTCAAGTTGTTAAAGAGTTGTAAAATAAATAGAAACCCTTGTATATTCATTTTCTTTTGAATCAATTTGTATTTTTGCATGATGAAGTTGGGCGATCTGATTACAAATAGATAAGCCAAGCCCAATCCCACCTAGTTCTTTTGAACGGGACCGGTCTACTACATAAAATGCTTCTGTAATTTTCGCAATGTCCTTCTCAGGTATGCCTCTTCCATAATCCAATACTTCAAGTACAACACCTTCGTGGTAATGGTAACTTCTCAATAGGATTTCTTCCCCGTACAAGGAAGCTTTTATGCTGTTTTCTACTAAGTTAATTAACAAAGACTGCAATAGTTCTTGGTCTCCGTAGACTACCTCAGCAATACACTCATATTTGATTTTCATCTGTTTTTCCTCTATATGATGTCGTTCCATGTTTACCACATATGAAAAAAGCTTCTCTATATTAACAGGTTCCAAGGTAATCTGTTCACTCTTCAAATATAACAATTGCATCATTTTTCCTGAAAGGACATCCAGCCGTGCAATATGCTCATAAATGTAATGGACCGCCATTTTCCTTTCTTCCTCATTAAAATTAGCATGATTTAAAAACTCGCTATATCCCTTGATAGCCGTAATGGGTGTTTTCAGTTCATGCGTGAGGTTGTTGATGAATATTTCTTTGTCTTCACTCACCTTTTTAATCGTTTCAATATGATTGGAAACAGCATCAACCATCCTGTTAAAATCTTGTGCTAATTCTCCAAACTCGTCGTTCCCTCTTATTATTACTCTTTGATCATAAGCACCTGCAGCAATCGCCTTTACACCTTTATTTAACTTGCGAATGGGTGCAGTTAATTGAAATAATAAAAAAATAAGCGCTGCCGATAAAATCAAAGAAATCACAAAACTCAATGTAATAAAATACTGCCGTAGTGTAACATAATATTCCTGTAAATAATCAGAATTTCTGGAGATAACTAGTTTTAAATCCTTGAAATCCATTTTCCCACCGATAAACAGCCATAGCTCATCGTTCATCTTTCTGTATACGGTTTTGTATGGGTCTCCATTCTGTTCTGCCCGATCCCCTACAAATTGATAGGCATTTGAAAAGATTAATTGATCCGCTTGGTAAATCTCTAAAAGGATATCATCTTTATAATAATGTGCAGCGAAACTAGCAATCACCGGTTCATAGTTGATATTTCCAGTATCTTCAGTATACTCACTCAGTATATAGCTTAATGATTTTTCGATGCTCCTGAACTCGGTCACTCCTCTTGAGATATCCAGCTGTTCGTTTAGTTGGTAACTCTTTTTTAAAAGTCCATAGGCTCCAAGGTCGAAAGCGATCAAAAATACAATCAACACAGACAGATACATTTTCTGCCAAAATTTCATCTCTACACCTCTAGCCTGTAACCGTATTTATAAACCGTTTTGATCCGGGTCTCCCAATTTAGTTTCTTTCTAAGCTTCTGAATATGCACGTCAACAGTTCTTGTATCCCCATAAAAATCGAAGCCCCAGGTTTGCTCAATAATTTTCTCACGGGAAAGCGCGATATTTTTATTTTGTATAAGAAAATCCAATAAGCGGAATTCCTTATTTGTCATTTCGATTTCTTGTCCATGAACAGTCACTGTATGCTTTTCCAATTCAACAACGGTGCCATCCAGCCTAAATTCGTTTGCGACCTTTTGGTTTCTTCTTAAAATGACATGGATACGAGCGATAAGTTCCACTGCTTCAAAAGGCTTGATTATATAATCTTCCGCTCCGATCTCCAAGCCATGCACTTTATCAGTAACCTTATTTCTTGCAGTCAAGAAGATAACCGGTACATTACGTTTCACAATATCCTGTACGATTTCAAACCCGTCTCTGCCAGGCAGCATCACGTCTAGGATAACTAGATCGATTCGTATCTCATTTAATGTTTTCAAAATTTGATCTCCACTATATAATTGGACATACTCATGCCCGACCATCTTTAAATTTACGGCAATCAAATCGTTAATTGCCTTCTCATCATCTACAATCAGTATTTTCGCCATAAGAATACACCTCCCCTACATGTTAGCAGGATTCTATTATAGAGTTGTAAACGAGTTGTAAAAAATTTAATTTCCCTATAGTCTTACCCCACAGTACAAATAACATAAAATAAGAAATCATTTATTTCTTTTTTTAATAAGTCTATATTTATATATTTTTTCCAGCTCTTTTGTCACTGATATAAAGTAACTTACGCATGGAGTTCTATACGAAGGTTTAATCCACGAATAACTGCTTCTTTTCTTCTTTATTTAAACCAGTAAAAAATTTTTTATGAACTCTCAATTCCTTCTCTTTTTTTGGGAAGATTCTTTCGAACCAGGTTACTGCCATCGGAGTATGTTCTGGCTGTTCATTAATTTTATCCAAAAACCATTCATACTCTGCAATTACCTCATCACTAATTAGTGAAATATCCATATTTCTGCATGTAAAATCGAGCACTGCTACGTCTTTTGCAGTTATACATTCATCTAATTTCTTTACTACTCCAATTTCAGACGGCATGCGTTCATCATTTAAAGAAACAAAGAAATATATATAATTTGGTAATCTAAATAATCCTTTTTTTGTGTCTTTTTTATTTGCGATATACAGCCAATCGCCTTTATTAGCAAAACAATTAAATTCTTCTTCTTTAATACCGATTAACATTTTTTCATATTTTTTCATAGGTCACCTCTTTAAATCTATATGTTTATTATAGCAATTTTAAATAATTCCTTATTGAGTTAATCTGCCAGTTAGCGCAAAAAAAAGAGTCGCCAAAGGCAACTCTGGCAACTCTTGATCTTATTTAACTAACGCTCTCGTTAGTTAAATAATGGGATTTAATATGTTGACCAGTTGTATATATTCCTACATTAGGTCCGATCATACAGTTATTACCAATAATTATTTCTGCCATATCTAAGTTTGTACAGTTTTAGCCAGCATAAAAATTATCTCCTGCGTGTATGTTTTCTCCTAAATCACAATGGAAATTATGCTCAATACTAGGATTTTCTCTTTTGACTCCATTTTTAATCTACTAACTTTTCGGTAGTTCTCTACAATATTTCTATTATAAAGTTTATTAATTTATTAAGAAGTTACATAATTAAGAATAAGTAGTGCGATAAAAATGGTACTATATAAACCAACCTTTTGAATTCTAGTTCTTTTTTTAAACCATTTCCACCTTTTGCTTTCAAGATGAAACATTGAATAATCTATAACGCTTAACAATATCGCCCCAATTGCAAACCAAGTTATATTTGACATCAAATTCTCCCCAAAAATCTTATATCAGTATACTTCTGCATAAATTTTCCAATTCCTTCTTACTAATATTTTGCTTAAGAAGCATAATCTAAAAAACATTTTTCATAATTTTATATATCGAACCAAGTTAAAATAAAAAAGCCAAGGCAGAATGAAACTCCCATGGCTTACTTACAAGTTGTAATTTTTTATAAATTACTATTATTAGACTTAAATGTCTTCTAACATGTTTTGTCCTTCTTTATTTTCATTAAAGGTAAGTACTTCATGAACTGGCTGATAGGATTCACCGTAAAAATGGGTGTCTCTGTACGTGTGAATCATATTGTATGTTTTTTTCATGGCTTTATAAATGAGATCTTCACTCTCATTATTAGGTGACCAATATAAGATCTCCATGGAATTTATTTCTTGCGTTGCGAGTGATCGTCTACTATATCCAATTGATTGGGCATGCTCAAATCCTTCTCTTTTATAAAAACGCAGTCTTTTTTCTGTATCAGTATCATCATAATTAACCGGCTCGACCTCTAAAATAATCGGTTTGCCTTTCTTTTTTAACTGATCAAGTAGTTTATTACCCAATCCCTGTCCGCGTGCATCCTTGGAAACAAATAAATAATCAATAAATACAAAATCATCAAGTTCCGCATACATAAGAACATGATGAGGGCCTTCGTCCTTATGATAAATATCTGACCGCTCTTTTAATAAAGTCTCCATATGCTCCCTTGATTTCATTTCTTCTATGGGAAAATATTGATTCAGTTTTTCATACCAATGCATTTGTTTTCTCCCTTTCTGCCTGCCTGAACGATTGTGCCATGTTTTAGAAAATTTAAAGTGATATTAATTAAACCTTTAAAGGAAGTATTTGAAGTATTTACCATTTTCATACCCGAAAGTTCTCATGCAAAAGGTGCATTTTTTGTTCTCGATTCATTTTTTAATATTTTATCCCCGACCATAATCCAACAAATCATCTCAAAGTGTTTCTGTTTAGTAGCCTGAATATAAAATTACATAATCATTTAATAATAATGTAAACGATCGCAATGAAAATAAAAGTAATAATCAATCCAATTATAATTCCTACTACTGGAAGATTTTCAAAGATTCCATGATATACAACAAAATAACTATCGTGAAAACCAAAATCGTGGTTAGATTTTGGTTGAAATAGACTTAATACTAACTTAATGTTTATAAATAAAATAATGAGATGAACAATCAATGAAAATAGAATAGATTGTATAAATGCAGATTTTAACATATTTTTCCTCTTTTGGATTTTTCACTAATTTTACCATTTTTATAATATTCTGTCAGATGATACAAAAAAAGAGTCACCTTTATGACTCACACGTATTCATCTCAACTATTTGAATTTCTCTATTTGTCTCCTACTACTAAATATTAAAACTACCTAATATCATAAAATCTACAAGAGCACCGCTCACTGGATTTTCTGATCCTAATACATTAATCCCTAAAACGGTAACACCACTAATATTCGTAACATTAGCAGAAACATATTTTCCAGAAACATTTTTCTCACGCATTTGAACTCTTGGTCTTGCGTTAATTGAAGGGTTTGTGGAATATACACTTGCTACTGCATAATCGATCGTTGTTAATAATGGATTACCACTCGCTAATCCATTGTCTGTAAAATATAATGTCGCTACACCATTTGCGTCGGAAGTAGCTTGTCCATAAATAATTCGCTTAACTTTTTTAGGATTTGATTCCCCTGCTTTCAACACCTGAAAAGAAGTCGGTGCCAGCGAAAAAATTTCAATGCTCATAGCTACCCTCCCTATGTAACGATTGTTTTTTAAGAATGATTGTCCTAATCCACTAATATTCTATGTTTAGTTTATAAGTTTGTTACTTTAAAGTGCCTTGGTGGTTCCTTTTTAAACTAAAACGGCTACTATTAATTTCTGAAGTATACGCCATTTTTTAATTTTATTTCACACATCTTTATAAGTTTTTAACATTCTATCTAAGCGACTTTTCATTTAAGCATAAAAAAAAGGCTAGCATTGCTAACCTTCTTAGTTTTTTTAGCCCTATCATAATGGAATTAATTCTTTGGATAAAGAATCTCATCAATAATTCCATATTCTTTTGCTTCTTCTGCGCTCATGAAGTAGTCTCTATCTGTATCCTTAGCAACCTTTTCAACTGGTTGACCTGTTCTGTCGGCAATGATCTGATTAATATGCTCACGTAACTTTAATATTCGACGTGCAGAAATTTCAATTTCTGTTGCTTGGCCTCTTGCCCCTCCTAGTGGTTGGTGAATCATGATTTCACTGTTTGGAAGAGCGTAGCGCTTACCTTTCGTTCCTGCTAGCAAAAGCATTGCACCAAATGAGGCTGCCATTCCTGTACAAATTGTTTTAATTTCTGGCTTAATATATTGCATTGTATCATAAATGGCAAATCCTGCTGAGGTAGAGCCACCAGGGCTATTTATATACAGAGAAATTTCTTTATCAGGATCATCAGCAGCTAAAAATAATAATTGCGCCACAACACTATTCGCAACATGGTCATTAATTTCATCGCCAATAATAATAATTCGATCTTTTAACAAACGGGAATAGATATCATATGAACGTTCACCACGACTAGAATTTTCAATAACATAAGGAATTGTACTCATTTATAAATCCTCCTTAAAAGCTTTAATTGGCTATGCTGCCATACAGAGAGTGCTTGAAGGAGTTTGAGTTCGACATGTCTGGAAATTACGTAATAACATTTTAGGACTATCTACAATACAATCTAATGAAGGAATAGCCTGGATGAGAACAGTAGGATCCTGAACTTCTAACGCTTCATGAAAAAGTTTATCCAACTGTTCGCGGTCTTCAACATCCCAGAAATATTCAACTGAAAAGGATTGTTCTTCTTTATTTGTTTTTTCTAATCGCTTTTTTGCACGATGTAGGCTAGATTTTATTGCCATCTCTGATGTTTCTAAAATGTCCGCAATTTCCTTGAATCGATATTGAAATGCTTCTTTTAGAAAAAAGATTACTGCTTGTTTTGGGGTAAAATGCTGAAGTAGTAGATCCACACTATTCATTTTATCTACAATTTGATCATTTACTGCAGTTTGTGAGTGTTCGATATCAGGACTAATTGTTTCATCTTTTCTTTTACGTAAAGTATCAATCCAATGATTGTAAGCAATTTTATTTAATAAAGCTGAAGTCATTTTTTCACGCTCATAGTACTTTACTGCTTTAAAAAATGTTTCCTGTGCAATATCGTCACCATCCCATTCATTTTGAGCGAGAAAACGGCAATACCGCTGCAATTTTGGATAGTGTTCCATCCAATAATATTCCTCAGACCTTTCACCCTGAATTCCCTTTTCTATGCTGTGCAGGCCAAGCTTACTAGACATTCATGTTCACTCCTTTATCACACTCTCTATCCTATAAACGTTTTAAGTAGGATAAAAAGATACGGGGTCAAAAAGTTTTTTTTATTTAATGTATGTAATTTATTTGAAAATTCTTCTATCATTATCTTTTGTTTTATACTTTATAGCATGTTACTAGCAAGGAAAAAATAATTAGCAACTTATTGGCGTAGTCAAAAGTAATATTAAATTATTCTCCTTATTGACTCATTATAACACTGAATACTTTCCCTTTACTTTAATTAACTTTCAACTAAAAAAGCAACAACCCAAGCGAGTTATTGCTTTTTTTTTTAATACTTATCAAATTTAATTGCGACGATCATCAAACCATCCGATTAAATGCTGCAAGCGTTCTAAGCGGTGTTTTGGTTTTCCAGAACGAGAAAGATCATGATTTTCATCCGGGAAACGTACTAGTTTTGTTTCCACTCCCAGACGTTTTAGAGCAACATACCATTGTTCTGCTTGCTCCATTGGACAGCGTAAGTCTTGTTCACTGTGCATGATCAGGATCGGTGTTTTCACATTACGTGCATGTTGAAGTGGTGATATCTCTAAAAGCTTAATCGCATCGTCCCATAAATCAGCATGTCCGTGCTGCCATTCTGTGAAAAAGAAACCAATATCACTTGTGCCGTAGAAGCTATGCCAGTTACAAATACTGCGTTGCGTAACAGCTGCTTTAAAGCGATCTGTACGTGTAACAATGACGTTGGTCATGTATCCACCGTAACTGCCACCTGTCACAAATAAATTATCATGGTCGATGTAGTCATAGTTTTCTAAACCATAATCTAGACCCGCCATTATATCTTCATAATCCATGCCACCGTAATCACCGATAACAGCATTAACAAACTCATGGCCATAGCCTTGACTTCCTCTTGGGTTTGTATATAGTACTACATATCCTTTAGAGGCCATTAATTGCATTTCATGATGTAATCCATTTCCATAAGCTGTTGCGGGTCCACCATGAATTTGAAGGATCAATGGATATTTTTTTCCTTCTTCAAAACCATAAGGCTTCAGAATCCAGCCTTCAATTTCCTTATTATCTGTACTTTTGTATTGAAAATTTTCAGGAGAACTTAAAAAGACCTCGGCAAAAAGTTCTTGATTCCAATCAGTTAATTTACAAAATTTATTCATTTCATGTAAATCTTGAGTAACAAGGTCTCCTGGAGAATGAGGAGTAGCAAGAACAAGTAAAGCTTGGTCATCATTTACGATATCATAAGAAGTAACGACTGAATCATTTGGAGAAAGTGGAGACGAAACTTCACCATCCAATTTCACACTAAATAACTGACAATCTCCACCAACGGTTGCATTAAAGTAAATAGTTGAGCTAGCCTGGTCCCAAATAAGTCGTTCCTCTGCTGTATCATACTTTGCATCAACACCAACAAGATTTCCAACTGTATAATCAAATGTTTCTGTTAAATTTATCAATTCACCCGTCTCAATAGAAAACAGTAGTACATTCGCATTTCCCTGACTTCTTTCACCACGATCATGCCCAACAACTGCTAGCCATTTGCCGTCTGGGGAAACTGAAGGTGCCAAAATATATCCATTTGCTTGATAGAAGAGTGTCTCTTCTTTTGAGTCAATATCAAACTTCCAAATCGAAGGAAGGTAACCCCACTCTTTATCTTCTGCTTTCGTACCAATATAGAATATGCTTTTCCCGTCTGCGGTAAAACGAGGTTGGGAAAAATCATGCTCCCCATCTGTAATCTTCCGATAAGCCTTTGACTCAATATCAAATAAATACACATGCTTATGTTCATCACTATAAATACCAGCTCCATCACCTTTGTAACGAAGTCTAGTAATTACCTTTACATCACTTTTTTCTTCCTTCTTCTCTTCTTCGTTTGAAAGTTTGAATTCTCCATTGATCGTAAGTGCAAGCTGATTTCCATCTGGTGACCATGTAAAATCCCCAATTCCTTGCTTAACGTCTGTCAATTGGATTGCTTCACCACCATCAATATGTAAAAGCCAAACTTGATTTTTTCCAGTTCGATTAGAACGAAAAGCAAGCTTTGATCCATCAGGTGACCACTTTGGTGATGTATCTTTTACTAAGCTTTCTTTTACATAGTGAGAAGTAAACTTTCTACCTTCCCCGTTTAAATCAGTTATGTAGATAAAAGAGTAGTACCCATCTTTTTCTTGATCAACATGTGTTAAAACATAGGCAATCTTGTCTTTCTTTGGGGATAATTGGGGATCTCCAACAAATTTAAATTTACATAAATCCTCTGCGGTAATTGGACGTTTTGACATTCTACTTTCCTCCTTATTTAGGAATATACAAGTCTATATTAGCATTTTGAAAATTGAAGTAAAGTTATTTTTCTGTATTTTCTAAATTTAAAGAATATTTATATCTTTAGATAGTATTAAAGATAAATAATTTAAATTCCTCTCAATAGTATCCCATTAGATATGTTTTAAAATTGTTCACCTGTCATAACAGTCATGAACTCTTTATAGAATTTCTCGTAATTGTAACTAACCGCAATTCTATGTTTAGGATGATTTCCGAATGTATCTGGTTTTGTCGTAACTCGAAAGTCGCCGATACTTTGTCCTCTATTTTCTTCAACCGTGTTAACTAATACGGAAGAAGAGAAATATGAAAAAATATCATCTCGCTTGATTCCAATCATCGTTAAAGCATCATGGACAGGACTTCCTTTTATACCAGGTACCATTTTTTGATAAAATTGATAATAATAATAATCTAGTAAAGTCTTTAAAAACTTAGTTTTACCTTTTGAATGAATATAATTGACCATTTCAGGTGTAACAATAGCAGTTTGGGTTACATTTAGTGGATAAATAGTTAGATTTTGTGCATATTTCATCACTATATTGGCACCAATTGGATCCCCATAAAAATTAGCTTCTGCTATTGGCGTAACATTGCCTGGATACAGAAAAGCACCACCCATAATATAATAAGAATGGACATTTTTCATTGTTTCTTCATATAAGAGAAATAATGTTGCCAATGACGTTAATCTTCCAGTATTTACAATGATAATTTCATTTTTGTATTGCTCAATCAACTCAATAATATCAAAGAAATTCTCGAACTTTGTAATCCCCAATTGTGGTTGAATTGGTCCTAGGCCAAATTGTCCATGCACTTCTGGATAAAAGATTGCTCCCTTTGCTGTCATTGGTTTATCAGCGCCACCAAATACTTTTATATGTTCTTTCCCAACGCTTTTCAGTAAAAAACGAACATTTCGAACCGTTTCCTCTTTTGGAACATTTCCGTAGTCTGCAACAATTCCAATTACCTCGATTTCCTCTGTCAGATGGGCATAAGTCAATGCGACCGTATCATCTATGCCAAAATCTCCAAAGTATAATACCCTTTTTACCATCATAATTCTCCTTTATCATTACCCCTATTAAAGAGAGTTAATATCATATAAGGAAGTATAGGTATGTTTTACTTTCTCATTATCTATAAATATACTTTCGTTGCGTATTAAACAGAACAGATCACTTTTCGAGTCCTGCAATTATTTCAAAGGTTGCACTTCCTTAATTCTGCACACTTATGTGCACAGTACTTGTGCCACATATTTTTGGTATCATTTCTTTCAATTCTCCTATTAGATCATTTTTGTATAACATGCAGAATAGTTAAAAAAGAAATGATAAAATATATGTAAATAAAATAGTTAATAGTCTAGAAAGGATGTGCAAAACGATGGATTTTGAAATGGTTATGCAGGAATTGGAGGCGCTCGGTAAAGAACGCACGAAAAAAACTTACATAAGTAATGGAGCACATGAGCCACTTTTTGGAGTAGCTACAGGCGCAATGAAGCCACTTTCAAAAAAAATAAAGAAAAACCAGCCTTTAGCTGATCAGCTTTACGCTACTGGGAATTACGATGCCATGTATTTTGCGGGAGTCATTGCCGATCCAATGATCATGACAGAAGCAGATTTTGAGCGATGGATTGATACCGCATATTTCTATATGCTATCAGACTATGTAGTTGCTGTAACCTTAGCAGAAACCGATATTGCTCAAGAAGTTGCAGATAAATGGATTGCAAGCGGAGAAGAACTAAAAATGTCAGCGGGTTGGAGCTGTTACTGTTGGCTATTAGGGAATCGCTCCGACACGGAATTCAGCGCTAGTAAGATTTCAGATATGCTTGATTTAGTTAAAAACACGATTCTCGATTCTCCTGATCGAACAAAATCGGCTATGAACAATTTTGTTTACACAGTCGCTATTTCATATATACCACAACATGATAAAGCAGTAGAAACCGCTATGGAAATCGGACCAATCGAAATCAAGCGTGAAAAGAAAAAGAACGGCATACTCCATGCTTCTCAAAATATTCAAAAGGATCTAGATAGAGGTTTGAAGGGTTTTAAACGTAAACATGTAAGATGTTAGGATATAATGGTTTAAAACTAACTCTTGAATGAGTTATATAATGTCTTAGGGGCTGTGAAAACAGCTCCCTATTACGTTTTGGATGTGGTTGATAAATGATTATTTTCTATTCTTATAAAGAAATAACTAATTAAATAGCTCAGACTGGTGATTCCAAATAAGGTAAATATACAAGGTGTCATCGCAAAATAGAAACTAAATGGCATCGACCAAATAAAAGCTAATAACATGAAACTTTTCTTGGAAGTTAAAGATGCATAAATCATTAAGCAGGCAGGAAGAAACAACAAAAACAGCGTGCTTATATTTACACCTATTTCTTTAACATTTGAGTAAGGATTAAAATAGTTTAAAATAACCCACAAGATGATACTGATCAAACCTGAAAATACCTCTAAGATAACTGAAGGTTTTATTATTTTGGTGCCCCCCTTTTATCATTTTGTATTTGAATTATTTATAATCTATTTTGCAAAGGAATATCCAAATGTTTTAAATTTGATAACAATGAAGAAGAGCAGGTTTAATTTAAGATTCATAAAACATGCTCTTCTATTATTTAACTTTTATAATATTATTCTATTAATAATTTACTTTTTCTCTGTCGTTAAAGGTTCGACTTCATGTCCAGTTTTTAAATCAATCACTCTCGTAGAATTAGAAGGTACTGGTATTGATTTGCTGTTTGGTGGTTGTTTTTTCTTTTCTACCCATTCTTCTAGTAAATCAAATGATTGATAAACATAAGGGAGAAGTGGTTGTAGCTCTTTCTTTTGGTCGGTAGCTGCGTTCCAAACAAGACTGTCAACGTGGTTGGCTTTTTCAATCGTATAAAGACGATGATTTTTGGCTTTTCCTGATTCCTTTACCAATTTTTCATATGGTGTTGCATGGACTGATGGGAAAATAAGTGTATCAAGTGAACCAGTTAAGCTAATTAAAGGTACATTAATATCTCCAGTATTTTCGATTTTCTTTACGTTTTCTTTCACTGATGATGGACGAGTTTGATAGTTATAGTCATTAAAAATCCAATCATATTGACGGTCTCTAAGGCCGTTTGTAAAGTTCAAATAATTTTTCCATGGTATACGATTTTCTGCGCTCGGGTCAAACTCATCACGATAAATGTTTAATGTGATAAACCAATAAATTTGATCATGATAATTCCATAGTTGCTCAGAGCCTTTCGGTAATCCTGAATTATACATTTCTTGAATTGCCTCTTCTTTTTCAGTACCTGTTGCATATAATGCTTTTTCTGCATTATTTACCACTGGTGTTAAGGAACTTATTAAATTAGGTTCATTCGCTCTCCATAGTACGCCTTCCCAATCGATTCCTCCATCATACAAAGCTGGTTCTCCGGTTTTCTTTTTCCCATCATTTTCAAGAGCGTAACGAACTACATATCCACCGTTTGAAATTCCCATCGCATACGTTGGTACTTTATGTTTTTTGTGAACGAGTTTACTTGCTGGATTACGCTTATCATTTTTATCAATTAGTTTGTCTGCGTGATTTTCAATTAAATATTTTTGAGCAGCTTTTGTCACTTCTCGGAATCTTTTATTCCATTCTGCAACACTATCTTCTTCATCCCATAATGCATTTTTAGATTTTGCTAATGAATCTAATGGGTCAACTTCACCTTGTGTTCCCTTATCTGAAGCTGCAAATGCATATCCTTTTGCTAGGACATAATCACTAAATAATAAATCTGTTGCGGTTTCACTTCGAGTCGCTGGGATCCCTGCAACAACCAATTTCCCATTCCAATTTTCAGGAACACGAATTAAAAACTTTGAATCTTCAAACATACCATTAATTTGAGTACCCTTTACTTCTGCAGGTTTATACATTTTATACCAACCAGTTCCTGCATCTTTATTTCCCCAGTTATATGGCGTTAATCCCAGGTTTCCAAACTCAATCGCAGCATTATATTGAATTGGATTTTTTGTTGTAAGCCAATTGCCACTTACACCATCAAACTGCGTAACTTTCACATCATGTGCTCCTGGAATAATAGTTCTTGATGTTGCAGAATAAGCCTTCTCATTAAAAAAACTTACTGATGGACTTGTCAATAATAGAATCGAAGCAGCTCCTAAAATCAATAATCTCTTTTTCATCTCTATCACTCTCCCTTATAAAAATGAATCTAGTCCTATCTAATTTTCTATATTTTAGAATCATTACCTTCATCAATCAGTAATGTGATAAAAATTGAGTCTTTATTACTAAGAACCTTTTACAGAAAAAAAGCTGCACGAAAGCAGCTTTTTTCTGTAATGAAAGAATAGGTTATAAGTAAATTTGGATTTAGTAAAATTATTACATTTGAATATACAAGTCTTTTTCTATTTGATCATATTCCTTAATAATTAAGTTAATCAAATCTTTGTAGTCAGATAATTCTGAATATTTAACGAGCAACTGTTCCACAGTATGATCCTTAAGGTAACTTTGTAATTCAATCGCTTCATGATCATCATTATTTTTATATGACAATGCAAAAGCAATTACTTTAGCTAAATATTTGGGTTGTATTCCAAACTCCATTAACTCTCTTGCTGGTTTTATAAAACGGTCATTTGCTCCTAATTTACGAATTGGTGAACGTGCTACACGAGTTACTTCATCTGAAATGTATTCATTTTCGAATCTATTTAATATTTTTTGAATGTATAAATTGTGTTCTTCGGGATCGAAATGATATTTCTTTACTAATAATGCACCAGTTTCTTTCATGATTTGGCTAACAATATGTCTAATATTTTCATTTGCTATGGCGTCTTTAATTGTTTGTATTCCATAATAATTTCCTAGATAGGCAGTTGCTGCGTGTCCTGTATTTACAGTGAATAGCTTTCTTTCAATATACGGTAGTAAATCATCTACATAAGTTACCCCATTAATCGCTGGAAGATCACCTTTCATTTTCGACTTTTCGATAACCCACTCATAAAACGGTTCCACTGCAACTAATAATGCATCTTCATGGCTTTGAATTGGAACGATTCTATCTACGGCTGCATCTGGAAAATAAACTGATTGGTCAGTTTTTTCTTTCTGAGAAAATGTCATATATGCGTACACTGTATCTCTTAAATAACTGCTGCCACCTATCATATTTTCACATGCAATAATATTTAAAGGTTTTTCTAGATTCGACTCTCTCTCTATTAATCCATCAGCAATTAGCTTTGCTATTTTTGGAAGGATTGTTGGACCTACCGCTGTAGTGACAATATCAGCTTTGGCAATTATTTTTGTCACTTCTTGAGGATCTTTAAGACTATTAATCCCTCTTACATTCGTAATCTTTATTTTTTCTTGCGTGCGATCCGCTAACATGACTGTGTAAGATTTCTTCTTATTTAGTTCGTTAATAATTTCCTCATTTACATCAACAAAACAAATCTCATAACCTGCATTGTGCAATAATTGACCGATAAAACCTCTACCAATATTTCCAGCACCAAAGTGTACTGCTAACATCTTACTCCACCTCACTAAACATGTTGATTAGTTCTTCTTTTGATGAAGCAGCAATTAACTTATGGACATTTTCTTCCTCTGAACAAAGAATCGCGATTTGGGATAATAAATCAAGATGTTCATTGTTTTTACCAGCTATTCCAAAAACAACTTTAACAATATTTCCATTCCCAAAATCTACTCCATTTGGAATTTGTAGGACGGATATTCCTGATGTAATAACTTCTTCCTTTGATTCCTCTGTACCGTGGGGAATCGCAATATAATTCCCCATATAAGTTGTTAAGGATTGTTCTCTTTCAATCATCTTTTCAATGTAGGTTTCTTCAACGTAGCCGTTTTTTACTAAAACACTTCCAGCTAATCGGATTGCCTCTTCACTAGTTTTTGCTTCTACATTCAATAAAATATTATCTGTTGGTAATACAGTCTGGATCATCAAAATCCCTCAATTCTTAAATTTTTTTCTGTAAGTTTTCATATAATGCTTTGCTTAGAGTTTCATAAATATCACTATAGTTATTTGACGAAAATATTTTTATTGATTTTTCATCCTCAATAATTGCTGAACTGATTGTACTTAGCACCTCTAATTGCCCCATTTGTAAATCTACTGGAGCGAGTAATAATAACAATGAATTGATTTTAACTGTTGACTGATCCATTGCTTTTACAAACATTGATTCATGAAGTTGAAAGGACAAGAATACTGGTTTCATCACATATTCAGATCGACAATGATATAAAGCTATACCTGTTCCAGGTATTCCAAGTCCACCTTTCTTTTCTCTCTCCATTAGTTCATTAGATACCTCAAAATAATCACCGATTAATCCTCTCATATTAACTTGCTTGCAAACTTCTAATAATAAAATCGATGACGTTGGAATAAACGGTAAAGAAATCGTTTCAAAGGTATTCAAAATGTGAAGTACAGTTTCTGTATATTGATGTACTAGTTCCATCTTTTGTTTTATTGTTTCTGTGGTTTCCTGTATTCTTAGTTTTTGATGTTTTTTATGTTGAATTTTCTTTACTAAAGCTGCTTCAGTCGTTAGAGAACTACGTTTTATTTCTTCACGAATTTGTTCTACTTCTTCTTTTGTTAATAAAGGATTTACTGTAATATAGTTTTTTGAAAAACCAGGCATATCAACAGTCGATAAAATAATATCGTATTGTTCCAATTGAATATTCTTTAAGTTTGCTAATGATGATACGTCAATGTCTGTTATTTCTTTAATCTCTTTTTTTATTCGACTTGCTAACATTTTAGAAGAACCGATTCCACTAGAGCATAATACTAGCGCTCTAACCTCTTTACTATTTTCATAGACTACATGCGATGATCCAAAGTGCAATACTAGATAAGCAATTTCTTCTGTTGGGAAAGAAACCGCTGGAAATGCAATTATTAACCCTTCTTGAATGAGGTTAAATAGGACAGGATAATCCTTTTGAATTTGACTTGCTAAAGGATTGTTAGCTTCTAATTTTTTTTGAATACGATAAATAGCTGGTTCAATATGCGTTATTAGCCCTTCAAATAAACCAGAGTCTTTCTCAAAGTCTATATCAAGCTGTTTCGATACATACTGTATTAACTTTTTTGAACCCGCTACAATCTCTGTATCACTTTCCTCTAACCAATCATTTTTCTCATGGCGTAGCCTCGCACCTAACAAATGCATCGTAATATAGCCTTTTTCTGCAACTGGAATATGAATTTTAAACACTTCTTCTAATTCAGTAGCAATCTGACCGGCAATAAGAAATTCTTTAGACATTTTCAACTCTTCTAGTACTTCTTGGTCTATTTCAATGACTTCGCCTTGAATAATTCTTTCAATGGCTAATGATAAATGGATTGTAAAAGTCATAAATGCATTGTCAGCTAAAGAGTATGGCAATCGTTGTTCAATATCACGAATCATTTTTCCAATCATAGTGAGTTTTTCGAGTTTAATAATTTCTAATAGTTCATTTGATAGTCTATTACTCGACTCAAACTCATCTTCTACTACAGATAGAAACTCATATTCATTTAATTGCTGTGCGATTAGATGGCCAAATGCCTTTCTTTTTCTTCTTTCAGATCCTTGTAAGGCAATACCGTAACCTTTTTTTCTAATAAGATTTAAATCGAACTCCTTTAACCATTCTTCCACTCTTTTCAGATCATTACTAACTGTAGCAACAGTGACATGTAAATCATTTGCCAATGAACTTAATTTAATAGATTCTGGTTCTTTCAATAAGGAACAGAGAATTAATTCCTGTCTTTCTTTTTGCGTAAACTCTTGTCCGCTTTTCAAAATTGTAATTTGAAGCTCATTTTTCTGCTCATGAGTTCCCTCAATCGTCATTCCAATTCCAGATACTTTTTTAAATTGAAGATGATGAGCTTCAACAATCTTTTCAATTCCTTTTAATTCTCGATGTACGGTACGACTACTTACATGTATCTGCTCTGCAATCTCATGAACGTTGATTCCATTCGGATTCTCTAATATCAAATGAATGATTTCTCTTTCTCTAGCTGATATATACATACATACCTCTATTAATCTTTTTTTTATTTATTTTATCAAAGAATTCACCAACTCATCATACTTTGGACTGTTCAAGAAGTTTTCTACTGATATATGAACTGCATTTGGAACCTTAGTTTTTGCTCGATCTGTTAAATCTTTATGCGTTATAACAATATCTACATCATTAGGTAGATTATTGATTGCTACATTCGTCACTTCTACATCTAATCCAACTGTTTTTACTTTTTTGCGTAAAATGGATGCCCCCATCGCACTAGAGCCCATTCCAGCATCACAGGCAAAAATAATTTTCTTTACTTCTTTATCAACAACAAGAGAGCTTGCTACTTCTTTTTCAATTTGTACAAGACTAGCTACTTTGCTTTCTTTCCCCTTTAAGTCCCTTGCCTTTTGAGCCGCAACTTCTAAATCTTCATCTGATACAGCTGACTTAGATGCTTTTAAAATGACTGCAGAAATGATAAATGAAACGGCCGCTGCTACAATCACACCTGCAAGGATTGGCAAGTATCCACCTTTTGGTGCCATTGCTAGTATTGCAATCATACTACCAGGAGAGGCTGCTGCTACTAGACCTGCGCCTAAAATGTTAAATGTAAATGTACCTGCCACACCACCTGCAATAACTGATAATAGTAAGATTGGCTTCATTAGGATGTATGGGAAATAAATCTCATGTATCCCGCCTAAAAAATGAATAATAACTGCACCAGGTGCTGTTTGTTTTGCAGTACCTTTGCCAAATATCGTATATGCTAATAAAACACCTAACCCTGGTCCTGGATTTGCTTCTAGTAAGAATAAGAGAGATTTTCCAACAGATTTTGCTTGTTCGAGACCAATTGGGCTTAAGATTCCATGATTAATTGCATTATTTAAAAATAAAATTTTTGCTGGTTCAATAAATATATTCGCTAATGGAATAACATTTGCTTTTACCATGAAATCTACACCATTAGCTAATAATTCTGTAAGAGATGACACAACAGGATTTACACCTATTAAACCAATGATTGCTAAAATTGCTCCTAAAATACCTGCTGAGAAGTTATTCACTAACATCTCAAATCCTGACTTAACTTTTCCTTGGATCACTTGGTCAAACTTTTTGATACACAATCCACCAAGAGGTCCCATTACCATTGCCCCTAAGAACATAGGCATTTCTGCACCGACAATTACACCCATTGTTGCGATAGCCCCAACAACTCCACCTCGAATATCGTGGACCATTCTTCCACCAGTAAAACCAATCAATAATGGCAATAAATAAGTAATCATTGGACCAACTAATTCTGCTAATTTTTCATTCGGTATCCAGCCTGTTGGAATAAACATTGCTGTAATTAATCCCCATGCTATGAATGCCCCTATATTTGGCATTACCATACCACTTAAAAAACTACCGAATCTTTGAATTTTCACTTTTATGTTATTTCCTTTTTCTAAACTCAATTTTTTCCCCCCATTCATCTTTATAGTTAAATATTAAAACGCTTACAGTAACAAAACAATGAAATGAATATTGATATTTGTCACGAACTATTGTGACAAAATTAAAAAGTGTGTGATAATTTTTTATATTTCATCCATACTCTACAAGAAAAAAGAAACAGGCATTGTCACATAACAACACCTGTTTCCTCATTATTTTTAAATGATCTTGATTACAAATTTTGAACGTCTTTCATTTGTAAAGCTTCATCATTCTTTTTATTCAATCGTAGTTTAGACAAAAAGTCTGGTATCGCAATCAGTGCCGGTACAAATATTGGCAAGAATACCAAGCACAGCGCTGCAATCCCTACGATTACGGCTGTTCCTAATTCAATTAATAGTGACAAACCTGAAGGTATAAGCGTAGCAAACGTACCTGCAAGAATAATTCCTGCAGAGATTACTACTCCGCCGATATGTTTGGAAGCTTCCACAATAGCATCCTTAGGAGAAAGATCAGGATATTCTTGGTATCTCATCATAAGAAAGATACTATAATCTACTCCCATAGCAACAATAATGATGAATGCGAAAAATGGTGCAAATGAAGAAATGCCATCTAATTTAAGCACATCATATACAACAAAATTCATTGCATTCATCCCTATATAATAAGACCCGATTAATGATCCAACAATATAAAGTGGAATCCAAATATTTCTGATGACTAAAACAAGTACTAGAAATACACTTATTAGTATAATGACTTTCGTACGGTCTAAATCACTTTTCAAGACCTTATTCATATCATTTGTATTCGAACTTGGACCTCCAGTTCCAAATTTTGCATCAGATAGAACTGTTCCTTTTAGACTAGATGATAATGTATTGTTTATCTTCTCTATCGTTTTTAGTGCATTTGCAGAATAAGGATCGTCATTTAAAACAACTGTAATTTTTGCGATCTTTCTGTCTTGAGACATGTAATTGTCCATTGATTTCTTAAAATCACTATTCGTTAATGCGTCTTTCGGTATAAAAAACGTTTTATAGTCTGTTAATTGCGTCAAGTAGTTGTTCGTCTTACCAAGTCCCTCTGCAATATCATCAAGTCCGTTACCGCTTTTATCGATTCCACCTTTAAGCTGACCCATTCCACCAGAAAGCTTTGATAAACCGTCATTAAGCTGTTGCTGACCATTTTTTATTTTTCCGACGCCGGAATTCAATTGTGTCATACTAGAGATGATCGTTTTCTGTCCAGCACTACCTTGCTTTAACCCAACTGAAAGTGATGCTGCACCTTTTTGCAACTCATCCAACCCACTTACCATCTGTTTTTGAGCTGAGGCTAGTTGTTTTAATCCATCATTTGCTTTCTTAAAATTAGCATTTAATGTGTCATAGTTTTTTCCTAACTCCACAATTCCGCCATTAATCTGAGCTAACCCAGTGGCTAAAGCGGTACCAGATTCTTTAAGTGTTACATATTGATCATCAGAAGCTAATTGATCTGGATACTTTTCACCAAGTACATCGATTAATTGATTCATTCCTCCAAGGCTCTGTTGTAACATTGGTAGCTGTTGCTCGATACCTTGATATCCATCTCTTAATTTTGTATAACCACTTTGAAGACTCGACAGCCCATTTGCAACCTCATTCGTTTTACTGCTAATTGTATCAATGCCTACTTTTACTTTGCCAATGCCATCACTAATCCCAGCAGCACCATCTGCCCCCTGTACGATTCCATTATCAATTTTTGTTAGTCCTTCGCTAATACTACCAAGTCCTGTTTGAATTCCTCCAGTGCCCTTAACAAGATCATTCACACTTGAGAAGTCAGGTGTTGTTAAACTAGAGCTCATCTGGTTTAACCCATTACTAATCTTGTTCACACCATCTTTTGTAGCATCCATTCCATTTGTAACAGCTTCTGTTTGACTGCTAATATAAAAATCTTCAATTTGCTCAGCAGTTGGTTGCGTTACACTGGATACTTTTTTAACACCTTTTATGTCTTTAACTTCTTCTGTAAGATTGTCAATTACCGCTAAATACTCATTTGAATCCATTGCATTTTTACTTTCAATTGCAATTGTGGTCGGCATTGCCTGACCTTTATCAAAATGCTCCGCTACAATATTAAATCCTTTTGAAGCTGGCGTCGAATCACCTAATTCCTTCAAAGTATCAAATGTTAGTTTTTGAGAATTAAACAGTATTGAAGGTACCGTAATAGCAAGAATCACTAGTGTTGCAAGCACAGGATATTTGACAGAAACCGTCGTTAGTTTAGCCCACAGTTTATTCTCTCCATGACCTGAAGCACCTTTTGATGGCCAAAATAGTTTATTACCAAGTACTTTCATCAATATTGGCGTAAACGTTAATATTTCTAAAAGGAAAATAGCCGTTCCAATTGCAACAACTGTACCTGATTGATAGATTGAAAACTTTGCAAAGCTTAAACTTACAAAGGCAATAAAAACTGTAAGAATACTATAAAAAATTGTTTTACCTGCTGTTTTAAACGTATTAACGATGGCATCATCAACTGAATAGCCTTTACTTAATTCCTCTTTAAATCGATTAAATAGTAATATATTATAATCCGTTCCAACACCAAATAATATTAAAATAAGGAGTAGTTGTGTAAGACTTGTTATTGGAAAATGAAGCTTCTCAATCAGCTGCGCAGCAATTCCCATCGAACACAGATAAGATATACCAACTGCAAGTAAGGATACTAATGGAGTCACAATTGAACGGAACATAATGATTAATACAACTAGAATAAAGATAATCGTTAATGCTCCACTCTTATCTACTCCTTCGATCGATACTTTTGTATAATCATCATTAATAAAATCTTCCCCTGTTAGATAATAAGTGACTTTTACATTTTCTAGCTTATTATTAAATTCTTTTTTTATTTCATCTATGTCTCTTCCATTTATATTAAGCTTGAAAGATACTAATAAAGTAGTTCCATCTTCTGAGATTAGAGAGCTTTTCGCATCAGGTATATTAAATGGATCAATAATCTCATCGACCCCAAGCTCTTCCTTATTGTTTTGAATCGCTTTAATTCCTGATTCAATCTGATTCATGTCTTCTGTTGATAATCTATTCTCGTCGTAGAAGACAATTAACTCATTATTCCCCTTAACCGTACTCATTTTATTTAAAATTGAGTTCGCAATTTTGGAAGGGTTATCATTACTTAACTCCCCTTGCCCTCTTTGTCTAAGAATTTCATTTATATCTGGTTGAAAAACTGTTAATAAAACTGTTGAAACAATCCAAATTGAAAATATAATCCAACGGAATTTTAAAATCTTTCTCATTTGAAGCCTCCTGTTTTAATAAATTAGTAATTTCTATTTTGCCTTCTATTTAAAAATGAACATTTGTTCACCAATAGGTAAAATGAGTTATAAATTTTAGGTATTTGAATTCGTACTTTAGTAATGGCTAAACAAACAAATCAACACAATAATGAACATTTGTTCACTAATAGGCAAAGAATAGTCACATCAAAAGATGTGAGATATTTCTTCAAATCGCTTTTCGATATCCGTAAAAATGATATGTATTAATTGGTCAACTAAGATACTAATTCTAACTCCGTCTTCCTGAGTCCTTAATAATGTATATACTCCTTCAAGTAATGTCGTCGAAAGAACATAGCAAATAAAGGGATCTTTTACCTCAATATCTCTTTCTTTAAGCTGCTGCATTAACTCTTTTTGAAGAATGATATGTATGACTGAGATCATCTCTTCTTTAAAGTTTTCAAACTTTGAGCCTTTACTCTTATCAAAGAGAATTAAAAGTTCTTTATTTTTCACTTTAAATATATCTAAAATGACATCTTTAATATCTATTACTGTACAGATTGGATTAATACTACTATCAATGGAATCTTTAAGCGTCAGTAGCACATCATTATAAACTGGTTCTACTAAAGAATTAAAAAGGTCTTCTTTATTCTTAAAATATTTGTATATAGTACCTAAAGCAATGCCTGCATTGCTTGCGATATTTCTAATGGAAGCTCCGAGATATCCTTGTTCCTTAAACTCCTCCAAAGCTGCAGCAATAATTCGATTCTTAATATCTTCTTTTAAGATTTGCATTCGTGAACCTCCGTTCATTTTTGAGGATATCATTGAAACAAAATTTTGTAAATTCTTTTTTTATTATTTTTAAAACTAATTTTATTTATCTATTATTGATTGAGTTTTCTTGTACAATTAACCAAATGACAGGAGAAGAGTTCTGTCGTGATTTTCCTTTTACTGTGTAGCAATAACTAATAATTAATTTACCCATTTAACAACTATAAAAAAAGAACTTATTCTAAAAACTTTAAATTCGAATCAATTCAATTGTACTAAAAAAGGATAGTAATGGCAGAAATTTATTCTGTCATACTATCCTTTTTCCATTATCAGTTTGTAGGATTTTGATTCTATTGATTCGTGCAATACATACTACATACTAATTTCTGTTTCTTTACGTAATTTCTTATTCTTCTCACGTAATCCTACCCATAATAATAAACTCAGTACTAATAATACGCCTTCTAACGAAACGATATAATACGGATATTCCCCTAAATAATTCAACACACTTTTTGTTTCAGGTTTTCCACCTAAGAACATATAATTTCCATCAGTCTTTTTATTGACTAACATAATAAATGGCATAAGGATATTTAAAAACAAAAATACCTTACCGATAGAATAAATCGTCGGTCGATAGCCTATTACCCATGTAAAATATAAAGGTACTAATATAATTAAGCTGTGTGTACCAAAGAAATGTATAAATCTAAAATGTGGAAAATCAAAGAATAAATATGGTGTTAAAACTGCTTGCATCGCACCTAAAATTCCTGTGAACAATACAATCTCATAAACCAGCTTATTTCTTGTTAACAATAACAATATGACTAAATATAAGCTTATACTACATAATTGCAATGGTAACGAATCACTCGTTCTCCATATATCATTTTTTACCATCCATATATTATATAAAAGATCAGCCACAATAAGTAAACCGGCAATCCCAAACTCTACTTTTCTTAGATTCAATTCTTTTAATTTATTTCTACCTATATATAAACCTATTATACATAGTACTAATAAACCTATTACAATCAAATGACTTGTACCAAACGACTCAAAACGAATCCCTTTACTACTTCCCCCAAATAAACTCATAACATCCCCCTGCAATTGTATTATCTTTTTATTTTAAATAGTATTCCTTCTTCAACCAATGCATGCATTCGTTCAATAAAATTAGGAAAACGTCAGTTCAATTTAACTTGTCCTTCTTTAAGCAGGAGTTTCTATTTAATGCCTATGTAAATCCTTCTTACTAGTAACATATTTAACTCAATTATACTCAATTCTTCTCTTATTTAATATCCTTGTCTTATTCAACTGTACTGTAAAAACACTATGTAAAAATATGTTTAATTTCCTTTAGCGCCTCTTCTACTTTATCGAGAATGGTTCGCCCTTTTCATCAAATGCATTCTTAAAATTAAACGCAAAAGGCGTTGGTCCATTTTGTATGTAATAATCGTATCGCTTAAAAGCTTCTTCCCAAGATACATCATTCAAATTCTCAGTCCACCACACAACATATGGCTGATGTTTATCTTGATAAGACTCCATCCATTTGTTTCGATCTCTTAACGCTTGCATGTGATTACCCGAATATGTAAATTTGAATAAAGATTGAAGGCTGTTCCACACCGTTAGTGTAATAACAGGGTCTCCCTGACCTTTTTTGATTTCTTCAGGGATTGTGACCCCGATTGGTGAAAAGTCCTCTATGAGTTGTCCTGATTTAATAGCCTGACGAAATACATCATTGCCTACTCGGTAAAATTCACGAGAGGCTGGGTGGTCATACGGGTGATTAAGTCTTCCTACAGTATAAATTGAAACCATTGCCATAAACAGACCTCCTTAATGTTTTATTAATGTATATTCAAGAAGAATGTTTAAACATAACAAATATTTTTAAGAGAAACATAAAATACTAACCATGCAGATTAAAGCCTTTGTTATAAATTGAGAATGCGTTAGTTGATTACAACTCCAGGATGCTCCCTTTCCGTGGGGCGAAAGCTGAGCCTCCTCGTCACGCCTGCGGGGTCTCACCCTTTCCGCAACTCCCACAGGGTCTCGCACCTTCCGTTGTAATCAACTTTTGTCATAGTGGTTCAAACCCAAAAAGAAACAATCTTTTAGCATAGAGCAAAAAAAGACTACAGAAGTAGTCAATACTTGTTCATGTAACACATCTTTATTTCAATAATGTACTTACTAAATTACCAAAGTTTTTAATATCTCTTAAATAATCGTAACCATCAGGATTTCCTATCTTATTGTACATTCGTACTGCAACGGCATTATATTCGGGCATTACTAAGCAGGTACAACCAGAAGCCCCTAAAATTTGGAAGGATGTTGGTGGAACATCTTCCCCCAGTTCACTTTTAATATATTGATTTTCGTTCTTGAACCAAAAAAATCCATTTTGGTGTTTATTAATCATTTCTTTTGGCGTATGAGTTGTTGTTGTTAATTCAAATAATTCTTTAGGTAAAATCTGCTTACCATTTAAATTACCTTTTTTGAGATGTAAATAGCCCCAGTGTGCAAGTTCCCTTGCACTTACATATAAATTTCTTTCGAATCCAGTTGGATCATCTATTCTAACTTTAGGATTTTCAAATGACTCAAATATATCTGCTACAAGATTATTATTATTTGTGATTTCCCAGCCAGACTCAGTAAATCCTAATGGTTCAAATACATATTCTCTAATAATTTGATTTACATCCTTACCTGAAACTCTCTTAATTATTCTATATAGTAAAACAAGCCCAGCATCATTATATTCCCAAATGGTTCCTGGGGAAGCAACTTTCAATAATCTATCGTTTTCAAATCTTAGTCCATGAGTATGAGTAACCAAATGACGTATAGTTATCCCATTACAAATTAACTCATCTATTCCTTCTAAATAATTTCTTACTTCATCATCTACATTAAGAATTTTCTTATCATTTATAAGAATAGCAACTGCCAATCCTATATAACTTTTACGAGCAGAATATATATTAAATCGAGAATCTTCTACGATTTCCCGACGTGTTAGAGGACAAAACCCAGAATACCATTCTCCTATTACCTTATTTTCTTGTATCACATATACTGCACTAGCTGAAGCTTTAATTTTGTTTTAAATATCTTCAACATACTTATACAAAGGAAATAATCTTTCTGTTTTATCAATTATTAAATTTTGTTGTATTTTATTAGTTGAATGATTTGTAATCATATTTCACTCTCTCCTTTTACTCAAATCCATATTCTACTTATGGGAATCAAAATCCTTTAAAATATGTTAATACGAATAAAAAAAAGAAAAAGAGCAAATCCCAAGGATCTGCTCTTTTCATTTTATGCTCCATCATTAATGAAGCTATATTGTGCCATGTATAGTTTGTAGTAGTGGCCTTTTAATTGTAGTAATTGTTCGTGAGTTCCACTTTCTTCTACATTTCCATTACCAATTACCATGATTTTATCGCAATCACGAATTGTTGATAGTCGGTGTGCAATGACAAATGAAGTTCTACCTTCTAATAATGTTTCAATACCATTTTGTACAAGCTTTTCTGTATGTGTATCAATATTAGACGTTGCTTCATCTAGAATTAAAATTCGCGGATTGGCAAGTAGTGCTCTTGCAAATGAAATTAATTGTCTTTGACCTAAAGAAAGTCTTGAACCTCGTTCATTTACGTCTGTGTCATAGCCTTTTTCCATTTTCATAATGAAGTCATGGGCATGAACGGCTTTTGCTGCAGCAATAACTTCTTCATCTGTTGCATCTAATTTACCATATCTAATATTTTCCATAATCGATGTAGAGAATAAGAATGTATCTTGAAGCATAATTCCCATTTGACTTCTATATGACTCTAAATCTACATTTTTAATATTTTTTCCATCTACTAATATCTCACCATTTGTTGGATCATAGAAACGACTTAGTAGGGAAACAATCGTTGTTTTACCAGCACCAGTAGCTCCAACTAGGGCGATTTTTTCACCAGGATTGATTGTAAAATTAACATTTCGTAATACTGTTGTATTTTCATCATATCCGAATGTGACGTTATTAAATCTAACTTCTCCATTAATATGGCCAATTGGTTGTGCATTTTCTTGACTTATGATATCAGGATCAATATCCATAATATCAAATATACGATCAGCCGCAGAGAAGTTTGAAATTAAAGTATTATAGAAGTTTGATAAGTTCATAATTGGACGCCAGAACATTCCGATGTACATTGAAAAGGCAATTAACGTACCTACTTCAATTTCTTCGCTCATTACTAGTTTGTAACCAACGTAGAATACAACTACTGTTCCTACTCCCCATGAAAGTTCAACTAAAGGCCAGAAAAAGTCATTTAGTTTAACTGCTTTCATGAATGCTCCCATTAGTTCAGAAACTTTTTCCTTAAAGTCTTTTTCTTTATCCTTTTCTTTCGCAAATGACTGAACAACTTTGATTCCTGAAAAATCTTCATGAATAAAAGCGATTAGATTTGATCGTTTTTTTCGATATACATCCCATCTCTTCCTAGCACGAGTTTCAATGTAGAACATTGCTGCTGCAAGAAAAGGAAGGATTAAAACTGACGCTAAAGCTAACTTCACATTTAAAATAAACATCACAACCGTAACGCAGACTAAACTTAATAATTCTGGTATTAAAGTCTGGATACTTTGGTTAAATAAGTTTTGAAGTGCGTTAACATCACCCATTACACGAGCTAAAATTTTACCAACTGGGCGATTATCAAAAAATGTAAATGATAGTTTTTGAATATGTGTGTATAGTTCATGACGAATATTCACCAAGATGTTGTTTGTAACAGAACTAATCATTGTCCATCGAATTCTTGATGACATCATTGCTAAGTAATTTAATACAAGTAAAACGCCGCCAATCACCATAAGACCTTTTACATCATTATTTTTGATATTCGTATCAATTGCTACTTTCAATAAGTACGGGTTTAAAATACCAACGATCATTACAAATAACATTAAACATATAACAATAAAGGTTTTAAATTTATAAGGTTGTAAGTAAGTTCCAAGTCTTAGAATGATCTCGACTTTACTACGATTCAGTTGGTCTTCATCACGATTTATAGTATTCTGTGCCATTAGACCACCCCGCTTTCTACTGTTTCAAAATCTTTAAACTGCTCCTCATATACTTCATAATATTTTCCTTTAAGAGCAAGTAATTCTTTATGACTTCCTTTTTCAACAATTTCTCCATTTTCAACAAACAAAATAATATCTGCATTTTTAACTGCCGAAATACGGTGTGCAATAATGAATGTTGTACTATGAGAAAAACGTTTATTTAAGTTGTGTAATAATTCATATTCTGTTTCCATATCTAACGCAGAAGTTGCATCATCAAGTACTAAAATCGGTGCTTTACGTAATAATGCACGTGCAATTGAAATCCTTTGTTTTTGTCCACCTGATAATCCGATTCCACGCTCTCCAATTTCTGTACTAAATCCTTCTTCAAGCTCTTCAATGAAATCTAAACAGCATGCAATACGGCAAGCTTCTCGTATTTCATCCATTGTTGCTTCAGGATTTCCTAGTTTAATATTGTTTTCAATCGTGTCAGAGAATAAAAATGTATCTTGTGATACTAGTGACATATTTGTACGAAGGCTAGTTAAGTTAAAATCTTTCACATTAACCCCGTCTACTAATAATTCTCCCTCTGCCACATCATAAGAACGTCCAATTAAGTGTAGGATTGATGACTTACCCGCTCCTGTTGTACCCATAATCGCTACTTTACTTCCACTTGGAATATATAGATTAATATTTTTTAAGACCATTTCATCATTATATTTAAAACTAACATTTTTATACTCCACTGAACCGTCAACAAGACTTGGTGTATAAGCGTCAGGTTTATTTTTAATTTCAGTTTTACGATCTAAAATTTCAAAAATCTTCTTAGCAGATGCTTGGTTTTTAGAAAGGATATCAGTCAACCAACCTAGCATTCTCATTGGCCAGATTAAGTTCCAAATATAACCACTAAATGCAACTAATTCACCAAGCGTCATCGTATCTTGAAGTACGAAATAACCTCCAACAATGATCATAGAAACTAAT